>ENA-OQNO01000065-OQNO01000065.1-human-gut-metagenome-genome-assembly--contig:-NODE-65-length-134131-cov-57.263761_pt1 | contig 134131 bp, 118 predicted proteins | sample MGYA00242629_ERZ504880 | MGnify/ENA primary metagenome ERZ504880 (study PRJEB26092, sample SAMD00036377) | human gut metagenome | host: Homo sapiens | study: EMG produced TPA metagenomics assembly... | reverse complement strand
CGCCGGAGGTGAAGCACTTGGTGCCGTGTGCGGCCCCATAGACCACATTCAGCTTCAGGTCCTCGGAGCTGCCGTTGAACTCCACGGCCTGCGTGGTCTGGGCGTTTTTGGCGGCATCCACGATGGCGGAGAGATAACCGGCGGTATCCACCAGCGTTGCGCCGGAGACGGCGTCCACAGCCTCGGCACCCTTGGCGGCCACATCCTCCAGCTCGGAGATGGTCTTGCCGACAGCAAAGTTCTGGATGGCGTCGAAGTTTGCGTCCAGAGCGACCGTGGAACCGCCCTTTTCAGCCATCATCTTGCTGTAATAATCAGCGTTGGCCCGCTTGGACATCAGCACCTTGCCTTCGGCGTAGCCTGCGGCAAAGTCGGAGTCGGAGTTGGGCACGGCGGTCACGCCTGCATCGGCGCTGGTGAACTGGAAATCGTCGAGGTAGGCGGCGAGGATGACGTCATCCTTCACCACAGCCACCGCTTCGGTGAAGCACTTGGTGCCGTGGGCGGCAGCATAGGCCTGACCGATCTGGATGCCGCCTTCCACCGGGACGATGGCGGCGGGCTCGGCGGGGGCTGCGGTAGCAGAGTCGGCGGGGGCCTCTTCGGCCAGCTCCACACCCAGTGCGGCGGCAACAGCCTTCCGGACAGCCTTGGTGGTCACCGTGGCACCGGCAACGCCGTCGATGGCGGGGCCGTTGGCGGCCACGACCTGCTTGGACAGCTCTTCCAGTGCAGCGCCGCCGATGTTCTCGGTCTCCTGTGCACCTTCCAGCTTGCAGTCGGTAACAGTGCCATTGGCATCCACGGTCAGGGTGGCGGTGACAGCACCGCCAAAGCCGTCGGCAGAGCCGGTCTTGGTCGCGCTGGCAGCGGTGGAGCTGCTGCTGCCGCCGCAGGCGGCCAGAGAGACGCCAACAACGAGGCTCATGGCCACGGCAGCGCTCAGTTTGCGGATGATCTCCTGCTTCATGGGTCTTTCCTCCAGAGAAAAATCGGTTTGTGTTCGGTCCCCAGAAAAGGTCATATCTTTTCAGGGATGTTTACAAAAGATAACATATTTTGTGAGGTGCTGTCAAGAGATTTTAGCACATACTTCGTGAAGAATGATAAATTGGTGTCAATTTGTGACGCTGACTGTATACGAAGCGAACGGACGGTCTACGCTGTTAGTAATTCCTGAATGGAAACCAAGCAAGCAGTTTTGCCACTTTCAGCCCCAGTTCGTACTTCAATATTACTATGTTTTGGAAATCGGCACAACCATATAACCGTCTTTGATGAAACTGTTTTTGTTTCATCGATGACATTGTACCGGCAAGCAGTGCAGACGTATATACATCTGCTTATTTTGCGTTGCAAAACGCTTGTTGGGGAATGCCCCAAGCCCCTTTAATCTGCATTTTCCAATGCAGGCTGCGCATCCCTTCGGGACGCTTTTTACCCCGTGATGTGCTCTGGGTCGTTCAAAACTTGCATGAGGTGAGAAGCGGCTTCTGCAAGAGAATCGTACTTCATCTGTTCAGGAACAGGCGCATCCAGAAGCGTAATGCCCCATTTCTGCATACATTCCGCAAGCTCCTTCTGCGCCAGCAGTGCAGCCTCCCGGCGCATTTCCGGGGAAGTGTTTCTGTCCAGAACGTAGGCAGTATTAAATCTGCCGTTGCGATCTTCCGTCAACTGCACCATGGAGTAGTGTTCCTCCCAGTAGTGGCAGTACCAGACTCTGCCGCCGATGTTCGCCATGTCATGATGCAATTCTTCTTCGCTGCTCCATTGTGGAGTTTCGGACAAAATGCGCTCCAGTTCCGAAAGAGCCTGCTGTTCTTCGTCCGATAACTTCTGACGGTGACATTCACGGTATAGGTCGTTCTGCCAATACGGACTCAGCTTTCCATTCCGGGCATCTTCCATTGCTTCTTCGATATTGGGTAGGATTGTCATGTCGTTCACCTCAAACACTCACTGTTAGCGTTATATGCACGCTTATAGTGTTGATTATAGACTATTTGAGGGCAAAAAGAAAGAGCGTCAGCACGTTTGCTGGCGTTCTTTGACATAGGTGTTATTTTGTAATATAGGGAATGTTGTCGGTGTATGCATTCAGAATGTCAATGGCAGCTTTCTTCTGCCCCGGTGTGAGCTGGCTCAGCTTTCTGCTCAGTTCGTCATCTGCCACATGGGATGCGGATGGAACGGAATCCCGGATCAGCACATCAGCAGATACGTCCAACACCTCTACGATTCGGATAAAGGTTTCCAGTTTGGGGATTTTTACTCCGCGCTCTAAATCTCCAACATAATTTGCCGACAAATCGACCCGTTCTGCAAACTGTTCAATCGTCCAGCCTTTTTCCTTGCGCTGTTCTCGTATTCGTTGACCCAAAAGCGTATTCATAGCGACCTCACATTCTAATTGTGTTTGTTACACACAAATAGCATACCTGTCGCAATTTTTGTTATACACAATCCAATAGCGTTTGTTCAACGCCAGTTGGACGCTTTTGGAACGAAAAATTTTTGTGCGTATCTTTGGTCAAAAAAGCAATGGTCTTTTGGGACGGTACATGGTACAATAGCAAACGTTGTGCCCCTTGGCACATGAACGAAGGTAAAAGGAGCTGCTGAACGTGGATACGATCTATCTGCTGCCCGGTGAGGAACGCTGCGTTGATTTTCGAGATGCCAATGGAGTCCCGAAGGTACACTACACTTACTGTTCCATCCGTGGCAAACTTTTCAACTGCACCTGCTGCACAAAGGACGAAGCCCAGCGGCTGTGTGAAGATTGGCTTATAAAACAGGACCGCTGCTACATAAACTAAAAAAGCCGCCGAGGACGCTTCCCAAGTAGGAAAGCACCTCGGCGGTATTCGTTTATCGAGTCTGGGTTTTCTCGGCGGGGTCCTTTTCCTCTGCAAAAAAGCGTTCTACGTTTTTCTGCGCACGAACCAGTTCTTGCATCTCGTTCCGTGCCTTGCGGTAGTCCGGGTAAGCGGCTTTCTTCTTGGTCAGCAGTTCTGAGAACTCCGCATCCAACTCCTTGACCTTCGGCAGCTTTTGCAATCCTGCCTCGTCAAAGGCAGCCTTCGCCGCCTTGTGCAGGGTGATCTCCTCCCGGTGAGCTTCCAAAAACTTTTTACTGTACCCCGACTTGCGATAGGCATCATAGACCGGGCGAGTCTTGGCATAGTTGATAATGTGGGTTTTCAGGACGGCGATTTCGGCCAACCTCGTTTCCGCCGCCTTGATGGAATCGCCTAGTTCGTGATAGCGAGAAAGTGCAGCATCAGCGCACTCTTTCAGATCAGCCGCACTGCCGATTTTCTGCTCTTGCAGAAAAATCAGCGTTTTGGACATCTCTTTCAGATTGTGCTTCTTCGCCCAACGCTCGTATCCACCGCCTTTACCCTCAGCAAGTTTTGCTTGAATGTCCACCAGCAGTTGAAAGGGCTGTTCTTTGGGCGACTGTTTCTGGCGGGGGTGGTGCTCTGCCTTGCCAGCCAACACAGCTTTGATTTCTTCTTCGCTATACCCTTCGCCCAGTGTACGAAACCGAATAAAACGCTTTTGCCCTTTGCCTTTGACGGAGGTGTACTTTCCACGCTTGATCTCATAGCCCTGCTGCTCCAGTTTTTGCAGAAACGCTTCGTAATCCTCCGGCTTTTCTGCAAGGATGGTGTCGATGATTCCGCACAGGCGGTCCCTGTTGCTTTCCTTGGGAGGATAGAGAACACGCTTCTGCCGTTCCCGGTAGGGCTTCTTTTCAATGACGGACAACTGGTGCTCTAAGCAAATCAGGTCACTCAACCGCTGCACTGCCAACGCTGAAAAGAAAAAATCCCGGAACTTTTTGGTGCCATCCAGTGCCGTAGAGTTGAAGATCACATGGTTGTGGATGTGCTGCCGGTCCGTGTGCGTTGCCACCACAAAGGCGTGCTTGCCCTTGGTAAAACGCATGGCCAGTTCGTAGCCTACTTTGTTAGCCTCCTCTGCAGTGATTTCTCCCGGACGAAAGGACTGCCGTATCTGATAAGCGATTACATCGCTTTTCTGCCTGCGTCCGTTCACAAGGTCGTACTGCCGTTTGGACAGCATAAATTCTTCATCTGCCGTCAGGGCGCTGCAAGCATAGCTGCTGACAAACTGCCCCTGCTCAGTCTTGTCCGGGTTCTGGACATAGCTAGTGTGGTTGTGCAGGCAAGCCCCGATAGATTTTCCTTTATTCTTCCGCATGGGAATCAACCGTGTTGCTGCCAGTGCCATCACCCCCTTACAAAAAGAAAATGCCGCACAATGGCGGCATCAAAGTCATTTGGATAATTTTTCGTAATCAGAAGCACCAGTCAGATACACGGCTTCCAGCCGAACACTCTCTAATTCGTTACTGATTGCATCCAATTCCAGATAGCGTCTCCACGCTTCTTCGCTGATAAGCACCTTCAGTGCATTCTCTGCGGCGATCTTTTTCTGGATCAGCGCATGGTATTCGTCATTGTCTGCAAGTTGCCTCTGTGGAATATCTTTCAGATTTTTCCAATAATAGGCGGTCATAGCATCCGTGTCCATCCAATCCCTCACAATCCGGCAACCCAGCCACTAAAACGCTCTGCTGCATCCGCAATCAAAGCGCCCACGAAAATCAACACAAAGCATCCAAACTCCGCCACCAGCAAGATCAAAAACTGCATCCACTCCCGGCAGTACAGCGTATAAAGGCCGCAGCCAAAAATATACAGCATGGGCAGAGCCAGCACAAACGCCGACAGGTTCAGCGTCCATTTCAGCATCAGCGCAAGGAAAGCCGTAAGCAGCCAAAACGGGAAAACGATCATCCTAAAAACGAACCTCATATCCAGCACCTGCCTTTCGTCCCTATTATAAGGGCATCTCCACACCCCTTGCAAGGATGTCAACCCTTATGTATCGGGGTGGTGCGTTCTCTTCATCCGACACACAGCATTGCGGCCTGCGGCAGGGGCGCAGCAGCATATCTGGCCGGGGAACTGGAAAACAACACCCCCTGCACCCCCGGTGGCTGCTACGACCGTCTGCGGGAGGTCGGCGGAAAGATCCTGCTGCTGGGCGTCAGCCATGCCCGGAACACCTTCCTTCACAGCGTGGAGGAGGTGCTGAATGTCCCCAACCGGCTTACCGACAAGCCTTTGCAGCTTACCGTGGTGGATGGAGCCGGGGCAGAGCACACCGTTTATATGCGCCGCCACTACAATGCGCAGCAGCCCCACATCTCGGAGGATTTCGTCAAACTGGAGCAGGCGTATCTGGACTGTGGCGCAGCGAAAAACACAAAATTTGGCGACGCGGCGTGCGTCCTGTGCGATGCAAACGGGCTTTTTCGAGTGACGCGGCACGTCCTTGCCCCCGATCCGGAGGCGTTTGTCACTGAGCCGGTGATCCCGGCGCAGCGCTGGAAAGACATGTGCGCGGAGCCATTCTGAAAAACGGTGATGCCGCAATCTTTGGGGATGCTCATTCGTATTCCGGATAAAAGACGGGATCTTGATAAAAGAAAGAGGAGAACAGGATGCAGACTTACAGCCGCAGACCCTCTGCTGTCAGCTATTTTGAGCTTAGCGCAGCAGCACTTCATATCATTGCCATGGCACTGATGCTGATGGATCACCTCTGGGCGACCCTTCTGCCGGCGCAGGACTGGCTGACCTGTGCCGGGCGGCTGGCGTTTCCCATCTTTGCGTTTATGACGGTAGAAGGCTACTTTCACACCCGAAACCTGAAGCGTTATGTCCTGCGGCTGCTGCTGTTTGCACTGCTTTCGGAAGTACCCTTTGATCTGATGTATGGCGGGACATGGTTCTACCCGGTGCACCAGAACGTGATCTGGACGCTGCTGCTGGGGCTTTTGGGTGTGCATCTGATGGAAACGGTGCGCAAAAAACAAAAGCTCTGGGTCTCACTGCCGGTGTGTGCCGCAGTGGTGGCAGCAGGGACGCTGCTGGGGACGCTGGGCATGACGGATTACTACGGTGCCGGTGTGCTGACGGTGTTCGCCTTCTACCTCTTCCGGGGCCGGAAATGGTGGTGCCTGCTGGGACAGGTGCTGACCCTGTACTGGATCAATGTGGAGCTTCTGGGCGGGTTGATGTACCCCATCCGGCTGTTCGGCATGGAGCTTGAACTTTGCCAGCAGGGGTTTGCGCTGCTGGCGCTGGTACCCATCTGGCTGTATCGCGGGCGGCAGGGCTGCCACAGCAAACCATTCCAGTATGCCTGCTATGCCTTTTACCCTGTGCATATGCTGGTGCTTGTGCTGGCGCTGAATTTCGTGAACCGATAGGCATCGCCAGAAGCCCATAAATGTCTCCATGATCACAGTGGAAGCCGCAACCCTTTATCAAAGTGCAACAAATATTTGACATTTCTGCACGGCTGCGGTATGCTATGCAGTGGCAATAAAAAGAGAATCATCAGAATGCTGGAGGGGCCTTATGCTGAGAGGGTTCACACCCGACTCCCTGCACCTGATCCGGATAATACCGGCGTAGGAAATGCATTTCTGCTGCTTGATACAGTGGGCCGTTGGGCTCGCTGGCAAGGGGGATGCTTTCCGGACGAAAAGCATCCCTTTTATTTTGCACAAACAAAGAAAAAGAAGGAAAGACCATGAAAACTGAAAACTGCTGTACCGGCTGCAACCGTCCGGATCTGCCATGGGCAGGCCGTGGCACGGAACTGCCCATTGCAGGCTGCCGCTTTACCCTGTACCCGATGTCGGACAAGTACATCGAGATCATTCTGGGTGCACTGAAAAAGACGGATACCTCCGCAGTGTGGAGCGAGACGGATGCCCTTTCGACGGTCTACCGCGGCAAGCTGCCCTATGTGGCAGACGCTGTACAGGCCCTGTTCCTGAACGCTTACCGTCCCGGCGTCCATATGGCGCTGGAGGGACAGTTCTCCAAGGGCTGCCCGGGGGATGTATCCGGGGACACGGTGCTGAATCGTGAAGGTGAAGCCCCCAATGCAGAGCTGGTGAAAGACATCCACTTCCCGGTCCACTGCAAGCTGGCTCTGTATCCGCTGGGTGATGCCCAGTATATCGACGAAATCGCCAAGGTGTGGTATATGGCACAGGAGGAGGGCCTGAACCCCAAGACCATCCACTATGCTACCCGCATTGACGGCGATGTGCAGGATGTGTTCACCTACCTGACCCATGTGTGTGAGCTGATGGAGAATGCCCCGACAGTCCACCACTATGTCCTGCACTTTACCATGAACTGCAACAGCCCGACGGAGGAGAACTAAAATGAATACAAAGAATTGGAAACTGAAAGATGTTCTGTTGATCGCCATCAGTGCCGTGCTGTTTGGTGTGGTCTACCTTGGCTGCACCTACATCGGCGGCGTCCTGTACGGGATGCTGACCCCGTTCGGCATGGCCTCGCTGGGCTATGAGCCGTTCTACGGCATCTACTTCATGGCAGGCGCATTCGGCATCTATGTCATGCGCAAGCCCGGCACCGGCCTCATCGCTGAGCTGCTGGCGGCTGTGCTGGAATGCCTGTACGGCAACTATTTCGGACCCATCATCATCCTGTCTGGTCTGGTGCAGGGTCTTGGCTTTGAGCTTATCATTGCGCTGAAACGCTACAAAAAGTTTGACCGTATGACCATGATCCAAGGCGCAGTCATCTGCTCCGTCCTCACCCTGATCTACAACCTGTTCATCAGCGGCTACAGCAAGATCGCGGTTCCCGTGCTGGCCATCATGCTGGTGGTGCGGATCATCAGCGCCATCGTCTTTGATGGATTCATCACCCCGATGCTGGCCGATGGCCTCGTCAAGGCAGGCGTCCTGAAGGGCTATGCCGTGGCACAGGGGCAGGACATGGATCTGGAGGACTAAGGAATGTCAGCTGATCTCGCGCTGGAGTTGAAAGATGTCGTGTTCCGCTATCAGGAAAAAGGCAGGCGCAACATTCTGGATCATACCAGCCTGACCATTCCGGCTGGGACGCTTACGGTCCTGATGGGTGGCAGCGGCTGCGGAAAAAGCACGCTGGCCGCTGTGGCCGCAGGACTCTACCCTGAGAACGGTGGCTTTCTGGAAAGCGGCATCATCCGGCTGTACGGGCAGGATTTAAAGACGCTGGACCCACAGAAGCGCGCTGCATACCTGACAGTGCTGTTCCAGAATCCCGACTTGCAGTTCTGCATGAATACCCTGCGGGAGGAGATGCGCTTCTGTCTGGAAAACATCTGTATCCCGGCCGGGAAGATGGATGAACGAATCGGTCAGGCCGCCGCAGAACTTGGCATCGGGCCGCTGCTGGATCAGCCTCTTTCGACCCTGTCCGGCGGCGAAAAGCAGAAAGCGGCCCTCTCCTGTCTCTATGTCATGGAGAGCCGCTGCATCCTGCTGGACGAAAGCTTTGCAAATCTGGACCACGAGGCGGCGATCCAACTGTTGGAGATGCTGCTCAGGATGAAAGCCTCCGGCCGAACCATTCTGGCCATCGACCATAAGGCAGACCTCTGGCTGGAGGCTGCAGATGAGATCATCCTGCTGGAAGAGGGCGGCAGAGTGGCCGCCCGGAGCATCAACTGCAAAAATCTGCCGGAGTACCGCGCGGATTTTGAGCGGCTGGGCCTGTTTTACCCGGGCTCCCGGTCGGAACGGACTGTGGCCCGCCCGGCAGAGGGCAAACCGCTGCTGCAGTTCCGGGGAGTCAGCATCCGCAAGGGACTGCCCATCCGGCGCAAGTGGGGCCGCCCGGTGTACGATGCTCCCTTTTTGGTGCAGAATACGGATGCGGATTTCCCGGCGGGCTGTATGACCGCTGTTCTTGGCCCCAGCGGCACCGGAAAGACTACCACGTTTCTCTCGGTGCTCAAGCAGCACCCCTACACGGGACAGATCCTGTTTCAGGGGCGGGACATTGAAAAAATGAAACCCCAAGAGCTGTATCGCCATATTGGCATCGTTTTCCAGAACCCGGCGAACCAATTCGTCACCCAGAACGTGGAGGACGAGGTCTGTGTGGGGCTGCGACTCTGGGAGCCGGGACTCTCTGACGAAGCCTGCTGCCAGCGTGCCGAGGAACTGCTGGATCGCTACGGCCTGAAACGGCAGTGGCGCTATTCGCCCTATATGCTCAGTCAGGGCCAGCAGCGGCGGCTGGCTGTCATCTCGGTGCTGGCAGGCGGACAAGAGCTGCTCTTACTGGACGAACCTACCTATGGTCAGGATTCCCGCTCGGTAAACGCGATCATGGAGCATCTGCGGGAGAAGGTAGAGCAGGAGGGGCTGACGGTGATCTTCATCACCCACGATACCGAGCTGGCTGCGGTTTGGGCCGATAAAATCTATCGGCTGGAAGACACCATGCTGGTGGAAAGCTCCGCTGAGGAGGTGCTGTAAATGCTGGAACACTGGAACCCCACCGTAAAGGCATTTACGGTGCTGGTCTGTGTCATTCTGCTCTCATTTGAATATCTGGTCAGCCTGAACCTGCTGGTGCTGGCTGTCTGCCTGCTGCTGTTGGTGTTCTGCTCCCGGGTAAGCCTGAAAAAGATCGGCGTCATCCTGCTTCCCGCCTGCATCGCGGCGTTTGGCTTGTTTGTAATGGGACTTTACTATGCCCGGGGCGGCAGCACGCAGACCGTAGACCTGAGCAGTCTGTCGGCCATGCCTTACAGCGTGCGTGCGGCAATGTCCCAGAACCTGTACACAGCACTGCAGCTGGCGACCCGTCTGCTGGCCTATGCGGGGCTGGGCATCCTGTTCGCACTTTCCACCGAGGGAGATTTTTTTATTGCGAGCCTGCTCCACCAGTGCCGCCTCCCGCCTAAGTTTGCCTATGGCATCTTGGCGGCGTTCCACCTGATGCCGGGAATGGTGCGGGAGTATACGCAGGTACGCACAGCTTTTGCGGTGCGTGGTCTGAAAATGGGGCCGCTCTCCATGAAGCCGGTCTTCACGATGCTGGTCAACAGCGTCCGCTGGTCGGAGTCCATCGCCATGGCCATGGAGTCCAAGGGCTTCTGCGGGGAGGCACCGCGCACCTATTATACAGTGCCCCGGGTGCACTGGTACGACTTGGCCGCTGCTGCGCTTATGGTGAGCGGCGTGGTGCTTGGAATGCTGTTTCTAAAGCTCTGAGTTGACTTTTCACGATCAAGGGGCTGTTGCAAAATAGCATCCCTTCAAAATGTTGAAAACCGCCACATTCACCGTACAAATCGGGTTGAAAACTCAAAGGCCGGTTTCAAAAACAAGTACAGCAAAGCTGAGCATCCGTGTAAAAAACAGGTGCTCAGCTTTTTACATTTTCAGTTCCGAAAAACGCTACTCTTTTTTGAGTGGAAAAAGATGAGAGTTTCGCTTTCCGCGTTGCAATTTGGAAAAGAACTTCTGGAGGTCAAAGGCGAGACAGAGAAGAAAGAGTTCTGTTGAAATGTTGGTCTTTCCCCGCATCAGGAAGCGTTTGAATTTACGATTGCTCTTGAGTACGCCGAATGCCCCCTCTACCTGAATGGAACGATTTATCCGCAGAAGTGCACCACGTTCAGAAAGAAGGTTTTCAAAAGCGATTTTTCTGTGTTCGGCAGATTCTGTACACATTCGGATCTCTTTGTTTTTCATCCCGTCGGAGGATTTGAAACACTTGCTTCGGAGTTCGCAGCCGGAGCAATCTTTGCAGCGGTAATAGTCCGTGGTGGTAACAAATCCGTTTTCCTTTTTGGAACTGGAATGTGTAAAGAGGAGTTTTCTCCCACCTGCACAAAGAAAACCATCCTCATGCTCCAGCGGTTCCATATTCTCGGCCCGCCAGAACTGAGACTTGAATTTCTTTGTCTTTTGTTTTTCGTAAGAGATCGGCTTAATAAAGCAGTTCTGACCGTTCTGTTCCAGATACAGATAGTTGCGGACGCTTTCGTATCCGGTATCTGCCACAATGTCACGGTAGCTTCTGCTCTGCATCCGCTGGATATGGTTCAGGAACGGAATGAGCGTACCGGAATCCGTGCGGTTGGAAAAGGCGGCAACACCGGTAATATATTCGCTGTTGACCGCAAACTGGACATTGTAGGCCGGTTTCAGCTGGCCGTTCCCCATATGGTCTTCTTTCATCCGCATGAATGTAGCGTCCTTGTCGGTTTTGGACATACTTCTGCGGTTATTTCCAATAGCGAACAGCTTGTCCTCGTACTCTGTCCACTTCGTCCACAGGCTGTCCAGCTTTCCATACCGCTTTTGCCATTCGCTCTTGCGCTTTCCTATCCCGTGAACAAATTCTGCATTTGGAGGAAGCTGCTTGTCCGCTAACTCTCGCAGCTTCTTTCAGGTAAGATTGCCTTTTCCACCATACTCGTTGAAAACTTCCTTTGCTTTTTCTTTTAGCTTGGCAAGATTCTTTTCGACACCTGTTTTCCAGACAAAGGTATACCGGTTCGCCATGCTCTCGATCTTTGTGCCGTCGATGAACACTTCCTCATATTCCGTTTCTTCCAGTTCAGCAAGCCGTTTTACAAACTGGTAGAACAAGTCCTCGACCGCATCCTTTGCTTTGCCACTCCGGAACCGGGCAAACGAAGAATAGTCCGGTACCTTTTCTCCTTGAAGAAGCCAGATGAAGTCGATATTCTTGCGGCACGCAAGCTCCAACTTTCGGGTGGAATAGATGCTGCACATATAGCCGTACACCAATAGCTTGAACATGATCCGGGGTTCTGCTGCCGATTTTCTTCCTCTCGAAGAATACGCCTGATACAGTTTCCTGTAATCCAGTTCCTCAAGCTGGGCGTTGGCTACATACACCGGTTCTTGTTCCTCTATTAAAATATTTTCGCTTATTGGTAGGGTCAGCTGTTGATATATGCCGCCCTTTCCTGTATACTGTTCTTGTTGTAGTTGGTTCATTGCAGTTTCAGCTTACAACGAAAAAATGAGATAGGCAACCCCTTTGGGGGAAGTCTATCTCATTTTTTTCGTTGGGACTATTTTGCAACAGCCCCTTCTTTTTAATTTTTCCCTTGTCCATCAGGAACGCCGGGAACTGAAATGCTGCAAAACTCAGCGGCGGAGCCGGCTGTTTTAACTACTGTTTAAGACTTTGTGGTTTTCTGTTCATAAACTTCTGGTATCCTGTACATAACGAAACGAGAAAGAGGGAGCTTTATGAACGCCGAACTCGCTTTCCTGCAATTCCTGCAATCCCTGCACAGCCCCATGCTGGATGGAAGCATGTGTTTTATTACCCGTCTGGGAGACTCCGGTATTCTCTGGGTGACGCTGACAGCGGTGCTGCTGGTGTTCCGTAAAACGCGGCGGGTCGGATGTGTGCTGGCAGCGGCGCTCCTCATCGACGCTGTCCTCTGCAATCTTCTTCTCAAGCCGCTGGTGGCCCGCGTCCGTCCATGCGGCATCCTTACGGAGGTACAACTGCTTATCCCGTACCCGGACGATTTCTCCTTTCCTTCGGGCCATACAGCGGCGTCCTTCGCCTCGGTGACAGCCCTCTGGCTGGCCGGGAAAAAGCAGTGGGCGATGGCGACTCTGCCGGTAGGCGTTCTCATCGCATTCTCGCGGATGTACCTCTGTGTCCATTACCCGACGGATATTCTGGGCGGTGCCATTTTGGGAGCCGCCTGCGGATGGGCGGGAGCATGGCTCGTAAAGAAAGCAGAGCGCCGAATGGCCATCCCGCAGAACTGAAAAAAGAAGAAGAGACCGCGGTACAGCAGCTTGCTGTACGGCGGTCTCTTTTGTTATGAGGCAGACCCGCTTATCTGAGGGAACATCCCGGTTTTCCGCAAAAGCCAAAAAGGCATGCAGGCAAAGCAATGCAGCCCCAAAATCGACTTCAGTAAAAAGAAAAGCACCATACTTCCTGCGAAGTACAGTGCTTTTTTGGTGGAGAATAGCGGGATCGAACCGCTGACCTCTTGCATGCCATGCAAGCGCTCTCCCGAACCACCTTGAAACGCACCCCCAGAAAAGCGTGTGTGAATGGGTATGATTTGGCGTTAATACGCCAAATTTGGTTGAAAAATGATTTTCTGCCCAACAATCAGCATAGCAGCATGAGAACAATTTAGGCACAGAATTCATTTGGCTGTATTTTACAGTCGGATTTACCTGCTGTCAAGATGTTTCATATCATTCATGCCGCTAAAGTGAGTCAATACTCTTCTATTTCAAATTACATAGCGCAATTTCGACCACCAAAATCGAAGTTGCGCTTTTTTCATTCCTCAATAAATTTTTTCACCGGAGGTTTTTTACAATGTTTATATCTCATTGTTGCTTTCAGCCCTTGACACAACCGTATGACCCTTGACTACTTTTACGGACAGGCCGGAGAACTCTTTTCGTTCTTCCGCATTCCAAAGGCTCTTTTTCAGGAGCGGCGGTTTCAAGATCTGTCAACCGATGCAAAAACTCTGTACGGCATCCTGCTTGACCGTATGAGCCTTTCTGTTAAAAATGAATGGTTTGACAAAAAAGGTCGAAGGTCGGCGACACCATGGGCAGCAGTTCTTCCACCACCGAGACGATGTGCGTCATCTACGATTTGAGCTACCTCGAGATGACGCTGGACGTCGATGAGCTGGACATTCTCGACATTCAGGTGGGCCAGAAAGCAGAGATCACCGCCGACGCCATCGACGACTGCACCTTTGAGGGCGTCGTCACCAGCATCTCCTCCGCCGGCACCACCACCGGCAGCACCACCACCTACCCTGTCACCATCCGCATCGACGACACCGGCAGCCTCATGCCCGGCATGAACGCCACCGCCGCCCTTGACATTCCCCCTTGCCGGCGTTATGTTATTGTTAAGGCGACAGCCGGTTTCGCCGTCTTTCGCCTCATATTAAAATCGCTCTTGTTTTATAGCTGTCTGGACTTTACACAAAATTTGGGAAAGACCCATTTTTGTCTAACTTTTGGGGTTCATTTCAGTATCCGGAGTCTCTTTTTTGGCATTTTCTTCAATGTTTTTGCAATTGGAATCTATAGTTTCGATAGCTGTTTTCTTTCAACGGCATGGATAAGCTAGGCCTTATTGCTTTGCAGAAACAGCGCATCACCCGAAATTTTAATTATTTTTCGCTCTGATTCTGATATACTATCGTTAAGACATCGATTTCGGAGGTCCACATGGATACAAGTATTTTCCGTTATGTGCTCGAGGTAGAAAAATACAGAAACATCACCCAGGCGGCGAAGCGACTGTTTATCTCGCAACCGGCACTGACCAAACAGCTGAATAAGCTTGAAAAAGAGTTGGGCTTTTCGCCTTTTGACCGCACGCACAGCCCGATCAGCGTTACACCACAGGGCGAAATTTTTCTCGATTTTGCTCGGCGCTATGTGCAGCTCGAAAGCGAGATGATGGATAGTCTTCGACAGTTTAATCAGATTCCAGCAGAGCCTGTACTGATTGCCACAACGCATCGTGGTGGCGCCTACGCTGCTGTTCAGGCAGCACCTTTCATGATGACACATCCAGAGATACATCTCAGTTACCTGAATCGCAACTCTCAGCAGTGCGAAGAAGAGCTGGAAAGCGAATCCATCGACTTAGCCATCTATACTGAACCTGTACACTCCGAAAACATCGAGTATATGCCAGTACAGGAGGATCCGCTCGTATTTGTCATTCCACAGGAATCACCGATTCTGGAGGACCTAGATATCTCCGATAATTCACTCGAGCATCCGGTTGAAATCGACATCAGCCGTTTCCGTAATCCGTCGCTCCGATATATTCTGGCGACGCCAGGTCAGGGGCTGTATGATGCCGAAAAATCTTTTTTCAGAAAATATCACATCACACCGATTCATCCGCAGCGCATTGATTATGTTGACACACGATATCTCGTTGCCTGCAGCGGCTGTGGCATCGCCCTGTTGCCGCACACGACGATTCGTAATTCATCTACTGGTCAAAACCCGGTCTATGGCACGATAAAAGGCGATACTCTGTATCGTTATGTCATCGTCGCCCGAAAGAAGGGCCGCAACTTATCCCCTTCTGCAGAAATCGTCTGGCGCTACATGATCAGCGCATCTGCTAAAAATCGATAACATTTTGGAATCAGGTTCATAACAGAAAAAGGAGAAGCATTCGTCATTCAATTTGCAGTACAGAGCGAGTGCTTCTTTTTCTGTTTTATGGCGCTATGTCCATTCCAAATGGTTATCGTCCCATAGAAGAATCGCCATTGTCACAGTCTTGCACAATTATTCCCATTTTTGTACAATACATTTATCAAATTTGCCGGCAAATAAAAGTGCTTTAAAAATTCTGTATCACTTTTTGGGAGGATTGACTGTGAATAAGTTAAAAGAAACGAAGATCCTTGGGTTCCCTCTGTGGATGTACCTTATATTCAGTATACTGATGATGGTGATGGCAGCCAATGACTGGATGCTGACCAACATGGTCGGCGCACTCGCCTTCGCGATGATCATCGGCACGCTGCTCGGCTGGGTCGGTGACCATATCCCGGTCTGGAAGACCTGGTTCGGCGGCGGCATGCTCTTCTCCTGCCTCGTAGCCGGCGCGATGAACACCTTCCACCTGATCGGTGAAGGCTCGATGGAAGCCCTGAATACCTTCAACGGCTCCACCGGTTTCCTCGATCTCTACATTCTCGTCCTGATCACCGGCTCTGTGCTCTCGGTTGATCGTAAGATGCTCATCAAATCCTTCGCCGGATTCGTTCCGACGATTCTTGCAGGTATTGCAGGTGCACTCGGCCTCGCTGGTCTCGTAGGTGCCATCACTGGCGTCGGCGCAATCGAGGCGATCGCCACCTATGCAATTCCGGTCATGGGCGGTGGCAATGGTGCCGGTATCACACCGATGAGCAAGATGTGGGCTGCTGCAACCGGCGGTGATGCCTCCTCCTGGTATGCATCTGCCTTTGCAATCATCAGCATTGGCAATCTCTGCGCCGTCTTCATGTCTGCACTGCTGAACAAGCTCGGCCAGATCAAGCCATCCATGACGGGTAATGGTCGTCTCATGGTCGGTGAAGAAAATGCCAGCACGAAGTCCAGTGACGTGAAGCTGACCGCAGCCGACTACGCAACCGGTCTCGCACTCGGTGTCGTATGCTTCAATGTAGCTAACCTCTACGCAAAGCACATCTCCATCATCAACCATGCAAACCTCGGCTTCAGTATTCATACCTTCGCTTTCATGGTCATCCTGATGGCGATTCTGAATATGACGAATATCCTGCCGGAAAACGTGAAGGCCGGCGCAAGGGGCATGCAGCAATTCTTCGTAAAGTATATGTCCTTCCCACTGATGATTACCGTTGGTATCGGTACGAACCTCACAGACTACGCGAAGGTCTTCACAAACCCAGCGTATATCGTCATCATCATGGCGACTGTCATCGGTGCGATGATCGGAACCTTCATCGTCGGTAAGCTGTTCCACTTCTATCCTGTAGAAGGAATGCTGACTGCCGGACTCTGTATGGCAAACGGCGGTGGTGCCGGCGACGTACAGTGTCTCGGCGCTGCGCACCGCATGGAGCTGATGTCCTATGCTCAGATTTCTTCCAGAATCGGTGGTGCCATCATGCTCGTCATCGCAAGCTTCATTTTCGGTAAATTCCTGTAATCCTGGAGGTACTATATGGCAAATCAGAATCCTTTGGCTACGAATCTCACGCTTGAGCAGCAGAAAAACCTGTTCGGCAATGCTTACTTAAATATGCTCTGGCACTGTCCGACCGACCTGCGTTTCCACTACTGGGTGCATCTCCCAGACTACTACTACGACGAAGAGGAGCATGAGTACTCTCTCCTCGTCATCATCCATGGAACCGGCTGTGCAATCGAAGAGTACATCAAGCAGGCGAAGGAACTCGCCGACAAATATCATATGGCTGTGCTTGCGCCTATGTTCCCGGGTGGACTCATTCAGCGCGATGACTTCAACAGCTATAAGCTCCTCTCCTGCGACGGCATCCGCTATGATCTGATTCTCCTCGATATGATCGAGGATATGGCGAAGCGCTATCCAGGCGTTCACACAGATCAGTTTTTCATGTTCGGACACTCTGGTGGCGGGCAGTTCGTAAACCGCTTCCTGCTCGCTCACCCTGATCGTCTGAAGGCCTGCTCCATCGGTGCACCTGGCCGTCCGACCTTCCTGAATCCAGACGAGGACTACTTCTGGGGTATCCGTGATTTCAAGGATTACTTCGGTTATGATGTCGACCTCGAAGCCGTAAAGAAGGTACCCGTCCTCATCAGTGTCGGCGAGCTCGACAACAAGTTTATCGGCGACTCCCCGTATGGCGATAACCGCGTAGCCCGTATGAAGAGTCTGCAGAAAAATTTCCAGGAGCACGGCGTCCATACGGAGCTGACGATCCTTCCGGGCTTCGCCCATGAGGTTGGTGAAAAGGAACGAGTGCAGGCCGCGCAGAAATTCTTTATCCAGTATTTATAACTCAAACTACAGTTTTTTGAATTTCCTTTCTTTGTACCCTCTTTTCAAAAGAGGGTACATTGCGTATTTCTTGCTTTTCCTTCATACTTGCGTACTTTTAGCAGATTATGAAAGCAAGCAGAATTTCTATTCTACGGAATCAACTATTCTGCACTGGAAGCTGCCGTCCGGCGAATCCAACAGGATGTTGATTTCCTGATGAAGTATCTCCCCAAGGTGCCTGATGATGCCTATGTGAAAGTGGAGACCACGAAGATTCTCAAACAGCTTCGATCTCACTCCTTACATTGAGGGGGAGTGATGCGTCCACCTGCAAAACAGTCGGACATCGAACAACCATTTTCAAAAGCAACGAAATAGCAAGAATTGGGGGTTGCCGTCCATGCGCCTGCAAAATCAGGCATTTGGTTGATTCTCGATACAACCTCTAAGAAAGCAAAAAGAAAAGCACCGTACTTCGAACGAAGTACAGTGCTTTTTTGGTGGAGAATAGCGGGATCGAACCGCTGACCTCTTGCATGCCATGCAAGCGCTCTCCCAACTGAGCTAATCCCCCATAGCTGGTGTGCCGTCCCTGACGACGTGTGTTATTATACCAGCCAAATGGAGAGTTGTCAATAACTTTTTTTATTTTTTGTGAGCGACGCTGCGGCTGGTGCTGCGTTTGTAGTAGAACAAGTACTGCTGTACGATGCCAGCCTGCTGATCATAGGAAGGAAAAGGGTCGCGGCCGCCGAATTCCTCATCAATGAGTCGCTGTATCCAGACATCAATGGGAGCCATCGCGGTACGGCCATAGCCAAAGAGGCAGACGCAGTTTGCTACCTTTTTGCCGACGCCGTCCAGCTCGAGGAGGCGGGAAAAGAGCGCGTCGTCGGGCAGCGCCGCCAGAGCATCGAGGTCGAGTGTGCCGCTGGAAGCCTGAGCGGCAGCGTTCTGGATGTAACGGGTGCGGTAGCCCAGACCACAGCCCATCAGCTGCGCTTCAGAGAGGCCGCAGAGCTGCTGCGGGGTAGGAAAGAGGAAAACTTCATCGCCTTCGGCACTGAGTGGTTCGCCGCAGCACCGGGCAAGGTGTTCCACGGCGGTGCGGATGGCCGGAATGCTCTTGCGCTGGGAGATGAGAAAGGTGATGAGCATTTCCCATGGGTCCTGATGCAGGATTCGGATGCCCTGCCCGAAATCGAGCGATTTGTCCAGATAGCTGCTCTGTCCCGCCAAGCTGCACCGCAGCGCGGCATAGTTCCGGCCCAAATCAAAGTAGTCGGCCCAGTACTCCCGGTCTGAGCCATACCATGCGGCATCGTATTGACCATCGCCCAGCGGAGTCAGATAAAGAAGTGCGCCGCCGGAAAGAAAGCGGTAGCGCCCGTCGGACAGCTTCTGCGGCCGGAAGCACTGGCCGCTTTCGATGATCTTGTCGAGGTCAAAGTCGTCCTGGATGGCGACGAGCTGATGGGTGAGGGAAACTGTATGCATGGAAAACTCCTTTTTGGAAAAATTGTGGCGATGCCCGATTTGAGGTGAAAACTGGTTTCTATCCGTACCCTCTGCGGGGAGGGCGGCGTCTTTCCACCAAAGTATTCCTGTTGTCTGGCTATATTTCTATCCACGCCCTCCGCGAGGAGGGCGACAACGGCCTGTCAGAGCCGGGAAAACCCTTGATGCAATTTCTATCCACGCCCTCCGCGAGGAGGGCGACCATCTGCCCTCTACTCGGGCCTCACCGCCGACCAATTTCTATCCACGCCCTCCGCGAGGAGGGCGACAACGTGTGACCTTGTGTTCCGCAGTAAGCATCTTATTTCTATCCACGCCCTCCGCGAGGAGGGCGACCGTGGATCCTCGCCGGCGATGGACGGCCCTCTTGTATTTCTATCCACGCCCTCCGCGAGGAGGGCGACGGTCATAGTTGAGCCAGTGATACTTACTTGCTCCTAATTTCTATCCACGCCCTCCGCGAGGAGGGCGACGAGGTATGCGGCGCGGATCGCCGGATCTGCGAAATTTCTATCCACACCCTCCGCGAGGAGGGCGACTCCACATCGAGATCGGAGGCTGAACGCCGTGACATTTCTATCCACGCCCTCCGCGAGGAGGGCGACGGATACAGAGGACCGGAAACACCGGATGAATATATTTCTATCCACGCCCTCCGCGAGGAGGGCGACCTTGTCGTCGTCGATTGCATAGCCGTTCTTAATGATTTCTATCCACGCCCTCCGCGAGGAGGGCGACAAGAGATCGACTGCACCCTGGAGGCTGCCTCCATATTTCTATCCACGCCCTCCGCGAGGAGGGCGACGCAAGGACGGTGCCATCACTGGCTTTGATTATTTTATTTCTATCCACGCCCTCCGCGAGGAGGGCGACCCCTTGAGGACGTCTGGCAAAAGAGAGGTGTACAATTTCTATCCACGCCCTCCGCGAGGAGGGCGACCGACGTGCCCGCGGTATGTCCATCCATCTTCACGATTTCTATCCACGCCCTCCGCGAGGAGGGCGACTTTGCAGTGCATTGTTGATGGATGCAGCGGAGGTCATTTCTATCCACGCCCTCCGCGAGGAGGGCGACGTGTACAACGCGCTTCTTCGGCTCATAAACATAATTTCTATCCACGCCCTCCGCGAGGAGGGCGACCAGATCACAGCAGCGGCCACCGGCACAATGATTTTATTTCTATCCACGCCCTCCGCGAGGAGGGCGACAGGTGCAATTTATCTGTGGTATACTCTTCCACAATATTTCTATCCACGCCCTCCGCGAGGAGGGCGACTTTGCAGTGCATTGTTGATGGATGCAGCGGAGGTCATTTCTATCCACGCCCTCCGCGAGGAGGGCGACTTGAACAGCCGTACAAAAAGTGTGAGGCTTGCAAGATTTCTATCCACGCCCTCCGCGAGGAGGGCGACCTCTACAAGTGTCGGCTGCGTCACGTTTTGGTTTCTATTTCTATCCACGCCCTCCGCGAGGAGGGCGACCAGGGCAACACGGCGGCGCTGTCCGTGACCACGATATTTCTATCCACGCCCTCCGCGAGGAGGGCGACCGCCGACGCTCCCCTGCCGGATGGTGGGCAGGATATTTCTATCCACGCCCTCCGCGAGGAGGGCGACAGCTGGTATTCGTAGAGCTTGGCGGCGTATTCCCATTTCTATCCACGCCCTCCGCGAGGAGGGCGACCTGCCGGCGTCGGCGCTGCCCCTAACGGCGGCGAGATTTCTATCCACGCCCTCCGCGAGGAGGGCGACAGCTGGTATTCGTAGAGCTTGGCGGCGTATTCCCATTTCTATCCACGCCCTCCGCGAGGAGGGCGACGGAACACATGGGCCGCACAGAAGGGAACGGCCAAATTTCTATCCACGCCCTCCGCGAGGAGGGCGACCGGCTACAACGCATACAGCGGCATCGCCGGTTTTCTATTTCTATCCACGCCCTCCGCGAGGAGGGCGACTGCGCGGGGAGATGGGAAACCTGACCCCCGGAACAATTTCTATCCACGCCCTCCGCGAGGAGGGCGACTGCGACATCATCAGCCGCGACGCCTATGCGCGCCTATTTCTATCCACGCCCTCCGCGAGGAGGGCGACTGCACCGCTGAGCAGCTCGCGCTCAAGGCTATGCAATTTCTATCCACGCCCTCCGCGAGGAGGGCGACATTAATGCACGAAAGAATTGCGGCTGTACTGCTTGTATTTCTATCCACGCCCTCCGCGAGGAGGGCGACTAAATGTCTTTTCTTCAACAGGTTCGTGCCAACCAAATTTCTATCCACGCCCTCCGCGAGGAGGGCGACACTTTACGAAAGAGAGTGCTGAGGCCGAGGCAAAGATTTCTATCCACGCCCTCCGCGAGGAGGGCGACAATGTGTCTTGCAAATATCGACAAGCGGATGAAAATTTCTATCCACGCCCTCCGCGAGGAGGGCGACAATGTGTCTTGCAAATATCGACAAGCGGATGAAAATTTCTATCCACGCCCTCCGCGAGGAGGGCGACCGGGATTTGTACCGTTTTATCGCTGATTTTCGTGTGATTTCTATCCACGCCCTCCGCGAGGAGGGCGACAAGGAGCTGTATCTCACTGGTACGAGCACCGATATTTCTATCCACGCCCTCCGCGAGGAGGGCGACCAGCTTGCAGCCCTGGGCGGGCATGGTAAAAAGCATTTCTATCCACGCCCTCCGCGAGGAGGGCGACCACCTACGCCACCAGCGAGGCGATGGCCGATGCAATTTCTATCCACGCCCTCCGCGAGGAGGGCGACGACGTTCGTTGCCTCTTGGCTCTCCTTAAAAAGGTATTTCTATCCACGCCCTCCGCGAGGAGGGCGACATCGGCGCGGTCATCCAGTTTTTCTTTGACCGCATATTTCTATCCACGCCCTCCGCGAGGAGGGCGACTCCTTAAAAAGGTAAACTGAGCGCAAAGGGAGGATTTCTATCCACGCCCTCCGCGAGGAGGGCGACGAGGCTCTTCGACGGCCTTTCTGAGCCTTTTTATATTTCTATCCACGCCCTCCGCGAGGAGGGCGACCATGAGCTTGCCCATAAAAATCACGCTCCTTTACATATTTCTATCCACGCCCTCCGCGAGGAGGGCGACCGTTGAGTTTTTCAATGACTTTCCCAACGGCACCAATTTCTATCCACGCCCTCCGCGAGGAGGGCGACCTGCGCAAACTCCGCATCCTTGTGGAGAGCTGGCTATTTCTATCCACGCCCTCCGCGAGGAGGGCGACATTATGGCAAGCACTACATACGCACAACAATGGCTATTTCTATCCACGCCCTCCGCGAGGAGGGCGACTTGTTAATTGTATATGCTCTAACCCGAGGTCGTTATTTCTATCCACGCCCTCCGCGAGGAGGGCGACTGGGCTGGACGAAGAGCTATTGCTCGATGATCCTATTTCTATCCACGCCCTCCGCGAGGAGGGCGACCCGGAACCAGATACAGCAGGGCTTCTGCGCAACGCAATTTCTATCCACGCCCTCCGCGAGGAGGGCGACGGAACCAGATGCAGCAGGGCTTCTGCGCAACGCAATTTCTATCCACGCCCTCCGCGAGGAGGGCGACGGAACCAGATGCAGCAGGGCTTCTGCGCAACGCAATTTCTATCCACGCCCTCCGCGAGGAGGGCGACATTTTTGTTTACGAGGTGGTTATCATGAAAAGGAGATTTCTATCCACGCCCTCCGCGAGGAGGGCGACGTGACCACCCTCAACTACCCGAAAATTATCCGCAAATTTCTATCCACGCCCTCCGCGAGGAGGGCGACCGCGCCCTTTGGCGGCTTGATGGAAGTGCTTGATATTTCTATCCACGCCCTCCGCGAGGAGGGCGACTCTTCGCCGTAGATTTCGCTTTCGATCACATCGGATTTCTATCCACGCCCTCCGCGAGGAGGGCGACAAGTCGTGGTACAACTCATTGATGGTCTGACTGCATTTCTATCCACGCCCTCCGCGAGGAGGGCGACGCTTGGCGTGTCTGCCGTCAAAATCAAGGCAACCAGAATTTCTATCCACGCCCTCCGCGAGGAGGGCGACGCAAGACAAGCAAAACTGCCAAAACGACAGTTTTATTTCTATCCACGCCCTCCGCGAGGAGGGCGACCTTGCCTTGCACGATGCCCTGCATGACGTAGCGATTATTTCTATCCACGCCCTCCGCGAGGAGGGCGACGGGGCCGTACACGCTGCGCTCCCACTTTCCGAGGATTTCTATCCACGCCCTCCGCGAGGAGGGCGACCTGTTGTCGTCCTCCAGCACGCGGGCTTTCACCAATTTCTATCCACGCCCTCCGCGAGGAGGGCGACCCATCTCGATGTCATTCGCAAAAGCCTTTTTGCGATTTCTATCCACGCCCTCCGCGAGGAGGGCGACCCGTTGCGGTTTTGCGGAAGTTACTTACTGAGCATTTCTATCCACGCCCTCCGCGAGGAGGGCGACTTCGGTAAAGATCGTGATGTAGCCCATTACGCAGTTGTCATTTCTATCCACGCCCTCCGCGAGGAGGGCGACGTGCAGAACGCGACCCGGGACATCGTAGACAACCAATTTCTATCCACGCCCTCCGCGAGGAGGGCGACCTCTGTCACAAGGTCAGCACCCAGGCGCTCAACATATTTCTATCCACGCCCTCCGCGAGGAGGGCGACGCGAGGGCGGCGAGTACAGCCGTGCGGGCGAGTGGATTTCTATCCACGCCCTCCGCGAGGAGGGCGACGCCGCTTTCGCCCCGGGCAACGGTGACTTTGTAATTATTTCTATCCACGCCCTCCGCGAGGAGGGCGACTATGGCAGATTTGCTCGACAAAATTAAAGAAGCAATTTCTATCCACGCCCTCCGCGAGGAGGGCGACACTCTATCTCGATGTCATTTGCAAAAGCTTTCTTGCATTTCTATCCACGCCCTCCGCGAGGAGGGCGACTATCCTTGCTGCCAGAGTTTTTCTTGGTTGTCTTCATTTCTATCCACGCCCTCCGCGAGGAGGGCGACTCGCTCTGGCTGTGGCCATCGCGGCCATTGCCATATTTCTATCCACGCCCTCCGCGAGGAGGGCGACCAGCCGCCACACCTGATTATGGATGCGCTTAAAAATTTCTATCCACGCCCTCCGCGAGGAGGGCGACGGAAAACTTTCCGCACGGCGGGAGGAGCTGCTGGATTTCTATCCACGCCCTCCGCGAGGAGGGCGACGCTGACGGCACAGAAAGAACGCCTCGCAGAAGTTATTTCTATCCACGCCCTCCGCGAGGAGGGCGACCAGCTCGAAAGCTACATCCAGAGCCCGGCCGTCGAGGAATTTCTATCCACGCCCTCCGCGAGGAGGGCGACGCGCGCAGAGCGTGGCGAGGGCCTCTACATAGAGGATTTCTATCCACGCCCTCCGCGAGGAGGGCGACAACCGTCGGTCGATAACTTTCCCGGCCGCAGGGTGATTTCTATCCACGCCCTCCGCGAGGAGGGCGACGCAGGCCATCGCGGAGGACGACGGCGAGTGGGAATTTCTATCCACGCCCTCCGCGAGGAGGGCGACAGGCTGCCCCAACAAGGACGTCAAGCACGAGGTCCATTTCTATCCACGCCCTCCGCGAGGAGGGCGACAAGGCCGATACCGAGGTACTTTGATAAAAAGTACATTTCTATCCACGCCCTCCGCGAGGAGGGCGACCCGGACTCATCGACCATCATTAAAGAAAGGAGACGTCATTTCTATCCACGCCCTCCGCGAGGAGGGCGACTACAGCATTCCCGGCCTCATCGACCATCACTAAGATTTCTATCCACGCCCTCCGCGAGGAGGGCGACTACGCTCTTTTGAGCTGTCTGTAAAGCTTTCGGATATTTCTATCCACGCCCTCCGCGAGGAGGGCGACTCCTTCCAGTGCTCCCAGAGCAAGCGGTTAGGCACATTTCTATCCACGCCCTCCGCGAGGAGGGCGACCTGCTCCTAAGTAACCTTCGTTCGACCCTTCGATATTTCTATCCACGCCCTCCGCGAGGAGGGCGACCTCGGGTGCAGGCTCAGACAACGACAAGACTGGGAATTTCTATCCACGCCCTCCGCGAGGAGGGCGACACAGGGCTAACCATCGAACAGGAAGCAAAGGTAATTTCTATCCACGCCCTCCGCGAGGAGGGCGACCTTGTACCTGTAGTCGGCCCATGCCTCTTGGTAGCCATTTCTATCCACGCCCTCCGCGAGGAGGGCGACCTTCGTTTGGCTCGTATCTCTCTTAGCTCGTCAATTTCTATCCACGCCCTCCGCGAGGAGGGCGACTTGTAGCTGCTACGTTGTTTAGGTCGGCTCCAAGATTTCTATCCACGCCCTCCGCGAGGAGGGCGACCTGTCCGGGCTCGTCACCCCCCACGTACCGGAGAGATTTCTATCCACGCCCTCCGCGAGGAGGGCGACCGCAAAGCAATACCACTCAGCAAAGAGCTGGAACATTTCTATCCACGCCCTCCGCGAGGAGGGCGACAAGTCACCAGTTCCTTTGTGACTTCTGGTTCAATATTTCTATCCACGCCCTCCGCGAGGAGGGCGACTGATAGCGATTCTTTGTCCACCGATGTACTCCGATTTCTATCCACGCCCTCCGCGAGGAGGGCGACTCGTTTGAATCTTGCGCGTGGTACGTTTGCATGAGATTTCTATCCACGCCCTCCGCGAGGAGGGCGACCCGCCTGTCCTTTTTGCGGACTCGGCAGGCAGCTCGTATTTCTATCCACGCCCTCCGCGAGGAGGGCGACTGGCAGCATCGACCTTCTCCTGTGCATTCTGCTATTTCTATCCACGCCCTCCGCGAGGAGGGCGACCCTGAACCATTCGTTCCACACTTTGGCGTATGCCCGATTTCTATCCACGCCCTCCGCGAGGAGGGCGACTCTGCGATCAGCATGCTGATCGTTGCGATTTCAATATTTCTATCCACGCCCTCCGCGAGGAGGGCGACATAGCTGTGTTCTACTCGCACCGCTGCCAGACCCAATTTCTATCCACGCCCTCCGCGAGGAGGGCGACGCTTCACTGCGCTCTGCTCCAAACGCTCCAGTGCAATTTCTATCCACGCCCTCCGCGAGGAGGGCGACTGCGCAGGGCCAGCTGGATGTAGCCCTTATAGCCCAATTTCTATCCACGCCCTCCGCGAGGAGGGCGACATCCGACCACTTCTTTTCATCAGAGCCGTACTCCATTTCTATCCACGCCCTCCGCGAGGAGGGCGACAGCAAAAACAGAGACAAAATCTCTATTTTCTTATAAATTATACAACATTCTGCACGAATTTAGAAGAGCCTTGATTTACAACGGGTCAAAGAACTATCCAAATCATGCAAAATGACACAAAAATCCGGTGCGAAGGTGCCGGAAAAATGCTGAGAACTCACCCTTCGCACCGGGGCGGGAAACTCAGAACAACAGCAGGCCGTCCTGCTCGAAGGGCGGATGAACGCCGATATGCTCCACCTTGCTCTTATAGTTGTTGCCCAGCTGGTAGAAGCGCAGGCTGTCCAGCGCGGGATCGATGAGGGCCGTCAGCTCCGCCTTGAGAACGGCATACTGCGCGGCATCCAGCAGACACTCGAACACGGAGTTCTGCACCCGCTGGCCGTGGTCCACACAGCGCTTGGCGACTTTGCGCAGACGTTTGCGCCCGGCAGGAGTTTCGGTGTTGACGTCGTAGGTGATAAGGACCAGCATACACATCCCTCACTTCCAGAAAAATGGCGGGTAAAGCTCCATATCGCCCCGCAGGGTGCGGGCCAGAAGCAGAGCCTGCACATAAGGCACGAGGCCCCACGGAAGCTTTTCGTTCAGGAACGGGTGGGTGATGGTCTCCTGTTTGCGGGTCTGCCACCCGCCCAGAAAGGCGCGGCGGCCCTCATCGGTGAGAAGGACAGCTCCGTTCTCCTGCTTCTGGAAATGCTTCGGCGTCATGATCTTCTGGTTGATGCAGGAGAGCACAAAACGGTCGGCGTAAACAGTGCGCAGCTCTTCCATGAGGTCGAGGGCGAGGCTCCTGCGCCCGGGCCGGGCGCGGTGGAGAAAGCCGACGTAGGGGTCGAGGCCCACACTCTGAAGAGCCGCCGTGCAGTCGGAGGCCAGAAGCGAATAAGCGAAGGAGAGCAGGGCATTGGTGTTGTCCAGAGGCGGGCGGCGGCTTCGGCCAGCGAAAGAAAAATCATCGTGCTGCTGCAGGATAAGTGAATCAAAGCAGTCGAAATACCGCTGTGCCGCCTCGCCCTCCAGGCCGCGAAGCTGGTCGAGGTCGTCGCACTGCTCGATGAGGGGCAGCGCTGCCGCCAGCTGGGCGCTGGTGCGCTTGAGCTGTTCCACCGGCACCCGCTGGGGGTGGTCGCGGGTGGCCCGTTCCAGCACCCAGCGGGCGTTATAGACTTTGCCCAGAATGAAATTGCGCGCATAGAGACAACTCTCTGCCTCGCTGTCTGAGATGCGGTACTGGGTCTGCCGCAGCAGGACGTTGCCCCGCTCTTCGCCTACAGCCCGGGCCAGAAAGCGTCCCTGCGGGCTGAAAAAGCTCAAATCGACCCCGAGGCGGGCGCATTTGCCCATCAGGGCAGGGCTTGCGCCGGGATAGCTGAAGCAGACGATGCCTTCCAGCCTGTGGAGCGGGACCCGGCCAATTTCAGCCTTGTTGCAGAGCAGGACGATGTTCTCCCCCTCGAGGGAAAGGTAGGTGTCCTTGTTGAGGACGTAGAGCGTGTTCAAAAACTTTCTCATGGCGCGGCCTCCTGCATCTCGTCCAGATGGGCGCGGAGATAGGCTTTCGGATCGGCACGCTGATACAGCACGGGGAGGCAGAGCTCTTTGAGGGAGCAGGCGCTGCAGTGGGTGCCGGGCTTCGACTTGGGGGTATAGCCCCGGGCAAAATAGGCGTGCATCTCGTCAGCCATCTTCTGGGTGGTCTGGCGTAGTTCTTCGGTCAGCGGCACGACCTCCCGCCGCCGCGTTTCCTCGTAGAAGAGCGCACCCTCCGGGATGCTGCACACCAGCATCTCTTCCAGCGCCATGGCCTGTGCGCAGAGCTGCAGCCGGTCAGCGTCGCCGGCCTTGGCGCGGCCATGTTTGTACTCGACAGGCATGGGCTTCCAGAGTCCTTCCGTGCTTTGCAGGGGGATGCCCTCCGGGTCGGCCCGGAACTCGACGACATCGCAGTTTCCGCTCAGGCCCAGCCGACGGCTGACCACCTGCATCCCACGGGTGATGAGCAGGCCGCCGCGCCGTTCGGTCTGGTTTGCGTCATGACAGCGGGCGTGGTCGAGCTGGCCTTCGACGGTGCGGCGGTTCTCCGCCCACTGCTGTTCCAGATGGATGAGCGCCCACTGGCGGCGGCAGAAGCAGAAGTGCTGGATGCCCGACAGGGGCAGCCAGTCGTCCGGGCCGGCCATCAGGACAGCCTCTCGCAGGTGACTCCTTCCGGCAGAGTGTCTGCCACCGTGACGGTGTAGTCGCGGTAGCTGCGGGCGGCGTCCACATCGGGCTTGCGCTGGACGGTGACGGAGTCGAAGAGCTTGTAGGACGGGGCATTGCCCAGCTCAGAATCGTGCTTGAACACGATGAGCTCCCGCACGGCCATCTTGCCCCGGGCGGCGCTGTGGTCGTTCTCGAACATGTTCAGGATGGCAGTCCACAGAAGTTTCAAATCATCCTCGGAGAAGCCGGTGGTCTTCCGGGCGAGGTTGGCCGAGACATAGCCCTCGGCGCGGTAGAGGGCGTAAGGCACGATGTGCTTGCGGCCCATCTCAGTACCCTTCTTCTCGGCGTCGGCCTCGGTGGTGATGGCCACGCGGGTGATGGTGACTTCCTGCGGGACGATGGGGTCCACCGACCGGGCAAAGCTCAGCTGGACGGGGCCGCGCACCTGACCGCAGTTCAGCGCACCCTTGACGAAGGTGGTCATGACGGCACCGAAGGTGCGGATGTCGAAGTAGTTCTCACACATATAGTCCCGCAGCTTGGCATCGATGTCGGGGTCGGCCTTTTTGGCGGCTTTCAGGTCGGGGTCGATGCCCAGAGTTTTGATGGCCTCGGCGTCGCTGCGGTTGAGGGGAACGCCGTCCTTGATGTAGATACGATAGCCTTTTTCGTCCTCTTTCAGGGTCTCGACATAGTTGCGGATCTTCCGCTTGAGGCAGACGTCGGTCACCAGACCGTAACCCGTCTCGGGGTCGATACGGGGCATGTTGCCTGCGTCGGGGTCGCCGTTGGGGTTGCCGTTCTCGACGTCGAACAGGATGACGAAATCATAGCGGTTCTTGATGGGCTCAGACATGGTTTATTCCTCCTCATTCTTTTTGGCAAAGCGTTCTTGAGTTTGATGGTAGTAACCAATCTCAAAGGCACCCTGCTCCGGCAGGCTGAGCCGTGCCGGAAAACCATTTTCAGAAAATCGACCCATAAGTTCAGTGATTAATTTACGATAGAAGATAGCCCGTTCTTTTGGAAGTTTTTGCAGATGTTTTTGTGACAATTTGATTAATGTGGGAAAAGCTAGTGCCGGAGTGGCGCAAGCGGAGTTAAAATAACAATCTTTAATTGTGGCTTTGATGTTGGGGTTGGCATCATATTGTACAGATTCAAGAACGGAAAATAAACGACCAAGAACATATGGACTATAACTGCTGGATTCATTCAGACTCATGACTAAAACCTCCTCTGGAATAACATTAGGGCGATTGCGAAGGTAGTACGCTTTTAGTGCAGCGGCACGACCACGAGAAACATTATGTTCAGCGCGAATACGAAGAGTGACGCCGCTGAGTAAAGTGGCTGGATAATGTCCACCAGTAAGCACAGAGCGTAGCAAGTCACCCACTAGCTGGGGAGAGGGAGAGGGCAAGGACGAAGAAGTGCTAGAAGTTCGAACTGTTGTCATAGCTAGTGACCAGACAGAAAGGTTTTGACGCATGTCTTGTATAGGGCGTACAATTTCAGTATCCGTCCAAAAACGTGTCAGGTTTTGAGCAAACGAGCCAAATGTATCTTGAAGAAAAAAACGTACTGAAAGTCGAGCAGCGTTGGGAGAAATTCCCAAAACATAGAAATGCTCTTCAGGTGATAAGGTGATTCCATCGGAACAGTACGGTTGACCGATAGAAAGACACTTGACGATGTGAAATAAGGTGCTTTCTTGCATCTCACCAGAGGAATCGAAAAACATCATGTCGCAGCCTACCTGTGAATAGACAGGGTTGGCACTTTTAGCCCAGCACACAACAGCGGTAACGTCATTCCCTTTTCCGATAATACGACAATGTTTTTTTCGGTCAGACAATAGATAATTTAGTGCAGTCGTATATGCGAATGCAGCGTATTTGCTGACAGGAGCATTAGAACCTTGTTCATGACCATAGGAACAAAAGGCAGAAGCATTGAAAGAAACTAACGATGCACCAGAGCTTTGTGCGCCGGGGAAACCACTAATGTTGGGGTGGGTTCGCTCAATGGGGCCTTCTTTGCCAGTGACGAGGCATGGTCCGATGAAAGCATCAGCACTATTGTTATCATAGTATTTTTCCCATGCAACTTGAATAATGTCGGATTCAATGGAAAATTCATGGTGTCCATTTGAGTCTTCATAGCCCAGAATTATGTTAGCATTTGAAGATATATTTTTCCATTGCTCAGCCAGCAACGGATGGGTAGCTGCTTGCGCAGGATTCCAGTGATCGAAAAAAGCAAGTATAGCTTTGGCAACGGGAGAATCTACTCCATCTAGGATTGTGTGATGCAGGGAAGAAGAAGCTTTGAAACATTCTATTGCACGTTCGGGTTTTCCTTTTTCATCTGCACCTAATAAATAAGAGGATGTATCACAGAGAAAATTTGCAAGAATGCCCGAAGAACGAGTGGAATGTTTCGGAACTCGCATGGGACGGGGAATAAGCTTGCCTTTTTCGCTCGTGGAACCAAGATTCATGAGACGTACAAGCTGGCCAGAGTCATTGAGGCGGAGTTCATAACTTACCTTGAAATTATCATCCCATCCAGGTGCGGATAAGACGCCTTTGTCTCGAAGTGCTTCATAGTAAGATGTTAGTGCTTGGAGTATCATGTAAACACCTCCACGTCCCGGCATTCCATCACGCCGTCCACCAGTTTTGCGCGGAAGAACTGGCTGCGGATGTTGGCCGGGTCAGAGTAATCGAGGCTGTGGAGCATGAAACCAAGGTCCTGCGTGACCTTCAGCGCCGGAATGCCGCCGCCCGGCCACTCCCGGAAGTTGGCCGGGAACTCCCGGCACCCGAAACAGGGCTGGTGATAGCACTGGCCCTTGCGCAGGCGTCGGCGCAGGATGTCCTGAAACTTGCCGGGGTTGTCGCTGGGGGCGGCTTTGCCCGTCAAATCGAAGTGGCACTTGATGACGTAGTGGACGTCCTGCAGGACCATCGCGGCCCGCTGCTGGATGTCCTCCGAGGTGTAGAGCACCGGCGGCGTGCCGCCTTTGGCCGCACTGAGGGCGGCGGAGGACAGCAGGGTGGACTTGACCTCGTTGCGCCGGATGTTGGTGAACCGGATGGGCCGCTGGGTGTACTCCTCGGTGGACGCTTCGTCCTCGGGGTCGAGGCCGAAGGGCTTGAGCAGATAGATGGCATCGATGGTGTAGCGCAGCCCGGGGTGCCAGTAGATGGCTTCCACAAGGCCCCGCGCGGCGGACGGGGTGGGCATGTCGTAGCTCACGCGCTCGGTCTTCATTTCCGGACGAGTGAAACAGGCATAATCGCCCCACACTTCAATGAGCATGGACATCAGCATCGCCTCCTTTCCGGGTGAAGTTGAATTTTCAGACTAAGATGAATGTTAGCCATTGCAACCACCTCTATTTTTGAATTCATTAATGGATTAAAATCTCTGAGCTAATAGTACCACAAAAATTTAGAATGTCAATATGAATTTTCATTAATGTATTATGTTGAAACTGAAAATACTTGTCAAAAGGGGGATTTCCTTCTATAATAGAATATGTCACAAATATTTTGTGTGGGTTGAAATATTAATGGATACAGAAGTATCCGAAGAAAGCAACAGCAGGGAAGTAAAGCCTTTGCTGTTGCTTTTTTTATTCTTAAGAGTTAAAAAAACAAACCTCTTCCAGTTTCAACATCCATATTAAGACCGAGTTTCTGGCTGTATTGAGTTAAATCACTCAATATGGCAGAACCATCTGGCAAAAGTTCTAACATACCTGAATTATATAAAGATTGAAATTGTTCAAAATAGCAGGAAACGCTATAAATGCCAAGTTGACGCAAAAGAATTCGATTAATGGGGCCTTTTCGTAAACGCTCACAGAGTACAGCGCCTTCGTTTATGGGAATATAAACTGTGCGAGCAGAATTTTGGATGAGGTGAAATTGCTTGGCGACTGATGCGAAAGGAAGACAACAGCCATCAACGCCATGAATAAAAGCGTCGAGAATTCCGTTTTGATCAAAAGATTTCTCTCCACGCGAATCGTAAAGCTGTTCGAAATAAGCATGAATAGCCGCAGGAGAGTCTAAACGTGTCGGGTAGTAATCGACAGTGTAGTCGAGAGCATCGCAATTTGAACGAATCATTTGAGGAATACTTAAACCCACCAGCCGGAACCGGTAGACGATGCTTTCCTCTGCGCCCCGCCGCCCCTCGCGGTTGCAGCGCCCGGCAGTCTGTAAGAGCGAGTCAAGACCGCACTGCTCCCGGTAAGCGACGGGAAAATCCACGTCCACGCCCGCCTCGATGAGGGAGGTGGACACCACCCGGCAGGGCAGACCCTCTTTCAGCCGCTGGCGGATGTCGTCCAGCTGACGGCGGCGGTCGGCGGCGCAGAGCAGGGTGGTCAGGCAGTAGCTGCCCTCGGCGGGCAGGGACTCATAGAGCTGCTGGGCCGTCTTGCGGCGGTTGACCACGCAGAGCACCTGCGGGTGCCGGGCCAGCCGGGCGGCGAACTCCTCCTGCGGCAGGGTGCCGAGGTCTTGCAGTGTGGTGCGCCGGAGCACTTCGTAGAGGCGGGCCGCGTCGGGCGTGATCTCCTGCGGGTGGAGTTCCGACGCAAAGCGCCGGAACAGCGGCTCAAGGGCAGGCTGGGTGGCCGTGCAGAGGACGGCCGTGGAGTGGTAATGCTGGATGAGCTGGGCGATGGCGCTGACGCAGGGGGCAAGGTAGTCGCCCGGGAGAGTCTGCGCCTCGTCGAAGATGATGACGCTGTCGGCGATGTTGTGGAGCTTGCGGCAGCGGCTGCTGCGGTTGGCGTAGAGCGACTCGAAGAACTGCACCGCCGTCGTCACCACGACGGGGGCGTCCCAATTTTCGCTGGCCAGCATCTGGCGGTACTGGGCGGGGGTCAGGTCGTCCTGCTCAACAGTCTTGTACTCGGCGTTGGAGAAGTCGGCCAGAACATTTTCTGCGCCCAGCAGACCCGAGAAGACGGCGGCGGTCTGATCGATGATGGACATATAGGGGATGACGTAGATGACCCGCTTCATCTTCTGGGCGGCGGCGTGCTCCAGCGCAAAGGCGAGGGAGGCGAAGGTCTTGCCGCCGCCGGTGGGTACGGTGAGGGTGTAGAGCCCCTGCGGGCCGTGCGCGCCTTTCTCGAGACAGGCGCGGAGGACGATGTTGCGCTGGACGCTGACGGGCGAGGGCGATTCGGCCCTGAGATAGCGCTGCGCCTGTGCCGAGACGATGTCCCGCAGCGCGGCGATGTCCGTGCCGCTGCCCCGGGGTGCGGCCTTGCCGTCCATGAAGGTCTCGGTGTCGATGAAGTCGGCGTCCACAAGGCAGGAGTAGAGCATCCGGGTGAAGAACGCGAGGCTCAGCGGGTCGGCGCAGGCCCACGCGGGCGGCGTCGAGGCGGGGAGCGTTACTTCCTGCCAGCCGTCGTAGGGGTCTACCGGCTTCTTGCTCCGGCCAAACAGGGTGGCGTCGCCCGGGTCATCGGCGGGGCTCCCGCCGTCGGGCAGGCCGCTGTGGTGTCCGGCCACGGCAAAGGCGGCGTGGAGATGGTGGCGAACCCAGGCCTCCTGCGCCCCGGCGGTGGAGTGGTCCACCTTGGGGCCGCCTTTGAGCCGCAGCTGGAAGGCGTCGCTGTATTTGCCGACGTCGTGGAGCCACGCGGCAAATTCGGCCTCGCTCTGCGCCCCGAAGGGGGCTGCGAAGGAACCGGCCAGTCTGGCAGTGCCGGCGAGATGGTCGTAGACGGTCTGGGTGCGGGTGCCGTCCTCGCTGATGTGGGCAAGACGTGTAGAGTGCTCCATAAAATGACCTCCTGACTCTGGTTTGCAATAAGGATACGCTTTTCAAAAAGCGGCTGTCAACAAAACGCGCTTTTCGACAAAAAATTCTGGGACGTTGCACAAAAAACAGACGGAAAAATCTGCAAAGTGCCAAAGAAGAAAGAAACGAGTATTTTCTTGTTTTTATGATAATGCAAATACTGTCCAATAAACTGGACTTTTTCTGATTTTTCAGGCAAAAATGAAAAGAGAACTGCGTTTGCTGTACTGCGGGAGGAAGACCGCCCGTCGGCAGAGAAAAAATGAAGATGTTGTGTACAACAACGCCGCATTAAGATGGAATTAAGGCAGGGTTAAGAAAACTGCAAGAAAAGTGCTGAGTTATTCCATCTGGGAATGGACTTTCGGGAAAATCAAGGCGAATATCCCCCTTTTCATTTACTGAAATCTGTTGTATTATGAATAACAGATATGGAATCTGAGCAAAATGCGCCTGGATGAAGCGCAAACAGGAATGATAAAATAAAGGGCAATAGGGGGAGAGCTACGATGGACGAAAAAGATTACGAGCTGCTGCACGCGCTGGACGAGACGCGCAACATCACCCACGCAGCGGACAAACTGTACATGACCCAGTCGGCACTTTCCAAGCGCATCAAGGCGCTGGAACAGGAGCTGGGGGTGGAGATCGTCCTGCGCTCACGGCAGGGCATCCGCTTCACGCCGGCCGGTGAACAGGTGCTGCTCCACAGCGCCGCCGCCGCCCGCGAGATGGAAAAGATGCGCCGCCAGCTGGCCTCCATCCAGGGCGAAGCCTGCGGCACCCTGCGGGCCGGCATCTCGGTGAACTTCTCCTACTACCGCCTGCCCGAGGTGCTGACGGAGTACCACAAAGCCTACCCGAAAGTGCGTCTGGACATCGCCACCGGCCACAGCCGGAACATCTACCAGCAGATGCTGGACTCTTCGCTGGACGTGGCAGTGCTGCGGGGCGAGTATCCGTGGGACGGTACCCAGTTCCTGCTCTCGCAGGAGAATATCTGCCTGATCTGCAGCGAGGAGAACAAGGACAGGCCCATCTCCGATTACCTTTATATCGACCACAGCAGCGACGCCACCATCAGCGCCCAGATGGCCCGCTGGCGCTACGAGAACGGCGTGACCAACGATGCGGGCAATTTTGTGGTGGACAACATCATGGTCTGCCGCGAGATGGTGGAGCGGGGCCTTGGCTGGGCGCTGATGCCGGAAGTGGCGCTGGATAACTTCAAGGGCTATGTCAAGCCCTGCACCTTCGAGAACGGCGAGCCCTTCGTCCGGCGCACCTATATTTTCTGCCAGAGAGATGCAGCCGCCCTGCCGCAGGTGCAGCTCTTTATGGACATGCTCAAAAAGCACCGCTGAGAGGAGAAAAACATGGAAACGACTGTTTCGCTGGTCCAGATGCTGGATGCACGGGAGCGCCGGGTGCAGCATCAGCAGGAGCTGCTGGCCCGGTACCACAAGCCCCTCATCTGCTTTACCATGAATATCTGCGGCCCGGTAAAGGATTCGCCCCTCATCCGGCGGGGCTTTGCGCGGGGGCGTCAGCTGCTGCGCCAGCAGTTTCTGCGGGCAAAGCTGACGCCGCTGTATCAGGACGCCGTCCGGGAAGTGACCGGCTGTGAGGCGTTCTATGTGCTGGACGCCGACCCGCTGACCATCAAGAAATTTACCACCGACATCGAGGACGCCACCCCGCTGGGGCGGCTGTTCGACATGGACGTCATCCGCCCGGACGGCCTCAAAGTGGACAGAGAAGAGCTAAACCTCGAAGGCCGCCGCTGTCTCATCTGCGGCGGGCCTGCTAAGGTGTGCAGCAGCCGCCGCGTCCATACCGTGGCCGAACTGCAGGAAAAGACGACGGAGATCCTGACCGAGGCCCGGGACGCGCAGGACATCGCCGACGCGGCCCGTCTGGCCGTCCGCGCCCTGCTCTACGAAGTGACCACCACCCCAAAGCCCGGCCTTGTGGACCGGCGCAACAGCGGAAGCCACAGGGACATGGATGTGTTCACTTTCATGGACAGCGCCGCGGCGCTCTACCCCTATTTTGAGGCCTGCGCCCGGACGGGCCGCGAGACGGCGGAACAGCCCGCGCCCGAGACCTTCTCGGCCCTGCGGCCTCTGGGCTGTGAGGCCGAGGGCGAGATGCTGGACGCCACCGGCGGCGTCAACACCCACAAGGGCGCGGTCTTTTCGGTGGGCATCGTCTGCGCGGCGCTGGGGCGTCTCGACCGCTCCCTTTGGGTGGATGCAGCCCGGGTGCTGGCGGAAGTATCCGCCATGACGGCGGGCCTGACCGAGAAGGACTTTGCAGGCGTCACCGCCGAGAACGCCGCCACCGTGGGCCAGAAGCTCTATATCCAGTACGGCATCACCGGTGTGCGCGGGCAGGTGGAAGCCGGACTTCCCGCAGTGCTGAATGTCGGTCTGCCGGTGCTGGAAGAGGGCCTTGCCAAGGGTTACGACTTCGACCGCGTCGGCGGCGGCGCACTGCTGGCCATCCTGGCCAACAGCACCGATACCAACATTATCGCCCGCTCGAGCCGGGAGCGTCAGCTGGCCCTCACCGAAGAGCTGAAAGCCCTTCTGGCCCAGACGCCTTACCCGGACAAAGATGCCCTTGCGGCGCTGGATGACCGGTTCATTGCGGAAAATCTCTCGCCCGGCGGCAGTGCCGACCTGCTGGCGCTGACCTGGCTGCTCCATTTTGTTACTACTGAGGGGAATATCGATGAGTGAATATACCATTTCGCGGGTCTATCCGACCGATAAAACCGTTCTGGCCCAAATCGACACACTGCTGGGTCAGGAGGGCATCCGCCGCGACGGCAATCTGGACTACATCTGCGCCATGTTCGACGAGGAATACAACGTCATCGGCACCGGCAGCTGCTTCGGCAACACCCTGCGGTGCTTCGCCGTCAGCAGCGCCCATCAGGGCGAGGGTCTGCTGAACCAGATCATCACCCACCTCATCGAGGTGCAGTGCGCGCGGGGGAATATGCACCTGTTTCTCTACACCAAGGTAAAAAGCTCCAAGTTTTTCGGCGACCTCGGCTTCTACGAGATCGCCCGGGTGGAGGATACCCTTGTCTTCATGGAGAACCGCCGCGACGGCTTCGGGGCCTATCTGCGCGATCTGGAAAAGACCAGGACCGGGGGCAAAAGTGCGGCCCTCGTCATGAACGCGAACCCTTTTACCCTCGGTCATCAATATCTTGTGGAAAAAGCTGCTGCCGCCTGCGACACGCTCCACCTGTTCGTGGTCAGTGAGGATGCCAGCCTCGTGCCTTTTGCCGTGCGCAGGAAGCTGGTGGAGGCGGGCGTGGCCCATCTGCCCAACGTCGTGCTCCACGACAGCGGCCCCTACATCATCTCGAATGCCACCTTCCCCAGCTACTTCCTGAAGGATGAGGCCGCTGTCATCGACGGCCACGCCCGGCTGGACCTCGCCGTCTTTACGAAAATCGCGGCGGCGCTGAACATCACTGCCCGCTATGTGGGCGAGGAGCCTGCCAGTCAGGTGACGGGGCTTTACAACCAGATCATGTGCGAGCAGCTGCCCAAAGCGGGTATCGAGTGTGTCGTTGTACCCCGCAAAGAAGCAAACGGCAAGGCCATCAGTGCTTCCACCGTCCGCCAGTGCCTGCAGAGCGGCGACTGGGATACCCTCGAGACGCTGCTGCCCAAGACCAGCCTCGACTATTTCCGCAGCCCGGAGGCAGAGCCGGTGCTGGCACGCATCCGCAATGCGGGCAATGTCGTGCATTACTGAGAAGAACTTCCTTTCTCTTTGTGGTCATGACAACGAAAAGCGCAAACCAAAAAAAGCAGACGCTGCACAAAGCGTCTGCTTTTTTTGTATCATTCAGTTTGTGGTCTGGGTGGCGGACTGTATCATCTTCCAGACAGACTCGATGCTCTGGCGTATCTGAGCCAGCGTGGCGATGTCCTCGTCACTCATCCGGGAAGCCGGGGGAGAGAGCACCGTCTTGGCAGAAGCCACCGTGCCGGTGAGCTGGATGTGGACGTTGTGGTCCGGGATGGTCAGCAGCACATGGATGGGCGTGGTCTTCGAGAAGAGAGCGTCTGTCGAAAAGCCGAGCACGAGGGTCGTGCCGTCGGCTGCGGCGGGGAACTGATAGTAGCGGTAGCCGTCTCGCGCGGCGGAAGGAGAGACTTTTTTCAGCCCCTTGAGCGAGAGGGTGAAGCCGGAAAGCTCCTGCAGCTCGACCTTGTTCGTCTCGACGCCCAGCACGGCGGCAGCCTGCGTCTGGGAGATGTAGTCTCCGAGGCTCCACTCGGGCAGAAGAACGCTTGCGAGGGAGAGTTTATCGGTGACAGCCTGACGCAGAACGGTGTAGAGCTGCCCGATGTCGAAGAGCGTCTCTTCTGAGTCGATATAGACCCGGGTGAAGGGGGACGTCTTGACGGAGTCGTCTTCGTTGAGCTGGTAGAAGGAAAGCTGCAGCTTTCCGGGCGCATACTGCCCACTGACGCTGCCGCTGGAAGCGTTCACCCGCTCGAGGATGTTCAGCAGCGGCGGCTTATCCGGGCTGTTGGGCGCTATCTCATACCGGAAGGTGAAGGATGCACTGGTTTGCAGAGCCGAGATTTTGCTGTGCAGCTGGAAAAAGACCACGCCCACAGCGGCCACTACGGCCACCAGCACGACCGCTAAAGCAACAAAAAGCGGATTGACACGTTTTTTTGGAGATGCCATCTGCAAGACCTCCTGTCATAGACTCTATGATTATAGCATACGAGCAGGCAGACGAAATGTCAAGCCGGAACTTGACGTTATCAGACGGTCAGCGTATACTGTCTGATACATCTTATATAAGGTAAGGGGAGGCAGAGATGAAAATAGCGATACTTGGCACCAGCGGCAGCGGAAAATCCACGCTGGCAAAGCGCCTGGGGGAGAGATACGGCCTGCCGGTGCTCCATATGGATACCGTGCATTTCCTGCCCGGCTGGGTGGAGCGGCCCTTCGCCGAGGAAGAAGCCATGGTCCGGCAGTTTCTCGACGAGAACGCAGGCGGCTGGGTCATCGACGGCAATTATACAAAGACCTGCTATGCCCGGCGGCTGGAAGAAGCGGATAAAATCATCGTGCTCTGGTTTTCACCGCTGGTCTGCCTCTGGCGGGCGGTACGGCGCTGGCAGCAGAACAAAGGCCGTGTGAGGGAGTCGTCTGCGCCCGGGTGCGAAGAGAAGATAGATGCCGAATTTGTCCGCTGGATCCTCCACGATGGGCGTACAAAGCAAAAGTGGGCGAAGATGGAGAAAATCGGGGAAAAGTATCCCGAAAAGTATGTGATGATCCGGAACCAGCGGGAGCTGGATGGGTTCTTGAAGAAACTTTGAACTGGTTCTCGCGCCGGTGGCGCGGGGGTAGAGCGCTTTTGCATTGGGGCTAAGTTCTCTTTTGCGTGCCAAAAGAGAACCAGAAAAGCACCCGCTTCTCGCGCCTGTGCGCGGGGCAGAGCGCTTTTACGTTAAGTGGAATTGTTCTCTTTTGATGTCAAAAGAGAACCAGAAAACCACCAGCGATTTCGACGCGCTGGATCCACGAGAAAGGGGCTGCTCGCCCCTTTCAGACCCCGAAGGGGTTGTCGAAACGGAAAAAAGCTAGTCGCTGCGCTTAACGCTTTTTTCTCGTTTCTCCGATTTGCTGCTTCGCAGCGGGTGTTACGTCTCTGCTGACGGTAACGTCCAGCAGAAAGGTGAAATCTTCGGCGGAGCCGTAAATGGGAGAAGCACAAAAAAATGCGTTTAGCGAAGCGGCTAGCATTTTTGGGCTTCGACCTCATCTTCGGAATTGTTAAGGGCGAGCAGCCCTTAACTCGTTGCGGGGAGAGTGGAGTCCAGAGGTAGGGAGGGGGGATTCGAAACACCCCTCCCTACCTCTGGCCCGCGCGGAGCGCAAAGCCACTTGACCAAAAGAAAAAACCAGCCCCGCGCCACCAGCGCGAGAACCAGCTTAAAGAAAAAACCAGCCCCGCCTCTGGCCCGCGCGGAGCGCAAAGCCATTTGACCGAAAGAAAAAACCAGCCCCGCGCCACCAGCGCGAGAACCAGCTTAAAGAAAAAACCAGCCCTACCTCTGGCCCGCGCGGAGCGCAAGCCACTTGACCAAAAGAAAAAACCAGCCCTGCGCTGCCAGCGCGAGAAGCCGTTACCCTCTACAAGCCTCAACAAACGCCCCAAACAGCCCCTGCTGTGCCGGGTCTGCGTCGCTGAGCCACTCCGGGTGCCACTGGACGCCGAGGCAGAAGTGCGCGTCCGGCTTTTCCAGTGCTTCCACAATGCCGTCCTCGCTGAGGGCGGCTATTTCTAATTCGGGGGCAATGCGGTCTGCCGCCTGATGGTGCTGGCTGTTGACGAGCACGGTGTCCTGCCCCAGCAGGCGGGACAGCAACGTCCCCCGCCGCACCGTGACGGTATGGACTTTCGCCCAGTGGTCATTGTGGGGAACGTGCTCGAAAGGCTTGATGTCCTGATACAGCGTGCCGCCCAGCACGACGTTCATCACCTGAATGCCCCGGCAGATGCCCAGCACCGGCTTGTCTGCCGCGAGGAACGCCCGCAGCAGCTTCGGCTCGGCGGCGTCCCGCAGAAGGTTCGGCTCACCGCAGGCGGGGATGCGCTCCTGTCCGTAGAAGGCCGGGTCCATGTCACCGCCGCCCGGCAGCAAGAGTCCGTCGCAGGTCAGCGCCTCGGCTGCGGCGGCGTCCGGGTCGGAAAGTTCTACCCAGTGTACCTCGGCACCAGCCCGGGCCAGACTTTCCACATATTTTGACTGTGCGGTGGTAAGCTCCGGGTCAGTGCTCATCCGGGGCATGGCGATGGTGACAGACATAACAAGCATCCTTTCAACTTCTGGATATAACAAAAACCCAGAACCATCGGTTCTGGGTTTTGTGGCGGAAAGATGGGGATTCGAACCCCAGAACGCTTTTGACACGTTACACGATTTCCAGTCGTGCGCCTTAGACCAACTCAGCCATCTTTCCACATCTTCAGTTCTCAGTGCTTCGGGCCGCGGCCCTCAGCGCTCCACTATAATACCTGAAAGAAGGTCTTTTGTCAAGCATTTTTTCAAAAAAGTTTGCATTTTTTCAAAAATGACGCAGCTTCGATGGCTAAAAATGAAAAGGAGACGAAGCCCCCCTTGACGCAGGCGGCAAACGGGGCTATGATGAGGGCAGAGAGTATGCAGAGCGGGAAACTCTGCGGAAAACAAAAGGAATTCAGGAGGAAAAACAGATGAATTATTCAGATGTTTTGGCCAATGCCCGCGAGTGCATCGGCAAATACTGCAAGGCCTGCCCGGTGTGCAACGGCGTGGCCTGCAAGAATCAGATCCCCGGCCCCGGCGCAAAGGGCGTGGGCGACACCGCTATTCGCAATTATAATAAGTGGGCCGACATCCGGGTGAACATGGATACCCTCTGCGAGAACGGCACCCCCGACACCCACGTGGAGCTGTTTGGCCGCAGCTTCAAGTATCCCTTCTTCGCCGGTCCCGTGGGCGCGGTGAACCTCCACTACTCCGATACCTACACCGACATGACCTACAACGACGTGCTGGTGCGCGCCTGCGCCGAGAGCGGCATCGCCGCCTTTACCGGCGACGGCACCAACCCCGACGTCATGACCATGGCCACCAAGGCCATCGGCAATGCCGATGGCTGCGGCGTGCCGACCATCAAGCCCTGGAACATCGACACCATTAAAGAGAAGATGGCACAGGCCAAGGCCAGCGGCTGCTTCGCCGTGGCAATGGACGTGGATGCCGCCGGCCTGCCCTTCCTCAAGAATATGACCCCTCCGGCCGGCAGCAAGAGCGTGGCCGAACTGGCTGAGATCGTCAAGCTGGCCGAGCGTCCCTTCATCGTCAAGGGCGTCATGACCGTCAAGGGTGCTCTCAAGGCCAAGGAGGCCGGTGCCGCCGCTATCGTGGTATCCAACCACGGCGGCCGCGTCCTCGACCAGTGTCCTGCTACCGCCGAGGTCCTGCCTGAGATCGCCGCAGCCCTCAAGGGTACCGGCGTCAAGGTCCTGGTGGACGGCGGCATCCGCACCGGCGTGGACGTCTTCAAGGCACTGGCACTGGGCGCGGACGGCGTCCTCATCTGCCGCCCCTTCGTCACGGCTGTCTACGGCGGCGGTGCCGAGGGCGTGAAGTGCTACATCGATAAGCTGGCCGGTGAGCTGGCCGACACCATGCAGATGTGCGGCGCACACTCCATCGAGGAGATCACCGCAGATATGGTGCGGGTCTGATACCTTATAAATACGAAAGGGAGCTGCCCATGCGGACAGCTCCCTTTTTCTGTATCGTTTTATTTCAGCGTCCCATCCAGCACCTGCTGATAGTACCACGGTTTCGGGGCGTGGAAGGTCTTGCCGCTGAGGAACTCGAAATCGGGCTGGTTGAAGTGGGGCATGGTCAGCTCCCACGCACAGAGGGCCTGATATTTGAGCTTCAGTTCGCGGTTGGCGGTGTTGTTGCCGTACTTGCTGTCGCCGAGGATGGGGCAGCCGATGCTTGCCATGTGGGCGCGGATCTGATGGGTGCGGCCGGTGATGAGCTGCACCTTGAGCAGAGCCAGACGGCCGGAGACGGCGATGGTCTCGTAGCGTGTCTCCACGTCCTTGGCACCCGGCTGCTTGTCCTCCACGATCTTTACGATGCCGCGGTCGGCATCCTTGAGCAGATAGCCGCCGAGGGTGGCGTCCGGGGGTGTGGGACGGCCGAAGGTGACGCAGAGGTAGGTCTTTTTCACCTCACGGCTCTTGATGGCGGCGAGGAACAGTTCCTCGGCCTCCGGCGTCTTTGCGATGATGACAAGACCGCTGGTGCCGGTGTCGAGGCGGTGGCAGAGGGCGGGGGTATAGATGTCGTTCTCCTTGTACTCGCCCTGCTGGTTGAGGTAGAGCAGAGCACGGTTCAGCAGGGTGTCGTCGTCGGGACCGTCCACAGCGAGGCCGGCGGGCTTGTTGACGATGAGGATCTGCGGGCAGTCGTACACCACCTGCGCCGGGCCGCGGGCGTTCTTCCACGCCGGGCCGTCCACACGCTTGTCAGCGTCCAGAACATCGTCAAGGATGAACAGCTTGATCTCATCGCCTGCCATCACGCGGGTGGAGAGCGGCTGCTTTTTGCCGTTCAGCTTGATTTTATTTTCGCGCAGGGCCTTGTTCAGACGGCCCGGGTTCAGCGCGGGGAATTGCTGCATCAGATAGTTGTCCAGCCGGGTGGGGGCGAGACATTTGACTTTCAATATTTTCACGGAAGTTTCCTCTCTCTAACTTAAGACTAGGCTAAGATTTGCTTTTATTGTAGCGAATCCGCCTTCTTACGTCAAGTTGGTTGTTTACTTTTTCAAAAAACAAGAGTATACTGTGCCGGTGCAAAAAGAATTCATCGGAATTTAACGATGGTTTCATCATCAAATCTCCATTTATGGTATAATGAGAGCCTTACATGATTGAAGAGGGAAGAAGGTATTGATATGACGAACGACAAGAAACTGATGCTCCTTGCAGGCGTTCTGGCTCTGGGGATGCTGGCCGGATGCAGCTCTGCCAGCGCTGCCAGTGCCGCCAGCGGCATGGCCGGTTCGATGCCCGCCGCCAGCGAAGCCGAAGAGGTGAGCAGCGAAGTGCGCGTCCTGCCCGGCGAAGAGGGCGTCATAATGCCCATCGACCAGGGCAGTCTTGAAGAGATGAAGACCGGATCCTATAAGTTCGCCGCGAACATCTCGAGCGTGGACACCAAGAAGCGCCAGATGACCCTGACGGTCTACGGCTACGACGCCTACCGCGCCGAGGATGTGGACGCGCTGGATGTGGGCAGCGTTTTCAGCACCCATCTGGACGGTGCTGTGGAAGCACAGAACGTGACTGTGGAAAAAATCGAAAAGAATGAAGAGAACGGCACCGTCTCCATCAACGGCGGCATCGAAGAGGGCGGCGTAGACCTCTGGCGCAGCGGCGACATCTACCGCACCGTCACCTACGACGACTACCCGGTCTACTACATGATGGGAGAACTCGTGCTGCCCGTGGACGACAGTGTGACCCTCAGCGACAGCTCCGCCAGCGTGGACGCTGTGCCGGTGGAGACGAGCGGCACTATCGAGGTGGGCAAGGCCGTCTCGGAGGATAAGGACAACTGGACGCCTTACAACACCCTGGTCTTTACCGAGGATGGCACCATCAGCAGCATCGTCCGCATCTGGGTGCCGTAACCTTGTTTCAGGTAAAGCGCGATTTTTGGGAAAACCCGTTGACAAATGGCCTGACTATGCTATAATCTGAAATGAACGCAAAGAAGCAGCATGCCCTTTGCGCGTGAATGGTAATTATGGCAAATGGCAAGGATGGGGCCAGAAGGATGTGTGCCGCCGCCCAGAGAGAACGCCCTTGGCTGAAAGGCGTTCCGGCAGAGCATTTTTTACGCCACCCCGGAGCTTCCGGCGAAACAAACCGGACGCTGCGCAGCGTTACAGCGCACAAAGCGGCAGGAGCGCCCCGGCGGCATTTCTGCAATTTGGGTGGTACCACGGAGCTTTTCAGACAGCCTTCGTCCCTTTTCGGGATGAGGGCTGTTTTTTGTTTTTGTCAGTTTGCCATAAAAACTGCGTCCGGAGGAGGACGCCGATACACGAGGAGAGATTAAAACTATGCAATGGACCGGTTTGAATGAACTGCGTGACAAGTACCTTACCTTCTTTGAGGGCAAAGGCCACCTGCGTCTGGACAGCTTCCCGCTCGTCCCGAAGAACGACCCCAGCCTGCTGCTCATCAACAGCGGCATGGCACCTATGAAGAAGTGGTTCCTCGCTCAGGAGGAGCCGCCCCGTCATCGCGTGACCACCTGCCAGAAGTGCATCCGCACCCCTGACATCGAGCGCGTGGGCATCACCGCCCGCCACGGCACCTTCTTCGAGATGCTGGGCAACTTCTCCTTCCAGGATTACTTTAAGGAAGAGGTCATTCCCTGGGCATGGGAGTTCCTGACTTCCGACGAGTGGATGGCGATCCCGAAGGATAAGCTGCACATCTCCGTCTACAAAGAGGACGATGAGGCTTACGACATCTGGACCAAGAAGGTGGGCGTTGCCCCCGACCACATGGTCCGTCTGGGCAAGGAAGACAACTTCTGGGAGCACGGCTCCGGCCCGTGCGGCCCCTGCTCTGAGATCTACTTCGACCGCGGCCCCGAGTATGGCTGCGGCAAGCCGACCTGCGGCGTGGGCTGTGACTGCGACCGCTATATGGAGATCTGGAATCTGGTGTTCAGCCAGTTCGACGCCGACGGCAAGGGCCATTACGAGCGTCTGGCACGCCCCAACATTGATACCGGCATGGGTCTGGAGCGTCTGGCCTGCGTGATGCAGGGTGTGGGCAACCTGTTCGAGGTCGATACCGTCCAGAGCGTGCTGCACCATGTGGAGCACATCGCCGGCAAGACCTACGGTGCCGACCCCAAGGAGGACATCTCCATCCGCGTCATCACCGACCACATCCGCAGCTGCACCTTCATGGTGTCGGACGGCATCCTGCCCTCCAACGAGGGCCGCGGCTACGTGCTGCGCCGTCTGCTCCGCCGCGCTGCCCGCCATGGCCGGATGCTGGGCATCAGCCGCCCCTTCCTCGTGGAGCTGGTGGAGACGGTCATCCAGTCCAGCGAGTCCGCTTACCCCGAGCTTCGTGAGCACGACGCCTATATCAAGAAGGTCATCGGCACCGAGGAGGCAAACTTTGCCCGCACCATCGACGCCGGCATGAACATCCTGAACAACATGATCGACGGTCTGGAAAAGGCTCACGAGCACCTGCTGAAGGGTCTGGACGTCTTCAAGCTGAACGATACCTTCGGCTTCCCCCTCGACCTGACCAAGGAGATCGCTGCGGAGCAGGGCATCGAGATCGACGAGGAGGGCTTCCACGCCGAGATGACCAAGCAGAAGGAGCGCGCCCGTGCAGAGCGCCTCAAGAAGAACATCTCCGGTTGGAGCGAAGACCTGTTCGGCACTCTGACCGCTGAGCCCACCGAGTTCGTCGGCTACGACACCCTCAAGAGCGACAGCGTCGTTGTGGCGCTGAGCGATGAGGAGACTCTGACCGACGCCATCGCCACCGACGAGCAGGCCAAGGAAGGCGTGCTGGTCGTTCTCGATAAGACCCCGTTCTACGCTGAGATGGGCGGTCAGGCCGCAGACCACGGCGTCATCACCGGCGCTGAGTGCGTGCTGCGCGTGCAGGACGTCAAGAAGACCCCCAAGGGCTACTACGTCCACACCTGCACCCTCGAGAGCGGCATCGTCCATGTCGGCGACCATCTGACCGCCCGCGTGGATAAGGAATACCGCATGGCCATCGCCCGCAACCACACCGCTACCCACCTGCTGCAGGCAGCTCTGCGCGAGGTCCTGGGCGACCATGTCCATCAGGCAGGCTCCTATCAGGACGCTTCCATCACCCACTTCGACTTCACCCACTTCAGCGCTGTCACTCCCGAGGAGCTGGTCCGCGTGCAGAAGATCGTCAACGACAAGATCTTCGAGTCGATGAACGTCACTGTCAAGGAGATGCCCATCGAAGAGGCCAAGAAGCTGGGCGCTATGGCTCTGTTCGGCGAGAAGTACGGCAAGGTCGTCCGTGTTGTTGATATTGAGGGCTGGTCCACCGAGTTCTGCGGCGGCACCCACGTCAAGAACACCGCTCAGATCGGCGGCTTCAAGATCGTCAGCGAGAGCTCTGTTGCTGCCGGCATCCGCCGTATCGAGGCTGTCACCGGCCGCAATCTGCTGATCCGTGCAAACCTGCAGGAAGCGATGCTGCATACCGTGGCGAACACCCTGAAGGCAAACAACGTCGCCGCTCTGCCCGCTCGTGCGGAGGCTGTCATGGCTGAGAACAAGGCCATGAGCAAGGAGCTGGAGGACATCAAGGCAAAGGTCGCCGCTTCCAAGGTCACCAGCCTGTTCGACAACGCTGAGACCGTCGGCGACGTCAAGATCGCTTCCGCTTACTTCACCGGTACCTCCGGCGACACCCTGCGCGGCATGTGCGACACCATCCGTGACAATGCCAAGGCTGCTGCTGTGGCTGTTCTGGTGGGCAAGTCTGACGACAAGATCACCATGGCCGTTACCGTGACCAAGGACGCTCAGGCAAAGGGTCTGAAGGCCGGCAATCTGGTCAAGGAGATCTCTGCCATCGCAGGCGGCAAGGGCGGCGGCAAGCCCGACTTCGCTATGGCTGGTCTGAAGGACGAGACCAAGATCGACGAGGCTCTGGCCGCTGTCAAGAGCATCGTGGAGAAGCAGCTGGGCTGATTCTGGAATAAACCTCTCCGTCACGCCTGACGGCGTGCCACCTCCCCTCAATAGGGGAGGCCTTGGCATGGCGGAAAGCTTCACCTCTTCGCCAGAGGCTCCCCTCGGTAGGGGAGCTGGCGAGCGAAGCGAGACTGAGAGGTTGACTCATTAAAAAATCTGGAAGGAGCGATTCCCATGGAAGATTGTCTGTTTTGCAAAATTGCAGCGGGGGACATCCCCTCGAAGAAGCTCTATGAGGACGAGCAGGTGGTGGCATTCTATGACATCGCCCCGCAGGCCAAGGTGCATTTCCTGGTCATCCCCAAAAAGCACATCCCCTCGGCCGCTGCGCTGACCGAGGAAGACGGCGCTCTGCTGGGCCATGTCTTTGCGGTCATCTCAAAGCTTGCCAAGGAGCAGGGTCTCGACAACGGCTACCGCGTCATCTCCAATGTGGGCGAGGACGCCGGCCAGACCGTCAAGCATCTGCACTTCCATGTTCTGGGCGGCGAGAAGCTGCCTGTCTGATTCCGAAAAAAGTAAGGGAGATCGTTGAATATGGCTAAGACTTATACGCTGAATGTCGCGGGCCTGACCCGTGAGCTGACCATCTGCAAGGTGAACGACCACATGGACATTGCGGCCTTCATCATGCTGGGCGACGCCGAGCTGACGGTGGCTGCTGCTGCTGAGCTGCTCAAGAAATGCCCGGATTTTGACATCCTGCTGACCGCTGAGGCCAAGGGCATCCCGCTGGCTCACGAGATGAGCCGCCAGAGCGGCAAGCCCTACGTCTGCGCACGCAAGGGCGTCAAGCTGTATATGCCCGACCCTGTTGTCGTTGAGGACCAGTCCATCACCACTGCTGGCAAGCAGAAGCTGGTCATCGACCGCAAGGAGCTGGACAAGATGAGCGGCAAGCGGGTGCTGGTCGTGGATGATGTCATCTCCACCGGCGGCTCTCTCAAGGCTCTGGACGAGCTGGCCGAGCAGACCCAGTGTACCATCGTGGGTCAGGCCGCCGTTCTGGCCGAGGGTGATGCTGCCCAGCGCAAGGACATCATCTTCCTCGAGCCGCTGCCTCTGTTCCTCCACTAAACCGATATGCGACGCCCGCTCTGCGCGTTCTGCCTGAGTGCGCTGGGTGTGTTAGTGTTGTGCTCATTTTTGCCGCAGATGGGGCTTTTGCTGCCGTCTGCGGCAATTTTTGTTCTCTTCTGCCTGCTGGTCTGGTGGAGAGGCGGGGCCGCGAGAGGGTATGCGGTCTGCCTGCTTCTGGGCGCAGTGCTGGGCGTCGGCATCATGAAAACGACCGGCGCGCGGCTTGCAAAGATACAGGACGCCTACGCCGGAAAAGAAGCGGCCCTCACCGCCGAAGTGGAGAGCACAGGCCGCGCTTACACGGCGGGCCGGGTGAGTGCCGTGCTGATGGTGGAAAAAGTGGACGGGGAGGCTGTCCACTTCCGGGTGGAGTGCGCCAGTCTGCCCAAATGTGAGGCCGGAGGCCGCATCCGGGGCCGCTTTTCGCTGGATGTGCCGGATGCCACCCAGCGTCTGGACGACTACGCCGACGGCATTGTCCTCAGCGCGGAATATCTGTCCGGGATGCTTCGTCTTGGGCAGAGCGAAAGCTTCCGCGCCCGGACGGCGCGGCTCCAGGCGGCGCTGAGCCGCGCCCTGCGAAAAGGCATGGCCGAAAATACCGGCGGCGTTCTGGCCGCGATGGTGGTGGGCGACCGGAGCCATCTGACTTCGACTCTCCGCAGCGCCTACCGGGGCGCGGGGCTTTCCCATGTGCTGGTGGTGAGCGGCCTCCACGTCACCATCTTCTGCGGCCTGCTGGATGCTCTGCCCCACCGGGAGCGGGAGCGCAGCCGGGCTTACCGGCGGGCGAGGTCGCTGCTCCGGGCCGGAACGGCCCTTCTGCTGGTGGGCATCACCGGCGCGACGCCCTCTGTCCTCCGGGCGGCGGTGGCGGTCTGGGTCAGCTCCCTCGGTGTCTGGGTGGGAGGCCCAGCGGATACGCTCACCTCGCTGGGCGCGGCAGGCGTCCTCATGTGTTTGGGCAACGGATACGCGGTCTATGACGTGGGCTTCGAGCTGTCGTTTGCGGCAGTGATGGGAACACTGGCCGGTGCTGAGTGCGCAGGGCGTGGGCGGGAGCGCTATTACGACAGAAAGAAGAAACGGAAAAGCCGCCGGGAGAAACCATCCCGCGCAGTGCTTCTCTTCCGGCGCTTTGCGGGCGGCGTGTGGGACTCGCTCTGTGTCTCCCTCTGTGCCTCGGCGGCGACCTTCCCGGTGCTGGTGCTGCGGGGGATGAGCACGACGGTCTGGGCCGTGGCGTCGGGCGTGGCCGTCCTCTGGCTGGTGGGGCCGATGCTGAGCTTCGGCCTCGGTGCAGCTCTGCTGGGTCTGGCGGCCCAGAATTTTGAATCCCTGCCTTTGTTTGAGATCATCCGCCGCCCGGCGGCCTTCTGTGCCGAAGGGCTGGCATGGCTGATGAACGAGTGGGCTTTCCGGGTGTCCGTTCTGCCGGGAGCGTCCCTCTGGTTTGATGGGACCTATGCCGCACTGGTGTGTCTTGTGCTGATCCTGCTCTGCGTAATGGCAATGCGGCGGCACATCCGCCTTCGGGTAGCTCTGCCGACGGTCATTCTGCTGGCGGCGCTGGCTATCGGAATGGAAACGGCTCTGAGCTGGAATGTGGTGAACATCGAGCTGGTGGGGACCCGGGCTTCACCCGCTGTCATTATTACGCAGAGAGAAAAGGCCGTCGTCCTCTTCCGGGGCGGCAGCACCACCCGGCGGGCGGTGGAAAGCCAACTGGAAAAGCGGGGCGTAAAGACGGTGGAGCTTCTGGTTGACCTGCGGATGCAGCCGGAAGAACCCTGCCGTATCGAGGCCCAAAAGCGTATCGAGGCTGCCGCTCTGGCCGAGAACACCACCCGCCGTGCTTCCTGCGGCGGGGTGGACTTGGAACTTTTCCGCACCCGGCAGGGCTGCATTCTGCGGATGCGTGTCGGCGGGCAGAGGTTCATCACCCTCAGCGGCACCGTCCGGCCTGCGAAGCCCATCCGGGCCGAGTGGCTGCTGGCCTCGATGGCAAGGCCGGACAATATCCGGTACACCGACTGCCTGACCCTGAGCAGCAAATACCGCTGGATGGAGAGAGACGCAGAGCCTGTCTCACGTCTGCGCCTCCGTCTCGAGGGGGGAACGCTTTTCAAAGCGGGCAGAGTATGATAGAATAAAATAATCCTAATACAAAGGAGCCGATCATTTGGCAACGGAAACGAAACTCCGGCAGCTTGCCCAGGGAGGCTGTCCGGTCTACTATTTTTATTCCAGCGAGCGCTATCTTGTCCGACAGGCCGTGGCCCGGGCGGCAAAGCTTCTGGCCGAGGGTGAGGACGAAGAGACGACCGTTCTGGACGGTGCTGCGCCTGAAATCGAGCAACTCATCATGGCGGCAGGCACCATCTCCTTCTTCGGGACGCGGCGCGTGGTGCTTCTGCCCGAGGTGGACCCCGCCGCCTACAGCGACAAAGACCTCGACGAGCTGTGCGCCACGCTGGCCAGCCTCGAGAATGCCGTGGTGGTGCTGGGCAGCGTGTTCGAGATGGAGCGCAATAAGCTCAAGCTGGGCAAGCGGGCGCAGAAGCTCATCGCCCAGTGTACCAAGGTCGGCTTTGCCGAAGAGCTGGCCAAGCCCAAGCCCTACGAGCTGAAGGTCATGGTGATGGACCGCGCCAAGGCGCAGGACACCACCCTCTCCGAGGGTACGGCGGCGGCCCTGCTGGAACGCTGCGGCGAAGACCCGTTCCTTCTCGAGAACGAGGTGGACAAGCTCTGCGCCCTCTCCGGCTACCAGACCGTGACCACGGCCATGGTGGCCGAGATGGGGACTGTGAGCCTCGAGGCCGACGTCTTCGAGATGATACGGATGATAACGGCGAAAAACGCCACCGGTGCCTGCAAAAAGCTGCAAACGCTTCTCCGCCTGCAGCAGGAGCCCATCCCCATCACGGCGGCCATGATCGGCAGCTATGTGGACCTCTATCGGGTCAAACTGGGCGCAGCCAAGCGGAAGAGCTACAGCACCGTGTTCAAGGATTTCGGCTACAAGGGCAGCGACTACCGGCTCAAGCGCTCTGCCGAGACAGCCAGCCACTACACGCTGCCCCAGCTGGAAGCCTGTATGCAGATTTTGCTTGAGCTGGACAAGAGTCTGAAAAGCCAGCCCGTGAGCGCGCAGACCCTGCTGGAAACGGCGCTCTGCCGTCTGGCGATGGCAGGAGGAAGAAGATGAGTGAGAAACTGGAACTGCTGCACACCGACCGTGTGCTCATCGTGGAGGGAAAATACGATGCGGCCCGTCTCTCCCACCTGACCGACGCCATGATCCTGCTGACGGACGGCTTCGGCATTTATAAGGATAAGAAGCGTCAGCAGCTCTTCAAACAGCTGGCCCACAAAAACGGCCTTATCCTCCTGACGGACTCCGATGCAGCGGGCTTCCGCATCCGCACCTACATCACGAATCTGGTGGGGGAGAAGAACGTGGTGCAAGCCTACGTTCCGGCCATCCACGGCAAGGAAAAGCGGAAGGCTCAGCCCGGCAAAGAGGGGCTTCTGGGGGTCGAGGGCGTGGACGATGCCCTCGTTTTGCAGGCGCTCCGGGACGCTCTGGGCGAAGAAGCCGGCATTGCCCCTGCAAAGCCGGAGGGGCGGCAAATTACTTATACCGACCTCTATGAGTGGGGGCTTTCGGGTACGGCGGGCTCGGCTGAGCGGAAAACAAAGCTGCTCTGCGCTCTCGGCCTGCCGCCCCGGCTCTCGAAAAAAGAGCTGGTGGAAGCCCTCAACCGCCTTTACAGCTACGAGCAGCTGGACGAAATGCAGTCGGAACTGCTCAAAACATGAAAATACAGCAAACTCTCCTGAGAAAAACATGAAAAAGATTCAAGCAAGACTTCTGGGAAATTTGCCGTAAGCTGTGATATAATCAATATACTGTGCGCCCGTCGTGGACGAAACGACGGGCGCAGATTTTTGCAAGGTGCAATAAAGGAGACAATCAATGGAACGCGAAAAACTCAAATCGAGACTCGGGTTCATCCTCCTTTCCGCCGGCTGCGCGATCGGCATCGGAAATGTGTGGAAGTTCCCTTACATGGCAGGTCAGGGCGGCGGCGGCGCTTTTGTGCTGTTCTACCTGCTGTTCCTCGTCATTCTGGGTCTGCCCATCATGACCATGGAGTTCGCCGTGGGCCGTGCCAGCCACAAGAGCCCGGTGCGCGCCTATCAGGCCCTCGAAAAGCCCGGCCAGAAGTGGCACATCCACGGCTACTTCACCCTCATCGGCTGCTACCTGCTGATGATGTTCTACACCACGGTGGCCGGCTGGATGCTCCACTACTTCTACATGACCGCTGCCGGTAAGCTGGTGGGCCTTGACGCCGACCAGGTGGCCGGTAAGTTTACCGAGATGCTGGCAAGCCCGCTGACCATGGGCTTCTGGATGGTGGTCGTTGTGGCCATCGGCATCTTCGTCTGCGCCCGCGGTTTGCAGAACGGCCTTGAGAAAGTCACGAAAGTCATGATGATCGCCCTGCTGGTCATCATGGTGGTGCTGGCAGTCAACAGCATGTTCATGCCCGGCGCAAAGGAGGGCCTGACCTTCTTCCTCGTACCCGACTTTGAGCGGATGAAGGAAGTGGGCATCGTCAATACGCTGGTGGGGGCCATGAATCAGGCGTTCTTCACCCTGAGCCTCGGCATCGGTGCAATGGCCATCTTCGGCAGCTACATCGGCAAAGAGCACGCCCTGCTGGGCGAGAGCGTCCGCGTCGTGGTGCTGGATACCTTCGTCGCCATCACTGCCGGCCTCATCATCTTCCCGGCCTGCTTCACTTACGGCGTGGACCAGACCAGCGGCCCCAGCCTCATCTTCATCACCCTGCCCAACATCTTCGCCAATATGGCGATGGGCCGTCTGTGGGGCAGCCTGTTCTTCCTGTTCATGGCCTTTGCGGCGCTTTCCACCGTGCTGGCCGTCTTCGAGAACATCATCTGCTGCGGCATGGAGCTGACCGGCTGGAACCGTCAGAAGTCCAGCCTTGTCAACTTCTTCCTCATCATCGCCCTCTCTCTGCCCTGTGTGCTGGGCTACAACGTCTGGGCCTGGGACGGTTTCGCCATCTTCGGCGGCGCGGTGCTGGATGTGGAGGATTTCCTCGTCAGCAACCTCTTCCTGCCGCTGGGCTCCCTCGTCTACCTGCTCTTCTGCGTCACCCGCTACGGCTGGGGCTGGGACAACTACAAGAAGGAAGTCAACACCGGCAAAGGCCTCAAGATGCACGACTGGATGCGCGGCTATCTGACCTATGGTCTGCCCCTCATCGTCCTGTTCATCTTCGTGTTCGGCCTGTACGATAAGTTCATCGCCTGATAAAACAGAAATACGGGATGCGGCATTTTGCAGCATCCCGTATTTTTTATCGCTTTATTTCACATACCGGCCTTCGCAGATATTCTTGCAGCAGGCACTGATGGGGAACCAGCAGCAGTCGCGGCAGATGTCGGCGAGGATCTCCGGCGTGGCTTTGGCGTCGATCTCGCGGATGAGGTCCTGGTAGACGTAATCCTTTTCCTCGAGACCGAAGTATTCCACCGTCTTTGCATCGTAGCGCTTGACCTTTTCCTGCGTGTCGCAGAGGTCCTCGCCCAGCTTGTTGGGGCAGCAGGAGCAGAGGGTGTCGGTGGAGAAGGTGAGGTGGATGGTGGTGCCGGGAACATCCCGCAGCTGATGCACCACATCGGTCATGTGGGCCACGAAATCGTTGTCATAGCCTTTGCCGGAGTAGCCCTGCGTGCAGAGCAGATGATGGGGACGAAGTACGATGCTCATGCTTTCAGCCCCGGAATGCGCTTCCGCAGATTCAGGCCGATGGCGCAGGCCAGAACTGCCTTGATGATGGCAGTGGGGATGAAGGGCAGGACGCAGGCGGTGATACCCACGGCGATGGTGCTGTGGGCGACGACCACGAACATTGCAACGCCCACCACATAGTTGACTACCGTGCCGACGATGACAGCGGTGACGAAAGCACCCTTGAAGGCGTCACGGTGTTCCACGCCGAGGCCGATGATGTAGGCCATCAGGGGGAAAGAGATGAGGAAGCCGCCGGTGGGGCCGACGAACTTATCGAAACCGCCGGAGAAGTTTGCCAGCACCGGCACGCCCACGGCGCCCAGTGCCAGGTACACCAGCGAAGCGATGGCGGAAAGCTTGGAACCCAGCACCACAGCAGCCAGCGTGATGGCGAAGGTCTGCATGGTCATGGGGACGCCCAGAGGCATCGGGATGGAGATCTGGGCCATGACGGCGATGACGGCGGCGAACAGACCTGCATAGCAGATGTCCCGCACAGAGAACTTGGACTTGGCGGCCGCAGCGGCCTGGGTGTTCTGACTCATAAGAATTGTTCCTCCTATACGTTCTGGCCCAAAGCGGCCATACTCCCAGTATGGCAGACTGCAAACGCTGCGTCAACTTTGGATTTGCGAAAGGGTTTACAATTCGAAACGAAAAACAAAACAGAAAAATACACAAAAGATGTCGCTTTTGGTTGTGAAATGTGCTATACTAAATCTTAGCTATAAGAAGCACACCAGTGATATATAGAGAGGAGAACATCATGCAGCATGAAACCGTGATCGTGCTGGACTTTGGCGGCCAGTACAATCAGCTCATCGCGCGCCGCGTCCGCGAGAATAATGTCTACTGTGAGATCTATTCCTATAAGACGGACCTGTCCGTCATCAAGGCGAAGAACCCCAAGGGCATCATCTTCACCGGCGGCCCCAACAGCGTCTATCTGGAGGATTCGCCCACCGTCGACCCCGAGATCTTCAGCTGGGGCGTGCCTGTGCTGGGCATCTGCTACGGCAGCCAGCTCATGATGCACCTGCTGGGCGGCCACGTCTGCCGCGCCCCGGAGCGCGAGTACGGCAAGACCGAGGTCTTCGTGGACAACAGCAGCAAGATGTTCACCGATGTGCAGCCCTCCACCGTCTGCTGGATGAGCCACAACGACTATATCGAGCAGGCTGCGCCCGGCTTCAAAATCACTGCCCACACCGTCAACTGCCCGGTGGCCGCAGCTGAGAACGAGGAAAAGGGGCTGTACGCCGTCCAGTTCCACCCCGAGGTGCTCCACACCGCTGAGGGCAAGAAGATGCTGCACAACTTCGTGTACAACGTCTGCGGCTGCACCGGCGACTGGAAGATGGACTCCTTCGTGGAGAACAACGTCGAGGCCCTGAAAAAGCGCATCGGCAGCGGCAAGGTGCTCTGCGCCCTGTCTGGCGGCGTCGATTCCTCCGTGCTGGCTGCCATGCTGGCCAAGGCCATCGGAAAGCAGCTGACCTGCGTCTTTGTTGACCACGGCCTGCTGCGCAAGAATGAGAAGGAAGAGGTCTGCTCCGTCTTCGGCCCCGGCAACGCCAACGGCTTTGACATCAACTTCATCTGCGTGGACGCCCGTGACCGCTACTTTGCAAAGCTGGCCGGTGTCACCGAGCCGGAGCGCAAGCGCAAGATCATCGGCGAGGAGTTCATCCGCGTCTTTGAGGAACAGGCGAAGCAGATCGGCAAGGTCGATTTCCTCGCACAGGGTACCATTTACCCCGATGTCGTCGAGAGCGGTCTGGGCGGTGAGTCCACCGTTATCAAGAGCCACCACAACGTCGGCGGCCTGCCTGACACCGTGGACTTCAAGGAGCTGGTCGAGCCTCTGCGCAACCTGTTCAAGGACGAAGTCCGTCAGGCTGGTCGTGAGCTGGGTCTGCCCGAGTATCTGGTCAGCCGCCAGCCCTTCCCTGGCCCCGGTCTGGGCATCCGCATCATCGGCGAAGTGACCCCCGAGAAGGTCGCGATCGTGCAGGACGCCGACGCCATCTGGCGTGAGGAGATCGCTAAGGCGGGCCTCGATAAGGAAATCAGCCAGTATTACGCCGCTCTGACCAATATGCACAGCGTCGGCGTTATGGGCGACGAGCGCACCTACGACTACGCCGTGGCCCTGCGCGCTGTCACCACCACTGACTTCATGACTGCCGAGAGCTACAATATGCCTTGGGACGTGCTGGGTACTGTCACCAGCCGCATCGTCAATGAGGTCAAGCACGTCAACCGCGTGTTCTACGATTGCACCGGTAAGCCGCCGGCCACGATCGAGCTCGAGTAAACAAAAATGCTTAGCAAACCAAGCGTTTATGCGGGTTTGCAGCATTTTTAAAAGTCTTTTGATAACAAATTGATAACAGTTGTATAAGTGCCATTATTCTTGCAATCCAGTGGTTTAAAGGTTAGAGAATGATTGACGGGCGGTTGTGCAGCAAATAAATCCATATTATAAAGCCCTTAGCTGTGGGTATGAAACTCATGGCTAAGGGCTTTTTGTCGTTATTTTTTGGAGGTGGTTCTCTTTTTCTTTGGTGCAGGAAGTTCATCGTACATAGACAGAAACAGGTTGCAAAGAAATTCTCTGCTGTCAACACCATCGACTAAAAGCATTTCCTTTGCTCCCTCATAGGGTAATTCGTAAGTTGCTGTTGGCATAAGGGAAATGGCAGAGGATACAGGTTTTACAAGTAAGCGGTCATCGTAAATACCGCCAACGATTTTGTCACGGTAGTAGAGAATGTACTCGCCCATCATTGCCCGATAGGAGATGCTGTCCAAATCGGATAGCTGTTCTAATACAAAGGTTAAATAATCTTTACTTGACGCCATAGTACACCTGCTTTCAATCATCGGTTTTGAGTTTGTCTTTGAAGGCTTCAACCATAGCGGCACTAAGTTCCTGCGAAGGAACTTTCGCCCAAATTTGCGTGGTATCAAATTCCGGGTAATGGTAACGCCACTCATTGTATTTGTCTTTACTGATTTCTTCAGAAGATAGCTTATCCGCTTGTTCTTTCCAAGCGTGCAGCATTTTCAGCAGCTCATAGGCTTCTTTGCCTTTGCTCTTGTCTACCTTTAAGCAGACCTCTCCGTCTGCTTCGCTGACGGTCAGACCGTAAATATCTTCAAGGGTAAACAGAGTGTGCATCAATCCGATATAGCTGTCAATGTCGGGAACATCAAGAGCCTGCGGGGAAACATCAAGCACCTGTGCCAGCGCAGCGGTAAGCTCTGATTTCGGTTTGCGTGTGCCCGTTTCGTACTGTGCCAGACGCACATCTGCGCTCCGTTCGGGAAAGCCGACAATCGTACCAAGATATTTCTGCGTCATCCCACGCAGAATGCGGAAAAAATGTATTCTCTCCCCAATCGCCATAACGTGTCCACTCCTTGTATGTATTTTACAATGAGTATAGCAGATATGTTTAGGAGAAGTCAAGGTGATACAAAACAAAAAAGTTTAATATTTTCCGAAAAGCCACTTGACAAAAACAAATATGCTTAGTATAGTAAGCTAAAATTAAACAAATAAGTTTAATGAAAACAAAACGACCGTCCGAACAGTATAAACCGCAAAGACCTTGCCAGACAGCAAGCGAGCGCCTGACATATTACGATATATCGGGACAGCACAGTGCCGAACAGGGAATACCTGCTGGAACTTCATTCGGATAGAACGGCGAGAAGGAGCAGCTTGCTGCCGTGATGGAGAGGCACGGCATCGAGTGGGAACAGAAAGGCACCCACGAAGAGCACTTGTCTGTGCTGGACCTCAAAAAGCGGGAGCGCAGTAAAGAGGTGGCGGCTCTGGAAGCTGCCAAGCAGGAGTGCCAGACCGACCTGACCGAGATACAGGAGCAGCTGGAAACGGTACAGACAGCCGTAGACGCTGCCGAGCAGCGGATGCAGAAAGTGGAGCAGACTTACCAGAAGCAGAGCCAGAAGCTGAACAAACTGACTCCCATCATGGAGGGGCTGGAAAACCTGTCAGCGCAGTACTCTCAGCGGCCGGAGGAATGGGTGCCGGAAGCAGCCACGTTTGAGACCGCCAAGAGTTACCGGGAGAAAAAGGCCATACCGCTGATCCAGAAGCTGGTGAAGGTACTCTTTGCCCTCCATCGGAAGTACCGGGAGGTCAAGGACGAGCGGGATAAGTATCCGCACTTCTATCAGGACGAGAAGAAGGCTACCCATCATCTAAGCCAGCGGCTGAAAGAGGTGGAGGCTGAAAACTCTCAGCTCTATGCGATGAAACGTGATTTCAGGCGAGTATGGAACTATTTCGGTGCCGAAAAGATGCAGCAGGTCATTGGACTTATGAGGGAACAGGAGCAGACCACAGATAGAAGCCAAAAGAAGAACAGGCAGAACAGCGTAGAGCTGTAAGCATAGCAGACCCCCGTCAGCGAATGTTGGCGGGGGTCTGTACATATAAGTGATAATTCGACTCTGAAAAAGCAATAGAAATTTTTATCGGCTTGCAATCACGGAAAAGCTGTGGTACGCTTTACTAGGATAGTATAAAGGAAAAGTATATCCTTTTCAGAAAAAACACCATGATGTACCAATAGTGGTACATTTACTATGTTAAAATGAAAGAAAACAATGCGGAAATCCGCACTTGATGGAGGAAATAAAAATGGTAGACACCAAAAAAGAGCAGGAACGCGAAGAACTGCACCGTGCAATCTGGGCGATTGCGGATGATCTGCGCGGCGCAGTGGACGGCTGGGATTTCAAGAGCTACGTTCTCGGTACGATGTTCTACCGTTATATTTTGGAGAACATTGCCAGTTATATCAATCAGGGCGAAATCGATGCAGGCAACCCGGACTTCCGCTATGAGGATATGCCTGATGCAGAGGCAGAGCAGGCACGAGAAGGGCTGGTGCAGGAAAAAGGGTTCTTCATCCTGCCCAGTGAGTTGTTCTGCAATGTGCGGGCAAAAGCAGCCAGCGATGAAAACCTCAACGAAACGCTGGAAACGGTCTTCCGGCACATCGAGGAATCCGCAAAAGGCAGCTCTTCCGAGGGGCAGTTTGCAGGACTGTTCGATGATTACGATGTCAACAGCAATAAGCTGGGTGCGACTGTTGCCAAGCGCAATGAGAAGCTCGTGAAACTGCTGAACGGCGTGGCAGATATGAACCTTGGAGATGTGAAAGAGCATGACATTGATGCTTTTGGCGATGCCTACGAATACCTGATGACCATGTACGCCAGCAATGCGGGCAAGTCCGGCGGCGAGTTTTTTACGCCTGCTGATGTGTCGGAGCTGCTGACCCGGCTGGGTACCGTAGGCAAGAAGGAAATCAACAAGGTCTATGACCCGGCCTGCGGCTCTGGCTCGCTGCTGCTGAAGGCAGAAAAGGTGCTGGGACGGGACGCTGTGCGCAACGGCTTCTTCGGGCAGGAAATCAACATCACAACGTATAACCTGTGCCGCATCAATATGTTCCTGCACGACATTGAGTTTGACAAATTCGACATTGCCTGTGAGGATACGCTGACAAATCCGCAGCACTGGGATGATGAACCCTTTGAGCTGATCGTATCGAATCCGCCGTACTCCATCAAGTGGGCCGGTGACGAGAATCCGCTGCTCATCAATGACCCGCGTTTTGCTCCGGCTGGTGTGCTGGCTCCGAAGAGCAAGGCAGACTTGGCCTTTATCATGCACTCGCTGGCATGGCTGGCTTCCAACGGTACAGCTGCAATCGTCTGTTTCCCCGGCATCATGTACCGTGGCGGCGCAGAGCAGAAGATCCGCAAATATCTGGTGGACAATAACTTCATTGACTGCATCATTCAGCTGCCGAGCAACCTGTTCTTTGGTACCAGTATTGCCACCTGCATCATGGTGCTGAAAAAGGGAAAAACGGATAATAAGGTGCTGTTCATTGATGCTTCTTCCGAGTGCGTCAAGGTGACGAACAACAACAAACTCACCCCGGAGAACATTAACAAAATAGTGGACACCTTTGCACAGCGGGCAGAAGAAGCACACTTCTCCCATCTGGCAGAGTATTCCGAGGTGCAGGAAAATGACTATAACCTGTCGGTTTCTACTTATGTGGAAGCCAAGGACACCCGTGAGAAGATCGACATTGTAAAGCTGAACGCTGAAATTGCACAAATCGTAGCACGAGAAAACGAACTGCGGGCCGCCATTGACCAGATCGTGGCAGAAATCGAGGGCTGAAATGGAAAACGAAAAGAAAGTTTCTGCATTGGTACGTTCTTCTGCGGCGGAATACCTGACCTTTGTTGCCTCTACGGGCGAGGACAAGGACAGCATTGAGATGCGCTATGAGGATGAAAACATCTGGCTGACGCAAAAGATGATGGCGACCCTTTACGATGTGGGGCTTCCGACCATCAATGAGCATATCAAAAAGATTTATGCTGACCATGAGCAGGACGAAGCGGCAACGATTCGGAAATTCCGAATAGTTCAAAATGAGGGTGGCCGACAGGTTACTCGCAGCGTGAACCACTATAATCTGCAAATGATTATTGCGGTCGGCTTCAAGGTGAACAACCAGCGGGCGGTGCGGTTCCGTGTCTGGGCAAATCAGATCGTGGAGCAGTACACCATCAAGGGATGGGCAATGGACGAGGAACGCCTGAAAAACGGCGGCACAGTCCTGACCAAGAAATACTTTGAAGAGCAGTTGGAGCGCATCCGGGAAATTCGCATTTCGGAGCGCAACTTCTACCAGAAACTCACTGACATTTACGCTACTTCGCTGGATTATGACCGCAATGCGCTGACCACAAAAGAGTTCTTTGCGAAGGTACAGAACAAGATACACTATGCCGTGCATAGCCATACGGCGGCAGAGCTGATCTATGAACGTGCCGATGCCGAAAAGCCGCACATGGGGCTTCACACATGGAAGGATGCTCCCAACGGCAAAATTAAAAAGAGCGATGTTTCGGTGGCGAAAAACTATCTGACCGAAGATGAAATGAAGTCCATGGAGCTGATCGTTTCGGCATACCTTGACCTTGCCGAGAACCGTGCCCGCCGTCATATCCCCATGACCATGGAAGACTGGGCCAAGCGACTGGACATCTATTTGCAGGCAGATGACCTGGAAGTGCTGAAGGATGCGGGCAAAATCTCGGCACAGCTTGCAAAGATGCACGCCGAAACGGAGTTTGAAAAGTACCGTGTGGTGCAGGATCGGCTGTACCAGAGCGATTTTGACAGGTATTTGGAGGAAAGTGCAGAATAAAGATGGAGGAAAACAGCTATATGGACGAGAAGGAAAAACTCAGAGAGTTGATTGATAATCCAAAGATGCCAACGGTAAGTGAATGGGTTTATGAGGTGGAAGCGTTTTTGGATGAAGTTGGAGAAAATGATACAGAGGCATGGACGTTGATAGACGGAATTAAACAGCAGGGAGACCATTTTAATAGGTGTGAAAACCTTACTGCTTTACTTCGCCAATTATATAAACGAAAGTATGAAAAAGTAGCGGCAAAACCGCCTAAAAAGACTAATCAAATCTTTGTGGCAATGATGTTCTCTGATGAGATGGATGATTTCTATGACCAGGCATATAAGCCGGTTGCCGAGGACATGGGCTATACAGCAATGCGAATTGATAGAAAAGACTATACAGGTCTAATCATCGAAGAAATTGAGGCAGATATAAAAAATTCGATTGCAGTAATTGCCGATTTGACTGGAAATCGTGGTGGTGTATATTATGAGGCTGGAATTGCGAGAGGATTGCAGCTTTGCAATCATCCACTTAAACTGATTTTGACCTGTAAGAAAGATTTCTTTGAAAATGAAAGCGTTCATTTTGACCTACGTGGGGATAATATATTGATTTACCAAGATATAAATGAATTGAAAGAGAAACTGAGAAAAAGATTAGAAACTGTACTTGTTTGACAGTGAGGAAACCAAAATGCCAAAACTAGATGAACTGATTCGGGAGCTTTGCCCGGATGGTGTGGAATATAAACCGATGAGTGAGGTTATTCAATTCCTTAATGGTCGTGCATACAAGCAGACAGAATTGCTTGATAACGGAAAGTATAAAGTCCTTCGTGTTGGGAATTTTTATACGAACGAGAATTGGTATTATTCCGATTTGGAGCTGGAACCGGATAAATATTGCGAACGTGGGGATTTGCTTTATACATGGGCGGCAACTCTTGGTCCACAAATATGGAATGAAGATAAGGCAATCTTTCATTATCATATATGGAAACTTAAATTTGATGAGAATTTAATAAACAAGAAGTTTTTGTATCATTTTCTTTCAATGGACGTTGATGATATTGAAAAATCATTGACAAAATCTACAATGCCTCATGTATCCATGGCAAGTATGAATAAAAGAATGGTTCCACTTCCACCTCTTGAAATTCAGCGTGAAATTGTCCGTATGTTGGATAGCTATACTGAAAGTGTTGTAGAATTGCAGAGGCAACTTACAGCAGAACTTACAGCCAGAAAGGCACAATATAGCTATTACAGAGATAAATTGCTACAATATGAAACAATTATAGAAGAACTAGAAATTGGTGAAGTTTGCAATTTGTCGGCAGGAGGGGACGTTCCTAAAGATAGATTTTCAAAAGAAAAGACGGAACGGTACAAAATACCAATCATTAGTAATGGAAGTGGCATAAATGCACTTTATGGATACACAGATATTCCCAAAGTAGTTGAGCCATCTGTAACAGTTGCTGCAAGAGGAACAATTGGATATGCTGAGTATAGAGATTATCCATATTTTCCTATCATTAGGCTTATAACGCTGATACCTAAAGATATTAAGCGACTTAATACAAAGTATTTGTACTATTGCCTTCAGGGAAGAAAATATAAAATTCCAATGAGTGGAATACCGCAGTTGACTGTTCCCATGTTAAAAAAACAAAAGGTATCAATTCCACCTCTCGATGTCCAGAACCGCATTGTGAATGTATTGGACAACTTTGAGAAAATCTGTTCTGACCTCAACATTGGTTTGCCCGCTGAAATTGAAGCACGCCAAAAGCAGTATGAATATTATCGAGATAAATTGTTGACGTTTAAGGAGGTGGCTGCAACGTGAGTGCAGCAAAAAAGGCTGGTGTAATTTATATCCTGACAAATCCCTCTTTTCCGGATTATGTAAAAATTGGCTATGCGACCAATATCGAGAATCGACTGAAACAGTTAAATCGAAGCGAGTGCATCCCATTTGCGTTTCGGGTATATGCTACTTACGATGTTTCAGCTCCGCTACAAGATAAAGAACTGCATAGCCTGATCGACCGTTTGAATCCTGATTTGCGCGCTATTGATACGTTCGATGGCAAGACAAGAACAAAAGAGTTTTACGCAATGACAAAAGAGGATGCTTATGCGCTTTTGGAGAGCATTGCAAAACTAAGCGGCACAATGGATAAATTGCAGCGTCTTACCCCGGAAGGCCATGAGATTGCAGACGAAGAAGTTGCGGCTGAAATTCAGGAAGAAGCAAAAGAACGCAAAGCCCCGTTCTCATTTATTAAATGCGGTATTCCGATGGGGGCAGAGGTCGTGCTGCAAAATCATCCTGAGGTTGTAGCCGTAGTAAAAGATGATAGGCAAATTGAGTATCAGGGTAAAACCTACTCGCTTTCTGCGTTGGCTCAAAAAATCATGCAGACGACCTATCCGCTACAAGGGCCGGTGCATTGGCTTTATCAGGGAAGAAAACTGCGAGATATTCGAGTGGAACGAGAAGAAGCAGGTTTGTATGAGTAAAAGGCGGGTGCGAAAATGTCCTTTTTCAATATCGTTGCGGCTACCAATGAAGATACTGTTGTTGCCACCTATGAGCCCTCCAAGGTGCGCTCGGACAGCTACCAGAGCGAGGCGGAACTGGAAAAAGAGTTTATCCGGCTGTTGTGTGAGCAGGGCTATACCTATCTGCCGCTGCATACCGAGGATGAACTGATTGCTAACCTCCGCAGTCAACTGGAAGAGCTGAACCACTACCAGTTTTCCGATACGGAGTGGCGGCAGTTTTTCAGTGATGTAATTGCCAACCCCAACGAACATATTCCCGAAAAGACCCGAAAGATTCAGGAAGACAATGTGCAGGTATTGCACCGGGATGATGGAAGTTCCAAAAATATCACACTGATCGACAAAAAGAACATCCACAACAACCGCCTGCAGGTCATCAACCAGTACGAGGTGAAGCAGGCGGACGGTGCGCGGCATGATAATCGCTACGATGTGACGATTCTGGTCAACGGCTTTCCGCTGGTTCATGTGGAACTGAAGCGGCGCGGGGTGGCCATCCGGGAGGCGTTCAACCAGATCAACCGCTACCAGCGGGATTCGTTCTGGGCGGGCTGCGGCTTATATGAGTATGTGCAGATTTTTGTGATCTCCAACGGCACAAATACCAAGTACTACTCCAACAGCACCCGCTACAATGCCATCAAGGACGCCAAACACGGAAAGACCAAAAAGGAAAAGAGCAGCAATAGCTTTGAATTTACCTCCTACTGGGCCGATGCAAACAACCGCGTGCTAACGGATCTGATCGACTTTACCCGGACATTCTTTGCAAAGCACACGATCCTGAGCGTGCTGACCCGGTACTGCATCTTTACCTCAGAAAAGATGCTGATGGTGATGCGCCCATATCAGATCACGGCAACCGAGAGGATATTAAACCGCATCGAGATCGCCAACAACTACAAAAAGTATGGCAGCATCGAGGGTGGCGGCTACATCTGGCACACCACAGGCTCCGGCAAGACGCTGACTTCTTTCAAAACAGCACGGCTGGCATCGCAGCTGCCCTATATCGACAAGGTGCTATTCGTGGTAGACCGCAAGGACTTGGACTACCAGACCATGAAGGAGTATGACCGCTTTGAGAAGGGCGCAGCAAACTCCAACACCAGCACCACGATACTGAAACGTCAGTTGGAAAACCCGGAAGCACATATCATCATTACCACCATCCAGAAGCTGGCGACCTTCATCAAAAAGAATCCGGGGCATGAGGTCTATCAGAAGCACGTTGTGATCATCTTTGACGAGTGCCACCGTAGCCAGTTCGGTGATATGCACAAGGCCATTGTTCACAATTTCAAAAAATACCATCTGTTTGGCTTCACAGGCACCCCGATTTTTGCGGCCAATGCAGGAACTTCTACTGACCCACGTTATTTTACCACGGCACAGACCTTTGGTGACCAGCTGCATACTTATACCATCGTGGATGCCATCAACGACAAGAATGTGCTGCCGTTCCGTGTGGACTACATCAAGACGATGGACGCAGAGCTGGATATGGACGATAAACAAGTCTGGGATATTGACCGGGAAAAAGCATTCATGGCACCCCAGCGCATCTCGCTGGTGACCAAGTATATCCTTGACCACTTTGACCAGAAAACCTATCGGGGAGACAAATCGTATGAGTTCAATCTGCTGACGAATGTGGCGGAGGTTGCCTCTGCCCAGCGTGGTGCAGTGGAGGAAATCAAGCAGAAGCAGCGTGTCAGCGGCTTTAATTCGATTTTCTGCGTGGCTTCTGTGCCGATGGCGAAGCTGTATTATCAGGAATTCAAGAAGCAGATGGCGGTAGACCCGACCAAGCGGCTGCGCATTGCCACCATTTACAGCTATGGAGCCAACGAAGCCGAAACAGACGGGATTCTGGACGAGGAAAACCCGGAAGACACCTCTAACCTCGACCAGAGCAGTCGGGATTTTCTGGACGCAGCCATTCAGGATTACAATGAGATGTTCCATACGAACTATTCTACCGATGGCGAACGGTTCCAGAATTACTACAAAGATGTATCGCTCCGCATGAAGAACAAGGAGCTTGACCTGCTGATCGTGGTCAATATGTTCCTGACAGGCTTTGATGCCACGACCCTGAACACCCTGTGGGTGGACAAGAACCTGAAGATGCACGGTCTGATTCAGGCGTTCAGCCGGACAAACCGTATCCTGAACAGCATCAAGACCTTTGGCAATATCGTCTGCTTCCGCAACCTGCAAAAGCGAGTGGATGCGGCAATTTCGCTGTTTGGAGATAAAAATGCAGGCGGCATTGTCCTGCTGCGCAAATATGCGGACTACTATCACGGCTATACGGATGAGCAGGGAAAGTACCATCAGGGTTATGCCGATATGATCGACGACCTGACAAACAGGTTCCCTCTGACAGATCCGCAAATTGTAGGAGAGCAAAACCAGAAAGATTTTATCGTGCTGTTTGGCGCATTGCTGCGGATGCGGAACCTGCTGTCCTCCTTTGATGATTTCAAGGGCAACGAGCTGATTTCGGAGCGTGATTTGCAGGATTATCTTGGCCGCTATCAGGATTTGCGGGATGAATGGCGTAACAAGAAGCACGGTGAAACCAAAGAGGATATCACGGATGATGTGGTGTTCGAGGTGGAGCTGATTCGGCAGGTCGAAATCAACATTGACTACATCCTGATGCTGGTCAAAAAGTACCATGATACCCATTGCGATGATAAAGAAGTGCTCATCACGATTCGCAAGGCGATTGATGCCAGCCCGGAACTGCGTAGCAAAAAGCAGCTGATTGAAACGTTTATTGCAGGGGTCAACGATGTGGATGATGTGATGGCAGAGTGGAACACCTATGTGTCCGAACAGCGGGAGAAAGAGCTTGCAAAGATCATCCAAGAGGAAAAGCTGAAGGAGCCGGAGACCCGCAAGTATCTGGCCAATGCGTTCCGTGATGGCGAAATCAAAACTGTGAGCACTGATATTGACAAGCTGATGCCGCCCGTTTCGCGCTTTGGCGGCGGTGGCCGTGCGCAGAAAAAACAGGGTGTGATCGACAAGCTGAAAGGATTCTTTGACAAGTTCTTTGGGATTGGCGGAAATTTATTTGAGGTGAAAAACAATGACGAAGACTGAAAGTGCTCAGTTGGCATGTGAGAAAGTTTTAAATGGAATAGAAGACGATACTATAACAACGACATCTGCTCTTTTACAATGTTTAAAAATCGCAAGGCTTTTGAATGACGTGGATGCAATTATATGGCTACAGTATGAATACGGTGGGTATCCTAAAGAAGCGGATGGGGTTCATATTCCATCGGCAGCTTTTGACATCGGATATAAAAATGGACGAGGGTTTATTGACAAAACTGGAAAATGCATTTTTACGGAACTTGCATCTGAATTAGAAAAGAAAGTGGAGGCAGAGAAAAATGCAGTTAATAATTTTACTACAAAGGGTGCGTCGGTGTCTGGAGATTACGCTGCTGTTGCGGTAAATAATTTAACAGCATCGGTAACAATGTCTACAAGAAATATAGTGGATGATATTGGACTAACAGAGAAAAAACTCTCAGTTTTAAAATCAAGGTATTATGATTATGCTCTGAAGAAGCAGATTGAGATTTCATTTGGAAATGTGGCGACAACGGTTTTTTCTGAATATCGAACAAGAGTGGAAAATGAGTTTTCTAAGCTTTCAAAAGAAATTCTTCTTAAACTTCAAGCGATAGAGGATAAAATTGGTTCAGATAATCCGGAACTATACTCGCAGGCGTTAACAACGTGTAGAAGACTTTTTGAGGAAACGGCCAAAGAACTGTTTGAAAAATACTTTCCGGGATACGAAGAGAAAAAGTATAAAACAAAATCTGGAAAGGAAATTGACGTTAGTGGAGAGCACTATAAAAATAAACTTTCAGCGGTGATTGAAAAGCTGGAAGATAAGAGCCCCTCTAAAAGTATGGTTGGAAGCAATGTGATTTATCTACTGGATTGGATGGATAATCTGACGGACTTGCAATGCAAGGGTGTTCATCATGAGGTGACAAGACAAGATGCGACCCGGTGCATTATTCAAACCTATATTTGCTTGGGAGACATTTTAAGCCTTCAGGATGAATGATGGAATTATCCTTGATTTTGGATGAATCATCGGCTATAATACTCCCAGAGATCCCACTGGTTGCGTGATACTATCCTGATACTAAAAAATCAGCAAGCCACATCTACCACAGCAACCTCATGGAAAAGCAACCTACAAAAAACAGTCTCGCTAAACAAATTTGTTTAGTAAGAAATTGAACTTACCGAATTGGAGTAAAATTCGACGATATACAGATTAAATTCACCATAAAATAATCTTATCCCGCCCCGGGAGCATATCCGCTTTCCGGGACGGGATTTCTTGTTGTCAGCGGAACAGTGTCCGTAAAGCTCCGGTGCGTGCTCCGTACAGGACGATTGAAAGGAGCCGAAAGATCTGGTATACTGAAAAACGAAAAGAAACAACCGTGGGAGAAGGATGGAAGTTCCGCCACGGCTCTTACGCTGTTTGTCGCAAGAGCGATCAAAAAGAATTCTTCTGAAAGCTTTCTGTTTCACGCAATGTGAAAGGATGTGACGCCATGACCCGCACAACTGAGTACAAATCCCCTCTTGGCAGGATGCTGCTGGCGGTCGATGAAGAGGGTCTGACCGGGGCATGGTTTGAGGGGCAGAAATACCTTCCGGAAGGCGTTGCCCCGGAAAACGAGGAAACCGCTCTGCCGCCGGTATTGGAAAGCACGTGCCGCTGGCTGGATCTCTATTTCTCCGGTCAGGAGCCGGATTTCATGCCGCGGCTGCATCTGGAAGGGACAGCATTCCGCCGGGCGGTCTGGGAACTGCTGCGGAAGATCCCTTACGGCAAAACGACCACTTACGGTGCGCTGGCAAAGCAGCTGGAAGCGGAGACCGGCAGGCGGGTGTCGGCGCAGGCAGTGGGCGGCGCAGTGGGGCATAACCCCGTGTCCATCCTTGTGCCCTGCCACCGTGTCGTGGGTCAGCAGGGAAGTTTGACCGGTTACGCAGGCGGGCTGGACAAAAAACTCCGCCTGCTGATTCTGGAAAACCCGTCAGCGGAACCTCTTTACCAGAAAATGTATCTTGCGGATCTTCATTGACCGTCCCGCCCGGCGGGGCAGATGAACGGATTGAAAAATACCGGCGTGCGACCCTTGGCCAGATGGCTGAGGGTCTTTTTGTGTACCCGGGGAACATCCCGAGGGCTATTTTCTTCAACAATCGCATAAACTGCGGAAAACGGGGAGGGAACCAAATGCGGATAAAGCAGAACAGAACGGCAAAACGGCCGTACCGCCGGGTCGTGGCGGCATTGCTGCTGGCGATCCTGATCGGGATGGCGGGCCTGACCGCGCGGGCCGGGAAAGCGCAGAGTTGCCGCTTCCCGCTGGAAAGCAGCGGCTGGCGTGTGTCCGATGCGTATGGTTGGCGGGAGGACCCCTTCACCGGGCAGAAGACGTTTCACCGTGGGATCGACCTTGCCTGCGGGGAGGGGACACCCGTTCTTGCGGTGATGGACGGCGTGGTGTCACAGGCCCGGATGAGTACCAGTTACGGCAACGTCCTGCGCCTCTGCCACGAAAATGGACAGGAAACCGTCTACGCGCATCTGCAATACCTCTTTGTCCGCCCCGGCGAGGTCGTGGGTGCCGGCCAGATCATCGGAACCGTCGGCCAGACCGGACGAGCCACCGGCGCGCACCTCCACTTTGAACTCTGGTCGCATGGAAATGCCCGTGACCCGGCGGAAGTTCTGGATGAGAAACTCTTGCCATAAAGCCACGGGCGAATTTTATCGAGCAAATCTTATTTGGGGTCCGCGCCAAAATGCCAGCGGAGCTTTGCATAGAAATCACTCAGGATGAATTCCCGGTCGATCTCGGTATAAACGCGGATGAGACGCTGTGGGTCGGGAGCGGGCAGATAACGGGAATCCGGCGTAAAACGAGGGGCGGGGCGATAGACAAAGGAATACCGTTCGTCAAACAGGATCAGGCCGATGGCAGGGCTGTCCCCCAAGATCCACATTTCTCCGCCGGGGTAGGATGCCGCAACTGCGGCCGGAGTATATCCGGGACGTTTGATCCAGGACACAAACTTATAATTTGTATCGATGACCCGCTGAAAGAGGTACTGTCCGATTTCTCCGCAGGGGGCGACCTTCTCGTGCAGGACGCTGAATGGAACGGTCATCTTGGAATACAGATTCTTCGGAACCTGCCAGAGCTCTACCGCAGAGCCAAACAGGACGTTGGCGGCAGCAATATCGTTTTCCGCATTGAACTCCGACTCGCCGTCCGGATAGGTACCGCCGCCGATCCAGACCAGAGTGAAGCGGTCAGCGATTTCAGGCTTTTCCAGCAGGGCAGACGCGACATTTGTCAGAGCACCCTGTCCGGCGATAAACAGCGGGCGGGGATCATCCCGCAGAGCCTCCTGAATAATGAACTGCGATGCAGGGGAAGGAGAGGAAGTGGTTTCGTCGGACAGTGCGCAGGGACTTCCGCGGAAAACCGGTACCTGCCCATTCAGTCCGGCAAGATCCAGAACGTGGAGGATCTCACGATAACTTTCCTCCATACTGTCAGGGCCGAAACGGTCGGCAAAATGCTCTGCGCAGATCCCGGTCACGGAGATCTTGGGACTCAGGAGTGCGTGTACGATCGCATACGGGTCGTCAGCTTCACAGGCGCAATCGGTATCAAGGATCACCCGGACTTTCTTCTCCTCCGGAATGGGGTAGGGAAACGATCTCATAACAGAACCTCCTGCTCAGTTCTTTGCCCTATAGACGGGGCATCCATCGATGGCCGTCATCAGGACACGGAGTTTCAGCAGATCATCCGGAACCTCCGAAGCGGTTTTCAGCAGATCCTGATCCAGCACGACAAAGTCAGCATATTTGCCGACGCTCAGGGTACCGCATTCCTTCTCTGTAAATTGAGCCTCCGCACCCCAACGGGTATACCCCAGCAGGGCCTCTTCTGGGGTCACGGCATTCTCCGGGAAGAATCCTCCCTTGGGAAGAAGTTTGTCGTTTGTTCGCGTAATAGCAGCGTGCATTCCGCTCAGAGGGGAAGGCGTGGCGACGGGTGCATCCGATCCCCACGAGATATGCCCGATCTTTCGCAGGACAAGACCGCCGGCGTACGCGCGGCTGGCGCGATCTGGCCCGAGACGGCGAAGTGCCATGGACGCGCTGTTCGGCGCATGAAGGGGCTGCATACTGGGCCAGACACCAAGCTCCCGGGCACGCTCAGGCTGATCGCCGTCAACTGTCTGGAAATGCTCGATGTGCCAACGGTGATCCGGCGTCGGAACATCCTGCAGAACCTGCTGGTAGACCCGGAGAACCTGATCGATGGTATCATCACCGATTGCGTGGATGATCATCTGCATTCCATGTTCTGCCGCTTCCCGTACACAGGCGTACAGCTCGGAATCCGTGCGCATTTTGACACCGCGATGTCCCGGACGATCGGAATAATCCTGCTTCAGGCACGCACTCTGGGAACCGACTGCGCCATCGCCGAGAAGCTTACAGGCCCGGACGGTAAAATGACCGTTGTAGAGATCAATTTCCGGACACTGAGCAAGATAAGCCTTTTCGTCCGCAGGGGCGTCAGGCCCGAGTGCGTAACGAAGCGCGCCGTGAAAGCGGAGCTTATACTCGCCGCTTTCGTACAATGCTTTCAGGTCGTGAACATCTTCAAGGGCGGTGCCCATGTCGTTCACATTGGTTACACCGTATTGAAGAAGCTGCTGCTGTGCGGCAAGCAGAGCATCTTTTCTCTGTAAGGCGGTCTTTTCCGGAACAAACGCTTTGACCTGTTCAGCGGCCTCATTTGTGACGCAGCCCAGAAGTGTGCCGTCGGGGTTCCGCATAAATTCTCCGTGCTCTGGATCAGGGGTCTGTTCGGTCACTCCGGCGGCTTCCAGAGCACGATGGTTGACCCAGATCATGTGGCCGTCCATCCGGGGAAGCAGGACCGGATTCTGAGGCGCGACTGCGTCCAGTTCAAGCGCAGAAGGATAGGAAGGATCGTCCCAGACTTCGTTGTTCCAACCCATTCCGCCGACGATCCACTCGCCGGGAGCAGACTGTGCAACACGCTGACGAACCATTTCAAGGATCTTCTGCCGGGAGCGATCCCGGACGGGCAGGGTCAGCAGGCTGTCACCATACATCGGAAGGTGCATATGGCCTTCGATAAATCCGGGGTAAACAAAATGCCCCTCCAGATCATGGATCTCTGTCTGCGGGCCACGGAGCGAAAGGATCTCATCGTCGGTGCCAAGCGCAGTGATCCTTCCCCCGGCAACGGCAAAAGCCTGCGCTGAGGGAAGAGAATCATCCATAGTCTGAATGTGGGCATTTATCCAGATCGAATCCGGAATCATTGTATTTTTCATCAGAAACCTCTCTTCCATTGGAAGAAAGACGAAGCCATGACTTTACTATATCACATCTGTACGGCGGATTTCAAGACCTGATCTGAAAAACAAAGTTGATGAGATGGATTGACAATTCCTAAAATGAATGGTACTCTAAGTTAAAAGAAAGACGTCGGACGTCATAAGACGAAATTGTCTTTGGAGAGAGACAATCCGGCAGGAGATTGGAGAATGTGAAATGTTTAATGCGGTACAAAAAGAAAATCAGCCTCTGGCGGAACGTGTCGCCGAGCAGATCGCACAGCTGATTCAGGAACGGGAGCTGAAAGAAGGCGACCGCCTGCCCAATGAATTTGATCTGGCGCAGGAGCTTGGGGTTGGACGCGGTACGATACGAGAGGCTGTAAAACAGTTGGTCGCGAGGAATATCCTTACGATCCAACGAGGAAAAGGTACCTTTGTGACCCAGAACCCGGGAATTGTGGAGGATCCGTTTGGATTCAACTATGAGCAGGACCAGCAAAAGCTGGGATTGGATCTGCTGGAAATCAGAATGGTGATCGAGCCGTGGATCGCGGAACAGGCTGCGCGCAAAGCAACACTGGAGGATATCCGCGAGATCTACGACCTTTGCGATCGCGTCGAGCGTCTGATCTGTCAGGATGCGCCGCATCTGGAAGAGGATATCCGATTTCATGTGGCAATTGCGCAGGCAAGCAAAAATATTGTTGTGCCGAAGATCATTCCTGTGATCAACCGGAGCGTGGATATGCTGATCGCAATGACCCATAGCGCTCTGCTGCAGGAAACGATCGAGACACATCGTGCAATTGCGGACGGAATTGCGGCGCATGACCCGGAGAAGGCACGGGAGGCGATGCAGCAGCATTTGAAATATAACTGGGACTGCATCCATCAGAAGCTTGCACAAGAGGAAAAAGACATTTAAGAATACGATAGAATAAGATACAGGCCACAGCCTGTTTCAGGGAGAACTGCTGTATTGTTCTGGGAGAGGGGGATCCTCCGACGCAGACATACGGCGGTTCTTTTTTATGCAGAACAGTGATTTTTTGAGGTTCAAAACCGTGTTTCAACAAATTTTTAGTAAATTTCAGGGATCAAAAATGTGAAAAGATGGTCAAAATGACGAAAACGAAAAGTGGGTTTTGTGACATCACACGAATCAAATGGATTGATGTTGACAAAATAGAGACAAAATGAGATAATATGTTCGACGTGAGACGTACGATGTCACAAAAGAGAGACGAAGCCATGTCGAACATTCAAACAGCGTACGCCAAAAAAGAGAAGAATCGTAAAACACCCCGCACAATGGAATGTTAGCGAAGGAGGGTACTAACATGAAAAAGATTTCTCGCCGTAATTTCTTATCCATCTGTGGTGCCATGGCAGCAGTCGGAGCAATGACCGCCTGTGGAGGATCTTCTTCCGGCAGCAGCACGGCTGCTTCTTCCACTGGTTCGGCAGCTGCTTCTGCCGCAGCAGGTGATGGGACCAAGAAGATCGTCAAGGTTGCCGTCATGTGCCCGATGTCCGGCCAAAGCCAGCAGTTCTATGCACAGTATCAGGCAGCAATTCAGGCGGCCAGCGATGTCATTGCAGAGGACAATATGCTCCCGGACTATGAGCTGGAGTTCGAGTATATCGATGACAAGGGAACCACGGATGGCGCGCCGACCGCCGCAACCTTTGCGCTGGATCAGTACGGATGCAATGTTTCCATCGGCCATATGCTGACGACGATGATCCTTGCAGACGGCCAGTATTTCGAGGATGCACAGACCCCGCTGCTGGGCATTGTTTCCGGTCCGGCTTCGGTTTCTCAGGGCTGGGAGTACCTGTGCATCGAGACCGGTACGGATCTTGTGCAGGGCGACACGCTGATCGACTACCTGGTCGGTTATCTGGGCTATAAGAACATCTCCCTCATCAATATCAATACCGAGGGCGGTATGACGGCGGCCAAGGAGATTGAGCGGTATCTGAAGGAAGCCTATGGGATGGATCTGGCAACCCATGAGCAGATGTCCAATGAAGATACGGACTATACCTCGGTTGCACTGAATGCAAAGAACGCAGGTACGGACTGTGTGATCTACTGGGGCCTGAATCAGGCAAACGGCCAGCTCTGCTACACAGCGATGCACCAGTATTGTGGTGATGATATCTTCTTTGCTGGTGGCACCAATCTGGCTCAGAACCAGATGCTGACGACCTGGTCCGCACAGGACATCGATGGTGTTGTCTTCCCGGTTGGTTATATCCCGGATCCGGAGAACAAGCTGCAGCCCCGGATTACGGAGAAGTATTCTGGCTACATCTCTACCGGCGACGCTCTGACGGATGTCCCGGCTCGTGTCGTGGACGCTGTGTTCCATGTGACAACTGCATTGAATGATATGGGCGCGCAGGATCCGGAAAGCAAGGACTTCAATAAGAACCTCAATGCTGCGCTGCGCAAGGCGACCTTCGATGGTGTGCAGGGTCATTTTGATTTCGGTGCATTTGATAACGGCGTCGGTCTGGGACAGATGAACATTGGTGTCTGGAACAGTGACTTTGAGATGAGCAAGGTCGAGTGGAGCCTGTAAAAGCAAGCAACAGTAATATCTGAAATCCCGCCAGTCCCTCGGCGTAATCCCGGCGGCTGGCGGGTATTTTTATAGAAATGGAGTGATATTGTGGTTACGTTCTTTCAGGCTGTATTTGGCGGCTTGGCACAAGGCTGTGTGTACGCGCTGATCGCTTTGGGATACAGTGTGATTTATAGTACATTAAAAATGGGCCACTTTGCGCAGGGCGAGTTCTATATGGTGGGCGCGTTCGTTGGCCTGACCCTCTTCACACGGATGAAACTCCCCGTGGTGATCGCATTTGCCGGAGCAGCTCTCTTTACCAGTATCCTGATGCTGGTGCTGGAACGTCTGGCCTACCGCCCGCTGTATAACCGGCCCTCAATGTCGCTTCTGATGGCGACTCTGGGTATGCAGTATGTGGTACAGGAGATCGTCCGTGATATCTGGGGTTCGGATGTTGTCCGCAGTGATAATATCTTCCCGCAGAAAAACTTCTCGATCGGCGGTCTGGTGATCACGGCACAGAACCTTCTGATCATTCTGATCTGTGCAGTCCTTATGATCGCACTGACCGTTTTTATGAAGTACAGCAAAACCGGCCGCGCGATGACTGCGGTCAGCATGAACCGTAAGGCGGCCAGCCTGATGGGTGTCCGGACCCCGACGATCATTATGGCAACTTATGTGATCGCAGCCTGCCTCGCAGCGGTGGCCGGTGTTATGATGGGTCCCATCTACTCCGTAAAATATTCCATGGGCACGACATTTGGCAACAAGGCGATGACCGCAGCAGTCATGGGCGGCTTCGGAAGTCTCCCGGGTGCTATGCTTGGCAGCGTGCTGCTGGGTATCGTGGAGTCGCTGTGCAGTCTGTATATTTCTACGGCATATAAAGATGTATTCTCGTTTGTGATCCTTGTGATTGTTCTGTTCTGCCGTCCGCAGGGTATTCTGGGCAAGAAATCGATCACGAAGGTGTAAGGAGGCGGCAGCATGAATACGGTTTCACGTTCGACTAAAATCACGATCGGAGTGCTGATCCTTTGTGCGGTAGCTGCACCGTTGGTGCTGGGCATCGATAACAACTATCTGATCAATATTCTCTGCTCTTACTGCTATTTCGGCATCATGTGCTGCAGCCTGAATCTGCTTCTGGGCTATACCGGCCAGATCTCAATGGGACACGCGGCTTTTATGATGATCGGCGCGTATACTTACGGAATCCTCAACAAGTATTATGGCGTACATTTCCTTCTGGCCGTGATTGCGGCAGTCCTGATGTCCTTTGCGGCCGGGCTGCTTCTGGGTGCGGCGTGCTGTAAACTGAACGCGATCTTTCTTGCGATGACAACGGTCGGATTTTACAAAGCAGTCTCGACCTTTATCGTGAACGAAGGCTGGCTGACGGGCGGTGCCACCGGCATTCCCGCCATTGCGAAGTGGAGTTTCTTCGGCGTAAAACTGCGCAACTGGCAATTCTACTATATTTCTCTGGCTGTCCTGCTTCTGGTTTTCCTGTTCTGTTACCGTCTGGTCCGGTCCAAGACCGGCCGTGCAATGCAGGCAATGTGCAGCGCACCGATTGCGGCTTCTGCCATGGGCGTGGATATCACCCGGCTTAAATTTCTGGTTTGCGGAATCTCCGGCGCGCTGGCAGGTCTGGCAGGTGTCCTTTACGCTGTCACAAACAGCTACCTGAGCGCGGATATGTTCTCGAAGGTCAGCATCTCGACTCTGGCAATGACCGTCGTCGGCGGTATGGGAACCCTCTGGGGCCCGGTCCTCGGTACGCTTACCATCACCACTTTGCCGGAACTGCTCCGTCCGTTCGCAAACCATCTGGACTTTGTTTACGGTCTGGTGATCATCCTTTCGGTCATCTTCATGCCGGGCGGTATTTATGGCTTTATTCGCATCGCAATTGAAAACGCAGCGCGTAAGCGGGCACAAAAGCCTGTGGCTGCAAAGAAAGGGGAATAAACGATGGCAGTTCTTTTGCAGGCAAGCCATGTTACGATGCAGTTTGGCGGACTTAAGGCTGTCAACGATGTTGACATGGAAATCCAGAAGGGTGAAGTCCATGCGTTGATCGGGCCGAACGGTGCGGGCAAGACCACCTTCTTCAACATTGTATCGGGCATCTATACGCCGACCTCCGGAACCGTTACCTTTGACGGGGAAGACATCACCAAACTGAAGGCGCATCAGGTCACTGCCCGGGGCATTGCCCGTACATTCCAGAATATCCTTCTGTTTGAAAATATGAACATCGTACGGAATGTCATGGTCGGCGCACACACCCGTACAGGCAGCAGTATGCTGGGCAGTGTTCTGCGGACCCGCCGCAGCCGCGAGGCAGAGAAAGAATGCTACGAGAATGCGATGCAGACACTGGAATTTGTTGGTATGGCAGATCTGGCAATGCAGTCGGCATCCGGACTTCCGTATGGCAAAAAGCGTATCCTTGAAATTGCGCGTGCGCTGAACAGCAAACCCAAGATCATTATGCTGGATGAGCCTGCCGCAGGTATGAACAGCACGGAAAGCGCGGAGTTGAGCCGCCTGATCTTCCGGATGCGGGATATGGGCGTGACCGTCCTGCTGGTGGAACATGACATGAAATTTGTTTCGGATATCTCGGATAGCATTACCGTTCTGGATCATGGACAGAAAATCTGTGATGGTGATCCCAAGACCGCTCTGAATGATCCGCGCGTCATTGAAGCCTATCTGGGTAAAGAAGAGGAGGATGCTGAATGAGCGAACCGTTGCTGAAGGTGGAAAATGTTGCTGCGTCCTATGGCAGCATCGTGGCATTGAAATCTGTCAGTCTGGAAGTGTACGAAGGAGAGATCGTCACGATCGTCGGCGCAAATGGCGCAGGAAAAACGACGCTGCTCAGCTGCATCTCCGGATTGATGCCCTATAAGGGAAGCATTGCTTTCAAAGGTGAGAAGCTGGGCGGAAAAATCGACAGCGCAGGGATCGTGGAGCGTGGCGTGATTCAGGTCCCGGAAGGCCGCCAGATCTTCAGTGATATGACGGTACACGAAAACCTGCTGATGGGTGCGTATAGTCGGAAGAAGGGCGATAACATCCAGCCGGAACTGGATGAAGTCTATGAGCTGTTCCCCCGGCTGGCAGAGCGCAGAGATCAGAAGGGCGGAAGCCTTTCCGGTGGTGAGCAGCAGATGCTGGCAATGGGACGGGCGATCATGGCAAAGCCGAAGCTTCTGTTGCTGGACGAACCTTCGATGGGTCTTGCGCCGATCGTTGTCAACGACATTTTTGCAACGATCCGGAAACTGAACCATGAAAAAGGCGTCACGATCGTTCTGATCGAACAGAATGCCCGCCTTGCGCTGAAGACTGCGGACCGGGCCTATGTCATTGAGACCGGCGCAGTACAGCTGAGCGGCGATGCCAAGCAGCTGGCAAGCAACCCGAGGGTCCGGGATCTGTATTTGGGAGGTTAAATCATGGAACTGATCAGTCAGAAAATGCGCAGACTTGCACCAGAGCTGGATCCGCTGCGGCTGGGGACCGGCTGGAAGCCGGAGGAACTTTCAAAGCCGCAGATCATCGTGGAAAGCACCTTTGGCGACAGCCACCCGGGAAGCGGACATCTGGACAAACTGGTCGAAGCTGCCTGCAAGGGAATTCAGGATGCGGGCGGGCATGGTGCCCGGTATTACTGCACCGATATCTGTGATGGTGAAAGTCAGGGAACCGATGGCATCAATTTCAGCCTTGCAAGCCGTGAGATGATCGCGAATATGATCGAGATCCACGCCAATGCGACCCCATTTGACGGAGGCGTCTTTATTGCCAGCTGTGATAAGGGAATGCCGGCAAACCTGATGGGTCTGGCACGGGTCAATATCCCGTCGGTCGTTGTTACGGGCGGAACCATGCGGGCAGGCCCGGAACTGCTGACGCTGGAACAATTGGGAATTTACAGCGCGAAGTATGAGCGTGGCGAAATTGACGAGTCAAAGCTGGATTGGGCAAAGCAGAACGCCTGCCCGAGCTGTGGTGCGTGCAGTTTTATCGGAACCGCTTCGACCATGCAGATCATGGCGGAGGCTCTGGGTCTTGCGCTCCCGGGAAGTGCATTGCTGCCGGCGACCAGTCCGGATCTTGTCAGCTATGCGCATCGTGCGGGGCGTCAGGCAGTCGCACTGGCCTATAAGGGGATCCGTCCCAGCGACATTGTTACGATGGATAGTTTTGAAAACGCAATTCTGGTCCATGCGGCAATTTCGGGTTCGACGAACGCACTGCTGCATCTGCCTGCGATCGCGCACGAGTTCGGGATCCAGATCGATGGTGACACGTTTGACCGGCTCCATCGCGGCGCAAAATATCTGCTGGATATTCGTCCGGCAGGCCGCTGGCCCGCAGAGTTCTTCTATTATGCGGGCGGTGTTCCTGCAATTATGGAAGAGATCCGTGATGTTCTCCATCTTGACGCCATGACCGTTACCGGAAAAACGCTGGGCGAAAATCTGGAAGACCTCAAAAAGAATGGATTCTACGAGCATTGCCAGCAGCTTCTGGATGAGGCAAACGCCCGCTGTGGTTTGAAGTTGACCCGCAGTGATATCATCCGTCCGGCAAGTCAGCCGATCGGTGAAGATGGCAGTATCGCAATTCTGCGGGGCAATCTGGCACCTGAAGGAGCCGTGATCAAGCATACGGCCTGCCCGAGGGAAATGTTCCGCGCGGTGCTCCGTGCCCGCCCGTTCAATAGTGAGGAAGAATGTCTGGATGCGGTCCTCCACCATAAAGTCGAGAAAGGTGACGCCGTGTTTATCCGGTATGAAGGGCCGCAGGGAAGCGGTATGCCGGAGATGTTCTATACCAGCGAGGCCATCAGCTCGGACAAGGAGCTGGGCCGCTCGATCGCGTTGATCACAGACGGACGTTTTTCCGGAGCTTCTACTGGCCCGGTGATCGGCCACTGCAGCCCGGAGGCGCAGACGGGCGGTCCCATCGCTCTGGTAGCGGAAGGTGACTTGATCGAGATCGATATTCCGGAGCGAAAGCTTAACATCATCGGCGTCAAAGGACAGCCGAAAACGTCGGAGGAGATGGACGAGATCCTGAAGGAACGCAGAGCTGCATGGAAGCCCAAAGCCCGCCGTTATAAGAACGGAACCCTGCGGCTGTTCAGCGAACATGCAGCCAGCCCGATGAAGGGTGCTTATCTGGAATTTGACACAGAGGAAGAATGATTCTGCGGCAGAACCAGAAATGATTTATAGTTGATAAAAACAATTTTGGCCCTCTTGGTTATTTCAAATAACCGGGAGGGCTATTTGCATTCCTGCCTGCATAAACTTCTGAAAACTTGAACTTAAAATGGAGGAGATGGGGGAGTGAACAAATGAAGAATGCACAGGATGGAATGAGAGAGAAAAAAGAATCCCTGAAGTTGTTCTTCCCCACCCGCCCCTTCCATCACAGCATCCGGCTGGGGCCGCTGACCTTCCGGGATCCGCTTTTGCTCTGCGGGGTATTGTACATTCTGCTCTGGATGGACGCGGGCGGATTTCTGCGGGCCGGGCTGTGGGCGGCCTTTCTCCATGAGATGGGTCATCTGCTGGCCTACGGGATGATGCTCCGGAAGCTCCCCCGTGTCGATGTGACGATGACAGGCTTCTGCCTGCGGGTTCCGAGAGAATCCCTGCGCAGGGCGCAGCTCTTCGGGCTGGCTGCCGCCGTCTACGGTCTGGCTGCTGTGCGTGTTATCCTGTGCATGATGCCGCAGAACCAGTGGCTGAGCGACGGATCCCCGCTGTCCTGGGGCATTTACCGTAACATTCTGTTTGCACTGATGGGCCTGCTGATCATCGTGCTGTTCTACCGCAGTGCCAAAGAGCATAACGACTCGGCTTTCCGCTGGATGTGGCTGACCATCGTGCTGAGCTTTGGTTTCTACATTCCCGTTGTTCTTTGGGCCAATGCCATCCCCATGATCGGGATGCTGATGATCCCCAAGACCTGCGCCTATGTGTGGACCGTTCTCATCGGCTATTCTGCTATGAAGAAGGAATGTGAGTGATCTGCACACCGTACCGATAAAAAACAGGGCGGTCACTTATAGCAATTCAACTTTTTATCGCAATTTTCAAAAATAGTGCCTATCAAAATAGCATATTTGCGATATGCAGTTTGCGGATGTTGCTTGTGCATTAAAAACGCAAACTGCTATAATGCAACAGCAACAACGTTGAATTGCATATCGCAAATATGCTGTTTGAATGTTGCGCTAATTTCTTGACTTGCGATAAAAGAAAGCCGCATCCTGAACGTCCAAGAATAGGCTTGTCAACAAACCTTCAGCGCCCTGCTTTTTGGCAGGGCGCTTTTATATTGCAAAACTTCGTACGTTCTGTTATAATCAAATCAACAACTGATGAGCAAACGAAAGGTTGTATAGAAAGAAGGCGGGACAGATGCATTTCCAATACGGCGAAGCGGAAACGGCGTATCTGAGCGCAAGAGACGAGCGGATGGCGGCGGTCATCGCACAGGCGGGACACATCGAGAGGGAAGTGGATACCGACCTCTTTTCGGCGGTGGTACACCACATCGTCGGCCAGCAGATCTCCACGAAAGCGCAGGCGACCATCTGGAAGCGGATGCGGGACGAGTTCGGCGTGGTGGATGCAGCTGCCGTCCTCGGAGCCGGGGTGGAGAAGCTGCAGAGCTTCGGTATGACCTTCCGAAAGGCTGAATACATTACGGACTTTGCCCGGAAAATCGAGAGCGGAGAATTTGACCTTGAGGGCATCTGGCAGAAGCCGGACGATGAGGCCATCCGGGAGCTGAGCGGCCTGAAAGGCGTCGGTGTCTGGACGGCAGAGATGATACTGCTCTTCTGTATGCAGCGGCCCGACGTGTTCAGCTACGACGACCTTGCCATCCAGCGTGGGCTGCGGATGGTGTACCACCACCGAAAAATCGACCGGAAACTGTTCGAAAAGTACCGCCGCCGGTTCAGTCCCTATTGCAGCGTGGCCAGCCTCTACCTCTGGGCGGCAGCAGGCGGCGCGGTGCCTGGCCTCAAGGACTACGCGCCGGCCCAAAAGCCGAAAAGGAAAGGGTGAACCGTCATGACCTATACGATGCATTACGATTCGCCGCTGGGAAAGATACTGCTGGCAGCAGACGAAGAAGGGCTGACCGGAGTATGGTTCGAGGCACAGAAGTGTTTTGCGGCGAAGCTTCCTCCAGAGCATGAAGAGGGGAGAACACCGGTGCTGGGAGACGCCTGCCGCTGGCTGGACGTCTATTTTTCAGGCCGGGAGCCGGACTTTACTCCGAAACTCCATCTTATCGGCTCCGATTTCCGACAGGCGGTATGGGCTCTGCTGCTGCAGATCCCCTACGGACAGACCAGGACCTACGGCGTGCTGGCAAAACAGCTGGGGGAGATAAACGGCGGAAAGCACGTCTCCGCGCAGGCTGTGGGCGGCGCGGTGGGGCATAACCCTGTTTCCATCATCGTTCCCTGCCATCGGGTGGTGGGCAGCGACGGAAGCCTGACCGGCTACGCGGGCGGCATCGAAAAGAAGATACGCTTGCTGACGCTGGAAAACGCGGAGGCGGCAAATCTTTACCGATAACAAAAAGCAGGCCATCCCGGCGGGATGACCTGCTTTTGCTATCGGTATCGTTTACTTGTTCTGGATGTACTCGTCGATGGCCTTGGCGGCAGCCTTGCCTGCGCCCATGGCCTTGATGACGGTGGCGGCACCGGTGACGGCGTCACCGCCGGCGTACACGCCCTCGCGGCTGGTCTTGCCCTCGTCGCCCTCGGTGACGATGCAGCCGTGCTTGTTGGTCTCGAGGCCCGGCGTGGTGGAGCGGATGAGGGGGTTGGGGCTGGTACCCAGGCTCATGATGACGGTGTCCACGTCCATCGTAAACTCGCTGCCCTTCTTCTCGATGGGGCGGCGGCGGCCGGAAGCATCCGGCTCACCCAGCTCCATCTCGATGCAGGTGATGGCCTTGACGAAGCCGTCCTCATCGGGCAGGATCTCCACGGGGTTGCAGAGGGTCTTGAAGATAATGCCCTCTTCCTCGGCGTGCTCGACCTCTTCCTTACGGGCAGGCAGCTCAGCCATGCCGCGGCGGTAGACGATGTAGACCGTCTCAGCGCCCAGACGCAGGGCGCTGCGGGCAGCGTCCATTGCCACGTTGCCGCCGCCGACGACGGCGACCTTCCTGCCGGTGCGGATGGGGGTCTTGCTGGTGGGCAGGTAAGCCTTCATCAGGTTGGAGCGGGTGAGGAACTCGTTGGCGGAGTAGACGCCCTTTAGGCTCTCGCCCGGGATGCCCATGAAGCGGGGCAGGCCGGCACCGGAACCCACGAAGACGGCCTCATAGCCGTACTCACCCATCAGCTCGTCGATGGTGAGCACCTTGCCGATGACCATGTTGCACTCGAAATCGACGCCCATCTTCTTGAGGCCGTCGATCTCCTGCTGGACGATGGCCTTGGGCAGACGGAACTCGGGGATGCCGTACATCAGCACGCCGCCTGCGACGTGCAGGGCCTCGTAGACTGTGACCTTATAGCCCAGCTTGGCGAGGTCGCCTGCGGCGGTCAGACCGGCAGGACCCGCGCCGATGATGGCGACCTTGTGGCCGTTGGACTCAGGCACGACGGGGGCAGTGTGGATATTCTCACGGTGCCAGTCGGCCACGAAGCGCTCCAGACGGCCAATGCCGACGGGCTCGTTCTTGATGCCGCGGGTACACTTGCTCTCGCACTGGCTCTCCTGCGGGCAGACGCGGCCGCAGACGGCGGGCAGGGAAGAGGAACGATTGATGACCTGATAGGCGGCTTCGAAGTCACCCTCGGCCACATGGCCGATGAACTCGGGGATGTCGATGCCGACGGGGCAGCCGGTCTGGCAGGGCTTGTTCTTGCAGTGGATGCAGCGCTTGGCCTCGTTCACTGCCATCTCGGCGGTGTAGCCCAGAGCCACTTCCTCAAAATTCTTGTTGCGGACGTTGGGGTCCTGGGTGGGCATGGGACACTTTTTGGGGTCCATATTGAAAGCCATTTTACATTCCCTCCTGAGTCTTGAACAGATTGCAGGCCTTTTCCCGGGCCTTGGCCTCAAAGGGGCGGTACATGGTGCCGCGGGCCATTGCCTCGTCGAAATCCACGAGGTCGCCGTCGAAGTCGGGGCCATCCACGCAGGCGAACTTGGTCTCGCCGCCCACGGTCAGGCGGCAGCCGCCGCACATGCCGGTGCCGTCGATCATGATGGGGTTCATGGAGACGATGCTCTTGAGGCCGTGCTTCTGGCAGGTCTTGACCACGAACTTCATCATGATGAGGGGGCCGATGGTGATGACCAGGTCGTACTGGTTGCCGGCAGCCACCAGCTCGTCGAGGGCGGCGGTGACGACGCCCTTGGTGCCGTAGCTGCCATCGTCGGTCATGATCCGCAGCTCGTCGCTGCAGGCCTTGAACTCATCCTCGAGGATGAGCAGGTCCTTGCTGCGGAAGCCGACCACGCTGTGGACGACGCAGCCCTGCTCGTGGAGTTCACGGGCGATGGGCAGTGCAATGGCGCAGCCCACGCCGCCGCCGACGACGCAGACCTTCTTCAGGCCCTCCACCTCGGTGGCGCGGCCCAGCGGGCCGACGAAGTCGTGGACGCTCTGCCCCACTTCGAGGCTGTTCAGCTCCATGGTGGTGCCGCCGACGATCTGGAAGATGATGTCCACAGTACCCTTCTCGCGGTCATAGCCTGCGACGGTGAGGGGGATGCGCTCGCTGTCTTCAAACGGGCGCACAATGATAAACTGGCCGGGCTTTGCCTTTTTGGCAATGAGCGGGGCTTCAATGACCATCTTTGTAACGGTGGGGTTCAGCGCCACCTTTTCCGTGATCTTGTACATTGCGTTTGCTCCTTATTCCTATATTCTCCCCTGCATGAAAACACGCCTGTTCCTCGGTGCAGCAGCCCGAAGCGGCAGGCGCGAAAGTTCAGCAACGATTTGACAATCTTAATTATAACGATATTAAGAAAGGAAAGCAATTAAAATTTCTTCGCGTCAGCTGCGGCAAACTTGAACGCTTCCGCAGCTTTGTACGCAGCAGGGGGACGGAAACGTCCCTTTTTTCAAAAAATGCAAATTTGCAGTTGACAAGAGGCGAAAGCTGCGGTATAATAATCGACGTCGCCGGGAACGCCCGGCGCGCCACAATGGAATCTGCGGCCGTAGCTCATCTGGTAGAGCGCCACCTTGCCAAGGTGGAGGTAGCGAGTTCGAGCCTCGTCGGCCGCTCCATTATTGTGGAAGTTTAGCTCAGCTGGGAGAGCATCTGCCTTACAAGCAGAGGGTCAGCGGTTCGAGCCCGTTAACTTCCACCATGTGGCCCGGTAGCTCAGTTGGTTAGAGCACCAGCCTGTCACGCTGGGGGTCGTCGGTTCGAGCCCGATCCGGGTCGCTTCGTCGGAATGTCAGCGGCTTGTCGGGCAATCTTGCAAGCAAGATTGCAGTGACAAGCGCTGAAATTCCTCCTCTTCCCCACAAAACCTTGCGTTCGCAAGTTTTTGCGGGAACCCCGATTCAGGAGATGGATTCGGGGAAGTGCAGGGATAAATGCACTTTCTATGCCTCTGTAGCTCAGTCGGTAGAGCAGGGGACTGAAAATCCCCGTGTCATTGGTTCGATTCCGATCGGAGGCACCACGTCGAAATGTCAGCCGCTTGTCTGGCAGTCTTGCGAGCAAGACCGCCGTGACAAGCACTGAAATTTCTCCTCTTCCCCACAAAATCTTGCATTCGCAAGCTTTCGCGGGGGCCCCGCTTGGTGCAGAGATGTGCCGGGTATGCGGCCGTAGCTCATCTGGTAGAGCGCCACCTTGCCAAGGTGGAGGTAGCGAGTTCGAGCCTCGTCGGCCGCTCCAACATGAAGCCATCGTTTGTGCAGAGATGCACGACGATGGCTTTTTTCAACAGAAACTGCATCAAATGTTGACAACTCGATGCTCCGGGCCGTATACTGAGACTATCGTGCAGCAAACAGAGGCGGGCTGACCGCTTGCGGGCGTTCGGCCCGCGGGCGTTGGCTCGCCTCTGTGCTATGGGAAAGGGAGGGAAAACCAGTGATATTCGGCAAGTACATCAACCGCTATTACCTGCGCCACGCGCCCGCGCTGCTGCTGGGCATCCTTGCGCTGCTGATGGTGGACTATATCCAGCTGCTTGTGCCGCAGCTCTATCGTCTGGTCATCAACGGCGTCAACCTTGGACAGGTGGTGGTGAGGGGCGAGACGATGCCGTTCACGAAAGAGGTGCTGTTCCAGCACATCTGCCTGCCCATGATATGGATCGTGCTGTTTATGGTGGTGGGGCGCTTTTTGTGGCGCATCTGCTTCTTCGGCACCAGCATCCGGGTGCAGGCGGATCTGAGGGAGAAGATGTTCGACCACAGCCGCCGTCTGTCCCAGCAGTACTATCAGGTGAACAAGGTCGGCAACCTCATGAGCCTCTACACCAACGACCTCGACACCATCCAGGAGTGCTTCGGCGACGGCATCCTGATGTTCTTTGACGCATTGGTGCTGGGTCTGCTGGCCCTCTACCGGATGTGGTGCATGGACAGACGCATGACCATGCTGGCCCTCATCCCGGCAGCGTTCATGTTTGCCATCGGCACCGTGATGGGCAAGACCATGACCAAAACGTGGGAGAAGCGCCAGCAGGCGTTCTCGGACCTGTCCGACTTTGCGCAGGAGAACTTCTCCGGCATCGCGGTCATCAAGGCGTTTGTCAAGGAACTCAAAGAGCTCATCGCTTTCCGCAAACTCAACAAAGACAACGAAGAGGTCAACGTGGAGTATACCCGCATCTCGGTATTGCTCGAAGTAATGGTGACGTTCTTTGTGGAGTCGGTCATCTGCGTCATCCTCGGCTACGGCGGCTATCTCGTCTACAAGGGAAATTTCAATGCGGGCCAGCTGGTGGAGTACATCGGCTATTTCGAGGCGATCGTCTGGCCCATCATGGCGATCTCAATGCTCATCGAAAAGACCTCCCGCGGCAAAGCCTCCCTCAACCGCATCACCGAGCTGCTGGACGCACCCATTGATGTGGCCGACCGCGCCGGTGTGCCGGACCTCGAAAACCCCAAGGGCGGCATTGAGTTCCGCGATTTGACCTTCCGCTACCCGGACGGCGAGTTCGATGTGCTGAAAAACATCTCCTTCACGATCCAGCCCGGCGAGAGCGTGGGCATCGTGGGCAAGACCGGCGCAGGCAAGACGGCGCTGGTCGATTTGCTCCTGCGCACTTATAACGTCCCCGACGGCACCCTTTTCGTGGATGGGAAGGACGTCAACGGCGTCTCCATCCACTCGGTGCGGCAGGCATGTGCCTATGTCCCGCAGGAGAACTTCCTCTTTTCGGATACCATCGCCCACAACATCGCCTTTGGCGTGGATGACGCCACCCCTGAGGACATTGAACGGGCAGCCAGCCTTGCTGACGTCCGGGATAACATTGTGGACTTCAAGGATGGCTACGAGACTGTCCTGGGCGAGCGCGGCGTCACCGTCTCGGGCGGTCAGAAGCAGCGCATCTCCATCGCCCGCGCCCTGCTGAAAGATGCGCCCATCCTGATCCTCGACGACTCGGTTTCGGCGGTGGATACCAGGACGGAAAAAATTATCCTCGACAACCTGAAAAAGAGCCGTGCAGGCAAGACCACTCTGCTCATCGCGCACCGCATCTCGACGGTGGAGGGACTGGATAAGATCATCTTCCTTGAGGATGGCAGAGTGGAGGCCGTCGGCCCCCACGACCGGCTCTATGCATCCTGCCCGGAGTACCACAAAATGGTCGATCTGCAGAAGCTTGAAGACGAAGTGGGAGGTGGCAACGCATGATGAGTCTGAATCCGCTTCTTCTCGTGGGCGGCGTCATCGGCACCGTGTCGGTGCTGCTGCTCATCGCCTACGCCTGCGTCAAAGACAAGAAAACGGCTATGGGCTTCGAGCGCAGCATGGCCGACGGCGAGATCCTGCGCCGCCTCTTCGGCTACGCCAAGCCCTACCTCAGGCAGTTCGTCGTCGTGGGCTTTCTCGTCCTCTTCTCCATCTCCTACGACATCGCGTCGCCCCTCATCGTGGGCTACATCGAAGAGCTTGTGGTGGGCGATTTCGAACTGAAAAGCCTCTATGTCAGCGTGGCCGTGTACGCGGGTGTGCTGGTCTTCTCGATGGCCAGCACCTATTTGCAGGCTGTCATTCTGCAGCGTGTGGGCCAGCGCATCATCTCCGATTTGCGTGAAGACCTTTTCACCCACATTGAAAGCCTCTCCCACGGCCAGCTGAACGACATCCCGGTGGGCAAGCTCGTCACCCGCGTGACCAACGACACCAACGCCATCTCGATGATGTTCACGAACCTCTTCGTCAACCTGACCAAGAACGCCTTCGTCATTTTGGGCATTCTGGTGGCGATGCTCTTCCTGAACTACGAGCTGACCCTGATGGTGCTTTGCTTCGTACCCTTCATCCTCCTGTTCACGGTCATCTTCCGCAAGTTCTCCCGCCGCGCTTACCGCAAGGTCAAGGACGCGACCACCGACATCAACACCTACCTCTCCGAGAACCTCTCCGGCATCAAGGTCACCCAGATCTTTGGCCGCGAGGACGAGAAGATGGAGGAGTTCCGCCAGAAGAGCCAGACCCTCGCCAAGGCCACGCAGGAGCAGATCTTCGTCTTCGGCGTCTTCCGTCCGCTGGTGTATATGCTGTATATCAGCTCGATCCTCTGCCTGTTCTATCTCGGCGGCATGGGCCATCTGAACCATGTCACCTTCCTCGGGCAGACCATTTCCAGCGGCACCATCGTCACCTTTTATATGTATATCTCCAAGTTCTTCACCCCCATCCAGAACCTCGCCGAGCAGTTCAACTGGCTGCAGTCGGCGCTGGCGTCGTCGGAGAAGGTCTTCTCCATCATGGACATCCAGCCCCAGATGGTGGACGCCCCCGATGCCGTTGAGCTGGACGAAGTGAAGGGCGACATCGAGTTCCGGGACGTCTGGTTCAGCTACATCCCCGGCGAGTGGGTGCTGCAGGGCGTTTCCTTCCATGTGGAGCCCCGCCAGACCGTGGCCTTCGTCGGCTCCACCGGCTCGGGCAAGAGCACCATCCTCTCCCTCATCTGCCGCAACTACGAGTTCCAGAAGGGCGAGATCTTGATCGACGGCATCGACATCCGCAAAATCAAGATCTCCTCCCTCCGCCGTCACTTCGGCCAGATGCTGCAGGACGTCTTCCTCTTCTCGGGTACCATCCGCAGCAACATCGTCCTGCGGGAGGAGAACATTCCGGACGAAGAGATCATGAAGGTCTGTCGGTATGTCAATGCCGACCACTTCATCAACAAACTCGAGCACGGCCTCGACGAAGAAGTCCGGGAGCGCGGCAATAACTTCTCGGCGGGCCAGCGCCAGCTGCTCAGCTTTGCCCGCACCATCCTGCATAAGCCCAGCGTCATGATCCTGGACGAGGCCACCGCCAACATCGACACCGAGACGGAGCTTCTGATTCAGGATTCGCTGGAAAAGATGCGCAGCGTCGGCACCATGCTCATCGTGGCACACCGCCTCTCCACCATCCAGCACGCAGATAACATCATCGTGCTGTCGCGCGGCAAGATCTTGGAGCAGGGGACTCACCAGCAGCTTCTCGCCGCACATGGCCGGTATTATCAGCTGTACACGCTGCAATACCACAAAGAACAGATGGATAAACAGTAAAGCAAAAGCAGGTGCATCCAGCGGATGCGCCTGCTTTTTTTGGATAGGCTCAATATTGATACGGCAGGATGTCCGGCTGGTCGGGGCGGTGCTCGCCGATGACTTTTTCCATCCAGATCATGTCGTACCAGCGCCCGAACTTATAGCCGCAGTTGTGGAAGGTGCCGGCCAGTGTGAAGCCCAGATGCTCGTGGAACTGGGCGCTGTTTTTGGTGAGGTATTCGTCCTCCACCTGCGGGTAGCCGATGCAGGCGTAGAGGTTGAGGACACCCATGGCCTTGAGCCGGTCGGCCAGCGCCTCATAGAGGGCGCGGCCCAGTCCGCCGCGCCTGGCGTCGTGGTCGAGGTAGATGGTCAGCTCTGCGGCCCAGTCGTAGGCGGCACGTCCCACAAAAGCGTGGGCATAGGCGTAGCCCTCGATGCGGCCATCCCGCTCGATGACGAGATACGGGTACTTCTGCATGATGGCCCGCATCCGGTCCTCGAACTCGGCAAGCGACGGCACATCGTACTCGAAAGTGATGACCGTGTGCTCGACGTAGTAGGCGTAGATTTCCAGAATGCGGGGTGCGTCGGCCAATGTGGCGTTGCGGATGGTAATATCGGACATGGTTTTTACTCCTCAGAACATCGTAATGATGAGCGCACACAGCGGCAGGAACAGGATGCTGAGCAGGGTGGTCAGCACGACGCTGCCGGCGGCAAACTGCTCATCGTGGTGGAACTGGACGGCGAACACCGAGGTGATGGACGCGGCGGGGCAGCATTCCAGCAGCAGGATGACCTGCGTGACCATGCCATAGCGGAAGAGCCCCAGCGCGGCGAAAGCTGCGATGGTCAGCACCGGAATGAAAAGCATCCGGACTACGGTGAGCTTCCAGATGTGCTTGTCGGTGAGGGTGCGGTGCAGGTCGCCCGAGGCGATGAGCATACCGGTGATGAGCATGGAGAGGGGAGTGTTCATGTCGCCCAGAAGCTCCATGGGCTGGACAATGAGGTCGGGCAGCGGGATCTGGAGCAGGTAGAGGACGAGACCTACGACGATGGCGTAGATGGCCGGGCAGTGCAGCAGGCTCTGGGCGACCTTTTTGGGGTCAGAGCTGCCGCTGACCATGCTGTAGCCCACCGTCCAGAGCAGGAGATTGAACATGGTAAAGAAGGCGCTGGCATAAAGCAGGCCCTCGGAGCCGAAGAGCGCCGAAATGAGGGGCAGGCCCATGTAGCCCGCATTGGAGAAGACACAGGCGAACCGGAAGATGGGCGTCCGGCTGTCCCTGCTGCGGGCCGTGAACAGCAGGGTGATGATGAGTCCCAGCAGGATGGACAGGGTGCTCAGGGCGAACGCGGCCATGAGGTTGTGCAGAATTTCTGCGCTGAACTCCATGCGGTAGGAGTTGATGATCATGGCCGGGACGACGAGGTTGACCAGCAGGTTCGAGAGAGTCTGCTTGCCCTCGGGGCGGAGCAGGCCGGTCTTGGCACCAAGAGCCCCCAGCCCTATGAGGATGAACAGTTCCGCCACCTGCTGGGCGGTGATGACAGCAAGGTCCATAATAAGCTCCCCTCCTTACAGGATGACGTTCTTGATGAGCAGCGAAACACTGCCGTCCTCGGCGTGGAGAAATTCCACCGCAGAATCCTCGGAGAGGATCTCGGTAGGGATCTTTACCTCGATGCCGCTGGCGGTGTGGATGCTGCGGCTCTCCATCCGGCGGATGCGGGCGGGGGAGACAGTGACGGGCTGCTGGGCCTGCGTCGGCTCGAGGACGTCGCTTTTCTCCACATAGTCGTCGAAGGGGACAGCCGCTAGCGGGTATTCCTCAGCCAGCTGCCGGCGCACCTGCTCGACCGTCACCTTGTTGTCGTTGTCAGCGGCCTGATTGGCGATAAGCATGGCCACCTGTGCCTCCACATGAGGCTCGTCCTGATAGTTCTCCTGCACGGCCTGGACGGCGGCGTCCTGAATGGCCTGCAGCTTTTTCTTTTCCGGCTCGGCGGTGGTGTACTGGAAAACGACGGTGGAGAGATAAAACTCCTTGTGGCCGTCGATGTCGAACTTTTTCTCCAGCAGCTTCATGGAGTAGTCGGTCAGGTCCACCAGTGCGCCTTCCTCCACCTTGCCGCTCTGGGTGGGCAGGCAGGCCCGCTGCTGGATGATGGAGTTGACCGGCGCACCGTCCACGCTCTCGGTGTAGTGGGTGTAGCCGTTTTTATAGTTGAGCTTGAGGATGCCCAGCCACGGCTGGCCGTCCCGGGTGAAGTCCACCACAGCGAGGTCGGCCCCCGGAATGGTGGTATGAGCGTGCATATAGTCGAACAGGACGCCCGCAATGCGGCAGGACAGGTCGATAAAGTCCTTGTTCTGTTCCAGCTCGTACCGAAATGCCGAGTCCGGCAGGGGGCGGCACTGGCGGATGTCGTCGCTGGCAAGCAGCTTTTCGATGTGGTATTGCAGATAGGCCGTCTTTTCGGCTGTCATCTCCATGCAGCTGCCGCTGAGCACGGGGGCATCCAGCGTGGTATCCAGAACGTGGAGAATGGCCTGATGTACGATGATCTCCATATGTGAACCTCTTTTTTGTATACAAGAAATCTCAAATCACCTGTCAGTATAACACAACCCGGCCCAAAAGGCGAGAATGACTTGAAGCTCTGTGGCAGAAATGCTATACTTGGCCCAGAAACACCTATTATATAGGGCAAAAGAAGGGAGACTTCCGGTATGGAATTTCGGGAAAAGCCGATGCAGAACCTCATCCGCATCAAGGAGAAGGAGATCTGCAAGAATGTGCAGGCGCTTTTGCTGGACGGCGAAAGCATCGTGGGTGCATACAAGACGGTGCGCGATCAGGCCGTTTTTACGAGCCACCGCATTTTCATGGTGGATATGCAGGGCGTTACCGGCACCCGGCAGGAGATCTTCGTCCTGCCCTACCGGAAGATCGTCCACTTCGGCATCCAGACGGCAGGCTTCGGCGACCCATTGCAGACTTCGGAACTGACGGTCTGCTACGCCGACGAGCACGAGATGAAGTTCGGCTTCATCGGGCAGGAAGAGCTGCTGGCTGTGGCACAGGCCATCAGCCGGTGCATCCTGTAAAATAAAAATGCAACAAAACGGGACAGCCCCGCTCTGAGATGTGCCAGAGCGGGGCTGTCCCGTTTTGCTGTGATGATGAATAATGAAGAATAGATGATGGCGTTTTCAGCAGGCGCGGCCAGCCTCGAGCATATAGCGCAGGAAGCCGGTGACATCAGCGGGGTCGCTCACGCTGATGCTGAAGCCCTTCTTGGGAGCGTCCAGGGTCTGGAAGATGGCGGAAGCCTCGTTGTCCTTCTTGAGGTCGCAGGTGGAGCCATTGTCCAGGTGCAGGATGACGCTGCCGCGGCTTGCGGCGACCTGTTTCATGAAGCGGTTTTTATCAAAATATTCGATGCGAAGCATAATAAATACCTCCGTGTTCGGTAAAGTGTGTAAGGCTTCTGCAAAAGCCTTGTGAGTCGGGGTGCGGGCGGCATCGCGGCCTTGGAGCTGTGGGACAGTGTACACAGACCCTTGGAAGCAAAGCTTCGTTGTGGGTTGTATCTGCCCCGTTTCAGTGCTATACTGAGCTTATCAGCTCCGATGAAATAATACCACGAAACCGGCACAGATGATAGAACAAAAACACATTCTTTGTACAACAAAATCGGCTTTGATAAAAAATCTTCAATGTATTGGGGAAAGGAATTGGCGAATATGGCACTAAATATCAGCTCCAACATCGTCGCCAGCGAAAAGGGCAGGGAACTTGTGCAGCACGGCAGCGCGCTGTTTCCCATCGCCTGCTATGCCGAGGATCTGTCCAGCTATTCGGTGGCGTGGCACTGGCACGAAGAGTTTGAATATGTGCTCTGCACGAAGGGACCGCTCCATGTGGACGTCAACAAGACCCGCCTCACCTTGCAGACCGGGCAGGGAGTGTTCATCAACTCGGGCGTCCTCCACGCGGTGGAGCAGGCACCGGAAGGCACAGCCCTGCTCCACTCGGGCGTGTTCCATCCGCGCCTTGTGGGCGGCATGGATACCATCTTCTGGCAGAAGCTCATCCGCCCCATGACCCAGCCCGACGCCCCGCCATTTTTCCTTCTGGATGCGTTGGTGCCGTGGCAGAAACAGGTGCTGGACTGTCTGCACGAGAGCTGGAAGGCCGTGTCGGACGAACCCTTCGACTACGAGAACCGGGTGCGCTACTACCTCTCGCTGGCCCTGCGGCTGCTGAGCACCCAGTGCGTGGGCGGGCGGACGAAGGTCTCCCAGCAGGAGCAGATCGCCTCCGAGCGGATGAAGCAGATGCTCCGCTTCGTGGAGGAACACTACGCAGAAGAGTTGACAGTCCAGCTCATCGCGGGCAGCGTGGCCCTCAGCGAGAGCGCCTGTCTGCGCAGTTTCAGGCAGATGCTGGGCATCACGCCCATCCAGTACGTCAAGCAGTACCGGGTGGAAAAGGCTGCTGAGCTGCTTCGCTCCACCCGGCTCAAGACTGGCGAGATCGGCGCGGAGTGCGGCTTCACCGATGGCAGCTACTTTATCAAGATCTTCCGGGAGATAAAACACTGCACTCCCAAAGAATACCGTATGAAATTTTGTTGAGATGTAAGAAAAGGAGAAATCTATCTCCATGCAGCGTGCATTGACATCCGGCCCCATCACCGGGCAGCATCCTGCTGGGCCTCTGCATGGGCAGCGGCGCGGCCATCTCGATGCAGTACGGTAGTGGTGAGTACGATAAAATGCGCCAGAGCGTCTTCCGGTCCTTCGCCCTCATTGCGGGCATGGCGCTGGCGGACGCCATCGGCATTGGTTACTATCTGGTGAAACATAGAAAGGAGACGCTATGAAAATCGAGCACATCGCCCTGTACGTCAACGACCTCGAGGCTGCAAAGGACTTCTTTGTGCGCTATTTTGACGCCGTGCCGAATGCGGGCTATCACAACCCGAGGACGGACTTCCGCTCCTACTTTCTCACTTTCGCGGACGGCGCACGCCTGGAGCTGATGAACAAACCCGGGATGTCCGACGAGCTGAAGCCTGCCGCCCGCACCGGATACGCGCACATCGCGTTCAGCGTCGGCAGTCAGGAGAAGGTGGATGCGCTGACGGCCCGCCTCAAGGCCGACGGCCTCGAAGTCCTCAGCGGCCCCCGCACCACCGGAGACGGCTATTATGAAAGCTGTGTCCTTGCGGTAGAAGGAAATCAAATCGAGATAACGGTGTAACACAAAAGAGCAGAGCCTGCGGTGCAAACCCGCAAGTCTCTGCTCTTTTTATTTGCATATCAGCCCAGAAGCACCACGATGCCCGCCACGGCCAGCGAGATGATGAGGAACATATTTTCTGGGCCGAGTATAGCACAGGGCCGGGGAAAAGGCTACAAAAAGCCTGAAATACACGACGAAAATATTGTATTGGTTGAGCAACGACCTGTGAAAGAAATGAGAAAACTAAAACTTTTTAGATAAAACTATTGACAATGGTGGCCTTGCGAGTATAATGGCCTTATCGAATCGTTCAAAACATTTAACTAAATGACATGAACTGATTTGCCCGAACAAGATACGATAGTACAACACACATACACAAGATAAAAGGAGAAAATCACCATGACTTTTGAGGATATGAAGAAGATCGTCGTTGACACCCTGAACTGCGAGGAAGAGAAGGTCACGATGGAGGCCAGCCTGACCGAGGACCTCGAGGCCGACAGCCTGGACGCTGTGGAGCTGAACATGGCTCTGGAGGACGCTTTCGGTGTCTCCATCCCCGACGAGGAGCTGGCCAACATGAAGACCGTCGGCGACATCTTCAACTACCTGACTGCACACGCTGAGGCATAACGATGAACGACATCAGAGACCTGCTCCCGGGCCGGATGCGGGAGCGTACCTTCCAGCTCAAAGCCCGGCGGGACACCGGTGTGGCGTGGCATGAGCCGCAGTTTGTGGAATGCAAGCAGTGCGGCCGCCGTGCCACCCGCCAGATCTGGGCCAAGAGCCTTTTCGTCTGCCCCAACTGCGGCAATCACCAGCCCATCGGCGCGTACTACCGCCTGAGCCTTGTGCTGGACAGCGGCAGTTTCCGGGAGCTGGATGCAGAGCTGGCCCCGCAGGACGTGCTGGGTTTCCCGGGCTATCCCGAAAAGCTCAGCGCCCAGACCCAGAAGACGGGCCTCAGCGAGGCTGCTGTCGCGGCAGTGGGCCGCATCGGCGGCGTGTCGGTGGTGGCCGCTGTGCTGGACAGCCGCTTCTTTATGGGCAGCATGAGCACGGCCGTGGGCGAGAAGATCACCCGCGCCATCGAGTACGCGGCGGCGAAAAAACTGCCGCTGGTCATCTTTTCGGCCAGCGGCGGCGCCCGGATGCAGGAAGGCATTTTCAGCCTGATGCAGATGGCCAAGACCAGCGCCGCCATCGAGCGCTTTTCGGCCAAGGGCGGGCTGTACATCAGTGTGTTGACCCACCCCACTACCGGCGGCGTTACCGCCAGCTTTGCCAGCCTTGGCGACATCATGCTGGCCGAGCCGGGCGCACTCATCGGTTTTGCAGGCCCCCGCGTCATCGAGCAGACCATCGGCGAGCGCCTGCCCGAGGGCTTCCAGCGCAGCGAGTTCCAGCTGGAACACGGCTTTGTAGACAAGGTCGTACCCCGCAGTGAGCTCCGCGCCACCCTCATCCAGCTGCTGCAGCTCCACGCAGGCGGGAGGAAAACAGAATGATAAAAGAACTTCTGGAGCAGCTTGCTCCTTTGGACGCCCAGATCGCTGCCCTGCGGGGCGGCGCACAGGACGAGGAGAGCCAGATGGCCGCTATCACGGCCCACGCTTCCGAGCTGGCCGAACTGGCTGTGGAGGAAGATGAGATCCTCCGCTGCTGCGGCCCGTTGACCGCTGAGGATCGGGTCTTTCTGGCACGCCACCCGGAGCGCCCCCATATCGACGAGACCATCAATGCTCTGTTCACCGATTTCTTTGAGCAGTGCGGCGATCGTCAGTGCCGGGAGGACAGCGCCATTCTGGGCGGCATCGCCCGCTTCCACGGGATGCCTGTGACCGTCATCGGCCACCGCAAAGGTTCCACGCTGGAAGAGAACATGGCCTGCAACTTCGGTATGCCGGGACCGGAGGGCTACCGCAAGGCCCTCCGTCTCATGAAGCAGGCCGAAAAGTTTGGCCGCCCCATCATCACCTTCATCGACACGCCGGGCGCATACCCCGGTAAAGAGGCCGAAGAGCGGGGACAGGGCGAGGCTATCGCCCGAAACCTGATGGAGATGAGCGGTCTGACGGTTCCCGTCATCGCTGTCGTCACCGGCGAGGGCTCTTCCGGCGGCGCACTGGCACTGGGTGTGGCAAACCACATCCTCATGCTGGAAAATGCAGTCTACTCGGTGCTCAGCCCTGAGGGTTTCGCCAGCATCCTGTGGAAGGATTCCTCCCGCAGCGGCGAAGCCTGCGAGATCATGAAGTTGACCGCACAGGACCTCTACATGGACGGCATCGTCGAGGAGATCATCCCGGAGCCTGTGGGCGGCGCACAGCGCAGCCACGCGGCCCTGTTTGCCGCCATGGATACGGCCCTGAAAAACCACCTCACCGCCCTCTGCAAGATGAGCGGCAAGGCACTGGCCGACCAGCGGTACAAAAAATTTCGTCAGATCGGAGAAGCGAAACGAGCATGAACGGTTTGCAGTTGATCGCCACCGGCGGAGCTCTGCCCGGCCGCACGGTCACCAATGAAGAGCTGAGCCGCACCGTGGACACCAGCGACGAGTGGATCACCACCCGCACCGGCATCCGCGCCCGCCACTGGTGTACGGAGGAAGAATCCGCCGCCACGCTGGCCATCGCGGCGGCAAAGCAGGCGCTGGAGCGCAGTGGTCTTTCGCCGCAGGATATTGCCTGCTGTGTCTGCGCTACCCTTTCGGCACCTGACGCCACCCCAAGTGTGGCCTGTCAGGTGCAGCGGGCGCTGGGTCTGCCCGAAAACCGCCCCGCGCTGGATGTCAACGCCGCCTGCTCGGGCTTCATCTACGGCACCGCCGTGGCCCGCGGCCTGATGGCGACGCTGGGCGGACGGTACGCCCTCGTGGTGGGCTGCGAAGCGCTGTCCCGCCTCATGGACCAGACCGACCGCTCCACCTGTGTGCTCTTCGGCGACGGTGCGGGCGCAGCGATCTTTGAACTGTGCGACGCACCGTTTGCGATCACGCTGGGCGCACGGGGCGACGAGGCTATCCACGCAGGAGGCCCCTGCCGCACCGGTTCGGCCCCCATCAGCATGGACGGGCGTGCCGTCTTCCGCTTTGCGGTGGACGCACTGCCCCGCTGTCTGCACGCGGTGCTGGACGAGACGCAGCTGGCGCTGGACGATGTGGACTGGGTGGTCTGCCATCAGGCCAACAGCCGCATCATCGACCACTGTGTGAAAGCGCTCCACGCCGACGCCGCAAAGTTCTACAAGAACATGGACCGCCACGGCAACACCAGCGCGGCCAGCATCCCGGTGGCCCTCAACGAGATGGCCGAAGCCGGTCTGCTCAAAGCCGGGCAGAAGGTATCCTGCATCGGCTTCGGCGGCGGATTGACCTGGGGCGGGATGCTGGTTACTTATAAAGCCTCTCCCTTTGGGAGAGGTGTCACCGAAGGTGACGGAGAGGGCAAGGCTGGTAAAGATAAAACCGCCGCACAGCGATAAGCAGACTCTTTGGAAAAGGGATACTATCAAGATGCTGACGTTTTTTGGTCAGCGGGCTTGCCCTCTCAGGCGCTGCGCGCCAGCTCTCCCAAAGGGAGAGCCTTTACGGAGAGGCTGGACGAAGGAAACGATATGAAATTACTCAACGAGATATTAGGCACGAAATACCCCATCATTCAGGGCGGAATGGCCAACATCGCCACCGGCGAGTTTGCCGCCGCCTGCTCCAACGCCGGTGCGCTGGGCCTTATCGGCGCAGGCGGCATGAACGCTGAGACGCTGCGGGAGAACATCCGCCGCTGCAAGGAGCTCACCGACAAGCCCTTCGGCGTCAACATCATGCTGATGCACCCCCAGGCCGACGAGTTTGCGAAGATCGTCGTGGAAGAGGGCGTCAAGGTCGTCACCACCGGCGCGGGCAACCCCGGCAAGTACATCCCCATGTGGAAGGAAGCCGGTATCAAGGTCATCCCCGTGGTGGCAGCGGCCGTTCTAGCCAAGCACCTTGCCCCTCTGGGCGTGGATGCCGTCATCGCCGAAGGCACCGAGAGCGGCGGCCATGTGGGCGAGATGACCACCATGGCCCTCGTCCCGCAGGTGGTGGACGCTGTAGATGTCCCTGTCATCGCGGCGGGCGGCATCGCCGATGGCCGCCAGCTGGCGGCAGCCTTCGCACTGGGTGCCTGCGGCGTGCAGGTGGGTACCTGCTTGCTGGTCAGTGAGGAATGCCCCGTCCACGAGAACTACAAGGCCGCGCTTCTGCGCGCCAAGGACAGCGACACCATCGTCACCGGCCGCATCGGCGGCACCCCCGTCCGTGTGCTGAAAAACCGGATGAGCCGCGAGTATGTCCGGCAGGAAAAGGCCGGTGCCGACAAGATGGAGCTGGAAAAATACACGCTGGGCAGTCTGCGGCGCGCCGTCTTTGAGGGCGATACCGCCACAGGCAGTCTGATGGCCGGTCAGGTGGCCGGTATGCTCCACGAGGTGCGGCCTGTGGCTGAGATCCTCGACGAGCTGTGGGAGAGCGGGAGGCAGCGGATGCATTCGCTGAGTGAGTTATGCTGACCCTCGCAGGCAAGCCGCTGGCCGTGCCTGTCTTACAGGGCGGCATGGGCGTGGGCGTCTCCCTCGGCGGGCTGGCCGGTGCGGTCGCGGCCTGCGGCGGCATGGGGTGCATCTCCACCGCCGACACAGGCTACCGCGAACCCGATTTTGCCCGCGACCCTTGCGCAGCGAATCTCCGTGCGCTGAAAAAAGAAATCGCCAAAGCGAAAGAGATCGCAGGCGGCGCGGGACTGGTGGCTATCAATGCGATGGTCGCCACCCAGAACTACGCCGACGCCGTCCGCACGGCTGTGGAGGCAGGCGTGGATGCCATCGTATCGGGTGCGGGCCTCCCGCTGGAGCTGCCCGGCCTGGTGGAAAAAGCGGATGTTGCGCTGGCACCCATCGTGTCCAGCGGACGTGCTGCAAAGCTCATCCTCCGCCGGTGGGCAAAAGCCTTCAACCGCACCGCCGACTTCGTGGTCATCGAGGGCTGCAAGGCCGGCGGGCATCTGGGCTTTTCGGAAGAAGAGCTTCTGGCCGGAAAATGCCAGACTCTCGACGAGATCCTGCCCGAAGTGCTGGCCGAGGTGAAGCCTTTCGAGGCTCAGTTCGGCCACGACATCCCGGTCTTCGTGGCCGGAGGTGTCTACACGGGCGAGGACATCGCCCACTATACTAAGATGGGTGCTGCGGGCGCACAGCTCGCCACCCGCTTCATCCCCACCTACGAGTGCGACGCCAGCCAGACCTATAAGGATGTCCTGCTGGCGGCCAAGCCCGAAGATGTGCGCATCATCCACAGCCCTGTGGGAATGCCGGGCCGTGCGCTGGCCACTCCGCTGGTGCAGAAGCTTGAGCAGGGTCTGCGCTTCCCGCCGAAGCACTGCGCCCGCTGTCTCAAAGCCTGTGAGCCGGCCAAGGTGCCTTACTGCATCACCCACGCCCTCATCGAGGCCGTGAAGGGCAATGTGGAAGAGGGACTCTTCTTCTGCGGGGCCAACGTGGGCCGTCTCGACCGGATGCGCAGTGTCCGGGAGCTGATGGATGAACTGATGGATGATTGGAGGAAACACCAATGAAGCTTGCCATTCTGTATGCCGGTCAGGGTTCTCAGCACCCCGGCATGGGCAAAGACCTTTACGAGAGATACCCCGCGTTCCGGGAGGCGTTCAACGCCGCAGACCTTGATTTTGATCTGGAGAGCGTCTGCTTTGACGACCCGGAAGGCGTTTTGAATCTGACTCAGTACACCCAGCCCTGCATGGTGGCCTTCGCCGCCGGTGTCACGGCTGTCCTGAAGGAAAACGGCGTCAAGGCCGACGATCTGGCCGGTCTGTCGCTGGGCGAATACTCCGCGCTGGAAGCCGCCGGTGTCTTCACGGCCAAGCAGGCTGTGGAGCTGGCTGCCTTCCGAGGCAAAGCCATGGCCGACGCCGCCAAGGGCATCGAGTGCGGCATGACCGCTGTGATGAACCTTGACCGCGATGCACTGGCAAAGTGCTGCGAAGAGGCATCCGCTCTGGGCTGTGTCCAGATCTGCAATTACAACTGCCCGGGCCAACTGGTCATCGGCGGCGAAAAAGCCGCCGTGGAAAAGGCTGCTGAGCTGGCAAAAGCCGCAGGCGCACGCCGCTGCATCCCGCTGAAGGTCAGCGGCCCCTTCCACACCAAGCTGATGCACCCCGCCGGTGACGCGCTGGCAAAGCGCTTTGCGTCTGAGCATTTCGGCGAGATGGAGACGCCTGTCCTCTTCAACTGCCTCGGCCGCGAAAAGGCAGACAGCGACAGCATCCCCGCATTGCTGGAAAAGCAGGTGCAGAGCAGCGTCTACATGGAAGATACCCTCCGCCGTCTGGGCGAGCTGGGCGTCACCGACATTCTCGAAGTCGGCCCGGGCAAGGCCCTGAGCGGCTTCGTGAAAAAGACGCTGGGCGCAGACGTCCACTGCACCGCTGTCGAGACGGCAGAAGAGCTGGAAGCTTTCCTCACCAGCTGGAAGGAGGCACAGGCATGAGCGAAGAAAAGCTGACCCGTGCCGCCGTCGTCACCGGCGGAAGCCGGGGCATCGGCCGGGCTGTCTGTGTTGCGCTGGCAAAGCAGGGCTGCAACGTGGTGGTCAACTACTGCCACGGTGAGGCCGCTGCCGCCGAGACTGCCGCACTGTGCAAAGAGCTTGGCGTCGAGGCCGTCACCGTGCAGGCCGACGTCTCCACTGCCGAGGGCTGCAAGAAGCTGTTCGAAGAGGCAGTGAACGCCTTTGGCCGGGTGGATATTCTCGTCAACAACGCGGGCGTCACCCGCGACAACCTCATCCTCCGCCTTTCCGAGGAGGACTTCGATACCGTCCTGAACGCCAACCTCAAGGGTGCGTTCCTCTGCTGCAAGGAGGCCGCACGCCGGATGGTGCGCCAGCGCTATGGCCGCATCGTCAACCTGAGCAGCGTGGTGGGTCTGCGGGGCAACGCAGGCCAGACCAACTATTCCGCCAGCAAGGCGGGCCTCATCGGCCTGACCAAGAGCCTCGCCAAGGAGCTGGCCAGCCGGAACGTCACCGTCAACGCGGTGGCTCCCGGCTTCATCGCCACGGATATGACCGCCGCTCTGCCGGAGGCTGTCCGCACCGAGATGTGCAAGACCATCCCGGAGGGACGCGCCGGCCAGCCGGAGGACGTGGCAAACGCGGTGGCCTTCTTCGCCGCCGAACAAAGCAGCTATCTCACCGGGCAGGTGCTCTGTGTGGACGGCGGCATGGCAATGTAAAAAGGAGCTTTTTCTATGGAAAAACGCAGAGTCGTCATCACCGGTCTTGGCACCGTGAACCCTCTTGGAAATAACACCGCCGACAGCTGGGCTGCAGCCCGCGCAGGCAAGTGCGGCATCGGCCCCATCACCCAGTTCGACGCCAGCGAGTTCAAGTGCAAGCTGGCGGGCGAGGTCAAGGGCTTCGACCCCGAGACCGTCGTGGACAAAAAGGAAGCCCGCAAGATGGCCCGCTTCACCCTGCTGGCGCTGGGCGCTGCCGCCGAGGCCATCCAGGACAGCGGCATCGACTGCGAAGCCGAGGCCGAGAACATCGGCGTCATCGTGTCCAGCGGCATCGGCGGTCTGCCCACCATTGAGGAGCAGCACAGCCGCGGCGAGGAAAAGGGCATGGAGAAGGTCAGCCCCTACTTCGTCCCCATGGCGATCGCCAACATGGCGGCAGCACAGATCGCCATCCGCTTCGGCCTCAAGGGGATGTGTACCTGCCCGGTGACAGCCTGCGCAGGCGGCACCAACGCTGTGGGCGATGCGTTCCACCGCATCCGCGACGGCTACGAGCCGGTCATGGTCTGCGGCGGTGCCGAGAGCTGCATCAGCCCGCTGGGCATCGGCGGCTTTACCAGCATGAAGGCCCTCTCCACTGCTGCGGACCCTGATGCGGCCAGCCTGCCCTTCGACGCACGGCGCGGCGGCTTTGTGATGGGCGAGGGCAGCGGTGTGCTGGTGCTGGAAGAGCTGGAGCACGCCAAGGCCCGCGGCGCACACATCTATGCCGAAGTCGTGGGCTATGGCGCCAACTGCGACGCCTACCACTTCACGGCTCCCGCACCCGGCGGTGCAGGCGCCATCGGCTGCATGAAGCTGACCCTCAAGGACGGCGGCATTGCCCCCGAGCAGATCGATCACATCAACGCCCACGGCACCGGCACCCACATGAACGACAGCTGCGAAACTGCCGCTATCCACGCCGTCTTCGGCGACCACGCCAAGGACATCGCCGTCGTCAGCACCAAGAGCATGACCGGCCATCTGCTGGGCGGCGCAGGCGGCATCGAGGCCGTGTTCACCGCACTGGCCCTCCGCGACCAGTTCGCGCCGCCCACCATCCACTATGAGCAGCCCGACCCGGAGTGCGATTTGGACTATGTGCCGAATGTGGGCCGTGAGATGAAGATGGAGTACGCTCTGAGCAACAGCCTGGGCTTCGGCGGACACAACGCCTGCCTGGCCTTCAAGAAGTGGGAGGGCTGAGCAATGGCAGAACCTCGCACCGTGCGTGAAAACGCAAACAGCCTGACCAGCGAGGAGATCGCGGCCATCCTGCCCCACCGGTATCCCTTCGCCCTCGTGGACCGCATTCTGGACTACGAGCCGGGTCAGTGGGCCATTGGCCGCAAGTGCGTCACCCGCAATGAGGAATTCTTCTGCGGCCACTTCCCGGGACAGCCGGTCATGCCCGGCGTCCTGATCCTCGAAGCACTGGCCCAGACCGGCGCTGTCGCGGCCCTGAGCCTGCCTGAGAACAAAGGCAAGCTGGCCCTCTTCGGCGGCATCAAGAATGCCCGCTTCCGCAAGCAGGTCACCCCCGGCGACGTGCTCACCCTTCACTGTGAGCTGGTCGAGCAGCGCGGCCCGGTGGGCATCGGCAAAGCGTCCGCCTATGTGGACGGCAAGTGCGCCGCCACCGCAGAGCTGACCTTCGTATTAACGTAAAAAAGCAAAAAACAGAGAGGATAGTCATTCCTGAACTATCCTCTCTGTTTTTGCGTGTAAAAACCTCTCCGTCAGCGCTGACGCGCTGCCACTGCCCGGGTTGCGGCACCCAGCATCCGCAGCGCTCCGCTTGCGTCTTGCTGGCCGCGGCCCCAACAGCGACTCCCTGTTTCCGCCACTGGCGGCGGTCGTCGTTGTTGCTCCTAGCGAGGAGAGGCTTTGGCATTCCGTAAAGCTTCACCTCTTCGCCAGAGGCTCCCCTCGGTAGGGGAGCTGTCGAGCGAATGCGAGACTGAGAGGTTATCCCTTCGTCGCATACGTCACATCCAGCACCGGGCCGAAGGGGTCGAAGACGAGGCCCTCGATGCCGTTGGCCACCAGCAGCCGCTTCTGCTGGGTGAAGAGCGGCACGGCCACGGCCTGTTCGAGGAGCTGGCGCTCACAGGCGGCCAGCAGAGAGCAGCGGGTGCTGCCGGTGGCTGTGGCGCTGGCCGAGAGCTGGGTGGTGTAAAGGGCGTCGCTGTAGCCGGTCAGCCCGCCGCCGGTGGGGGAGAACTGGGCCAGCGCGGTGTAGACACTGCCGCCTTCGGCCTGCACGGGGGCCAGCGCGATGGTGTAGCTGCCGTTTTCGAGCCGCTTCTGGAACTCCTCCGGCTCCACCTCTTCCACCGAGAAGAAGAGCGAAAATTCCTTCTGCCATGCGCTGTTGATGAGCTCGGCGGTGTCACTGAGGCCGCTGCCGGAGGGCAGCAGCAGGGAGACGCGCCCAAAGTCGGAAGGGGAGACGCCGCCGTCGCGGGCGGCGATGTAAAGTGCGCGGGGGTCGCCGAAGGCCGGGCGGACATCGCCCGCCGTCTGCCGGTAGTCGATGCCGTCCACGGTCAGGCCGTCGGGGATGAGGCCCTTTGCCTCCGCGAACAGCCCGCCGCCGGGTACTTCCACTGCCGAAGAGGCTGCACTGCCCAGCGCCTGCCGAAGCTCAGTGGAAGCAAAGACGGAGTCGCAGTTGAAGAGCAGCGCCCATGTGGTGTCGGAGTAGGACACGCTCTGCAGCGAGGTGGGGGTACCGCTGTCGTCGAGGGCGGCGGTGCATTTTTCGTTGTTGATGAGCTCTTCGGCGGACTGGCCGGAGCTCGTGGTGTTCTCCACGAGGCGCAGGCTGTCGATTTGGCTCCCCGAAGCCGCCCGGCGGAGGAAAAGGCCGCTGGACGTCCAGTTATAAAGGTAAAAGTGTCCGCTGGAAAGGGTGGAGGCGCTGGTCAGACCGTAGGTGCCTCGGGTGCTGTCAAAAAACGCTTCGTCGCAGGGCATCGCGCCGGGCAGCGTCAGCTTGGAGAGGAACGTCTCGTCGGGCGAGGAGAGTCGGAACACCAGTTTCAGCGGTTCCGCAGCGGTGACGCCCAGCGCGCTGGCAGGCTTCTGACCGGCCAGAACGGCGGCGCTGTTCTCGAGGGCAGAGAACTCCACGGCGTAGGGGGAGTTGGTGCCGGGGAGGAACATCCGCTGGAACGCGAAGACGAAGTCCTCGGCGGTGATGGCATAGTCGGAGGGATCTCCCTTCGAGGCGGTATAGGTCAGACCGTCCTTCAAATAGAATGTATAGGTGAGCCGGTCGGCAGATACCTCCCACCGCTCACACAATTCCGGCGCGAGGCTGCCGTCCGGTGTACGGCGGACGAGGCCGCTGTAGAGGTTCTCGCAGGCGATGATGTCCGAGGCGCTGGACGCCACCTGCGGGTCGAGGTTCGCGGGGATGGAGTCCACGAACCAGGTAAAGCTGTTGGAGCCGGAGCCGCAGGCGGTCAGGCTCAGAACGAAAAACGCAGCCAGCAGGGCCGCGACAAAGCGAAGCTGTTTCAAGAAATGCATCCTTTCGGGTCGGTGCGGCCCTGTTTGTCTCAGAAAGTGATAAGAAATAGGAAAACTGCACCCGGACAGGCGCAGGAAAATTCTGGTGTCGAGTCGGCGCAATGCTGTTGATGCTGCGCCAAAAATCGAAATCGCTATAAGTGTAACAGAAACAGGCAGAAAAGACAATCGACATTTTGTTGATTTGGGTGGACATTTTGAGCCACGGTTTGTGTTTTTCCGTTGCCAATCGGAAACAAATGGTCTATAATGGGGGACGGCAATGCATTTTCTCCTGCGGCTGTGTGCGGAGGGGGTGCTACAGTAATATACATTTATAGAGGAGGTTCTTTTTTATGCAGAAGGAACAGCAGGAGCTTGCAAACCTCATCAAGGGCAAAAAGGTTGCCTTTATCGGCGCGGGCGTCAGCCATAAGACGCTCATCAAGGAGTTCGTGGAGCTGGGTGCGCACGTCACCCTCTGCGACCAGAAAAAGAGCGTGGAAGATTTCGGCGACTACGCCGCCACCATCAAGGAGCTGGGCATCGATCTGAGCCTCGGCGAGAATTACCTCGACGGCTTCAAGGGGCAGGACATCATCATGCGCACCCCGGGCTTCGTGGGCTATTTCGAGAAGCCTTTGCAGGACGCCATGGCCGCCGGCACCATGGTCACCAGCGAGGTGGAGCTGTTCTTCCAGTTCTGCCCCTGCGAGATCGTGGCCGTGACCGGCTCTGACGGCAAGACCACCACCACCACCCTTATCTCCAAGTTCTACGAGGCCGCAGGCCGCAGGGTGCATCTGGGCGGCAACATCGGCGCAGCCCTGCTGCCCATGCTGCCCGAGGTGAGCCCCGACGACGTGGCCGTGGTGGAACTGTCCAGCTTCCAGCTCATCAGTATGCACCAGAGCCCCAACATCGCCGTCGTCACCAACGTGACCCCCAACCACCTCGACCACCACAAGGATATGCAGGAGTACATCGACGCCAAGCGCAACATCCTGCTCTACCAGAAGCAGCCCTGCCGCGCCGTCCTCGGCTATGAGAACGAGATCAGCCGCTCCATGCAGAAGGACTGCAAGGGCAAGCAGGTCTGGTTCACCCGCCTGCACGAGACGGACAACGGTGCGTTCCTGCGGGAGGACGGGATGCTCTGCATGGCAGAGAACGGCGTCGTGACCCCCTTCCTCGCCCAGAAGGACGTGAAGCTGCGGGGCCTGCACAACATTGAGAACCTGCTGGCCGCTGCCGCCGCCGTCTGGGGCGAGGTGCCTGTGGAGGCCATCCAGCTGGTGGGCAGCAGCTTCACCGGCGTGGAGCACCGCATCGAGCCGGTGCGCGTGCTGGACGGCGTCACTTATTATAATGACTCCATCGGCACCAGCCCCACCCGCACCATTGCCGGTCTGCGCAGCTTCGACCAGAAGGTCATCCTCATCGCAGGCGGCTACGACAAGCACATCCCCTACGAGCCGCTGGCTCCTGAGATCACGGCCCATGTCAAGAACCTCGTGCTGATGGGCGCTACCGGCCCCCGCATCGAGAAGGCCGTGCGCGAAGACCCGAACTTCAACGAGGCCGAGCTGCCCATCCAGCACGCCGACAACATGCAGCACGCCGTGGAGCTGGCCCGCGCCTGCGCAAAGCCCGGTGACATCATCATCCTCTCGCCGGCCAGTGCTTCTTTCGACCTCTACCCGAACTTTGAAGTGCGCGGCCGCGAGTTCAAGAGCATCGTCAACGCGCTGAAGTGATAACTCAAATCAAAACGCCCCGCCAGAAGCAGCGCTTTTTGAACGCCTGCCGGGGCAAGCTCTGTCTCGGGGCGACCATGCCGCTGGCGTTCGCCCTCTTCGGCAAGAGCCAGCCGGGCCGCTTTTTCGCCGGGCCGACGCTGGCGCTGGACGTCGGCGGCAGCACCGCGTGGCTGGCGGGTCACGCCAACCCCGAGGAGCTGGCGGGCTTTCTGGCTTTCTGCGGCTGTGAGGCCGTGGTGCTGGATGAAGCTGAGTGTCCGCCGCCTACGGGCTGGAAGCGGGCCAAGACACACAGCGTCTTCGGCCTTGCGCCGGGGCGTCAGCTGCCGCTGCCTGAGGCAGACGCCGCCCTCTGGCAGAGTCTTGCCAAAAACACAGAACCTGCCGCCGGAAAAGCAGCGGATCTGCTCTTCCCTGACAGGCCCTCAAAACGGGACGACTTTTACTCTGAGCTCTGCTCCAAGCGCAGCCGGGGCCTTGCCCGGGTCTGGACGCTGGAACGGGAAGGGAACATCATCTGTACGGTGGGAGCCTACGCGCTGGCAAATGGTCAGGCATACATGGCCTGCGGCGAGACCGTGGAAGCTCTGCGGGGCAAAGGCGTCGGCGGGCGGCTCATCGTCGAGATGGCGAATGCCCTCGCCGCCGAAGGTTGGATGCCTGTCTTCCTGTGCAGCCCCGAGCGGGTGCATTTCTATACCCGGCTGGGCTTTGAGAAGATGGGGGAGTATGCAAGGTATGCCGCGCCGTGAGGCAGGCTTGCGCGCCGGTGGCGCGGGGGTAGAGCGCTTTTGCATTGGGGCTAAGTTCTCTTTTGCGTGCCAAAAGAGAACCAGAAAACCACCAGCGATTTCGACGCGCTGGATCCACGAGAAAGGGGCTACTCGCCCCTTTCAGACCCCGAAGGGGTTGTCGAAGCCCAAAAATGCTAGCCGCTTCGCTAAACGCATTTTTTGGGCTTCTCCGGTTTACGGCTCCGCCGATGGTGTTACGCTTTCGCAGAACTTTACGTTCTGCAAGGGCATAAAGTCTGCTGCGAAGCAGCAAATCGGAGAAACGAGAAAAAAGCGTTTAGCGAAGCGGCTAGCTTTTTTCCGTTTCGACTTCTTCTTTGGGCTTGTTAAGGGCGAGCAGCCCTTAACTCGTTGCGGGGAGAGTGGAGTCCAGAGGTAGGGAGGGGGGATTCGAAACACCCCTCCCTACCTCTGGCCCGCGCGGAGCGCAAGCCATTTGACCGAAAGAAAAAACCTGCCCCGCGCCACCAGCGCGAGAACCAGCTTAAAGAAAAAACCAGCTCTGCCTCTGGCCCGCGCGGAGCGCAAGCCATTTGACCGAAAGAAAAACATCCCCCGCGCCACCAGCGCGAGAACCGGCTCAAAGAAAAAACCAGCCCTGCGCTCTGGCCCGCGCGGAGCGCAAAGCCATTTGACCAAAAGAAAAAACCTGCCCCGCGCCACCAGCGCGAGAACCAGCTCAAAGAAAAAACCAGCCCCACCTCTGGCCCGCGCGGAGCGCAAAGCCATTTGACCGAAAGAGAAAACTGACCCCGCGCTACCGGCGCGAAATGCCGCTCAAAAAGACCTGACGAAAACTACAGCTTCCCTGCGCGAACGCAATTTTTCAAAGTACAATAACAATTAAGGATTCATTATAATGTCAATGTTAAATCACTTTTTCGACTACAAACCCGAAGTTCTGGCGCTGGATGAAAAAGCCCTCGAGCTCTGCCAGCCCTACTTCAAGCAGATGGAGGACATCCGCGACTACAACCAGCTCAAGATGCTGAAAGCATTTGCGGACACTCAGATGTCCTCCACCGATATGCTGGGTACCACCGGCTACGGCCTGTGGGACACCGGCCGCGCCAAGCTCGAGCAGATCTTTGCCGAGGTGATGGGTGCCGAAGATGCACTGGTGCGCAGCCAGTTCCAGAGCGGCACCCACACGCTGGCTGTGGCCCTCTTTGGTTTGCTGCGGGCAGGCGATACCCTGCTGGCCGCCACGGGCCGTCCGTATGACACGCTGGAAGGGGTCATCGGTCTGGATGGCAAGGGCAAAGGCACCGGAACCCTGATGGATTACGGCATCAAGTACGACGAGGCCCCGCTGAAGGCCGACTTTACCCCGGACTATGAGCTCATCGCCCAGAAAGCCCCGGGCGCGAAGGTCTGCCACATCCAGCGCAGCCGCGGCTACCTGCAGCGCAACGCCTTCGACCTCGACACCATCCGCAAAGTGGCCGACACCGCCCGCGCCGCCAACCCCGACATCATCATCTTTGTGGACAACTGCTACGGCGAGTTTACCCAGAAGGAAGAACCCTGCCAGGCAGGTGCCGACCTTGTGGTGGGCAGCCTCATCAAGAACCCCGGCGGCGGCATCGCCCCCACCGGCGGCTATATCGCAGGCCGGAAAGACCTCGTGGAGCTCTGCGCCTACCGCCTGAACGCCCCCGGCCTCGGCAAGGAGCTGGGCTGCACCCTCGAGACGCCCCGCGATATGTATCTGGGCTTCTACTATGCCCCCGGCGTGGTCTGCGAGGCCATCAAGACGGCCATCTACGCCCAGTGCCTGCTGGAACTGGTGGGCAAAAAGCCCATCCCGCGCTACTGCGAGGCCCACAACGACATCGTCACCTGCTTTGATGCCGGTACGGCGGACGCCCTCATCGGCTTCTGCCGGGGAGTTCAGGCCGCAAGCCCCGTGGACAGCTATGCCGCCCCGGAACCTTCTCCGGAACCGGGCTACACCGACGAAGTCATCATGGCCAGCGGCAGCTTTACCCAGGGCAGCACCATCGAGCTTTCCTGCGACGGCCCGCTGCGTGAGCCGTATACCTGCTACCTGCAGGGCGGCCTGAACTTCGCCGCCAGCCGCGCAGGCGTCCTGCTGGCTGTGCAGAATGCGTATTTTAAGGACTGAACCTCTCAGTCACCTTCGGTGACAGCTCCCCTCTCGAGGGGAGACTAAGAGGTGGACCCAACACGGAAATCTGCGTCACCTGCGGCGGCACCGAGGCCATGATGGCCGCTGTCCCCGGTTCGAGCTTCTTCAAAGAGCCGGTCAACCACCTCATCCGGATGCATTTTGCCCGCAGCACCGACGTGCTGGACGAGGCGGTGCATCGTCTGGCAAAGCTGACGGAGCTGCTGAAATAACAAAGAAAGAGGACATCATGCGATTTTTTGCGTGATGTCCTCTTTCTCTATCGAGAGATAGATCTTATCAGCGGCCTTGCCATCTCAGTCTGTAAGTAAGGGGAGCCGCAGCGTGAAAATGCTGCCCTTGCCGACTTCACTTTGCAATGTGATCTCGCCGTGGTGGAGGTGGGCCAGCTCCTGCGCGATGGTCAGGCCGAGGCCGGTGGAGTCGTGCTTTTTGTCGGCGGTGGTATGGAAGTATCGGTCAAAGACAGCGCTCTGATCTTCCGGCGCGATGCCGCAGCCGGTATCCTGTACGCTGACACAGGCCGTTTCGTCCTCGGCGCGGCAGTCCACATGGATGCTGCCCCCGGCGGGAGTATAGTGGATGGCATTGGTGACAAGGTTCTGGATAATTTGCTGTAACCGCACGCTGTCGCCCCAGACGGGCAGAGGCGTGTCGGCGCTGAGATGGAGTTCGACGCCCTTTTTGTCGGCTTCGCTCCGGCAGGCGGCGCAGACGGCGGCGGCTTCTTCGTTGAGGGCGGCGCGGTCTTCGTTGAGCAGGATCTGCTTCTGCTCGAGCTTTGCCGCGAGGAAGAGGTCTTCCGTCAGCCGCCGCAGGAATTCAATGCGCTGACGCAGAGCCGGAAGCAGGGCCGGAAGGGCCTCGGGGGCCGATTCCAGTGTTTCCAGCCCGCCGCTGACGGCGAAGAGAGGGCTGCGAAGGTCGTGAAAAATGTTGAGCATCATGCTCTTGCGGGCCTCGGTCTCGGCGGTCAGCTCTTTTGTCCGCTCTGCCACCCGGGCGTCCAGCTCCCGGGCCAGCTGCTCGGTGCGGTCGAAGAGAAGAGCGAACCGCCGGCAGACGAACACCATGCAGCCGATGGCGAAGGGCAAATCATAAAGGCGGGAACAGCGCAGCAGGTAGAAGGGGACAGACTCCACGAAAAGCGCGCTGTCCAGCCCGGGCATCAGCGCCCAGACCCGGAAGCCGGTGGTGACAGCACCGGGCAGGAGCATCAGAGCGGCACCTTCATGGTCTGCGTTCACGGCGGCCATTAAGTAATAAAGGCAGAGGCACATGCCCGCTACCAGCATCCCGACCCGCAGCGGGGGATAGCTGCTCGTGGACAGCGCAAAGAAGACGACGCATCCGGCGGCAAGCGCAAGGAGCCCCCGCCCGGAGCGGGGCAGTTTTACCCCCAGCAGCCCTGCTGCCAACAGTGCCGAGGCCAGCACAGTGAGGGAGAAGAAGGAGCGGAGGATGCGCTGGAGCAGACGGTTCCGGATGGCCGGGAAGAAGAAGACCATCAGCGCCCAGACGCTCATAATGACGAGGTAGAGCAGAAAGTACCCCAGCTCCGGCAGGTGCTTATAGTGGTAGAGCGCCAGCAGCACCATCCCCATGGTCACAAAGGCCGTCAGAGCGATGAGCTGAGTCATGGTGCGGAAGCGGAATGCCCGGGAGGCGAAGGCGGAAGTCATCAGCCATGTCTGGGGGCTGCGGCCGCAGGTGAACACCAGCTCCACCGTCTCGCCGGGCGTGACGTCCAGTGCGTACAGCTCCCCCGAGCGCTCGAGGCTGGTGAGGCTCTCATGGGCCAGCGGCGCCGCTGTGTTGGTGACGCAGAGGGTGAGGGAAGGGATGTCTTTCCCCACCATGAAAGTAAAGTGCCACTGGCCGGGGGCTTCCTGCTGCCAGCCGTCCAGTGCGATACCCTGGGCGGCGTGTTCCGCCGTCAGCACGCTGCCGCTGTGCAGGCGCTCGAACTGTGCGTTGCCCCAGATACCGGCCAGCACGATGAAGGCCGTGAGCAGGGCGGAGAAAATCAGAATGGGCCATTTTTGCTTCATGGCGATGCCTCCCCTTGTAGATGTGCAAAAAATAAGGTATACTATAGTATAACAAATCGTGCGAAAAAAGGGGAGGGCTGACAGGATGATCCGCGTATTGTTGGTGGAAGATGACCCCGTGATCCGCGACACCACATGCTATTTTCTGAAAAGTCAGCAGAATTTTGAGGTGGTCTGTGCAGAGACGGGCGGAGACGCTTTGAGCCATGCGCGGGAAAAGTTCGATGTCATCCTGATGGACATCCTTCTCCCGGACACCAACGGCGTAGACCTCTGCCAGCGTCTGCGCAGCTGGCACCACTGCCCCATCATCTTCACATCCTGTCTGGACGATACCGACACCATCGTCCGCGCGCTGGAAATGGGCGGCGACGACTTTCTGGCAAAGCCCTATAATAACAAGATCCTGCTGGCCCGCATCATGGCCAACATCCGCCGGGTGCAGATGGACGGCGCAGAGCCCAGCGTCAACGGCTACCACTGCGCGGCCTTCACGCTGGATGCCAACAGCCACAGCGTGGAGAAGGATGGCCGCAGCGTCCATCTGGCCGACATGGAATATCGCATCCTCACCCTCTTCGTCCGCTACCCGAACACCTTCTTCACGGCCAACGAGCTCTACCAGAAGATATGGGGCAAGGAAAGCCTCGGCGATGTGCGGACGGTGCAGGTACATATCCACAACCTCCGCAGCAAGATAGAGCCCGACCCGGCAAAGCCCGTCTACTTAAAAAATGTCTGGGGCAAGGGTTATGTGTTCCAGCCGGACGGCGGCAAGGTTTAAGAATCGTTTTGATGAGAGCGCCGACTTCTTAAGGAAACTTAAGCGGTCGGCGCTCTTTTTGGACTTGTTAAGCAAATAATTAACGAGAATGTCCAGAGTTGAACGAAGAAATGGCCAGGATGTTTAAGGATTCTTAAAAGACAGACCCTTGAATTTGTGTTAAATTATTATCGAACGATGTGGGCGGCAGTGCAAGAAGGTCTGCCGCTGCACGGAGCTATGAGAAAGAATAGAGAAGAAGAAAAAGACACGAAGAAAGGAACCACGCAAAATGAACAAGATCTCCCGCAAAGGTTTTCTGAAGATCGCTGCCGCAGCCGCCATGTCTGGTGTGACTGCCGGTGCTCTGGCTGCCTGCAATGCTGCCAGCTCTTCCACCGCCGCACCTGCTGCTTCCGGTGCAGCAGGCACCTACATCCCCGGCACCTATGAGGGTACTGCTGAGGGCATCTCTTCTACCGTCAAGGTCACCATGACCTTCTCCGACAGCGCTGTGACCGACGTTGTGGTCGATACCTCCGGCGAGACCGCTTCCATCGGTGCTGCTGCTGCCGACCAGCTGCGTGAGCAGCTGATGGCTGCAGGCTCTGCTGAGATCGACGGCGTTTCCGGCTCCACCATCACTTCCGACGCTGTCATGAAGGCTGCCAAGAGCTGTTACGCTCAGGCCAAGGGCGAGGCTGCTGTGACCTCCGTCCAGCTGCCCACCGGTGACGAAAACGATTGGCTGGGCAAGGAGCCCGACATCGACGAGGCTGCCATCACCGAGACCGTGGACACCGACATCCTCATCGTGGGTGCAGGCAACGGCGGTATATTCGCTGCCGCCTATGCTGCCGCCAACGGCCTGAACTTCCGCGTCATCGAGCAGAACGGCAACGTGCAGGATACCCGTCACTGGTACGGCGCTATTGATTCTGCTGCCGCAAAGGAAGCAGGGGAAAAGCCCGCTGACCGTGCCAAGCTGCTGAGCGAGATCTCCCGCTACGCTTCCGGCAAGTGCGATCAGCGCGTTGTCAAGACCTGGATCAATGAGTCTGCTGCAATGCACGATTTCATGCGCAGCATTCTGGAAGATAAGTACGGCTGGACCTGCGATTTCACTTCCGGCGCGGAGGCAGCATGGCCTGCCGAGAACGCCGAGCACAACACCGATTACCTCTTCCCTGTGCAGGAGCACAACTACATGGCCAGCGAGTCTGCCTCCGGCAAGCCCCGTAACGAGCTGCTGCTGGACTATATCCGTGAGCTGGGCTACGATGTTGACTTCAAGACCTCTCTGGCAAAGCTGGAGAAGGACTCCACCGGCCGCATCACCGGCATCATCGCCCAGAGCACCGAGGATGACCACTTCATCCGCTACAACGCCAACAAGGGCGTTCTGCTGGCCTGCGGCGGCTTCCCCGGCAACCCCTACATGATGGAGCAGCTGGACCCGCTGGGTACCTCCGTCACCACTGCCTGCTCCTACTCTCCGGCCGATAAGGGCTACGGCATCCGTGCTGCTGTCTGGGCCGGCGCAAACCTCGACAAGGAAGCTGCTCCCATGCTGTTCGACCGCGGCATCGTGGCTCCCGGCGTGGACGGCGGTTATGTGGCAAGCGACTCCGCTTTCGGCGGCAAGGCCTTCCCCGGCCCCATCCGTCAGTACAACCCCGGCACTCAGCCTTTCCTGAAGGTCAACCGCAACGGTGAGCGCTTCGCCAACGAGAGCAGTCCCTACAACGATATTGTTTACGCTGCTGCTCATCAGCCGGGCCGCGTCTACGCACAGATCTGCGACGCCAATGTTCTGGAGGATGCAAAGCGCTTCCACACCATCGGCTGCTCTGCCCAGACCCGCAACGGCGGCGAGAAGTATTTCCAGGGCAAGGTCGATGAGGCTGTTGCAGCCGGCACCCTGTTCGTCTGCGACACCATCGAGGAGCTGGCCGATAAGCTGGGCTTCACCGGTGAGGCCAAGGACACCTTCCTCGCTACCGTTGAGCGCTACAATGAGCTGTACGACAAGCAGAACGACGAGGATTTCGGTAAGCCCGCTTATCGTCTGAGCGCCATCCGCACCGCTCCCTTCTATGGCTGCTGGCTGGGTGCCTCTCTGCTGACCACCGAGCAGGGCATTGCCATCAACGACAAGGGTCAGGCTCTGGACAACGACAACAAGCCGATGCCCGGCCTGTATGTCACCGGCGATATGTCCGGCTCCTTCTTCGCCAACAACTATCCCTGCCTGATGGCAGGCGTGGCTATGGGCCGCACCCTGACCTACGCCATCAAGGCCATCAAGCAGATGGGCGGTCTGGAATAAGTCATCTCTCAGTGGTATCTGAGCGCATAAGATAAAAAGACACCGCAGAAGTGTGAAAGCTTCTGCGGTGTCTTTCTTTGTCGAAAACCCTCTATACACAAAACCAAAAATGGCGGAAAAGTCTTATCGCAATTTTCAAAAATAGTGCCTATCAAAACGGCATCTTTGCGATATGCAGTTTGCGGATGTTGCTTGTGCATTAAAAACGCAAACTGCTATAAAAACAGGCTTAGCACACGGCCCGATGGACGGGCAGCGGCTCCGCGATGTCGGGATGGATGCCCTCACGGTAGTCGAGGTCGCCCTGGTCGAGGCCGCGCAGCAGCACTTCGGCGGTGGCGATGTTGGTGGAGATCGGCACACTGTGCATATCGCACAGCCGCAGCAGGTTCTGCTCGCTGCTGCTGCCGCTCTCGGCCTTGAGCGGGTCGCGGAAGAAGAGCACGAGGTCTACTTCGTCGCAGGCCACCCGGGCCGAGATCTGCTGGATGCCGCCCAGCTTCCCGGAGAGGTAGCAGTGTACGGGCAGGCCGGTGGCCTGCGCCAGCATCCGACCGGTGGTGCCGGTGGCAATGACTGTGTTGCGGGATAGGATGCCGCTGTAAGCTGTGCAGAACTGCAGCGCCAGCTCTTTGCGGGAATCATGTGCAAGAATAGCAATCGTCATAACGCTCTCTCCTTCATTCCAAGTATAGTGTTGTGAGTGGGCGGATATGCTCGGAAGAGTGTTCTCCGCAGTAAAACGGTCTGAAAAGTTGAAGTCTTGCGGAGAACAATTCTCAATAAACAGACTAAACAAGTGAGATTGTATCGAATCACACCTTCATTCTAAATTTAACCCGCAGAAGGCCCGTCTGTCAAGAGGTTTGTTGTGATTTTTGTAGAACAAAATGGCAAAAGTATGACTATTGCTTTGTGGAGAATGGAGAAAATTTGGATACAAGGAATTATTCTCAGATGTATTTGCAAAAATTTTTCAACCAAAAGTGTGCTTGAGAGAAAAACGGTCCATCTCGAGGAAACAAAAATACAGGCCGGAGCATTTGGCCCCGGCCTGTGGAGAAAATTTTTGCCACGGCGGTGCGCTATCCCGGAAAAATCCGAAACTTACCGGGTCTGACCGTTGCCGTGGATGATGTACTTATAGCTGCACAGCTCGCCGAGGCCCATGGGTCCCCGGGCGTGGAGCTTCTGGGTGGAGATGCCCATCTCACAGCCAAGGCCGAACTCTCCGCCGTCGGTGAAGCGGGTGGAGCAGTTGACGTAGACGGCGGCACTGTCCACTGCCGCCGTGAAGAGGGCAGCGTGGGCGTCAGTCCGGGTCAGGATGGCTTCGCTGTGGCCGGTGGAGTGAGCCGCGATGTGGGCGATGGCTTCCTCCACGCTGTCCACGACTTTCACCGCAAGGATGTAGTCGAGGAACTCGGTGTCGAAGTCCTTCGGCCCGGCGGGGGTGCCGGGGATGAGGGCGGCAGCGCGCTCGTCCAGCCGCAGTTCCACCGGGTGCAGACCCTTGGCGGTGCGGTCGGGGCCGAGGCGCTGGGCCAGCTTCGGCAGGAACTCGCGCGCAATGGCGCTGTGGACGAGGCAGACTTCCTCGGCGTTGCAGACGCTGGGGCGGCTGGCCTTGGCGTTCTCGATGATGTCCAGCGCTTTGGTCTGGTCGGCGGTGTCGTCCACGAAGATGTGGCAGATGCCGGTGCCGGTCTGGATGCAGGGGACTTTCGCGTTCTCGACGCAGGCACGGATGAGTCCGGCCCCGCCGCGCGGGATGAGCAGGTCCACATAGCCGACGGCGGTCATCAGGGCGTTGGCCGAGGCATGGGTGGTGTCCTCGATGAGGCAGACTGCCGTCTCGGGCAGACCTGCTGCCCGAAGTCCCTGCCGCAGGGTGGTCACGATGGCGTTGGCCGAGCGCCACGCCTCTTTGCCGCAGCGGAGGATGCAGGCATTTCCGCTCTTGATGGCGAGGGCGGCGGCGTCGCTGGTGACGTTGGGGCGGCTCTCATAGATGATGGCGATGACGCCCATCGGCACAGCAGTCTTCTCGATGACAAGGCCGTTGGGACGCTCGATGCGGCTCAGCACCCGGCCCACCGGGTCGGGCAGGGCGGCAACGTCCCGGATGCCCTTGGCCATGGCCTCGATGCGCTGGGGCGTCAGGGCGAGGCGGTCCAGCATGACGTCGCTGATGTGTCCCTTGGCGGCGGCCATGTCCTCGGCGTTGGCGGCGAGGATGGCGTCCATGGATTCCGGTGCGCAGAGGGCATCAGCCATCCCGAGAAGGGCAGAATCACGGCTGCCGCTGTCCGAAAGGGCAACGGCAGTCTTGGCCCTGCGGGCGGCTTCCAGAATTTCCTGTGTGGTCATGTTATGCCTCCTGTCTGTGGGCCGCAAAGCGGGTGCCTGCGGCACGGCCCTCGGCGATGTCATAGAGCAGCTCGGGGTGGGCGCCGTTTGCGATGACCATGTCAGCTCCGCTGGAGGTCACCATCCGGGCGGCCCGGAGTTTGGTGGACATTCCGCCGGTACCCAGCGCCGAGCCGGCTCCGTCGGCCAGCGCCATCACCTCGGGCGTGATGTCCTCCACCAGCGGGATGAGCTTTGCGTCCGGGTGGGTGTGGGGGTTGGCAGTGTAGAGGCCGTCGATGTCGCTCAGCAGCACCAGCAGATCAGCTTTGATGCAGCAGGTGACGATGGCGGCGAGGGTGTCATTGTCGCCGATGGAAGTGATCTCGTCGGTGGCGACGGTATCGTTCTCGTTGATGATGGGCAGTGCGCCCAGTTCCAGCAGACGGGCGAGGGTGTTCTGGATGTTCTCGCGGCGGCTGGCGTGCTCGATGTCCACGCCGGTGAGCAAGATCTGCGCCACCGTGTGGTCGTAGGCGCTGAACAGCCGGTCGTAGGTGTACATCAGCTCACACTGACCCACGGCGGCACAAGCCTGCTTGGAGGACATATCGGTAGGGCGGGCGGAAAGCGACAGCTTGCCCACGCCCATGCCGATGGCACCCGACGACACGAGGATGACCTCATGTCCGGCGTTCTTCAAATCGCTGAGCACTTTCACCAGCTCTTCGGTGTGGCGGATGTTCAGCCGCCCGGTGGAGTGGGCCAGTGTGGAGGTGCCGACTTTGACTACGATGCGCATAGATCAACCCTTTCCCATCTCTTTTGTCTTGTTGTAGGAGGCGATGACGGCATCCATCACCGCGCCCCGCAGGCCCTTTTCTTCCAGCACCCGCACGCCCTGGATGGTGCTGCCGCCGGGGCTGCACACGGCGTCCTTGAGTGCGCCGGGGTGCTGGCCGCTCTCAAGCACCAGCTTCGCACTGCCCAGGACCATCTGGGCGGCGTACTCCTGCGCCTTGGTACGGGGCAGGCCGCAGGCCACGCCGCCGTCGGCCAGCGCCTCGATGAACTGATACACCCAGGCCGGGCCGCAGCCGGACACGCAGCTGGCCGCGTCGATGAGGCCTTCCGGCACAGCATCCAGCCGCCCGGCGGGGGCCATCAGCTTCAGGAACTCGGCCTCTTCCTCGGCGGTGACGTTGGAGCTGCAGTACTGGATCATACCGGCCCCCACCGAAGCGGGCGTGTTGGGCATGATGCGGATGACGGGGCAGTCGCTGCCCGCCATCTCCTGAATGCGGGCGATGGACAGGCCCGCCGCCATGCTGCACAGCACGAAGCGGCTGGGCCGTTCGGCCAGCGTGAAGCGGAGCGGTGCCAGCAGCTCCTCCATCATCTGGGGCTTGACGGCTAAGAAGATGAGGTCGCAGCGGCCTGCCACCTCGTCGTTGATGGTGGTGTTGCAGCCCAGCTCAGCGGCCAGAGCCTCTGCCTTGGCGGCGGTGCGGTTGGCGAGCCAGACGTTCTGCGGGTCTGCCGCCTTGCAGACGGCCCGGGCGATGGCTCCGCCCATGTTGCCGCAGCCTAAGAAACCGATGGTATTCAGCATAAGAAAAAACCTCTTTCCCAATCAAAAGAACAGGGGAGATGCCCCCTCTGTGTCTCCATTGTAAGCAGGGCCGGGGGAGAAATCAAGAGGAGAGCCGGAAAATGTCAAAGCTTTTCGGAAAGCTCCTGATAGACGCGCTGCGGCGGCGCAGGCTTTTTTTGCTGTCCGAATCTTAAGAAAACATAAAAAGTTCATGAAAAAGTCGAAAAAGGTGCTTGCACCTGTACGGGCGGATGAGGTATCATAATAGATAGAAGTTGGGAAACTCCGCACAGAACGGGGCAAACGCGAAAGGATGGGCATTCTCGTGGCACAGACGACAAAACGCGCGCTGGAAGCATCGCTCAAAAAGCTGCTGCTCCGCAAGCCGCTGAATAAGATAACGATAAACGACATTACCGAGGACTGCGGCGTGAACCGCATGACCTTTTACTACCATTTCAAGGATATTTACGATTTGGTGGACTGGATCCTGGTGGAGGATGCCACAGAGGCACTGGAAGGCCATCAGGACTTTGAGACGTGGAGCGACGCCTTCCGCGATATGCTGGAAAAGGTGCAGGCCAACCGGGTGCTGGTGCTGAATGTCTACCGCTCCATCAGCCGGGAACAGGTGGAGCAGTACCTCTATAAAATGCTTGACCCTCTGCTGCGGATGTTTGTGGAGCGTGAAAACATCCCGGTGCAGGAAGAGGACAAGCAGTTCATCATTGATTTTTATAAGTATGGCTTTGTGGGCATGGTGCTGGAATGGATACGCCGCGATATGAAGACCGAACCGGCCATCATGGCCGAACGGCTCAACACCATGATGCAGGGGGATCTGAAGCGGGCGTTGCTGCGCTTCAGCACCGACGGCAGAGCATCAAAAATCGACGACTGATAAAAATTTGAACAAGCAGAGCAGGATGATAGAAAAACTATCACCCTGCTCTGCTTGTTTATAGAACCTTTGTCGGAAAAATGTTAAAGTATTGTCAAAACAAAGGGCCGGCAAAGACCCACACAAGGAGGCAGACTTTTATGAGTATCGCGTTGGAGCCGTTGAGCCATAAGGTACAGCGTACCGCTGTCGGAACGATGGTGGATGTGGCACTGGCTCATGCCAGAAAAGACCGTCAGAAGGCGTTTGCCGAGATGGTGGACGTCGCCAAGCAGTTCTATGGCGACTCGTTCAGCGAGGAGACGTATGAGCACGCCCGCGCAGTGCTGACCGATGAGGACAGCAAGTGGTCGAAGCTCATCAACTGTGTGCTCGACCAGACCGCGCCCAACGTGGCACGCACCACGGCGCTCAACCTTGGCTATGAGGCGTTCTTCCGGGGGACAAAGACCATCCGCGAGAACCGCACAAAGTACCACTGCAATATCCCGTGGCTGATCCTGTTCGACCCCACTTCGGCTTGCAATATGCACTGCGTGGGATGCTGGGCGGGCGAGTACGGCCACAAAAACAACCTCAGCTTTGAGGATATGGACAAAATCATCACCGAGGGCAAGGAGTTGGGGGTCTATCTCTATATGCTCACCGGCGGCGAGCCTCTGGTGCGGAAGGCGGATATTCTCCGTCTGGCAAAAAAGCACAACGACGTGCAGTTTGCGATCTACACGAACTCGACCCTCATCGATGAGCCGTTCTGCGAAGAGGTCGTAAAACTGGGCAATATCGCCTTCATGCTCTCGATCGAGGGAACTCCCTCTACCAATGATGCCCGGCGGGGCGACGGCCACTATGCCGCTGTCATGAATGCGATGGACTTGCTCAAGGCCCACGGGATCCTTTTCGGCACCTCTATCTGTTATACTAGAGACAATCTCGAAGCCGTCACCAGCGACCACTTTATGCGGATGCTCTGCGACAAGGGTGCGCACTTCGGGTTCTACTTCCACTATATGCCGGTAGGCAACGAGGCTGCGCCGGAGCTGATGCCCACGCCTGCTCAGCGCAAGTACATGATCGAGCGCATCCGGTATCTTCGCTCCGAAAAGAGTGATATTCCGTTCTATCCGATGGACTTCCAGAACGATGGCGAGTTTGTGGGCGGATGCATCGCAGGCGGACGCAACTATTTCCATATCAATTCGGCGGGCGATGCAGAACCGTGCGTCTTCATCCACTACTCCAACGCCAACATCCACGACAGCAGCATCCTCGATATTCTCCGCAGCCCGCTCTTCATGGCCTACCACAACGGCCAGCCCTTCAATAAAAACCACCTGCGTCCCTGCCCGATGCTGGAAAACCCCGAGCTTCTGCGCCAGATGGTGCATGACACCGGTGCTCACAGCACCGACTTGCAGTCGCCCGAGAGCGTAGACCATCTCTGCGACAAATGCGGTGCGTATGCTGCCGACTGGAAGCCTGTGGCCGACGAGATCTGGTCGCACGTCACCCTCAGGGAGAGCCGGTACGAGAATTACAAGGATTGGAAACCGGCACATTCCACTGCTCACGCGAAATGACTTTATCGGTCTTTCAAACATAAAATTGCGCAGAAAAGCCCCCATCTTCACCGGCTGAGGCAGCCGGGAGGATGGGGGCTTTATCTTGTTATTTTATTCTTCGCCGGAATCAATAACGATTTCGGTTTCTTCATCTTCCACAGGTGCGGGAGCCGGGTCGCTGGGATCGCCGAACTCGTCGTGGTAGACGGTCATCTGGTCGAGCTGGCCGTTGCGGCGCAGGCCGTGGAAGACCAGCTTCTTGATGACGTCATAGATGACGGCGAACAGCGGCACGCCCACGATCATGCCCACGAAGCCCCACAGACCGCCGAACAGCAGGATGGAGAAGAGCACCCAGAAGCTCGAAAGGCCGGTGGTGTTGCCCAGGATCTTCGGGCCGATGACGTTGCCGTCCAGCTGCTGGAGCACCAGAACGAAGAGCACGAACCAGAGGGCCTTGATGGGGCTCTGGATGAGGATGAGCAGCGTTGCAGGCACGGCACCGATGAAGGGACCGAAGAAGGGGATGACGTTGGTGACGCCGATGATGACCGACACCAGCAGTGCACTCGGGAACTTGAAGATGATGCAGGCGAAGTAGCAGAGCACACCAATGATGGCAGAGTCCATGATCTTGCCGTTGATGAAGCCGCCGAACATCTTGTCTGCGTAGAGGACTTCCTCCTGGATGAGCTGCGCCCAGTGGGGCTTGACGACGCTGTAGAGGATCATCTTGGCCTGCTTGGCGAACTTTTTGCGGCTGGCCAGCAGGTAAACAGCGACGATAAGGCCGATGAGCAGATTCTTGAACCAGGTCACCACACTCATGACGCCGACGCCCACACCGCTCAGGATGCCTTGTATATTCTGCAGCGAGGGGAGCAGGGTGGTGCGCAGAGTGGTCAGATTGTCAGCAATGGCATCGTAGGCATTGTTGAAATAGCCCATCAGTGTCTCATTATCCAAGAAGACTTCCTGTGTGTTCACCCACCGCATGAACCGGGTGATGCTGGTCTGCGCGGTGTAGTAGAGGGAGGTGACGCTTGTGATGAGCTGCGGCACCACCATCATCACGAGGGCGTAGACCACCAGCACACCGAACAGCAGCGTCGCCGCAATGGCAAGCATATTGGCCATGCTGTGGAGCTTTTCGGGGAAAATGCGGTGCAGAAAGCCCTCAATGGTGTTGCACACCGGCTTGAGCAGATAGGCGATGACGGCACCGTAGATGAAGGGCATCAGGATGCCGGTCACCTTGGAGACCGCGTCGCCGAACCCGTCGAAGCGGTAGATGAAGAAGAAGAACAGGATGCTTAGACTTATCGCACCAAAGCCCGCGAGCATTCCGTAGAGATAGGGCTTGATGTGCGGCTTTTTGTCCATCATGTGTGACTCCATTCCTGCCGCAGACGGCAGGAGCCGGTACGGCGATGTTTAGATTTTGTTGCTGCGGCGCCAGATGTGCATCTTCTCGGCCTCTTTGATAAGCTCCTCGCGGAAGTCGGGGTGTGCCACATTGATGAGGGCTTCGGCCTTCTCCCAGGTGGTCAGACCCTTGAGGTTGACGCAGCCGTATTCGGTGCAGAGGTAATGCAGATTGGCGCGGGTATCGGTGATGATGCTGCCGTTTTCCAGCGTGGGACGGATGCGGCTCTCGAGCTGACCGGTCTTCTTATTAAAGAAGGTAGAGGACAGGCAGATGAAGCTCTTGCCACCCTTGGAAAGGTATGCGCCCAGCACGAAGTCCAACTGGCCGCCTGCACCGGAAATGTGCTTGACGCCGGCGCTCTCCGCATTCACCTGGCCGAACAGGTCGATGTCCACCGCATTGTTGATGGAGATGAAGTTGTCCAGCGCGGAGATGCTGCGGATGTCGTTGGTGTAATCGACGGGAGCAGACATGCACTCGGGGTTGTTGTTGAGGTAGTCGTACATCTTCTGGGTGCCGGCACCGAAGGCGTAGACCTGACGGCCCTTGTCCAGCTGCTTGTGTGCGCCGGTGATCTTGCCGGCCTTGGCGATGTCCACGAAAGCGTCAACGTACATCTCGGTGTGGACGCCCAGGTCCTTCAGATCGCTCTGGGCGATGAGGCTGCCGATGGCGTTGGGCATACCGCCGATGCCCAGCTGCAGGCAGGCACCGTTGGGGATCTGCGGCACAACGAGGTTTGCGACCTTCAGATCGACCTCGGAAGCGGGGCCGGCAGCGGCCATCTGGCCGATGGGCGGATTGTCGCCCTCCACGATGCCGGTGACCTGGGAGATATGGACACAGTTCTCCATACCGCCGAGGCAGCGGGGCATATTGGCGTTGACCTCCACGATGATCTTCCTGGCCTTCTCACAGACGGCACCCAGATGGGAAGCGCTGGGGCCGAAGTTGAAGTAGCCGTGCTCGTCCATCGGAGTCACCTGGAAGACGGCGATGTCCAGCGGGTCGGGACTCTCGCGGTAGTAGCGGGGCAGCTCCGAATAGCGGATGGGGGAGTAGAACGAGAAGCCCTGTGCGATGGCTTTGCGCTCGATGCCGCCCATGTGCCAGCTGTTCCAGGTCATGTGGGCAGCGGGGTCGTCGATCTGGAAGATCTCAGGCACCCACATCAGGATGCCGCCGCGGAAATTGACGTTCTCCAGTTCGGGCAGGCGCTTGGCAAGGGCGGCGTCCACGGCCACGGGGGTGTTGACGCACCAGCCGTAATCCACCCAGTCGCCGCTCTTGACCAGAGAAGCAGCCTGCTCGGCAGTCATCTTTTTCTGGGCATACATTTCCATGAAATCCATTATAAACCATCCTCTCCTTTAAGAACATAAAAGAATTGTAAATTTATTATTCACAATTCTACGGGACAAAATCTTAGCCGGAAATTTACCGTTTCTTTCCAGTCCGGACACTGTCTTATCACACCCCCGGCGGTATCCTTGGGGTCGGCAGGGCAGAAGCCTCCGGCAGCGGCACACCTGCACAGCTTAGTTATAACATTAACAAACATTATAATCAAGCCCTCTTCCACGAAAAAATGCCTCGCAGGACAATTTGACTAAATTTCTTAGGTATTTGTGGTGATTGTTTGGTATAGCAAAAACAATTTTTTTTGAAAAAGTACTTGATAAAATTTTGACGATATGGTTTACTAAGGGTGTACCAAGATGATGCGCCCCAGTGCGACGTTGATTGACTAAAAATTAACGATATTGCGATGGCGATGCGGCCTGGTACTTGAAGCAGAAACTGAAAAGTGCTATCATGGCAACACCAAATGCGCTTTTCCAAAGCGCGCAAATAAAGGAGACCATACTGATGGCAACAGCAGTTTACCCCGGGTCCTTCGACCCGGTCACGAGAGGACATCTCGACATCATCAAGCGAGCTGCAAAGATAAACGACCGGCTCATTGTGGCAGTGCTCATCAACAGCGCAAAGAACCCTCTGTTCACCGTAGAAGAACGGGTGGCGCTGCTGCGGGAGTGCTGCAAGGACATCCCGAATGTGACGGTGGAGAGCTTCGACGGCCTGACCGTGGAGTTCGCCAAGAAGCGCCACGCTTCGGTGATGGTGCGGGGCCTGCGGGCGGTGACGGATTTCGAAAACGAGATACAGCTCGCCCAGACGAACCACGCACTGATGCCCGGCATCGAGACGATGTTCCTTGCCACCAGCATCAAGTGGAGCTACCTTTCCTCCACCATCGTCAAGGAGGCTGCCCGCTACGGCAGCAACATCTCCAAGTTCGTGACGCCCAACGTAGAGAATGCCATCCACGCCAAAGTGGAGCAGCTCCGGGCGGAAGGAAAGATGTTCTGATACCTTTTATAATGCAGAAAGGCCCTCGGGCTTTTTGATAAATAGTTTTACGAAACCCCGAAACAGATAAATTCAGGAGGCTATTAACATGAAGAAAATCGTTATCGCATCTGCTTGCCGTACCGCTATTGGTAAGTTTGGCGGCACCCTGGCAAACGTCCCTGCTGCAGAGCTGGGCTCCATCGTCATCAAGGAGGCCCTGAACCGTGCTAACGTGAAACCCGAGCAGGTCGATCATGTTTACATGGGCTGCGTCATCCAGGCTGGTCTGGGCCAGAACGTCGCTCGTCAGGCTTCCCTGAAGGCTGGCCTGCCCATCGAGACTCCTGCCGTCACCGTCAACGTGGTCTGCGGCTCCGGTCTGAACTGCGTGAACATGGCTGCTCAGATGATCGAGGCCGGCGATGCTGACATCGTGGTCGCAGGCGGCATGGAGAACATGGACATGGCTCCCTTCGCACTGCAGAAGGCTCGTTACGGCTACCGCATGGGCGCTCCCATGGGCAAGAGCGAGATCGTGGATACCATGGTCAACGATGCTCTGTGGGATGCCTGCGGCTTCAATAAGCACATGGGCATGACCGCTGAGAACGTCTGCACCAACGAGACCTATCAGAAGAAGTACGGCTACAGCCCCATCACCCGCGAGATGCTGGATGATTTCGCTTACAACAGCCAGCTGAAGGCTGACAAGGCCATCAAGGACGGTGCTTTCAAGGATGAGATCGTCCCTGTTGTCATCAAGGGCAAGAAGGGCGATACCGTGTTCGATACCGATGAAGGCCCCCGTCTGAGCGCTCCCGAAGTGCTGGCAAAGCTGAAGCCCGCCTTCACCAAGGACGGCATCGTCACCGCTGCAAACTCCTCCGCTATCAACGATGGCGCGGCTGCTCTGGTCATCATGAGCGAAGAGAAGGCCAAGGAGCTGGGCGTGAAGCCTCTGGCTACCTGGGTCGCAGGTGCTCTGGCAGGCGTCGAGCCTGAGGTCATGGGCCTTGGCCCCATCGCTGCTACCAAGAAGGTCATGGCTAAGACCGGCCTGACCGTTGCTGATATGGACCTGGTCGAGGCCAACGAGGCATTCGCAGCACAGTCCATCGCAGTCGGCGAGGCTCTGGGCTTCGATAAGGACAAGCTGAACGTCAACGGCGGCGCAATCGCTCTGGGCCACCCGGTCGGCGCTTCCGGTGCTCGTATCCTCGTCACCCTGCTGTACGCTATGAAGCATCGTGGTGCTCACAAGGGTCTGGCTACCCTGTGCATCGGCGGCGGCATGGGCTGCGCAACCATCGTCGAGATGGACTAATTTCCCTTTGAAGGGTCACTCCGGATATTGATACAGCCCGGACAGTGGGCGAGACCGGAGACTTGCCCCTTGTCCGGGGGCTGTTTTGAATAAGATATAACCTGAATGGAGGTTTTCACAATGGCATTTGTAAAAACCGAGGTGCAGGGCGCAGTCGAGATCATCACCATCGACCGCCCGAAGGCACTGAACGCCCTGAACCCCGAAGTCCTGGCAGACCTGAAGGCTGCTTTTGAGGCAGTTGACCAGTCCGCCATCCGCTGCATCGTCCTGACCGGCGAAGGCGACAAGAGCTTCGTGGCAGGCGCTGACATCGGCTCCATGAGCACCATGACCAAGGCCGAGGGCGAGGCTTTCGGCAAACTGGGCAATGATGTGTTCCTGATGGTCGAGAGCTTCCCCATCCCCGTCATCGCAGCCGTCAACGGCTTTGCACTGGGCGGCGGCAATGAGTTGGCAATGAGCTGCGACATCCGCATCTGCTCCGACAACGCTGTGTTTGGTCAGCCGGAAGTCGGTCTGGGCATCACCCCGGGCTTCGGCGGCACCCAGCGTCTGGCACGTCTGGTCGGCATGGGCATGGCAAAGCAGCTGGTCTACTCTGCACTGAACATCAAGGCTGACGAGGCTTATCGCATCGGCCTGGTCAACGCAGTGTATCCGCAGGCTGAGCTGATGGAGAATGTCCTGAAGCTGGCCAACAAGATCGCCAAGAACGCTCCCATCGCCGTGCGCAACTGCAAGAAGGCGATCAACGACGGCATCAGCCTCCCCATCGAGAAGGCTGTCGAGGTCGAAGAGAAGCTGTTCGGCGACTGCTTCGAGACTCATGACCAGAAGGAAGGCATGGCCTGCTTCCTGAGCCGTGAAAAGCCGAAGCCCAAGGCAGTGTTCACCAACAACTAAAGGGTAAGCAACAGCCTCGGGCAGGTCATGCCGTCAAGAAGGGGCCCCCGCAAAAGCTTGCGCAGCAAGATTTTGTGGGGAGAAGGAGGTACTACGGAACAGAGTGAACAACAGCAGCAATGCTGTTGCGAACGAAGTGGAGTCAGTACCGACGCGGCCTGCTTCCTGAGCCGTGAGAAGCCGAAGCCCAAGGCAGTGTTCACCAACAACTAAACTAAACCATAACGCCTCTGCAGCGCCTCCCCGGAAAGGGGAAGCACGGAGAGGCACTACATTCAGAAGATATAATAAAGGAGAGATTTCCCATGAAGATCGGTGTTATCGGTGCTGGCACTATGGGTCAGGGCATCGCAAAGGCATTTGCTCAGGTCGAGGGCAACACGGTTGCTCTGTGTGACATCAAGCAGGAGTGGGCCGAGAATGGTCTGGCAAAGATCAAGAAGGGCTATGAGAAGCTGGTCGCTAAGGGCAAGATGACGCAGGAGAAGGCTGACGCTATCGTTGCTGCTATCACCCCGGGCCTGAAGGAAGACCTGTGCGCTGACTGCGACCTGGTCGTTGAGGCTGCTTTCGAGGATATGAAGGTCAAGCAGACCACTTTCGGCGAGCTGGATAAGATCTGCAAGCCCGAGTGCATCTTCGCTTCCAACACCTCTTCTCTGTCCATCACTGAGATCGGCAAGGGCGTCAGCCGTCCTCTGGTCGGTATGCACTTCTTCAACCCCGCAGACCGCATGAAGCTCATCGAGGTCATCGCAGGCTGCAACACTCCCGCTGAGACTGTCGAGAAGATCAAGGAGATCTCCGTTGCCATCGGCAAGAACCCTGTTCAGGTCAACGAGGCTGCTGGCTTCGTCGTCAACCGCATCCTGATCCCGATGATCAACGAGGCTGCCTTCATCAAGATGGAGGGCGTTTCCAACATCGCCGGCATCGACACCGCTATGAAGCTGGGTGCCAACCACCCGATGGGTCCCCTGGAGCTGGGCGACTTCATCGGCCTGGACATCTGCCTCGCCATTATGGACGTCCTGTACAAGGAGACCGGCGACAGCAAGTATCGTGCATGCCCGCTCATCCGTAAGATGGTCCGCGGCGGCAACCTGGGCTGCAAGTCTGGCAAGGGCTTCTACGTTTACAACGCAGACCGCACCAAGACCCCTGTCGACGAGCTGTAAATTAGTTTGAAATTTCTCTCGGTCGTCCCGAAGAAAACGGCCGGGAGGAATTTGTTTGCACAGGACATGAGTGTAGCTGCCCTGTGCTGAAAGAAAAACATCCGTTAGGAGGATATAGCGATGGATTTTACTCTGTCCAAGCAGCAGCAGATGGTGCAGAAGATGTACCGCGAGTTTGCTGAAAACGAAGTCAAGCCTCTGGCAAAGAAAGTCGATGCCGAAGAGTATTTCCCCAAGGAGACCGTCGAGAAGATGGGCAAGCTGGGCATGATGGGCATTTACTTCCCCACCTCCGTTGGCGGTGCAGGCGGCGACGTCCTGTCCTACGTCATGGCTGTTGAGGAGCTGAGCAAGGTCTGCGGCACCACTGGTGTTATCGTTTCCGCACACACCAGCCTGTGCGCAGCACCTATTTATGAGAACGGCACTCCCGAGCAGAAGGAAAAGTACCTGCCCAAGCTGTGCAGCGGCGAGTGGCTGGGTGCTTTCGGTCTGACCGAGCCGGGCGCTGGTACTGACGCTCAGGGCCAGCAGACCACTGCTGTGGAAGATGGCGATTACTGGGTGCTGAACGGCTCCAAGATCTTCATCACCAACGCAGGCTACGCTGACGTGTTCATCGTCATCGCTGTTACCGATAAGGTCCTCGACAAGAAGGGCCGTCCCACCAAGCTGTGCTCTGCCTTCATCGTGGAGCGTACCGACCCGGGCTTCTCCGTCGGTAAGGCTGAGGATAAGATGGGCATCCGTGGTTCTTCTACCTGCGAGCTGATCTTTGAGGACTGCCGCATCCCGAAGGACCGTATGCTGGGCGTGCGCGGCAAGGGCTTCCAGCTGGCTATGGCTACTCTGGACGGCGGCCGTATCGGTATCGCTTCCCAGGCTCTGGGCATCGCCGAGGGCGCTCTGCAGGAGACCGTCGCTTACGTCAAGGAGCGCAAGCAGTTCGGCCGCAGCATCTCCGCTTTCCAGAACACCCAGTTCGAGCTGGCCGAGATGAAGGCCCGTATCGAGGCTGCAAAGTATCTGGTCTACGCTGCCGCTCTGAAGAAGCAGGAAGCTATGAATGGCGCAAAGGTCCGCTACAGCGTCGAGGCTGCTCAGGCTAAGCTCATCGCAGCCCGCACCGCAAGCGACGTGACCCGCCGCTGCCTGCAGCTGTTCGGTGGCTACGGCTACACCCGTGACTACCCCATCGAGCGCATGATGCGTGATGCCAAGATCACTGAGATCTACGAGGGCACCAGCGAAGTGCAGATGATGGTCATTTCCGGCGCGCTGCTGAAGTAAGGGAGGCAAGATTTACAATGAAAGCAATCGTTTGTGTAAAGCAGGTTCCTGATACCTCCGGTAAGGTGGCTGTCAAGGCGGATGGTACTCTGGACCGTGCCTCTATGGCAACCATCACCAACCCCGATGACCTGAACGCTCTGGAGGCCGCTCTGAAGCTGAAGGACGAGACCGGCTGCGAAGTCGTTGTCGTCACCATGGGTCCCCCGCCGGCCGAGGGTATGCTCCGTGAGCTGCTGGCCCGCGGCGCTGATAAGGCTGTTCTGGTCTCTGGCCGTGAGTTCGGTGGTTCTGATACCTTCGCGACCAGCCAGATCCTCGCCGCTGCTGTCAATAAGATCGGTGTCGGCCCCGAGGACGTCGTGTTCTGCGGCCGTCAGGCAATCGACGGTGATACCGCACAGGTCGGTCCTCAGATCGCTGAGAAGCTGCACCTGCCTCAGGTGACCTATGTTGCTGACATCCAGAAGGATGGCAACAGCCTCACGGTCAAGCGTATGCTGGAAGACGGCTACATGATGGTCAAGGTGCAGACTCCCTGCCTGCTGACCTGCATCAAGGAGCTGAATCAGCCCCGCTACATGAGCGTCAACGGCATCTTCACCTGCTACGACAAGCCGATGGAAGTGTTCGATTACAACGCTCTGAAGGACGATCCGCTGATCGAGGTCGATACCATCGGTCTGAAGGGTTCTCCGACGAACGTCTTCAAGTCCTTCACTCCTCCGCAGAAGGGCGCAGGCACTATGCTGACTGGCGACGATACCGCTGCACAGCTGGCTGGTATCCTGGCCAAGAAGCACCTGATCTGATGAAAGGAGCATAGGATTACAATGGCTGATTTTAACGAATACAAGGGCGTCTGGGTCTTCTGCGAGCAGCGCCAGGGCGCACTGATGTCCACTGATTTTGAGCTGGTCAGCGAGGCCCGCAAGCTGGCTGATGAGCTGGGCTGCGAAGTCACCGGCCTGCTGCTGGGCGACAACGTCGAAGGCATTGCAAAAGAGCTGGGCGGCTATGGTGCCGATAAGGTCATGGTCTGCGACAGCCCGCTGCTGAAGGATTACACCACTGACGCATACGCCAAGGTCGTCTGCGACATGGTCAACGAGTACAAGCCTGAGGTCCTGCTGATCGGTGCTACCAACATCGGCCGCGACCTTGGCCCCCGCTGCGCAGCTCGTCTGCACACCGGTCTGACCGCTGATGCTACCCATCTGGACATCGACACTGCAAAGTATGTCGAGTTCCTGAAGGAGAGCTCCACCATCGACCTGTCCAAGCAGAAGTTCGATTACGAGGACCGCAACCTGAAGATGACCCGTCCTGCTTTTGGCGGCCATCTGATGGCTACCATCATCTGCCCCCGTTTCCGTCCTCAGATGTCTACCGTCCGTCCCGGCGTCATGAAGAAGGCTCCCTTCGATCAGGCCAAGGCCGATGCCTGCCAGATCGTGAAGCCCGCATTCAGCCTGACCACTGACGACATCAAGACCGAGGTCCTGAGCGTTGAGAAGGCAGCTGAGAAGCTTGTCGACCTCATCGGTGCAGACGTCATCGTCTCTGTTGGCCGTGGTATCAGCAAGGACGTCAACAAGGGCATCGAGCTGGCTGAGCAGCTGGCTGCAGCTCTGGGCGGCGGCGTTGTCGGCGCATCCCGTGCCGTCACCGATGCCGGCTGGATGACTGCTGACCATCAGGTTGGTCAGACCGGTAAGACCGTCCATCCCAAGATCTATGTGGCTCTGGGCATCTCCGGCGCTATCCAGCACACCGCAGGTATGCAGGATTCCGAGTGCATCATTGCCGTCAACAAGAATGAGTCCGCCCCCATCTTCGGTGTGGCTGACTACGGCATCGTGGGCGACCTGTTCAAGGTCGTTCCCGAACTCATCAAGCAGGTCGAGGCAGCAAAGGCTGCTCAGTGATCAGCTGAGAAATAAGGTCCAGGAGGGCAGCTCGAGAGAGCTGCCCTCTTTTTGCATTTTCCTTTTATAGATATATAAATAAGAAAGAAAACTCTATGATTTTCCCATGGACAGGAAAGAAGAAATATGGTATATTCTATCCAGAGAGATGAAGGTGCTCAGGCACTGGAAAATCACTTGAATGTGATCGACTCAAAAAAGAGTTTGCGAATAGAATATTTAGCAAAGCAGTTGAAAAGCTGTGACGCAAAGCTAAAGGGCCTGTAAAATGGTAGCCAGTTGCATTTTTAAGGAATTGCCTTTACTTTGTTTTTGAGTATCGTGATTCCTTTTTTTAGTCGCCGGAACAGTTCATGTGATGATGTCTCTCGAACCCCCACAGATGAGCAGGAAACATCTGTGGGGGTTTTTATTTTTGTTTACGGCGTCGGGACGCCTTACGCGAAGAATCCAAGAGGATGAAGCGGATTTGAGTCAGCGCGAAAAAACCTGAAAAAACTTGCAAAAAAGTGTTGACATCCGGCCCGGCGTATGGTATTATACTTGAGCGCCAAGTGCTGAGACAAAAGAATGACTTCTGAGTCCCAGCTGGAAGTAAAGCGAAAAGAACCAATAGACGTCCGAAAGTTCCGGCCAGCGCCGAGAAACCGAGAACGCTCCAAGTTCGCCGGAGAAATCCGAATCACGAAAAACTTCGAAAAAAGAGCTTGACAAAAAATCACTTCTGTGATAAAATAATCAAGTCGTCAGCCGCAAGGCTGAGGCGCCACAGGACCTTGAAAATTGAACAATATCGAAAAACTTGTAACGGAACCTATTTTCGTGTTGGAAAAACACGTTAAACAATTCCAAACAAAGTAATTCACACAGGACGCAAGCGATTGCGTGCTGAGCGAAGAGAGATTTAACACTTTTTAAGTGATAAATATCATTTATAAAGAGTTTGATCCTGGCTCAGGACGAACGCTGGCGGCGCGCCTAACACATGCAAGTCGAACGAGAGATGGAGAGCTTGCTCTTCAAATCGAGTGGCGAACGGGTGAGTAACGCGTGAGGAACCTGCCTCAAAGAGGGGGACAACAGTTGGAAACGACTGCTAATACCGCATAAGCCCACAGCTCGGCATCGAGCAGAG
>ENA-OQNO01000064-OQNO01000064.1-human-gut-metagenome-genome-assembly--contig:-NODE-64-length-135236-cov-28.416101_pt1 | contig 135236 bp, 106 predicted proteins | sample MGYA00242629_ERZ504880 | MGnify/ENA primary metagenome ERZ504880 (study PRJEB26092, sample SAMD00036377) | human gut metagenome | host: Homo sapiens | study: EMG produced TPA metagenomics assembly... | reverse complement strand
GCTCAGCACGCAATCGCTTGCGTCCTGTGTGAATTACTTTGTTTGGAATTGTTTAACGTGTTTTTCCAACACGAAAATAGGTTCCGTTACAAGTTTTTCGATATTGTTCAATTTTCAAGGTCCTGTGCGCCTCAGCCTTTCGGCTGACGACTTGATTATTTTACCACAGAAGCGGTTTTTTGTCAAGCTCTTTTTTCGAGGCTTTTGAACGTTCTGAACTTGGATGCTTCAAAGTTTCTCGGTGCTGACCGGAACTTTTCAGCGTCTATTGGTTCTTTTCAAAGGCTTCGTGCTGAGGCTTCAGAAGTCATTCTTTTGTCTCAGCGCTTGGCACTCAAGTATAATACCACACCTCCTGCCTTCTGTCAACACTTTTCGGCAAGTTTTTTGAGGAAAATCTGAGATTCCTTCATTTTCTTGTATCATGCCATGTAAAAAGCCGCCTGTGCATTGTTGCACAGGCGGCCCCTCTATTATATTACTTTATATAGGGAGTTCAGCGGATCTCAATGCCCAGCTTGAACTTCAGGTTGCCAAGGATCTTCTTGACGGCGCGCTCTGCTTCTTCGGCAGAGACTTCCTTCTTCGGGTCTGCAAGAGACAGGCTGAAGGCCATGCTCTTCTTACCCTCACCGAGGTTTGCACCACGATAGATGTCGAACAGCTTGACCTCGCTCACCAGCGGGCTGGCCTTCTGGATGGTCTCCTCGATCTCGCCGCAGGTAACGGCCTCGTCGCAGACCAGTGCCAGGTCGCGCTTGACCGGCGCATAGGGGCTCAGCGGCTGATAGCGCAGCTCACCCTCCACACAGGACATGAGAGCCTCATAATCCAGCTCTCCCAGATAGATGTTCTGGCTGTCCTTCTGGTCCTTTGCGATCTCCAGCTCGGCGTTGATCTCGTTGGCCAGCTTGCCAAACACGCCCAGACGCTCGCCGTTGCAATACACAGCGGCGCTGATGCCAGGGTGCAGCCACGGGGTGGTCTCGCGCTTATAGTCAAAGTGCAGGCCGAAGCAGTCTGCCAGTGCTTCCAATGCGCCCTTGACGGTAAAGAAATCCTCCTCCGGGCCAAAGGCACCCAAGCACAGGGTCTGGCGCTCGTACGGATGCTCCTTGATGGGCAGTTCCTTGGCCAGATAGACCGGGGCCATCTCGAACAGGCGGCCCTCCGCGTTGCCCTTCTTGAGATTGTCCACGATGACGTTCAGCATGGAGGGAGCCAGCAGGGTGCGCATGATGGACAGGTTCTCACTGATGGGGTTCAGGATGCGGATAGCCTTGCGGGCCTCATCCTCTGCCGGGAGGTGCAGCATATCGAACTCTGCGGTGGAGTAGAAGGCCAGGGTGGAAGCCTCGTAGAAGCCCTGCGCTGCCAGCAGGCGCTTGGCCTTGAGCTGCTGCTTCTGGTCGTAGTTCAGGCCGCCGTTGGTCACGGCTGCGGTGTTCAGGAAGGTGGGCACGATGTGGTCGTAGCCGTACTCGCGGATGACCTCCTCGGCCAGATCCGGGAAGCTCTCCACATCCTCACGGTACAGCGGGGCGGACACATCCCAGCTGCCATCTGCCTGCACGTCCACGGTGAACTCCAGACGCTGCAGGATGTCAATCATGGTCTGGTCCGGCACGGTGATGCCCAACACGCCGCAGATCTTGGCCGGGGTAGTCACGATGTGCTTGCGCTCCAGCGGGCGGCCGTCGGTCAGGTCATACTCCAGCGTGGTGATGTCGCCGCAGTCCAGCTCCTGGATCAGGTGCAGGGCACGGGCCAGGCCCAGCTCCGGAGAATGGCGGTCCACGCCCTTTTCGTAACGGGCAGAAGAATCACTGTTCTGGCCCAGGGCACGGCTGGTCTTGCGCACGCAGTCGCGGGCAAAAGTGGCACACTCGAACAGCAGGCTGGTGGTGTTTTCGTCCATGCCGGAGTTTGCACCGCCCATGATGCCGGCCAGAGCCACCGGCTTCTCGGCGTCGCAGATGACCAGGTTGTTGGGGTTCAGGGTGAACTCCTTCTCATCCAGGGTGATGATCTTCTCACCCTCGTGGGCACGGCGCACGTCGATGGTGCGGCCGGCCACCTTGTTCAGGTCAAAGGCGTGCATGGGCTGGCCCATTTCCAGCAGGGTGTGGTTGGTGATATCCACCACATTGCTGATGGAGCGCAGGCCGCACAGAGCCAGATGGCGCTTCATCCAGCGGGGAGACTCGCCCATGCGGATGTTGCGGACGTAGTGTGCCATATAGCGAGGGCACAGGTCGGGCGCTTCCACCTTGACGGTAATGGGCGCATCCGGCTCGCAGACAGCCTTGTAGTCCATGGCGGGCATGTGCAGGGGCTTGCCCAGGATGGCAGCGACCTCGCGGGCGATGCCCAGCACGGACTGGCAGTCCGGGCGGTTGGCGGTGATGGAGATGTCGAAGATGTAGTCATCCAGACCCACCACCGGGGCGATGTCGGTGCCGGGGACGGAATCCTCCGGCAGGATCAGCAGACCGTAGACCTCAGAACCCGGGAACAGGTCATCATTGAGGCCCAGCTCCTCACCGGAGCACAGCATGCCGTTGGATTCCACGCCCTGCATCTTGCGGGCCTTGATCTTGATGCCGCCGGGCAGGGTGGAGCCATCCAGCGCAGCGGGCACGCAGTCCCCCAGCTTCATGTTGGCAGCGCCGGTGCTGATGCGGATATCATGGCCGTAATCGCCGCAGTCCACCACGCACTTGGTCAGGTGGGTGCCCTCCTGCTTTTCCATCTCCACGATCTTACCGACGACTACCTTGCTGATGCCGGCATCCAGGGGGATCAGCTCTTCCACCTCAAAGCCGCAGGAGAACAGTTTCTCCTCCAGCTCCTGGGCGGTAACGTCGATGTCTACGTATTCTTTTAACCAACTGAACGGTACTTTCATTGTTTGTTCTCTCCCCTCTTATTCGTGGAACTGCTTGAGGAACTGCAGGTTGTTCTCGAACATCAGACCGATGTTGTTGATGCCGTACTTCAGCATGGCGATACGCTCGATGCCGATGCCGAAAGCGAAGCCGGCGTACTCATCCGGGTCGATATTGCAGTTCTCCAGCACCTTGCGGTTGACAACGCCGCCGCCCAGCACCTCGATCCAGCCGGTGTGCTTGCACAGCGGGCAGCCCTTGCCGTGGCACTCAAAGCAGCTCACGTCCACCTCGACGCTGGGCTCGGTGAACGGGAAGTAAGAAGGACGCAGGCGGGTGCGGGTGTCGGCACCGAACAGCTTCTGCACGAAGGTGTTCAGTGCGCCCTGCAGGTCGCCCAGGGTGATGCCCTTGTCCACCACCAGACCCTCCATCTGGTGGAACATGGGGCTGTGGGTAGCGTCCGAGTCGGAGCGGAACACACGGCCGGGCATCAGGATCTTGATGGGCGGCTTCTGAACGTCCATGGTGCGGATCTGGCCGCCGGAAGTCTGGGTGCGCAGCAGGAACTCCTCCGACAGGTAGAAGGTGTCCTGCATGTCGCGTGCCGGGTGATCCTTGGGCACGTTCAGGCGGGTAAAGTTGTGGTCATCGTCCTCGATCTCCGGGAAGGTGCCCACCGAAAAGCCCATGCCGGAGAACACGTCGATGATCTGGTTGGTGATCAGGGTCAGCGGGTGCAGGCCGCCCATGGGGCGGGTCTTGGCGGGCAGGGTGATGTCCACCGTCTCGGCGGCGTTGCGGGCAGCCAGCTCGGCAGCCTTCACCTTTTCGGCGGCAGCGTCGTACTCGGCCTGTACCTTGGCCTTGAGCTCGTTGATGATCTTGCCCATGGCAGGGCGCTCTTCGGGTGCGACGGTGCGCAGATTCTTCATCAGGGCAGGGATCTTGCCGTTCTTGCTGAGGTATTCCTGCCAGAAGGATGCCAGCGTTTCCTTGCTGGAGACCTGACCAAGGCTCTCTTCGGCCTGTTTTGCCAGCTCGTCGATCATTGCTTGCATGGATGTTCTCTCCTTTTCCTACTTCGTGTTCATGAGCGGAGGCATGAAAAAAGCTCCGTCCCCTCTGCCTGTTCTCAGGCAAAAGGGACGAAGCTGTAACAGTCTGCTCCGCGGTACCACCCGGTTTCCGCCCTTTGCGCAAGCAGCGGGCGGCACTCAAACGCCGTAACGGGGCGCAACCGTCCTGTGCTAGTGGGCCGCAAAGCCGTTCGCGCAGGCCGCTCAGGAGCGAACTTCAGCCTGTCTGCACGCGGGGACCCTTTCAGCCGGTGAAGTCCCTCTCTTTGCTGTGCCGAACAAACCTACTCTCTCCGTCGCTGCGTTTGGGAGTATTCAGGTTTTATAACCGTTTTTATGTTACCACATTTTGCGGCGGTTTGCAAGCGGGGCGGGCAGATTTTGCGCAGGTTTCCGGTTTTGACTTGACATTTTGGCTTTGTCATGTTATATTCAGTGCAGCGCTTTGCATGGAAGGAGGGTACACCCGGATGGGCTGGAACGGCTGCGTTTTCTTTAAAAAAGGCAACCCCTAAGCATTTCCGGCTCGAAGTGTACCCATTTTTCTTCCGGCAAAGCGTGGAGCATCGTTTTTATGCGCCGCGCAGCTTTGCTGTGGGGCGTTTTTGTTTTGCCGGGAAATGGGGCACTGTTTCACGCAGAAGCAGAAAGGGTGTTCCCCATGAATCATACTATTCATTTGAAAAAGCAGCTGCGCTGCATCTATCTTTCCAATTTCTTTTCCGGCCTGCGCATCACGGATGCCGTATGGGTGGCGCTGCTGGCCGCCCGCGGGTTCTCGCTGTGGGAGATCGGCCTTGCCGAGAGCGTTTACCATATCGTCAGCCTGTTGTGCGAGGTGCCCAGCGGAATGGCCGCCGACCTGCTGGGGCGTAAACGGGCCCTTGTGGCGGGCGGTATCCTGGCAGTGCTGAGCAGCCTGCTCATGGCATTTGCGCCCGGCCTTTTCCTGATTTGTGCGGCAATGGGGCTGAACGCCCTGTCCAACACCATGTTTTCCGGCACCGATGCCGCTCTGACCTACGACAGCCTGAAGCAGGCCGGGCAGGAAGAACGGTATCTTTCCGTGGCCGCCAACCGCTCCCAGATCGGCATGCTGGCCAGCGCGCTCGGCTCCCTTGCCAGCACACTGCGGCGGTTTCTGCGGTTTTCCGGCTTTTATCTGGTGAGTGCGCTGTTCAGCAGCATTTCCACGCTGGCCATGCTCCTGCTGAAGGAACCTGTGGTCACCGAAGCACAAGCCGCCCGGAGTTCCCATTCCCTGCGAGAGCTGCCGGGCCAGTTCGCGCAGCTGGTACGGGACAGTGCCGCCGCCCTGCACGGCTGCCCGCTGGCGGCAAAACTCATCGCTGCCGATGCGTTCATCTCTATCCCCTGCTATCTGACCAAGATGTTCTTGCAGCAGCGGCTCGTGGAGCTGGGCTGGCCCACCGAGTGGCTTTTTCTGCCCTTGCTGCTGGGCGGTGCGGCCTGCGTGGCCGGTACCGAGATTGGCCGACGGGTACATCCCCACACCCTGCGGCGGTTCTACACGGTGTGTGCCCTGCTGGTCGGCGGCGGGACCTTTCTGGTCGGCGCGGCGCCTGCATGGGGCGGCATTCTGGGCATGATGCTGGTGCAGGGCGTGCTGGAAGTCTGGCTGCTCCATGCCGACCAGCGTCTCAATGCCCTGATCTCCAGTGATCAGCGGGCCACCCTCATCAGTGTGGACAGCATGGCCTACAGCATCCTGATGATCCCCGCAAGCCCCTTTGTGGGTGCCGTGGGCGATCTCTTCGGGCAGGCGGGTGCCGGGCTTGCCCTGCTGGGCGTCCTGACCGCTGCCAGCGGGGCGGCGGTACTGGCCAAGCGCCGGAGCTGAGTTTTACCACAAAACGCAAAAGACCGCTGCGGCCTCTGAAGTGTACTCCGTCAAGCAAACAATAAAAACAATATAAGATCGAAACCGCCGGGTTTGAACCGCACCCCATTTGTCAGACCGTAAGATCTGCTGTTCTGGAAATGGGATGCGGTTTGTTTTTCCGCCGGGTGCTTTTTGTCTGCCAGGCAGGCACTTGTGAAGTCCGTTCATGCAAAACTCAACATTCTTCATGTGTTCAGCATAAAATTCCAGGTTGCCCCCAAAGTATTAAGGTCACTGAGCGCTGTACACACTGCCCATCGTCCAGGAATTGTTGGCCGAATACTTTGCATGGTTGCGCAGGTAGGTGAGCCAGGTGCCATAGCCGTTGCCAGCCGACAGGTGGACGCCGTCCGGCGCTGCCAGCATCTCTTTCAGGTTGCCCTCACCGTCGGCCAGGGCCTCCCACAGGTCCAGATACACGCAGCCCTTGCTGGCGGCCAGCTGGGCCAGCTGCTCATTCACCCCGCGCAGCACATCGGAAGCAAGACCCGGCTTCTCGGCGGCCGCTTTCGGACGCACCGGCGGGACCGACTCCACATAGATCACGCAGTCCGGCCCCAGCGCCTCCCGCAGCATGTCCAGCATCTGGCCGTAATAGGCCAGGAACCGGTCGGAAGCACCCAGCGTGGTGAGGGTGTTGGTGCCCAGTAGGATATACAGCTTTTTGGGTTGGGCAGCGGCCAGCACATCCAGTGCGATCTCTTCCCCGCGGACGGAGCTCTTGACCGCCGTCCGGTTCACGATGGCATCCGGCCCCACGCCGGTGTAACCGCAGACCAGCGCCCCGCCCAGATTGATCTGGTAGTCCGAAAAGCCCACGGTCAGGCTGTCACCCAGAAAGGCCGCGTCCGCAAAATAGTTCAGGTCCACCTGCCCGCAGCTGGGCTGACGGATGACGCTGGCGTCGTAGGCCTTGACCACCGCAGCGGCCGCATCCTGCCGGGCCGGGCCAAAGGTCTCCAGCGTGACCGCCTGTGCGTCCCCGCTGCCGTCCGGCGCGGTGCTGTCGCCGCTGCTGTCACTGTCTGCCGCTTCGCCCTGCATGGGCAGTGGTGCCAGAATGTCCTGTGCAATGCCGCTGGCCGCCGGCTCCGACTGTGCGTCCTTGGCCGATGCACCGTTTTCCAGAATGGCGGTAATGGCGTAGGCCAGCACCAAAATGGCCAGCACCACCCCTGCCAGGCGCAGCTTGCCGCTCACGCCGCCGTGACGGGCACGGTGCGATGTCGAATGATATTCGTGTGAAATCCCCATGGTTTTTGCTCCAGCTTTCTCGTTTTTACCCCCAGCGGCCGACGCAGCCCGCCGCATCGGATGCAGGTGCTCCCATTCTATCATAATTTTTTTGCCTGTGCAACCAATTGGGTCTTGCATACAACAGGCAAAACAGTTACAATAGAGTCGTAGCAGTTTTTGCGCATTTTACAAAAAGCGCATTCACATGCTGCATCATTTTTGTACCACTTGCAAACTTGTTTTGTCAGCCGCCTTTGGTCTGTGTGCAGTGCAGGGCCGCAGTCCCTTTGCAGCAGGGCGGCAGACAACATCGGTTTGCAGGCGTTTTCTATCGTTCACGGTAAAGGATCAAGAAGGAGGTACTCATGGCCAAAAATGTGATCATTGGTCAGAGCGGCGGCCCCACGGCCGTCATCAATTCCAGCCTGGCAGGCGTGTACAAGGCTGCCTGCAGTCTGGGTGCCGACAAGGTGTACGGCATGAAGTACGGCATCGAGGGCCTGCTCAAGGAAGAGCTCATCGAGTTGAATGTCCTGCTGGACGACCGCATGAGCATTGAGCTGCTCAAGCGCACCCCGTCCAGCTATCTGGGCAGCTGCCGCTACAAGCTGCCCGACCCGGACACCGACTCCACCCCGTTCGTCAAGCTGTTCACCCTGTTTGACAAGTACGACATCTGCGCGGTGTTCTACATCGGCGGCAACGACTCCATGGACACCATCGCCAAGCTCAGCCGCTACGGCGACCGGGTGGGCAGCAGCGTGCGGTTCATCGGTGTGCCCAAGACCATCGACAACGACCTGTGCCTGACCGACCACACCCCTGGCTACGGCTCGGCGGCCAAGTACATCGCTACCATTCTAAAGGAAGTCATCCGCGATTCTTCCGTGTATGACATCCGCAGCGTGACCGTGGCCGAGATCATGGGCCGTCACGCGGGCTGGCTGGCCGGTGCGGCCTGCCTGGCCGGCGGCGATGACTGTGAAGGCCCGGACCTGATCCTGCTGCCGGAGGTCCCCTTCGATCAGGACAAGTTCCTGGCCAAGGTGGACGCGCTGCAGCGGGTCAAGCCCAACGTCATCATTGCGGCCAGCGAGGGCGTCAAGACCGCCGACGGCACCTACCTGTGCGACCTGGTGTCCACCGCCGGGCAGCTGGACGCCTTTGGCCACAAGGCCGTGCTCAGCGGCACCAGCCGGTATCTGTCCGAGCTGATCCACGACAAGCTGAACTGCAAGAGCCGCGCCATCGAGTTCTCTACCCTGCAGCGCTGCGCCAGCCATCTGGCCAGCCGCACCGATGTGAACGAGGCCTATGCGGTGGGCGGTGCCGCGGCGGCAGCGGCCTTTGCGGGCGAGAGCGGCCGCATGATCGCGCTGGAGCGCATTTCCAGCTATCCCTATCAGTGCATTGCCAAGTCGGTGGATGTGCAGCAGGTGGCCAACCTGGAAAAGAAGGTGCCGCTGGACTGGATCACCCCGGACGGCATGCAGGTGACGGCGGCCTTTGAGGAGTACGCCCGCCCGCTCATTCTGGATGAGGTGACCCCCGTGTACGTCAACGGCACCCCGCGCCACATCCGCCTGTAATCCCCTTTTCCGCGTCTGTTTTCGTGCACCTGCACGTTTTATAAAAGCCGAAACAGAAAAAACAAAAAAGGAGAAATCATCATGGGTAAAAATGCAATCGTTGGTCAGTCTGGCGGCCCTACCTCCGTCATCAATGCAAGTCTGGCAGGCGTGTTCGAGAGCTGCAAGAGCCGCGGTGCCGACATCGTGTACGGTATGTGCAACGGTGTTGCCGGTCTGCTGGAGGAGCGCGTGGTGGACCTGTCCACCGTGCTGACGGACGATTTGGACATCGAGCTGCTCAAGCGCACGCCGTCCAGCTTCCTGGGCAGCTGCCGCTACAAGCTGCCCGACTGGCACGAGGACGAAGCCGTGTACAAAAAGCTGTTTGCCATTCTGGAAAAGCTGAACATCGGCTACTTCTTCTACATCGGCGGCAACGACTCCATGGACACCATCGGCAAGCTGGCCGACTACGGTGCCCGCATCGACAGCGACATCCGCTTCATGGGCGTACCCAAGACCATCGACAACGACCTGATGGTCACCGACCACACCCCCGGTTACGGCTCTGCGGCCAAGTACATCGGCGTGGTGATGAAGGAGATCATCCGTGACGCCACCGTGTACGGCACCAAGTACGTCACCGTGGTGGAGATCATGGGCCGCAACGCCGGTTGGCTGACCGCCGCCGCCGCGCTGGCCAAGAGCGACGACTGCGAGGGCGTGGACATGATCTGCCTGCCTGAAGTACCCTTCAACGTGGACCACTTTGTGGAGAAGGTGCGCGTGATGCAGGAGAAGAAGCCCAGCATCGTCATCGCCGTGTCCGAAGGCGTCAAGCTGGAGGATGGCCGCTATGTCTGTGAGCTGGCCGATGACGTGCACGCAGTGGACGCTTTCGGCCACAAGGCCCTGACCGGTACGGCTCGCTTCCTGGCCAACGTGGTGGCCCGCAATCTGGACACCAAGACACGCTGCATCGAGCTTTCCACCCTGCAGCGCTGCGCCGGCCATCTGACCAGCCGCACCGACATCACCGAGGCCTATCAGGTGGGCGGTGCTGCCGCCAAGGCTGCCTTTGAGGGCGTGACCGGCCAGATGGTGGCCCTGAAGCGCATCTCCAACAGCCCGTACCAGTGCACCACTGAGCTGCACCCCATCAGCGAGGTGGCGAACCTGGAAAAGAAGGTGCCGCTGAGCTGGATGAACGAAAACCACACCCAGATGACCGAGGAGTTCCTGGAGTACGCCCGCCCGCTGATCCAGGCCGAGCTGACCCCGCTGTACATCGCCGGTCTGCCCCACCACATCTACCTGAAGAAGCAGAAGTGATGGTTTCCCCTTTTGAACTGTTCTAAGGCATAAAAACCGCCCGCCCGGAATGCATCCGGGCGGGCGGTTTGTTTATCTTATGGTTATACGGTCGCACCGACCTTCGGGGCACCGCCTGCGATCTCCTCGGCGGTCAGGGGCTTTGCCTCGGCCGGGGCATTCAGGCGCTCCTTGGCCACGGCCAGCATCAGCTTGATGCGGTTTTCCTGGTTGACCTTGGTGGCGCTGGGGTCGTAGTCGATGGGGGTGATATTGGCGCTGGGGTACAGCGCACGGATCTTGTTCACCATGCCTTTGCCCACGATGTGGTTGGGCAGGCAGCCGAAGGGCTGGGCACACACGATGTTGCCGTAGCCGCCCTGCACCAGCTCGATCATCTCGGCGGTCAGCAGCCAGCCCTCGCCCATCTTGGCACCCAGCGAAATGATGCCCTTGGGCTTTTCCACCAGTTCCTTGAAGGGGCCGGGGGCGTAGAACCCGGCATCGCTCTCGGCCTTGAGCATGGCACGCTCGATGCTGTCCAGCCAGTTCAGGAACTGGTCGATGCCCACCTTCACGGCCAGCTTGCCGCCGTACAGGATGTGGTCCTCGCCCATGTTGAAGGCGCAGTACTGCACAAAGCCCATCAGGCCGGGGAAGTTCACCTCGCAGTCCTGGCTTTCCAGGAACTTCTGCAGGTCGTTGTTGCCCAGCGGGCTGTACTTGACGTAGATCTCACCGACCACGCCCACCTTGACCTTGGGCACCCGGGTGACCGGGATGTTGGCAAAATCGGCGGCAATGAGCGGGAAGGTGTGCTTCATCTCCTTGGCGGTGTAGCCCTTGCCGGCCAGCAGGACCCGGCCCAGACGAGTGACCCACAGGTCCACCATCTTGTCGGCAGCACCCTTCTCGTTCTCATAGGGGGCCACCTGATTGCGCAGGGCGCACAGCATGTCACCGTAGAAGATGCAGGCCAGTGCGCGGCGGGCCAGCGGGATGGTCATCTGGAAGCCGCTGTCCTTTTCCAGGCCGGAAAAGTTCAGGCTGGCCACCGGGATCTGCGGGTAACCGGCCTTGACCAGTGCCTTGCGCAGCAGATGGATGTAGTTGGAAGCACGGCAGCCGCCGCCGGTCTGGGTGATGAGCAGCGCGGTGTGATCCAGATCATATTTGCCGCTGTTCAGCGCGTCCAGGAACTGGCCAATGACCAGCAGGGCCGGATAGCAGGTATCGTTGTGGACATATTTCAGGCCCAGCTGTGCCACGGCACTGCCGCAGTTGCCCAGGATCTCGCACTTGTAGCCGTCGTAGCGCAGGGCGTACTCCAGCAGGCGGAACTGGGTAATGGCCATGTTGGGGATGAGGATGGTATGCGTTTTCTTCATCTCCGGGGTGAATTTGGGATAATTGTATTCCATAGGTTCCTCCTATGAGTTTATCTCTCGCAAATCTTGGCTCTCCCCTTGGGAGAGCTGGCGCGCAAGCGCCTGAGAGGGCGGATCTTTTCAGCGTCCTCGCCCTCTCCGTCACGGCTTACGCCGTGCCACCTCCCCCAAAGTGGGAGGCAAGAAAAGCGCATCTGAATCGTTATGCTTTTGCCCTTTCCTCGGCCACCTCGTCGCGCTCATCCAGCGCGGCAAACAGACTGCGCAGGCGGATGTTCACCGCACCCAGGTTGGTGATCTCGTCGATCTTGAGCTGGGTGTACAGCTTACCGCCTGCCTGCAGGATCTCGCGGGTCTCGTCGGTGGTAATGGCATCCACGCCGCAGCCGAAGGACACCAGCTGCACCAGATCCATATCCTTCTGGGTGGTGCAGTATTTGGCGGCGGCATACAGGCGGCTGTGGTAGGTCCACTGGTTCAGCACACTGGTGGGAAACTTCTGCACCCGGTTGGAGATGCTGTCCTCGGTGACGACGGCAGCTCCGTGGCGGGTGATCAGACGGTCGATGCCGTGGTTGACCTCCGGGTCCACATGGTAGGGGCGGCCCGCCAGCACGATGATGCGCTTGCCCTGACGGCGTGCCTCGTCGATGATCTCGCTGCCCTTCACGCGGATTTTGGCCATATGGGCCTCGTACTCGGCGTAAGCGGCGTCGGCGGCTTCCTGCACTTCCTTCTCGGAGATGCCGCCAAAATACTTGGGCAGCACGGTCTTGGCCATCTTGTGCACAAAGTCCTTGGGACGGTGGATGCCCACATAATCATAGATGAACTTTTTGCCTTCCAGCTCCGGGCAGTTGCCGGCCAGAACTTCCGGGTAATAGGCCACCACCGGGCAGTTGTAATGGTTGTCGCCCAGGCCCTCGTCCACATTGTAGGTCAGGCAGGGGTAGAAGATGGCGTCCAGCTCCATCTGGCTCAGGGCCTTGATGTGGCCGTGGCTCAACTTTGCCGGGAAGCAGGCCGTATCGCTGGGGATGGTGGCCTGTCCGGCCAGATACAGCCCGCGGCTGGACACCGGGCTGGTGTGCACCGCAAAGCCCAGCTTGGTCCAGAAGGCCCACCAGAAGGGCAGCAGCTCGTAGAAGCCCAGGCACAGCGGAATGCCGATGGAGCCGCGCTTGCCGGGCACCGGCTTGTAACTTGCCAACAGCTCCTGCTTGTAGGCGTACAGGTTCAGGCTGTTGTCGGCGCTCTTGCCGGTAACGGGCTTGTCGCAGCGGTTGCCGGAAATGTACTTGCGGCCATCCGCAAAGGTGTTGACGGTGAGCTGGCAGTGGTTGCCGCAGCCGCCGCACTTCACGCTGACCACCTTCTGTTCAAAGGCTTCCAGCTCCTGCTGGCTCATCATGCCGGAGGCGGTACGGTGGGCCTTGCTGCTCTGGCGCAGACCATACAGGGCCGCACCGTAAGCACCCATCAGACCGGCAATGTCCGGGCGGATGACCTCCACGCCCATCTCTTTTTCAAAGGCGCGGAGCACGGCTTCATTATAAAAGGTACCGCCCTGCACCACGATCTTGCGGCCCAGTTCTTCGGGGCTGGACGCGCGGATGACCTTGTACAGTGCGTTCTTGACCACGCTGATGGACAGACCGGCCGAGATGTTCTCGATGCTGGCACCGTCCTTCTGGGCCTGCTTCACCGAGCTGTTCATGAACACGGTGCAGCGGCTGCCCAGGTCCACCGGGCGGTCCGCAAACAGACCCAGGGCGGCAAACTCCTTGACGTCATAACCCAGGGCCTGGGCGAAGGTCTGCAAAAAGCTGCCGCAGCCGGAAGAACAGGCTTCGTTCAGGAAGATGTTGCTGATGGCACCATCCTCGATCTTGAAGCACTTCATATCCTGGCCGCCGATGTCGATGATGAAGTCCACATCCGGCATGAAGTACTTGGCGGCGGTGAAGTGGGCCACCGTTTCCACCAGACCGTAATCACAGCGGAAGGCGTTCTTCACCAGGTCTTCGCCGTAGCCGGTGGTGGTCACGCTGGCCACCTGCAGGCCGGGGTGTTCCTGATAAATTTTGAGCAGCTGCTCCCGGATGAGGGGCAGCGGGTTGCCGAGATTGGGCTGATAGTTGGTGTACAAAATCTGGCTCTTTTCGTCCACCACCACCAACTTGACGGTGGTGGAGCCGGAGTCGATGCCGATGTGCACCGGGCCGCAGTGGGCACTGAACGGCACATGCGGCACGCTGTGGGACATGTGCCGGGCGTGGAATTCCTCGTACTCCTGCTTGTTGGCAAACAGCGGCGGCTCGCTGGCATAGGTGGCCGTGGCGGCATACTTGTCCAGTGCGTCGGCCACATCGGTGAGCACAAAGGATTTGTCCGCATACAGGGCGGCACCCAGTGCCACATACAGCAGGCTGTTTTCCGGGCAGGTGCCGGTCACGCCCAGCGCCTCGTCAAAGCTCTTGCGCAGCACGGTGCTGAAGGTGAGCGGCCCGCCCAGATACAGGATGTTGCCCTTGATGGGGCGGCCCTGTGCCAGACCCGCAATGGTCTGGTTGACCACGGCCTTGTAGATGCTGGCGGCAATGTCCTCGGTGCGGGCACCCTGATTGATCAGGGGCTGCACGTCGCTCTTGGCAAACACGCCGCAGCGGGAAGCGATGGTGTAGGTGCGCTGGGCCTGCTCGGCGGCCTTGTTCATCTCGTCGGCGCTCATCTTGAGCAGGGTGGCCATCTGGTCAATGAAAGCACCCGTGCCGCCGGCACAGCTGCCGTTCATGCGCACTTCGGTGCCGTTGGTTAGAAACAGGATCTTGGCATCCTCGCCGCCCAGCTCAATGACGCAGTCGGTGGCGGGCACAAAGCGTTTGACCGCCACGCGGGTGGAGAACACCTCCTGCACGAAGGGCACGCCGCAGCTGTCGGCCAGACCCATGCCCGCCGAGCCGGAAATGCTCAGCAGTGCTTTCTGCCCGTGCAGCTGCTCGGCGTCAATGCGGCGCAGCAGCTCCTGCGCCTTTTCCAGAATATGACTATAATGTCGTTCGTATGTAGAATACAGCAGGGTATCCTGCTCATCCAGCACCACGCACTTGATGGTGGTGCTGCCGATGTCAAGACCTACTCTCACGTTGTTTTTCCTCCTAAGGCATCGTCTGCCGGGGCACGCCCTGCACACAGACGGTTCAGTTTTGACTGCCGAAAATTGTTCGGTAACAAATCATCCTCACAGTTTGCATACAAGGTCATTATAAACCAAATTGTCGGCACATTCAATCTGGAGCCTTTATTTTACACGAAAAAAATAGTATTTTCCGCTCCAAAAGTTAAACATTTTGTGAACTTGCCGGACTTTTTGGTGCTGATTTTTTTCGTGGCAAAGGTTCTTTGCTGCGAGCAAAAAAGAGCACTGTACCGGGTGGTACAGTGCCCCGTTTGCGTTGTTATGCCTGCTCAACTTTAAGCCAAGAGGTTTTTACAAAGTTTCCACACTCTATAAAAAGGCGCAGAGCCTTCTGATTTTCCAGAAGCGCTCCGCGCCTTTTTTCGTTGTCAGAACAGGTCCAGCATATTGTCGAGGTAGATCTCTTCCCGCACCTGCAGCTGGTGTTCCGGTTTGGTCAGATAGTACAGCAGAAATTCCAGCACCAGCGCACTGCCAAGGCCCCGGCCCTCGATCTTGAACTGCGAAAAGCCCATGGGCAGATAGGTGCTGCGGATGTCCTCCACTCCGATAAAGCCGGGGTTCCGCATTGCTTTGGAAAAGCGGTAGCCTTCCGCCGCACCGGGGGCCGTGCAGCGGTGCTCCGGGCAGAGCTCGCCCAGATTCCGGCGGCTGACGTTCTCGTAGCAGCGCCGCCGGTCGGTGCAGCCGAACCAGCAGCACTCGTTGCAGAGAAATTCCAGCTTGTCCTTCTGCGGCTGCGGCAGGCTGTCCAGCTGCGCAAAGGCTTTGTTCAGGCGGAAGTCCGGCACCGCATAGCGGAACTCCGGCCGGGCGGTCTCCGCTTCCAGCTGTGCAAACTCCGTGAGTACCTTGGTGGTGGAGGACACCAGATATAATTCCGGGTAGTGCGTCTGCAGATAATCCACCAGCAGGTCCGAATGCACGATGACGCCGTTCTGCACACTGCCCTGCGCGAACTGCGCGCAGAGGGCGTTGCATTTAGGGTCGGTCAGGTGCTCTTCCCGCAGCAGTGAATTGCTGAAGGTGAGCCGGGCCGAGATACCGTACTCCTGCGCAAGGGCCAGCACCTCCCGGGCGGTGTGTCGGCTGCAGCCGGTCCGTCCGCCGCCCCACAGGCAGTCGGCCGGGGCACCGTAAAGGGAGCCGATCTCGCACCAATCGTAAAACCAGTCGCGGTGCGTCCGGTACAGCGGCAGGAACACCCGGTACAGCTCGTAGAACTCAAACAGCCCGGGCAGGTGAAAATACGCTTTTCTGGGTTCCATGATCAGTCGTCCAGCCGGATCTTTTCCTTCAGCACCACGCAGCCGGCCACGGTGGCCAGTGCGGCAAAGGAGGCGATGGCACCGGTGATGTGCTCCTTATACCAGCCAAACAGCGATTTTGGGGATGTTGTACCGTCTTGTGAGGAACTCATTGTGGAAACTCTCCTTTAAATTTTATCGTTCCTATTATAGCCCCTCCCGCCGGGGAGGACAAGACGGAATTTCACCTCACGGATGGCTTTTTTTACAGTCGTCCGGGGGCCTGTTCTTTGGTTGTATTCAGTGGTCCAGCACGGTCTTGCCGGTCAGCGGGTCCGGGATGCCCAGCAGGGCCAGGATGATGGCCATGCGGATGTAGACACCGTTGTGCACCTGATCAAAGTAGGCGGCGCGGGGGTCGTTGTCCACGTCGGTGCTGATCTCGTCGATGCGGGGCAGCGGATGCAGCACCGGCATATCCGCCGGGGCCAGCCGCAGCATGGCTTCGTCCAGCTGGTAGCAGCCCTTCAGGCGCAGATACTCTTCCTCGTTGAAGAAGCGCTCCTGCTGGATGCGGGTCATGTACAGCACATCCAGATGGGGCAGTTCCGCTTCCAGATCATCGGTCTCGGTGTAGACCTGATGGGTAGGCTCCAGCGATTCGGTCTTGACGTAGCGGGGCAGGCGCAGGTCCTCCGGCGAGATGAACACAAAGCGGTTGCCCTCAAACTGGCTCAGCGCGGCGGTCAGGGAGTGGACCGTCCGGCCGAACTTGAGGTCGCCGCAGAAGCCGATGGTCAAATGATCCAGCCGCCCCTTGCGCTGACGGATGGTCATCAGGTCGATCATGGTCTGGGAGGGGTGCGCGTGGCCGCCATCGCCTGCATTGATGACCGGCACGCGGGCATACCGGGACGCCCGGAGCGGAGCCCCCTCCTTGGGGTGGCGCATGGCGATGACGTCGGCGTAGTTGCTCACCACGCGGGCGGTGTCCTCCACCGTCTCGCCCTTGCTGGCGGAAGAAAGCTGTGCCCCTGCAAAGCCCAGCGTTTTGCCGCCCAGACGCAGCATGGCCGACTCGAAAGAAAGCCGGGTGCGGGTGGATGGCTCATAGAACAGGGTGGCCAGGATGCGCCCGTCGCACAGGTGGGCGTAGGGTGCAGGGTTTGCCTCCATCCGGTCGGCAAGGTCCAGCAGGGCCAGCTGCTCGTTCCGTGAAAAGCTGTTCGGTTCAATAAAATGTCTCACAGCCATGCTCCTTTCAGCACGAACTTCTCGCGCTCGGCACCGGTGGAAACGAACTGGATCTCATGGTCCAGCTGCTTTTCCAGGAACTGCACATAGTTCTTTGCTGCTTCGGGAAGCTCGTCCCAGCGGGTGCAGCCGGAAATATCCTGCTCCCAGCCGGGCAGCATGGTGACCACCGGCTCCACACGGTCCAGGTCGGACAGCGGGTCGAAGGCGGGGACCTCCACGCCGTCCAGCTTGTAACCGGTGATGACCGGGATCTCTTTCAGGCTGCTGAGCACGTCCAGCTTGGTCAGGGCGATCTTGTCGGCACCCTGCATGGCAAGGCCATAGCGGCTGGCCACACAGTCAAAGGGGCCCACCCGGCGCGGGCGGCCGGTGGCGGCGCCGTACTCGCCGCCTGCCTTGCGCAGCTGCTCGTTCCACACTTCGCCCATGGCGTTCTCGGCCGCAAAGGGTCCGGCACCCACGCAGGTGGAGTAGGCTTTCAGCACGCCCACCACATGGTCCAGCTTGCAGTTGGGGATGCCTGCCCCCAGCGGTGCATAGGCCGCCAGCGTATTGGAGCTGGACGTGAACGGAAAGATGCCGTAGTCGATGTCCCGCATGGCACCCAGCTGGGCTTCCAGCACGATGCGCTTGCCGCTGTCGTGGGCCTGCTGCAGGAAGGCCCCCACATCGCAGATGTACGGAGCAAACTGCCCGGCCTGCACCCGGCACCACTCCAGCAGGGCGTCGTAGCTCATGGGCTCCTGATGATAGCAGCCCGCCAGCTCCAGATTCTTGGATTCCAGGATCATGTGCAGGCGGTCCTGCACCCGCTTTTCGTCCAGATGGAGCAGGTCGCCCAGACGCAGGGTCTTTTTGCGGTATTTGTCGCTGTAGGCATAGGCGATGCCGCGGCGGGTGGAGCCGAACGCACTGCCCTTCTTGGCCAGACGGTCCTCTTCCAGACCATCCTGCACCTTGTGCCACGGCATGGAGATGGTGGCCTTGTCCGAGAGTTTCAGGTTCTCCGGGCCGACGGTGATGCCGCGCCCCTCGATGGCGTCCATCTCCCCGGCCAGATGGTCCAGGTCGATGACCATGCCCGCACCCAGCACACAGGTCACGTCCGGGTGGAGGATGCCGGAGGGCAGCAGGTTCAGGATGAACTTGCCCTGCTCTGTGACGACGGTGTGCCCGGCATTGTTGCCGCCCTGATAGCGGGCAACGATGTCCGCATGTTCTGCCAGCAGGTCGATGACGCGGCCCTTGCCCTCATCGCCCCAATTGATTCCAGTAACAGCAGTCAGCATAATACTTCATTTACCTTCTTTTTCCATACCACTTTACGATACTTTTGGATTTCCCTCTTGCAATTTCGGATTGCAGTGCTATTATACGAGCAGAAGCAGAATGTGTAAAACGTATCTTCCACATGGCTGCAATGTAAATTTGATATGAATGGAGGCAGATGCCCATGTATGTAGACTGGGAATACTACAAGATCTTCTATTATGTGGCGAAGTATCAGAATTTTACCAAGGCCGCGCGGGTGCTGGGCAACAACCAGCCCAACATCACCCACTCGATGAACCGGCTGGAAAGCCAGCTGAACTGCGTGCTGTTCATCCGCTCCAACCGGGGCGTGACCCTGACCCCGGAAGGCGAGATGCTCTATTCCCGCATCGCATCGGCGGCGGTGCAGATCCAGGACGCCGAAGAGGAACTGAGCGCCAGCGCCACACTGGAGCACGGTGCCATCAGCATCAGCGCCACCGAGACGGCCCTGAACATCTATCTTTCCGAGAAGCTGCGGGCCTTCCACAACAATTTCCCCGGCATCCGGCTGCGCATCTCGAACCACTCCACCCCGCAGGCGGTGCAGGCCGTGAAGAACGGCGAGGTGGATTTTGCCATCGTATCCACGCCGGCCGAGGTGGAGCCCGGGCTGAAAATGGTGGAGCTGAAGTCCTTTTATGAGGTGCTGGTGGGCGGAAAGACCTTTACCGCACTGGCCAGCCAGAATCTTTCCCTGAAGGAACTGACCAACTACCCGCTGATCTCGCTGAGCGACGAGAGCATGACCCGCAGCTTTTACCGGCAGCTGTTCCTGGACCACGACGCCGTGCTCAAGCCCGACACCGAGGCCGCCACCACCGACCAGATGCTCACGCTGGTAAAAAGCGAGCTGGGCCTTGCCTTTGTGCCGGAACCCATGGCCCGGGAGCCGCTGCAGCGCGGCGAGATCGTCCAGCTGCATTTGCAGGAGATCATCCCCTCCCGCTCCATCTGCCTGGTCTACGACCACCACCGCCCGCTGAACACGGCGGCCCGGAAGTTCCAGCAGATGATCACCCAGACGACGGCACGGCATGCATGATGTTTTCCCATAAAGAAAGTGCCAGTGCACAAATCCTGTGCACTGGCACTTTCTGGTTTTTTGTTACTTCTTACGCGGTTCGGTGCTTTCTTTCAGCTCCCGGTGCTCTTCCTGCAGCTCCTGTTTCAGGGCATGGTTGATCTCCCGCGTTTCCTGCCGGATCTCGGTCAGGTCTTTTTCGATGACAGGGTTCTCTTCCAGATCTTCCCGGATGAACATCAGCGCAAAGCTGACCAGCAGAAAGCCGCAGCAGATCCAGATGGCCCGGCCGCCCAGCAGCGCAGCGCTCCGGCTGCCGATGCCGGCCCCGATGGCAAACAGCAGGATGATGCCAAAGTACCGCAGCATCCGGTCCCTGGCCTGCGGTTCATGGGTCTTGCGCCAGATGCACAACGCCTCCACGCCGCTGCGCAGGTCACCGATGCACATGGTGCTGGCAAAGGCGTAGCCGTTCACCTTGCGGAAAGCCTGCACCTGCATGGCGCAGGCAAACGAGACGATGGCGTTGGCCAGCAGGTTCTGCTCCTGCGGCAGAAAGCCCACGAGGAACAGCAGCAGCCCTTCGCCCAGCACCACCAGCTGCCGCCAGTGGAGCGTGCGCATCTCCCGGAAGCGCTCCCGCATTTTTTCGGCGGTGAGCACCCCCAGCGCAAAGGCGCACAACGGCACCAGATAATGCAGCACCCGCTCCCAGTTGCCATCCATCAGGTTGGCGCTGAGCAGCACGATATTGCCGGTCTGTGCGTTGGCAAACACTTTGCCCCGGAACAGGTAGGTATAGGCGTCCTGCAGGCCGCCGGACAGTGAAAGGAACACGGCGGTGAGAAAGGATTCGGACATTTGCCCGTGATGACTTGTTTTCATACATACACCCTCTTTCCGCACCCCATTATAATGCATTTTTGCGGCGCGGTTGATATCAGTTTTACATGCCGGATATGTATGCGGCACGCAGAGCCCTTGTTCTTTTAAGCATCCCCTGCTATAATTAAATTGCAATCTGCGCCGTTTCAGTCAATTCAACAGAAAGGGACGTGAATTTTATGTACATTTATTGGGAAGAGTGCGAACAGGGCCAGCTGCTAAAAGTCCCGGATAACGTAAGCTGGCAGCTCAGCTGTGAGAATTACGGTACCGAACTCAATCTTCATGTTGGCGAAGAAACTTACAGCATTCACGACGGTAGTGCTTCCTGGTTAAGCGATTATCCTCGCATGGAGGATTTCTTGGTGGAAGAATACCATACGGCTGTTGTTAAGGCCGTATCCAAGCTCATCGTTGAGAATGAGCCGAACTTTATTGATCTGCAGGAGCTCGAAGATCGCGTTCTGGAACCTTTTTGGGCAAAATGGAAAGAAAAGGGTTATGTGGAAGAGGCATGACTGCTTCGATGTTTTCACATTTCTCATCAGACGGCCGCTGCAGGCAGCCGTAAGCAGAAAAGAGATAGGCTTCCCCGAAAGGGGCTGCCTATCTCTTTTTTCGTTGTATGAGATACCGCAAAGAGCTTATCCGCTCACACGAACCCCGCTACCAGCAGTGAGGCGAACGCGCCGCAGGTGCTTTGGAAGTTGATGGGGGCAGGGTTCGGTCACCACACGGTGTCCTCACCGTCGGTGCTGCGGGCGGCGGCCACGCGGCTGCGGCGGAACATGCTTTCCACCACGGCGCAATACTTGTCGGCCAGGCACACGATGAAGGCCTCGCGGCAGGTGGGCACATGGCGGAAGGTGAGCGGCCACATGTGGCTGGCGATGATGTCCTGCTCCTTTTTGGTGATGTGGAACACCCGCTGGGCGTTCACGCAGGCATAGCCCGGGTGCGAAAAGCCGTGCATCTCGAACAGGCGGCGCAGGCCGTGGAAGGTGCTGCGCTTGTGCCAGTCGTAGAGGTAAAAGTCGTGCAGGAAGGCTCCCACCGCCAGCGAGGTCTCGTCGGCGTGCAGGTGCAGCCGCCGGTTGAGCCAGAAGCTCACCCGCACCACGTTCTTGCAGTGCTGGTAGGTGGTCACATCGCCGTGCTGGATAAACTCCCGCATGCGCTGCACCTGGGGGTTCTCATCGTATTGCTGCAAAATGGCATAAAGCTGTTCGTGTTCGGTCGTAGAAAGCTGCATGGGCGTTCTCCCCTTTCCGCCGTGAGGGCGGCAAAAAATGATCAGGAGCGGAGCTGCACCGGGTTGGAATTGCCGAAGTTTTCGGCCTGCGAGGGATTCTCCCGCTTCAGGGTCAGGTCCACCAGATACTGCTTGCCGTCGCCCAGTTCTTCCAGCTGGGCCAGCTTTGCGTTGGCAGACACCTCATCCGGGTACCACTGGATCAGGAAGAAGTTCTCGGCTTCCACACCGTAGTACAGCCACACGCCGTCGGCGCGCAGAAGGTCGTCGAGGTGGTCCACCTCTTCGCCGTCCGGCAGGCCGAGGCCCTCCTCGGCATACAGGTTCTCCGGCTCCACCTGGAGCATCTCGATCACCTGAATGGAGCTTTGCAGATATTCGTCCTGGGAAACGGCTTTGTCCGACCGGGTCCAGCCGGTGAGAAAAGCCTGCATCAAAAGGTCGCGCACCTTGATGCGCGGCAGAGTGGGATCATCCATAACCATTGGTCGTTCCTTCTTCCTGTTTGTTTCCGCTGACCAGTATACGGTTTTGGGCCGTGCAAGTCAACGGAATATTTGTGAATTTTTTGCAGGCACGCGAAAAACCGACGGCGTTTAACCGCCTGTCTCCCCCGTGCCCAGATGGAAATCAAAGGTGTCATCCAGCCACTCGCGGGCAAGGGTCAGCCAGCGGCTGCGGTGGGCGCTGGGGTGGTTCACCTCGGCGGTGCTCAGGCTGGTGCCGTGGCAGCCCTTTTCAAACAGATGCGCCTCGCACGGCACCCCGGCCCGGTGCAGGGCGCTGACCAGCAGCAGGGTGTTCTCCACCGGGACCGTCTCGTCCTCCATGGTGTGCCAGACGAACACCGGCGGGGTGCGGGGCGTGATCTTGTCCTCCAGCGAGAACGCCTGCTGCGCCGCGGGGTCCTCCCCGGCCAGCTGCACAAAACTGCCCCGGTGGGCGTACTCCCCTGCCGTGATCACCGGGTAACCCAAAATCACCGCGTTGGGGCGGGGCGGGTCCGGCAGGCCCGGCACCGCCAGCACGGCCCCGGAAAGGGCCAGATGCCCGCCCGCCGAAAAGCCGCACACCGCAATTTTTTCCGGCTGCACATGCCATGCGGCGGCGTGCTGCCGCACAAGGCCGATGGCCGCCGCCAGCTGCCGCAGGGGCAGGCCGTGCGCTGCATCGTCCCCCACGGCGTAGCGCAGCACTGCGGTGTGGTAGCCCGCCGCCGCAAACTGCAGGGCCACGGGGTCACCCTCGCGGGCGCTCAGATGGGTGTAGCCGCCGCCCGGCACCACCAGCACCAGCGGCCGTTCCATGGCCTGCGGCATCGTCTCCACGCAGTCCCGCAGGTACACCGTCAGAAGCCCGCCGCCGGGCAGGTCCAGCTGTTTCAGCTGCATCACACATCCTCCTTATACACGCCGCAGCGGCCCTCCGGGTGAGCTGCAATGAATTCCGCACACAGGTCTGCGCACATCCGGCACAGCTCCGGGCAGGGCCGCTTTTTGTAGTAGTCCGCCGTGCGGGCCTCGGCCTTCGTGCCGCCGGAAGGGGCCGCCCCGGCCTTTGCCAGCAGTTCCCGGCAGATAATACTGTCCCCGCCGTTGCGGGCACGGTACAGCCGGGCTGCCTCCTGCACGAGGGCATACATCCGGGATTTGTCCGCCGGATCGGCAGGGTCGGCGTAGACCAGGCTCAGCACCGTGACCACCCCGCAGAACGCGCCGCACACTTCCCGCATCCGGCCAATGCCTGCCCCGAACCCGGCGCTCATGCGCAGGGCCATCTCCTCGGAAAGCCCCAGCTGCGGCGCAAATGCCGCCACCACGCTCTGGCTGCAGTTATATCCTTTTAAAAAATAGGCGTAGGCTGCCTCGCCCTGTTTTGCCATGATTTCACATCCTTTGCGGTTTATTATAGCACAAACCGGGGCATTTTTAAACTTTTTATGAAAGCCCTTGATTTTTGCGGCAAAGCGGTGTATATTAGCACTCGAAAGTTATGAGTGCTAAGTGTTTGACGGCAGTTTCTTTCGTCGAGTGCTTGCACTGAATCCAGATAAAAAAAGAGGTTTTGTACTATGGCCAAGAAAGAATTTCAGGCAGAGAGCAAAAAGCTGATGGATATGATGATCAACTCCATCTACACCAACAAGGAAATTTTCCTGCGGGAGCTGATCTCCAACGCCTCGGACGCCATCGACAAGCTGTATTATAAGAGCCTGACCGACACCTCCGTGGGCATGAACAAGAGCGATTTCCGCATCCTGATCACCCGCGACAAGGAAAACCGCATCCTCACCGTGGAGGACAACGGCATCGGCATGACCAAGGCTGAGCTGGAAGAGAACCTGGGCACCATCGCCCACTCCGGTTCGCTGGACTTCAAGCAGGACAACAAGGACGAGAACATCGACATCATCGGCCAGTTCGGCGTCGGCTTCTACTCCTCCTTCATGGTGGCCGACAAGGTCACCGTCATCTCCAAGGCCTACGGCTCGGACGAGGCATGGCAGTGGGAGTCCTCCGGTGTGGACGGCTACGAGATGACCCCCGCCGAGAAGGACACTGCTGGTACCCAGATCATCCTGCACATCAAGCCCGACACCGAGACCGACCACTACGACAACTTCCTGGACGAGTACGGCATCGTGGCCATCGTAAAGAAATACAGCGACTATGTGCGCTATCCCATCCAGATGGAGCGCGAAAAGAGCCGCCAGAAGCCGGAACCGGACCCCAAGCCCGAGGACTACAAGCCCGAGTGGGAGACCTACACCGAGCTGGAGACCCTGAACAGCATGATCCCCATCTGGAAGAAGCAGAAGAGCGAAGTGACCGATGAGGAATACAACGCCTTCTATAAGGACAAGTTCGGCGACTATGCCGACCCCGCCCGGGTCATCGTGAGCCGCACCGAGGGCACTGCCAACTACAACGCCCTGCTGTTCGTGCCCAGCCACCGCCCCTACGACTTCTACACCAAGGAGTACGAGAAAGGTCTGGCCCTGTACGCTTCCGGCGTGCTGATCATGGAAAAGTGCGCCGACCTGCTGCCCGACTACTTCAGCTTCGTCAAGGGCATCGTGGACAGCCAGGACCTGAGCCTGAACATCAGCCGTGAGATGCTGCAGAAGGACAACCAGCTCAAGCTGATCCACAACGCTCTGGAAAAGAAGATCAAGAACGAGCTGCACGCCATGCTGGCCAATGACCGCACAAAGTACGAGGAGTTCTGGAAGGAGTTCGGCCGTCAGATCAAGTTCGGCGCCTACTCCGACTACGGCATGCACGCCGAGCTGCTGCGGGACCTGCTGCTGTTCTGGTCCGCCAAGGAGCAGAAGATGGTCACCCTGCAGGAGTATGTGGACAAGATGCCCGCCGAGCAGAAGTACATCTACTTCGCCGCCGGTGACTCCTCCGACCGTCTGGCCAAGCTGCCCTCCACCGAGCTGGTGCTGGGCAAGGGCTACGACGTGCTGCTGCTGACCGAGGACGTGGACGAGTTCTGCCTGCAGATCCTGCGCACCTATCCCCGCAAGGATGCCGAGGGCAAGGACGGCACCGTGGAGTTCAAGAACGTCAACAGCGGCGACCTGGGCCTTGAGACCGAGGAAGAGAAGAAGGCCGCCGAGGATGCCACCGCCGAGAACAAGGACCTGTTCGACGCCATGAAGACTGCTCTGGACGGCAAGGTGAAGGAAGTCAAGGTCTCCACCCGCCTGAAGGATCACCCGGTGTGCCTGAGCGCCGACGGCCCGCTGTCCATCGAGATGGAAAAGGTGCTGTCCAAGCAGCCCGGCAGCGAGGGCGTGAAGAGCGACAAGGTGCTGGAGCTGAACGCCGACCACCCCGTGTTCGCCGTGCTCAAGGCCGCACAGGAGGCCGGTGACACCGACAAGATCAACAAGTACAGCGCCCTGCTGTACGCACAGGCCCAGCTCATCGAGGGCCTGCCCGTGGACGACCCCACCGCTTACGCTGAGGCCGTGTGCAGCCTGATGAAGTAAGTTTTTCACGCACAGAAATACCCCCTTAACAAAACGACCGCGCTCCGCTATAATAGAGTGGAACACGGTCTTTTATTTTTATTGCGGAAAGGAACTCTGTTTCATGGAGCCGAGAAAACATTATTTTGCAAAGATCCCCACCATCGCCATCTTTATCGTGATGGCGATGTCCGGGCCGTTGGGAGTGCTGCTGTTCATCCTGAAGGGCATCGACCAGAAGGTGCAGAAGGAAGAGCAGGAAGCCGCCCGCGCCCGGGGCGACTACCGCGCCGACCTTGGGCCGGAGCCCGACCGGAAGAGTGAGCCTGTTTACGGACACGATGTGCCTACCGAGGCGCAGAAAAGCGCCAAGCAATGGCACAAGAACATTGCCACCCTCTGCACCATCATGGGCGCTGTCTTTCTGTTTGCCGGTGTGATGGATGTGGTGGATGTCATTGGCGCGTGGCAGCTGATGCCCGACCCCGGGGAGCTGTTTTCCGATATCGTCATGGCCATTGGCGGCGGCGGTGCGCTGCTGACCGGCCTGCGGATGAACAGCACCCGCAAGCTGGAGCGGCTGCTGGATAACGTGGTGGGCGAACGGGATAACATTCCTCTGCCAGAACTGTTTGCTGCCGCCGGGGTGGATGCCGCCCGGGGACGTCCTGCCGTGAAAAGCGCCATCGAGCACGGATACTTCGGCGCAGACGCCTACATTGACAACCGCACCGACACGCTGGTGGTGCGGGGCGCAGCACCGCAGCCGAAAAAGCCCGCACCCGCTCCGGCACCCAAGCCCCAGCCCGCCGCAGAGGACGAGTACGCCGCACTGCTGCGCCAGCTGCGGGAAGTGAACGATGCCATTCCTGACCCGGTGATGAGCCAGAAGATCTCCCGGCTGGAGGAGGTCAGCGAGCGTATCTTTGCGCTGGCACAGAAGGACCCGGACAAAAAGGCGCAGCTGCAAAAGTTTATGAACTACTATCTGCCTACCGCGCTCAAGCTGCTGAACACCTACGCCAGCCTTTCCCGGCAGGCGGTGGAGGGCACGAACATTACCGAAGCCAAGCAGAGCATCGAGCGCAGCATGGACCTGCTGGTGACCGCCTTTGAAAACCAGCTGGACAAGCTGTTCCAGTCCGATGCGCTGGACGTGACCACCGACATCGCCGCGCTGGAAGGCATGCTGAACATGGACGGCCTGACCGACAGCGCGTTCGGCAAATAATTCCATCCACAAAAACGAGGGAAAGCCCGCGGGCCTTCCCTCGTTTTGTTCTGTTCAGGTTTCTGCCAGCGCGGCCAGCACCGCCTTCTGCAGGTCGGTGACCGAGATGGTGCACAGGGCTTTCAGGTCGGCGTCGGAGCCGTCGGTGGGCTGGGCAGCGATCTCCGCCATGGTCTTGCCCTTCAGGGTGCTGCAATAGCCCTCGGCGTGCTCGTACCACTCCTTGTGCAGGGCACTGGCCTCCCGCAGGCCGTACTTGTCGCCCTGCTCGTTCTTGGTGTACACCGGCTCTTCCGGCCCGGAGACCGTGCCGTCCGCGCTGACGGTCAGCTGCGGCTGGGTCATGTCCCCGATGGCGCTGGTCACCCGGCCATTGCTGTCCACGGTCAGGGCCGCCAGCGTGATGTCTGCCTGGACGTGGGCGTCCTGGTCATCCGTGGCGGCAAGGTCCTGGGGCAGGTCTGCCGCGATCAGGCTCAGGGTCACCCGGTCCCCCTGGGCGGCTCCCAGTGCTTTGGCCTGTTCGCAGGCGCGCACCACGGCGTCCCGGTAGCGGTCCACCGCGATGGTGCAGCCGGACACAAGGTCGGCATCCTGCGGCTTGCCGTTTTCATCCGTTTTCAGCTTCTTTACCTCGTCCGGGGTCCTGCCGGTCAGGTAGTCGGCAAACCAGTCGGCCTGCTCGGCCCACCCTTTGCCGAGGGAGGACGCCGCCGCCAGCGGGTAGTCCTCCCCTTTTGTGCGCTTGGACCGCACATCCTCCGGAGTGGTCACGCTGCCGGTGCTCCCGCCGGAGACCGAAAGTTCCAGCTCGTCCAGCATCACGTCGGCCAGTTTGCCGTCGGCGTCCAGCACCACAGCCGCAGCGGCAGTGGTGATCTTGCCGGCCCGGTCGCTGCCTGCGGCCTCGGTCACAACGCCAAGACCGGTGCGCCAGGCCTGCTCCTGCCCGGCTGTGCCGCCGCTCATGGCACCGGACCCACTGCCGCTCATGGACCCGGCTCCGCTGCTGCCCGGAGCGCCGCCCCGGCCGCAGCCGGTCAGCGCCAGCGCAGCGGCCAGCGTACAGCCCCAAAACACCCGAAAAACCTGCTTCATGGTACACTTGCTCCTTTTGCTCCCGCGCAGCCGCACGGGCTTTGGAGCTAGTGTGCCCCCTGCCGGGGCAATTATGAGCGCGCCCTCACATCAACGGGCTGAGCAGGCGCAGCACACTGTCCAGCAGGGTGCCGGGAATGCTGGTGCGGCAGTCCGAAATATGGATCTCGCGGCACTGCGGCAGGGTGGCCCGCACATCGTCCCGCAGGGCAGCCACCTGACTGTTGTGCTGCAGCAGCACGCCACACTCAAAGTGCAAAAACAGGCTGCGGTAATCCATGTTGATGCTGCCCACCACGGCTGCCCGGTCGTCGCTCACCCAGCACTTGGCATGCAGGAAGCCCGGGGTGTACTCGTAGATGCGCACTCCCGCCTGCAAAAGCGGCAGGTAGTAGGAGCGGCTCAGGCGGAACACCAGCTTCTTGTCCGGGATGCCCGGCAGCACCAGCCGCACATCCACCCCGCGCTTGGCGGCGTTTTTCAGCGCATCCAGCATCTCTTCGCCCACAGCCAGATAGGGCGTGTAGATATACACATACTGCTCGGCCCGGGCCAGCAGGTTCAGGTACACCGTCTCCGCCACCGGCTCTTCGTCCAGCGGGCTGTCGGCGTAGGGCTGCACGATGCCATCCTGCACCGGGTGTGCACTGTGCTGGGGGCGGAAGGCGCTGTAGTCCGTCTCACTGGGGCGGAAAGCGTTCCAGAAGTTGAGGAACATCACGGTGAAATTCCACGCAGCATCGCCCTCGATGCGCAGGGCGGCGTCCTTCCAGTAGCCGAAGCGCTGCTCCGCGTTGATATACTCGTCGGCCAGGTTCACGCCGCCGGTGTAGGCGATTCGCCCGTCGATGACCACGATCTTGCGGTGGTCGCGGTGGTTCATCACCAGCGAGAGCACCGGCACCACCGGGTTGAAGGGGATGCACCGGATGTGCGCCCGCTCCATGCGCACCACAAAGTCGGTGGGCAGGCCCAGCAGGCTGCCAAAGTCGTCGTAGATCAGGCGCACGTCCACCCCCTGCGCGGCCTTGCGCCGGAGGATGGCTTCCACGCCGTCCCACATTTTGCCGGTGTGCACGATGAAATATTCCACAAAGATCGTGTGCTCGGCCCGCTCCAGATCCTGCAGCAGCTGGGGGTACATGGCTTCGCCGCAGGCAAAATACTGCGCGGCGGTGTTCTTCCAGGCCGGGTAGCGGCCGTACCGCGCCAGATAGCGGCTCATGCCGAGGCCGGAAGCATCCAGTCCGGCCACCTGGTCCGGCTGCTGGACAAGATCAGCCCTGTGGGCCTCGTCCACCGCCTGCAGCTTGCTGCGCAGCTGCTTGGCCGGGCGCTTGTTGCCAAAGGAGAGGTACAGTGCCCCGCCCAGCAGCGGCAGCACCCCCATGAGCGCGATCCAGCCGATCTTGTAGGCGCTGTTCTCGTCCTTGCGCACGAGGTACAGCATCATAAGCAGACTGAGCAGCTGCAAGCCGACGTTGACCCACACGCGGCCGGTGGTGAGGGAGAAAAACGCCCACAGCAGCCATGCCACCTGCAGGGCCACCAGCACCACCGTGATGGTGATCCGATTGAGGATGCGGCTGAAAAATTTTACGATCGGCAGCCGGAACATCAGGCTCCCTCCTTTTGCTCTGCATGATAATATACGTCAGTATAGCGCGGTTTGTGCGGTTTTGCAAGGGATGCAAAAAAAGCCAGCCGACAAAGCCTTTGCAGGCGGTGCCGGTTGGCATGGTTTGCGGGGTGCGGCTGCTTATTCTGCCGTTTTGCGGCGCAGCAGGCTCATGGGCGGCAGCTCCGGGGTGGGCATGGTGTATTTTTCCATGGCGTGAGGGGTGCTGTCCACCCGTTCCCCGGCCTCGTTCTCGATCCACTCCGGCGTCAGCGGGATGCTGCGGCCGTCCGGGCAGAGGGCTTCCAGCGTATCGCCCAGGCTCCACTTGCCGCGCTGCTGGCAGTGGGCCACGCCGTCCTCCCAGCGGTCCACCGTGCCCACGAACTCCCATTCGCGGATGTAGGTGGCGCTGTCGGTGGCCTGTTTGGCCTGCTCGCGGCCAAAGTAGAAGCCCGGCGAGTAGTGGCGGTGGCTGGTGCGGGTGAGCTCCTCGTAGACCTCAGCCGGCAGCTCAAAGTTGTCGTTGGCGGGGTCGGCCAGATAGGCGTCCAGCGCCTTGCGGTAGGCGGCGGTCACGCTGGCCACATAATAGAAGGTCTTGGCGCGGCCCTCGATCTTCAGGCTGTCCACACCGGCCTTGCAGATCAGGTCGATGAAGGGCGCGGTGCACAGGTCGTTGGCGTTGAGGATGTAGCTGCCGTTCTCGTTCTCGCCGATCTCGTACAGCTGGCCGGGGCGGGTCTCCTCGCTCAGGTAGTACTTCCAGCGGCAGGGCTGGGCGCACTGGCCCCGGTTGGCGTCGCGGCCTGCCATGTAATTGGACAGCAGGCACCGGCCGGACACGCTCATGCACATGGCACCGTGCACAAAGGCCTCGATCTCCAGTTCCGGCGGGGTCTTGTCGCGCAGGATGGCGATGTCCTGCAAGGACATCTCGCGGGCCAGCACCACGCGCTTGGCACCCAGGTTATAGGCGGCGCGGGCGGCGGCCCAGTTGGTGATGCCGGTCTGGGTGGACATGTGCACGTCGATGTCCGGGGCAACGGTCTTGCAGGCATCCAGCACGCCCAGGTCGGCCACGATGAAGGCATCCACACCGGCCTTGGCGGCCTCCTTGATGGCGTCCGGCAGGCGGTCGGCTTCCTCATTGGTGGGCAGGGTGTTCATGGTCAGGTAGACCTTGCGGCCCCGGGCATGGGCATAGATGACGCCCTCGGTGAGCTGCTCCGGCGTAAAGTTGGCCGGTGCAGACCGCATGCCGAACTCCGGCAGGCTGCAGTAAACGGCATCGGCACCGTAGTTGATGGCATAGCGCAGGCGCTCCAGATCGCCCGCCGGGGCGAGCAGTTCCGGGATTTGCAGCATAGTTGATATTCCTCTCTTTTTTCAGAAAATACGATTTGAAATGTCCGCCGCTTCGCTCTGGACATATTTAGCGGAAGAATTATTTTTAGATTCGCGTTTGTCGCGCTCTGCGGAGCGCTCCAAACGCATTTTCACAGGAAGGGTCGTAACGGGCAGCTTCAGCCGTAACGGACAACTTACCCTCTTATTTCACCGTCTTGTTCACTTCCGCTGCGGTCTGGCAGTTGGCGTTGTGTTCGCTGAGGGTGCGGGCATAGTAGTAGCTGCCCTTGAGGTCGGTGACGAAGAAATAGGCGTCCTTTGCTTCCTCGTCCGGCTCCGGGCTCAGCGCCGCCCGGATGGCAGCGATGCCGGGGTTGGAGATGGGGCCGGGGGTCAGGCCCGCTGTATGGTAGGTATCATACGCAGCGACGATGTTTTCCGGGATATTGTCCCACCCGCCGTAGTAGGGGGCCACCCAGTTCCAGAGGTAGTTGTTGTCGGCGTCGCTCTGGATGTAGCTGGACGTGTTGCTCTGCAGGCGCGGATAGGGCGAGCCCTCGGCCAGACGGTTGCGGAACACCTGCGCCACATTGGAGTCCTGGCTGTTGCCCGCTTCCTCCTGCACAAAGGAGGCCAGCGTGACCAGCTCGTTCAGGGTCATGCCCTGCTCCTTGAGCTTCGCATACATCGCATCGGTGATCTGCGCGTCGAACTGAGCATAGAACGTTGCCACATAGTTGTGCACGGTGTCGTCCTTCAAGAACTCGTAGGTCTCCGGGAAGAGATAGCCCTCGCACTTCATGAAGCGGTCCGGGGCGTCCTTGTCCTCCGGAACGTACTGCCAGAAGGTGTACGCGCTGAAATCGCCCTCGTTGGCTTCCTTCAGAAAGTCCTCGGCGCTGCACAGACCGGATTCCTCCATTTTCCGGGCAATGGCGATGGCTGTGGTGCCCTCCGGGAAGGTCAGACGCACGGTCTCGGCCTTGGCATAGGTGGAAAGGGCCGCAATGATGGCATCGTAGGCGTTGGCCCCGGTCTGCAGGGTAAAATCACCGTACTGCAGCTTTGCCGCGGCCCCCTTGTGCCCCACATACCAGCGGAACAGGTAGGCCGAGCGGATGACGCCCGCGTCCTTGAGCTCCTGCGCGATGGCGGCAACGCCGCTGCCCTGGGGGATGCTGACGGTGACCTCGGTGCCGGGCTTTCCGTTGCCGTGGATCTCGTTGTAGGCAAACACCCCTGCTGCTCCTGCGGCCAGCACCAGCAACAGTACCACTGCCAGCAAAATCTTCACGGCACCGCCTTTTTTCTTCGGGGCGGTGTGTCTCTCCTTGTGTGCCATACGCACCTTCCTTTGTTGTTTTTCTGCGTCTCAGCCTTCCAGCATCAGGCGCATATAGCTTTCCGATACGTCAAAGGGCTCACCGTCAAAACGGATCATGCCGTACTCCTGCCGGGTGCCCTCCCCCAGGAACAGGGACTGGGCGGCACCCACCGTGATCACGGCCTTTTCCACGATGACTTCCTTCTCGCGGGCGGCTTCCATGAGCACCTCGGCGGCGCGGTCGTCCTCGGCCATGAGCTCCACGAAATACAGGGTGTCCTCCTTGCGGAAGTACACGCCGTAGCCCCGCTCGTTGGCCACGATGGTGGCCCCGCGGGAATACAGGTCCCCCAGCACCACGGCCATGCGCTCCGGGGTGAACTGCACCGTATCGGGCCAGAACTTCTCCCGCAGCTCGCACAGCTTCTTGGCGGTAACGCTGTCAAACTCGGCCTGGCTCCACAGGTTGCGGGCCACCTCCCGCGGCAGGCAGCGCAATGCAAAGGCGCGGGCAAAGCCCTTGTCCTGCAGCAGAGCGGCCTGCTCCGGGGTGGCGGGCACGGCCACGGTAAAGCCTGCGCCCCGCAGCTTCTGCTGCGCACACAGGTAGTCCAGCAGGCCGGCCAGGATCAAACTGCCCTGTCCGCACAGGCCGTAGAGGTAACTGCCCTGCCGCCCCTGCAGCGTGACCGGCACCGCCAGTGCCACAGCGGCAATGGCGTCATTTTCCTCGGCCACATAGACATTCTGCTGCCCTGCAAAACGTTCCACGGCGTTGGCCGCAAATTCTTCCGACTCGCCGCGCTCGCGCTGCCACAGCGCCAGCACAGCCGCCTTGTCGGATGGCTGCATCAAACGATACATCTGTCAGGATGCCCCCTCTTATCGTATTTTATGTGCGTGTCCGGCCTGTCAGCCGGGCGTATGATCGGTCAGCAGGCTCGCCCTCTCAGTCACCTGCGGTGACAGCTCCCCCAAAGGGGGAGCCAAGAACCTGACCGCAACGTTTCTTGCCTCTCCCTTTGGGAGAGGTGGCATTGCGAAGCAATGACGGAGAGGGCGAAGTTGCCTCAGAGAAACTCCCGATGCACCTGCCTTTGCTTTGAATTATTTCAGCTGGCCCAGCACGATGCCCTGCACCTCGGCCTGGATGTCCTCGATGCTGCGCATGGCGTCGCTGTGGGTGCAGTGCACCGTGGTCCAGCCCAGATGCTCCGCGCAATACTCGGCGGCGCGGCGGCTGCGGGCCAGATACTCGGTATCTTTCTCGTGCACGTCCTTTTTGCTCTCGTCACCGTGGTAGCGGGCGGTCATCAGCCGCTGGCTGACCGCCGGGTCCACCTGCAGGTAGATGACGCTGTCCGGTGCGGGCAGGCCCAGCAGATGGAACTCGTAATCGAACAGCCAGTGCAAAAACGCCTCCCACTGCTCCGGCGGGAGCTTGGAGCACTGGTGCACCGCGTTGGAGGTGGTGTAGCGGTCGGCAATGACCACGCCGCCCTCCTCGTAAAAGCGGCCCCAGTCGGTCTTGTAGCTGGCATAGCGGTCCACCGCAAAAAAGCTGGAGGCCGCATAGGCGTTCACATCGTCCGGTTTTGAGCCGAACTGCCCGGCCAGATACATTTTGATCAGGGCGCTGGAATCGCTGGCGTAATCCGGGAAGGTCACCTCCCGCACCGGCAGGCCCTGGCTGGCCAGGTGCTTTGCCAGCAGCTTTGCCTGGGTGGCCTTGCCGCTGCCGTCCAGCCCCTCGATGACGATCAGCTTGCCCTTGCTCATACGGCGGCACCTTCCTTGATGGCGGCATATTTTGCACGCACCTCGGCGGTTTTGCCGCAGCACATCTTGCCCTCCGGGCAGGGGCCGCTCACGCAGGCCGGGCCGGATTTGGCAAAGATGTGGGGTGCCACCGGGTACACCAGTTTGAACATCTCTTCGGCAAGCTGGCGAATCTCCCACTGGGCGCGGCTGCAGCAGCGCAGGTGGAAAAAGTTCTGCAGGCTGCGGGCGTTCATGGTGACCACCATCTTGGTCTCGCAGGCGTTGGGCAGCACAAAGCGGGCGTCCTCATTGGCCTGTTTGCTGGCCTTGGCGCGGGCTGCCTTTTCCGGCATGCCCTCGGCCATCAGGCGGGCGGTGTGGCCCTCTTCCAGCTTGTGGGCAAGGTCAAGGTAGCGTTTGGCGTCCTCGTTCATGCTCTCAAGGAAAGCCGCCTTTGCCTCCGGGATGGCTTCGATCTCCGGCGGCACCACATAGCGGAAATCGTCCAGGCGCACATAGCGCTGGCTCTGCACGCTGAAGGATGCGATGCGGTGGCGGGTGATCTGGGCCAGCAAGGTACGGCTGACCCCCTCGATGCCAAAGGTGAAGCTGGCGTGCTCGATGGGGCTGGCGTGGCCCAGGTCGCTGAGCATGGTCAGGAACTTTGCCGTCTTTTCCTCGGTCAGGCCGTCCAGCAGGTCGGTGATGTGGGCGTCGGAGTAGCACAGCTTGGCGGCAGCCGCCACCACCTTTTCCGGCTCCGGGGTATGGGCGATCAAACGAACTGTCATCATTTTTGTGTCATTCCTCCGTTGTGATTTTGGTCAGCGGCGCAAAATTGGCCATGGTCTTTTTGATGCCGACCTTTTCAAAGTTGATCTCCACGATCTGGTCTCCGGCCGCAGGCTTGACCTTGAGCACGGTGCCCCGGCCAAAGACCTTGTGCTCCACGATGTCGCCCGGCTCGTAGTGCTTGGAGCCTGCGGGCGCTGCCTTTGCCGCCGGTGCACCGGTAAAGCTGATCTTTGCGGCCGGGGTCTTTGCGCCCGTGCCGGAATACCCGGCACCGAACCCGCCCGAACGCACCTTGGGCTGGGTGGAGCTGTTGCCGTAGGCGGCACCGTAGCCGGAAGAGGAAGTGCCCCGCCCGGCATAACCGGAACCGAACCCGCTGCGCTCCCCGGCGTTGTACTCGCGGTTCAGGTAACCGCCGCCGGAGCGGGAACCATAGCCGCCGGAACCGTAGCCCCCGGCGCTGCGGCCCCAGCCGGAAGGCCCGGAGTACCCGGACGCGCCGCCGGGCACGGTGTCGCTGTAGCTGCTGCCCCAGCCGCCCAGACGGGAACGCTGTTCCAGCACCGGGCTGCGGGTCTCTTCGATGTACTCCGGCTCGATCTCGCGCAAAAAGCGGCTGGGCTCGTTGCGCTGGGTGCGGCCGTAGAGCATGCGGGTGACGCTGTTGGAGATGTACAGTTCCTTTTTGGCGCGGGTGATGCCGACGTAGGCAAGGCGGCGCTCTTCTTCCAGGTCCGCCTCGGAATACTTGCTCATCTCGCTGGGGAACACGCCCTCTTCCATACCGATGAGGAACACATAGGGGAACTCCAGCCCCTTGGCCGAATGGATGGTCATCAGCACCACCTGGTCGGCGCTCTCGTTGTAGCTGTCGATGTCGCTGATGAGGGCGATATCTTCCAGATAGCCCTCCAGCGTGGCGTCCTCGCCGTGCTGGTCGCAGTAGTTCTTGACGTTGTTCACCAGCTGACCCAGGTTCTGCAGGCGGTCGGCGGCGTCCTCGTGGCCCTTGGCGGCGTCGGCTTCCAGCATGGCCTTGTAGCCGGTCCGCTCGATGACGTCAGCGGCAAAGGCGTCCAGCGTCTTGGTCTCCAGCGAATCCTGCAGGTTCTGGTAGATCTGCCAGAATTTCAGCAAGGGCATCACAGCCCGGCTGAGCTTGGCGTACTGGTCGGCGTGGCCGATGATCTCCAGCATGCTCACCCCCTGCTGGGCGGCAAGGTCTGCAATGACCTCCACCGTGGTGTTGCCGATCTTGCGGGCAGGCTCGTTGATGATGCGGCGCAGGCGCACGTCATCGCGGGGATTGGCCACGATGGACATATAGGAGTGGATGTCCTTGACCTCTTTGCGGTCGTTGAAGCGCTGGCCGCCCACGATCTTGTGGGGGATGCCCGCGCGGGTGAAGTAGCTTTCGATGGGAGCCGACTGGGCGTTCATGCGGTAGAGGATGGCGTGGTCGGCCAGATGGCCGCCCGCCTTGAGGTGCTGGCCGATGACGTCCGCGATGTGCATCGCCTCGTCCTGCTCGTTCTCGGCGGTGTACACCTGCACCTTGTCGCCCTCGCCGTTGTCGGTCCACAGGGTCTTGCCCTTGCGCTCCGTGTTGTGCTGGATGACGCAGTTGGCGGCGTTCAGGATGTTGGAGGTGGAGCGGTAGTTCTGCTCCAGCCGGATGGTCTTTGCCCCGGGGTAGCACTTTTCAAAGTTGAGGATGTTCTCAATGGTAGCCCCGCGGAAGCGGTAGATGCTCTGGTCATCGTCGCCCACCACGCAGATGTTGCGCTCCGGGCCGGTGAGCAGGCTCACCAGACGGAACTGCGCCACACTGGTGTCCTGATACTCGTCCACCAGCAGGTATTTGTATTTGGTCTGGTAGAAGTCCCGCACGTCCGGGTGCTCTGCCAGCAGCTGCACGGTCTGGTAGATGAGGTCGTCGAAGTCGAAGGCACCTGCCTCCTTCAGCCGCTTTTCGTAGGCGGCGTAGATGCGGGCCGCCAGCGCCCCCTTGGTGTCCTTGGCGGGGTTGGCAAGGGCCTGTTCCGGGCTGACCAGCTGATCCTTCCAGCGGCTCATCTGGTTGATGGCGCTCTTGATGGGGAAGAACTTGTCATCCACGTTCAGGTCCTTGTACACCGCCTTCATCACCCGCTGGGCGTCGTCGGTGTCGTAGATGGTAAAGCTGCGAGGGTAGCCAATCTCCTCCGCCCAGCGGCGCAGGATGCGCACACAGGCCGAGTGGAAGGTGGAGGCAAACACCTCGTCGCCCTCTTCCCCGCCCAGCATCCGGCGCAGGCGCTCCTTCATCTCCCCGGCCGCCTTGTTGGTAAAGGTGATGGCCATCACGTTCCAGCTGCGCACGGCGTTCTGCCGCAGCATACCGTCCAGCCAGCCGGGCGCGGCGGTGCCGGTCATGATGGCATTGCGCAGGGCCTTGACGTCCTCTTCGGTGGCGGGGCGGGGCAGCCGTTTTGAGCCGTGGGCCGAGCCAAACCGGATGAGGTTGGCAATGCGGTTGACCAGCACGGTGGTCTTGCCGCTGCCGGCTCCGGCCAGGATGAGCAGCGGGCCGTCGGTGGTGAACACCGCCCGCCGCTGCATCTCGTTCAGGCGGCCGAACTGCTTTTCGATATAGGTGTCGCGCAGAGCGCAGAATTCTTGTGTCAGATCTGTTGCCATGGGTTCCCCTGTCTCCTTTTATTGTCAAAGAACAGTATACCACATTTTCAGGAAATTGAGAATAGCCGGTGCGATTGCAGGCGGCATTTGCGCGGAAATTTTGCGGCCCATTTTCTGCGCAGGGGGTCCGCTGCCGGTGCCGCCCCGGGCAGGTTCCGTGGAGCCATGCTCTGCCACACCACAAGGCGGTTGGCGCAGACGGAGGGTCCACATGGTTTTTCTACCGGGGTGAAACAGATTGCACAGAGACAAATATATAATTATATATCGTTATTTTTCGTCTGTGTGCAAGTCTTGCACTCTGACCCCTATTTGCACAGAGACTCAGTGTGCAGGCATTGTCTGTGTGCAAGCCTTGCACAGTGACTTTTTTGACGATACGTTGTTCAAAATCAGTCAGTGTGCAAGATAGTGCTTCTCTATCAGAGCTTGCACAGTGACAAAACAAAACCCGCCCGGCAGTACAGGACCACCGGACGGGAACGTTTGTTTTTTCAGGGAATGCTTAGCCGAAGATGTTGATCAGAATACCAGCAGCAACGGCAGAACCGATAACGCCGGCCACGTTGGGACCCATGGCGTGCATCAGCAGGAAGTTCTGCGGGTTCTCGCTCTGGCCCACCTTCTGGGACACACGGGCGGCCATCGGCACAGCGGAAACGCCTGCGGAACCGATCAGCGGGTTGACCTGGCCGCCGGTCACAGCGTACATCACCTTGCCGCACAGCACACCGGCTGCGGTGCCGAAGGAGAAGGCGATCAGGCCCAGCACGATGATGAACAGGGTGCGGGTGTTCAGGAAGGTGTTTGCACTGGTGGTGCAGCCAACAGACAGGGCCAGGAAGATGGTGATGATGTTCATCAGCTCATTGCCGGCAGTCTTCTGGATGCGATCCGTCACGCCGCACTCCTTCATCAGGTTGCCCAGCATCAGCATACCCACCAGAACGGCGGCATCCGGGACGATCAGGGACACGATGATGGTGACCATGATGGGGAAGATGATCCTCTCGGTCTTGGAGACGGTGCGCAGCTGCTTCATCACGACGGTACGTTCCTTCTTGGTGGTCAGTGCCTTCATGATGGGCGGCTGGATGACGGGCACCAGCGCCATGTAACTGTAGGCCGCCACAGCGATGGAGCCCAGCAGCTCAGGAGCCAGACGGGAGGTAACGAAGATGGCGGTGGGGCCGTCGGCACCGCCGATGATGGAGATGGCAGCGGACTGCTTCTGGGTGAAGTCCACCAGACCGGTAGCGGCCAGCAGGCGGGCACCCATGTAAGTACCAAAGATGCCGAACTGTGCGGCAGCGCCCAGCAGCAGACTCTTGGGGTTGGAGATCAGCGGAGCAAAGTCGGTCATGGTGCCGATGCCCAGGAAGATCAGCGGGGGGTAAATGCCCAGCTTGACGCCCATGTAAAGCATATCGGCAAGGCCGCCGTTGTTCAGGATCTGGACCCACAGGGGGTGTTCCAGACCGTCACCGACGAAATATTCCATGTGGATGACGCCGCTGCCCGGCAGGTTTGCCAGGATCATGCCGAATGCCATAGGCAGCAGGATCAGGGGCTCGAATTCCTTCACGATGGCGAGGTACAGCAAAAAGCAGCCCACGCAGATCATGATCGCGTACAGGTAGCCGCCGGGCTCACCGAACCGTGCAAAGCCGGAACTTTGGAAAATACCGACCAGAGTATCAATAAACTGTGTCATGTTCTTCCTCCTGTGTTAAAACGGGGCCGTGGTGTCGTTCACACCGGCCTTGCCCCAGCCGTTGGTGCCGCGGCGCACCGCCTTGAGGGTGTACTTGCCATTGCCCATTGCGTGGATGGCGGCCATGATGGCAGCCACCACATCACCGGGAATGCCTTCCTCCACCTGGGGAGCCGGAGCAGCGGCCTGCTGCACCGGGGCAGCGGGCTTTGCAGGGGCGGCGGGCTTGGAGGCAGCAGCCTTTGCGGCAACCTTCTTCTTGCCCAGACCGTCGAAGATCTTGCCCTCCAGCGTGATGATTGCCATCAGCAGCACGAGGATCAAGAACACCAGCACGATACCGGTAATGGTAACGACGACGTCAAAACCTAAATCCATGGTTTTTCCTCCTGTTTCTCAAGAATCCGCAGCCGGTGCAGGCACCTGCCGCGAAAACACGATTTGGGAATAGTATACCTTATTTTCCCATTTAATTCAACAAAAATGGACAAATTTTCTTTTTTCCCGCAACATTCTTACCGGCGGCCGATGCGCGGGGTGGCGTCGGTGAAGCCGGTCTCCAGCTTGTCGCCGATGCCAAGGCTCATGGCCGTGCCCAGGGCCACGCAGTTGACGGGGTCGGGCGAGACGGTCACTTCCACCTTCAGCTCCTGGGCCAGATACTCGGTCAGGCCGTGCAGCTGGGCACCGCCGCCGGTGAGCATGACGCCGTTGCGGTAGATGTCACCGGCCAGCTCCGGAGGGGTCTTTTCCAGCACCTGGTGAGCCGCCGTGCCGATCTGCTCACTGAGCATCATCACCGGCTCGTACAGGTCATCGGTGGACACGTTCACGCGCACCGGCAGGCCGGTGAGCAGGCTGCGGCCCTTGATCTCCATGGTCTCGTGGAAATCGGTCTTTTGCGGGCAGCAGGCCACATGCTTTTTCAGCTCCTCGGCGGTGCGCTGGCCGATGGCGATGCTGTACTTGTTGCGCACATGCTTGAGGATCTCCTCATCGTAGTGGTTGCCGGCCACCCGCACGCTGGTGGCCTTGACCTTGCCGCCCAGGCTCAGCACGGCGATGTCGGTGGTGCCGCCGCCGATGTCGATGATCATGCGGCCGTCCGGCTGGGTGATGTCGATGCCGGAGCCGAGGGCGGCGGCGATGGGCTCATCGATGAGGTACACCTGACGGGCACCGGCGGCCACCACGGCCTCCACCACGGCGTCGCTCTCAATGCCGGTGATGGCGGCGGGCACGCACACGGCCACCCGGGGCTTGACCATATGGGAGCTGTACACCTGCTTGACAAAGCGGCAGATCAGCTCTCGGGTCATGGTGTGGTCGCTGATGACGCCGTCCTTCAGCGGGAAGATGGCGGAAATGTAGTTGGGGGTGCGGCCTACCATGGCCAGGGCCTTGTCGCCCGCCTCCAGCACGGAGTTCTTGCGGGTGTCCATAGCCACCACGCTGGGCTGGTTGAGCACCACGCCCTTGCCCTCCTGCGCGATGATGATGGTAGTCGTACCCAGGTCGATGCCGATATCGTTCTGTGCCATAAGTCGTTCGTTCCTTTCTCTTGTGCCTCTATCGTAAAAAGCCCGCCGGGCGGGCAAAAATCAGATCAGAGTTCAGTATAACATAGTTGCGGCAAAAAGTATACAAGTTTTGCAGCCTTCATTCCTCCACACGCACCTGCTCCGGCGGCAGCTCCGCCTGCAGCAGGGCGCACAGGCCGCTGTAGCGCAGGTTCTGGCGCACATTGCTCATCATGCGGTTGGCCACGTCCCGCCGGCCCGCCACGATGCACAGCTTGCGTGCGCGGGTAACGCCGGTGTAGAACAGGTTGCGGTAACACAGGCGGGGCGGCACCTGCGCCACCGGCAGGATCACCGCCGGGAACTCGCTGCCCTGGCTCTTGTGCACCGTGATGGCGTAGGCGATCTCCAGTTCGTTGAGGTTCTCGGCCGGGTACACCAGCCGCCGGTCGTCCATGCGCACCACCATGGAGCGCTCCCTTGTGTTGATGCTCTCCACGATGCCGATGTCGCCGTTGTAGGCTCCCACGCCCTGTTCCCCGCCGATGCGCTGCCAGACGATCTCGTAGTTGTTGCGCACCTGCATCACCTTGTCGCCCACCCGGAACACCCGGGCCGCGCTCTGCAGCTGGGGTTTGCCCTTCTGCTCCGGGTTGAGCAGGTTCTGCAGCTCCACGTTCAGCGCCTGGGTGCCGGTGGGGCCCAGCTTTGTGGGGCAAAGCACCTGAATGTCCCGCACGGGGTCGAACCCATAGCTGCGGGGCAGCCGGGTGGTAACCAGGTCGCACACCAGCTTCTGGGCGGCGTCGCCGTCCGCATCGAGGAAGAAGAAATCGTCCGTTTTGCCGCCCTTCTGCAGCGGCTCGCCGCAGATGATGTGGTGGGCATTTTCCACGATGAGGCTGCGTTTGGCCTGCCGGAAGATCTCGTTGAGGCAGACGGTGGGCACGCACCCGGAGCGGATGATCTCGCCCAGCAGGTTGCCGGGGCCCACGCTGGGCAGCTGGTCGGCGTCGCCCACCATAATGATGCGGCAGCTGTAACGCAGGGCCGTGACCAGCGCCTGAAACAGCTTGACGTCCACCATGCTCATCTCGTCCAGAATGACCACATCGCATTTGAGCAGGTTCTTGTCGTTGTGGATGAAGCTGACCACGCCGCCGGTATAGTCCACCTCCAGCAGGCGGTGGATGGTGCTGGCCTTGCGGCCGGTGAGCTCGCTCAGCCGTTTGGCGGCCCGGCCCGTGGGGGCGCACAGGGCCACCCGCTCGGCCTGATTTTCCAGCAATTGCAGGATGGCGTTCACGGTGGTGGTCTTGCCGGTGCCGGGGCCGCCGGTGAGCACCAGACAGTTCTCGGTCATGGCCTTGCGGATGGCTTCCCGCTGCAGCGGCGCATAGGCAAAGCCCTGGGTCAGTTCCAGCACCTGCAGGTTCCGGTCCAGGTCACGGGCGGTGTTCTTGCCCCGCCGGGCCAGAATGGCCAGCCGGTGGGCAATGTCCTGCTCGGCGGCCAGAAGGTCCGGCAGGTAGATGTAGGGCACGCCGTCGAACATCTTCACGCAGAGTTCTTCGGTCTCGATGCACTTGTCCAGCGCACGGGCCAGCTTTTCCGGCGGCTGGTGGATGAAGTTGGAGGCGGTTTCCAGCAGCTGGGCCCGGGGCAGGCAGGTGTGGCCGTTGCCCGCGTTGTGGCGCAAAGTGCGCAGCAGAGCGGCTTCCAGCCGCTGGGCGCAGTCGCCCTCCATGTGGTAATACTGGGCGATGCTGTCGGCGTGGCGGAAGTCCAGCTGCAGCGGCTCCCCGCACAGCAGGTAGGGGTTGGCCGAAATCGCCTGCATGGCCCCCGGCCCGAACGCCCGGAACACCTCCATGGCCTTGCGGGGGCCGATCTCGAACTGTGCCAGATAGGCGATGAGCTCCCGCATGCCGAACATCCGCTTGAACTCCTGCTGGATGCGGTCGGCCTTGTCCGGCGAGATGCCGGGCACCTGCGTGAGCCGGGCGGGGTCGTTGGCAATGACCTCCAGCGCCTCGGCCCCGAACAGGTCGATGATCTTGTCCGCCGTCTTGGCCCCGATGTAGGGCAGCGACCGGCTGGCAAGGAAGGCGTACACGGCTTCCAGATCCTTGGGCATGTCCGTCTCGCACTCCTGCGCGTGGAACTGCCGGCCATAGGTGGCGTGGTTCTCGTACCGGCCGCGGCAGATGACGCTCTCCCCGGCGTGCAGCTCCCCCACGACGCCGCACACCACGGTGATGACCCCGCCGCCGGACACCTCGAACACGGTGTAGCCGTTGTCGGCGTTCTCGTAGATGATATCTTCCACCGTGCCTTCCAGCTGTTCCAGCTCCTGTTCTGCCATCTGCTCACCTCCCTGTTTGCATAATTATTTATAGTATAGCCTTTTTGGGGGGATTTGTAAATAAAAAGCGGGACAGCCCCAGCTATCCCGCTCATAAGATGGATCCGTTATGCTTGTGCCCGGATCCCAGCAGCCTCCAGGTCTTTTTCTCGCTGCAGCTTCCGGCGCACCGCCAGATAGGCCGGGATGAGGAAGAAGCAGGCAAAGAACCAGGCCACCGGGCTTGCGATGCAGGCCGCAAAGTAGCCCCACAGCGGCACGAACCAGAAGCCCACCATGGCGCGGGCCACCATCTCGGCCACACCGGCAAACATGGCAAGGCCCGAATAGCCCAGCCCCTGGATGGTGTAGCGGTAGATGATGAGCACCGCCAGCGGGATGTAGAACACGCTGTTCCAGAAGATGAAGCTCTGGGCGTTGGCCATGATGGCAGTCTCCTTGGCTTCCAGGAACAGGCCGATGAGCAGCTTATCCGTGAACCGCAGGATGAGGAAGGACGCCACACTGTACACGCAGCCGATGCCCAGCGCCGTGTACACGCCGCGGTCCACCCGCTTGAGGTCGTGGGCACCCATGTTCTGGCTGGCGTAGGTGGTCATGGCAGTGCCGATGCTTTCCAAGGGCACGCAGAGGAACTGGGCGGCCTTGCTGCCGGCGGTCTGTGCGGCCACGATGTCGCTGCCCAGACCGTTCACGGCACCCTGCAGCACCACGCTGCCAATGGCCGTGATGCTGCACTGCAGGCCCATGGGGATGCCCATGCTGCACAGCTTTGCACAGTGGGGCAGGCTGAACGCGCCTTCGTCCTTGCTCCAGCGCAGCTCATGGTAGTGACGCAGGATGTACAGCAGGCTGCCCACACCGGCCACGCCCTGACTGAACACGGTGGCAAAGGCCGCGCCGAACACACCCATGTCAAACACGATGATGCAGGCAAGGTCCAGCCCGATGTTCAGAAAGCTGGCCACCAGCAGGAAGAACAGCGGGCGCTTGCTGTCGCCCAGCGCGCGCATTAGGGCACTGGTGACATTGTATAATAAGGTGAGGGGGATGCCCGCAAAGATGGTGCGGATGTAGACATCGGCCAGGTCGATGATGTTGGCGGGGGTGTTGGTCCACACCAGCACGGCGCGGGTGAGCGCCACGGTGACCACCGTAAGCACCACCGCAAACAGGATGGACAGCCACACGGTGTTGGCCGTGTAGCGGCGCATCTCTTTATAGTCCTTGGCACCGAAGGTCCAGGAGATGGGGATGGAAAAGCCGCAGGCAATGCCGTTGACAAAGCCCAGCACCAGATAGTTCAGGCCGCCCACGCTGCCCACGGCCGCCAGCGCTTCCACGCCCACAAAGCGGCCCACGATGATGGTGTCGGCCAGGTTGTAGAACTGCTGGAACAGGCTGCCCAGCATCAGCGGCACTGCAAAGGCAAGGATCAGCTTCAGCGGGCTGCCCTGCGTCATATCCTTGGTCATAGGTTTCCTCCCATCCATGCAAAAAAGAGCCGTTGCTCTGCATTTTTGCCGTGAAAAACGCCCTGCCGGAAAGAGGCAGGACGTTGTGTACATACATGAAAGATATTATAGCCGAGGCAAGCGCATTTTACAAGATTTGCATTGCATCAACATTTCCAGTTTTTTGCCGGAAGAATTGGTCATTCTGCGCACAGCACCACCGCGTTGCCCACGCTCTGCTTTGCGCGGTGCACTTCGTCCTGCCCAAGGCTGATGCTGCCGAAGGCACAGCAGCCGTCACCGATCATGACCGCGATGGCCAGCGCCACCACATCGTGTCAATGGGTTTTGTGCGCAGACCGCCGCCTGTACCGTGCATTATAAAAAGGAAGGAAAGTGTGTCAGAACTGTAAAAGATAAATTATTTTAGTTATTTTTGTTGACTTATCCAACGATTCGGCTATAATGGTCGTGTTCCGAATTACTCAAACATTTTAGCTATTTAAAAACATCCAACATACAAAAGGAGAACACTACCATGACGTTTGAAGAAATGAAGAAGATCGTTGTCGATACCCTGAACTGCGACGAGGACAAGGTGACTATGGAGGCCAGCCTGACCGAGGATCTGGAGGCCGACAGCCTGGATGCCGTGGAGCTGAACATGGCCCTGGAGGATGCCTGCGGCGTGTCCGTGCCCGACGAGGAGCTGGCAAAGCTCAAGACCGTGGGTGACATCTACAACTACATCACCGCACACGTCTGAGGCAGAACACCATGAACGAGATCCGAGACCTGTTCCCCGGCCGGATGCGGGAACGCACCTTTCAGCTGAAAGCCCGGCGGGATGCCGGGGCCGTCTGGCATGAACCCCAGTTCGTGGAGTGCAAGCAGTGCGGCCGCCGCGCCACCCGCACCATCTGGGCCCGCAGCCTTTACGTCTGCCCCAACTGCGGCTATCACATGCCCATCGGCGGCTACTACCGGCTCAGTCTGGTGCTGGACCACGGCAGCTTCCGGGAGCTGGACGCCGACCTGCCTCCGCAGGATGTGCTCCGGTTCCCCGGCTACCCGGAAAAGCTGACCGCCGCCCAGAACAAGACCGGCCTGCGCGAAGCCGCCGTCACGGCGACCGGCCGCATCGGCGGGGTGGCCTGTGTGGCTGCCGTGCTGGACAGCCGGTTTTTCATGGGCAGCATGAGCACCGCCGTGGGCGAAAAGATCACCCGCGCGGTGGAGTACGCCGCAGCCAAACGCCTGCCGCTGGTCATCTTCTCGGCCAGCGGCGGTGCCCGCATGCAGGAGGGCATTTTCAGCCTGATGCAGATGGCCAAAACCAGCGCCGCCATCCAGCGCTTTTCCGCCAGAGGCGGGCTGTACGTCAGCGTACTCACCCACCCCACCACCGGCGGCGTGACCGCCAGCTTTGCAAGCCTGGGCGACATCATGCTGGCCGAGCCGGGGGCGCTGATCGGCTTTGCCGGGCCCCGCGTCATTGAGCAGACCATCGGCGAAAAGCTGCCCGCCGGGTTCCAGCGCAGCGAGTTCCAGTTGGAGCACGGCTTTGTGGATCAGGTGGTGCCCCGCGACCAGCTGCGCGACACCCTGATCCGGGTGCTGCAGCTTCATGTGGGAGGAAAACACGAATGATCAAGGAAATTCTGGAGCAGCTGGCTCCGCTGGATGCGCAGATCACCGCCCTGAAGGGCAGCGGCGACGACATGGACGCCATCACGGCCCACGCCGCCGAGCTGGCAGAGCTTGCCGTAGAGGAGGACGAGATCCTGCGTGCCTGCGGCCCGCTGACCGCCGAGGACCGGGTCTTTCTGGCCCGGCACCCGGACCGCCCCCACATTGACGAGACCATCTCCGCCCTGTTCACCGACTTCTTTGAGCAGCGGGGCGACCGCCAGTGCAAGGAGGACCCCGCCATTCTGGGCGGTGTGGCCCGCTTCCACGGCATGCCGGTGACCGTCATCGGTCACCGCAAGGGCTCCTCGCTGGAGGAGAATCTGGCCTGCAACTTCGGCATGCCGGGGCCGGAGGGCTACCGCAAGGCCCTGCGCCTGATGAAGCAGGCCGAGAAGTTCGGTCGGCCCATCATCACGTTCATCGACACGCCGGGCGCTTACCCCGGCAAGGACGCCGAGGAGCGCGGCCAGGGCGAGGCCATCGCCCGCAACCTGATGGAGATGAGCGGCCTGACCGTGCCGGTCGTTGCCGTGGTCACCGGCGAGGGTTCCTCCGGCGGTGCGCTGGCACTGGGCGTGGCAAACCACATCCTCATGCTGGAAAACGCCGTCTATTCGGTGCTGAGCCCCGAGGGCTTTGCCAGCATCCTGTGGAAAGATCCTTCCCGCAGCGGCGAAGCCTGCGAGATGATGAAGCTGACCGCGCAGGACCTGTACCGGGACGGCATCGTGGAAGAAGTGATCCCGGAGCCGGTGGGCGGTGCCCAGCGCGGCCACACGGTGCTGTTTGAGCAGCTGGACGCTGCCCTGTGGGCACACCTGAAAACGCTGTGCCGCATGAACGGCAGGGCCCTGGCCGACCAGCGCTACAAGAAATACCGCCAGATCGGAGAAATGAGGAACGCATGAAGGGCTTCCAGCTGATAGCCACCGGCGGGGCGCTGCCCGGCCGGACGGTCACGAACGAAGAGCTCAGCCGCACCGTGGACACCAGTGACGCGTGGATCACCTCCCGCACCGGCATCCGCACCCGGCACTGGTGCACCGCGGACGAATCCGCCGCCACGCTGGCCATTGCCGCCGCAAAACAGGCGCTGCAGCGCAGCGGCCTTGCCCCGGCAGACATTGCCTGCTGCGTGTGCGCCACCCTGTCGGCCCCGGATGCCACCCCCAGTGTGGCCTGTCAGGTACAGGCGGCGCTGGGCCTGCCGGAAAACCGGCCCGCGCTGGACGTCAACGCGGCCTGCTCCGGCTTTTTGTACGGCACTGCTGTGGCGCGGGGCCTGCTGGCCACGCTGGGCGGGCAGTACGCCCTGGTCATCGGGTGCGAAGCCCTTTCCCGCCTGATGGACCCCGCCGACCGCTCCACCTGCGTCCTCTTCGGGGACGGAGCCGGGGCGGCCATCTTCCGGCTGGCCGACACCCCCTTTGCCCTCACGCTGGGGGCCCGGGGCAGCGACGTCCTGCACGCTGGTGGGCCGGACCGGAACGGTTCCGCCCCCATCACCATGGACGGCAAAGCAGTGTTCCGCTTTGCGGTGGATGCCCTGCCCCGCTGCCTGCACACGGTGCTGGACGAGACCGGCAAGACGCTGGACGAGGTAGACTGGGTGGTCTGTCATCAGGCCAACAGCCGCATCATCGACCACTGTGTGCGGGCTCTGCACGCCGACCCGGCCAAATTCTACAAGAACATGGACCGCCACGGCAACACCAGCGCCGCCAGCATCCCGGTAGCCCTGAACGAGCTGGCCGAGACCGGGCAGCTGCAGCCGGGGCAGACGATCGCCTGCATCGGCTTTGGCGGCGGCCTGACCTGGGGCGGCATGATCGTGGAGTATAAGAAATAAAGGCTTCCCCCGAGGGGGAAGCCTTTCGCAGGAAAACTTTATGAAACTTTTAAATGAAATTTTAGGGACCAGATATCCCATCATCCAGGGCGGCATGGCCAACATCGCCACCGGCGAGTTTGCCGCCGCCTGCTCCAACGCGGGTGCGCTGGGCATCATCGGCGCGGGCGGCATGAACGCCGACACCCTGCGCGAGAACATCCGCCGCTGCAAGCAATTGACGGCCAAGCCCTTCGGCGTGAACATCATGCTGATGCACCCGCAGGCCGACGAGTTTGCCAAGATCGTGGTGGAAGAAGGCGTGCAGGTGGTCACCACCGGCGCGGGCAACCCCGGCAAGTATGTTCCCATGTGGAAAGCCGCCGGCATCAAGGTGATCCCGGTGGTGGCGGCCGCCGTGCTGGCAAAGCATCTGGAGCCGCTGGGCATCGACGCCGTCATTGCCGAGGGCACCGAGAGCGGCGGCCATGTGGGCGAAATGACCACCATGGCGCTGGTGCCGCAGGTGGTGGATGCGGTGAGCGTGCCCGTCATTGCGGCTGGCGGCATCGCCGACGGCCGCCAGCTGGCGGCTGCGCTGGCCCTGGGCGCCTGCGGCGTACAGGTGGGCACCTGCCTGCTGGCAAGCGAGGAGTGCCCCATCCACGAAAACTACAAGGCGGCCCTTCTCAAGGCCAAGGACAGTGATACCATCGTCACCGGCCGCAGCGTCGGCGCACCGGTGCGTGTGCTGAAAAACCGCATGAGCCGCGAGTACGTCCGGCAGGAAAAGGCCGGGGCCGACAAGATGGAACTGGAAAAATACACCCTCGGCAGCCTGCGCCGGGCCGTGTTTGAGGGCGACACCACCACCGGCAGCCTGATGGCCGGTCAGGTGGCCGGGATGCTCCACGAGGTGCGCCCCGTGGCCGACATCCTGAACGACCTGTGGGAAGGCGGGAGGCAGCGCATTGCCGCGCTGAACGAGCTATGCTGACCCTTGCCGGAAAGGCCCTGCCCGTGCCCATCCTGCAGGGCGGCATGGGCGTGGGCGTGTCCCTCGGCGGGCTGGCCGGGGCCGTGGCGGCCTGCGGCGGCATGGGGTGCATCTCCACCGCCGATGCGGGCTACCGGGAGCCGGATTTTGCCCGCGACCCGGCAAGCGCCAACCACCGCGCCCTGACCGCTGAGATCCAGAAAGCCAAAGCCCTTGCCAAGGGCGCGGGACTGGTGGCCATCAATGCGATGGTGGCCACCCAGGACTATGCCGCTGCCATCCGCACCGCGGTAGAAGCGGGCGTGGACGCGGTGGTGTCCGGCGCGGGCCTGCCGCTGGAGCTGCCCGGCCTTGTGGGCACGCGGGAGGTGGCCATTGCACCCATCGTGTCCAGCGCACGGGCCGCTAAGCTCATCCTGCGCCGCTGGGCCAAGGAGTTTGCCCGCACCGCCGACTTTGTGGTCATCGAGGGCTGCAAGGCAGGCGGGCATCTGGGCTTTGCCGAGGCCGACCTGCTGGCAGACCACTGCCAGTCTCTGGACGAAATCCTGCCGGAAGTGCTGGCCGAGGTACAGCCCTATGAGGCGCAGTTCGGCCATGCCATCCCGGTATTCGTGGCGGGCGGCATCTACACCGGGGCCGACATGGCCCACTATACAAAGCTGGGGGCCGCCGGGGTGCAGCTGGCCACCCGGTTCATCCCCACCTACGAGTGCGATGCCAGCCAGACCTACAAGGACGTGCTCCTGGCCGCAAAGCCGGAGGATGTGCGCATCATCCACAGCCCGGTGGGCATGCCGGGCCGGGCGCTGAACACCCCGCTGGTGCAGGCGCTGGCCAAGGGCAAACGCTTTGCGCCCCGGCACTGCGCCCGCTGTTTAAAGACCTGCGACCCCGCAAAGGTGCCCTACTGCATCACCCACGCCCTCATCGAAGCGGTGAAGGGCAATGTGGAAGAGGGGCTGTTCTTCTGCGGGGCCAACGTGGGCCGACTGGACCGGATGTACACCGTCCGGGAACTGATGGACGAATTGACCGCCGAATGGAGGCATGACCTATGAAACTTGCTGTTCTGTATGCCGGTCAGGGTGCCCAGCACCCCGGCATGGGCAAAGAATTTTACGAAAGCTCCCCCGCCTTCCGGACCGCCTTCGACAGCGCGGCGCTGGATTTTGACCTGCACCGCGTCTGCTTTGAGGACCCGGACGGCGTTCTGAATCAGACCGAATACACCCAGCCCTGCATGGTGGCCTTTGCCTGCGGCGTCACCGCCGTGCTGGCCGAGCATGGCGTGCAGCCCGCTTACGCTGCCGGGCTTTCGCTGGGCGAATACTCCGCGCTGGAAGCTGCCGGGGTGTTCACCGCCAAGCAGGCCATTGAGCTGGCCGCCTACCGGGGCAAAGCCATGGCCGATGCGGCCAAGGGCATCACCTGCGGCATGACCGCCGTGCTGGGCCTGGACCGCACTGCGCTTTCCGCCTGCTGCGAAGAGGCTTCGGCGCTGGGCTGTGTGCAGATCTGCAACTACAACTGCCCCGGCCAGCTGGTCATCGGCGGCGAGAAAGCCGCTGTGGACAAAGCCGCCGAACTGGCCAAAGCCGCCGGTGCCCGCCGCTGCCTTCCGCTGAAGGTGAGCGGCCCCTTCCACACCCGGCTCATGGCCCCCGCCGGAGATGCCCTCGCCGAACGGTTCAAGACCGAGCGGTTCCGTGAGATGCAGATCCCGGTGCTGTTCAACTGTCTGGGCCGCGAAAAGGCCGACGCGGACACCATCCCGGACCTGCTGGTGAAGCAGGTGCAGAGCAGCGTGTATATGGAGGACACCCTGCGCCGCCTGGGCGAACTGGGTGTGGACCACATCCTGGAAGTCGGCCCCGGCAGTGCCCTGTCCGGCTTTGTGAAAAAGACCCTGCCCGGCGTGCCGTGCGCTTCGGTGGAGACACCGGAGCAGCTGGACGCCGCGCTGGCCGCATGGAGGGACGAAGCATGAGCGAAGAGACTGTGACCCGCGCGGCGGTGGTCACCGGCGGCAGCCGGGGGATTGGCCGGGCGGTGTGTGTGGCACTGGCAAAGCAGGGCTGCAACGTGGTGGTCAACTACTGCCACGGCGCAGAGCCTGCGGAGCAGACGGCAGCGCTCTGCCGCGCCGAGGGCGTGGACGCCGTGGCCGTACAGGCCGATGTTTCCACCGCTGAGGGCTGCAAAACGCTGTTTGACGCGGCGGTCAACGCCTTTGGCCGGGTGGATGTGCTGGTGAACAACGCAGGCATCACCCGTGACGGCCTGCTCCTGCGCATGTCTGAGGCCGATTTTGACGCCGTGCTGGACGCAAACCTCAAGGGCGCATTCCTCTGCTGCAAGGAGGCCGCCCGCCGCATGGTGCGCCAGCGGCATGGCCGCATCATCAACCTGTCCAGCGTGGTGGCCCTGCGGGGCAACGCCGGTCAGGCCAACTACGCCGCCAGCAAGGCGGGGCTCATCGGCCTGACCAAGAGCCTGGCCAAGGAGCTGGCAGGCCGGAACATCACGGTGAATGCCGTGGCCCCCGGCCTGATCGAGACCGATATGACCGCCGCCCTGCCGGAAGCCGTCCGCACCGGAATGCTGCACAGCATCCCGGCGGGCCGGGCCGGAAAGCCGGAGGACGTGGCAAACGCCGCGGCATTTTTTGCCGCAGAACAAAGCAGCTATCTCACCGGGCAGGTGCTCTGTGTGGACGGCGGCATGGCAATGTAAAGGAGAACGTTTTCATGGAAAAACGCAGAGTGGTCGTTACCGGTCTGGGCACTGTGAACCCGCTGGGCAACACCGTGGCCGAAAGCTGGGCCGCCGCAAAGGCCGGACAGTGCGGCATTGCCCCCATCACCCAGTTCGATACCGCTGGGTTCAAGTGCAAACTGGCGGCTGAAGTGAAGGGCTTTGACCCGGAAGCGATCGTGGACAAAAAAGAGCTGCGCAAGATGGCCCGTTTTACCCTGCTGGCACTGGCTGCCGCAACCGAAGCCATCCAGGACAGCGGCCTTGATCCCGAAGCCAACGCCAAAACCACCGGCGTCATCCTGTCCAGCGGCATCGGCGGGCTGCCCACCATCGAGGAGCAGCACACCCGCGGCGAGGAAAAAGGCATGGAGAAGGTCAGCCCCTACTTCGTGCCCATGTCCATTGCCAACATGGCGGCGGCCCAGGTGGCCATCCGCTTCGGCCTGAAGGGCATGTGCACCTGCCCGGTCACGGCCTGCGCCGGCGGCACCAACGCCGTGGGCGATGCCTTCCACCGCATCCGCGACGGCTACGAGGACGCCATGGTCTGCGGCGGTGCCGAGAGCTGCATCAGCCCGCTGGGCATCGGCGGCTTTACCAGCATGAAGGCCCTTTCCACCGCCACCGACCCGGATGCGGCCAGCCTGCCCTTTGACGCACGGCGCGGCGGCTTCGTGATGGGCGAGGGCAGCGGCGTGCTGGTGCTGGAAGAGCTGGAGCACGCCAGAGCCCGGGGCGCACACATCTACGCCGAGGTGGTGGGCTACGGTGCCAACTGCGACGCCTACCACTTCACCGCCCCGGCTCCCGGCGGCGCGGGTGCCATCGACTGCATGGCGCTCACCCTCGCCGATGCCGGCATCAGCCCGGAGCAGGTGGATCACATCAACGCCCACGGCACCGGCACCCATATGAACGACTCCTGCGAGACCGCTGCCATCCACGCGGTGTTCGGGGAGCACGCCAAGGAGCTGACCGTTGTGAGCACCAAGAGCATGACCGGCCACCTGCTGGGCGGCGCGGGCGGCGTGGAAGCCGTGTTCACGGCACTGGCCCTGCGGGACCAGTTTGCCCCGCCCACCATCCATTACGAGCAGCCCGACCCGGAGTGCGACCTGGACTATGTGCCGAATGTGGGCCGCGCCCAGAACATGACCTACGCACTGAGCAACAGTCTGGGCTTTGGCGGGCACAATGCCTGCATCGCCCTGCGCAGATGGGAGGAGTGAGCCATGGCCGAACCCCGTACCGTGCGCGAAACGCCCAACGCGCTGACCAGTGAGCAGATCGCGGCGATCCTGCCCCACCGCTACCCCTTTGCCCTCGTGGACCGCATCCTGGACTACGAGCCGGGCCAGTGGGCCATCGGCCGCAAGTGCGTGAGCCGCAATGAGGAATTTTTCTGCGGGCACTTCCCCGGCCAGCCGGTGATGCCCGGCGTGCTCATTCTGGAAGCGCTGGCCCAGACCGGGGCCGTGGCCGCCCTCAGCCTGCCCGAAAACAAGGGCAAGCTGGCCCTGTTCGGCGGCATCAAAAATGCCCGCTTCCGCAAGCAGGTCACCCCCGGCGACGTGCTCACCCTGCACTGCGAGCTGGTGGAACAGCGCGGCCCGGTGGGCGTGGGCAAGGCCTCGGCCTATGTGGACGGCAAATGTGCCGCCACCGCAGAGCTGACCTTCGTGCTGACCGAAGCACCGTAAATCAAAACAAAAAAGGCTCCCCCTTGCGGAGGAGCCGGGACGCAGGCCTGCGGTGCGGGTCTGCGCTTTTTTATTCGGAATAGTGAGCCAGGAAGCGGCGGGTGCGCTCTTCCTGCGGGTGCTCGATGAGCTGCCGGGCCGGGCCCTGCTCCACCACCACGCCGCCGTCCATGAACAGGATGCGGTCGGCCACGTCACGGGCAAAGTTCATCTCGTGGGTCACGATGATCATGGTGGTCTTGCGGTCGGCAAGGTCCCGCAGAACGCGCAGCACCTCGCCGGTCAGCTCCGGGTCCAGCGCGCTGGTAGGCTCGTCGAAGCAGAGGATATCCGGGTGCAGGGCCAGGGCCCGGGCAATGGCCACCCGCTGCTGCTGGCCGCCGGACAGCTGATGCGGGTAGTGGCCCGCCCGCTCCGACAGACCCATCTGGGCCAGAAGTTCCCGGGCCTGCTGTTCCAGCTGCTGATGGATGGCCTTTTTGTTGGCCTTGTAGTCCGGGCGCTCCTTGGCCAGCAGCTCCCCGGCCAGCATCACGTTCTGCAATGCGGTGTACTGCGGGAACAGGTTGAAGTTCTGGAACACCAGCCCGAAGTGCAGGCGCTTTTTGCGCACCTCGCTCTCCCGCTGGGTGGCGGGGTCGGCGGCGTCCCACATGGTCTCGCCGTTCACCTTGATGACACCGGTGTCCGGCCGCTCCAGAAAGTTCAGGCAGCGCAGCAGGGTGGTCTTGCCGGAACCGGACGAACCGATGATGGCCAGCGCCTCGCCCTGTTCCAGTGTCAGCGAGATATCCTTTAAAACGTGTGTCTCTCCGAAATCCTTCCCGATGCCGGAGGCTTCCAATAATGCCATGATTCAAAACCTCCTCAGCAGCGGAAATAATCCAGCTTTTTCTCAAGCCAGCCAAACAGCAGGGTGAGAGCCCCCACGAACACCAGGAAGAAGATCGCCGTGGAGAACAGCGGCCAGATCAGGCCCTTTGCGCTGTACTCCTTGGCCATCATGATGATCTCCTTGTTGGCGATGGTGTTGGCCAGCGAGGTGTCCTTGACCAGGGTGATGATCTCGTTGCCCATGGGCGGCAGGATGCGCTTGACCACCTGCAGCAGCGTCACCTTGAAGAAGATCTGGGGCTTGGTCATGCCCAGCACCTGCCCGGCCTCGGTCTGGCCCTTGGGCACTGCCTCAATGCCGCCGCGGTAGATCTCGGAGAAGTAGCAGGCATAGTTGATGGCAAAGGCCACCACCGCCGCCACCATGCGGCCGCCGGAGCCGGAGGGCCAGGGGTTCGCCATGCCCAGCAGGCCGGGGCCCAGGTAGATGACGATGATCTGCAGCATGAGCGGCGTGCCGCGGATGACCCACACAAAGGTCTTGACCGCGCCGGACAGCACCTTGCAGCGGCTCATGGAACCAAAGGCCACCACAAGCCCCAGCGGCAGCGCAAACAGCAGCGTCAGGGCAAACAGCTCACAGTTGAGCAGGAACGCGCCGGAAAGGCGCCCAAGGATCACAGACACAACAACACACCCATTCCATCCGATTTTGCGGTTTCACTCAGCCAGGGCCAGATCGTACTTGTCGGCCAGGGCCTGCATGGTGCCGTCCGCCTTCAGCTCGTCAAAGGCGGCATCCACGGCGGCGGCCGCGTCGCTGCCCTTGCGGAAGGCCACGCCGTACTCTTCGGCGTTCAGCTCGTCCACGATCTTCAGGCTGGCGTAGTCGGTGCCCGCGCCGATCATGGCATTGGCCAGGGTCAGGTCCAGCACAGCGGCATCGGCGGTGCCGGCGGCCACTTCCATCAGGCAGTCGGTCTGCACGCTCTTGGAGACGTAGTCGGCCTTGGACAGGTTCTCGTCGCCCTGAATGGCGGCTTCACCGGCGGAACCGGCCTCGGCCACCACGGTCTTGTCCGCCAGATCGGCGGTGGAGGTGTAGTCGGTGCCGTCCTTCACCACAACGACCTGTGCGTTCTTGGCGTAGGCCTTGGTGGTGGCGGTGTTGGCCATGATGTCCTCGGTGAGGGTCATGCCGTTCCAGATGCAGTCGATGCTCTTGGCGTCCAGCTCCACCACCTTGGTGTCCCAGTTGATCTCCACGAACTCCGGCTCCACGCCCAGCTTCTCGCACACGGCGGTGGCAAGCTCGGTGTCAAACCCGGTAAAGTTGCCGTCGGCGTCGGTGTAGTTCATGGGCTCGTAGACGGTGTAGCCAATGACCATCTTGCCCTTGCCCTTGATATCGTCCAGGTCACTGCCTGCTGCGGTGCTGCCGGACGCGGCAGAAGATGCAGAAGCGGCGGTGGAAGCGGATGCGGCACCGCCACAGGCGGTAAGACCCAGAGCGGCCACGCCGAGACCGGCGGCCATCAGAAAGCTGCGACGAGAAATGCGTTTCATATACAGGTTCCTCCCTCAATGTTCCACCGGGCTGTGCTCCGGCGGCTCCCTCTCATTTATCACTTTGCAGTGCTAAAGCGTTAAACTGTGGCTATAGAATACCTCATTCCGGGCCGTTTGGCAAGAGGAAATGCACAATTTTTGCAATCTGACGGTTCCGTCCGCCTGCAAAAGGGTGTTTTTGGCAGTTCTGTGCAAAAAAGAAACACAAAAAAGCCATCGTCTTTGCATTTCTGCATCAACGATGGCTTCATGTTGGAGCGGCCGACGAGGCTCGAACTCGCTACCTCCACCTTGGCAAGGTGGCGCTCTACCAGATGAGCTACGGCCGCATATCTGGCGCATTTATCCCTGCACCCTCCCGAACGATCCTTGCGAATTTCGGGGCCCCCGCAAAAGCTTGCAAAGCAAGATTTTGCGGGGAAAAGGAGAAAATCTGGTATTCATCACAGAAGTCTTGCTTGCAAGACTTCCCGATGAATGACAGGATTTTCGACGTGGTGCCTCCGATCGGAATCGAACCAATGACACGGGGATTTTCAGTCCCCTGCTCTACCGACTGAGCTACAGAGGCATAACCGGTGCATTTGTCCCTGCACCCTCCCACTCGTACTCCAAGCGGGGCCCCCGCAAATGTTTGCGCAGCAAAGATTTGTGGGGAAGAGGAGGAATTTCAGCGTTTGCTGCGGCGGTCCTGCGTGCAGGACTGCCAGGCAAACCGCTGACATTCCGACGAAGCGACCCGGATCGGGCTCGAACCGACGACCCCCAGCGTGACAGGCTGGTGCTCTAACCAACTGAGCTACCGGGCCACATGGTGGAAGTTAACGGGCTCGAACCGCTGACCCTCTGCTTGTAAGGCAGATGCTCTCCCAGCTGAGCTAAACTTCCACATAAATGGAGCGGCCGACGAGGCTCGAACTCGCTACCTCCACCTTGGCAAGGTGGCGCTCTACCAGATGAGCTACGGCCGCATACTCCATGTGGCGTCCCGGGGTGTTGCTCCCGGCGACGTCGATTATTATACCGCAAGCCGGGGCCGTTGTCAACACCCAATCTGCATTTTTTGCAATTTTTGGGGCAAAAGACCGACATTCGGCCCTGCATCGTGCAATTTGCAATTTCAGACATCTCTGCATCACGTCATCGGACGTCCGATGACTATTCAATTTCGTTCAGGTTCCGCCCCGCTGATGCGAAGAAAATTTATTTGCATTCCACACCGGGAACTATTATAATAGAGCGTGTCAATATGTCGTACAGAAACGTTGCGCCCACCCCTTGCAGGCCGGCGCGCGTTTTTGTGCGCGGAGATGGAAATGTCAGCATAAAGGAGCATACACGATGTATAAGATCACTGAAAAGGTCGCGCTGAACCCCACCGTGACAAAGATGGTCATTGAAGCCCCGCTGATCGCCAAGAAGGCAAAGCCGGGTCAGTTCATCATTGTCCGCCCGTTTGAGGACAGCGAGCGCATCCCCCTGACGGTCGCCGGTTACGACCGCGAGGCCGGTACCGTGGAGATCATCTTCCAGATCGTCGGCGGCACCACCATGGAGCTGAACAGCCTGAACGTGGGCGACAGCGTCCACGACTTTGTGGGCCCGCTGGGCCGTGCCACCGAGGTGGAAGGCCTGAAGAAGGTGTGCGTGGTCGGCGGCGGCGTGGGCTGCGCCATTGCCCTGCCCATTGCCAAGGAACTGCACGATCAGGGCTGTGTGGTGCACAGCGTCATCGGCTTCCGCAGCAAGGATCTGCTGATCCTGGAGGACGAGTTCAAGGCCTGCAGCGACGAGCTGCGCATCATGACCGATGACGGCAGCTACGGCACCAAGGGTGTGGTCACCGCCGCACTGGACGAGCTGGTGGAAGCCGGCAACCAGTACGACCTGGTCATCACCATCGGCCCGCTGATCATGATGAAGTTCGTGGTCAAGACCTGCCAGAAGCACGGCCTGAAGAGCATCGTTTCCATGAACCCCATCATGATCGACGGCACCGGCATGTGCGGCGGCTGCCGCCTGACCGTGGGCGGCCAGACCAAGTTTGCCTGCGTGGACGGCCCCGACTTTGACGGCGACCTGGTGGACTTTGACGAGGCCATGGCCCGCGGCACCATGTACCGCCCCTTTGAGGCACACGCCCGTGAGGCAGCCTGCAATCTGTTCAAGACTCAGGAGGGAATGTAAGATGGCTTTCAATATGGATCCCAAAAAGTGCCCCATGCCCACCCAGGACCCCAACGTCCGCAACAAGAACTTCAAGGAAGTTGCTCTGGGCTACACCGAAGAAATGGCCATCAACGAGGCCAAGCGCTGCATCCACTGCAAGAACAAGCCCTGCCAGACCGGCTGCCCGGTGGGCATCGACATCCCGGAGTTCATCGCGCATGTGGCCGAGGGCGACTTTGAGGCCGCCTATCAGGTCATCAACCGCTCCTCTTCCCTGCCCGCTGTCTGCGGCCGTGTCTGCCCGCAGGAGAGCCAGTGCGAGGGCAAGTGCACCCGCGGCATCAAGAACGAGCCCGTGGGCATCGGCCGCCTGGAGCGCTTTGTGGCCGACTGGCACCGCGAGAACGTGCACACCGCACCCGTCGTGCCCGAGTGGAACGGCCACAAGGTGGCCATCATCGGTGCAGGCCCTGCCGGCCTGACCGCTGCAGGCGACCTGGCCAAGCTGGGCTACAAGGTGACCGTGTACGAGGCCCTGCATGTGGCCGGCGGCGTGCTGATGTACGGCATCCCCGAGTTCCGTCTGCCCAAGGCCATCGTGCAGCAGGAGATCGACGGCCTGAAGAAGATGGGCGTGGATTTTGAGTGCAACATGGTCATCGGCAAGGTGCTGACCATCGACGAGCTGATGGGCGAGTACGGCTACGAGGCCGTGTTCGTGGGCTCCGGTGCCGGCCTGCCCCGCTTCATGGGCATCCCCGGCGAGAGCCTGAAGGGCGTGTACTCCGCCAACGAGTTCCTGACCCGCTCCAACCTGATGAAGGCTTACCTGCCCACCAGCAAGACCCCCATCCGCACCGGCAAGAAGGTTGCCGTCGTGGGCGGCGGCAACGTGGCCATGGACGCTGCCCGCAGCGCCATGCGTCTGGGTGCCGAGACCGTGTACATCGTCTACCGCCGCGGCATGGCCGAGCTGCCTGCCCGTAAGGAAGAGGTGGAGCACGCCGAGGAAGAGGGCATCATCTTCAAGACCCTGTGCAACCCCGTGGAGATCCACCCGGACGAGAACGGCTTCGTCAAGTCCATCACCTGCGTGGAGATGGAGCTGGGCGAGCCCGATGCTTCCGGCCGCCGCCGCCCCATCGAGAAGAAGGGCAGCGAGTTTGAGCTGGACGTGGACACCGTGATCATGAGCCTGGGCACCAGCCCCAACCCGCTGATCCGCTCCACCACCCCGGGCCTGGAGACCAACAAGCACGGCTGCATCGTCACCGACGGCGACGACGGCAAGACCAGCCGTGACGGCGTGTACGCCGGCGGCGATGCCGTGACCGGTGCCGCTACCGTCATCAAGGCCATGGGCGCCGGCAAGGCTGCCGCCAAGGCCATCCACGAGTACATCCAGAACAAGTAATTGCTGCCGCAAGGCAGTCCCCTCCCCTGTTTCCTCCGGGAAACGGGGGATTTTTTATTTTTCTTTGCAAACGCAAATCTGGGGCGATTCATTTACTTTTGTGATGGTTTTATGCTATAATATGCTTAACTTTATAAGGTGCTGCACCGCCTGCGGGCTGCGGCACCGCTTTTGGAGGGAACTGCCCATGCACCCGCTGCTCATTCTGGTACTGGTCTTTGATCTGCTCATCGCCGTGTCCTCGGTGCTGAACCTTGTGAACATGATGCGCGTCAACCTGATGGTGGAGGAGCGCAGGGCCGAGGCACTGACCGTGCAGCGGGTACGGGTGCAGAAGGCCGCCGCCGGGAAGGGCGGCATCCTGGCTTCCTGGTACGGCGTGTACGCCTGCCCGGCCAAGGACGGCACCGGCGAGTTCACCTCTTCAAATCCCTATGGCAGCGAGGCCGCCGTGCCCGCTTCCACCACCGTGGTGCCCCTCAAGTCCTCCGGTGTGCTGGAGCAGTGCGACATCGCCGCCCACCTGCGCCGCCGCCTTGTCCCGCTGTGGATCACGGTGGCCGCATTCTCAGCTCTGCTGGCGGCTTTCGTCCGCCTCTGAGCAGGCTCTTCCCCCTTCTCGTCTTTTCGGCACACGGCTTTTCCCCGGCGGCCCTCTGACCCACAGGCTGCCGGGGCGCGGTACGATGCCGGAAAAATATAAGTATAAAGGAAGGCAATTATGGAACTACTGAAACTACTTGGCATTGTCATCGTCATCGCTGGCTTTGCACTGAAGCTGGACTCCATTCTGGTCATTCTGGTGGCAGCCGTTGTGACTGCACTGGTTGGCGGTCTGGGCCCGGTCACCCTGCTGGAAACGCTGGGCAGCACCTTTGTGGCAAACCGCAGCATGGCCATCTTCATCATCGTGATGCTGGTCACCGGCACGCTGGAGCGCAACGGCCTGCGTGAAGCAGCCGCTGCCCTGATCGGCAAGTTCAAGGGTGCCACCTCCGGCCTGGTCATCGGCATCTACGGCGTGATGCGCTCGGTCTTTGCAGCCTTCAACGTGGGCTTTGGCGGCGTGGCCGGTTTCGTGCGCCCCGTCATCATGCCCATGGCCGAAGGTGCCATTGTGGCACAGGGCTATGAGCCCAATGAGGAGCATGTCGAGGAGCTGAAGGGTATGGCTTCCGGCATGGAGAACATCACCTGGTTCTTCGGTCAGGTCCTGTTCGTGGGCGGCTCCGGCGGCCTGCTGGTGCAGAGCACTTTGGCCGGCCTGGGCATCGAGGTGGAGCTGGCCCAGCTGGCTGCCATCGAGATCCCCGTGTGCATCATTGCCACTGTGGTCGCCATCGTATTCTATGTGATCAAGGATCGCAAGATGATCCAGAAGTACTATAAGTAAGGGAGGACAGAAGAATGAGCTTTTTTATGAGTGCTGATTACAGCCTGTCCACCAAGGTGATGGAGATCATCTACTTTATCATCGGCCTGCTGTGCATCTACTGCGGCGTGAAGAACCTGAAGGATAAGGAGAACCCGGAACCCGTGGGCACCTTTATCTTCTGGGCCGTGCTGGGCGTCGTGCTTGCCCTGGGCCGCTGGCTGCCCTCTCTGGTGAGCGGCATCCTGGTGGTGGTGATGTGCATCCCCGCCATCCTCAAGAAGGTCAAGAAGGGCGCTGTCTCTGCTGCCACCAAGGCCGAGACCGAGGCTACCTATGAGAAGATCGGCATGAAGATCTTTGTCCCCACCCTGAGCATCGGCATGCTGGCCGTCATCTGCGCCATCACCGGCATGGGCATCGGCCTGTCCGCCCTGAACGGCGTGGCTCTGGGCGTTCTCGTGGCCATCATCCTGCTGATGATCATGAACCGCGACAACAAGCCCTCCACCTTCCTGAACGATTCCGAGCGCATGCTGTCCACCGTGGGCCCCCTGTCCATGCTGCCCATGCTGCTGGCCTGCCTGGGCTCCGTCTTCACCGCTGCCGGTGTCGGCGATGTGATCTCTGACCTGGTCAGCCACATCATCCCCGAGGGCAACGTGAACGCCGGTATCGTGGTGTACGCCATCGGCATGATGCTGTTCACCATGATCATGGGCAACGCCTACGCCGCCATCACCGTGATGACCGTGGGCATCGGCTACCCGTTCGTGCTGGCCCACGGCGCAAACCCGGTGGTCATCGGCATGCTGGCTTTGACCTGCGGCTTCTGCGGCACCCTGTGCACCCCCATGGCTGCAAACTTCAACACCGTGCCCGTGGCACTGCTGGATATGAAGAAGCCCATGGGCGTCATCAAGAATCAGGTTCCGGTCGCCATCATCATGATGGTGGTCCAGATCGTGATGATGATCCTCCTGAAGTGATTTTTTTGTTAGATCGAGTGATTCAATGGAACAAGCAATTCAGCACGGAGCCGATATCATTATTCGCGACTGGGTCCGGCTCCGTGCAGGCGAACGCATCTTGATCGTATCCAGCCAGAAGTATGCTGTCGAGGTGGCAGCCATGCAGCAAGCCGCACAGGCGGTGGGCAGCGTGGCGGATGTGTTGATGCTGGACGACCTGCACGAGCAGGTGGGCCAGTATTTCGATGACCGCGAGGACGCCTTTGACCCCTACAACGCCGTGATCGGTGCTGCCGAGTATTCCCTCATCACCACACGGGCCGTCAAGCGGGTCATCGCCCGCCGCAACCGGTTTTTGTCGCTGCCGCTGAGCACCAGCAACGGGCAGTCACTGCTGAGCTACGACTTCCTGAACATGAGCCTGCCCAAAAGCAGGATCATGGCCAGCATCATCATGGCCTGCTACCAGAACGCCAGACACATCCATGTGACCACGGAGCTTGGCACGAACCTGGATTTCAACATCGAGGGGCGTGTGCCCGGCTTCTTCAACGGCTGCTGCCACGACGGCAAGGGCCTTTCCTCTGCCAGCGTGGAAGTGTATGTGGCGCCGGTGGAGAGCGACACCAACGGCACCCTGATCCTGGACGGCTCCATGGGCTATATCGGCATCGTGGACAGCCCCGTTCGGGTGGAGCTGCGCGGCGGCCGCATCGTGGAGATCGAGGACAATGCCAGCGGCAGGCGGCTCAAGCAGTTTCTGGCCCGCTTCCACGACCCGGAGAACATGGTGGTGGCGGCGGAGTTCGGCATCGGGCTCAATACCCACTCCCGCTGTGCAGGCAACTGCTACATCGAGGACGAATCCACCTATGGCACCTTCCATATCGGGTTCGGGCGCAACATTGCGCTGGGCGGTGTGCAGGATGCTTCCGGCCATTACGATCTGGTCACCCACGCTCCCTGCATCTATGTGGACAACCGCATGATCATGGATCACGGACAGCTCACCGTTCTGGAGCCGTCCATTTATATCTGAGAATCGAGGCTTTTTACTATGAAAATTCTGCTCACTGGTTTCGACCCCTTTGGCGGCGAGACCGTCAACCCCGCTTTTGAGGCGGTGAAGCTGTTGCCCGACACCATCGCCGGTGCCGAGATCGTCAAGCAGGAAGTGCCCACCGAGTTCATCCGTGCCGGTGAGGTGCTGGAAGCTGCCATTCAGGCAAACCAGCCCGATGTGGTCATCTGCATCGGTCAGGCCGGCGGCCGCTCCGCCATCACCCCGGAAAAGGTGGCCATCAACCTGATGGACGGCCGCATCGCCGACAACGCCGGTTATCAGCCCATCGACGTGACCATCCAGGAGGACGGCGAGACCGCCTACTTCACTTCCCTGCCCGTGAAGGCCATGGTGCAGAGCATCAAGGATGCAGGCATCCCCTCCGCCCTGTCCTACACTGCAGGCTCCTATGTGTGCAACTACCTGATGTACACCCTGCTGTACCTCATCGACAAGAAGTACCCCAACATCCGGGGCGGCTTCATCCATGTGCCTTACGCCATGGAGCAGGTGGTCAACAAGCCCCTGGGCACCCCCAGCATGGACCTGCACCAGATCGCCCGCGGCCTGGAGAAGGCCGTGGAGGCCGTTGTGAAGAACGACGCCGACCTGGCTGTGGACATGGGCACCACCCACTGAGCATCCCCGCAGAGCCCTTCAAGGCACCCGCTGTGCATCCGCATGGCGGGTGCTTTTTTGTAATGTTTCTCATGCAGAGTGCAATCGCGTGGGGCAGGCCCGATGGCTTTTGCAAGCGGCATCGCCGCCGGGGTCGCTCCGCTGGGCCAGAGGGAGAGAGGGGTGTTTCGACTCCCCCCTCTCTCCCTCTGGACACCCCTCTCCCCTGGACGGGTTGTGGCTCCCAGCGTATGCTACGGCCCTTGAGTGGGCCTTGCATCCTGCTGGCCACGGCCCCAACAACTCCTCCCTGTTTCTGCCGCAGGCAGCAGTCGTCGTCGTTGCAAGAAAGGGGCTGCTCGCCCCTTTCAGACCCCAAAGGGGTAGGCTCCACCCGAAAATACTGAAGATTCACGCCATTCGGCGTGAAGATCTTTTCACCGTATTTTCGGCTTCCGCCGATTTGAAAGGCCCCTCAGTCGCTGCGCGCCAGCTCCCCGGTGGGGAGCGTTGCCGTAAAAGGCATTTGATTTGCTGCGCTTTGGCCGCAGGCCAACAGCAGCCGATGCCACTTCTCGTAACGACCCTTCCCGTGAAAAAGCAAATCCGGCGGGGCCGCAGCCCTGCCGGATTTGCAAAATCTAAAATAATTCTTCTGCTATTTATGCCCAGAGCAAAGCGGAGGGCATTCTAAATCGTTTGCCTTCCAGAGAACAGGCCACTTTCCTTAACGCCCATCCGTGAAAAAACAATCCCGGAAAATCCGCAGATTTTCCGGGATTGCATATCTTTAAAAATAATTTTCCGCTGATATTGCCAGAGCAAAGCGGAGGCAATTCCAAATCGTCCTGCTTACTCCGTGATCCGCCCTGCCGCGCTGGTCTCCAAGACCGGGTAGGCGGTGCGGGTGCAGCGCACGGCGCAGCGGGCGCGGCCGCCGGTGGTGCAGGTGAACAGGGTCAGGTCCCAGGCGTCCTCGTCGCTGGCCGTGATCATCTTGTCGATATCCGTGGGCTGGATGGTCTCCACGTTGGACACCTCATAGCTCCAGCGCTGGCCGTCCATGTCGGTAAAGTACACCTCGCTGCCCAGGGCCAGCCACTTGATGGGGCTGAAATGCTTGGCGTAGTTGTGGGCGCAGACCACCATGTTATCAGCGTAGGTGGAGCCGGAGTAGCGGCCCGGGGCCACCTTGAGGCCCGCATAGCTCCACTCGCTCATCACGGGCAGTTCCAGCCCGATGGACGGGATGGACAGGTAGCCAATGTAGCCCCAGCCGTCGATGTCGGTGACGGTCATCTCCTGCTCCGGGTCCAGCTCCGGCTGGACCACCGGCTCTTCGTCCTTCGTCTTGTCCTCCATGGTCTCGGTCAGGGTCTCTTCCAGCTTGCCCAGGGCGTCCTGCGAAGCCTTGTCGGCGCGGTTGGCGTCCCACTGGTTATAGCCCAGCAGGGCCAGCGCGCCCAGAATGAGCAGGATGCCCACGATCATGCAGGCGCGGCCGATCTTCTGCTTTGTGTTCATGCCAGCGTCTCCTTTCGGTCCAGCACCCAGCCGACGGCAAACAGCAGCACGCCGCTGCAAGCCATGAACGGGATGGGCCAGTTCAGCTGGCCGCTCTGGGGCAGTGCATTGCCGTCCGGGCGGCCCGGCGCCACCGGGTTGTCCGGGTTGCCGGGGGCCACGAGGTTGTCCGGGTTGCCGGGGTTCACCGGGTTATCCGGCGTACCGGGCGACACCGGGCGGTTGGGGTCGTTGGGGTCCACCGGCATGTCCGGGTTATCCGGCTCATTCGGGGTGCCGGGCTGGGTGGGCTTGTCCGGTTCCGAGGGCTTCTCCGGCTTGGACGGTTTGCCCGGTTCCGAAGGCGTGCTGGGAGTTTCCGGTTCGGGCGGGGTCACCTCCTGCGTGGGCGCGCCCACCTTGGGGGTGGCGTCCACGGTGTAGAGCCAGCCGCTTTCGTCCGCCATGGGCAGCGACACCAGGAAGGAATTGATGGCCTCGTAGCCCTTGGAGTTCTCAGTCTGCACCACGAGGTACAGGCCCAGCGGCAGCGCGTCAAAGGAGACGATGCCCTGCTCGCTGATCTTATGGGTGGTGCCAGCGGCGCGGGCGGGCAGCTTGGCTTCCAGCCTGGAAGCCAGCGTGCTGTCCGTCAGGTCGCCCAGCGCGATGCCGCAGCCCGCAAAGTCGGCGGTGTACACAAAGTGCAAGTCGCCGTTGGTGCGGGCCACGTCCGCCACCTTGTACACGGTGAGTGCGCCGCCCCGCAGGGGGACGTCGTTCTGGTGGTCGTACAGGGTCACGTCCATGCTGCCGGTGCGGCTCAGGTCGATGTTGGCGCTGGCCGCGGGGGCTGCCAGCGCGGGCAGTGCACAGCACACGGCCATGCACAGCGCCAGCAGAAGAGCGGCAAACCGGCTGTTTTTGTTTTGTTTCATGGCTGCTCACTCCTCCTCGTTCTGTTTCCGTTTGCGGGCCAGCAGCAGGGCTGCTGCAGCGGCTAGTGCGCCGCCCAGCACCCCGAAGGGTGCCGTGCCCATGCCGCCGGTGGACGGCAGCTCGTAGCCGGTGTAGACATAGTTCTGCACCGTGATATTGCCGGTCTGCACGCCGTTGTTGTCAATGTACACGTTCCAGTTGCCGGTGGTCGTTTCCTCCACCAGGTAGTGGTACGCATTGCCGTTCTCGTCCTTCAGGGGCAGCTCGTCCCCCGACTTGGACCAGGTCCAGTTGTTGGTCTTGTTCAGGGTAGCTTTCTCGAACGGCTCCTTGCTCTCCACGCTGTCGGTGTAACGCCAGACCTGGATTTCAATATTCTCTGCCGCCGGTTCCACCGGCTGGCGGGTGTCGGCATCCAGCCAGAGCTTGCTGACGGTCAGGTTGCTGTAGCGGTTGGTATACTGGGCCGTGGTGGTCTGGGCGGCACTGCCCACCTGGACATCATCAAACTGGATGGTCTTTCCCTCGTCTATCACCGTCTCCTTGCCCGTAGCGGTATCAAAGGCCGTCTGGGGGGTCTCGTTGCTCTTGTGGAACAGCACATAGTGGGGGGTATCGTCCTTCTGGTAGTTCTGGGGTGCTTTGGTCTCCACGATCTTATACAGCAGGTCCGGCTTCAGGGTCTGTTCGCTGCCGTTTTCCAGCACCGTCAGGCTCACCTGGCCCTTTTCGTTGGTGGTGACGGTGCCGTTTACGCCGCCGCTCCAGCGCTGCCAATTCTTGGTTTGCAGATCATACTGCCAGATGGTAAACTCTGCTCCCTGCAATGCCACGCCGGAGTAATCGTCCACCTTGTGGAGCAGGAACTGTCCGGTGGAGGCTGTGGCGGCAGATGCATAGGTAAACTTGATGGAATCCGATTCGGTGGAGTCCCCATTGCCCAGCTTGACGGTGTTGTCCACGTTGTAATCCTCAGCAGCACTGCCCTGCTTTACATCACATTGGTACACCAGGATCATGGCGGTCTGGTTGGGGATCACCATGTGGAGCCAGCCCTCGTCATCTGCCGGCAGCACCTGGTACAGGCGGCGATCCACTTCTTCCCCTCGGGTCACGGTGTTGGTGGCTGCATCGTACTGGAAGTAATACAGCTTTACGGACTCCAGGTCGCCCCGGACAATGGCACCATTCTGGGCCGTTACGTCGTCCCACAGCTCAATGTTCTTAGCCTTGGTGGTTCCCACCGACAGGTCCTTCCGGGCCGGGTTCACCACCACCTGGTACTCGATGCGGTCGGTTTTGCCATCCACCAGCTTTCCGGTCTTTTTCAGGGGGTCCACAGTCTTTTCCACCGTGGTGTGGAGGGTCTCGGTCAGCTCGCCCCACTGGGCCGTGTTGGTGTAGATCACCTCGCCCACCGAGGGGTTCTTCCAGCGGGGATCGTCGTCCACGCTCACCTTGTACAGAATGCGGAACTTGTGTTGTTCACGCTTGTTCAGGTTGTAGCCGCTGATGGTAATGGTCAGCTTCCGGGTGGCTTCCTCGTAGATTACAGTGGCATTGGCCCCCTCCAACTTGTCAGCCTTATCCGGGGCCCCTTTGTCCATGCCGATCGTTACCCAGTTCTCATTGAACTCAGTGTTTTCCGGCAGGGTATCGGTGATGACGATGTCGGCATCATCCTCGGCAGCGGTCTGCACCACCAGCTGATAGTGGAGGTTGTTGTCGCTGAGGTCACTATATTGGTAGGTCTGGTCTCCGCTTTGGTAACCAGATTCGTCCTGATCGCTGTTCGCCGACACCCGTTTTTCAAAGCTCTTGTAACTGTGGTAGGTGTCCTCTGCCTCAGCCCTCTGAGAGCTGCCTTGGATGCTGACACGGTTTTTGTAAGTCCATTTCTCTCCGGTGGGCACATTGCTCTGATCCTCGTGGGTAGGGAGGTCCTTTACCTCCACACGCCGCACCGGGTTGCCATCTGCCTTGTTTATCTGGATGGTAAAGCTCCGCACCCAGGTGGAGGGGTCGTTGGCAGTCACCGTGCCGCCGGTGCCGTCGGCACCGCTGTAGTAGGTGACGGCAATGACCCCGGCGGCCTTAGCCTGGGCATAGGTCATGGTGCCGCCGTCGTGGAGGGTCAGGGTCAGGCCCTCTTCCAAAGCCTTCTCCAGCTCTGCGGCGTAGGCGTAGTGGGTGTCCAGCTGGGTCTGGCCGCTTTCGTTCACAGCGTCCTGGAGGGTCTCCACCAGGGTAAAGCTGCTTTCGCCAGCTGCATTGGCGGCAGAGATATTCCATTTGGCCAGGCCCTTGCTGCTGCTGGACAGCTCCTTGCTCAGGGTCCAATCCCCTTTCCCGATTTTCACGGTATCCGAGGCCTCAAAGATATGGTCGCTCTTGGTCAGGATCTGTGCCACGTTTTTCACCGAGCCGCCGCCGATGGGGGTGGTGGTCTCAAAGGTGATCTTCAGCTCTGTTCCACTATAGTTCTTCGGGATGGTATAGCCCTTTTGCAGAAATTCCTCTGCCGATATCGTATCGTCGCCTACCTTTACATCCCCTACGATTTTCACACTGTCTGGCAAGGCATCTGTGATCTTGCAGCCCTGCAGCATATAGGACCCCAGGAAAGAATGGGGTACCTTTACAGTGATCGTCCACTGGATGTGGCCTGTTTTGGGGTCGTACTGGCCGTTCTTCTCAATGCGAGGGGTTTTACATGTGTAGTATGCTTCAGCCTTCTTTTCCTCCCCGTCCCCTGCCTTCGCTGTTGCCGTATTGAAGATCATACCGACACCGTCGGGCATTTCGTCAAAGTCCGCATAGTTCCGCTGAACGTCATAGTACCAGATGTACTTTTCTTCGATCTCCAATGCTTCCAGGTCCTTAATGACCACCTGGGGGTTGCCGTTGCTGTCCTCCTGGATTTTGCAGTCGGGGAACGGCAGGATCTCCGTTCGTTTACCCGAAGCGTCCTCCTTGTAAAGTTTAAAGGAGTTTTTCAGGTAGGTGCCGCCCTTCAGGTAATCACCAGCACTGATTCCACTCTGATTCGTGTTCAGGGTATCCGTAAGGGTCACCGGGTCTTTGGTACCGTTGGTGGTCTCCACCGTCACCATATAATGGTTTATGAAGGTGCCACTTTCCGGATGATTTTCAAAGGCACTCCAATAGCCGGTGTACCCTTTACTGATCTTTATATCCGCTGTTTTCCGCTTGATGGTCAGAGTAAAGCCATCTTTAAAGGTAATGTTTTTGTCATTTGCAAAATCATCTGCCCATACTTTCCGGGAGAACTGGAAGGTTCCGGTAAACTCCCGGTTGCCGTTGGCATCCAAACCGGTGAACTTCTCACTTTTGTCAAAGGTCAGCTTTGCCAGGCCGTCGGTGTCGATGGTATAGGTACCAATGACCTTGTTGTTGTCGGTCTCGTCCTTGATATTGCCGGAGGTGGGCTGCTTGGGCTTCATGGCATCCGGCAGCCGGTAGCACAGGGTCCGCCGGTCCGGCGTCAAGGTGCCCGGAAGCAGCTTGTAGGTCACGGTGACCTGCACGTTGGTACCGCTTTCCACTTCATTCCCCATCAGGGTCTCCCAGGAGCCATTGACCTTCTGCTCGAACGCTATCTTAGTGATCCAGGCGGGGTCCAGCATCACCTCCGTATCGGCAGTTTCTGCCAGCAGGGCCGGGGCATCGGGGTCCTGCTGCCGGGCGTCACCCACCCATTCCACGGTGGCACCAAAGCCATCCTCATCTTCCAGCAGCGCATAGCTGCCGTCCAGCTCCTCCTGGGAGCCTGCCGGGGCCTCCGGGGCCACAGCGGTGGTCTCGGCGGCATAGGCACCGGTCACCGAGATGACACTGGTCACGTCGGACATGGCAGCGGGCACCTCGGCCACTTTGCCGTCCACGTTGCCGGAGATCACGGTCAGGGTCCCGGCGTCGGGGTCCACGGCGGACACGACGCCCACCGTCTCGGTGGTCACGGTGCGGGTGTCCACCTGCGGCTCGGAAGCCGTGAGCTGGGCGGCAGTGTCGGGGTCCTCGTCCAGGTCCAGCAGGGCGATGCCATAGGAGCTCTCGTCCACGGCCACCTGCTCGGTGGTGAGGGTGTTGTAGATGACGATATCGCCGGGCCTTGCGGTGGAGCCGTCGGCGTCGGTGAGCCACTGGGAGCCGCGCAGGTCACTGTGCAGGGCCATCACGCCCGCACGCTGGGGCACCACCGTCTGGGGCACACCCGCAAAGTGCAGGCAGTAGGACAGGAACATCACGTCCCAGGCACCGTAGGGGTTGCCGTACCAGGCACCATAGCGGGAGTAGCCGCGCAGCACCTGCTGGTCCTCCACATCCAGCTTGAAGTTCTTGTCGCTCTGCTGGTAGTCCAGCTGGGACTTTGCCACGGTGAGCAGGTCCTCGGCCCAGTTGCCGTTCAGGGCCACGTTGGCCGCGGCCTGCCATTCCTCGGCAGTCTCCACGTCGGCCTGGGTATCGGCCAGGCACTCCACGGTGTGGTGGTGCTCCGGGATGGTGCACACCAGCTCCTCGGTGTAGCAGGCGTCGGTGTGGTGATGCAGCACCGGCTCGTCCGGGGTGGTCTCGGCCGGCTCAGGGGGCAGGTCCACCACGGGGCGGCTGGCAGGCATTTCCTGATAGGCGGGGTTGGGCTCCTCCACCAGTTCGCCCTCGTCCAGGCCGCACACCAGCTCATACTCGGTGGTGTAGCAGCTGTCGTCGTGGATATGCTCGAACTCGCCGCAGATGAGCGCACCGTACTCGTCAAAGCAGTCGTCGGTGTGCTCGTGCTCTTCCTGATAGCAGGTCAGCACCCGGTGCTCCTCGTAGCAGGCATCGGTGTGCTCATGGGGCACCCAGATGGTCTCCGGCTCGGTCTGCACCGGCTCTTCCAGCTCTTCCGGCTCTTCCGCGCTGTAGGCGGACACCAGATCGGCGCTGCTGTCCGAAGAGGTGACGGGCGTTTCCGGCTCGCCCTCCTCGTAACCGCAGGTGAGCACTTTTTCGTAGCAGGCCGCCGTGTGCTGGTGCTCCTCGTAGCCGCAGTGGTAGTCGGCAGTCATGGAGATGCCCACCCCATGGAGCTGCCAGTTGACGAACAGGGTGGTGAGCAGGGCCAGCACCAGCATCATGGCCACATAGCGCCGGGCCTGTACATGCTGCCTGCGGAACCGCTCGATCAACCCGTTGATGATATCCTTCATAGTAAACACGTCCTCTTGGTTCGCTCTGTGCCCTGGCAGCCGCACACCGCCGCAGGCCCACAGAAGGGTCCGTTCATCATTTGTGCAACAAAAGCGTCACAAAATTTTCGATACATTGTCATTATACCATTTTAGGGCGTTCATTTCAACTCAGGGGCGTGCTTTTCCGGCAAAAGAATGCACACGATGCGCACCATGCAAGGGGTCAGGGGCAGCCACAGCACCGTGCAGCCCAGATTGAACAGGGTGTGGGCGTTGGCGATCTGCCGGGCCAGCACGGCGCTCTCCGGCCCGTGGGGCGAGACCAGCCGCACCAGCGCGGTGAACTGGGGCAGCAGCAGCCAGCACACCGCCGCCCCGGACAGGTTGAACAGGGCGTGGGCCGCCGCCAGACGTTTGGCGTCCCGGCTCTGCCCCACCGATGCCAGCACCGCCGTGACGGTGGTGCCGATGTTGTCCCCCAACAGCACCGGGATGGCCCCCGCAAGGCCCAGCAGGCACCCGCCGTCCGGCCCGGGGCGGGCGGCCGCCTGCTGCAGCACCGCAATGGTGGCGGAGCTGCTCTGCACGGCAAGGGTCATGCCCAGCCCTGCCAGCAGGCCCAGGCCGGGGCGGTGCCGCACCTGGGCCATCCACTGCCGGAACACCGGCCCCGCTGCCAACGGCTCCATGGCCTCGGCCATGACCGCGATGCCCTCAAACAGCAGGCCGAACGCAAACAGCGCCTGCCCGGCTGCGTGCAGACGCCCGCGCCCCGCGAACCAGAGCAGCAGCCCCGCCACCAGCAGCAGATACCGGGCATCCTCCAGCCGGAAGGCCAGCAATTGCGCGGTGACCGTGGTGCCGATGTTGGCCCCGAACACCACCGGCACGGCCCGCTGCAGGGTCAGCAGCCCGGCCCCCACAAGGCCCAGCACCAGCACCGTGACCGCCGAGCTGCTCTGCACCACCGCCGTGACCGCCGCCCCCGTGAGCACCCCGGCCAGCGGGTGGGCCGTGAGCCGGGCAAGGGCCTGCCGCAGGGTGTCCCCCGCCGCCTGCTGCAAAGCGTCCGTGAGGGTGTCCATACTGTATAAGAAAAGTGCCGCCCCGCCGAACAATTGCAGGATCATCCACAAACGCTGTTCCATGCCCGATGCCCCCTTTGCTTTATGTGTATGCGGGACACAAACGTTTGTGAACTTTTGTGAAACAATCCCTGCAGGGGGTTGCAATCCGGCCTGCAAAAGGCTATTATTGTCAAGCGTTAACAGTTAACAGTTGTTAAGCAATTTTTGAGAGGAGGGATCGCGTGTCTGAGGAATCCACGTTGAGTTTCCGTGGGCTTTGCCGCTACATCCACCGGCTGAGCAAAGCATCCAAGGCCGGCATGAAGGCCGCTCTGGCCGACTGCCCCAAGCGCCACTTCCCCATGCTGGAAGGGCTGCTGGGCTGCATTCGTCTCCATGGACAGGACGGTGCCGTTTATATCTCCGATCTAGTTCAGGAGCTTCATCAACCGCTTCCTGCCATTTCCCGCACGGTGCGGCAGATGGAGCAGGACGGCCTTGTGGAACGCTTTGCCGACCCTGCCGACCGCCGCAAGACGCTGGTGCGTTTCACGCCCAAGGGGTACGAGGCCTGCCGACAGTGCGAGGCTGCTCTTGGGGACTACTTTTCCAGTGTCATGGCCCGGCTGGAGCCGGAACAGCTGGCCCAGATGGAAGCGCTGCGCGGCGCGCTGATGGAAGCCATTCTTGCGGAAAACGCTGCGCGTACCACCAAACCGAAGGGAGAACCAAACCATGACAAAGATCTTTAAGCAGCTGGCCCGTCACTGGGCCGTCTGCCTCGTGGTGTTCGCACTGCTGTTCGTGCAGGCGTACTGCGATCTGTCGCTGCCGGACTACACCAGCAAGATCGTGGACACCGGCATCCAGCAGGGCGGCATCGAAAGCCCCCTGCCTGCCACTGTGCGGCAGAGCACCCTGGATGCCCTCTCGCTGCTGATGCGCGAGGAGGACGCCGCTGCCTTCCAGAACGCCTACACCGCCGACGGCGATGTGCTGCGCCTGCGCACCGACCTGACCGCCGACGAGCGCACTGCGCTGGAAGATGCCGTGACCACGCCGGATATCGTGCTGTATCTGGCGGCCACCCAGGCAGCCAACACCCCCGCCGGGCAGACCGGCATGGGCATGACCGGCCTTGCGGACCTGCAGGCCTCCGGTGCCGACCGCAACACCGACACGGAAACCGAGACTGTGGCCCCCACGGCCAAGGACCTGGACACCGTGTGCGGCCAGTTTGCCGCCATGAGCCAGATGCCCGGCTTCAGCCGGGACGCCGTGCAGCAGCAGCTGACCGGTGCCATCGGCCAGCTGGACGACACCGTGGTGGAGAACCTGAAGAGCCAGGCTCTGCTGTTGGTGGGGCTGGAATACGAGGCCCAGGGCATTGCCCACGCTGTGCAGATGCACTATTTATATAAGGTAGGCGGCCAGATGCTGGCGCTGACCCTGCTGATGGTGGCCGTGTCCATCGCGGTGGGCTTCCTGGCCTCCCGGGTGTCCGCCGCCATCGGCCGTGACCTGCGCCGCGAGACCTTCTCCAGCGTCATCCACTTCTCCAATGCGGAGATCGAGAACTTCTCCACCGCGTCCCTCATCACCCGCACCACCAACGACATCCAGCAGGTGCAGTTTGTCTGCGTCATGCTGCTGCGCATGGTGGCCTATGCGCCCATTCTGGGCATCGGCGGTGTGCTCCATGTGGTGGGCAGCCGCTCGGGCCTGTCCTGGATCGTGGTGCTGGACGTGGCTTTGCTGCTGCTGCTCATCCTCGTCCTGATGAACGTGGCCATGCCCAAGTTCAAGATCATGCAGACGCTGGTGGACCGGCTGAACCTCGTCAGCCGCGAGATCCTCACCGGCATCATGCCGGTGCGTGCCTTCAGCCGGGAAGCCTTTGAGGAGGCTCGTTTCGACAAAGCCAACAAGGACCTGATGGGCACCCAGCTGTTCACCAACCGCGCCATGGTGGCCATGATGCCCTTTATGACCCTGATCATGAACGGCACCAGCCTGCTCATCGTGTGGTTCGGCGGCAAGGCCATGGACAACGGCACCATGCAGGTGGGCGAGATGATCGCCTTCATCACCTACACCATGCAGATCGTCATGTCCTTCCTGATGCTGGCCATGGTGGCCGTCATGCTGCCCCGTGCCGGTGTGGCCGCAGACCGCATCGACGAGGTCATCCGCACCAAGGCCACCATCCACGACCCGGACGAAGCCGACGCCAAGGCCGCAAAGGAACACAAGAACTGGCAGGGCGTGGTGGAGTTCCACGACGTGAGCTTCCGCTTCCCCGGTGCCGACAGCGACGCGCTGGAGCACATCAGCTTTACCGCAAAGCCCGGCGAGACCACTGCCATCATCGGCTCCACCGGCTGCGGCAAGAGCACCCTGCTGAACCTGATCCCCCGCTTCTACGACGTGACCGGCGGCAGCGTGACCGTGGACGGCATCGACGTGCGCCAGATGCCCCAGGCACAGCTGCACGACCTGCTGGGCTATGTGCCCCAGAAGGGCGTGCTGTTCAGCGGCACCATCGACAGCAACCTGAAGTTCGGCGGGGACCACATCACCGACGCCGCCGTGAAAAAGGCCGCTGCCATCGCACAGGCCACTGAGTTCATCGACGCAAAGCCGGAGGGCTACGCAAGCCCCATCGCCCAGGGCGGTTCCAACGTGTCCGGCGGCCAGAAACAGCGCCTGTCCATTGCCCGTGCCATTGCCAAGGACCCCAAAATTTATCTGTTTGACGACAGTTTCTCGGCCCTGGACTACAAGACCGACGTGGCCCTGCGCCGCGCCCTGAAGGCCCAGACCGACAACGCCACCGTCATCATCGTGGCACAGCGCATCTCCACCGTGCTGCACGCAAACCAGATCCTGGTGCTGGACGAGGGCCGTCTGGTGGGCAAGGGCACCCATGCCCAGCTCATGGCCAGCTGCCCGGAGTATCAGGAGATCGCCCGCAGCCAGCTGAGCCAGAAAGAGCTTGACCTGGGCATTCTGAATACGGAAAAGGAGGGTGTGTGATATGCCAAGACCCGGACGCATGACCACCGAGCGCGCCAAGGACTTCAAGGGCACGCTGCGGCAGCTTCTCCAGACCATGAGCCACTACAAACTGCCGCTCATCACGGCCATTGTCTTTGCCATTCTGTCCACCATCTTCAACATTGCCGGCCCCAAGGTGCTGGCCAAAGCCACCACGGCCCTTGCCACCGGCTGGGTCGCCAAGCTGCGGGGCACCGGCAGCATCGACTTTGTTTATATTGGCCGGGTGTTGCTGTTTTTGCTGGGCATGTACCTGCTGAGCAGCGCCTTCAGCTTTATCCAGGGCTGGCTGATGACCGGCCTTTCCCAGAAGGTCTGCTACGACTTCCGCCGCCAGATCAGCGAAAAGATCAACCGCCTGCCCCTGGCCTACTTTGAAAAGCGCACCGTAGGCGAGGTGCTGTCCCGCATCACCAACGATGTGGACACCCTGGGCCAGAGCCTGAACCAGAGCATTACCCAGCTCATCACCAGCGTGACCACCATGATCGGCGTGCTGATCATGATGCTGTCCATCAGCCCCCGCATGACCCTGATCGCCCTGCTGATCCTGCCGGTGTCCCTGGCCTTGGTGCTGGTGGTGGTCAGGTTCAGTCAGAAATATTTTAAGGCCCAGCAGGCCACCCTGGGCGTGGTGAACGGCCAGGTGGAAGAGGTCTATGCCGGCCACAACGTGGTCAAGGCCTTCAACCGGGAGGCCGTGGTGCTGAACGACTTCAACGCCGCCAACGACAAGCTGTACGAATCCGCCTGGAAGAGCCAGTTCCTCTCCGGCCTGATGATGCCCATCATGAACTTTGTGGGCAACCTGGGCTATGTGGCGGTGGCCATCGTGGGCAGCATCTTTGCCGCCAACGGCACCATCACCATCGGCGACATCCAGGCCTTTATCCAGTACGTCAAGAACTTCACCCAGCCCATCCAGCAGCTGTCGCAGGTGTCCAACATGCTGCAGAGCATGGCCGCTGCCGCCGAGCGGGTGTTCGAGTTTTTGAACGAGCCGGAAGAGGACCAGACCGCCGACCCGGCCCGCCGGGCAGACCCCGCCTGCATCGACGGTCAGGTGACCTTCGACCACGTCAAATTCGGCTACACCCCGGACAAGACCATCATCCACGACTTCAGCTGTACGGTGAAGCCCGGCCAGAAGGTGGCCATCGTCGGCCCCACCGGCGCGGGCAAGACCACCATGGTCAAGCTGCTCATGCGCTTCTACGATGTGGACGCCGGTTCCATCACCCTGAACGGCCACGACGTGCGCGACTTTGACCGCAGCGCTCTGCGCGAGGGCTTTGGCATGGTGCTGCAGGACACCTGGCTGTTCAAGGGCACCATCCTGGAGAACATCCGCTACGGCCGTCTGGACGCCACCGACGAGGAGGTCATTGCCGCCGCCAAGGCTGCCAACGCCGACCACTTCATCCGCACCCTGCCCGGCGGCTACCAGATGGAGCTGAACGAGGACGCCTCCAACGTGAGCCAGGGCCAGAAGCAGCTGCTCACCATCGCCCGCACCATCCTGGCCGACAACCGCATCCTCATTCTGGATGAGGCTACCAGCAGTGTGGACACCCGCACCGAGCAGCGCATCCAGACCGCCATGGACCGCCTGATGGAGGGCCGCACCAGCTTTGTCATCGCCCACCGCCTGTCCACCATCAAGGACGCCGACCTCATCCTGGTGATGCGGGACGGCGACATCGTGGAGCAGGGCACCCACGACCAGCTGCTGGACGCCGGCGGCTTCTATGCCGACCTGTACAACAGCCAGTTCGAGGACGTGGTGGAGTAAAGCACCGATATTTTAAAAACCGGGAGCATCTGCGGATGTTCCCGGTTTTTTCACCCCTCTATTTTTTCCAGCTCCACCCCGAACAGCTGCTTTGTCAGCAGCGGCAGAACCTGCTGCAGCTCCTGCACGTACTCCTGCACCACCGGGTCCGGGTCGGCCCGGGTCACGATGCCAAAGCGATGGCCCCGGTCCCAGTCCAGTATCCGGACAAAATCCATGTCCGGCCTGCGGTAGTACACGCCCGGGATCATCTTCAGCGATGTCACCGGATACTGTGCGCTCCGTGACATCCCCATCCGGATGATCTCCGCGCCCCGACGGGTTCCCTCCCGGAACAGCGCCGATTCATAGATGCTCTGATCCATGTTATCGGCCGGCATCCAACGGTATTGCAGCGCCTGCTCCAGCGTGAGCCGGCCTTTTGGCATATCTTCCGGTGCATGAAATGGGATACAGAACTCCGGCACATAAAAAACCGGCGTAAATGCCAGCCCCTGTGCGTGGATCTCTGTACAGTCCAGCTGAAAGGAAAGATCTGCATCCCCCTTTTGCAAAGCGTTCCAGACGTCACTGCGGCGCACACAACGTCGGAGCACCGGCGAAAAACGGATGCACAGTTCTCCGGTCAGTGCAAACAGATCGTAACCGAACATCCGCAGCGCCTCATGGCAGTATGCGATCAGGATATGCCGCTCCGGAGGATCTGTATGCTGCTGCACCGCCTGCGCATGTTTTACCGCATTTTGGTAAAGATTCAGTATCATCTTTGCCTGTGGGTAAAAATCCTGCCCTGCAGGGGTCAACACGACCCTGCGTGGCACATGCTGAAACAGTTCAAGCTTCAGTTGACCTTCCAAAGTACGTATCTGCTGTGAAAGTGCTGACTGCGAAATATACAGTGCGTCTGCCGCAGCTGAAAAACTATTCATCTCCACAATTTTAACAAATCCTTCCAGTGCGCTTTCGTTCATTTCCAGCAGCTCCTCTTATATTAGGATACTCTAAATTATAATATAAGATAAATGAATTGTAAACTCCTGCCTTTCATGCTAACATTGTTAATGTTTCGGCAATATATATATGCTGTATGTATCACACACGAAGAAGAAAAAACACAGGAAAGAGAGAAAAGCATGAACAAGATCTCCCGCAAAGGCTTTCTGAAGATCGCCGCTGCCGCCGCCATGAGCGGTGTGACCGCCGGCGCTCTGTCCGCCTGCAATGCCGCCTCCGGCTCCACCTCCACCGCTGCTTCCGGCAGCGCTGCCGCTTCCGGTGCAACCGGCACCTACATCCCCGGCACTTACGAGGGCACTGCCGAGGGCATCTCCTCCACCGTCAAGGTCACCATGACCTTCTCTGAGAGCGCTGTCACCGATGTCGTGGTCGATACCTCCGGCGAGACCGCATCCTACGGTGCTGCTGCCGCAGATGAGCTGCGTGAGCAGCTGATGGCTGCAGGTTCTGCCGAGATCGACGGTGTTTCCGGCTCCACCATCACCTCCAATGCCGTGATGAAGGCTGCCAAGAGCTGCTACGCACAGGCCAAGGGCGAAGCCGTGGTTTCCAGCGTGCAGCTGCCCACCGGCGACGAGAACGACTGGCTGGGCACCGAGCCCGACATCGACGAGGCTGCCATCACCGAGACCTGGGATACCGATATCGTCATCGTGGGCGCAGGCAACGGTGGTATGTGCGCAGCCGCTTATGCTGCACAGAACGGGCTGAACTTCCGCATCATCGAGCAGAATGCCGCCGTCATGGACACCCGCCACTGGTACGGCGCCATCGACAGCAGCGAAGCACAGAAAAAAGGGATTGCTCCGGTTGACCGCGCCGAGCTGCTGAGCGAGATCTCCCGTTCTATGGGCGGTCGCTGCGACCAGCGCGTGGTCAAGACCTGGATCAACGAATCCGCTGCCATGCATGATTTTGTTTCCGGCATCCTGGAAAACGAACCTTATAACTATGTGTGCAACCTGACCTCCGGCGATGAAGCCAAGTGGCCGGATGACACCCAGGTGAGCCAGAGCAAGCTGATGTTCCCTGTGCAGCAGGTCGATTACAGCAGCGCTGAAAAGCCCCGCAACGTGGTGTTCCAGGAGTACATTGAAAGCAAGGGCTACAGCATCGACTTTAACACCGGCCTTGCCAAGCTGGAAAAAGATGCCGACGGCCGCATCACCGGCGTGATCGCCCAGAGCACTGCCGACGACCACTTTATCCGCATCAATGCAGCCAAGGGCGTGCTGCTGGCCTGCGGCGGCTATGCCGGCAACCCCTACATGATGGAGCAGCTGGACCCGCTGGGCACCAGTGTGACCACTGCCTGCTCCTATACGCCTGCCGACAAGGGTTACGGCATCCGTGCCGCGATCTGGGCAGGTGCACATCTGGATGCAGAGCCCGCTCCCGTTCTGTTCGACCGTGGTCTGGTGGCACCCGGTGTGGATGCCGGCTATGTGGACAGCGAGAACGCCTTTGGCGGCAAGGCCTTCCCCGGCACTGTGGGGCAGTACAATCCCGGCAGCCAGCCCTTCCTGAAGGTCAACCGCCATGGCGAGCGCTTTATGAACGAGAGCCAGGAGTACGACAACGCTTCTCACGCTTCCTTCCAGCAGCCGGGTCATGTTTATGCCATGATCCACGATGCAAACTTCCGCAGCGACGTAGACCGCTTCCACACCATCGGCTGCTCTGCACTGACCCGTTACATCCCCGGCATGATGGAAGGTCAGCTGGAGCAGTACGAGGGTGAGGGCCTGATCATGAAGGCGGACACCATTGAAGAGCTTGCCGACAAGATGGGCTTTACCGGTGCCGACAAGGACAACTTTGTAGCCACCGTTGCCCGCTACAACGAGCTGTACGACAAGCAGAACGACGAGGACTTCGGCAAGCCTGCAAGCCGCCTGAGCGCCATCCGCACCGCTCCCTTCTACGGCTGCTGGCTGGGTGCCTCTCTGCTGTGCAGTATGCAGGGCATCTCCATCACCGAGAACTGCCAGGCCAAGGACAGCAACAATGAGCCGATCCCCGGTCTGTATATCACCGGTGATATGTCCGGCAGCTTCTTCCAGAACAACTATCCCTGCGTCATGGGCGGTACCGCCTGCGGTCGTACCCTGACCTTTGCCATTAAATCCATCAAGCAGATGGCAGGCTTGGAGAACGCCTGATAAGGCGCAGTTCTCCCGCATAGATCCAACATTCCTTCTTTTCTTCTTTTTCATGGGAAGAGGGGCGGTCCCGGTCGGGGCTGCCCCTCTTTGCTGTTTTGCCCCGCACGCCCCCTACACAAATGCCCGCGATTGTGCTATGATAGGGCTGAGCAGCCGGTTTGCTGCAAACAACCGGCAAAGCATCGAGGTGTATTGTACAATGTCTGAACTTCTTGAGACGCTGCGGCAGGAGGGCGTGGACCCGGCCCTGCTTTCTGCGGTAGAGGAATCCCGTGCCGCCCATCCGCTGGACGCTGCGCTGCGGCCCCGCATCCCGGCCCCGGCCTTTACCTACTACGGCAAAGAGGTGTGGGAGCAGGCGCTGGCCGCCCTGCTCTGCGGCGAAAACCTGCTGCTGGCAGGCGGCAAGGCCACCGGCAAGAACGTGCTGGCCGAGAACCTCTCCGCCGCTTTCGGCCGTCCCGCGTGGGACATCTCGTTCCATGTGAACATGGACGCGGCCTCCCTCATCGGCATGGACACCTTTGCCGACGGACGGGTGGAGTTCCGCCCCGGGCCGGTGTACCGCTGCGCCCAGTGCGGCGGCTTTGGCGTGCTGGACGAGATCAACATGGCCAAGAACGAGGCGCTGGCCGTGCTGCACGCAGTGCTGGACTTCCGCCGCGCCATTGACGTGCCCGGCTACGACCGCATCCCGCTGGCCGAGGAGACCCGCTTCATCGCCACCATGAACTACGGCTACGCCGGTACCCGGGAGCTGAACGAGGCCCTCACCTCCCGTTTCGTGGTCATCCAGATGCCCACCATCACCCAGGACAACCTGGAAAAGCTGCTGCGGGCACAGTTCCCGGATCTTGCCGCGAAGTACGCCCACCAGTTCGCCCTGCTGTTCCTCGACTTGCAGAAAAAGTGCGACAGTGCGGAAATTTCCACCAAGGCACTGGACCTGCGCGGCATGCTGGACGCGCTGCGCCTGATCCGCCGCGGCATCCCCGCAGGGGCCGCGCTGGACATGGGCATCACCAACAAGGCCTTTGACAGCTACGAGCAGGGCCTGATCCGCGACGTGATCGCGGCCCGCATCCCGGCCAAACTGGATGCGGCCAAGCTGTTTGCCTGATGGAAGCCCAGAGCTACACCGCACAGGAGCGGCGGGCGGCCAATCAGGTCTGGGCGGCTGCGGGCGCCTATGGCTTTGAGCCGCTGTTTCTGGCCCACAACACCGACGGCACGGTGGATTTTTACATGAACACCATCGTGGGCCTTGTGCACAAATATTACGGTGACAAGTTGATAAATAGCATCTTCGACCGCTGGGCGGGCGATCTGCGGCAGCCCCTGCTGGACGACCTTGCCTGGCTGTATCTGGAAAATGCGGCCTACCGGCTGGAGCTGCCCCGCCGCCCGGTGCTGGAGGCGCTGCGCTCTTCTCACGCCGACTACTTTTTTGCCATCCAGTACAAACTTTCCCGGCAGGAGTGGATGGCCAGGAACCAGCTGGTGTACACCATGCAGGCGGCCCGCTGGCGCAGCGTGCTGGGGCGCAATCTGCCCGTGATGACCCCCTACGAGAGCGGGTTGTTCCGGGCGCTGGCCCCGGACACCGCCCCGCAGCCGGACCAATTGCAGGACGCCCTGCTGGCCGTGTACGCAAAGTTTGACCTCTTCGACGGCACCGTGCATCCGAAAGCGGCGCTGCACCTGCATCTGGACGGCCTGCTTGCCACCCTTGCCACCAAGGCCCTGCCCACCCAGATGATCAAGACCGACCGAGTGACCGTGGAGCACTCCAACGCCGTGGACGCCGCCGGCAGCGGCCCCAGCGTGGACAAACGGCAGGCCCACATCACCCTGAAGCAGAACGCCGCGCAGGACCGCGCCTACATCGAGAGCTGCTTCGGCCGCTCCCTCTACCCGCCGGAGCGGCTGCGCAAGGCCGAACAGGAGCTGTGCACCGGGGTGCATCTGGGGTGCCATTTGTGGTTCAGCGCGGGCGTGCCCAGCCCGGAACAGGCCCCCACCCCGGAAGCCCGGCATCTGGCCGAACAGGCCGAGCTGCAGGCCGACCGCAACCGCGCCTACTACGCCAAAAATCAGGAGCTGCACCGCAGCGTGGTGCTGCGGCTCACCGAGCAGATCCGCAACTGCATCCTGGTGCATCAGCAGCCCAACGCGCGGGTGGCCCGCAGCGGCAATGTGGACCCCGGGCGGGTGTGGCGTGCCCCGCTTTTGAACGATGACCGGGTGTTTTTGTGCGCCGAAGAGGAAAATCACCCCGCCTTTACGGTGGACCTGCTGCTGGACGCTTCCGCCTCCCGCCTGCACTGTCAGGAGGTCATCGCGGCGCAGGGGTCCATCCTGGCCGAGAGCCTGGCCAACTGCGGCATCCCGGTGCGGGTGAGTGCCTTCAGCAGCCTGCGGGGCTACACCGTGCTGCGGGTGCTCAAGGACTTTGCCGACAAAAACCGCCAGAACATCAACCGGTATTTTGCCTCCGGCTGGAACCGCGACGGCCTGGCCCTGCTGGCGGCGGGCGATCTGCTGGACTTTGCCCCCGGCCCCGCCCCGCGGCACCTGCTCATCCTGCTGACCGATGCTTCCCCCAACGACAGCCGCCGCATCCCGCCCAGCCCGGAAAACCCGCTGGGCTGCGGCTACGAGGACGCCGCCGGTGTGGCCGACGCGGCCGCCCAGGTGCGCGTGCTGCAGCGCAAGGGCATCCGGGTGTCGGCCGTGTTCATGGGCGAGGACCGCTCCGCCGCCGACGCTGCCCGCATCTATGGTAAAAATATGGCCCGCATCCGCGGCATGGACCAGCTGGCCCGCGCCGCCGGCCGCCTGATCCAGAACGAGATCCGGGAGCTGGGAGATTGAGAGATTGCCTTCCCCTTTTGGGGGAAGGCTTTTTTGTTGTCCGGCACACAACCGCTTCGGGCATTTTACAACCAACCGTCGCGTTGTATTTTGGAGCAGTTCCGGGGTGTCTGCAAAAATCTGGTTGTTTTTGCAAACTTTTAGTTGTTTTTTGTCGCAGTTTATGCTATACTATGTTCAGACGAACCACAGGAACACGCGATGTCCCCCGCAGTGCACGGCGGCGGCCCGCGTTGGAAGTCCTTTGAATACAACACTTTGCTGTCAGTCGAACCATTCAGGGAGGAACGTATCATGGATGCCAACCGCTACTTTACCGCCATGCACAACGCCATGTCATCCCGTCTGCCGGGGGCGCAGCTTCTGGCCGCCGTGCGCCTGCAGGATCTCTGCGGCAACGACGCCTACCTGGAAGTCCGGCGGATGCCCGGGGAGCCCTGCGCCACCGTGTGTTACTCCACGATGGGCCGCAGAGGACTGAACTTCCAGCTGTTCCGCAAGGGGTGGATGCTCTGCCACAACGAGAGCGGCCAGCTCACCGGGCAGTTCCCCGCCAAGGCCGAGAGCCTGCTGGAGGACACCGACTTCCACGCCTGCTGCCGCGAGGACCGGCTGGACGCCGCCCGCACCGACCGCATGGTGCAGGAGCTGGAAACGCTGGCGGGCACGGACTGCGATCTGCCTTTGCCCCGTGACGCCCGCACCGGGGCCGTCATCACGGTGGACAGCTTTGTGGGCCGGGGTGCCCACTGGAGCTACAGCACCCTGAGCAAGGCCCCCTGCCTGCCGGTGGCCGCCATCCTGTACTGGCTGGCCGACAGTCTGGCCGGAGCCGAGCGCCGCACCCTGCAGGCCGACCCGGAGGCCGCCCAGCTGGCCGCACAGTGGCAGAGCGGCACGGTGGAGATGTTTTTCCACCCGGCCGTACCGGCTGCCGCCCAGCTGCAGACGCAGCCCCAGACCCCGCCGGTGAGCCGTCCGGCCCGCCCGGCCCCCACCTGCGCCCGCACCAAAAGCTGGCAGAGCATTCTGGCCGTCATGGCGAGCATGTAAAAAGGCTCCCCCTTGCGGGAGAGCCTTTCTAGGATAAATTCTTATTCCAGATAGGGGTCCAGCAGCTTGTCCACGGTCTGGCTGCGCTTGGGCGCGGGCTTTTTCACCACGCGGCCCTGGCAGGCCACCAGCTCCAGATGCTGCAGCGCCCGCAGGTCATCCAGCGGGTTCTGACGGGTGACGATGAGGTCCTCGCTCTTGCCCACTTCCAGCGAGCCGGTCACGTCCCCTACCCCGGCCAGCCGGGCGTTGCGCAGGGTAGCGGTGTACAGGGCAAACCGGTTGCTCACGCCGCAATACTTGTGGAAATAGCACAGCTCCCGCCAGAAGTCGTACTGGGTGATGTAAGGGCAGCCCACGTCGTTGCCAAGGCCCACCGGGATGCCGTTGGCCAGCGCCGTTTTGGCGCTTTCCACGATGCCGTCAAACACGATCCTGCCGTTGTACTGGTCTTTTTCCGACGCACCGGACACCGCCGTGTCAAACAGCGCATAAGGCAGCGCCGGGGAAATGGTGGTGCACAGGAACGCGCCGTGCTCCTTGTACAGTTTTATCGTTTCTTCGTCCATTTTTGCGCCGTGCTCGATGGAGTCCACGCCGTTTTCCAGCGCAACCTTCACCCCTTCGGGCGATTCGGTGTGGGCCGCCACGGGATAGCCCATGGCGTGGGCCTGATCGCACACGGCCTTTACCATCTCCGGCGGCATCTTCAGCTCGCCGGGGGTGCCCTTTTCGGCGGCATCCAGCACGCCGCCGGTGATCATCAGCTTGATCAGGTCCACCCGCTGGGTGCTGACCTTGGTGAGCTGGGCCAGGGCCTCTGCCAGGTTGTGGGCCGCCACGGCCACCGAGCCTGCCATGTGGCCGCCCGGCACCGAGATGCCCTCGTTGGCGGCCAGAATGCGCGGGGCCAGGATCTTCCCGGCCTGGGCATCGTCCCGGCAGCGGGTGTCAAAATCCGCGATGCCGCCCACGGTGCGGATGGTGGTCACGCCGCCCAGCAGCTCCAGCTTTGCATAGCTGCACACCATGCGGTAGGCCACCGCACGGGTCAGGCCGTTGCTCAGAATTTTACGCACCAGCGCCGCATTATCCCGCGGCTTTGCGCTGGGCTTGCCGTTGCCGGCCAGATGCACATGCAGGTTGATGAGGCCCGGCATCGCATAGCCGCCGTGGAGGTCGATGACCTCATAGCCGTCCAGGTCGGTGCCCTCGTCCGCAACGGCGGTGATGACGCCGTCCTCGCACAGCAGCACCTTGTGTGCCTGCGGCTTCATCTGCTGGGTGCCGTCCAGCAGAATGCCATTGATATATGCCCGCTTCATGGTCATTTCCTCGCTTTTGTACAACCTTGGTTGTTTTTTGTTCCAGTATAGCACGTTCGTGCCCCGGGTGCAATCGGGCGCACAAAAAGGGCAGGCAAAGGTTTTGCCCCTGCCTGCCCTGTTGCTCTTAGATGCGGCTGAAACCGTGCCTCCCCGCCCGTACCGACAAAAGCCGATACGGAGGCTTTTAGATGCATGCGCGATTGCATTGCTGCATTTTATCAAAGCCTTAACCTCATCCATAACCTTGATCAAATAACAAAACAACCCAAATTTGTAACCTTGTACCAGAACCTTATGGCTCTCCCAGATTCAAATAAAAACGCATTCACCCCGGAATATCACGGTCACCCCTCCAGCTCCACTTCAAATTCCAAAAGCAGATTGGCGCGGTCCAGCGTCAGCTGCAAAGCCGTCAGCTGATCACTGACACGGCGGTATTCCTGTTCCACCTGTTCTGCATCGTAGTTGCGGCAGGTCATTTCCGGAGTGTTGCTGCCATAGCCGGGGGATGTGCGCACCAGCAACGGCACCTGCTTCATCTGTGCCAGACGCTGCTTCTTTTTTGTCAGCATTGCCATGCGCACCAGTGCCTCGTCGATGGTAAACCCAAATCCCTCCAACATAGTGGTGGTATTAAACACGTTCACTGCATGACGCAGCACAGCGATCTTCTGGTTCAGCGCATCCATCTGCTGCTGCATCCGAGCAAAGTCGTAGTTTGCGGGCAGCGGTTCCTCATTGATTCCATAGGTCGTTCTGCTTTCCGCTTCTTCTTTTTTCAGCAGCCCCTCCAGGTCTTCGTTCCATGCTTTGATCATTTTATTTGCGCCTGCGGATGTCAATTTCATGCGTTGTCCCTCCCTGTCGTTTTTTCTTTCAGTATAGCACATTCGTGCCCCGGGTGCAATCGGGCGCACAAAAAAGGCAGGAAAGGTCCTGCCCTCTCCTGCCCGGTTGATGCAATGATGCTTTCCTGTGCTGCGGCGCTGGAGGCTGCGGCCTCGCTGGATGCGTCAGCGGCGGCGTTTGCGGCGGGGCAGCGCGAAATAGTAGCCGAAGGCCGTGCCGCACAGCCCGCCCACGATGTGCATGAAGTTGGCCACGTTGTCGTGCACGAGGATGATGTCGTACACCTGCTGGCCGAAGTACAGCGCCGCTACCAGCAGCATGGTGACCGGGATGCCGCCGGAAAAGCCCGCCAGCGACGACAGCATGATGAGCATGAACACAATGCCCGACGCCCCCAGCAGCCCGGTGCGGGGGAACAGCACGCATTGCAGCACGCCGGTGACCAGGGCTGTCAGCACAATGCCCTTCAGCAGGGGGATGCTGCCGTATTTTTCCTCCATGGGCGGGCCCACCACCAGCAGCAGCAGCATGTTGTTCAGGAAGTGCTCCCACCCGGCGTGGCCCAGCACATGGCCGAACAGCCGGATGTAGAACAGCGGGTCCTTGAGCGACGAGCGGTAGACGCAGAACAGGTGCATGGTGGTCCAGCCGCCGGTCCAGTCGTCGAGGAACAGCACCAGAAGCGACAGCAGAAAAAAGGTGAGGATCACCGGGGAGTTGTATTGAAGCTCCAGCTTGAATCTTGCCTTTTTCGTAACGATACGATCCTTTCTCTCCTATAATGTAGGGGTCAGCCGCGGGTCTGCAGCCAGTAGGCCCCCATGCTCTGGCCGGGCTGGCCGGTCACCTCGTCGCCCAGGTAATCGGCAAGGCCCCAGGCGGCAGGCTGCCAGGCGTTGGCGGCCTCCACGGTGGGGTACTCCACCTCCGCATACCAGAACGCGGTGGGCTGGCCTGCGTCCACATGGTTCACTTCCAGCGCGCTGCCGTCCGGCAGGCGGTAGGTGCGGCGGGTCTTGGGGATGAGGGGTTTGCCGATGATCTTGTGTTCCAGCTCCTCAAACAGTTCTTTGTCGATGCTGCGCTCGATCTCCTCCCGGGCAAGGCCGCCCTCGCTCTTGAAGCAGAGCACATAGTCGGTCTTGCCGCCCGCAAGGGCTTCCTCCCGAATGCGCACCGTGGGCCGCACACTGATGTAGCCCTGCCGCATGGCAAATTCTTCCTCCATGGGCAGGCCCTCCGGCCAGCCGGTCACCATCCATTTGCGTTCGATCTCCATTGCAGATCCCCTCTTTCCGGTCTTTTTTGGAAATTTCTTATTTATAATACCATGGATCTATGGTATTATAAAGGGGTGAATTTGAAAAGAGCAACCAAGGAGATCTCCATGAAAGAACGCGCTTATCCTGTATACACCGTCAACAAACACGCCGAGGGCCTGCTGGTGGGCGGCCACCCCTGGGTGTACGAAAACGACATCCTCCACGCCCCGGACACCGAACCCGAAAACGGCACCCTGGCCGATGTGGTCAGCCCCAAGGGGGCGTACCTGGGCACCGGCTTCGTGTCGCTGCACAGCAAGATCCGGGTGCGGCTCATCAGCCGCAACGCCAACGACACCTTTGACACCGCTTTCTGGCGCCGCCGGGTGGAGTACGCCTGGGCCTACCGCAAGACCGTGCTGGAGCCCGCCGACCTGACCGCCTGCCGGGTGATCTTTGGCGAGGCCGACCAGTTCCCCGGCCTGACCGTGGACCGCTTTCACGATATCCTGGTCACACAGACCCTCAGCGTGGGCATGGAAAAGCTCAAGCCGGTGCTGTTCCCCCTGCTGGCCGAGGTGCTGCGGGCCGACGGCCAGACCATTGCCGGCATCTACGAGCGAAACGACGAGGCCCTGCGCGCCAAGGAAGGGCTGGAGCAGAACAAGGGCTGGTTCGACCTGCCCGGCGAGACCCACCCCGCCAGCACCCAGACCGAGATCTGCGAGAACGGTGTGTTCTACCATGTGGACTTTGAGAACGGCCAGAAAACCGGCTTTTTCCTGGACCAGAAGTACAACCGCCGGGCTGTGGCACGGCTGGCAGCAGGCCACACCGTGCTGGACTGCTTCACCCATACCGGCAGCTTTGCGCTGAACGCTGCCAAGGGCGGGGCCGCCCGGGTCACCGCTGCCGACATCAGCGCCGACGCCATCGCCATGGCCCAGCGCAATGCCCAGCGCAACGGCCTTGACAACATGGACTTTTTGTGCGAGGACACCTTCGCGCTGCTGCCCCGGCTGGAAAAAGAGGGCCACCCCTACGACTTTATCATCCTGGACCCGCCCGCCTTTACCAAGGCCCGCCGCACGGTGGAGAACGCCATGCGCGGGTACAAGGAGATCAACTACCGCGCCATGAAGCTGCTGCCCCGGGGCGGCTACCTGGCCACGGCCAGCTGCTCCCACTTTGCCACCGAGGAGCTGTTCATCAAGATGCTGAAAGCAGCGGCGAAGGACGCCCACCGCCAGCTGCGGCAGATCGAGGTGAAGCAGCAGGCCCCGGATCACCCCATCCTGTGGGGCGTGCCGGAGACAAATTACCTCAAGTTCTTTTTGTTCCAGGTGATCTGACCATTTAGAATGCCCTCCGCTTCGCTCTGGGCATATTTAAAGGAACTATTATTTTTATATTGGCGTTTGGACGGGTTGCGGCTCCCAGCGTCTGCCGCGGCCCTTGAGCGGGCCTTGCATCCTGCTGGCCGCTGCCCCAACAGCTCCTCCCTGTTTCCGCCACAGGCGGCGGTCGTCGCCGTTGCACGTCCTGCGGAGCTTGTCGGGGTTTAGACCCCTCCATCTGCTAACGCAGACCGCTCTGCCACTTGAAAGCCCCACTGGGGCTTTCATTGTTGCACAACCGCGGGACGCTCCAAACACATTTTCACGAGAAGGGCCCTTGCGGAGAAATGCATTTTTTCGCTTCGACCTTTCTTGTGAAAAAGAGGTTCAGAAAAATCCGCAGATTTTTCTTGAACCTCAAAATAAAAAAGAAAGATTCCTCTGAATATGGCCAGAGTGAAACGGCGGCCATTTCAAATGGTCTCTTCTTCCTCAAAAGTCATACCAAGCTCAGTTGTGCCAAAATTCGCAGAGAGCGTTTGTGCAGAATCGTCAGATTTGTCAATTGCCTTTTTGACCCGCCGGGGCTATAATCAAACCATAGACAGCAACGGCGCTGTGGGTCACCTCCTGACTCGCAGCGCCGTTTTTGTTAAGAAGTCTTTCGTGCTTTGGGGCCCGCTTTCCGGCAGCTCCGGGGCGGGAGCTGGGAAACATAAGATCAAGTAAGGAGTAGGATTTATGGCAGCAAATGTTATGGAGATCTACGGCAGCAAGGTCTTTAACGAGCATGTGATGAAGGAGCGCCTGCCGAGCGCTACTTATAAGAGCCTCAAGAACACCCTGCACAAGGGTGCTCCGCTGGACATCGAGGTGGCCAACGTCGTGGCCAGCGTCATGAAGCGCTGGGCCATGGAGCTGGGTGCCACCCATTACACCCACTGGTTCCAGCCGCTGACCGGCATCACCAGTGAGAAGCACGACGGCTTCGTCTCCCCCGTGGGCGACGGCACCGCCATCATGGAGTTCTCCGGCAAGGAGCTGGTGCGCGGCGAGCCCGACGCTTCCTCCTTCCCCTCCGGCGGCCTGCGCGCCACCTGCGAGGCCCGCGGCTACACCGCATGGGACCCCACCAGCTACGCCTTCGTCAAGGATGACGTGCTGTGCATCCCCACCGCCTTTGTCAGCTACACCGGCGAGGCACTGGACAAAAAGACCCCCCTGCTGCGCTCCATGAACGCCCTGTCCGGCCAGGCTATCCGCATCCTGAAGCTGTTTGGCAAGGATGTGGACTACGTTTCCACCACCGTCGGCCCGGAGCAGGAGTACTTCCTTGTTAAGAAGGAGGACTACGAGGCCCGGCAGGACCTGATCCTTACCGGCCGCACCCTGTTTGGTGCCCCCTCTGCCAAGGGCCAGGAGCTGGAAGAGCACTACTTCGGCGTGATCCGTCCCGAGGTGTCCGCGTTCATGAAGGAACTGGACGAGGAGCTGTGGAAGCTGGGCGTGCCCGCCAAGACCAAGCACAACGAGGTGGCCCCCTGCCAGCATGAGCTGGCCCCCATCTACGATACCACCAACGTGGCCATCGACCACAACCTGCTGACCATGGAGATGATGAAGAAGATCGCTCCCAAGTACGGTCTGGTCTGCCTGCAGCACGAAAAGCCCTTTGAGGGGGTCAACGGCTCCGGCAAGCACAACAACTGGTCCCTGTCCACCACCGAGGAGAACCTGCTGGATCCCGGTGACACCCCCATGGAGAACCTGCAGTTCCTGGTGTTCCTGGCCGCAGTCATCAAGGCCGTGGATGAGTACGCCGACCTGCTGCGGACCTCTGTGGCCACTCCCGGCAACGATCACCGTCTGGGTGCCAACGAGGCACCTCCGGCCATCATCTCCATCTTCGTGGGCGAAGAGCTGGAGGCCGTCATCGACGCCATCGCGTCCGATTCTCCCTACGCAGGCCCCGTCAAGATGAAGATGGACCTGGGCGTGGACGTGCTGCCCAAGTTCAGCAAGGACACCACCGACCGCAACCGCACCTCCCCCTTCGCCTTTACCGGCAACAAGTTCGAGTTCCGGATGCCCGGTTCTTCTCAGAACCTCAGCGACTGCGATACCATCCTGAACACCGCTGTGGCCAAGGAGCTGAAGGGCTACGCCGACGAGCTGGAAGGTGCTGAGGACTTTACCAGTGCCGCCATCGCCCTGGTCAAGCGCACCATCCGGGACCACCGCCGGGTCATCTTCAACGGCAACGGCTACACCGCCGAGTGGGAGGCCGAGGCTGCCAAGCGTGGTCTGCCCAACAAGAAGAACACTCCTGCCGCCCTGCCGGCCCTCATCGACCCCAAGAACATCGCCCTGATGGAAGAGTTCGGCGTGCTGACCAAGGTGGAGATGGAGAGCCGCTACGAAGTGGAGATGGAGCACTACGCCAAGGTCATCAACATCGAGGCCCTGACCATGCTGGAGATGGCCCGCAAGCAGCTGCTGCCCGCCGTCAACGCCTACATGAGCGAAGTGGCCAACACCGCCGCTTCCAAGCTGGCCGTCAGCGAGAGCATCAGCGTGCGCAGCGAGACCAAGACCCTGAACCGCCTGTCCGCCGACGCCGACGCCATGAGCGACGCCATCGACACCCTGCAGGATGCCGTGGATGCCGCCAAGGCTCTGCCCTCCGAGAGCGAGAAGGCCGTTGCGTTCCACGACAACGTGCTGCCCGCCATGGACGCCCTGCGTGCCGCCGCCGACGACGCCGAGACTGTGTGCGGCGAGGACTACTGGCCGCTGCCCAGCTACAGCAAGATGCTCTACTACGTCTGATCGCATCGCGTAAAACAGCATCATCCGTAGGCTGCGGAACCTGAATCTGACATTCTCCTTTTCCTATTTCTTACACCAGCCTGAAGACCTGCTTCCGCAAGGGGGCAGGCCTTTGGGCGTTTTATTTGAAAGGAGATCTTTATGCGTTATTCGACCCAACAGGACGTGCTGGACTTCGTGGAGGACAACAACGTCAAATTCGTGCGCTTTGCCTTCTGCGATATCTTTGGCACCCAGAAGAACATCGCCGTGCTGGCCAGCGACCTGCCCAAGGCTCTGGAGGACGGCGTGTGCTTCGACGGCAGCTCCATTGCCGGTTTCATGAAGGTGGAGGAAAGCGACCTGGTATTGCGCCCCGACCTGCCCACCGTGACCATCCTGCCCTGGCGGCCCACCGAGGGCCGGGTGATGCAGTTCTTCTGCGACGTGGAAAAGCCGGACGGCGCCCCCTTTGGCGGCAACTGCCGGGGCTTTCTGCGGGAGATGAACCGCCGCTTCCGCAAGCTGGGCCTTACCTGCAACGTGGGTGCCGAGTGCGAGTTCTATCTGTTCGAGAACGACGACCGGGGCCGCCCCACCCGCATCCCCATCGACTTTGGCGGCTACTTCGACGTGGCCCCGCTGGACGCGGGCGAGAACCTGCGCCGGGACATCTGCCTGACCATGGAGCAGATGGGGCTGGCCCCCCAGCACAGCCACCACGAGAGCGGCCACGGCCAGAACGAGATCGACTGCCACCATGCAGGCCCCCTCAAGACCGCCGACAACGTGATGATGTTCAAGCAGATCGTGCGGGCCATTGCCATGCGCAGCGGCATCCACGCCAGTTTCCTGCCCAAGCCCCTGCCGGACCAGGCGGGCAGCGGGCTGCACATCAACCTGTCGCTGTACCTGGACGGCAAGAACCTGTTTGAGGGCGACATTGCCCCGGACAGCACCGCAGGCAGCTTTATGGCGGGCGTGCTGGCCCACAGCCGGGAGCTGACCGTGTTCACCAATCCCCTGCCCAACAGCTACCAGCGCTTTGGCTGCGACGAGGCCCCCCGCTATGTGAGCTGGAGCCGCCAGAACCGCAGCCAGCTGGTGCGCATCCCCCAGGTGAAGGGCGACAACTGCCGCATGGAGCTGCGCAGCCCGGACCCCGCCTGCAACCCGTATCTGGCCATCGGTCTGGTGCTGGCCGCCGGTCTGGACGGCATCGAACACCGCATGGTGCTGCAGCCGCCGGTCAACAAGAACCTGTTCCGCCCCGGCGAGGCCGAGGGCCTTGGGCTGGAAATGCTGCCCGCCACGCTGGAAGAGGCCGTGGCCATCGCGGAGGAAAGCGACTTTTTGCACAAGGTGCTGCCGGAGGAGCTGAGCCGCCGCTACTTTGCCGAGGAGCGTGCCCGGTGCGAGGCCCTGCGCGCCGCCGCCGACCCGGCGGAGTACGAGCGCATCCACTACTTCAACGCCATCTGACCCCTGCAGGAACATGCGTAGGAGAAAGGAGCGGAACGTATGGGACGCGCACTCATTGTAAGCGCCGGTGCCAGCTCCAACGAGTACATCGCCGCCCGGCTGGCCGAGATGGGCTATGCCCGGCCGGTGATCCTGCCCAGCGGGGCCGAGGCCCGGCGCAGGATGCCGGACGCCGACTTTGACCTGATCGTGGTCAACGCCCCCCTGCCCGACGAGTTCGGGCACGAGCTGTGCATGGACGCCGTGGCCGGCACCGACGCGGGCGTGGTGTTTCTGGTCAAGGCCGCACAGGCCGAACAGCTGCTGGCCCCCCTGAACGAGCAGGGAGTGCTGCTGCTGAGCAAGCCCTTCAGCAACACCTTATTCGTGCAGGCCATGCACATGGCCGCCGCCAGCAACCACCGCCTGCAGCGCCTGCGGCAGGAGAACGCCCGCCTGCAGGACAAAATTTCCCAGATCCGTCTGGTGAGCCGGGCCAAGTGCTGCCTGGTGGAGCACGCGCACCTCACCGAGGCCGAGGCCCACCGCCGCATTGAAAAGCTGGCCATGGACACCCGCCGCGACCGCACCGAGATCGCGCAGGAAATCCTTGATTCTTATGAGGATGTGGGTGTATAATACTGAGTTGGGAAAACGTATTCTGAATCTGATTTGACTTGATTTTGATAGAGGAGGAAGTATTTTTATGGCAGAAAAGCAAACCAAGTATATCTTCGTCACCGGCGGTGTCGTGTCCGGCCTGGGCAAGGGCATCACCGCCGCCTCGCTGGGCCGCCTGCTCAAGTGCCGCGGCCTGAAGGTGGCCAGCCAGAAGCTGGACCCCTACGTCAACGTGGACCCCGGCACCATGAGCCCCCTGCAGCACGGTGAGGTGTTCGTCACCGACGACGGCACCGAGACCGACCTGGACCTGGGCCACTACGAGCGCTTCATCGACGAGAACCTGAACAAGTACTCCAACCTGACCACCGGCAAGGTGTACTGGAACGTGCTGAACAAGGAGCGTCAGGGTGCCTATCTGGGCCAGACCGTCCAGATCATCCCCCACATCACCAACGAGATCAAGAGCTACATCTACAACATGGCTTCCTCCACCGGGGCCGATGTGGTCATTACCGAGATCGGCGGCACCACCGGCGACATCGAGAGCCAGCCCTTCCTGGAGGCCATCCGGCAGGTGGGCCTGGAGCAGGGCCGCGACAACTGCTGCTTCATCCATGTGGTGCTGGTGCCCTACATCTCCGGCTCCAACGAGTACAAGTCCAAGCCTGCCCAGCACTCGGTCAAGGAGCTGCAGGGCATGGGCGTCAACCCGGACATCATCATCCTGCGTGCCGACGGCAGCGTGGGCACCGACATCCGCCGCAAGATCAGCACCTTCTGCAACGTCAAGCCGGAGTGCGTCATCGAGAACCTGACCATGCCCAGCCTGTACCAGTGCCCGCTGATGCTGCACACCGGCGGTCTGGATGACGTGGTGGTGAACAAGCTCAAGCTGGACGTGCCCCCCGCCGACCTGACCGAGTGGAAGCAGGTGGTGAGCCGCATCGCCACCCGCAGCAAGACCTGCACCATCGCGCTGGTGGGCAAGTACGTCAAGCTCCACGACGCCTACCTCTCGGTGATGGAGAGCCTGTACCACGCAGGCTTCGAGAATGACAGCCAGGTGGAGATCAAGTGGGTGGAAAGCGAGGACCTGACCGACCAGAACGCCTGCAAGGAGATCTTTGCGGACGTGGACGGCATCATCGTGCCCGGCGGCTTCGGCGACCGCGGCATCGAGGGCATGATCCAGGCCGCCCAGTACGCCCGCGAGAACAACGTGCCCTACTTTGGCATCTGCCTGGGCATGCAGATCATGGTGATGGAGTTTGCCCGGGGCGTGCTGGGCTACGCCGACGCCAATTCCAGCGAGTTCACCCCGGACGGCAAGCACAACGTCATCGCCCTCATGGCCGACCAGCAGGGCAACATCCCCAAGGGCGGCACCATGCGTCTGGGCAAGTACCCCTGCACCGTGGCCCCCGGCACCAAGATGGCCGAGTGCTACGGCCAGGCCGAGATCTGGGAGCGCCACCGCCACCGCTACGAGTTCAACAACGACTTCCGGCAGGAGATGCAGGACGCCGGTCTGGTCATTTCCGGCACCAGCCCGGACGGCCGTCTGGTGGAGACGGTGGAGCTGCCCGGCCGCGCCTTCCATCTGGGTGCCCAGTTCCACCCGGAGTTCAAGAGCCGCCCCAACCGCGCCCATCCCCTGTTCAAGGGCTTCATCGCGGCGGCGCTCAAGTTCCGCACCAGTGCCCAGCGCAGCCTGATGCACCTGTAAGCCAATCACAAACGAGCCAGTGCGAGTTTTTTCGCACTGGCTTTTTGTTTACCTGCTCCCGGTGGGGTGAACGATTGAGAATGCCCTCCGTTGCACTCTGGGCATATTTAGCGGAAATAAAATTTTTATATTGGCAGTTCAGAAACGCCTGCGGGCGTTTCTGAACTGCATTTTCACGGGAGGGGCCGTTACGGTAAATTGCATCTGACGCTGAAGTTGCATCTCACCGGGAGGGGCCGTTACGGGCAGCCACCATCTCACGGAACCCGCTCCCCCGCTTTCCCACCCTCCGTATCTTCTTTTTCTGCAATTTTTTGCGTGATTTTCGGTTGATTTTTCGTTGGAAAGCAGTTGTTGACAGCGTCCAGTTCCGTGTTATACTAAATATAACAACAAAACGTTTTGATGTCGCAAGCTGGCACGCTGAAATGCTGCGATTTGGCCGCAGGCCAACAGCAGCGGATGCAGCTTCCCGGAACGACCCCTCCCGTGAAAAAGCAACTCTGGAAAATCCGCAGATTTTCCAGAGTTGCAAATTTAAAAATAATTCTTCCGCTGCGATTGCCAGAGCAAAGCGGAGGCAATTTCAAATCGTTCACCCAACCAACGAAAGGAGCCTGACCACCCTTGAATCAACCACCCCTTGACCGCGCAGCCTTCCTGCGCACCCTGCGGCGCTGCCATACCGAAGAGCAGCTGTTCAGCCGCCTGACCTTTGCCTGTCTGGCCCAGTACGACGAAGCCCAGCGCCCGGAGCTGCTGGACGACGTGCGGGGCGCCGCCTACAGCCTGCGTCTGCCCGCCGTGGAGTACAAGACCGACCAGTGGCTCCACCGGTGTCAGGACGCCATCGACACCGACCGCGACGCCTTTCTGGCCGCCGCCAACGCCGAGGCCAAGCGCGAAAACGACAAGATGCGGGCCGAGCAGACCCCCGTCGGGCCGGGCGTGCTGGCCGACGTGCCCCTGCAAAACGTGGACTGGCTGGTCCCGGACCTGCTGCCCCGGGGCGAACTTTCCCTGCTGGGTGCCGACGGCGGCACCGGCAAAGGCCTCTGGCAGGCGCAGTTGATCGCCTGCGTCACCACGGGCAAAACCAGCGGGTTCTTTCCCGTGCCGCCTGCCCAGACCGGCAAAGTGCTCATCCTTGCGGGCGAGGACGACCCCGGCAAGGTGCTCAAGGCCCGCCTGCTGGCCGCCGGAGCCGACATGAACCGGGTGCTCTGCCTCACCGCCGACGACTACTTCCAGCGCACCGGCCAGCCCCTGACCCTCAAGGACGAGGCACTGGCCAAATTTGCCGCCAAGGCCGGGCCGCTGCTGCTCATCGTGGACCCGCTGCAGAGCTTTCTGCCCGCCGGGGTGGAAATGGCCAGCCGCAACCAGATGCGCAGCATCCTGCTGCCCCTCAAGGCCATTGCCGCCGCCCAGCAATGCGCGGTGCTGCTGGTGATGCACTCCAACAAAAAGATGGGCGTGTCCGGTCGGACACGTTTGGCCGACAGCTCCGACATCTGGGACATGGCCCGCAGCGTGCTGATGATGGGCCGCAGCAACAGCGACGGCAAAATTTACCTCAGCCACGAAAAGAGCAGCTACAGCCGCCCCCAGCAGACCGTGCTGCTGCACATCGAGGACGTGGAGCTGGACGGCGTCCGGACCGCTCAGGCCGTGTTTGACGGCTATACCGACAAGAAAGACGCCGACTTCATCAAGGAGCCGCGGGTGCGGCAGGCCCAGACCAAGGAGGACACGCGGGACGCCATCCTCAACGTGCTGGCCGAGAGCCGGTTGGGCAGCATGGCAAGCCCGCAGCTGAAAAGCGAGGTGATGCGGGAGATCGGGTGCAGCGAGCGCACTTATAAAAGCGCCTATGCCGAACTGGTGAAAGCCGGGGATATCAGCAAGCGCCCCATCCGACAGAGGGATGGGACAAATAAATGGTACTCCTTCCTCTACCAGGGTGAAACAGGCTGCACACTTCCAAAATAATAATTTGTCTACGTTTAAAATTCGATGTGTGCAAGCGTTGCACTCTTCCAATTGTTTGCACACTTGGAACCGTGCAAATGCAGACGAACTGTGCAAGGCTTGCACAGTTGCTTTTTGCACGATGTGCGGTCAAAAAAGCCGATGTGTGCAAGATCCTGCCGCTCTCCCCCTGCGCTGCACAGGGACAAAAAAAGACCGCCTGCGTGCGGTACGCGGGCGGCCCTTCTCGGTTCCGGTTTACTTTTTCTCCTGCTGTTCCTGCTCCTTGCGCAGCTCCTTGATGCGCTTTTTCTCGCTCTTGACGTGGGGCCACGGCCAGCAGAAGCCTTCATTGGCCTTGCACCAGCGGGTGAGCGGATAGAACGCGAACGCAAAGCCGAACACATACAGCAGCAGATACAGCAGCGCGTCCAGCGTGACCAGCGCATCCAGTGCGCCGATGACCGCCATCACGCAGCCTGCCTTGAGGAAGAACAGCCCGTTCTGGCGGCCGTATTCTTCAAAATGTTCGGGCTTGACGGCGCGGCGGCCCTGGTCGCCCCACACGCGGGGGTTTTTCATGACCGAGTAACCGTAGAACACCATCATCAGGCCGCAGGTGAGCTGAAATCCAAAAAACATGGCTTGTACCTCGTTTGGTCGTTGTCGTTTCGGGCAGGGAATGATTTAGAATTGCCTCCGCTTGCGCTCTGGCAATCGCAGAGGTAATTTTATTTTAATTTGCAACTCCGGAAAATCTGCGGATTTTCCGGAGTTGCCTCTTCACGGAAGGGGTCGTTACGGGCAGCGGCATTTCCGCTCCAAACGCCTTTTCACGGTTGGGGTCGCAGCGGCAAACAGCATCTGTCTAACGGGTTGCGGCTTGCAGCCGAAGCGCAGGCTGGCAGCAGCAAATGCAATCAACCGGAACGGCCCTTCCTGTGAAAATGCAGTTCAGAAACGCCCGCAGGCGTTTCTGAACTGCCAATATAAAATTGTATTTCCGCTAAATATAGCCAGAGCAAAGCGGCGGCTATTTCAAATCGTACCCTCAGTCCTCAAACAGGGGCTTCATCAGGGGCAGGAAGTCCAGCGTTGCAAAGTAGTCGCGGGGGGTCTCGGCGCGGCGGATGAGCCGGTGGGAGCCGTCCTCGCACAGCAGCACTTCGGCGCTGCGCAGCTTGCCGTTGTAGTTGTAGCCCATGGCCGAGCCGTGGGCACCGGTGTCGTGGATGTAGAGCACGTCCCCGATGTCGATCTTGGGCAGCATCCGGTCGATGGCAAACTTGTCGTTGTTCTCGCACAGGCCGCCCACCACGTCGTACATGTGGTCGCAGGGTTCATTTTCCTTGCCCAGCACGGTGATGTGATGATAGGCCCCGTACATGGCCGGGCGCATCAGGTTGGCCGCGCAGGCGTCCAGACCGATGTACTCCTTGTAGATGTGCTTTTCGTGGATGGCGGTTGCCACCAGGGCACCGTAGGGGCCGGTGGTGAAGCGGCCCATCTCGGTAAAGATGGCCACGTCGCCCATGCCTGCGGGCACCAGGATCTCCTCAAACTTCTTGCGCACGCCCTCGCCAATGGCCAGGATGTCGTTCTCGGTCTGCTCCGGGCGGTAGGGGATGCCCACGCCGCCGGACAGGTTGATGTAGCCGATGTGGGCACCGGTGGCCTCGTGCACCCGCACCGCCAGCCGGAACAGGATGGCGGCCAGCTCCGGGTAATAGGCATCCGAGATGGTGTTGGACGCCAGGAAGGCGTGGATGCCGAAGTGCTTGGCGCCCTTGGCCATCAGCTTTTTGTAGCTGTCGATCATCTGCTCTTCGGTCATGCCGTATTTGGCATCGCCGGGCTTGTCCATCACCTGGAAGCCCTCTTCGCTCTCGCCCAGGCTGAAGGTGCCGCCCGGATTGTAGCGGCAGAACACCGTCTCCGGCACACCGGCCACCCGGTCCAGGAAGTCCACCATGGTGGCGTCGTCCAGGTTGATGTAGGCACCCAGCTCATAGGCCTTTTGCATGTCCTCCACGGGGGTCTGGTTGGACGAGAACATGATATCGCTGCCGGTAAAGCCGCACACCTCGCTGAGCATCAGCTCGGTCAGGGACGAGCAGTCCACGCCGCAGCCCTCTTCCTGCAGAATTTGCAGGATGACGGGGTTGGGCAGGGCCTTGACGGCAAAATACTCCTTGAAGCCCTTGTTCCAGCTGAACGCCTTGTTGATGCGGCGGGCATTTTCCCGGATGCCCTTTTCGTCGTAAACGTGGAAGGGCGTGGGCACATCCTGAATGATCTCCTGTGCCATGGCCTCGGTCAGGAACGGTTTCTTTTCCATAGTTACATCCCTCTCTAGTTTTTATATCATTAAGGTCTGAGCGATTTGGGTCGCTGGCTCGCCCTCTCACATCAGCAGCCTCGCCCTCTCAGTCAAACCCTTGCGGGTTTGCCAGCTCTCCCAAAGGGAGAGCCCCTGGCGCAACCAGAAGCTCTGCCGCACTGCCAAGGCCTCTCCCTTTGGGAGAGGTGGCACGCCGTAGGCGTGACGGAGAGGGCGAGGCCGTGCATCGCATCCAGACCCCAGCCAGCATTACAGCTTCAGGTTCTCGCGGGTGGGGGTAAAGGTGGGGATCATGGCGGCCAGCTGCTTCACCACGCCCTCGTCGTTGTGGGCGGCGGCGGCTTCCAGCGCCTGCAGCTGCTCGTAGAACTGCGCCAGGTCGATGGTGCGGGGGCTTGCCACAAAAATTTTGTTGTGCTGGGTGCGGCGCATCTTGTCCTGCTCCTCGTCCATCATCAGCTCTTCGTAGAGCTTCTCGCCGGGGCGCAGGCCCACCACCTTGATCTCCATGTTCACGCCCGGCTCGTAGCCGTAAAAGCGGATGAGCTGCTTGGCAAGGTCCATGATCTTGACCGGCTCCCCCATGTCCAGCACATAGATGTTGCCGCTTTCGGCCAGGGCACCGGCCTGCAGCACCAGCTGGGCCGCCTCCGGGATGGTCATGAAGTAGCGCTCGATGTTCTCATCGGTCAGGGTGACCGGGCCGCCCTTTTTGATCTGGGCTTCAAACAGCGGGATGACGCTGCCATGGCTGCCCAGCACGTTGCCGAACCGCACCGCCACACACTTCATGTCGGTGTTGCCCGCAAAGGTCTGGATGAGCATCTCGCAGATGCGCTTGGTGCAGCCCATGACGCTGGTGGGGTTGACGGCCTTGTCGGTGGACAGCTGCACGAACCGCTCCACCCCGTGCTCGCTGGCGCTCACCAGCAGGTTCTTGGTGCCCAGCACGTTGTTCTTGACCGCCTCGGCGGGGCTGACCTCCATCAGCGGCACATGCTTGTGGGCCGCCGCGTGGAACACCACCGTGGGGTGGTAGGTCTCAAACACCTCGTCCAGCCGCTTTTTGTCCCGGATGGAGCCGATGAGCACGGTCACCGGGATATCCCGGCCATACTTCTGCTGCAGTTCCATCTGCAGCTCGTAGGCGCAGTTCTCGTAGATGTCAAAGATGAGCAGCTTGCCCGGGTGGAAGCGCATCACCTGCCGGCACAGCTCCGAGCCGATGGAGCCGCCGCCGCCCGTCACCAGCACCGTTTTGCCGGTGAGGTAGCCGGAGATCTTCTCCATGTCCAGCGTCACCTCGTCGCGGGACAAAAAGTCCGCCGGGTTCAGCTCCCGGAAAGCCCCCTGCTGGGGTGCACCGCTGCCCACCAGCTGGGGGTCACTGAGCATCTGCACCGCGCAGTGGGTGCTCACGCACAGGTCGATGACGTGGTTCAGGCGGCTGCCCTTCAGGGTGGGGATGGCCACCAGGATGGTGTGGATGCCGTAGCGCTTGCACAGCTCCGGGATCTGCTCCAGCGTGCCCTTGACCGGCACGCCGTGGATGGTCTGGTGGAGCTTGGCGGGGTCATCGTCCACGGCCAGCACCGGGCGGCCGTACTGCTTGTTGGTCTTGCACACGTTGATGGCCCAGGCCCCGGCCTCGCCCGCGCCCACGATCATCACGGGGCGGTTGGGGTCGCGGCTGGCCGCGCCGCGCAGGCGCTCGCCCAGCGGGTGGTTCAAAAACAGCCGCCATGCCAGACGGCTGCCGCCCACCAGCAGCAGGATGAGCACCGCCGCCATGCAGTTGGCCGAGTTGAACAGCACACCGTGGATGCACCGGCGGTTGACCGCATACACGATGCCGGTGGGCACCGCCACCATGACCGCAAGGCGCAGCAGGTCGCGCTCGCCCGCGTACTTCCACAGCACCGAGTACAGCCCGCCCAGCAAAAAGCTGGCCACATACACCGCCACGATCCAGGGCAGGTTCTGGTACAGGATGGCAAGGTTGTGGGGCCACCAGGCGGCTTCCACCGCACCGTCGGCCCGCAGCAGCAGTGCAAAATAAAAACTGAACGCCACGATGGCGGCATCCAGTGCCGCCAGCACAGCGCGGCGCAGGTAGACCCGCGCTCTGGTCTCTTTGGGTTTCTCGTTCACGAAAGGTTCCTCTTTTGTTCCGGGGAGCGGGCAGTGCCCGCCGCCATTTTGCAGGCCGCGGCAGTCCCGGCGGCCTTATCCTATATATTATACACAGAATGCGGTGCTCTGTCCAGAAATTTGTGGAGAGGGAACTCCCCGCAAAATGCAATTCCGGTATCCGATGCAATTTACTGCCACGGCCCCTCCCGTGAAAATGCGTTTGGAGCGCTCCGCAGAGCGCGACAAACGCGAATAAAAAATAATTCTTCCGCTGCGATTGCCAGAGCAAAGCGGAGGCAATTCTAAATCGTCCCGCGCATCTGTCTCAACTCAGCGCCAAGCCCCAGCGGCCATGCCGCCAGCAAAAACACCCCCGCCGTGGCACATCCGCCCGCGCCCAATGCCGCCAGCCGGGGCCAGAACGCCCCCGCAAGGGGCAGCGCCAGCGCCTGCCGCAGCCCGGTGCCCGCCGCTGCGGCCAGTGCCCCGGCCAGCGCCGGAGCGCCCAGCCACCGCCGGAAGGCGTGGGGCATCCCGCTGGAGAGCAGCAGCCGCCCGGTGTTGGCCGTGCAGGTGTACAGGGTGGACAGCAGCATCACGGCCAGAAAGCCCCGCATGCCGTACCGGGGCAGCAGCACCGCCACCCCCGCCAGCCGCAGCACGGCGTCCCACACGCTGTAGCGGAAGGCAGCTTTCTGCTCCCCTACCCCCTTCATGGCACCGTCCACCATGCTTTCCAGATAGAGCAGCGGCAGCACCGGGGCCAGCACCTGCAAATAAAACCCCGCCTCGGCACTGCCGTACAGCAGCCCCGCTGCATCCGGCCCCCAGCACCAGAACAGCGCCGCCGCCAGCGCCGAGAAGAACCCGGTGAGCCGCAGCATCCGGTCCAGCAGGGCGTTCAGGCGGGCGGTCTGGCCCAGCACATGGGCCTGGGTGATCTCCGGCATGAGCAGCACGGCCAGACTGCCCAGCAGCCCGAAGGGAAAGGTGAGCAGCGGCAGGGCCATGCCCTTGAGCACGCCGTATCGTTCCAGCGCCGCCGCCCGGCCCCCGGCCCCGGTCAGGTAGACGGCCAGGCAGGCGGGCACCAGCATGTTCTCTGCCGTGTGCAGCGCGCTGGCCAGCACCCGGCCGCCCTCCACCGGCCACAGGATGTCCCACAGGCGGCGGGAGGCCTCCGGGGGCGTTTGCGCCCGCTTCCCGCCGAAGCACCGCCGGGCCTCGCCCCGGCAGAACAGGGCCATGAGGGTGCAGCTCACCGCCTCGCTCAGGGCGGTGGCCCCCAGCACCAGCGTGCAGCGCTCCCCGGCATCCCGGCCCGGTGTGGCGTACAGGGCCGCCGCCACCGCCCCGATGCGCACCGTCTGCTCGGCCAGCTGGCTGGCCACGTTGGGGCCAACCCGCCGCCGGGCCAGAAAGAACCCCCGCAGCACCGCCGACACGGCCATCCACGGCAGGCCCAGCGCCGACAGCCGCAGCGCGCCCGCCGCCCGCACATCCCCCAGCCACCACTTGGCCGCCAGCCCCGCAAGGCCCGCCTGTGCCGCCATGGCCAGCACCCCCAGCCCGGCCCCCAGCGCCAGCAGACGCCGCAGCATGCCCCGGGCCGACGCCGCGTCCCGGCTCAGCTCCTCGGTGAGCAGGCGGGTGGCCGCCACCGAGATGCCCGCCGTAGCCAGCGTGACGAACAGCCCGTACACCGCCAGCACCAGCTGGTACAGGCCCATGCCCTCGCCGCCCAGCGCGTTGGCCAGCCCGATGCGCAGCCCCAGCCCCGCCAGACGCAGCACCACGTCCGACCCGGTGAGCAGGGCCGCGTTCTTCCAGTAGTTTGGCCGGTCTTTCTGCCCCATGCGCACCCCTCCCGCCGGTTTTCTGCCCTGCTGCCAGCCTATGCGGCCCCGGCGCAAAACATGAGCGGCGGCATGGGTTGTTTTGCCGCACTTTTTATGGTATAGTTAACAGTGGTCAGGCAGGGCACGCCCCTGCCCGCATATTGAGCAAGGAGGAAGCGCACAGCCCGGGTCCTGCCCCTGCCGTGCGCGACAAAGAGAATGAGCGAAGAATGCACCCATGACTGCTCCAATTGCAGTGCAGCCTGTTCTTCCCGCGATGCAGCGCCCCAGCACGACGCCCCCAACCCGCACAGCAGCGTCAAGAAGGTCATCGGCGTGGTGTCCGGCAAGGGCGGCGTGGGCAAGAGCATGACCAGCGCCCTGCTGGCCTGTGCCATGGCCCGCCGCGGCTACCACTGCGGCATCCTGGACGCCGACATCACCGGCCCGTCCATCCCCAAGCTGTTCGGCATCCATGGCCGCGCCATGGCCGACGAAAAGGGCTGCTGGCCCATCCAGAGCCGCATGGGCATTGACGTGATGAGCATCAACCTGCTGGTGGAAAACGAAGAGGACCCCGTGGTGTGGCGCGGCCCGGTCATTGCCGGGGCGGTCAAGCAGTTCTGGACCGACGTGGTCTGGAAGGACGTGGATTTCCTGTTCGTGGACATGCCCCCGGGCACCGGTGACGTGCCCCTGACCGTGTTCCAGAGCCTGCCCGTGGACGGCATCGTGGTGGTGGCAAGCCCCCAGGAGCTGGTGAGCATGATCGTGGCCAAGGCCGTGAACATGGCCGAGATGATGAAGGTGCCCATGCTGGGCATCGTGGAGAACATGAGCTACATCGTCTGCCCGGACTGCGGCAAGCACATCAACGTGTTCGGCAACAGCCATGTGGACGAGGTGGCGGCAAAGCACCATCTGCCCGTGCTGGCCAAGTGCCCCATCGACCCGAAGCTGGCCGAGCTGTCGGACGCCGGCATGATCGAGACCTACGGCGGCGAGTACCTGGAGGGTGCCGCTGACGCCTGCGAGAAGCTGCTGAAGAAGTAACGGTTACGGCAAGGCTGACGATTTGAAATGCCCTCCGCGTTGCTCTGGGCATCTTTAGCGGAAATATTATTTTGGATTTTGCAAATCCGGCAGGGCTGCGGCCCCGCCGGATTTGCTTTTTCACGGGAGGGGGCGTTCCGGGAAACTGCATCGGCTGCTGTTGGCCTACGGCCAAGACGCAGCAGACAAATCCGTCTTTTGCACAACCGGCCGATGGTTTTTCTTGCTTTTTGGAGGCAGTATGGTACAATGGACTCAGAAGAGGACACAGGAGGTGTGTTTATGGAAACCCTTTCTTACCCGGAACTGGAAGCTACGATCCGGCTGCTGCTGAAAAAATACCACGCCGAATATGCCCTGCTGTTCGGCTCCTATGCCCGCGGCGAAGCCACCCCCAACTCCGACATCGACCTTGTGGTGGTGGGTGGCCCCGGCTTCCGTGCACGGGACATCTTTGCTCTGGGCGAAGAGCTGCGCCAGCTGACGCGGAAGGACGCCGACGTCTTTGAGCTGCGGGAGCTGAACACCGGCACCCCGTTTTACAACACCGTTATGCAGGAAGGGGTGCGCATCGCGTGAAAAAGTCGGACAAAGAGCGTCTGAAAAAGATCGTTTCCACCTGGGAGAACCTGTCCCGCCAGATGCAGCAGCGCGGCATCACACCGGAGCTTCTGCTGGAGGACGAGTTTGCCCAGTGGGCTGTCACTACCCCGCTGTACAACATCGGGGAGCAGGTTTACCAGCTGAGCAGCGAGTTCAAAGCCGCCTACCCGGACCAGCCGTGGAACATGGTGGCCGGCCTGCGGCACCGCCTTGTGCATGATTACGACGGTATCAACTGGACCATCATCGTGGAAGTCGTCTTTTCCGACATGGACCCTTTTGTGGATGCTGTACGGGAGATCCTGGCCGGGATGTGAGAAACTTCCCCACCAAAAGACATTCTTTTGCTGCTTTAAAAAACAAGGTTCTGCACCGGTTTTTGGTTTTATTTTTCGTTTTGTGAAGCGGGTTCAACTTTTCGTTTGTTTTTTTGAAACATTTTCTGCTTTTCCGCTCTTGTAAATCTCCCGGCAAGGCTTTATAATAATAAAGCGTAAGCAGTCTGCACTGCGGGCTGCCGGTGTAAGCGTGGAAATCCGGGGCCGCCCGGAGCCGGTGACGGTTCCCTGCACGCATTGCGGCGGGCAGAGCGGCCTCGTCTTTTTCAAAATTTATAGAGTAATTGGGAAAAAGGAGTATTCTACTATGCTGACGAATGAATACCTGAAGCGCGTGTACGAAGGCCTGGCAAAGCGCAATGCCAACGAGCCGGAATTCCTGCAGGCTGTGCGTGAGGTGCTGGAGAGCATCCAGCCCGTGGTGGAAAAGCACCCCGAGTACGAGAAGGCCGGCCTGATCGAGCGTCTGGTGGAGCCGGAGCGCATCATCAGCTTCCGTGTGCCCTGGGTCGATGATCAGGGCAAGGTCCAGGTGAACCGCGGCTACCGCGTGCAGTTCAACAGCGCCATCGGCCCCTACAAGGGCGGCCTGCGCTTCCATCCCTCTGTCAACCAGGGCATCCTGAAGTTCCTGGGCTTTGAGCAGACCTTCAAGAACAGCCTGACCACCCTGCCCATGGGCGGCGGCAAGGGCGGCTCTGACTTCGACCCCCACGGCAAGAGCGACATGGAAGTCATGCGCTTCTGCCAGAGCTTCATGACCGAGCTGTACCGCCACATCGGCCAGTTCGTGGACTGCCCCGCCGGTGATATCGGTGTCGGCGGCCGCGAGGTCGGCTACATGTTCGGCCAGTACAAGCGCCTGACCAACAGCTTCCAGGGCGGCATGCTCACCGGCAAGGGCCTGACCTTCGGCGGCTCTCTGGCCCGCACCCAGGCCACTGGCTACGGCCTGTGCTACTTCACCGCCGAGGCTCTGAAGTGCATGCGGAACGACAGCTTTGAGGGCAAGACCGTGGTCATCTCCGGTTCCGGCAACGTGGCCATCTACGCCTGCGAGAAGGCTACCCAGCTGGGTGCCAAGGTGGTTACCATGTCCGACTCCAACGGCTACGTCTACGACCCCAACGGCATCGACCTGGCCTACGTCAAGGACCTGAAGGAAGTGCGCCGCGGCCGCATCAAGGAGTACGCCGAGACCCACGCCGGTGCAACCTACGTTGCCGACTGCAGCAAGGTCTGGACTGTCCCCTGCGACATCGCCCTGCCCTGCGCTACCCAGAACGAGATCAACAAGGAGTCTGCCGAGGCTCTGGTAAAGGGCGGCTGCACCGTGGTCTGCGAGGGTGCCAACATGCCCAGCACCCCGGAGGCCATCGAGGTCTACCTGTCCAACGGCGTCCTGTACGGACCCGCCAAGGCTTCCAATGCCGGCGGCGTGGCCACCTCCGGCCTGGAGATGAGCCAGAACTCCGAGCGCCTGAGCTGGACCTTCGAGGAAGTCGATGCCAAGCTGAAGGGCATCATGGAGGGCATCTTCCACGCTTCCTACGACGCTTCCGTCGCTGCCGGTTCCGAGGGCAACCTGATGGTCGGTGCAAACTGCGCCGGCTTCCTGAAGGTCGCCACCGCCATGATGGCACAGGGCATCACCTACTAAGTCATCCTGCATCGTCCAAGAGCCGCGCCCGCAGGGGTGCGGCTCTTTTTTGGTATTTGACAAACCACGTTCCATCGTTTATACTGATGCTGACAGGAGGTGTGTCTTGTGAATTATACGGTTCCCTACAATGGCACGTTCTGCAGCCGGAAAAAGATCCAGAAGAAGCGCACGCCCTCCCGCGAAGCGCTGGAGATCCGGGACTACTGCCGCACACACACGTTCTCCGTGGAAGAAAAGGCCGACGGAGAGATCGTCGACCATGTGCACGAGGTCAACCGGAAATGCTGAACGTCCGACCCTATACCCCTGCGCTTCAGAAACTTGCAGCCAAGTTCGACTGCGGGAACTCCTACCTGAACCAGTTTCTGCGCAGTCCGGATGCGCTGGATGCCGGGGTCGGCAAGACCTTTGTGTTTCTCACCGAAAATGCCGAGAGCATCGTCGGTTACTACGATCTCAGCTGCGGCTCGCTGGACGAGATCGAGGGTGATGTCCGCTACAAGATCGGCGGCACCATCCACATCGGTTATTTTGCCATTGACGAAAAATTCCAGCATCAGCTGCAGGCAACCACTCCCAACGGCATCCACCTGTACTGGGGCGATGTCCTGTTGGAGGAATGCCTGAGCCGCATTGAAGCCATCCGCAGCCAGCAGGTGGGCGTGTCGTTCGTCACACTGGCCTCCTCCGAGGCAGGCGAACGCCTGTACCGCCACCACGACTTCGAGGACCTGGACGCCGACATCACGTTCAGCCCTTCTCACGGGGAGGATAAATGCATCTGTCTCTATCTCCCGCTGGATTATTGACCCACACGACCAGAGCCGCGCCCGCAGGGGTGCGGCTCTTTTTTGGTATAACCCCGCCCCGCTCTGCCCACACTGGCAGTATCTCATGGCAGAAAGGGAGCTTTGTATGGACGAGCAGATGTTTTGTTTTCAGTGTGAGCAGGCGGCGGGCTGCACCGCCTGCACCGGCGCAGCGGGGGTGTGCGGCAAGTCGGCCGAGACAGCCGCCGCACAGGACCGGCTCACCGGGGCGCTCATCGCGTTTGCCGGGCAGCTCATCGCGGCGGGGCGCGGCCCGGCCCCGGAACAGGCCCGGCTGCTGATGCAGGGGCTGTTCACCACCATTACCAACGTGAACTTTGACCCCGCCGCCGTGGACGCGCTGACCCGCCGGGTGCACGACGCCAGCCCCGGCACCGGCCCGGACTACGACATGCAGGCCCTCTGGCGGGAACCGGACGCCGACCGGCGCAGCCTGAAATGCTTTGTGCTGTTCAGCCTGCGGGGCATGGCCGCCTACAACTACCACGCCCGGGTGCTGGGCCGCATCGACCCGGAGCTGGACCGGTTCTTCTGTACCGCCCTGCAGGCCGTGGGCGACCCCGGCCAGACCACCGACGCCCTGTGGCAGCTGGTGCAGGCCACAGGAGAAGCCAGCTACCGCTGCATGGAGCTGCTGGACGCGGCCAACACCGGCGCGTTTGGCGATCCGGAACCGGTGCAGGTGCCCCTGACCATTGAAAAGGGGCCGTTCATCGTGATCTCCGGCCACGACCTCTACGACGCACAGCAACTGCTGGAACAGACCGCAGGCCGGGGCGTCAACGTCTACACCCACTCGGAGATGCTGCCCGCCCACGGCTACCCGGAGCTGAAGCGCCGCTACCCCCACCTCAAGGGCAACTTTGGCACCGCATGGCAGAACCAGCAGCGGGAGTTCGAGGACATCCCCGCGCCCATCCTGTTCACCACCAACTGCATCATGCCCCTGCGCGCCAGCTACGCCGACCGGGTGTTCACCACCTCGGTGGTGGCTTACCCCGGCGTGCCCCACATCGACGAAGGGCGCGACTTTTCCCCGGTGATCGAAAAGGCGCTGGAGCTGGGCGGCTACGCGCAGGACACCCTGCTGCCCGGCCTGAACGGCGGCTCCACGGTGACCACCGGTTTTGCCCGCACCGCCGTGCTGCAGCACGCGGACGAGATCGTGCAGGCGGTGCGGGACGGCAAGCTGCGGCACTTCTTTCTGGTGGGCGGCTGCGACGGCACCCGGCCCAGCCGCCGCTACTACACCGAGTTTGCCCGCCTTACCCCGCCCGACACCATCCTGCTGACCCTGGCCTGCGGCAAGTTCCGCCTGAACGACCTGCCCCTTGGCACCGTGCCGGGCACCGGCCTGCCCCGCATCCTGGACGTGGGCCAGTGCAACGACGCCTACAGCGCCATCCGCATCGCATTGGCGCTGGCCGACGCCTTTGGCTGCGGCGTCAACGACCTGCCCCTCTCGCTGGTGCTGTGCTGGTTTGAGCAGAAGGCCGTGTGCATCCTCATCGCGCTGCTGGCGCTGGGCATCCGGAACATCCGGCTGGGGCCTACCCTGCCCCCGTTCCTCTCGCCGGGGGTGGTGCGCACCCTGCAGGAACGGTACGGCCTCAAACCCATTGCCACCCCGGAAGCCGACCTGCGGGCCATTCTGGGCGGGTGATTTCGTTTGGTTATTTTGCAACAAACCCGCAACTCAAAATTAGCGATTCTGCCCAAGGAATTTTTCCGGTTTTTATTCACTCCACCAAAAAATGACGGTAGGGCTTGCATTCCATCCCCGTCATGCATATTATAATAGTATGAATTCTTATGAAAGGGGGGACAAGGCTATGAAGTGCAGAATGTTTGCGCTCTCGCTGGCACTGGGTGCCCTGCTTTGTCTCGCCCCGTCGGCCGCCGCGCTGGAACCCCAGCCGGAGGCCCCCGCCCCGGACACTGCTGAGCCCGCCGGGCAGGCCCTGACCGAAGAAGTAACCAAAGAAGTGACTGTGACCGTGGAGGTGCCCATCCTGCCGGAGAAGCCGCCCATCCAGATCAGCTACACCACCCCGGAAGAGATCGGGTTTGCCTGGGAGGAGGATGGCCTGGAGCTGGAAGTGGCCGAGGTGCTGCCGGTGGAAGAGATCTCTCTGGCACCGGACCCCGACGCAGACGCCTCCGCCCCGGAAGCCCCGGCTGACTCTGACGACACCAACGGCACCGAAGCTGCCGCCGCATCCGACGCCCCGGCTCAGGCTCCCCACACGGAAGCGCCCGCCGCCGCACAGCCCGCTGCCCCGGCAGTGCCCACCCTGCCCCAGACCGGCACCACCGGCTGGGCCGCCGCCGCACTGGCTGCCTTTGGCACCGGCCTGCTGGCCGCCGGGCAGCGCCTGACGTGCAAAGCAAAGCGTTCCTGAGTTCTGAGTGTTCCGCACCACTCAGGGCAAATTCCTCCAAACCGCCGTACCCGCGTGCACAACGCCGGGTGCGGCGGTTTCTTGTTTTCATCCGCACAAAAGCAGAAGCGGAAGCCCGGAAAGGCTCCCGCTTCTGCTTGTTTAGGATAGGAAAGAGAATGGCTTGATCAGAGGTTGGTGTAGCCCATCAGGTAGCGGTCCACGGCGGCGGCGCAGTCGCGGCCCTCGCGCAGGCCCCACACCACAAGGCTCTGGCCCCGGCGCATGTCGCCGCAGACGAATACCTTGTCCACGTTGGTCTTGAAGTTCTGGTCGGCTACATTGCCGCGGGGGGTGCGGTCCACGCCAAAGGCGTCGGCCACATAGCTCTCGCAGCCGGTAAAGCCTGCGGCGATGAACGCCAGCTGGCAGTCGTAGGTGAATTCTTCGCCGGTGGGCACCATCCTGGTGCGGCCGGTCTCCGGGTCGCGCTCCGGCTTCAGATAACTGATGACCGCGCCGGTCAGGTTGCCGGCATCGTCTTTCAGGAACTCCTTCACGGTGGTCTGGTAGATGCGCGGGTCCTTGTTGAACTTGGCAAGGCACTCGGTCTGGCCGTAGTCCACCTTCAGCACACGGGGCCACTCCGGCCAGGGGTTGGAGGCCGCGCGCTCCTTGGGCGGCTGAGGCATCATTTCCAGAGCCACCAGGTCGGTGCAGCCCTGCCGCAGGGCGGTGCCCTGGCAGTCGTTGCCGGTGTCGCCGCCGCCGATGACCAGCACGTTCTTGCCCTTGGCGTCGATGGCCTTGCCGTCGGCAAATTTGCTGTCCAGCAGGCTCCTGGTCACGCTGGTGAGGTAGTCCACCGCAAAGTGGACGCCGTTGGCGTCCCGGCCGGGCACGTTCAGGTCGCGGGCCTGCTTGGCACCGCAGCACAGCACCACGGCGTCGTAGCTGCTCAGCAGCTCTTCGGCGGCAATGCTGCCGCCCACATCCATGTTGGTGCGGAACTCCACGCCCTCGGCCTGCATGAGCTTGATGCGGCGCTCGATGACCGATTTGTCCAGCTTCATGTTGGGGATGCCGTACATCAGCAGGCCGCCCACCCGGTCGGCGCGCTCGAATACGGTCACGGCATGGCCGCGCTTGTTCAGGTACTCGGCCACCGACAGGCCGGACGGGCCGCTGCCCACCACGGCCACGCTCTTGCCGGTGCGGGCCGGGGGCGGGGCGGCGTGGAGCCAGCCCTTGGCGTAGCCCGTCTCGATGATGGCATGCTCGTTCTCACGCACGGTCACGCTGCTGCCGGTCACGTCCCCGCAGGTGCAGGCGGCCTCGCACAGGGCGGGGCACACCCGGCTGGTGAACTCCGGGAAGCGGTTGGTGGCCAGCAGCCGATGCAGCGCCAGCTCCCACTTGCCGTGATACACCAGATCGTTCCACTCCGGGATCAGGTTGTTCAGCGGGCAGCCGGAGGCCATGCCGCCGATCATCATGCCCGCCTGGCAGAAGGGGACGCCGCAGTCCATGCAGCGTGCCGCCTGGGTCTGCTGCTCCTCGCGGGAGAGCCAGATGTGAAATTCGTCAAAGGTTTCCATGCGCTCCAGCGGCGGTACGTCCGTGCTGGTCTTGCGCGAATAATCCATAAATCCTGTGGTCTTGCCCATGATGTTCCCCTCCTTACTTGTTCTTCTGCACCGTGTAGAATGCTTCGATCTGCGCCTGCTCGCCGTCCAGACCGCGCTCTTCCACCGAGGCGATCACCCGCAGCATGCGGTCGTAGTCGTAAGGCAGAACTTTCTTGAACTTGGGCAAGAACTCGCTGAAGTTGTCCAGGATCTCCTTGCCGCGGGGGGAGCCGGTAAGCTCCACATGCTCCCGGATCAGCTCCTTCAGGGTGGCCACGTCGTACTTGTGCTCCACCGGTTCCAGGCTGACCGTCTCCTTGTTGACCCGCTGGTAGAAGTCCCAGTTCTCATCCAGCACATAGGCGATGCCGCCGGTCATACCGGCCGCAAAGTTCTTGCCGGTGGAACCCAGCACCACCACGGTGCCGCCGGTCATGTACTCACAGCCGTGGTCGCCCACGCCCTCCACCACGGCGGTGGCACCGCTGTTGCGCACGGCAAAGCGCTCACCGGCCACGCCGGAGATGAAGGCCTTGCCGCTGGTGGCACCGTACAGGGCCACGTTGCCGGTGATGATGTTCTCTTCCGGCTTGAAGGAGATGCCCTGCGGCGGGCGCACAACGATCTTGCCGCCGGACAGGCCCTTGCCCATGTAGTCGTTGCAGTCGCCCACCAGGTCCAGCGTCAGGCCGCCCGGGATGAACGCGCCGAAGCTCTGGCCGCCGGCACCCACACAGTGGGCGGTGAACACGTCATCCGGCAGGGTGCTGCCGTACTTGCGGGTGATCTCGCTGCCAAAGATGGCACCAAAGGCGCGGTCGGTGTTGGACACGTTCAGGGTCACGCTCTGGGGGTTCTTGCTGCCCAGCTTGAACTTCTTCATGAGCACCTTCATGTCGAGGGTGTTCTCCAGATGGAAGTCGTAGGTGTCAGCGGGCACAAAGTGCACGTTGCTGTTTGCGATGGCGGGGTTGTGCAGGATGCAGTCCAGATCCATCTTGGAAGCACGGCTGCCGGGGGCAGCGTCCTTCACGCGCAGCAGGTCGGTGCGGCCCACCAGCTCGTCCACGGTGCGCACGCCCAGCTTGGCCATGTACTCCCGCAGCTCCTGTGCCACGAAGGTGAGGTAATGGATGATATATTCCGGTTTGCCGTGGAAGTGCTTGCGCAGCTCCGGGTTCTGGGTGCAGATGCCCATGGGGCAGGTGTCCAGATTGCACACGCGCATCATCACGCAGCCCTCGCACATCAGCAGGCTGGTGCCAAAGCCGAATTCCTCCGCGCCCAGCATGCAGCTGATGGCCACGTCACGGCCGGAGAGCAGCTTGGAGTCGCTCTCAATGCGCACCCGGGTGCGCAGGCCGTTCAGGATCAGGGTCTGGTGGGTCTCGGCGATGCCCAGCTCCCAGGGCAGGCCCGCGTTCTGGATGGAGGTGCGGGGCGCGGCACCGGTGCCGCCGTCGTAGCCGGACACCAGGATCACCTGTGCGCCGCCCTTGGCCACACCGGCCGCAATGGTGCCCACACCGGCCTCACTGACCAGCTTGACGTTGATGTTGGCGCTGCGGTTGGCGTTCTTCAGGTCGTAGATCAGCTCGGCCAGGTCCTCGATGGAGTAGATGTCGTGGTGGGGCGGGGGCGAGATGAGGCCCACGCCGGTGGTGCTGTGGCGGGTCTTGGCGATCCACGGGTACACCTTGGCACCGGGCAGGTTGCCGCCCTCACCGGGCTTTGCGCCCTGTGCCAGCTTGATCTGGATCTCCTCGGCGGACACCAGATACTTGCTGGTGACGCCGAAGCGGGCGGAAGCCACCTGCTTGATCTTGGAATTGCTCTCGCTGTGGTAGCGGTCCTCCGGCTCGCCGCCCTCGCCGGTGTTGCTGCGGCCGCCCAGACGGTTCAGGGCCAGGGCAATGGTCTCGTGGGCTTCGCTGCTCAGGGCACCGTAGCTCATGGCGGCCCCCTTGAAGCGCTTGACGATGGAGGACACCGGCTCCACCTCGTCCAGCGGGATGCCGCCGTCCGGGTCAAAGTTGAAGTCCAGCAGGCTGCGCAGGTGGACCCCGTCCTTGCCCATGTTGTCCACGGTGTTGGTGAACTGCTTGAAGGCACCGTAGTCGTTGGTCCAGCAGGCTTTCTGGAACAGGTGGATGGTCTGGGGGTTGAACAGGTGTTCTTCCTTGCCGCTGCGGAACTTGTGGGCACCGCCGTCGGCCAGCTCCATGTTGATGTCCAGACCCAGCGGGTCAAAGGCGGCGTTGTGGGTGGCCTCCACATCGGCCTGGATGTCGGCCAGGGTGATGCCGCCCACCCGGCTCACGGTGCCGGTAAAGTATTTGTCGATGACCTCCTGCGAGATGCCCACGGCCTCAAAGATCTGGCTGCTCTGGTAGCTCTGGATGGTGGAGATGCCCATCTTGGAGGCGATCTTCACGATGCCGTTGAGGATGGCGTTGTTGTAGTCCTCCACGGCGGCATAGTAATCCTTGTCCAGCAGGCCCTCGTCGATGAGCTGACCGATGGTCTCATGGGCCAGATAGGGGTTGACGGCGCAGGCACCGTAGCCCAGCAGGGTGGCAAAGTGATGCACCTCCCGGGGCTCGGCGCTCTCCAGAATGAGGGCCAGCGCGGTGCTCTTCTTGGTGCGGATGAGGTACTGGGACACAGCGGAAACAGCCAGCAGGCTGGGGATGGTGACATGGTACTCGTCCACGTCGCGGTCGGACAGGATGATGATGTTGGCACCGTCCTTATAGGCGCGGTCCACTTCCAGGAACACCCGGTCGATGGCCTTTTCCAGGCTGGTGTTCTTGTAGTAGTTGATGGACACCGTGGCCACCTTGAAGCCCGGCACGTTCATGTACTTGATCTTGAGCAGGTCGGTGCTGGTCAGGATGGGGTTGTGCACCTTGAGCACCTTGCAGTTCTCGGGCTTGTCCTCCAGCAGGTTGCCGTGGGCGCCGATGTACACGCTGGTGGAGGTGACCACCTTTTCGCGGATGGCGTCGATGGGCGGGTTGGTGACCTGCGCGAACCGCTGCTTGAAGTAGCTGAACAGCGGTGGATGCTGGCTGCTGAGCACGGCCAGCGGGGTATCGGTGCCCATGGCACCGGAAGGCTCCGCGCCGGTGCGGGCCATGGGCAGGATGAGGGTGTTCACGTCCTCGTACTTGTAGCCGAACACCTTCTGCAGGCGGGTGAGCTGGTCGCCGGTGTAGCCCTCCACCTTCACGTTGGGGATGCGCAGCTTGGCCAGCTCCACCAGATTGCGGTCGATCCATTCGCCGTAGGGCTCGCGGCTGGCGTAGAACTCTTTCAGCTTCTCGTCATCCACCACTTCGCCCTTGACGGTGTCCACCAGCAGCATTTTGCCGGGGCGCAGGCGGTCCTTGACGAGGATGTTCTCCGGGGCGCATTCCAGCACGCCCACCTCGGAGGACAGGATCATGCGGCCGTCCTTGGTGATGTAGTAGCGGCTGGGGCGCAGGCCGTTGCGGTCCAGCACCGCGCCCATGACGTCGCCGTCCGAGAAGAGGATGGCGGCGGGGCCGTCCCACGGCTCCAGCATGGTGGCGTAATACTGGTAGAAGTCCCGCTTTTTGGGGCTGATGTTCTTGTTGTTCTCCCACGGCTCCGGGATGGTGATCATCACGGCCAGGGGCAGGTCCATGCCGTTCATCACCATGAATTCCAGCGCGTTGTCCAGCATGGCGGAGTCCGAGCCGGAGGTGTTGATGATGGGCAGGATCTTGTTCATGTCGTCCTGCAGGATGGGGCTGGAGATGCTCTCCTCCCGGGCCAGCATGGCGTCCGTGTTGCCCTTGATGGTGTTGATCTCGCCGTTGTGCAGGATGAACCGGTTGGGGTGTGCACGCATCCAGCTGGGGTTGGTGTTGGTGGAGAAGCGGCTGTGCACCATGCCGATGGCGGACTCGTAGTCGGGGTCCTGCAGGTCGGCGTAGAACAGGCGCAGGTCGTGCACCAGGAACATGCCCTTGTAGACGATGGTGCGGCTGGACAGGCTGGGCACATAGGTGCCGCTGCTGGCCTGCTCGAACACGCGGCGCACCACATACAGCTTGCGGTCAAAGTCGATGCCCTTGCTCACCTTGGCGGGCTTTTTGATGAAGCACTGCCAGATGGAGGGCATGCAGTCGCGGGCTTTCTGGCCCACGGCGTCCGGGTCCACGGGCACCTTGCGCCAGGCCAGGAACTCCAGCCCCTCCTTGCGGGTGACCACCTCGAACAGCTTCATGGCCTGGGCGCGCATGTGCTCGTTCTGGGGGAAGAAGAACATGCCCACGCCGTATTCCCGCTCGTTGCCCAGGCGGATGTTGCATTCATCGGCCACCTTGGAGAAAAATTTATGGCTGATCTGCAGCAGAATGCCCACGCCGTCACCGGTCTTGCCCTCGGCGTCCTTCCCGGCGCGGTGTTCCAGCCGCTCCACGATGCGCAAAGCGTCGTCCACGGTCTGGTGGCTCTTGCGGCCCTTGATGTCCACCACAGCGCCGATGCCGCAGGCATCGTGCTCAAACTGTGGATCGTACAGGCCAAGGGTGTGCGTTTGCTCTGTAAAGTTTTGCATAGTCTTTCCCATCCTTTTGACACTCCAGATTGTGCTCTGCCGGGCGCGGCACCCTCCGCACCCCGGAAAACGAAAAAAAGCGCCCCGCAAGGGCAGACGATGCCCCTGCGGAACGCCTTTGTTCCGATAGCTTTATTATACCCTGCACTGAAAAATGTTCAAGTGACAGCTGCGCCAAATATAACAGCCGCTTTGCACCGCTTCTTGTGCGAAACGCCGCGAACCCCCGCAGCTGTGCGCGGCATACAACCAAAACCGCCGCACCCGGCGGCCTTTTGCAAGGCACAGGATGCGGCGGTTCTTATGCGTCAGTGCGGAGATTCCTGCGGTTCAGGGGTGCTCAGTGCTTGGGGGAATACTGTTTGCGGGTGAAGAACCATCCGCAGGCCAGCAGCAGGGAGCCCAGGCTTGCCAGCACACCGGCCATCCAGCTGGTGGTGCCGGTCTGGGGCAGGGCGGCGGCGTCCGGGGCAGCGTCCTGCACGGCGGGGTTCTGGGGGTTCTCCGGGGTCACAGGGGTCTCACCGCTCGGGGTCTCGTCCTGCACCGGGGGATTGTCCGGGTTGGCGGGGTCCACGGGGATATCCGGATCAACGGGCGGCACGGGGTCCGGGTCCGGCGTGGGTTCCGGATCGGGCACGGTGGCCGTGTTGACGAAGTTGATGGACAGGGTCTTGCCGCCGAGGATGGAGCCGAGCCAGCTGTCTGTGCTCACCTTGCTGGTAGCGCCGGTAGCGGGGTTGGTCACCTCGGTGCCCTCCAGCTCCTTGTAGGACTCCTCATCGCAGATGACGTAGATCTCCGGGTCGGTGTCGTAGCCGTCGGGGGCGATGGCTTCCTGCAGGTAGTACACCACGTTTTCCAGCAGGGCATAGTCGATGTTCAGCTTGCCGTTGGTGGTGGTGACGGTGTAGGTCAGCTTGTCCTTGGTGGGGTCGTACTTGACCCAGCAGTAGAAGCCGTCCTTCTCCAGCACCTGTTCGCCATCCTCATTGGTGGTGTAGGTGGGCTCCACATAGGTGCAGTACATGGGGTTCTTTTCACCGGTTTTCTTGTCGGTCTCGTACTTCCACAGGTAGAAGCTGGTCTGGCCCTCGCCCTCGTCGTCACCGATGATCTCGCCGGTGTCCTTGTCGGTCTTGGTCAGGTCCAGAGTGCCGTCTGTCTGATGCAGCACCATAGAGGCGTACCAGCTCAGGGGTTTGTTCTGAATATTGTTATTGGCCAGCTCGCCATCCAGGTTTACAGCCAGAGCAAAGGCAGCCCAAGTGGCCTCGTCCTCGTTCAGACCGGAGGACAGCAATGCGTTGAAGTAGCTGTTAGCCTTGTCCCAGGCACCTTCAGTAGAGTTGAGCTTATCGTACATATAATCGCCAATGGTAAGCTCCTTGCCACTGCTGTTCCAGGAAACGCCGGTGTCCTTTTTGAACTCCTCCAGCTTATCGGAGTCATCGACCTTCAGGCTGAGGACGTTCTTGTAGAAATGATTGTAATAGGTGGGGGAATCAAAAGTGATACTGTGAAGTTTTTCACCTGTGCCGGACTTGTTCAGGTCGGTAAGGGCTGCTTCATTGTTGGCTAGCAGATCATTGACACTGGTGTAGCGGGTGCCATCCTTTTTGTTGTAGTAGTCAAGGATGTAGGCATCATAGTCTCCGTTATAATGATTCTTGATATATTTGTCGACAGCCCGCCGTACGGTACTGGGACTATCATACTGACGGTCAACGTCCAGCTGGTCGATCAGGTCCTCCATGCATCCATGCACGTCTTTGCCGCGGTTATAGGTGATCACGACGTTTGTGTCTGCGATAATGTCGGGCAGGGGCTGTCCATCAAAACCAACCGATGCGTTAGGGTTGTCATTCTTGGGCAGTTTGGCAGTTGCAACAGTAAGGCTGCCGTCCTGGTAAACATAGGTGTGCTTGGAACCGTTAGCCAAAGACACATCATAGATGACAGTGTCACCAGCCTGAGGAACCAGAGCGACCTTCCGCTGGATATTGCCGTTTTCATCACGGGTATAGGAAACGCAATATTCAACGTTGTTGGCAATCTTCACATTCTTCTCGACCTTATCAAGACCAATCCAGCCTTCTTCGTTCTTATACCAGTTCTGGCCTTCCTCGGTGGCAAGCCATTTGTCAACTACATCTTCGCCGTACTGATGAACGACCTCGTTGACCTTGCTCAGTTCGATGGTCTGGTCGCCCTCGGCGTCCTCTTTGATGTTGAAGGTGATCTTGAAATGACCGCTCTTCGGGTCATAGGCACAGCTGTAATCGGTGTCATCCTCTTTGGGGGTCTCTTCGGGCTTTTCCTCGGGCTTCTCTTCGGGCTTTTCCTCGGGCTTCTCTTCGGGCTTTTCCTCCGGGGTCTCCTCAGAGCCGGAACCTTCCTCGCCCTTTTCCTCCGTGTCGCCGGTGTCCGTATCGCCGGTGCCGGGGGTCTCCTCGCCGGAATCGCCCTTATCTTCGGTGTCGTCCTTGTCCTCGCCCTTGATGTGGTCCTTGTTGTCCTCGGCGGTGCCGGGCAGGGTCTCGACGGTGTCGGACTGCTCCGGGCGCTCAATGGTGGGTTTATCGTCAGAAGAGGTGTTGTTGTCGCCTTCGCCCTCGCCGTCGGTGGGCTGGTCGGTGTTGTCGCCGGTGGAAGCGGCAGGCTGGTCCTTCTCGGCAGGGGTCTCCTCCTTCTGCGCCGGGGTCTTGCTCTCGGCGGTCGGGGCAGGGGTCTCGTTATTATTGTTAGCCAGCGGAACGATGGTCACCTGCAGGCCGGAGCCATCCGTGTCGGACAGGGCTTCGGCTGCGGAGGCACCGCACATGCCAACCGAGCTGCTGAGCACCGAAAGGGCCAGCGTCATCGCAACGATCTGCTTCTTCTTGGACTTTTTTCTCATAATCGTCCTCCTCACTTCACTAGAGACTGCGTTCCTCGCACAACTTTTCAGAAACCTATAGCACAAAATAGACGCCCGCTGGGCAGTCCTTATAATCCTATATTATATACGTTTTCCAAAAAATTCAAGGGGGTAAATTGCACGAAAAAAAGCCTGCACGGAAATTTCGGCTGATTGACGGACAGACCGGCCCCAAAATGGCAAAATTGCACGAAAAAATGAACGATTTTCGCAGTTTTTGAATTGCACATTTGTTGCGGACGGGAACGTTTTTGTTGCACTTCAAACACAAAAAAGCGGACAAATGAGCCGCCGCAGTTTCCCACCCCGGAACTATGGGGAGCACTGGGGCCGCCGCCCGTTCTGCCCGCAGAAGCCGTTTTGCCTGCCGCAGCAACGGCGCTCCCCTCCGGCAAAAAACAAACCCGGCAAGGCCGCAGCCCTGCCGGATTTGCAGATTTAAAACGATCCTTCCGTGCTCACCTGGTCCCCTGCTCCGGGTCGGCGGCAGGGTCCCCGCCGTCTGCGGGGGTCTCCGGGTCAGCCGGGGTCGTGGTGGGTTCGGTGGCTGCCGGTTCCTCGGGCGGGGTGGTGATCTCCACGCTGGGGTCTGCCGCGATATACACGGTGATCACCGTGCCCACGTCCACCTGTGCGCCCGCCGGTTCACTGGCCGACACCACGCATCCGGCGGCATAGGAGCCGTCGTTCACCACCATAAAGCAGCTGGCGATCAGCCCGCGGCTCTGCAGCACCTCTACGGCGGCGGCCTGTGTAAAGCCGATGATGGTGGGCATTTCCACCTTCTGCGGGCCCTTGCTGACCACCAGACGAATGGTCTCCCCTGCCTTGAGCACCGTGTCCGCCGCCGGTTCCTGGGTCATGATCTGCCCGGCCGGGACGGTGTCGCTGTACTCCTCGGTGACGTAGAACAGGTACATGCCGGTGTACTCCCGGTTGTTCTGCACCTGGGCGTAATCCATGCCGATGAAGCTGGGCACCAGATTCTGGGGCTCCAGCACCTCGCTGCTGGCCGGTTCCGGCTCCACCGATCCCGATGACGCCGAGGGCAGGCTGTGACTCACCATGGTCCACACCATGAGCACCAGCAGAATGGCCAGCAGGATCAGGATGCCCGCCAGCAGGCCCTTGATGCTGAGCAGATGGGCCTTTTCTTCCGGTTGGCCCACCGGGGTCTCGGGCTTCATGGTGCGGCCCAGCTCCTCGGTGTACTCTTTGGAGGAGAGCGCCTGCACCAGCTGCGGCACGGTCTGGATGCGCTCCATGGGCTTGAGCCGCAGGCCCATCTGCAGCACGTCCGACACATAGCCCGGCACGGCGCTGTTCACGGTGCGGGCGCGGGGGTTGGAGTCCGACACCATACGCTGGGCGGCCGGCACCGGGGCCTGCCCGCACACCATACGGTAGAACACCGCTGCAAGGCCGTATTCGTCGGTATAGCGGCCCTCAAACTCGGCGGTGGAATACTGCTCCGGGGCCGAATACCCCTCGTACAGCTGCTCGCGCAGGCCGCTTCCGGCGGTGCGCAGGCCCACCGTGGCGTAACCCGCCAGACGACACCGGCCGTCGGCCATCACCCGGAGGTTCTCCGGGCAGATGCCCCGGTGCACCAGCCCGATCTTGTGCATGGCGGCCACGCCCTCAAACACCGGCTGCAGCATGGCACAGGCGTCGTCCGGGCGCAGCGGCGCGCCCTGCGCTTCCAGCCACTGGTCCAGCGGGGTGCCGCCCAGGTTCTCCATCACCGCATACACGGTGTTGTTGGCCTCCACCACGTCCAGCACGGCTTCCAGCCCGGTGGCCGGGGTGATGCGCTCCAGCGCCCGGTACAGGTCGGCAAAGTCCATGCGGGTGGTCTTGAACAGCACCTCGCTGCCGGTCTTGGGCTGCAGGATGCAGTCCGCGCCCCGCTCGGCAGACAGGGTCACCGGCAGATATTCCTTAATGGTCACCCGGAAGCAGCCCAGGTTCTCCACGCCCCGGTACAGGATGCCCTCCCCGTCCAGGCTCCGCATCTCGCCCACGGTGTAGCGCCCGGCCAGCACCGTGCCCACAGGCAGGCAGCCGGCGGGGTTGCGCCCCGCAAACACCTTGCCGCAGTGCACACAGCTGTCGGCGGCGGGGGGCAGCTCCCCCATGCAGTACGGACACAGGCGTTTTTGCTCCATTCTTCTCTCCCCTTTGTGCTTTGATTATCTTTTATTGTATCATAGCCCACCGGGGTGTGCAAGACGTCCGTTTTTCGGTCCTGCACGCAAAAAGGCACCCCGCCTGCCGTTTCCGGTAAGCGGGGTGCCTGTGATTTACGGTTCAGCTCACGCTGTACGCCGCACCGGGGCGATTAGCCCTCGATGTAGCCGTACTGCAGGTACCAGTAGCCGTAGGGGCTGTGCCAGGTGCCCTTCAGAGAAGCGCTCTGCAGCCAGAAGTCGTTGTAGTAAGCAACGGGGATGCAGCCCATATCCTCCATCAGGATGTCCTCAGCCTTGTGCAGCTGAGCAAAGTGCTCGGCAGCATCAGCAACCTTGGAGCCCTCGATTGCAGCATCGAAGTCGGGGTTGGAGTACTTACCATCGTTGTTGCCGTTGTCGGTGCAGAACAGCTCGACCATGTTGGAAGGATCGTTGTAGTCCATGACCCAGCCGTTACGGGCAACATCGTACTCGCCTGCACGACGAGCGGGGGTGAAGGAGGACCACTCCATCTTGTTGATGGTCAGGGTGATGCCCAGATCGCCCCAAGCCTGCTGCAGGTACTCTGCCAGAGGCACATGGTAGCCGGCATCGTTGGTGCTGTACTCGATGGTGGGGTAGCCCTCGCCATTGGGGTAGCCAGCCTCTTCCAGCAGCTTCTTAGCCTCGGCCAGATTTGCCTCGTAGTCATCAGCAATGTAGGGAGAGCCGCCGTTTGCGTTGTCGTAGAAGTAACCGTTCTCGTCCACGATGCCAGGGCCGACAATGTTGGAAGCAGCAGAGTAGGTGCCCTGCATGATGGTGTTGGCAACGTAGTCGCGGTCGATGGACAGAGCCAGAGCCTTGCGGACCTTGGCATCCTGGAAGGCATCGCGCTGCAGGTTCATGCTGACGTAGTAGGTGCCCAGAATGGTGTCAACATAGAAGTCGCCGCCATCCTCTGCCTTGGTCAGGCTGGGGATCTCGTCGGTGGGCACGTCCTTGATCAGGACAGCCTCACCGCTGTTGTAAGCAGCGAAGGCAGCGGAAGAGTCCTCCAGCAGCAGCAGGGTGATGGTGTCAGAGACGATCTTGGAGTTGTCCCAGCCGCCAACGTAGTTGGGGTTCTTGGTCAGCACGATGCGCTCGGACGGGGTCCAGTCGGTGATCATGTAGGGGCCGTTGGAGACGAAGGTCTCAGCGGAGGTGCACCAGCTGTCGCCGTTTGCCTCAACCGTTGCCTGCTGCACAGGGCTCATAGCTGCGAATGCGGCCATCTTGTCGAAGTAGGAGCAGGGATAAGCCAGAACGATGGTCAGGGTCTTGCCGTCATCGCTTGCCTTGACGTTCAGAGCATCGGGATCACCGGCCTGTGCTGCGTCAAAACCGTCGATCATGCCCAGGCAGGTCGCTGCATAGGGAGCAGCGGTATCAGGGTTTGCCATACGCTTGAAGCTGTACTCGAAGTCCTTAGCATTCAGGTCGGTGCCGTCGCTCCACTTCAGACCGTCACGCATGGTGAAGGTCCAGGTCAGGCCGTCTTCGCTGGCTTCCCAGCTCTCAGCCTGGCCGCCAATAACTTCGTTGTTCTCGTTGATGATCAGCAGGGGCTCGAAGATGGTGATGATGGTGTTGGCGCCATCCACAGCGCTGTTCAAAGAGGGATCCAGAGTCTCGGGGTTGGGGCCGTACTGGACGGTGAAGCCAGCGGTGTTGACACTGCCGGTAGAAGAACCAGCAGCAGAAGAAGCAGAACCGGAGGTTGCGGTAGAACCGGACTTGCTGCCGCCGCAGGCTGCCAGACCCAGAGCAGCGGCACCCACGCCAGCAACCTTGAGGAAACTACGACGAGAAATGCGTTTCATAATAATTATCCTTCCCTTAAATCAAATTGAGTGTGCCAGGTTCCCCCAGCCGCCTCTATATTCGATCCGGAGCACGGTCTGCCAAAACAGCCTGTCCTCCGGAGGAACACGAATAGTATAATGCGTTCGCGCTTTGGTTACAAGTCCCAACGGGTGTCTGTAACCATTTCGTTACAATATTTCAGCCGGAAGATGAGATGTATTCACCTTTTAGGAGAATGAAGTGTTTTTACTTCACCTTGTCCAGATGGTGGCAGGCTGCCCAGTGGCCGCTGGTCACTTCCTTGAACTCCGGCACCTCGGCGGCGCACCGCTCGTCTGCGTAGGGGCAGCGGGTGCGGAAGCGGCAGCCGGACGGCGGGTTCAGGGGGCTGGGCACATCGCCCTGCAGCACGATACGCTTGGACTGGCGTGCCGTAATGGGGTCTGCCACCGGGATGGCAGAGATCAGGCTGCGGGTGTAGGGGTGGATGCTGTGGGCGATCAGCTCAAAGCTGTCGGCCAGCTCCACCAGCTTGCCCAGGTACATGACGCCGATGCGGTTGGAGATGTGCTTGACCACGCTCAGGTCATGGGCGATGAACAGGTAGGTCAGGCCCATTTCCTGCTGCAGGTCCTCGAACATGTTCACGACCTGTGCCTGAATGGACACGTCCAGTGCGGAGACCGGCTCGTCGCAGACGATGAACTCGGGGTTCACAGCCAGTGCACGGGCAATGCCCACGCGCTGACGCTGGCCGCCGGAGAACTCGTGGCAGTAGCGGTTTGCGTGCTCGCTGTTCAGGCCCACGCGCTCCAGCAGGGCGATGATCTTATCGTGGCGATCCTTTTCGTTCTCAGCCAGGTGATGGATGTCGATGCCTTCACCCACGATGTCACCGATGGTCATGCGGGGGTCCAGGCTTGCGTAGGGGTCCTGGAACACGATCTGCATCCGGCGGCGGTAGGGCAGCATATCCACGGCGATCTTCTTTTCCTTATCAAACAGCAGGTTGCCGTCATAGTAGATCTTGCCGCCGGTGGGCTCGTACAGGCGCAGCAGGGTGCGGCCGGTGGTGGTCTTGCCGCAGCCGGACTCGCCCACCAGACCCAGGGTCTCGCCCTTGCGGATGGCAAAGCTCACGTCATCCACGGCCTGAACGTACTTGCGGTTCTTGCCCACACCGCCGGCGGGGAAATACTGCTGCAGGTGCTGGACTTCAACCAGCGTCTTGTGTTCACTCATTCTGCCTTTTCCCCTTTCTCAAATGCAGCCTTCTGCTGCAGCCAGCAGTAGGTATAGTGGGTGTCGCTGAGCTCGGTGCGCGGAGGCATCTTGCTCAGACAGATCTTCATGCAGTTCTTGCAGCGGGGTGCAAAGGGGCAGCCGGCCGGCGGATTCAGCAGGTCCACAGGGGTACCCTCAATGGGCACCAGACGCTCACGCACCTCGGTGTTCAGCTTGGGGATGGAGTTGATCAGGCCCTTGGTGTACTCGTGGCCCGGCTGGTAGAAGATCTCGTCGGTGGTGCCGTACTCCACGATGTGGCCGGCGTACATGACGGCGATCTTTTCGCACATGGAAGCCACGACGCCCAGGTCGTGCGTGATCATGATGATGCTCATGCCCAGCTTCTTGCGCAGCTCCTGCATCAGCTCCAGGATCTGTGCCTGGATGGTCACGTCCAGTGCGGTGGTTGGCTCGTCTGCGATCAGCAGCTTGGGCTCACAGGCCAGGGCGATGGCGATCATCACACGCTGGCGCATACCGCCGGACAGCTCGTGGGGGTACTGCTTCAGGCGCTTTTCCGGCTCGTTGATGCCGACCAGCTCCAGCAGCTCCTCGGCGCGTGCCCAGGCTTCCTGCTTGCTCTTTTTGGTGTGCAGGCGGATGACCTCCACGATCTGGTTGCCGATGGTGTACACCGGGTTCAGGCTGGTCATGGGGTCCTGGAAGATGATGGAGACTTCGTTGCCGCGGATCTTGCGGAAGTCCTTCTCCTTCATCTTCTCGATCTCGTGGCCGTTGAACCACACGGTGCCGCCCACCAGCTTGCCGGGGTAGGCGGTCAGGCCCATGACCGAGTAAGCGGTAACGGACTTGCCGGAACCGGACTCGCCCACGATGCCCAGCACGTCACCCTGGTTCATCGCAAAGGAAACGCCGTTCAGTGCCTTGACCTCACCGGCAGGGGTGAAGAAGGAAAGGCGCTCTTCCTTGATATCAAGAATTTTTTCGCTCATCTTCGTTCACCTCATCAATTCTTCAGCTTCGGGTCAAAGGCATCGCGCAGGCCGTCGCCGAACAGGTTGAACACCAGGATCATCACGCTGATCATCAGTGCGGGGGCGATCAGCAGGTGGGGGTAGGTGTTCATGCCCTTGACGGCATCGGTGGCCAGAGAACCCAGAGACGGCAGCGGGGCTGCAACACCCAGACCGATGAAGCTCAGGTAGCTCTCGGTGAAGATGGAAGCCGGGATCTGCAGGGTGGTGGTCACGATCAGGGTGCCGATGCAGTTGGTCAGCAGGTGCTTCTTGATGATACGGCCGCTGGAAGCGCCCAGTGCGCGGGCAGCGGTGACGTACTCGCTCTCCTTCAGGATCAGGATCTGGCTGCGCACGATACGCGCCATGCCCACCCAGTACAGCAGAGCAAAGATGATGAAGATGGAGATCATGTTGGGGCCCAGAGTCTGCATCCACTTGAAGCCGGGCTTGGTGGCCAGACTTTCCAGGGGCTCCTTCAGGGCCATGCCCAGCAGGATGATCAGCAGGATATCCGGGATGGTGTACAGGATATCCGTGATACGCATCATGATGTTGTCCACCCAGCCGCCGGCAAAGGCCGACACAGCACCGTAGGTGGCGCCGATGATCAGCACCAGCACCGAGGCGATCAGGCCGACGGACAGGGACACGCGGGTGCCCATCATGATACGCACCGCAAAGTCACGGCCCATACGGTCGGTACCCATAATGTGCGGGAATACCTTTTCGCCGGCGTCGATGCGGGCCTGCTCAGAGGCAGAGTACTCGAACGGTGCCAGATTGTTGCTGCCCTTCACCTGCTCCGAGTAGCTGTAGGGCCACACGGCAGGCAGCAGGTAGGCAAAGATGGCAATGGCGATGATGAACACAAAGCTGACCATGGCGATCTTGTTCTTCTTCAGGCGGCGCAGACCGTCCTTCCAGAAGTTGACGCTCTCGCGCATGATCACAAGGCTCTGCTTTTCCTCGTTGCTGGCAGGCAGAAAGTCGTCAGCGTTCAGCTGCAGGCTGAGAGGATTCTTTTTGATGTTTTCCATAACGCGTTCCTCCTTTTTTACTGCAGCTTGATGCGCGGGTCGATGATCTTGTACAGGATATCCACGATCACGTTGGCCACGATGACCATGCTGGACAGCAGGATGGTGGTGCCCATGATCAGGGTATAGTCACGGTTGGTGATGGCAGACACGAAGTCGCGGCCCAGGCCGGGCACGGAGAAGATCTTCTCCACCACGAAGGAGCCCGTCATCAGGCTGGCCAGCATGGGGCCGACGTAGGTGATGACCGGCAGGATGGCATTGCGCAGCGCATGCTTGAACAGGATCATGAACTGGGACACGCCCTTGGCACGGGCGGTGCGCATGTAGTCCTGACCCATGACGTCCAGCAGGCTGGAACGCATCAGGCGGGTGATGTATGCAGAGGGGTAGATCGCCAGTGCGGTGACCGGCATGATATACGCTGCAGCGCTGTTCAGGCCCACGGTGGGCAGCAGCTTGAGGTTCATACCGAACTCATACAGCAGCAGCACGCTGGAAATAAAGCTCGGGATCGCAATGCCGCAGGTTGCGAACACGATGATGATGTTGTCCAGCCACTTGCCGCGGTTGTAAGCCGAGATACAGCCCAGCGGGATGCCGATGCACAGGGCCACCAGCACCGCCACGCCTGCCAGGCGGCAGGACACCGGCAGCTTGCTGGCGATGATCTCGTTGACCGTGCGGCCACGCTGACGCAGGCTCAGGCCCAGGTCGCCGTGCAGCAGGCTCTTCATGTAATTGACGTACTGCGCACCCAGCGGCTTGTCCAGGCCGTATTTCTCGGCCAGCGCCTGCTGAGCAGCCGCACTGATGGACTTTTCTGCCACGAACGGGCCGCCGGGGACCAAGTTCATGACAAAAAAGGTAACCGTGGCCACAATGAAGATGCTGAAGATGCCCATTGCGACACGCTTGATGATGTACTTTGCCATCGTTTGATGCCACTCCATTCCTATCAATGAAATACTATTTTGGCGTTCCCGGTCTGAGCCAGGTACTTTCCCGCATCTGCTTCTCACGGTGCAGACGTCTGTCCTTGGCACACGGACAGAAAAAGTGAATAGAAAAACGATGGCATCTTGCGGCTGCATAAACACCATCGTCCATAACCGAGAAACACTTTTTTAATTATAGTAATCAGGTTGAAATTTGTCAATTTAGATGAAAATCATTCACTCTATTATAGTGAAGCATGAGCAGAATAGAACACCTTTGTCGGGTTTCTTCGTCCTTTGTCCGTGCAGGCCGGTCAGCTTTCCGGTTTCCGGGCGGCATCGGCCTGGCTGTAGTAGCGCTTCTTCTCCCTGTACATGTTCTCATCGGCCCGGCGCAGCAGGTCCTCCAGGTTCTCGGTGCTGGCCTGCCATACCCCGCCGATGGACGCATCCACGCTGTTTTCCTGCATCTGGCGGCGCAGCTGCTCGGTCTTGCGGGCAAACTCCTCGCGGCTCACATCCAGCAGGATCACCACGAACTCGTCACCGCCCACCCGGTAGGCGTCCTCGGCAAAAATGCCCGCAATGGTGCCCGCCGCCCGCACGATCAGCTCGTCACCGGCGCGGTGGCCCTGCTCGTCATTCACCTTTTTCAGGCCGTTCAGGTCGATGTAGATGGCACCGATCTGCTGATCCTGCACCTGCTTGTAGGCTTCCAGCCGCTCGATGTATCGGTTGCGGTTGTACAGACCGGTGAGCATGTCGCGGTAGCTGAGCTTTTCCAGATAGGCCTGCTGCTTTTTGCGGTCCAGACTGTTGGTCACAAAGAACTGGATGGACGCCAGCAGGGTCGCGTCATCGTAGTGCGCGCGGGGGTTGTCCACACCCAGAAAGCCCACCACGGCTCCGCCTTTCATCAACGGCACGGCCAGCAGGCGCCACACCTGCTGCGCCTTCAGCATCTCGTAGCTGGGCTGGCCCCGCTCCTGCTCCAGATCGGACATATAATAGGAACGGCCCTGCCGGAAGTTCTGCATCCAGACCTCGATGACCGAAACAGGCACCTCCTGCAGATTGTCCATCTGGGCACTTACCTCCTGCCCGCAGATGGACTCAAAGGTGTTGATGAGCACGTCCCGGTCCGGGTCGATCTCAAACACATAGGTGCGGTCGGCCTGAAAATAGTCGTTCACAGTGGCCAGCAGGTTGTTGATGCCCACGTCGATGTCGGTGTCGGAGTTCAGCTTGCCCACGCAGCTGTTCAGCATGGTGGCGATCTCCAGACGCTGGCGGATCTGCTCCTTGGTCCGCTCTGAGACGGCCAGCTCCCGGTTCTGGGCGCTGGTGACCACCACGAACAGCAGGATCATGGATGCCCCCACCGACAGGCTGATGAGGGAAATGTCGTCCTGGAACACCTGACACGCTGCCACCGACAGCGGCAGGACCACACAGCCGAACATGGCGATGCGGCGTCCCATCGTGAGTTTCTGGTAAAACTGGGCCATCACGGTGGTCTCTGTGCCCATGCCGATGAGCAGCAGCACCATGGACAGCGGGAAGGTATCGCTGCGGTGGTAGATGTTCTGGGCGTCGATGTAGTAGAACAGTGGGCTGAACTGGGACACGAACACCAGTCCGATGCCCACGGCGCAGGTAATGTCCACCGTCCGGCTGCGTTTCGGGGCGCAAAGACGGCCGTCCTCCCGCAGGTAGCAGCCCACATAGTGGTTGAACAGGAACAGCACCAGATACAGCCCCGCATACACCACAAAGTTGGTGGCGACCATGATGAGGTGGCTTGCTTCCCCCGGCGTGCCCTGCACGAACCAGGCGGCCGCATCGCAGCACAGCAGCGCAGCCGCCGAAAGCTCCATCCAGATCATCCAGTTGCGTTTTTCCCGGTTGTAGTCATTTCCCATGGACAGGCAGAACGCCGCCGTCAGGCAGAAGCAGCCGCCCCACAGCAGGGCAACGTTCATGATCCGCTCCTGTTCACTCATCCGCACTTCCTCCACGCTTGTCCTTTTTCTGGTTCCTCTCCCCTGAAGTATATCACAGGCCCCCGCAAAAGGATATGGTTTTCGCACAAATTCGACGCCTGAAAATGCGTCACGTCCGGTGTTTTTTCATGAAAGTTTCTGGAAACGCCGCTGCGCGCCCCAGAACAAAGCACCATTCAATTCAATCACCGGCACTGCAAACAAAAAAGCTGCCCTTCCCGTGCAGTGCACGCAAAAAGCAGCTTTTTTCGTTCTTATTCCGAAGCGCTCCCGGTTATTCCGGCAGGTCCTCTTCGTTCTCCAGGCTGTGCCAGACGTTCTGCACGTCGTCGTTCTCTTCCAGAGCGTCCAGCAGCTTGCCCATGGCCTTCAGCTGGTCGGGGTCGGTCAGACGAGTGGTGGTCATGGGCACCATGGCCAGGTCGTCGGACAGGATCTCGTAGCCCTTCTCCTCCAGAGCCTTGACCACAGCGGAGTAGTTCTCGGGATCGGTGGTGATCTCGGCAGCGTCCTCGCTGGCGTCAAAGTCCTCGGCACCGGCGTCCAGAGCATCCATCATGGCCTCGTCGGCGTCCTTGTCCTCCAGAGAGATATCGATGACACCCTTCTGGCTGAACAGGAAGGCCACACAGCCCATGGCGCCCAGGTTGCCGCCGTTCTTGTCGAAGTAGTGGCGCAGGTCGGCAGCGGTACGGTTGCGGTTGTCGGTCAGGGTCTCCACCATGACAGCCACGCCGCCGGGGCCGTAGCCCTCGTAGGTGATTGCCTCGTACTCGGTCTTGTCGCCGCCCTCAGCCTTCTTGATGATGCGCTGGATGTTGTCGTTGGGCACGCTCATACGCTTTGCCTTGGCGATCAGGTCTGCCAGCTTGCTGTTGGAAGCGGGGTTCGGGCCGCCCATACGCACGGCAACGCTGATTTCACGGCCGATCTTGGTAAAGACCTTTGCGCGTGCGCCATCGGTCTTTTCCTTTTTGCGCTTGATGTTGTTCCATTTGCTATGTCCGGACATGGGAATGAGCCTCCTAAATTTTATCGAGATCTCCGCCTGCGGGCAGACGGGCTGTGGTCGCCCGCATTGTGGCAGCACACAAAATCTAACTTTAATATTTTAACACAATCGCTTTGCGCGTTCAAGCCTTATCCGGCCTGTTTTCCCGCCGAATGCGCAAAAAAGCGCTGTCTGCCGCCGCTTACAGCAGCCGCAGAGCCTTGGGGTAGTGGTTTTTCACCCGCCCGCCGGACACCTTGCCGCCGCCCAGCGGCCAGCCGTCCACGGTCACGCAGCACCAGCCGTCGGCAGCGGTGCGTGCCTCCACCTCCCGCCCGGAGAGGTACTCCACACAGCGGGGGTCGGCCAGAGTCAGCTCCTCGCGGTTGGCACACTGCGCCCCGAAGGCTGTGAACAGGTGGTGCTCCGGCACAAAGCGGCCTTTTTGTACGCTGCCCACGAACACCCCGGCCCGCAGCACATGCAGGCCGGTCTGAGGGAAGGGCACCGGCAGCAGCACGCCGCCCCCGTGCACCACGGCAGGACGTCCGGCCAGTGCCGGGAAAACCTCCTGCGCGAACTCCTTCCACGCGGCCAGGCTCTGGGCCGGGGTGGTCTCCCCTGCCCCGGCGTCCCGGCTGCGGCTGCGCCCGCCCTGCACGGCATCCCGGCAGGCGCGGCTGTCGGCCCGGCGGGCCGCACGGGCGTCCTGCTCTCTGGCCGGTTTGCCGCCCTTGCCCTTGCCCTTTTTACCGGCGGCGGCTGCGGCGTCCAGCCAGAGCAGTTCTTCCGGGGTGTACTCCCCTGCGGCAGGCAGGGTACGGGGCGTGCCCGCCTTGACCAGCCTTGCCATAAAGTGGCCCTCGCCGCCCTGACAGGGCCAGATGCGGCGCACCTTGCGCACATCCAGCGGCAGGCCTCCGGTGCGGTTGGCCTCGCCCTCGCTGCCAAAGGTGTAGTCCACATTGCCCAGCGCGTCGGCCAGCTCGAATTCCGGGTGCCGCTGCAGAAAGGCCGCCACCTGCCCCTCGTCCTCTTCCGGCGCAAAGGTACAGGTGGAATACACCAGCTGCCCGCCGGGGGCCAGCGCGGCGGCGGCGCAGTCCAGGATCTGTGTACCCAGCTCAGCGCACTGCTTTACCAGCGCTTCACAGTGCTGCTGCCGGGCCACCGGCTCCTTGCGGAACATTCCCTCGCCGGAACAGGGGGCATCCACCAGCACCCGGTCGAAAAACTCCGGCAGGGCCTCCGCGATGCGGGCAGGCGTCTCGTTGAGCACCACCGCGTTGGGCACACCCATGCGTTCCAGGTTGCTTTTCAGGATCTCGGCGCGGGCCGCCACATATTCGTTGCTCACCAGCACGCCCCGCCCTTGCAAAGCCGCTGCCAGCTGGCTGCTCTTGCCGCCGGGGGCCGCGCACAGGTCCAGTACCCGCATGCCGGGCTGCACTCCCAGCAGCGGGGCTGCCGAGGACGCCGACGGCTCCTGCGAGTAGAACACGCCCGCGTGGTGGTACGGGTGGCGTCCGGGTTTGAACTCCGGCGCATGCACCACAAAGGCCGCTTTGCAGAAAGGCGACACTTCCAGCGGGAAGTCCGCTTTCTGCGCAAACTGCTCCGGCATCGCGCGCAGGGCTGACACGGTCACGCCGCGCTCGGCGGCCTCCTGCGGGGCGGCATACAGCTGCTCGTACCGCGGGCCCAGCAGGGCGCGTTCCCGCTGCTCAAAATATTCCGTAGGCATAGTACATTCCTCCTGTGGATGCATAAAGCGGCCCTGCGCGGCCACACTAGGCTTTGTGAGGGCACACCGCCCCCGCACTTGAAAACCGAAAGGAGATCCTTCACGATGGAAAACCGTACCGAGAACCGCAGCAACAACTGCAAGAACCAGACTTCCAACCGCACCAGCAATCAGACCACCAACAGCGCCACCAACGAGCACAAGCACCCCAACCAGTACACCAAGGGTGCCGACGATGAGAGCGCCAAGAACAGCGTGAACAGCCGCAGCGCCAAAAACAGCCGCTGATGCTGCCCCGCCGCGCCTGACCGGACCACAGGCGTAAACGCAGAGCCCGCCGCCTTCCGGCACTGTTTTCCAGTGCGGAAAGCAGCGGGCTTTCGGCGTTATCTGGTTTCGTTGGGGTCGAACTGCTGCCATAGGGTGTCGAACAGCTCGTGCACCCGGTCCAGCTGCCCGTTCAGGTACAGCCAGCCCAGCAGGCACTCAAAGCCGGTGGAGGCACGGTATTCCTCCGGGGAGGCGTGCTTGGACACGCTGGCCTTGCTGGCATTGCGGCCCCGCTTGAACATGGCCAGCTCGTCCTCGGTGAACAGCGGCTCCAGCAGCTGCTCTTCCCGGAACTGCGCCCGGGCCGAGACATACTTGACCTTTTCGGCGTTCAGGCGCCCGGCCGACAGCCGGTGATGCTCCACCAGCCGCTGGCGCACCAGCAGTTCCAGCACGCTGTCGCCCACAAAGGCCAGTGCCAGCGGGCTGAGCTCCCGCGGGTCGATCTTTTTTGATTCGTTCATGCTGCTTTATCCTTAGAAGATATAGTCAAACTGATATTCGCCGATGAGGATGGTATCATTCTCTTCCACGCCCTTCTGCACCAGCGCGTCCAGAATGCCGCTCTCGCCCAGCTGACGCTGGAAGTACTGCAGGCTCTCGTAGTCGTCCACGTTGCTGCCGGCCAGAATATACTCCAGCCACGGAGCTTCCACGCTCCACACATGGGCTTCCATCCGCTTGATGGTAAAGGCACGGTCGTTGGCCTTGGGCTCCGGCTTCTTGTACTCGGGGGTGAACACCGGCACCGGCGGGATGTCCTTCAGGCGGTTGTACACCAGACCCGGCAGTTCCCGCACGCCCTGCATGGTGGCGGCGGAGATGGGCACGAAGGTCAGGCCCTTGCCCTCCACATAGGTGCGGAACGCTTCGATCTGCTCCTCGGTGGCCAGATCGCACTTGTTGCCCACCACGATCTGGGGGCGCTTTGCCAGCTCGGGGCTGAACTTGGCCAGCTCTTCGTTGATCTTTTCAAAGTCGTCCACCGGCTCACGGCACTCGCTGCCGGAAACGTCCACCACATGCAGCAGCAGGCGGCAGCGCTCCACATGGCGCAGGAAGTCGTGGCCCAGGCCGATGCCCTCACTGGCACCCTCGATCAGGCCGGGGATGTCGGCGCAGACAAAGCTGGCACCCTCGCCCACCGACACGACGCCCAGAGTGGGCACCAGGGTGGTGAAGTGGTAGTTTGCGATCTTGGGCTTGGCGGCGCTGATGGTGGAGATGAGGGTGGACTTGCCCACATTGGGGAAGCCGATCAGGCCCACATCCGCGATCAGTTTCAGCTCCAGCGTCACCTGGATGTCCTCACCGGGCATGCCGGGCTTGGCAAACTTGGGGATCTGGCGGGTGGGGGTGGCAAAATGTGCATTGCCGTAGCCGCCGCGGCCGCCCTTGGCGATGGTGACCGGGGTGTGGTCCGACAGGTCCGCGATGACCAGGCCGCTCTCGGCGTCCTTGATCACGGTGCCCAGCGGCACCTTGATGACAAGGTTCTCGGCGTTCTTGCCGTGGCACAGGCTTGCGCCGCCCTTGCCGCCCTCCGGGGCCACATACTTGCGCTTATAGCGGAAGTCCATCAGGGTGCTCAGGTGGTCGTCCACCACAAAAATGATGTCGCCGCCGCGGCCGCCGTCGCCGCCGTCCGGGCCGCCTGCGGCCACGAACTTCTCACGATGGAAGCTCACTGCGCCGTCGCCGCCCTTGCCCGCGTGGAGCCATATCGTGGCGATGTCGATAAAGTTGGTTTGTGCTGCCATACAGCCCCTCCTTATTTTCATCAAAAAGAGCCGGGCCAAAACGGTCCGGCTCTGCGGTTGCAGTTATTCAGAAAGAAGTTACTGCTTGACGCTGCACTTCTTGCCGTTCTTGCCCACGCGCTCAAAACGGACGGTGCCGTCCACCAGAGCAAACAGGGTGTCATCGCTGCCCTTGCCAACGTTCTCACCCGGCATGATGTGGGTGCCACGCTGACGGACCAGGATGTTGCCGGCCAGAACGAACTGACCATCTGCACGCTTGGTGCCCAGACGCTGTGCTGCGGAATCGCGGCCGTTCTTGGTGCTGCCTACGCCCTTTTTATGTGCCATTGTAATTTACCTCCTTAGCCGTTGATCGCAGTGATCTCAACCTTGGT
>ENA-OQNO01000061-OQNO01000061.1-human-gut-metagenome-genome-assembly--contig:-NODE-61-length-138062-cov-4.818407_pt1 | contig 138062 bp, 115 predicted proteins | sample MGYA00242629_ERZ504880 | MGnify/ENA primary metagenome ERZ504880 (study PRJEB26092, sample SAMD00036377) | human gut metagenome | host: Homo sapiens | study: EMG produced TPA metagenomics assembly of... | reverse complement strand
CAATCATAGGAGGAGGACCGGCCGGCTATACCGCAGCCGAACGGGCAGCCGAAGGAGGCCTGAAAACCGTCCTCTTTGAAAAGAACGCCATTGGAGGCGTCTGCCTGAACGAAGGCTGTATTCCCACAAAAACGTTATTATACTCCGCCAAGATATTGGACAGTTTCAAAACATCCTCCAAATATGGCATTTCACCGGAAGGAACACCGTCTTTCGACATGGACAAGATCATTAGGCGGAAGAACCGGACTGTCAAAAAGCTAACATCCGGTGTGAAGATGCGGCTCACTTCAAGTGGAATCACGATTGTCGAAGGGACAGCCATTTTGAACGGGGAAACGGATGGAATGATCCGTATACAATGCGGAAACGCCCTTTTCACCGTCAAAAACGTCCTCCTCTGTACCGGCTCCGAAACGGTAATTCCTCCAATCAAGGGACTTTCGGATACAGATTACTGGACTTCGCGGGAAGCGCTCGACAGCAAAGAACTTCCCAAAGAACTTGCCATCATAGGCGGCGGTGTCATCGGGATCGAGTTTGCTTCATTCTTTACCAGCATGGGAGTAAAAGTAAAGGTGATCGAGATGATGCCGGAAATACTCGGCGCGATGGACAAAGAGGCTTCCGCCATGCTCCGGAGCGAATACGCCAAGAAAGGGGTGGAATTTCATCTGAACACAAAAGTGACCGAAGTCAACCCGAAAGAGGTCATTGTCGAAAAAGACGGCAAGACGAATGCGATCTCCACAGACAAAATCCTGGTCAGCGTAGGCCGCCGGGCAATTACCAAAAATTTAGGTCTGGAAAGCCTTTCCATCGAGACGGACCGCCGGGGCGTCCGAGTGAACGAATATATGCAGACCTCCCATCCGCACGTTTATGCAGCCGGAGATATCACAGGATTCTCGCAACTGGCCCACACGGCCTATCGGGAAGGTGAGGTTGCTGTCAACCATATCCTGGGGAATGAGGAACGGATGGATTACAGGGCTATTCCCGCCGTCGTCTACACCAATCCGGAAGTGGCCGGTGTGGGCAAGACGGAAGAGGAATTGAAGGCAAGTGGAGAATATTACAACCTTGTCAAGATTCCGATGACCTATTCCGGCCGCTTTGTCGCCGAAAACGAAATCGGCAACGGGCTATGCAAGCTCCTGACAAACGTGAACGGCCAGATCATCGGTTGCCATCTGGTGGGAAATCCGGCATCGGAGATCATCGTCATTGCCGGTATCGCCGTCGAGCACGGTTATACGGTCGATGAATTCAAGAAAACCGTATTTCCCCATCCGACTGTCGGAGAGGCGATACATGAAAGTCTCTACCTCTGATAATGCTTTATATCAACAATCCATACACGGATGCCTGGTTCAACCTGGCAGCCGAGGAGTATCTGCTCAAGAACTTTTCGGACGACATCTTCATGTTGTGGCAGAACGAACCGTCCGTCATCATCGGTAAGCACCAGAACGTATGGGACGAGATAAACCGAAACTATATTCAGGAGAAGCATATCAAAGTCGTACGCCGTTATTCCGGTGGCGGAGCCGTCTATCACGATTCCGGCAACCTGAATATCACTTTTATACAAAACAGCAAGGAACTCGCATCCGGCACATTCACAGCCCGGCTGATCGCCTTCCTTGCCACATTCGGCATCCGGGCAGAGGCTGACGAACGGCAGGCACTCACGATCGACGGGTTGAAAATATCGGGCAGTGCGCAATCCATCCACAAAGGAAGGATCTTGCACCACGCCACCCTCCTTTTCTCCACCGACCTGTATCGCCTGACGACCGCCCTCAAAAGTACAGAACGGAGACCGGAAAGAAAAGAAATGAAGCCCGCTCCTTTTTATGTCAAATCCGTAAGAAGCCCGGTCACCAACATATGCACCTATACCCGTAAAGCGGTATCTATCGGAGAATTCAGAGACGCACTCCTGAACTATTTTACAGAAAACAAGACGGACACCCGTCCCTATTCATTCACTGAAGACGATTTGAACGCCATCCGGTCCCTACGTGACAACAAATACGCGACGTCGGCCTGGAACTTCAATATCAGAACATAAAATACACATTTAAACTATGTCGACATTTGAAATAAAAATGCCCAAACTGGGCGAAAGCATCACGGAAGGGACGATTGTCTCCTGGTCCGTCAAAGTAGGCGACGCTGTTCAAGAAGACGATGTCCTCTTTGAAGTGAGCACCGCCAAAGTCAGTGCGGAAATACCCTCTCCGGTTGCAGGAAAGGTGCTCGAACTGCTGTTTTCCGAAGGCGATACGGTGGCCGTCGGTACAACCGTCGCCCTGATCCAGCTGGAAGGCGAAGAGGGAGAAGCACCCGAAAGTACCACTCCTGCCGCAGCTAAAAGCGACGAAAGCACAATGGTACAGTCTGTACCGGCAGAACCCGCCCAGCCCGTCAAATCATCCAAGGAAGAAGACGGAAGATGGTATTCTCCCATCGTGCTGAAATTAGCACAGGAAGCCAAAATATCGCAAGCCGAACTGGACGCGATTCCGGGAACCGGCTACGAAGGACGACTCAGTAAAAAAGATATTAAAGATTATATCACGACCAAGAAAAGTGGCATCACCCCACAAAGTGATACCGAAAACTTGCGTCAACCGTCGACGCAGCCCACCATCTCCGATCGACGTAACCCACCATCTCCGGTCGATGGTGTCCACCATCACCAACCGACGCAGCCCACCATCTCCGATCGACGCAACCCGGCATCTGTTACCGAAGACGAAACGGTCGAAATGGACCGCGTTGCCCGTATCATATCAGACCATATGGTCATGTCGAAAAAAGTGTCTCCCCACGTTACAACTGTTGTCGAAGCCGACGTCACCCGTCTGGTAAAATGGCGCAACCGCACGAAAGACGCATTTTTCAAACGTGAAGGTGTAGCACTCACTTTCATGCCTGCCATAGCGGAAGCTACAGCAAAGGCACTGGCTGAATTCCCGCACGTGAACGCTTCGGTCGACGGCTACAAAGTCATTCTGAAAAAGCATATTAACCTGGGTATCGCCGTGTCGCTGCCCGACGGTAACCTGATCGTACCGGTTATCCATGATGCAGACAAGTTGAATCTGAACGGCCTTGCTGCCAACATCGACACTCTTGCCGCCAAAGCACGCACGGGTAAGCTGATGCCAGACGATATACAAGGCGGAACTTTCACGATCACCAACTTCGGTTCGTTCAAGAGCCTGTTCGGTACGCCGATCATCAACCAGCCGCAGGTAGCCATCTTAGGCGTCGGCTTCATCGAAAAGAAACCGGCCGTCGTGGAGACACCCGAAGGAGATACGATCGCAATTCGCCACAAGATGTACCTGTCCCTGTCGTACGACCACCGGATCATCAACGGTGCACTGGGTGGAGAGTTCCTGCGACGCGTAGCGGATTATCTGGAGAACTGGGATAAATGATAATTTATCTGTTACTTTTGGCTTGATCCAAAAGTAACCAAAAGATCAAGGCTTAAGCTGCTTCGCTACTTCGTTCCCTCCGTTCGCTGTCGCGTCTGAAACTCGCTTCGCTCAAACAGCAGACGCTCCGGACGGTCTCTGCGCTTTACGCTCACCAGCTTAGGCCGGAGATAGAGCCTGACGGCTCTTCAGGGATTGCCAATGCTGCCTGCTCCTTTGTGATCCCGCATCAAGTGCGGAAACAGGCTTGTCCCCGTGCCCCGCACGGGGCCGCAAAAGAACGATCAGTATCGGCAATCCCAAAAGAAAGCGTAGCTTTCTTGGAAAGGCCTAAGCGGACGGGCGTCAAGCGGAGGGTAAAGACGAAGCGTCCGGAGCCTGCGCTGTTTGAGCGAAGCGAGTTTCGCAGGCGACAGCGTAGTCTTTGCCCGGAGTAGACCGGACGGTTAAGCCTTGACTTTTTGGTTACTTTTGGGTCAAGCCAAAAGTAACATATCACAAAACAATTAAAACAACACACAAAATAATCAAGTATGAAACGATACGATATAAAAACGACCGATACCGAGACCCTTCGCAAATGGTATTACCTGATGAGTCTCGGCAGGGCGCTCGATGAAAAGGCGCCTTCTTACCTGCTCCAGTCCTTAGGCTGGTCCTATCATGCCCCTTATGCCGGGCATGACGGCATCCAGCTCGCCATCGGGCAGGTATTCCACCGGGGAGAGGATTACCTCTTTCCCTACTACCGCGATATGCTGACCGTCCTGTCTGCCGGAATGACGGCGGAAGAAATCATCCTGAACGGCATCTCGAAAGCGACCGATCCGTCCAGCGGCGGACGGCATATGTCCAACCACTTCGCCAAGCCGGAGTGGCATATCGAGAACATCTCCTCGGCAACCGGGACACACGACCTGCACGCCGTAGGTGTCGCCCGTGCAATGGTTTATTACGACCATAAAGGCGTTGCGATCACTTCGCACGGCGAGTCCGCCACTTCCGAGGGCTACGTCTACGAAGCCATCAACGGGGCGAGCAACGAGCAGCTCCCCGTTATCTTTGTCTTGCAGGACAACGGCTACGGCATCTCCGTCCCCAAAAAGGATCAGACGGCCAACCGCAAGGTAGCCGACAACTTCTCAGGCTTCAAGAACCTGCGCATCATCCACTGCAACGGAAAAGACGTTTTCGACTCGATGAACGCCATGACCGAAGCCCGCGAACATGCGATCAATACGCATAATCCGGTGATCGTCCATGCAAATTGCGTACGCATCGGCTCCCATTCGAACTCCGACAAGCAGACTTTGTATCGCGATGAAAACGAACTTGCCTACGTGAAAGCAGCCGACCCGCTGCAAAAATTCCGCCGTATGCTGCTCCGTTACAACCGCTTGACCGAAGATGAACTGAAGCAGATAGAAGCACAGGCGAAAAAAGACCTGAGCGCAGCCAACCGCAAAGCGATGGCGGCTCCCGAACCCGATCCTGCAACGATCTACGACTATGTCCTACCCGAACCTTACAAGCCGCAGAAATATACAGACGGCACGCACAAAGAAGAAAATGGCGAAAAGAAAACACTGGTAACCGCAATCAACGAAACACTGAAAGCAGAATTCCGCCATAACCCGAATACATTCCTGTGGGGACAGGATGTGGCCAACAAAGACAAAGGCGGCGTGTTCAACGTCACCAAAGGCATGCAACAGGAGTTCGGGCCGAAGCGTATCTTCAATGCTCCCATTGCCGAAGACTACATTGTAGGCACGGCCAACGGCATGTGCCGCTTCGACCCGAAAATACATGTCGTGGTGGAAGGAGCCGAATTTGCCGACTACTTCTGGCCGGCCATCGAGCAATATGTCGAATGTACACACGAATACTGGCGAAGCAACGGACAGTTCACCCCTAACCTGACACTCCGCCTGGCATCGGGCGGTTATATCGGCGGAGGGCTCTACCACTCGCAAACGATCGAAGGGGCGCTGACCTCCATTCCGGGAGCCCGCATCGTCTATCCTTCGTTTGCCGATGACGCGGCAGGACTGTTGCGCACCAGCATACGTTCGAAGGGCTTTACCGTCTTTCTCGAACCGAAAGCGCAATATAACTCGGTCGAAGCAGCCGGTTTCGTGCCGGAAGACTTCGAGGTTCCTTTCGGGAAAGCCCGTATCCGCCGGCCGGGCAACGACCTGAGCGTGATCACATATGGCAATACCACGCATTTCTGCCTCAGTGTCGCCGAGAAGCTGAAGAAAGAGCATAACTGGGACGTGGAAGTCATCGACATCCGCTCGCTGATCCCACTCGATACGGAAACGATCTTCGCTTCCGTGAAAAAGACCGGCAAGGTGCTGATCGTACATGAAGACAAAGTGTTCTCAGGTTTCGGAGCGGAAATAGCCGGTATCGTCGGCACGGAAATGTTCCGATACCTGGATGCTCCGATCCAACGCGTCGGTTCTACCTTTACGCCTGTCGGTTTCCATCCGGTCCTCGAAAAGGCGATCCTGCCCGGAGAAGAACGGATCTACAACGCAGCAAAAGCATTATTGGAATATTAATGAAGAGGGTATATCAAAATCTTCTTGTCCCCGCGCTTGATGCGGGGCCGCAAAAGGACAGACCTTATCAATCAGATTTTATAGGGCCGGTTTTAATGCGATCCCGCGAGGGACGCGGGAACAGGATAGTTTTGACACACCTTCTATAAACAACATACAAAATGAAGAAAATAGGTTTATTCTATGGTGGCACAACCGCTAAAACAGCCGTAGTCGCTTTGAAAATACAAGAAGCATTCGCAGAAAACGAAGTCGTCCTGATCCCGATAGAAGGGGCGACACGCAAGGAGTTCGAATCGTTCGACAATATTATTGCCGGAACTTCCACCTGGTTCGACGGAGAACTGCCGACTTACTGGGACGAGTTCATGCCGGAAATAGAATCCATCGACATGACGGGCAAGAAAGTCGCCCTATTCGGGCTCGGAGACCAAGAACGCTATCCCGACAATTTTGTTGATGGGATCGGCATTCTGGCGGAAGCCTTTACCAAAAGCAATGCGGAGCTGATCGGTTTCATGCCTGTCAACGACTACCATTTCACCCAATCACGAGCCGTTAAGGAAGGGCATTTCCTGGGACTTCCCCTCGATATCGAGAACCAGTCCGAACAAACGGAGGAACGGATACTGAAATGGGTGGCGAAACTGAAAAAGGAGTTTCAATAATATTTGCATTTGTTTCTGCTCTTGGCAGGGAGCTGTGTCGAAGCAAAATTTTGCTTACTAATAGATATAATTTAGGCACGGATTTCACGGAAAACACGGAAAAAATAAATTCATCCGTATAAATCCGTGAAATCCGTGCCTAAAAAGATTGTGATAAAGGTGTTTTCCGATTACTGCAAGCGACGAATACCCACCGCCTTGTTATACTGGGCGAGAGACGCTTTCTGCTGATACCAAGTCTGAATCAAGCTGCTATAGGACTGAATCCAGGAAAGCTGGGCGGAAAGGACATCGAGGATCGGAAGTTTTCCCTCTTTATAGCTGAACGTATTCAGGTCGAGATTTTCCTCAGCGATCTTGCAGGCTTCTTCGGCAACATCGATCTGCTTCGTGTTTTCCGTCAGGCTGGTCCAGGAATTGGCTACCTCCTGGGAAATCTGGTCGCGGGTGTAATCCATAACATATTCCTTACTGCGTAAGATAGCTTTTTGGGAATTCACCTCCTTGAAACGGGCTCCCCAACGGAACAAAGGTATCTTTAGGGAGGCGAACACGGCAGGTGTCCAAAGCTGGTCGGACCCTTTCACGTTCAACATCGGAGTGCCCCAGGTTCCCTGAAAACCGATAGCCAGTGTCGGATTATACTTTGCTTTTGACAAGTTGATCTGCCGCTTCTGGTATTCAACATTCAATCGGGAGATCGTAAAGTCCGGCCGGTTCTGCAAAGCGGCCTCTTCCCCTATGTGCATCGGCAACGGCTGCACCGTCGTGATGGCATCGGCAATCTCCACCGGTGTCATAGGAGGAACACCCATTAGCACATTCAGGTTCTGCAAGGCGATCTGATAATCTTTGTACGCAGCGCTTTTGTTCAATTCCGCTTCTTTCAAACGGGACTGTACCTGCAAGAGGTCGGTCTTACTGATCTGCCCGTCATTGAAACGGGTTGTCAGCACGTTTGCCAATTCCTGCACAATATCGACATACTGGCACATGACATCGTACATGCCTTTACGGGCAGCAGCAGACCAGTAGTTCAGGTCGGCGGCATACACGATATTATCCGTCGTCAGGTCTTCCGCCTCGGAAGCGATCTGTCCCTGTATCTGGGCGGCCTTGTAATTGTTGTAGATTTGTCCGCCGGCATAGATCGGCTGACTTACGGTAGCTCCCAAACTATAGGTGTTATGATCCATTTCGACAGCCATGCCGGGGCCGAAATCCAAATCGTACTTATTGATACGGTACTGGTAGCTGCCGGAGAAATCGACAGCCGGGAAGAAAGCGGTCTTGGCCGCCTTGATAGCATGCTGCATCGCAATACGTTCTTCCGCACTCTGTTTGATCTGGCGGCTATATTCAAGCACTTTCTGCTTGTAGTCCGCAGCCGTGACGGGCTTTTCCTGTGCTCCCACCGATAAAGCCCCCAACAGCATACAACCGATAATTATTTTATTTCTCATACTCATTATACCGATTTAATCTTAAAGAATATACAATAGGTCACCGGAAGCACGAAGATGGTCAGGATGGTCGAAACGAACAGACCTCCCATGATCGTCGCCGCCATACCGGCAAACATGGCATCGCCCAACAATGGCAACATACCCAAAATCGTTGTCCCCGATGCCATCGTCACCGGAACGATACGCGTCTTGGTTGCCTCGATCACCGCATTGACCGGCGCCAGGCCACTGTCAAGCTGCAATCCTATTTCGTCCACCAGCACGATCGCATTCTTGATATTCATACCGATCAGACCTAACAGACCTAACATGGCAAAGAAATCGAGCGACTTGCCAAACACCAGCAACCCCAATACCACACCGATGAAGATCAGAGGCAACATACACATAATCAAGACCGGCTTCCGGTAGTATTTCGGGAAGAGGAACAACAGGGTGAGATAGATCAGACCGAACATCAACGGAATATTGGCAGCAATCGCCTTGTTACCTTTATCCTGTTCAGACTGTTCGCCGAAGTATTGCAGTTTGTATCCTTCGGGAACCTGCACCTCTTGCTGGATATCCTGCCACAACTGGCTGAAAGCAGCCATCGTATTGGCTCCGCGTTTCGGCTCGCACTGCATCATCATATAACGCTGACGATTATAACGCTTCACGACACTGTACTCATAATCAAGCGAGAAGTCGTCGATCACCTGCTCCACTTTGACAGAACGCCCCTTGGCGCTGTAGACAGGCAAAGTCTTGATATCGTTCAGGTTCATCGAATCGCGATCGGCATCTTTCAGCAGGATCGGCATAAACACATCTCCTTCGCGATATTCGCCTAAAGGCACGCCATTGGTTGCCGAACGAAGCGAATAAGCCATCTGCTGACGGGTGATACCTAAACGGAGACCTTTTTCCTGCGAGTACAACGGCTTCCATACCGGAACCTTGTTTCCCCAGCTGTTGCGCACTTCCATCACCATGTCGTTCTTGCGGGCGATTTCTTGTGCACGCTGTGTCAGAGCCACCAACGTATCGATATTATCGCCAACAAACCCGATTTCAATTGCAGCATCAGGCACAGGAGACAAAGCAAACAAAGCTGAACGAGTCAAAATATCCGGATAGTTGGCGACCATATATTCATAGAACTTGTTTTCCTCGCTCTGTGCATCTTTCGCGTCCTTGGTTTCGATCAGGACATTGGCGAAGTTCGGCTTCGGACCGATAGACGAACTTGCCAGATAATAACGTACCGGCGAACCTCCCAGCGTGAACGAATAGGATTTGATCTTATCATTATTCTTGAGATACTCTTCTATCTTGATCACATTCCTTTCCACATCGTCGATCCCATACCCTTCCGGGAAGATCAGGTCGGCACGAAAATAGGGCTTGTTCATGATCGGGAAGAAGCTCTGCGGCATAATGCTCATGATGAACAAAGACAAGAACAAGGTTGCCACCACCGAAGTAAGCGTGAGATAACGACGTTTGATCAGACGTCCCAGCACATTTTCAAACTTATGGTACAGTTTGGTGTCATAGGGATCTTTGGATTCACCCGGTTTCGCCTCCTTCAAGATGAAATTCCCGAAAGTCGTCGTTTGCGTCAAAGCCAATATCCAACTTAACCCCAAGGATACACCAAGCACGATAAACAATGGCTTGACAATTTCGGCCACCGAAGCTGGCGCCAAATACATCGGCAAGAAAGAACAAACAGCGATAAAGGTCGCACCCAACAATGCCCACTGCGGTTTGGTGGCCCCATCGACCAGCGCCTGATAGCGTGACAGACCGCGCTTGATACCGACCTGCGCATTATCGGTCACCACAATCGCGTTATCCACCAGCATACCCATCGCTATGATGAAAGCAGCAAGAGACGTACGGTTCAGCCCGACACCCCAGATCAGCATAATCAGCAACGTTCCGCCAACCGAGAATAGCAGTGAACTACCCACCAGCATACCTGCACGCGATCCCATCACAAGGAAGATAATCACGATAACGATGAGCAACTATTCGATCAGATTCAGGATAAATCCGTTATTCGCCTCGTTGGCAATCTGATTTTCCGGATAGATGGTTTTCAGTTCCATACCGATCGGGAAAAGCTGTTCCATCTCTTTCAAATGTTCGGCAACAGCGTCACCGACAGCCACCACATCATCTTTCGCACCCGTAGCCACACCGATACCGATGGCCCGTTTGCCATCCACACGCATCAGGTTGGAAGGCGGGTCCATATAGCCTCGTTCGATGGTTGCGATATCACCCAGGCGTACTTCGCCTCCACCCTTTGTCACGATCAGCTGGTCGCGTATATCCTCTATACTTTTATATGTACCTTCGGCACGTACACGAAGCTGGTAGGTCCCGGTCATGATCTCACCCGTATTGACCAGCAGGTTCTGGGTTTGCAGGACTTGCTGAATCGAATTCGGATCGATCCCCAAGTTCGCCAGCTTGGGAACCGAGATACGCACATTCACGACCTGCGTCTGTTCCGCAAACAGATAGACCTTCTGCACACCCTGAATAGGAGTCAGCTCGGTCTTGATCTTCTGCGCCCAATCGCGCATATCGTCGTAGGTAAAACCTTCGTCGGCTGTCAGGGCGTAATAGATACCGAACACGTCCCCGAAATCATCACTCACATTGATGGCAGAGGCGCCACTCGGAAGGCGAGGCTGTATGTTAGCCACCTTACGACGCAATTCGTCCCACTTGACCGGCATATAATCCGGGGCCAAAGTCGGCTGCAACTCGATCGAGATCTTCGACATGCCGAAATAAGATTCAGACTTGATCTGAAAAACATCCGACATGGACTGAATTTCCCTCTCGATAGGTTCCGTTATCAATTTTTCTACCTCCTGAGGAGTAGCACCCGGATATTGCGTAACCAAAACAGCCTGCTTGATTACGAAAGGCGAGTCCTCCTTCTTCGGCAATTTAAAGAAAGAATATATACCTCCTATCAGCATGATAGCCAAAAAGAAATATATAATCTTCTTATTCTCTAAAGAATATACTGGAAGATTCATTATTTATCAGCTTAATCTGTTAATACTTTTACCTGTTGTCCTTCAACCAGGCGGGTAGCCCCGGCGGAAACGACCTGGTCACCGGCTTTCAGCCCTTTGGTTATTATAACATTGTCTTTTCCTACCAGTCCGGATTCTTCGATCTGGCGACGTTCCACCTTTTGCGACTGGGCATTATAGACAAAGACAAATTTGTCGTTATTTTCTTCACTCGCTACAATAGCGGAAAGAGGCACCAACACCGCTCCCTCGTTAAAGCTTGCACTCTCGATATGCAGCACCACGCGACAGGAGAAGCCGACAGCCACTTTGTATTTGTTCAGATTAAATTCGGGATCGTCGATATATAGGAAAACGGGAACGCCGGAACCATCGGGAGACGCTTCCACATATTCCTTCACTTTCGCTTTGAAACGGATTCCCTTGTAGTTATCAAACTCCACATAGATCTGATAAGGAGTCGAGAAATAGGTAATGTTCGTTTCAGGCATCGTATACTGGATCTGCAACTTGTTCGGGTTAATCAAGCAAACGATCCCTTGCCCGGCCTGTACCTTCTGATAATTCTCGACATATTTCTTCTGGATAAATCCATCGAACGGAGCACGCAGTTTCGTTTGTTCCAGCTGATTCTGCGCATATTCGAATGCAGCCTTTGCATTCGAATAGGAAGCTTCGGTCGTTTCATATTCCTGCTTCGAAATAGCCTGTTTGGATAACAGCTTCTTCGCACGTTGCAACTGTGCTTCGGCTGTTTGAAAAGAGGCTTTTTTCGCTTCATATTCCCATTTGAAATCCTGAGGGTCGATCTCTGCCACGACCTGTCCCGTACGGACTTTTTGTCCTTCATCCACCTTCAGCGAAATCAGCGGTCCGGACATTTTAAAGGCCAGATCACTGAACTGATCCGGCGATACGACACCGCTAAACGACTTTTCCACAAGATTCAATGAGGTCACTTCCGCCAACTTTACCGGACGGGGACCTTGCTCCTTCACCGGCGGCTGACTACACGACATCAATGCTGCCAATACAAAAACAGGGATTAATTTACCATTCATGATAACTTGCATTTAGTTATTTATTATTACTATTATATTCTGACTATTAATTGCATACCCAGAGAATACAACATTCTTTTAAAATCTATTGTTCCGGTTCCGACCGGATTTCAAAGTGTACCCTCCGATAATTTTTCGGATATACGCATTAAAATGACCAACGGCTCCAATCAACCGCCGCTTCCATTTCGTTTTCCTGATCGTCGGGGATAGACGGGAAGAAGTCAATACCTGTTGCCTTCTCCACGCTGTCGATAGGTATCGCCATTGATTTCAGCGAATTATCTTTATAATCCCTATTCTCGAAAAGAAATCCGATACCCTTATAGCCTTTCTCCGTATGATAACACAATACCTTATAAAAGGCTTTGGGTATCGCAACCCTGTTTTTTCCCAACCGTTTCATATCGCCTGTAATAACGGGGCCCGTAACAATCAAAAGCGAACCGTTATCCAACGCCCACAAGCGGCACTGTTCCTCCAGGTCTTTCCATATGCCCCGGTTTAATTTCGGTTTTTGCGGGCAGATATTGCTCAGGTAAAAAGACTCGCGCATGGCTTTTGCAGACCATTTCATATCGCCTGCCGGAGCTAAATGGCCACGATCGTAGCCGGAACGCGTATAATCTTCGTTCATCGCCGTCGAACCTTTCACCTGCGGGTCGGGTACAAACTTATTAGAACGTTCCGTCTTTTTGCTTTTGGCTTCCGTTGCCGTCAATTCGTACGCGACCCAGTTAGCTATACGGTACTCGGAATTATAAGAAACCGTATATCCTTCGTGCTTGATAACCTGCTCCTGGCGTTTCTCCTTTAGGCGGGGTATCTCTGTATTTGCGGGGATTTTAAATGTTTTTGTGGAAGACTTGGCAAGAGTCTTATTGGCAGATGTTTTGTCCTGTATCTTTTGTTTCGGAGCGGTTGCAGCCTTTTTTGAAGAAACGACTTCCTGTCCCTTTTTCTCCAGAGCCGTCGGTTTGTGTCCGGCCATCGGAGCAAAATAATCATATATAAACAGAACCCCTATAAAACAAGCCACTACAATAAAGGCGCCAATAAACATTCGCTTCACTGTGGAAAGGAAAGACGAAGTCTTTTGAACTTTTTTCCGCGGTTTCCTTGCGCTTTTTCTCTTTGCCATCTCTCTTGATAAAACCTATTCCTACTTAGGCGCAAAAGTAGACAATATAAAGATGCTATACAACACATATGGAGGGAATGTATTGGTTTGAATTGTTAGAAAAAAGTGCCCCAATGCACACAATCCTCTATAAACATGTTTTCAAATCAATCCTAAGTAAAGATGGAACATATTATACCAACAAGTATATCGATATAAAATGACAGATACTACCGCCCAATACGAAGAAATGCCATACTGGATGCATATATTTATATTTGTCTAAAAAGAAAAACAGGCAGCCTACCGTATAAAATAGCCCTCCTCCGATCAACCAATACAGAACATCCATCGAACCGGTCTCACGAAAGACATGCAACAAGGGTTTAAAAGCAATTATGACTACCCAACCCATTGCCAGATAACAAACTGTTTTCAGATGGTCTTTCTTTTTCATCTTCCTGAAACTCAGCCAGACACCTGCCACTGCCGCGATCCATATGACGGCGAATAGTGACCAACCCCAATAACCTTCCTGCCGGAGGGCCAGCAACGTAAAGGGCGTATAAGTTCCCGCAATATGCAAATAAATCGCACCATGATCGAACCGCCGCAAGAGTCTTTTCTGTCGTGCATGGGTCGAAGCATGGTAAAATGTAGAGGTCACATACGAAAGTGTCATACAAACGGCATAAACAGCAAAACTGCCGATCGCCCAAGGATTTCCACTTCGGATAGCCGCCATCATCAAAATAATGATAGCGGTCATTCCAAAAAGCATTCCGGCACCATGTGTCAAGACATTGGCAACCTCTTCACCATATGTTTGTCGTTGCCTGGCAGCCATCCGCTTATAATTGTTCGGCCTTGAACCCGGCCTCTTTTACTGCTGCAATCACAATAGCAGGAGCAAGATCAACTTTCACTTCCAACACCTTATTCGGATCGGCCAAATCAATCGACCAGTCATCCGAAGCCATCAATGTATTGAGCTTTGCACCTATTGCCGCTACACATCCACCACACTTTGCATTCGTTTTAAATTTTATTGTTGCCATAGCTGTTACGATTTATGATTTATGAATACAAAAATAGGGATATTGCCATGAAATTATAATTCATAAATCATAATTTTTTTCATTTCATGAATTTCAATCTTAAACTATTCAATACCACTGAGACGGAACTGAAAGCCATTGCTGCACTCGCCAGCATCGGATTCAACAGCAGTCCGTTTATCGGGAACAAAACGCCCGCAGCCAATGGGATACCGATTACATTATATATAAATGCCCAAAACAAGTTCTGATAAATCAGGCGGACTGTCTGTTTGGACAAACGGATCGCACCGGGAAGCAGCAACAGGTCGGACGTGATAAGCGTAACCATAGCCACATCCATTGCAATATCAGTTCCTTTTCCCATCGCGATGCTGACATCGGCCCGTGCAAGCGCTTGCGAGTCGTTAATGCCATCGCCGACCATCGCCACTTTCTTACCTTGCTGCTGTAAAGATATGATATATTCCTCCTTATCGTTCGGCATCACTTCCGCCTTATAATAACCGATATCCAATGTTGCGGCAACCCGTTCGGCTGTCCGGACACCGTCGCCCGTCAGAAGATGTACTTCTATTCCCTGCTTTTTCAGTTCCTTAACGGCTTCCGCAGAAGTCGGCTTGATACGGTCCGAGATCGCCAGAACTGCCAATAGGCGGGTTTCCTGACCATAAAAAACAACACTTTGCCCATCTTCCTGCCATTGCCCGATTTGCTTCCGTACCTTTTCCGGAATACCAGCCTGAAATATGTCAAGCAATCCCTGGCTCCCCACCCAGTAGGTAACTCCTTCGACCTGAATGCGTACGCCACGCCCCGTCAGGCTCTCGAAATTTTCTGCCTTACAGACCTTTGCTCCGGATTCTTCCAACCAACAGAGAATAGCGGATGCCAGAGGATGTTCGGATTTCTGCTCCGCTGTGTACAAGACATCCAAATAACGGATATTGTCATCTGAAATCCAATACGAATCCGTGACAACCGGCACACCTTCCGTCAATGTTCCGGTCTTATCCAAAACAACCGTATCGACCTTGCATAAATTTTCCAAAGCGAAGGCATCCTTAATCAGGATATGCTGTTCGGCCCCTTTTCCCATTCCGACCATTAAGGCAGTCGGCGTAGCTAATCCCAACGCACACGGGCAAGCAATAACCAGCACCGAAACGGCAGATAACAATGCATATGAAAAATAACTTTCTCCTCCTATCACCAGCCAACAAACAAAGGTGAGAAACGAAAGCAATACGACGACCGGTACAAATATACCACTTATCTTGTCTACAATCCGCTGAACGGGGGCCTTACTTCCCTGCGCCGATTGAACCATCTGCACGATCTGGGCCAATACGGTCGTACCTCCGACACTTGTCGCTTCCATCGTAAAAGCACCTTTCTGGTTGATCGTTCCGGCCAACACTCGGTCACCGGCATTTTTCTCCACCGGAATCGGCTCTCCGCTTAGCATACTTTCGTCCACCGAAGAGCTCCCCTGTAAAAGCGTCCCGTCCACTGGAATCTTTTCGCCCGGCCGTACACTGACTACATTACCGACCTGAAGATTCGAAATAGGCACCTCCTCTTCTCTACCGTCCGTTACCAAACGAGCTGTTTTAGGCTGTAATCCCATCAATCCTTTTATGGCTGAAGAGGTACTGTTCTTAGCCCGCTCCTCCATCAGTTTGCCTAACAAGACGAACGCGATGATCACACCTGAAGCCTCATAATAAACATGTGGTTCCAGTCCTTTTCCCAGCCAAAATCCGGGACATAAGGTGTTGAAAAGGCTGAACAGGAAAGCTATCGAAGTACTAAGTGCGACCAATGTGTCCATATTGGCTTTTCCCTTGAGGGCATGCCGCACACCGTTCACATAGAACGAACGTCCGAAAAAGATCATAATAGCCAATGCCAACACCATCATGATCCAGTTCCCCAACGGTACATGCATGAACACCATCCCTAAAAGCGCCAACGGGATAGACAACGTCCATGCTCCTATGGTATTCCTCCTCAATATCTTATAATGCATTCGAGCCTTCTCTTCCTGCATGGCTACAGGGTCCTCGGCTTCGACTATCAGATCATATCCGGCAGCCTGCACAGCAGCTTGCATAACCTCCAAAGTGATAACGGACGGATTATAAGTTACCGTCAATGTACCAGCAGCAAAATTCACGCTTGCCTTCTCCACACCAGATAATGCCTGCACCGTACTCTCCACGTTGCCCGCACAGACGGCACAACTCATTTCAAGAACAGGCAATACCTTCGTTTCTGTTTCTCTCATATCGTGTTTAAATGTCAAATTTGTTTCATTAGTATAACAAAGATACGGTTTATTCGGTTATTTTGTAGCCAAATAAATATTCTTTGATTTTAATAGAATTATTTGCAGATAAAGGCTATTATTTAACATTCGAATATACGACCTTTGCCAATAATCAAACGAATGAACGAATTAAATAATAAGACGTATGATACTTGATTCATTAAACAACACAAAAAAAATCGAATGCCTGCATCCTCTATTCAAAAAAGCATTCGACTATCTAAAATCTACAGACTTCTCTAAAGTGGAAGATGGTAAGCATGAACTGGATGGTTCTCGCTTATATGTAAGCGTTGTGAGTATCTTTGGCAAGGAAAAGAAAGATGCCGCTATCGAAACACACAAAAAATACATCGACATCCAAATGCCTCTGTTAGGTGTGGAGAAAATCGGTTGGAAACCGGGATGTGAGCTGCAGGAAGAATCAACTCCTTATAACGAGCAAAAAGACATCGCTTTCTATATCGACCGTCCTACAGCCTACACCAAGATCTATCCGGGACAGTTCGCCATCTATTTCCCCGAAGATGGCCATGCTCCCGGTATCGGCCAAGGTAATATCCGCAAAGTGATTGTAAAGGTGCAAGTGGAAGAATAAAAATGAAGCCGACCCTTAAAAGAGTCGGCTTCATTTTTTGAGAAACAGTGCATAAAATCTCCTCAAACAAGGCAGATAAACAGCTCCACATCCCCGTCCCGGTTTCACGAAGATCCGGGTCTCCACCTCTTCCACACCCGGATCTCCCATGCCCTTCCACCCGGGTCTGAAGAAACTTTTCAAGTTGTTTTTGGTAAAAGAACAGCTTGTCTTCATGAAAAAACGAGCCTATTTAATCTATTTTGTATCAGCTTCAGAAGATATCTGGAATTTGATAGAAGATTGACATATAATGCTTTATTGTTTTTAACTATGATGGTTATGATAGATGAATGATAGTTAAAAACAGGAACTATCATAAAATAACATACTGTTTTACAAGCATATAAATTCAATTATGATAGTATGACAGTTGTTTTGCAAAACTTTTATATAGATTACCCGGATAAACGTAGATTTTAGGGATCTACGTTTATCCGGGTGTCCCGTGCCATCTACCGTTTAGTAGTAAACACCAACTGTTTCACCATGACCTATGCATGCATCACCAGCAACGGCGTGTCGGTATGGAACAGCATCTTACGGGCGATCGAAGGATTGAACATACGTGCCAGGATATTCCGGCGATAGGTACTGAGCGCTATCACGTCGATATGTTCGTCCCGCACAAACTTTTCGATTGCCAGCAACAGGTCGCCGTCGGCCAGCACCGTATGGGTGATATGTGCTTGCGGATACTGCTTCTTGAAATACTCGTTGACTCCGGTCAGCCGTATTTCATTCCATTCGTTCTTACTTGTCGAGATATTGAACAAATGAATGTGGGCATTGTACGGTTTGATGATTTCCATAAACTCATCGAATGCCACCAAGTCGCGTTGATTGAAGGAAGTGGCAAAAGCTATATTTTTAGCTTCGCTCAAATCTTCAAAAGGCACATTTTCGGGAATGGCCAGGACAGGAACCTTATTCACCTCGATCACTTCACCCGTGACACTGCCGATCAGGTCCATATCTTTCTGGCTCTTTCCACGAGTCCCCATCACGATCAATGACGGATGATATTCCTTGCTATAGGCAATGATCTCTTCTTCCGGCAAACCTTCGCGGAGCACATAATTGTATTTCACTTTAGGAAGTTCACCAGAGTGTATCTTGCGGTTGATCAATGTACAGATGTTTTCCATATCGATCTGGACACGCTTCAGGACATTCTGCGCCGTCTCTTCCTCGTTCACCTGATAAGCCAATGTGTCGCCCATCGGAATAGCAGACGGGAAATAAGGGCTGAAATAAGCGTGCATAATCATCACTTCGGCTCCGACTTTATGGGCATAGTTGATTCCCAATTCACACGCTTTGATAGAATAGTCGGAAAAGTCTATCGGTATCAATATCTTCTTTTCCTGATGACCGGCTTTTTCCTCTTGTTCGGCATCCTCGCTAAGCCATTTACTGTCTTCGATGATACGCAAGGCATGAGGCAGATCGCTTTCTTTAATTCGCACACGTACACCAGCCGAAACTACCGGTTGGATTTGGTTCACATTGTGTATGTAAACTTCAATCCCCTCTGTTTCAAGCATCGTTTTGAGAATCTGAGCTTTCTCAAACGTGTGAATCGCTAACGTTACTAATTTATCTTCCATACTCGTGTGTTTTTATAAATTAAACAATCGGAAATCACTAAATGTTGAGAAAAAAAAATCCCACAGCGTCTTTTCAGATTCAGCTATGGGATTTCTTTGTAAAATGAATTTCTTTACGCTTGCTGTGCTTCCGACACTTCCTCGTTTTCAGCAAGTATCTGCAAAGCACGCTCGAATATTGTGGTATCGTCCAATACTACCAAGCCTCCGTCTGGTCCCGGTTCAATATGTATTCCACAACTTTTGCCATCTTTAAAATTATGCCCGCCGAAATAGTTGCGAACTGTTTCAACAGAGATTCCCAGTTCATCAGCAATACGGTGAGTACTTCCGTCAGGCAGGCTGTCTTTCAGTCTGCGAAGTTCATTAAATGTAATAGTTTTTGTCATGGCTTCCTTATTTTGAAGGTTAATTACTTTGTTTAATTTCATGCCACTAACTTAGTCATTATAAATTACAGCAACAAAATTATTCCGTGTAAATAAATATGCTTTACGACATGTATCACTTTTGCAGGCAAGCCGCAAGCGGCACATTAAAAATAATAATGATCAGGACCGTCACATATATTGCATAGACTATGAGACGGATACGTTTCTTCGAATACAGCGGTTCCCCTTTATTCACCCCCACAGGAAGTAATTTCGAACGACTGAAAGAATAGAGCTTGTAGACCAGATAACCGAAGAACACACCCGAAATAGCACCCGGCACAATATCCGAAATGAAATGAACCCCGAGATAAACCCGTGTATAAGCGGTAAGAACCGCCCAGAAAAAGATTGTCCAGCCGAACAACTTATCCCGCATGATCAATGCCATAAGAGTCGCAAAACCGAAAGCGTTCGCAGCATGGCTGGAGATAAATCCGTAGAGTCCTCCCCGGTATCCGAAAACAGTTTTCACCTGATCCATAAAATCAGGATGGTGAGTCGGGCGGAAACGTGTGAAGACAGGCTTACAGACGTGAGAGGCAAACTGGTCGCACAGCGTAACGACCAATACGATCGCCAATAGGATCAATAATGACTCACGCCAGTTCTTTTTATAGATCAGAACCAACAGGATCAGAAAGGCTAACGGCAGCCAAACTGCCTTTCCTGTGAAAATCCACATAAAACGATCCAGAAAAGCAGAGTCGCTGCCGTTAAGCGCAAAGAACGCGTCGCGTTCGTAAATTAGTATTTTCTCAACCATTGAAAAAGGAGATTTGTGATTTGTGATTTATAATTTATGCGTCAATGATAAATCATAAGTTATAAATCACAAATCCTAAATGATTTCCATGTCTTTACTGGGCATCCATCCTACATTTCCATCTTCCATTTCTATTTCATTCCAGTCTCCCAACTTGCTCTTGATAGAGACCTTCGTTCCTTCATGCAGAATAAACAAGTCGGTTCCGCTTGCATCGGGAGAACTTTTCACTGTCACTGTCGGAGCAAACACGATCGCGCTCTTCCGGTTTACCAGCTCGTCCTTCTGGTTGCCGGCAAAGATATTGGCAAAGATGACCAACACCAAGAATACCAGCCCCAGATAAAACCCGATCTTCTTCAAATGAATCCACTTGGAGAAGAAGAACAGGATCAGACAGCCGATAAAAAGGATAAAACAAACAATACCGATTTGCGCCCACGAATCGGCAGCCCCCATGTTCTGAACCTTGTCGAACCAACGGTGCAGGAAGAAATCGCCCACCGGCTCGATCTTGTCTACAGACTTCTGACGTGCCAGCTGCAAATTGAAACGGATATCCCCGTCTCCCGGATCCAACAGCAACACCCGCTCGTAATTCAGGATGGCCGGGGCAATCTTGTTCTCCTTATAATAGGCATTACCTAAGTTATAGTAAATCTCAGCCGATTCGCCATGCGTTTTCAGAAGCCCTTCGTAGAGTTCGATAGCCTTGCCATAGTCTTCTTTCGTATAGGCAACTTCCGCCTCTTTAATCGTCGCCTCTTGAGCAAATGCCCCTAAGGTAACGAATTGAACCAGCAGAAAGAATACGATCTTTTTCATATTTATATTCATCTTCATCGCGTTACTTTTTAATTGTATTTTCCATTTTACCAATGGCATCCACTGTCTGTTCATATAGCTTATCCATTGCATCCGAAGCCTGTGCCGGAGCATAGCGGGCAAACTCGCAAGTGTTCAGGATATCCATAAATTCTTTGATCAAAGCGTCATCCACACCATACTTTGCCAGTTCCGTTTCGACATTATCCTTTGTCAGGTTGGCCTGAGGTATACTCAACTTGTCGCTTAAGTAGCCCCACAAGGCACGAAGCACTTCGTCATAGAATTCTTCTTTCTTGTTTTCCTTCATCAGCTTGCCGGCATTTTTCAGACGTCTTACCGCCATCTTATTGGCTTTCTTCGTACGGACCAATGCCAGATTGGAATTTTCCTTCACCTGCTTGCGGTAGATGAAGAAGAAAACAATGAACAGGATTGCCGGAATCAGATAGCACATATAGTACATGAATGAGCCGAAGAACAGTTCATTATTCGGAACAAAATGAATGCCGTTCACTTTCAGGTAACGGATATCCTTACCCAGGTATTTAACACTCTCCTTGTTGCTGAAGTTAGAAACGACAGGAGAAGATGTTCCCCCTCCCTTGCCCTGCTCTACGTGCAGTTTGTATGGTTCGGATGTAATTGTCTTATAGGAACCGGTCTTCGTATCGAAATAAGAGAATGCGATAGCCGGAATTTCGAAATCGCCTGCGTAACGCGGGATAGCCATATATTCGATCGTCTTCGTACCGGAAGTTCCTGCCGCGGTAGTCTTGATGTCCACTTCCACCTTCGGATCATAAACGTCGAAATCGTTCGGGAAAGCGACTTCCGGATTCTTTACCAGCTTGATGTTTCCATTACCGGAAATCTTCACCTTCACGGTAACGGCATCATCTGTCTTTACATTATTGGAACTGATGCTGGAGGTCATTGTGAAATTGCCTACCGCACCGGAGAACGACGCCGGTTTACCCGACGGCAACGGCTTGACATCGATCGTTACAGGGGGCGTTGTCAATTCTTTCTTTACATCTATATAAGACGACGAACCGAAGAAATCATCGAATACACTGCTTCTCTGTCTGGCCGGTCCGGGCACACGCAAAACAATATCCAGTTTCCCGGAAGGGATCGTAATCTTCCCTGAACGCTGAGGGTACAGCACCGTCTGTTTTATAATGGCAGTCCCATAGTTCTTTCCCTTATAGTTCTCCATTACCAGCTGCTTATTTTGCGGCAGTTCTACCTCTTGGGCAAGGAAACCTGTAAATTCGGGGAACTTAGGCTGGTCGATCCCTCCGATATCTTTTCTTACATACAATTTAAACGTAACCAAAATACCTTCCTGTTCATATACATTCCGTTTAGAAACATCGATTGTCAGAAAAGCATCGTCCTTACTGATACCGGTACCGGTCGAACCGCCTTTGGTTGCCTCTTCCGCCTTATCGGGAGGAAGCACTTTTATCACTAATGCGTTAGATGTGTAATTGGCGCCTTTGACCTTGATTGTCGCCGGTGCGATATTGAAAGTACCCTCTTTCTTCGGTTGGAGGATATAGGTGAACGTCAATGACGTTTCGGTTGTCATTTTACCGTTAATGATCTGGGTACTCATATTTGTGGAAGTAGACGGACCTATCAATACCTCAAAGTCCGGTATTTCCGGTACACGTATATCCCTACCTTCCGCATTCACCGTGTACGACAATCTGAAAGTTTCTCCCATAACAACAGCTTCCGGAGCAGAAGCCTTGAACGTCACATCCGCCGCTCTGGCTACCACTCCGAAAGTTGCAAAGAGAACAAATAAGAAAACTAATTTCCTCATTCCTCAATCCTTATTTTTAATTTTTAATTCTTAATTTTCAATTTCCGTTTACCACTCCTTATCCGTGCGACGACGCTGTTGCTGTTGAGCCTGCGCTTTCTTCACCTTCTCCTGAGTGTCTTTTTCATCCTGCAGGAAGGCATCCAACATCTGCTGAGCGTTATCCTTGCTCATCTGTTCCTGCTGCTGCGGCTGTTGTTCCTGTGTCTTATCCTGCTTCTTATCATCCTGCTGTTGTTGCTGATCTTGGTTCTGCTGCTGTTGATCCTGTTTATCCTGATCTTCCTTCTTGTCCTCGTTCTGATCCTGATTTTGATCTTCATTCTGCTGATTCTGCTGATCGTGCAACAACTTTTGTGCCAAAGCCAAATTATAACGTGTTTCATCATCTTTCGGATTCAGGCGCAAAGACTGTTTGTAAGCTTCGACACTTTTGGCATACTCTTTACTCTGCATGCCAATATTTCCGACATTATGGTAAATCTCAGCCAAGCGAGCTTTACCTTCGGGCGTTTCGATCATCTTCTCCCCCTGTCCGGCTAGCAACTGGTACTGCTCAGCAGCTTCAGGGAATTTCTTCTGCTTATACAAAGCGTTCCCCAAGTTATAAGTTCCTTCGGACGAACGCGGATTCACTTCCAAACTTTTCCGGTAGGCGATTTCCGCCTCGGTAAACTTCTCCGTCTCATAAAGTTTATTCCCCTCCCGCACATTCTTACGTTCCGCCTTCTGGGCAAACACAGCCCCGCAGCAGAACATGAATGCCGCCATCCATATAATCGATTTTCGCATACGTTTCATCTTATCCATAGCATTTTAAGAGAATAATTTTACTTTTTTGAATACACGGTTCTTGCGGTCCAGCGTCATGAAATCCACTAAAAGCAGAATTAATGCGATCCAGGCAAACGTCTGGAAACGTTCGTCATATTCCGAATAGACTTTGCTGTCCAGTTCCGATTTATTCATTTTATCGATCTCTTTTTGAAGTGCACGAAGCGCTGAATTGGTGTTGTCGGCACGGACATACGTCCCATGGCCGGCAGCCGCAATCTCCTGACACATCTCTTCATTTAGTTTCGTGATCACCACATTCCCATCCTTATCCTTCATGTAGTTGTTGCTGCCGTCTACCGGGATCGGAGAACCTTTCGGGTCGCCCATGCCGACAATGTTCACATGAATGCCTTTTTCTGCTGCTGCGGCAGCTGCTTTCACGGCATCGTCTTCGTGGTTCTCGCCATCGGTGATCAGGATAATCGCCTTGTCCGATGTCTCGCTCGGTGTAAAGGAACGCATCGCCAGGTTGATAGCTGCGCCGATAGCCGTACCTTGTGTCGACACCATCGACGGGTTGATGGATGAAAGGAACATCTTGGCCGAGACATAATCGGAAGTGATAGGAAGCTGCGTGAAAGCATCTCCTGCGAAAACGATCAGTCCGACCTTATCATTAGAAAAGCCGTCAGTCAGCTTAGACAACATCTGCTTGGCCTTGGACAGGCGATCCGGCGAGACATCTTCTGCCAACATCGAATTGGATACGTCCAGACAAACCATGATCTCCACTCCCTGACGCTTCACTGTCTCCAGTTTGGAGCCGAACTGCGGTCCGGCCATAACTATGATAACCATCGTGATGGCTCCGAACAACAGCCAAAACTTCAGATGCTGACGCTTGGGAGAAACCTCCGGCATCAACTCTGCCAACAATTCGGGATTACCATATTTCTTGATTGCCTTCTTCTTCAAGACGATTGCATACACATAGAATGCAACCAGTACGGGAAGCAAGAAGAGCAAGTATAAAAAGTCCGGATGTGCAAAACGAAACATAAGCCTTTTATATTTACGGTATATTTCTTAACAATGTATTTCTCAATAATATCTCGACCAGCAACAGCGAGAACAGCAGGATCGCCCAATTCTTGTACTCTTCCTGCTTTTTACTGTATTCCTGCACGCTGATCTTCGTCTTCTCCATCTTATCGATTTCCGAATAGATCTCCTTCAGGCTGGCATTATCCGTCGCACGGAAATACTGTCCGCCGGTCGTAGCGGCAATCTGCTTCAGGGTCGGCTCGTCGATCTCCACATCGACATCCATATACTGGACACCGAAGGCTGTCTGGAACGGATACGGAGCCTTGCCCTGCGTTCCGACACCAATCGTATAGACACGGACCCCGAACGTCTTGGCTATCTCGGCAGCCGTCACCGGAGCGATCTCGCCCTGGTTGTTCACACCATCCGTCAACAAGATAATCACTTTCGACTTGGCCTGGCTATCCTTGATACGGCTGACAGCATTCGCCAACCCCAGACCGATCGCCGTCCCATCCTGGATTATACCCGGCTGGACATCCTTGAAAAGGTTCAACAGAACCGTATGGTCAGTTGTCAACGGGCATTGCGTGAAACTCTCCGCCGCAAACACGACCAAACCGATATTATCGTTCGGACGGCCGTTGATGAAAGCGGACGCCACATCTTTGGATGCTTCCAGACGGTTCGGTTTCAAGTCCTGCGCCATCATACTGGTCGAGATATCCATTGCCAGCACGATGTCGATACCTTCCGTCGAAGAGTTCTGCCAACTGTTGGTCGACTGCGGACGCGCCAATATCACGACGAGGACAGCTACCGCCGCCATACGCAAAATGAAAGGGACATGCCTGAGCCAGACTTTCCAGGAGCTTGCTCCCGGAGCATCGAAACCTTCCGTAGACGACACCTGCAAACTCGCCTGATTCTTGCTCAGTTTGTAGACGTACCATCCGATCATCGGGATCAGCAACAATAACAAATACAGATATGTAGGATTTGCAAATATCATCTTATTCTTTACTTATATTTGAATCATTCTTTTCTACAGACTTTACTTCACCTTCAGCCTTTTCACCTTCTCCGGGAACGGGAATCTCTTCCTCCTTCGTCTGGTTAATGAACAGATAAGCGTTCATCAAACTCAAGTCGTTTTCATCGGGTAGCGGATTCATCTTCGCGAACTTCACGAAATCGGCCAGTTGCATGATCTGCTTCAGGCTTTCATAGACAGAAGTCGCCTCCTGCTGCTTACGGATGATATCGAGTATCTCACCGGAAGTCATTTCCATAGCATTGATACCGAAACGATCCACAATATAACGACGCAACGTATCCGTAATCAATGTATAATACTCCTTGCTACGCCCCTGTTGCCAGAGCTTCTGCTGCTTGATCTCGTCAAGTTCCTTGATCGCCTGTTCGTGAGGCGGAAGTTTTGGTTCCGGCTTCTTGAACGGTAGGATGGACTGACGGTTACGCATACGTTTGATCACATAGGCAACCACACAGATCAGGAACAGAGTCAGCAACACACCGAATATCCAGGGATAGTAATCGGCCAATACAAAAGGCGGCTTCCAGACGTTTTTAATATCGTAAAACTCCTCCGGTTTGTCGGCATTGACAGGAACCGTCGACACCTTCAAGGCCACTTGGTTGGAGTAAACGGTATCCGCCCCGTCGATCACCATAAACGGGGGCAACAAATATAGAGAAGAGTCGAAAGAGGTCACCAGCAAGTCCTGCTCGATCAGCAGGCGGTCGTTTTCAATCAAGGTGGAGTCCGCTTTCGGAATTTCCAGCACCTCCACTCCTGCCATCAACGTGTCACGCGGGATGACAAGCTGGACGGCCTTATCTTTGTCTGCCGTTACCGTCAAATGTAAAACAGTCTGCTCTCCGATCAGTATGGCGGCAGAGTCGACACGAACGTCAACGAGCGTCTGCTGCGCATATGCTTTCCCGCCGGACAGGAATGTTCCACCGGCAAGTGCAAGTAACAGAATGCTTTTCTTTATTAATTTCATTTGTTTGCTTTAATTACGTTTGTCAAAAAGAGCAATCAATGCTTTCACATAATCATCTTCCGTACGGATGGAGACCGAATCGACACGACATTTCTTGAATGAATCGCTCATAGCAGCCTGCCGGCGGTCCCACCATTCCTTGTAGGCAGCCCGTACACGGGCAGACGAGCTGTCTATCCAGCGTTCCTGTCCGGTCTCCGCATCCTTGATCTTCATCAACCCTACAGCCGGTAGTTCCGTCTCGCGGCGGTCATACACCTGTATGGCCACCACGTCATGCTTGCGGTTGGCGATGGTCAAGGCATCCTTGAAACCATCCTTGTCGATAAAGTCGGAGATCAGGAAAGCCGTACAGCGCTTCTTGATCGCATTGGTCAGATATTTCAATGCCTGTGCAATGTTGGTCTGTTTTTTATCCGGCTGGAAGTCGATCAGTTCGCGAATGACATACAAGATGTGCTTCTTCCCTTTCTGGGGAGGAATGAATTTCTCTATCTTGTCGGAGAAGAACACCACGCCGATCTTGTCGTTGTTCTGGATAGCCGAGAAAGCCAGTGTCGCCGCAATCTCCGTAATGACTTCTTTCTTCATTACATTCACGGAACCGAAGTCCCTGCTGCCCGACACGTCGATCAGCAACATCACCGTCAGCTCCCGTTCTTCTTCGAACACCTTCACGTATGGGCGGACGTAACGTGCGGTCACGTTCCAGTCAATATCACGGATATCGTCTCCGTATTGATACTCGCGCACTTCGCTAAACGCCATACCGCGCCCTTTGAACGCAGAATGGTATTGCCCGGCAAAAATATTGCGTGACAAGCCGCGCGTCTTTATCTCAATCCGTCGAACCTTCTTTAATAGTTCACTTGTTTCCATATTATTCAGTTGAAAGTTGAGAGTTGAAAGTTGAAAGTTAATAAGAGAGCTAAAAACGGGCTGCTTACGCAACTTTCAACTTTCAACTTTCAACTATTTAAGGGACTTCGACTTTGTTCAGGATTTCGCTGATCACCTCTTCGGATGTCAGGTTATTGGCTTCCGCTTCGTAGCTCAAACCGATACGGTGACGCATCACGTCGTGGCATACGGCACGGATATCTTCGGGGATCACATATCCTCTGCGTTTGATAAAGGCATACGCACGGGCAGCCAGCGCCAAACTGATGGACGCACGCGGAGAGGCTCCGAAGGAGATCATGTTAGCCAGGTTTGCCAAACCATGTTCCTGCGGGAAGCGGGTAGCAAACACAATGTCTACGATATAGCGTTCGATCTTTTCGTCCAGATAAACCTCACGGACAACCTTACGGGCTTCGAGGATCTCTTCCTTCGTCAGGATCGGTTTGATGTCCGGCTTCACTCCGGAGATATTCTGACGGATAATCAACTTTTCTTCTTCTTTCTTCGGATAGTTGATGATGACCTTCAGCATGAAACGGTCTACCTGTGCTTCAGGCAGCGGATAGGTTCCTTCCTGCTCGATCGGGTTCTGGGTCGCCATTACCAAGAAAGGAGACGGTAATCTGTATGTATTTTCGCTGATTGTCACCTGGCGTTCCTGCATTGCTTCCAGAAGGGCACTCTGCACCTTTGCCGGAGCACGGTTGATTTCATCCGCCAATACAAAATTAGCGAAGACTGGACCTTGTTTGACTTGGAATTCTTCGCTTTTCTGACTGTAAATCATCGTACCGATCACGTCAGCCGGCAGTAAGTCCGGCGTGAACTGGATACGGCTATACTTCGCATCGATCAATGATGCCAGTGTCTTAATGGCCAATGTCTTTGCCAATCCTGGCACACCTTCCAGCAGGATATGGCCATCTGAAAGCAGACCGATCAATAATGATTCAACCAAATGTTTCTGTCCAACAATTACCTGGTCCATACCCATCGTAATCATGTTCACAAACGAACTTTTACTTTCAATTCGCTCGTTCAACTCACGAATGTCTACTGTCTGACTCATAGATTTTTTTCAATTATATTGTTACTATTTTTTACTTGCTTTTTTTAAGATGCACAAAATTAGAAATGTTAAATTCGTATTCTGCACTTTCGCAGTTAAATAATACTAACCTGCACAGAACTATTTTGTTTTATTTTACTTAAAAGAGAGAGTTTTTATTACAGTTTGCCACTCAGTATCTCAGTCTGGCGGGCAGCGGCTTTTTCAATGGAAGAACGATCACGACGGTCGATGCCGTACATTTCCGGTGCAGGCACCTCGATCACAGTGCCGATAGGCACGTTATTCGGGTCCGTTATGACAGCTCTGTTATATTCATACAGATATACCCAGAACAATTTGCTTCCGTAATATTTCAACGAGATCAGCGTCAGGCGGCTTCCCGGCTCGATCTTGACACGGGCAATGACTTTAGGCGAAACGGCTTCGGGTTCAACTTCCGGATTTTCCACCGTTGTTTCACCCACAGTCTGGGAGGAATCTTCATTGGCAAAAACGATTGTCGTATCCGGAACGGCTTCGGTCGCAACAGTCTCTCCTTTGGGAAAGACCGTATCAATCCTCAAGGGCTCTTTTTCCTTTTCGAAAAAGTACGTGCGATTCAGGTAAAGCCCGATATTGAATAGCATAAGAAGGAATACAAACATAGAAACAACGGCAATCCGCTTCGTGCGGGGCTTCTTTCTTTCCGCATCCGGACCAGTTTCTACCTCTTCGCTCGGACTGTCAGGTCCGGAACTATCTGAACGTTCGTCCACAACCGGTTCAAGGGTATCCATCCCTTCATCTTCGGGCTGCCCGGCAGGTTCTTCTTCTGAAAAGACAACCGGGTCTTCTTCCGGAGGAACAGCAGATCCCTCTTCCGAGAAGACAACAGGTTCTTCTTCGGGAAGATGTTTCTCTTCCGGTATCATCTCCTCAATCGATTCGTCTTCCGTCTCTTTTATGTCCGGTTCGTCCAACACGACATCCATATCGGTAAAATCGACATTCTCCCGCAGTTCGGTCGTTTCAAAAAAAGAGAACGGTTTATTAACAAGCTCCCGCAGTTCCTTGTCCGGCAGGAAGGAAAACTTGTAATGTTCCGGGATTACAAAACGTTCACCCGTATTCACATGAATGCTTTCACGCTTCTCCACCGGAATGATCTTAAAAGTACCGAGCCCTTTGACCTTTACCAGTTTATCCGTGTAGACACCTTCCGACACGACCGCTATGAATTCTCTCAAAAAGCGCTCGGAACTATTCTTGTCCTTACCTGTATATTCGGCCAACAGACCGGCCAGATCCTGTATCGCCAGCCGGTTATTCATGGTCGCCTAATTCTTTTAGTTTATTCTTGACGGTCGTTCCGGGTTTGAACACCGGGACAAGTTTGGGAGGAACTAAATACCGTTTTCCGTTTGAAGGATTGACAGAGATCCGTTCCGCTTTTTTTTTCACCTCAAACTGACCGAAGCCCTGCAAATATATGGTGTCGTTATCTACCAGACGCGAACTGACGACGGAACTCAGGACAGAAAGCGTTTCAGCAACTTCCTGCGCAGTCCAACCCATACGGGCGGCAAGTTCAGTAACCAGTTCCTTATTTTTCATATCCGCGTCCATTAATAGATTATGCAGCTATATTAGTTATTTTTTCGTAAACCGACAAACATCTTTGCAGTTTTTATGTCAAATTAAAGTACGCTTCCATACAGGTCGAAAGCTTGCGCATCGTCAATCCACACGTTATAAAACATTCCGGGAATCAACAGCTTCTCTTTAGAAACAAGTATTTCCGGGTCGACCTCCGGCGAGTCGAATTCCGTACGGCCGACATAGAAATCTTCTTCTTCCCGATCGATCATCACCTTGAATACCTTTCCGATCTTGGAACCGTTCACTTCGGCCGAAATGCCTTCCTGTATACGCATCAGATAATCCAAACGGTCTTGTTTGACTTCCGGATCGACATCATCGGTATAATGTTTAAACGAATAGGTCCCTTCCTCATGACTGTAAGCAAAGGCGCCCATACGTTCGAAACGGGCTTCTTTTACGAATTCGACCAGTTCTTCAAAATCCTGCTCGGTTTCCCCTGGATGGCCGACCATCAAGGTCGTACGCAAATGGATGCCGGGTACTTCTTCCCGCATCCGGCGTATCAAGGCATATGTTTCTTCTTTCGTGATGTTACGGCGCATTTTCTTCAACATCGGGTCGCTGATATGCTGAAGGGCAATATCCATGTATTTGCAAACGTTATCGCGTTCGCTCATCACCCTGAGCAGATCATAAGGGAAATGGGACGGATAACCATAATGCAAGCGGATCCATTCCACTCCCGGAATATCGGAGATGCGTTCCACCAGTTCCGGCAACGCATGGCGTTTATACAAATCCAAACCGTAATAAGTCAAATCCTGGGCGATCACCTGAAATTCTTTCACACCCTGTTTCACCAGCAGGCGAACCTCTTTCTCGATCTCTTCCATCGGTATGGACTGGTAACGCCCCGTACTGATCGGAATGGCACAATACGAACAGGTACGGTCACACCCTTCGGCGATCTTCAGGTAGGCGTAATGCCGGGGAGTCGTCAAAACACGGTCGGCAGCCAATTCCCGGTGGTAGGATTTACCCAAATCGTTCAACAGTTCTTTCCAATTGAACTTTCCATAGAAACGGTCGACTTCCGGCAACTCATTCTCCAAGTCTTTCAGGAACCGTTCGGAAAGACATCCCATGACAAACAATTTACCGATCTTCCCTTTCTTCTTGGCCTCTCCCAGATCGAGTATCATATTAATCGACTCTTCCTGGGCATCTCCGATAAAACCGCAGGTATTCACAACAACGATTTCACCATTAATCTTATGGGGGTCATGTTCGACGGTATACCCGTTCGCCACGAACTGGCGCATAAGCTGCTCCGAATCCACCAGGTTCTTTGAACATCCCAGCGTTATAATATCTACCTTATTTTTCCTCATATATTATGGTACAACTCCCTTTATTCTCCGAAAAGGGAGTTTACAAATTCTTTTCTATTGAAAACCTGGAGATCCTCCATTCCTTCTCCCAAGCCAATGTACTTGACAGGGATACGGAAATGATCCGAAATACCGATCACGACGCCACCTTTGGCCGTTCCGTCCAATTTGGTAACCGCCAAAGCATTCACCTCGGTTGCAGCCGTAAACTGCTTGGCTTGTTCAAATGCGTTTTGTCCGGTAGAACCGTCCAATACCAACAAGACTTCGTGCGGTGCATCGGGAACCACTTTCTTCATCACATTCTTGATCTTGGTCAGCTCGTTCATCAGATTGATCTTGTTATGCAGGCGACCGGCGGTATCGATAATCACCACATCCGCCCCGTTCGCCTTTGCCGAACTCAACGTGTCAAATGCCACTGAAGCAGGATCAGAACCCATCTTCTGCTTCACGATAGGCACTCCTACCCGTTCGCTCCAAATCACCAATTGCTCTACAGCTGCGGCGCGGAACGTATCGGCTGCTCCCAAATACACATTTTTACCGGCCTTCTTGAACTGATAAGCCAGTTTGCCGATCGTGGTCGTCTTGCCTACCCCGTTCACGCCTACGACCATAATGACATACGGCTTCTTGTCTTCCGGAACCGTAAACGACTCCAGGTCTTCCGTATGATTTTCTGTAAGCAGGGAAGCGATCTCTTCACGCAGGATCGCAGTCAGCTCACTGGTCGTCACATATTTGTCTCTGGCTACGCGGTCTTCGATACGGGATATGATTTTCAGTGTAGTATCTACTCCGACATCGGAAGTAATCAGTACTTCTTCCAGATTGTCCAGCACTTCGTCGTCCACCTTGCTTTTACCGGCAATGGCTCTGGTAATCTTAGAAAATACATTTTCTTTTGTCTTAGATAACCCCTTGTCCAGAGTTTCCTTTTTTTCCTTACTGAAAAAGCTAAAAATACCCATACCTTAATTATTGCTTAATTATTTCTTTTCTGAATGAGTGCGCTAAATTACTAAATAATTGACAATTGACAATTGACAATCGACAATTTTATTTGCACAACCTGATTTACAATCCAGACATTCCTCTTCTTTATTAATTGTCAATTGATTCAGTCCATTCTTCCCTTGTAATCTTCGTAGCCGAACTCCTTGTACATCACGAGCCGGTCCTCCTTGCTCCACAAAGCCAAGGATGGATGCGGGATTCCGTTGAACATGGTCGTTTTGACAATGGTATAATGGATCATATCTTCGAATATCAATTTATCACCCACTTTCAAGGGTTGCTCGAAAAACCAATCGCCCATATAGTCACCACTCAGACAGCTGTTTCCTCCGATACGATAAACAGGCTTTCCTTCTTCCGGCTCTATAGCCCCGCGAATCACCGGTTTATAGGGCATCTCTAGACAATCCGGCATATGGCAAGTGAAAGAGGCATCTATGATCGCGGTCTTGATACCATGATTCTCCACGATATCCACCACCGTCGTCAGCAGAAATCCGGTTTGCCACGCAAATGCGCTTCCCGGCTCCATGATGATTTCGAGGTTCGGATATTTGGCCTTGAACGCCTGCAACAGCCCGATCAGATGTTCCGTATCATAGCCTTTTCGTGTCATCAGATGCCCGCCTCCCATATTCAACCATTTGATATGCGGCAGGAAACGGCCGAAACGCTTTTCTACTTCTCCCAACGTCTTTTCCAGATCATACGAACTCGATTCGCAAAGCGTATGAAAATGCAAGCCCTCGACACCGTCGGGCAACAGACCATCCAAAAGGTCGCTAACCACTCCCATCCGGGAGCCCGGAGCGCAAGGATTATACAAATCCGTTTCGACATCCGAATATTCAGGATTGATGCGCAGACCGCACGATACCCGGTTTCCGTCCGCCTGCACCATCGGATAGAAACGTTCGAATTGCGTAAGCGAATTGAACGTCACATGACTACTGTATCTTAAAATCTCCGGGAAATCCGCTTCCGTATATGCCGGCGAATAGGTATGTGCCCGGCTACCCATCTCTTCAAAAGCCAGCCTGGCCTCAAACTTCGAACTTGCTGTCGAATACGGAATATATTCACGCACGATCGGAAATGCTTTCCACATCGCAAACGCCTTAAAAGCCAGGATTACATTAACTCCCGCCCTCTCCTTCACGCTCTTGATCAGTGACAAATTACGGCGGAGCAACTCTTCTTCCATCACATAACAGGGAGATGGTATCATATTGAAGTCTATCATCCGGTAAGTATTTTTCTTTGATTCTGTCGGGCAAAGATACATAATAAAAAGCGAAAAACAAGAACAGGGCTTATCGCCTCCCTTCTTCTTATCGTACTTTTTCCTAAAGATCCGTTAGTCCAAATCAAAACACACAGGCATGAAAATGAAATCCTCCACAACACCGGAAGCAAGAAGCCCTTTTTTCCTCATTAACAATTATTACCATAAGACACGTACCCTTATCTACTAAAATAAAGTAGATTTGCGAAAAGATAGTAATCTGAAATTCAAAAAAACAACAAGACAATGGAAAGACTGACTGCACAAGAAGAAAGCGTAATGTTGTATATCTGGAAATTAGGATCATGTTTCATCCGTGACATACTGAACGAAATGCCCGATCCGAAACCGCCCTACACCAGCGTGGCATCGGTGGTCCGGAACCTTGAAAAAAAGAAGTACGTCACCCCGAAGAAATTCGGAACGATCACACTCTTTTCTCCACGTGTGAAAGAAGCGGAATACAAGCGTACTTTCATGTCGAATGTCGTACAAAATTATTTCACCGGTTCTTATAAAGAAATGGTTTCCTTCTTTGTCCGCGATCGTAAATTATCCAAAAGCGATTTGCAGGACTTGATGGATCAGATCGAAAAGGAAGAATAATCAATTATAAAGATATCAATATGATAACTCCGATACTAATCTATTTTCTAAAGGTAAATCTGGCGTTGGCATTTTTATATATCTGTTATCGCCTATTATTCCGTGACGATACGTTCTTCAGGTTACGCAGAGGGGTGTTATTGTCGATTTACCTGATCGCATTCCTTTACCCTTTACCGGATTTAAGCGGCTGGTTATCCACCCAGACAAGCGTAGCAGGTATAGTCGGCTACTATTCAGGGTTACTACCTAAAGAAACAGTCCTGACAGCAAGCAATGAAATAGCCGCCTCCGACTGGAAAGAAGCCGGGCTCAAGGTTATGCAAGTTATCTGGCTGGCAGGAGCCGGCCTGTTGCTGTCCAGGTGTCTGGCGGAGCTGTTCACTGTTTCTCGTTTACACCGGAAATGTAGGAAAATCACTTTGAACGGCACCGAAGTTTGTATCCTTCCGGAAGCGGAAGCCTCCTACTCCTTTTTCGGCTGGATTTTCATTTCATCCGATCCGCATCAACGGGAAAGGCTTGATGACATTTTGATCCATGAACAAACACATGTCCGCCAATGGCATTCGATTGACATGATGGCTGGTGAAATCATCTGTATCGCCTGCTGGCTAAATCCGTTTGCCTGGTGGCTAAAGAAAGAGATCGGTATAAAAACGCCAGAAAAGTGAAATACCTGGCACTGGTTCCAATGGCCACAGGCTTGCTATTGCTCAATAATATCGATGCGATGGCACGTGTTTTGAATGAAAAGGTAGCAGAGGTTATCCAACAGCCGACTGCTCTCGCCACCACTACTGTTTCCAAAATGGAAGCAGCCAATCCGCTTCCACCGGAAAAAGACAAGATTTATGACACATGTGATATCATGCCGGAATTTCCGGGCGGGCAAAATGCATTATTGCAGTTTCTTGCTAAAAACATAAAATATCCGGCAGAAGCCCAGCAACAGGGAAAACAGGGAAAAGTAGTCGTCACATTCGTTATCGAAAAAGACGGAAGCATCACAAACGCCAAAGTGACACAGGCTTTATATCCCTCATTGGATGAAGAATCCTTACGGATTGTCAAGTCGATGCCCAAATGGACTCCGGGAAAGATGAAAGACGGAAAAGTCGTCTGCGTACAATATACCGTCCCGTTAACTTACCGATTGCAGTAGCCTGACAGTATTTCCCTTTTTGAGCAGGACACAAAAAAGGCATGCAATCTTCAAAAATGCTGCCAGGCGATATACGAAGATCACATGCCCCACGCTCCTCTCGAAGAGGGAGATGTTTTTATAAATTACCACGGCTTACTCGCAGAGGAGTAATAGAAAGAATAATACAAAAGTACTATTTTTTTCCTTTAAGGCCTACATGTTTCGCCTGATGACGCCCCGGATCGAAATTCTTGCGGGAGCCATCGGGCCAGATGACTTCGGCAGTCGTTCCTTCGGGAACGGAAAGGGTGGCCTGTATCTTTTTACCTTTGCGTTTCAGCGACACCTCTATCTTGCCGAAATGCGTATCTACTGTAGCAGAGGCTTCGGTCAAAGTGCCCATTTGGGGACAAACCTTGAAGGAACGAAAACCTGGAGAGGTAGGTTCTATACCGCACACTTTCTGACTCAGCAACGTAAGAGGGCCACCACTCCATGCATGGTTGATCGTACCGCCTCCGAAACCGTCCGGACCGATTCCCCATCCTTCAAACAAGGTCGTATATTTAGGATAATCCATCATTTTCGCATAGCGCTGCTTCATCCTCTCTAAAGCAAAGGCCGGTTCATTCATTTGAAACAAGGCTTCGAGCACATACTTTTCCATATAGGGACTGGCATGGCATTCCTTCTTCAGGACTTTTACCAGAGCAGGATATTTATCAGCGGAAGCTAAACCGGAAACGACAGCCATCGCCTGTGCACGGTCGTCCGTTTCTCCCTTATAGCCGGGAGAGCGATATGCTGATCCTGTCCAAAACTTTGTGTCGAAGCATTTCCCTATACTGTACATCATACGGCCGATCTCATCGGCATCGGCTGTTTTTCCAAGTTGGAGGGCAAAAGCTTTCTCTGCTTTCAAGGCCAAATAATACCAGCAATTTACCAACACACCCATATCGATGTTTTCTCCCCAGTCACCCCAGCTCCAATCGCCGTCACGCTCGATAACCAGGCCGCTCTTATCTACTTGCCATACTTCGTGCAGATAATGGTGCATTCGGTCATAAATACCGGCGACAAAGCTACTGTCGCCACTATAATAATACTGGGTATAGAAACCGTACCAACCTACCGAAGCCAACATTTGCAATGGTAACTCTTTCCGCCAGTTACCAGCCGGGGCCGGAGCGAAAATCACACCGTCTTCGCGTTGCCAGTTCATCAGTTCGTAGATGCCTTTCAGCGCCAGTTTATGGCTAGAGGGAGAAAGGGCATAGAAAGCCTCGCCCAATTCGTTCACCTCGTCACCCCACCATTGCGCCCGTTCGCGGTCCGGACAGTCCATATAACTATCGCGCATCGTTATATATAAAGTGCGGGCCGAACGTTTCCAAAGTTCGTTCATGAACGGATCATTGCAACTGAAAGAACCTGTAAATTCGGTATCGTAACCGGTCTCCCGGAATTTCACATCCAGCACCTTCACGCCTTCCGGCAGGATATATTGCATCTCGTGACCGTTCATCCAGCCTAAACTCTCATATTCCTGCACGCCGTCGCGCGTGACATATTCAGCGCGGACGTTGTATTGAGAACCGCCCTCATAGTTGTCCGTCCGGATATGGATCACCTTGCCGGCAGGAGCTTCCACTTTCAGATAAGGAGTCACTTGGCTGTTATAAGGCAGGCGACAATAAAGCGTATCGCCGGCAGACGACCGGCGGACACTGACATACGGTTTCAAGCCATAGTCTTTCCATAGGGGTACTGGACGCTCGACCAATTTTCCTAAAGGGGCGATCCCGACAGACGAAATAATTTCAGCATTCGGCATCTTGCCTGTGTAGCCGGGCTGATTCCAGCCGGACATTTCCATCCTGGCATCGAAACGGATATTACTTTCCGGCAAACGATAATTCGGATAGGGCGCCTCAGTATCCTGATAGGCATCATATACGGTGCATTGCCAGCTCTTGTCGGAAACGATCTCGACACCAGGAGCGATAGCTTCAAACAGCAAGGCAGCCAGACCACTGTTCACATGGCTGAATCCGCTTTTACCGAAATGCCAGACCAGCACAGCAATCGTATTCTCGCCATTTTGCAAATAAGGAGCTATCTCTACCGGATCGTAGTAGGTGTCATACGGAGAAGGTCCCCGTTTAAGCCCGCCTTCAAAGACAACCAGGCGACCGTTTATCCACAACCAATATTTGCTATCGGCAGCGATGCGGGCGGTAAGAGTTTGCGGAACCTTGTCTATATGGACGATTTTACGGAAAGCCAACCAGGTGTTCGTCTTGCTCTGACAACGTTCCGTATTGATCCAATGGGCTTTCCAGCCGGATTCAGCCTGGCCGGAAGCGATACATCCGATTAACAGTAACAACAGAAAATAATGTTTCATGGTATTCTCGTTTAATAAGTTTTCACATGTGTACCAGACCCAACTGTTTCCGTCTTATCGCCGACACGGATATCCGCCGTACAGCCGGACGGGATCGTCACGGTAAGAGTAACTTTGCCTCCTTCCCGTTTCCATTCGCTCGAAATCAAGCCCCGTACAGAATGATACTCACCTTTCACCCAATCCATTCCTTCCACGAAATGAGGCGTAATCAGAATATGGCGGAAACCTGGTTCAACAGCATCGTAGTTGATACCAGCAAGCTGATTCATCATCCAAGCAGAGACATCTCCCATAAAGACATGATTCAGGGAGGCGTCGCGGAACTCAGGACTTAACGTCCAGGTTTCAGGCAACGTCGTATATCCCATCGTTTCCACCCAATAGCCCCAAGAGGGAGCTTCCGTCTTCGTAATCATCTTCATGGCATCCTCGACATAGCCGTAGCGGGTCAGCATGGCCGGAACAGACTTGCTTCCGAGCAGGCCGAAATCGAGGAAATGGTTGTTGGCACGCACGACCTCGCAAAGTTTATCGGCGACCAACTGCTCCTTACCTTCCGGTACGATTCCTAAATAGAGGGCAATCGCCTGTGCCGTCTGGGTTCCTTCAGCATAGACCCCCGTTTCGGGATTGAAGAACTTACGGTTGACCAAGGCCTTCAACTCGTCGGCTTTCTGCCGATAAGGGGCGGCATCTTTACCCAACAGTCCGGCGAAACGGGCCATCAAGGTGTAATCCAAATAATAATAAGCAGTAGAGGTATAAGTGTTATTGGTCGTAGACTTCCAGTACACCCAATCTCCTAAACCGAAGGTCAGGTAACCACCGTCCTTCTCTTTTGCTTTCAAATAATCCAAATAGCGCAACATCGTAGGATACAGGTTCTCGATACTGCGTGTCTCACCATAATAATTATACAAAGCATTCGGGATGATAAACATGGCAGCATCCCATACCGGGCCGGGCCATTCACCATATCCCCAGCCGCTGGAGGGGATAATACCGGAGATCTCACCGGCTTCGCGCTGGTTATCAATGAAGTCGTTCATCCATTTCTCATACAAGGTGATGGCGTCGAAACCTAACAGGCCGAGGTCGATTGCTACATGTGCATCGGCCGTCCAGCCGTTCTTTTCACGCTGCGGGCAATCGGTCGGAATACTGTGCAGGTTGCTACGATAGGCTTCCATTGTCGCCTTCCATATCTTGTTCAACAACGGATCGGAGCAGGAGAAGGAGCCTACGGGCTCTACCGCTGTGTGCATGAACAGTCCGGTCAGACTCTCTTTTGTCAGGACTACGGGAGCCGAACTTTCAACTTCCACATGCTGGAAACCATGATAGGCGAATGAAGGCATAAAGATTTCCTCTTCACCTGTTCCTTTCAGTGTGAACACATCCATCTGGAAAACCTCTCCCGGTTTCACAGGATGATAATAGACATCTATATTTCCCTGTTCCAGACGACCGTCTGTTTTCAGCAACTCTCCATGCTTCAAAGTGATCCGCGTACCGGGAGCACCTTTCACCTTTAATCGGGACAGACCGGCAAAATTCTTTTCGAATGAAAATACATAAAGTTTATCGCTGAACTTCTTCATCGAGACAGGCTGCAATTCTTCCGTAATCCGGATACCCGGCATCTGCTGGGCGGCCAATAAGGGAGCCGGAGCTTCCGTAACTTGTACCGGATCCCACTTGCTGTCATCGAACCCTTCCGCGTTCCAACCATTTTCTTCTAACGTAGCATCGTATTTGTCACCGCTGTAGATGTTGTTATAGGTATAGGGACCGGTCGCGGTACGCCAACTTTCATCGGTGGCGATGACTTCAGTCGTACCATCGGTATAGCGTAGGCGCAATTCACAGAGCATCCGGGGACGGTTACGCCAACGGGCAGTCTCGAAATTCCAGACAGCTTTGGATTGTACATTATGCCAGCCGTTACCCAAAACGGTAGCGATAGCGTTGCCACCCGGTTTTAAAAGAGAGGTTACATCATGTGTCACATATAGGATACGTTTGTCGAAATGCGTATAGCCCGGATCAAGATAGTTCTCTCCTACCCGCTTACCGTTGATAAACAAATCGTAATAACCAGCGGCAGCCACATACACGCGGGCTTCTTCAATCTCTTTTCCCAATGTAAAAGCTTTGCGGAACATGGGGGCCGGCTCGAACTCCTTATCGTGACTGTCGGTTATCCATTTTCCCGACCAGTCGGACGACTTGAATTTGGCAGTCTCGAAAGTAGCCGTTTCCGAAGTCTCGCAAATGTCTCCATCCTGATCCCATACCGTCACATTCCAATAGTAACGGGTATGCGGTTCCAATGTCATATTATCGGTATACGGTTGCAGGTTATCCGGCGAGGTCCCGATACGGATTTCCGAACGGGAAGCCAAAAAGTTCTTCTCACTTCCTTTGTATTCCCAAGTGAAACGGGGACTTTTCGTATCCAAACCGATCGGTTCGCGCAGGTATTCTGTTCGCAGGTTCACCGGAACCGTAAGCTCGTTTTTACCTTTGCAACCCATCAGCGAGAAGAAGGCAAGTGAGCAGATCAACAGCGTGTTTTTTTTTACCATATCTTTATCTGATTTGATTATCGTACAACTTTTACTTCGGATGGAGCATCGATCCGACTCCGTACTTCCCCGTCAGCGCCTTTTTCGTGACGGATAGTGATCACACCGTAAGGAGTCGGGAACGTTCCTTCCACCCACTCCAAGTCACCTAAATGCGGTGTGATCCGGACAACGCGGCAACCCGGCTCCACAACCTGAACACCCAACACATATTCACTCAGCCAGGAAGTCGGACCAGAAGCCCAACCGTGACAAAGGCTATGGCGAAAACCTTTATAACAATAAGCCCCGTAATCGCCATGAATATCTTTCTTGCCTACCGGAACCAATTCATCGATGCGAGAAGCGCCGGGCAACCAGTCTAAGTTGAAATCTTCCCAAAAAGTAGTTGCACCCAAATCGAGCATCGCACCCCAGAATTGGCGTATCACGTCGATCGCCCCTTGATAATTGCCGGCAGCAGCCATCGCTCGAAGCATATAATAACCATAAAAAGTAGAGAATCCATGCCCTCCATTAACTGCGAGATATCTCCGATCGGCCTCTTCCGGCTTCATCAGTCCGGCCAACGCCAACAGGGAAGCTGCCTGTTTCGATCCAGGAGCATCCGGAGCAACACCTGACTTCAGGAAAGGTTTTATCACCTTCGAAGCGGCCTTGGTCATCCTGTTTCCTACAGCCTCGCATTTTGCCGCCAACGCATCTTCGCCCAACACCTTACAAAGTTCGTTTCCGGCTTTCATCGCCTGTAGCATCAAGGCTTGCAAGCCGGCATCGATGGCAACCGGATTTTCACTGGACGGCCAATCGAGGAAACGTCCTCCTCCGTCGAGCTTCTCGACGCCGTCGTCACCGACTTTGGAGATCAAAAGACGGAGCAAACCGGTCAAATAGTCTTTCTGTTCCTTCAAGTAAGCCAAGTCCCCCTGATAGTAATACCAGTCGCGCTGGATCAGCAACCACCAGATGGAGTAACTGCACATCCCGTTCATCCAGCCAGGCAACGGCGTTGCATCGCGGATAAAATCAAGGCTTTTCGGTATCACCTCGTTATATCCGAAAACAGTGTTGACCGTCATCACTTCCGGATGCAAATCACCAATCCAGACCAAACGGTCACGTTTGATGCCGTCCCAAATATACTCCTGCATATTCAAATGTACCGTATAAGCACCAGTCTGCCAAATCCGGTTCAGCCGTTCGTCGTTGCAACGAAATGAGCCTTTATATGGGATGTCCCGAAAAACGGAAATGGCACGTATTTCTTTAATATGCAATTCGACGGAATCGTCCAAAAGATCAATCCGAGCAAACCGAAACCCAGAATTACCCACTTCCATAACCCCCAACCAGGGTAGGCGAATAGTAAAATCGCGCATGGCATGATCGTTGGAAGCACCGTTCACCCCATCTATATCGCACATGGCTTCACTTACCGACTCACCCAAACGGATCCGGACGGCGACTGGTTCGTGCGAAGCCGGCATGCCGGTTACTATTTGCAAGCCGCCTTGCAGTTCTTTTCCAAAATCAAGAAGGATGGCAGGATGCTGCCGGTCGGTGCTCGAAAGCTTACAGATGTTATGATTCACAAGATTGGATTGTCCGTTTCCAGAAAGAAGCAAATGGTTTGCACCCTGTATCAACTGGCTTTCCTGTTGCCAGACGATGCGTGCGGGAGGTAGATATTCGCGTACACGACTATCGCGCTGCCGGGCGGACAATGATACGGCAAAGAATAGAGATATAAGAATAAATAATGTTTTCATGGTATATGGTGTTTATATGAATGATGATTTATCTGTTACTTTTCTCTTGAAAGAAAAGTAACCAAAAGTTCACGGCTTAACCTGTCTCGCTACTCCGTTCCCTCCGGTTCGTTGTCGCGTCTGAAACTCGCTTCGCTCAGACAGCAGACGCTCCGGGCACTCACTTCGGTCTCTGCGCCTAACGCTCACCAGCTTAGGCCGAAATAGAGCCTAATGGCTCTTTAAGGATTGCCGATTCCGCCTGTTATATAGGTGTCGGCATCGGCAATCCCAAGAGAAAGCGTAGCTTTCTAAGAAAGGCCTAAGCGGACGGGCGTCAAGCGGAGGGTAAAGGTGAAGCGTCCGGAGCCTGCGCTGTCTGAGCGAAGCGAGTTTCGCAGGCGACAGCGGAACCTTTGCCCGGAGTAGGCCGGACGGTTCAGCCTTGATCTTTTGGTTACTTTTCCATCAAGGGAAAAGTAACAGATAAATTATCATTTACGATCGTAACCTATCACAAACCGAAGGCCGGAACCAAATCATCCAACTGCTTGTCAGTCATGCCGGCGGGTTCGTATCCTGCCATGCGTGCGCTGAAATAGATTTGGGCGGACTTGCTTAGCGTGTCGATTGCGTCAAAACATTCGATCAGGTCTTCACCGACTGCCAAAATACCATGTTTTTCCCAGAATACGACATCGTGCTTTTCCAATTGTTTAATGGTTGCACGTGCTAAATCCAGTGTCCCAGGTATTTCATAGGGAACAATACCGACTCCTTTCGGGACAATGATACGACATTCGGGAATCATGCTCCACAACGTACGGGTGATGACATCCGAATCCAAGAACGGTTTACAATGCGTCATGCCGATCAGGTCGGTCGGGTGCGTATGCAGAACGACTCTGTTATCACGGCCCAGGCCACGCAGATAATTATGCATCATCAAATGCGAAGGCAACTCGGAAGTAGGCAAAATCAATTGTTCAGCAATAATATCATAACTTTTTCCATCCCCGGCGATACGGATCAAGGAACCGTTGGCCAACGGTTCCTGTGCTACATAACGCATCCGCTTTCCTGTACCGGTGACATAGAAAATATGTCCGGCAAGAGCGGTCATCGCTTCTTGTAAAGGAATAGCCGGTCCCAGTGCGGGAAGTGCTTTTTCGACATCGTTCATCAAGTCGGTCAGGTTTACGGAAATGTTACCACCGTTACGTTCCGCCCATCCTTTTGTCCAAAGATAGCCGGCCACTTCAGCGATACGGCCAATCTCGGCCATCAATTTTTCATTGTTTCTGATTGTTTTCATTTTACTTATATATCTTTTTTATGAGGGACACGCCCCCGACTCAAAATTGTTCTTCACCCGGCAAAAAACAGACAAGCACGGGAGCTTAATTTCATACCTATGGAAATTAAGTTCCATACCTATCGAACTAACGTCCCATGCCTATCTCCAATCCGATCATTATCTTAAATCAAATTAGGCAGCAAAAGTGAGAATATCAGGAGACACATGCCGCAAACCAAAACGACGATCGTCTGCCGGCTCACCCCTTTCCACTCTTTCAATATAATGCCCCACACATTGCTGAAGATCACATTCAGCGACATCAAGATGCTCCATGAAAAGGCCAGCATCACCGGAGATTCGGCAAAATAGCTCTTTCCCATTCCCAGCCCGAAGAATTGCGAATACCACAAAACACCTGCCAGCGCACAAAATAAGACATTATTCAGCAAAGTACCGCCTGATACGGAGAAATAATCTCTCCCCGTCTTGTTCCTTACATTCTGGAAAAGGCAATAAGAGGCGTTCGTGATAAAACCCCCGATCGTCACCAACAGGATGACCGGATTCAGTGCGAACAATTCGCTTGCGCCGGACTGTTTCGCCTTCTCAAGGATCGGAGCGCCGGATTCCAGGCCCAGATTGAAGCAGGCACTCATCACACCGGCCAAAAGAGCGACAAGCAAACCTTTCGTCAACGCGAAATCCTTTACAGCCGCTTTCTTTTCCTCCTCGGTCATATTACGGGCGCGAAGACTTCCGGCATACCCGATCACGGCGATACCGGCAAGCGTGATACACACACCGATCAGCAAGACCAGGCCATCGCCATGAAACAAATCCGTTCCGCCAAAAACTGCCGGGAAAAGCGTCCCGAAACCGGCACACGTTCCAAGCGCGATGCTCTGGCCGAGCGCAACCCCCAAATAACGCATGCTCAACCCGAAGGTCAACCCGCCGATCCCCCACAAGATTCCGTAGATAACGGCCCCCGCAGCTCCGCCGGCACTCCACAGTTCCAAGAGGCTGCTCCCATTGGGAATGGCAAGCTGCGCTCCTAAGAATGGGAAGACGAGCCAGGCAAAAATGCCTTGCACCAACCAAAAACTTTCCCAGCTCCAATCCTTGACTTTGTTGATCGGAACGTAGGAACTGCTCTGCCCGAAACTACCGATTGCGATTATGATCAATCCGATGATTATTTCCATATATGTTATTTTTAGAGGGCGAACCTGTGTGTTCGCCCCTAAGGTTAACGTTTACTTGTTACTTCCGCTTCGTATTTTTCTATCTCGGCGATATAATCCTCACCTACCGGGACGTCGTTTTGCAGGCAGAACATATCCCAGACGGCTGTCCACGGAAGGCTCTTCATTTCCTCCTGCAGAGCTAAACGCTGGAAATATTTGCCTTCGGCTTCGTACTGCTGCAAAGTTGCCGATGGTTCAAGAAGGGCTTGCATAAAAGCCTTCTGCGTTGCACGGCAACCGATCACGTACGCCCCGATACGGTTGATCGTCGCATCGAAGTAGTCCAAGCCGATATGCACACGGTCCAATGCCTTGCAACGGATGATTTCGCGTGCCAGATCGAGCAAGTCGTCGCTCAGGATCACCACATGGTCGCTGTCCCAACGAATCGGACGGCTCACGTGCAACATGATCTCCGGTGTAAAAAGAAGCAGGGCCGAAACCTTGTCGGCGATACTTTCCGTCAGATGGAAATGGCCCGTGTCGAGCGTCACAATCTTATTCTTCTTCGCACCGTAGCCCAAGTAAAAATCATAGGAACCGACCGTATAACTTTCCAGACCGATGCCGAACAGTTTTGCCTCGATACAATCCTTCATGTTCTTATATTCAGTTGCAAAAATCTCGTCGAGCGACTGTTCCAGTATCTGACGATATTTGAGACGGCTGGCGGGAACTTCTTTACTGCCGTCGTGAATCCACAGGTTCATAATACAGGGATCGTCCTGGTATTTGCCCATCTCCTCGCTGATCCAGCGGCAGCGTTTCGTATGTTCGATCCAGAAATTGCGGATCGCATCGTCGGGATTCGCCAACGTCAGGTCGCCGCTCTTCGGATGCGAAAAAGAAGTGCTGTTGAAATCCAGCTTCATCCCGTTCTCTTTCGCCCACTGCATCCAGCTCTCAAAATGAGCAGGTTCCACTTCGTCACGGTCGACCTTCCTGCCCTGGAAATCGCCATATATTTCATGCAGGTTCAAGCGATGTTTACCAGCGATCAGAGAAGCCGCTTTCAAGACATCGGCACGCACTTCGTCGATCGTGCGGGCACGTCCCGGATAGTTGCCTGTCACCTGGATTCCGCCCGTCAGCGAACCGCCCTGGTTCTCGAAACCGCTCACATCGTCCGCCTGCCAGCAATGCATCGAAAGAGATATCTTCTGCAATTTGTCCATTGCCTCCCTTGCATCCACACCGACAGCTGCATAGCGTTCAACAGCTGCCTCATACGCTTGTCTGATAATGTTTTCTTTTGTCATGGTCTTATTTTTTTGAGGTTACAGATTTATATTTCCTAAAAGCCTCTTCCCACTCTCCACTACCTTCCGGCAGAAAGACAGCCGGCGAAAGGAAAGAGTTGATCAAACGGCGCATCTCCCAACGGTCGGCTACCAATCCCGCCGCCCTCGCCTGCACCATGCAGTTGCCGATTGCCGTCGCCTCCGAAGGCCCTGCCACAACCGGCATGTTTATTACATTTGCCGTAAATTGGTTGAGAAGATTATTCATCGAGCCTCCCCCGATCACATGCAATTTGCGGATCGGGAAAGGAGCTATTTCGGATAATAGTGCCAGCACCTCCTTGTACCGGAATGCCAGGCTTTCGAAGATACAACGGATAAACTCGTCGTCCTCGACCGGTTCGGGCTGCCCCGTCTCGCGGCAATAAGCCTTGATTGCCTCCGTCATGCTCGGCGGATTGGCAAAACGCGGATCGTCGGGATTCACAAAACGACGGAAAGGCGTCGCCCGTTCCGCCATCTTGACTATCGCCGGATAGGAATAGTCGCGCCCGGCCTTCTCCCACTCTTTCCGGCACTGTTCGAGCAACCACATCCCGGTAATATTTTTCAGGAAACGGGTCGTCCCGTCTATACCGCCTTCGTTCGTAAAGTTATGCAGGAAGGATTCTTCCGAGATAATCGGTTCTTCCGTTTCGATCCCCATAAGGCTCCATGTGCCGCTGCTAAGATAGGCAAACTCCCGATCCGCCGCCGGAACAGCCGCGACAGCCGAAGCCGTGTCGTGGCCGGCAACTGCTATGACAGGCACTTTGCCGATTCCCGTTTCCCGTGCAAGCGCATCGGTCAGCTCCCCGACAAAAGTTCCCGGCATCACTACCGGACGCATAATGGACGGAGCTACCCCTGCCGCTTCCAACAAGGACGCCTCGAACTCTTTCGTCACCGGATTCAGCAATCCGGAGGTGGAAGCATCCGTATATTCACAAACCTTTTTACCCGTCAACAGGTAAGAAAGCAGATCGGGCATAAACAGTATCTCTTCGGCAGCCTCCAACGGCCCGAAACCTTCCTTTTTAGCCCTAAATAACTGGAAAACACTATTAAAATTCATGATCTGTATACCGGTAAGCCGGTAGACTTCCGACCGGGGAACACGCTGGAAATATTCTTCCGGCGCACCGTCCGTATAAGGATCGCGATACGCACGCGGTAGCCCCAACAGTGTGCCGTCTTCCGCCAGATACCCGAAATCCACCCCCCAGGTATCGATCCCGATAGAGTCCGGGAGCAGGTTCCGGCGTGCACAAATCGTAAGGCTTTCTTTCAAGGCACCATATAACCGGTATATGTCCCAGTAATATTTCCCATGCAACTCCATGATCGCATTCGGGAAACGGTGAAGTTCCTGCATTTCAAATTTGTCACCAACCAAAGTGCCTAACACGGCACGTCCACTGGTCGCTCCTATATCAAAGGCTAAAAAGTTATATTTCTTCATGGTACAACAAAGTTGTTTGTTTTATGATTGCAAAAGTAAACGGTAAATTACTATCTTTGCTTTTGAAAATGATTTTAAACCTTTCAAATCTGACAGAGGAGATGGAGAAACAACTAAGCGATCAATTGAGATATCTGACGATAAGTGCGATAGACGAAGAGTGGGGAATTGTCGTCACGACCGTCGGCTACCAGTTTATTCCCCCGAAAGGGAACTATCCTCTTTCGAAGCATCCGGACAATTATAACTTCAAGCCGCAGACCGGACGAATCCTGAACGAATACCAGCTGGTCTATATTACGAAGGGAAGCGGTTACTTCTCTTCGCAATCCTGCAAGATGCAAAAGATAAACGCCGGCACGATGATCCTGCTTTTTCCGGGAGAATGGCACAGCTACTATCCCGACAGCGAGACAGGCTGGGACGAATACTGGGTCGGTTTCCGCGGTGTCCACATCGACCGGCGCGTGGAAAAACGCTTTTTTACCCGCGAGGAACCGTTACAGCACATCGGACTCAGTGCGACGATCGTCGGACTATATGAAGACATACTGAAATTCGCCTCTCAGGAAAAGACGGGCTACCAGGAGATGATTTCGAGTATCGTCCTTCATATATTAGGTACGGTCTATTATAAAAGAAGAAACAACTCCTTCACGAATACCTACGTTGTGGATAAGATCAACGAAGCCCGCATCCTGATGAAAGAGCAGGTGGAAAACCCGCTGACACCTGAAGAAATAGCTTCCCGCCTGGGGCTCGGCTACTCCTGGTTCCGCCGTATGTTCAAAGAATATACAGGCGTATCGCCCGCCCAATATCAATTGCAGCAAAAACTCCTGAAGGCAAAGGAACTGCTTACCAGCAGCAGCATGAATATCTCGGAAATAGCCTACAGTCTCAAATTCGAGAATGCCGGACAGTTCTCCACCTTCTTCAAGAAGAAAGAGGGCGTGACACCGTCGGAGTTTCGTGAACGGGCGCACTGAGGAATTAAAAATTAAGAATTAAGGGGTGAGTTGGAAGGTGATTTTTTTGTTCATCATATAGTTGACTGCACCATAGATAAACAATCCTAAGAACTGGGCGAGATATTCGTTCAGGTCAAAGATTTCCACCATGATAAGCAAAGCGAGGAATTGGGAACAATAAGCACATCCGAAAGCGATCAGAAAAAGGGGAATCTCACGGCGAAACTTACCGGTGCGGGATGAAAATATCCAATATTTGCTCCAGAAGAAATTATTGATCTGCGCAATCACATAAGCGGTGATATTGGTAGCGATATAGTTACAACCAAGCTTGTCCATCATCAGCCAGACAATCAAGACCGTAATTAACGCATTCAGCGTACCGACCAGTATAAACCGCATCACGCGCACCATATTTTTAGATTGTATGACCAAGTGTATTTCTTGCTGTTTTGTTCTTTGATATCTGAAATTCCGGTACAAATATACAGGATAATATGCAAATATCCATGCAAAAAGTCACAAAGTATGGCGAACAACCCGTATCTTTACCCCATGAAATATTTATTGTTTTACATAATCAGTCTGTTATCTCTCACCGCCTGCATCCACGAGGAATTGCCGCCTGAGGGTGGCTTTGCTTTGGAGGAAGGCGACCCGTTACCCGAATTCAGCATTTCCAATCCGGATGGAACGGTATCGAAAAAAGACTTGGAAAATAAATTTGCCTTGATTATTTTCTTCAGTACGACCTGTTCCGACTGCCAGAAGGCCTTCCCGGATATTTCCACTTTATATCATACATACAAAGACGATCCCTCCGTCTGTGTGCTTCTGATCGCACGTGGAGAAACCGAAGAGCAGGTAGCGGCCTATTTCCAGGAACATCAGTACAATATGAAGTTTTTCGCCGATCCGGACCTGAACGTCTACTCCCTCTTTGCCGACAACACCATACCCCGCGTATTCCTTGCCGACAAGGACGGTACGATTATCCTGACGCAAACGGAAAAAGTAGATGCGGGATTACTGATATCGGGCGGAGTAGAACCCCACCCCTACAAGCCTGAAAAATCTTAACATTTAATGCTCAACTGACGTAATACATCACGAATCTTTTCGAATGTGGTGATACGGGTCGGAACCAAAGGCAAGCGTAATTTATTTTCAATAAAGCCCATCGCATTCAGCATGCTCTTCGCTCCCGCCGGATTACCGTCGATAAACAGCAAACTGAACAGCTCCGTAAAACTATGGTGGATCGTGCGGGCGCTATCGTAGTCACCAGCCAATGCCAGACGCACCATACGGCTGAACTCACGCGGGAAAGCATTGCCGATTACGGAAATCACGCCGACAGCTCCCAACGTAATAAGCGGGAAGGTGATACCGTCGTCTCCTGAAATCACATTGAAGTTCGCCGGTTTGTTCTTGATGATATCGTCCATCTGGGTGATATTGCCGGAAGCCTCCTTGACTGCAATCACGTTCTTGAACTCACGGGCGATACGCAGCGTAGTCTCGGCCGTCATATTCACACCGGTACGTCCCGGAACGTTATACAGGACTATCGGTAACGTAGTCGCCTCCGCAATCGCTTTATAATGCTGATAGATTCCCTCCTGGGATGGTTTGTTATAATAAGGTACGACAGACAGGATCGCATCTATACCGTCAAAATTATCGTTTTTCAACTTCTCGACAACCGAACGCGTACAGTTTCCGCCAACCCCCAACACGATAGGAATGCGTCCGTTTACCTTCGTCACGACCAAATTGATTATATCCTTCTTTTCTTCTTCCGTGAGTGTAGGGGTTTCAGCGGTGGTACCTAACACAACCAGATAATCGGTTCCATTCTGCAACTGATAATCTACGAGCCGGGCCAACGCCTCATAGTCTACACTTTCATCTTCTTTAAAGGGAGTGATCAACGCCACACCCATTCCTTTTAAATTTATGTCTGCCATGATAATAATTGTCAATTGTCAACGGTGCTGCAAAAATAAGGAATTTATATCATTTTGAGCGTATCGCCTGCAAATAAAATAATATATGTTCGAATAAATGCTTGATATCTTCACGCTCTGTTACCGATATGGACAAATCATACAAATCTATATCGGCATGCTTCACTCCCACCTTGAATCTGCAAGGATGCTGTAGCATAAGATATTGCATCGGGTAGCAATCGAGGCGCGTAAGATCGATCAGGATATCCGCCTTGACCGTCTTGAACCGTTCCAGGACGACATCGGAAGGAACCTGCCAGACGTTCACATCCTTCTTGGCATGGACCGGGATGCACGAGGCATCTGCCTCCGGATCGCCGGTTACATAGACACAGGCCTGCACCTTCTTGTTCTTCTTACGCAGGACGTCCAGACAAGGCTCGACAAGCTCGCGATCGTTTGCCTGATAAAGGACCAGGATATGGCCTGCGTCTTCCAGCGCACAAAACTCATGCTTGCGGCCGGCAGCCCCGGAAGCTAAAGACTGCACTTTCTTTTTAATAAAATAATTCGTCAGTCTCATTCCGCTATCATATTTAAGAATTCGTCTTCGTTTATAATCTTCACACCCAACTTGGCCGCCTTTTCGAGCTTGGCCGGTCCCATATTATCTCCCGCCAGGATATAATCGGTCTTGCCGGACACTGAGCCACTGTTCTTCCCGCCATGCTGCTCGATCATGGCCTTGTACTCGTCACGGGAATGCTTGGCGAATGTCCCGCTGATAACGATGCTCAAGCCTTTCAGCTTCTCGGAACGGTTGGCCAGCTTTTCTTCGGCCACGGACATCTGCAACCCGTATTCCTTCAAACGGTTCACCAACGTCCTGTTACGCTCGTCGGCAAAGTAAGCGATGATACTTCGGGCGATCCGCTCACCGATCTCGTCCACGGCAGTCAAGTCTTCGAAAGAAGCCTGTTCCAACTGCTCCATCGAATGGAAAGCGGATACCAGGCGTTTTGCCACCGTTTCACCCACAAAACGAATCCCCAATCCATAAAGTACCCGTTCGAAGGGAACCTGTTTGGATTCTTCGAGGCTCGCCATCAGGTTACGGGCGCTCTTGTCAGCCCAACGTTCCAAGCGCAGCAGATCGGCTATTTCCAACGTATAGAGATCGGCCGTGTCCTTGATATAGCCGGCTTCGTACAAATCTTCGACTGTCTCCGGCCCCATATTGATGTTCATGGCCCTCCGGGTGACGAAATGCTCGATCTTCCCCTTGATCTGGGGAGGACAGCCGGCTTCGTTCGGACAATAGTGAGCCGCTTCTCCTTCAGGACGCATCAACGGTGTCCCGCATTCGGGACAAGAACGGATGAAACGGACCTTATCGCCCACCAGCAAACCGCGGGCTTCGACATCGACACCGACAATCTTCGGGATGATCTCGCCGCCTTTCTCCACAAACACCTTGTCACCCAAATGCAGGTCGAGTCCTTCGATAATATCCGCATTGTGAAGGGAAGCACGCTTTACAGTCGTTCCGGCCAGCAATACCGGCTCCAGATTGGCAACCGGAGTGACGGCTCCTGTCCGCCCGACCTGGAAAGACACGGAGTTAAGGCGCGTCACGGCACGTTCGGCCTGGAACTTGTAGGCAATCGCCCAACGTGGGCTTTTGGCCGTGAATCCCAAATTGCGTTGTTGGCGCAATGAATTCACTTTCAAAACGATCCCGTCTGTTGCAACCGGCAGGTTCTTGCGTTCGACATCCCAATAGGCGATATAATCGTATATATCCTCCAAGCTGTTGCATACGCGGATCACATTCGGGATCTTGAACCCCCATGAACGGGCCGCCTCCAAATTATCGAAATGCGTTTCCGCCGGCAGCTCCTCTCCCAACAAATAATAGAAATAGGCATCCAGCTTACGAGCCGCCACGACAGCCGGGTTCTGTTGCTTCAGCGTACCCGAAGCAGCATTGCGCGGATTGGCAAAAAGAGGCTCCTCCTGTTCTTCACGTTCCTTGTTCAAGCGGTCGAACTCGGCCCAGGGAAGCAAGATCTCCCCCCTTATCTCAAATGTTGCCGGGTATCGGTCGCCCATCAGTTTCAAAGGGACCGAACGGATTGTCTTCACGTTGGCCGTCACATCGTCGCCACGTGTCCCGTCGCCACGCGTCACGGCTCGGACCAGACGTCCGTCCTCGTATGTCAGGGAAATGGAAGTTCCGTCATATTTCAACTCGGCAACAATCTCGAAAGGCTCGTTCAGGTCACGGGCTATGCGCTCGTAAAAATCCTTCACTTCATCTTCCGAATAGATATTGCCCAACGAAAGCATCGGATATTTATGCACTACTTGTTCAAACTCTTTGGAAAGGTCACTCCCCACCCGCTGGGTCGGCGAATGAGGATCGGCATATTCGGGATGCGCCTCTTCAAGGACCTGTAACTCCTTCATCATCTCATCGAACTCACGGTCCGATATCGTCGGTGCCGAGAGCACATAATAATTGTAATTATGTTGCTCCAGCGCTTCGCGAAGTGCTTTTATTTTATCTTTTACCACCATTTTTTCAGTTGAAAGGTGAAAGTTGAAAGGTGAAAGTTAAAAAGAAAAATTCATCACTTTCAACTTTCACCTTTCAACTTTCAACTAATATATTAGTTCTACATTATCAATCCACATCGTATTGCCCGGTGAGCCGATATAGGCTCCGCCGTGGCTGGAAGTAAACTGCAGGACGATATGAGTCGGCAATTCACCTTCCGCCGCCCAGCCCACTTCCTGAATAGGGACACTTTTACCCTGGCTGTTCAAGGCATAACGCTCTTCCACCTGAATCCGCATATAAGGCTTATACTCCGGATGCTTCGTAATATCGCCGTACAAGATAGGGTAGGTCGCATCGTTCACCCAACCGTTGCTGGATTCCGTATAACGCTGCACCATTGTCCCGACACGTTTGGAATAAATATTTCCATCTTTATCTTCCCAACGTTTCTGGAGCAAAAGAATGGCTGCGATCGAATCCTGTCCGGCAACGGTCGTCTTGCGGCTGAAGCCGGTACTGCGGATACGGTCCTTTTCCGGAGCCAGCTTCACCTTATAGTCAAAACGCAAAGCCTTTGGCTTCTTGGTAAACGCCACTCCGCTGTTCAACATGGCCTGCGGGTTCTTGGTCCCCTTGATCGGTTCGTGCACCGTTCCGAGAAAAACAGAACCGGCGGCTACCACTTCAATATCGACCAAGCCGAAAACCTTCACACTTTCCATGCGTGTCTCCAGACGTGCACACCAACCGTCATCCCGTCTTTCAGGGAAGACAGATGTATTCGTCTTCACCACACCTGCCACCTTCGCCATCACGTTGGAGTTCGCCCACGGCGAACCGCCCCGGTTCGTATAGGCTGTATTGCCGATGATCGTATCTGTCGGCCCCAGCTCGTAAAGATGCTTCGTATTTCCTCCGATAATGCCGGATTCATGTATCTCGCGAACGACCCAATGATCCATATCTCCAAAACTGAACGGCACTACGTGCTCTTGGGAACTGACAATTGACAATTGACAATTGACAATTCCCAAGAGAAAGAGGAATTTTGCTTTCTGTTTCATTTCAAATTCTGTTTTTTCTAAAATCCCTAAGTCGGCAAAGCCGGCAGAGCCGACAATTGTCAATTATAAAGAATATCCCCACTCCTTGAGAGCCATTCCCCAATTTTCTTCCACAAGCCGTACCGTGCGGTCGTCATACTTGTATTGGTTCTTCTTATAGCCCTTCTTTTTCCCGAGGTATTTCTCGATTTCAGCTTTAGACTCTTCAAAACCGGGGAGGTTTAATTTCTTGTATATATCCTCTGTCATGGCGAAAGCATCCTGTTCGAAATCCTCAAACTTCACCTCTACCAGGTTTCCTTCGGGTATCAGATGCTTTTGTTCTTCATATTTATAGAACAAACGGCGGTATACTTCGATAAAATTGCTTTCGATCTGCTCGTTGGAGATGTCCTGCAAGCGGAGCGGCTGGATCGTATTGGTAAAGAAGCTGCGCGTGCTCTCGAACACCGTATACGGATTTCGTTTCAGATAGATAAATTTAGCATTCGGGAACATTTCCACCAAGGTCTTCACACGTCCCGTATGAGGCGGATTCTTGCTCAAGAACTGACTTCCTTTCGTATTCCAGAGGGAAATCTTGATCAGTTTGAGGAACGTTTCCTTAAACACTTCCCGCTCATGTTCGCTGATATTGTCGAAAAGCAGATAACGGTCGCAATATTCGAGCATATGCTTCGGGAAGAACCAGAAATTATAATACGTGTAAGGCATCATATTTGCCAAGGCAAATTCCTCTTCCTGGGGAAGATCCACCTTCAACTCCATATTATCGGTCGGACGCTTGTCAGGCATCAAGAACGCCATGTTCTTCTTGAAGAAAGGCTGTCCCCAAAGCATCAGGTTCGGAAATACGGTCTGATAGGTCGTATTGTAGCCGAAATGCTTGTCACACGAGAAGACATTGTGCATGAATGTCGTCCCGCTACGCCAATGTCCGAGAATGAACACCGGGTCCATCTCCAACGGCTTGTCCGCAATCTTACGGTAACGCGCATCTTCGAAGGGTTGCAACAGGCTGAGCAGACGGCAAACGGATTTAGTCAGGAAATATTTATTACGAAATCCTTTGTCGATCGTTTTATTGGCTGTCACAGCCTTGAACGTTTTCCAGTCAGCACCCACTAAAGTATTGATCGGTAGTTTGTCAAATTCCAGTAATCCCATACCTTATTTATTTTCTGTTATACACTTGACGGAAACCCCTTGCCGTTCGAGCTCTTTACAAACGGAACGGATAGCTTCGTAGTGCTCGGGGCCGATACCCAATTCCGGAAGATTCAGTACAGCCAACGCGTCTTCCGTCACCATGTCGCGAGCATCTACCCGGTCGATAATCATACCGACAGCCGATGTATTGTTCGTGATCGGGTCGATCAGGATAAAAGCGCCTGTCTGTTTGTTCTTCTGATACGGATCGAAGAACAGTTCCTTTCCGGTCGTGAAGACAACACGGGCGATCTCGTTCAGCTTCATCGGCAAATCGTCAGTCGTCAGTTTTCCATTGTCAACCGACAACTGTTCCATCGTATTGACATTCACTTTATAACGGATGCTGTCCACACGGGCGCGTGTCAGATTGGTCGTATGCTTGATATAGAACTGCTTGCTTGCATCCATCGGTTCTTCGTCCATCCACACCAGCATGGCTTCGAAGTTACGGTCCGCAATCGGCAGGTTATCCGGATGGACGAGCATCTCACCGCGTGAAACATCGATCTCGTCTTCCAGCGTGATGGTGACGCACTGGGGAGGGAATGCATAATCCAGCTCTCCGTCGTATGTCACGATACTTTTCACTTTGGATGTTTTCCCGGAAGGCAAAGCCATCACCGTATCGCCTTTGCGAACGATGCCGCTGGCCACTTTCCCGCAGAAGCCGCGGAAGTCCAGATTCGGACGCAATACATATTGCACCGGATAGCGGAAATCCTCGAAGTTGCGGTCCTGGTCGATCGGAACCGTTTCGAGGAAGTCCAACAACGACGGCCCTTCGTACCAAGGCGTACGGTCGCTCTTCTCCACCACATTGTCGCCATCCAGAGCGGACAGCGGGATGCAGGTGATATCCGGGATATTCAACGGAGCGACAAACTCCTTATAATCGGAAACGATCTTGTCGAAAATATTCTTGTCGAAATCAACCAGGTCCATCTTGTTGACCGCCAGCACCACATGCTTGATGCCTAAAAGCGAAACCAGATAGGTATGGCGGCGCGTCTGCGTAATCACTCCCGTGCGGGCATCCACCAGGATGATGGCAAGGTTGGCAGTCGAACCGCCGGTGATCATATTGCGGGTGTACTGTTCGTGTCCCGGAGTGTCGGCAATGATGAACTTACGGTTATTCGTACTGAAATAGCGGTAGGCCACATCGATGGTGATCCCTTGTTCGCGTTCGGCTTTCAGGCCGTCCAGCAACAGAGCGTAGTCGATATGGTCGCCGGCATTCCCCATGCGCTTGCTGTCGCGTTCGAGGGCATCCAGCTGGTCTTCGTATAACTTTTTGCTGTCAAACAACAAACGACCGATCAGCGTCGATTTGCCATCATCCACCGATCCGGCAGTCAGAAAGCGAAGCAAATCCTTTTGTTCATCTCTGTCGAGGTATTCTTTTATATTTAATGTTGCCATATATTTTAAGTTGAAAGGTGAAAGATGAAAGATGAAAGGTGAAAGTTGAAAATAGTGACGCGAAGCCACTTTCAACTTTCAACTCTCCACTTTCAACTAATTAAAAATATCCTTCTCTCTTTTTCTGTTCCATGCTTGCATCCTGGTCGAAGTCGATCACGCGTGTCGTGCGTTCGCTCTTGGTCGTCGTCATCATCTCTTCGACGATCTTTTCAATCGTGTCGGCATTGCTTTCCACGGCCCCGGTCAACGGCCAGCAGCCTAAGGTACGGAAGCGTACCATGCGCATCTTGATTTGATCGCGGTACTGCTCCGGCAGACGGTCGTCGTCCGCCATGATCAGGTTGCCGTCGATCTCTACGCACGGGCGTTCCTTGGCAAAGTACAACGGTACGATCGGAATATTCTCCAGACGGATATATTGCCAGATATCCAGCTCCGTCCAGTTGGACAGCGGGAACACACGGATGCTCTCCCCTTTATGGACACGGGCGTTGTAGATGTCCCACAACTCCGGACGCTGGTTCTTCGGGTCCCACTGGTGGAACTTATCGCGGAACGAATAGATACGTTCTTTCGCCCGGCTCTTCTCTTCATCGCGACGAGCGCCTCCGAAAGCGGCATCGAACTTATATTTATCGAGCGCATGCAACAACGCCTGCGTCTTCATCAGGTCCGTATGCACCTTGCTTCCGTGCGTGAAAGGCCCTACACCGGCATTGAATGCCTCCATATTGGATTCCACGATCAGGTTCCATCCGAATTTCTTCGCATAGTCGTCGCGGAACTGAATCATCTCCTTAAACTTCCATTTGGAATCGATGTGCATCAAAGGGAAAGGAACTTTTCCCGGAGAAAAAGCCTTTTCTGCCAGGCGAACCATGACGGAAGAGTCTTTTCCGATAGAATAAAGCATCACAGGATTCTCAAACTCGGCAGCTACCTCCCGGATGATATGGATAGACTCTGCTTCCAACTCCTGTAAATGGCTTAATTTATAATCTGACATTGTATGTTATTTAATGTTGTTATTATTCTTACCTGTCTATTCTAATATAGTTCCATGCCCATGAAACTATATTTGCATGCTGCAGGAACAAAAATTTCATGCCGGGGAAACTATTGTTTCCCGCCAAGGGAAACCTTCGGCAATATCAGTTCGAGCAAACGGGTTACGGATTCCTCCAGGCTCAACACGGAAGTGTCTAACGTCAGGTCAGGATGTTCGGGTGCTTCGAAAGGAGCGGAAACGCCCGTGAAATCCTTGATCTCGCCCCGGCGTGCCTTCGCATACAACCCTTTGACATCGCGCCGCTCGCACTCTTCGATCGGAGTGCTGACATATATTTCCAGGAAGTTCTCCTTCCCGACAATAGATGCCGCCATTTCCCTCAAATCGTTATTCGGGCTGATAAAAGCCGCTATCGTGATAACTCCCGTATCGATAAAAAGTTTGCTTACTTCGGCGATACGGCGGATATTCTCTACCCGGTCTTCAGCCGAAAAGCCGAGATTGTTGTTGATCCCGCTGCGGATATTGTCGCCGTCCAGGATGCGGCACAGCAAACCGCACTTGTGCAACTCGCGCTCAAGCGCTATCGCCACCGTGCTCTTCCCGGAACCGCTCAACCCGGTAAACCACACCATCACACTGCGCTGCTTCAACAAACGCTCCTTATCCTCCCTTGTCATCATCCTATCGAAAATAGGATAGATGTTAGTTGAAAGTTGAGAGTTGAGAGTTGAAAGTTTCTCTTCGATATTATTATTATTTACTTGTTCCATTCATATTTTGTTTACTTGTTTTCACAATACTGACCGTCAGTTTAATCAATTCACGGCAGTCTTCTATAATCGATTCGTATTCTTTTTCAGATAAATAATCCGTTTCTTTCAATAACATAATCCAATATTCCGTTTCATTTGCTTCCTTCAAAGCAATATTCACTTTGCTTATAAAATCGGCTTTGGACTGCGCATGCTCAGCTTCTTTCAAAAGGGCACCAATGGCAGTTCCACTACGCAACATCTGTTTTGACAGAACAAATTCTTTTCTTTCATATAATATCTTATATAGTCTAACGATACGGATCGCAAAACCAAAGGACTTTTCTGCCGTCAAACTCTTCCCCATCACTTTCAACTTTCACCTTTCAACTTTCACCTGTTTAGAATTTCCAGATCATCGGTATCACGAACACCGAGATCAAAAAAGTGATCAGGTTAAGGGGTAAACCGATTTTCACGAAGTCCGTGAACTTATAACTACCGATACCTTGCACGATCAGATTGGTCTGATAACCGATCGGCGTACTGAAACTGGCTGATGCCGCCATACAGATCACCACGAAGAACGGCGTCGGGTCCACACCGAGCTGCGTAGCGACCGACAAGGCGATCGGGAAACTGAGCGCCGCAGCCGCATTGTTCGTAATCAGTTCCGTAAAGATATTGGTGATGATAAAGACTATCGCCAGTAAAGCATACGGTCCCATACTGCTGGACATACCGATAATATGGCGGGCTATCAAAGCGGCGAAACCGGAATTCTCCATCGCCTTGCTGATAGCAAAGGCACAGGCAATCGTAATCAGAATATCCCAGGATATATATTTGGTATACTTTTTCGGAGGGAAAATCTTGGTCCACGCCATGATGATGGTCGTAATGCAGACAAAGAAAAACATATCCAGCCGTATTTCAGGGAACGCCTCTTTCACCACAGGCAACTCCCCTATCGTGGCGCCTACGATCATAAAGATCAGCAAGCCCAATGCCAGCCAGCGTTTCTTGCGGGAAACAGGTTCCGTACCGTCCTTGCCGTTGGCAAGCAAAAGGAAGACGCTGGATTCGCCCCATGTCGGCACGAACGTATCGTCCGCCCAAAGAACCAGCGTATCGCCCTCGTGCAACGTCACCTTATCGAGATCGCGGGTAAACCGCTGTCCCCCGCTCTTCACCTCTTTCACGATCGCACCGTAATGACGGGTAAAATTGAACTCGCCCAATGTCTTGTTGATACCCGGAAAACGGGAGCCTAACACCGCTTCCACCCGGTGCAGGTTACCGGGGTTGCCGTCTTCCTCCTCTTCCTCGTAGCGATCGGTGCGGGAATCGGGCAGCAGCTTGTTGGAGAACACGAAGAGGTAAATGATGCCGGCCAGCGCGATAAAGATCCCCACCCTTCCCAGCTCGAACATCGTAAACCCTTCATATCCGGCATCGAGGATCATGCCATGTACGACCAGGTTGGTCGATGTCCCGGTCAGGGTACAGATGCCGCCTAAAATGGTCACATACGAAAGAGGAATCAGGAATTTCGTCGCCGGCAGCTTGACCGACTCCGCCCAACGCTTGATGATAGGAGCGAAAATAACGACAACAGGCGTGTTGTTGAGAAAAGCGGATACAAAAGCGACAGGCGGAAGCATACGCAACTGCGCCTTGAAAACGGTTGTCTTCCCCTCCGGCAACAACTTCTTTATAAGTTGTCCCAATGCTCCGCTCTGGCGAATACCCTCGCTTACCAGAAAAAGCATTCCGACGGTTATCATCCCTTTATTGCTAAAACCTTCGAGCATTTCTTTCGGCGTCAATATTCCAACACAGAGGAACAGCACCACAACCGTGAGTAACACCATTCCGGGCCTCAGCCCATCCCATATCAACGCCCCGATCATGCCGACCAATGCCAGCAATACAAATATTATTTCAAAGTTCATCCTTTCAATTGACAATTGACAATTGACAATCGACAATTAAGAACAGAGACCATTAATTATCAATTGTCAATTATCTGTTAGGGTTGCAAATGTAATAAGAATATTAAATCTAATCTTACTACGATAACCAATTTTAGGGATAATCTTGCTTACAGACCAAAAGTTTCAGCAAACGGAACAAACCGCCCGTCAGAGCGGTTTGACGATGAACCACGGATTATGAAGGTCTTCCTTATTGTACTTTAAAGGTGTTTTGCCATCGATATGATAAACTTCGCATCCGGCCGCCCGTGCAATCGCATGTCCGGCGGCGGTATCCCACTCCATCGTCGGTGCGAAACGGGGATAAACATCGGCCGTTCCTTCCGCCACCAGGCAGATCTTCAAGCTGCTGCCGCTACTGATCAGGGTGACCGGCTGTCCCTGCTTGCGCAGGTTCTCGATAAAGGCCGTCGTTTCTTCCGTCGGGTGCGAACGCGAGGCGACCACCACGACTCCCTGGTGTCCCATCGGCATAGGCAGGCGTATGGCTTTCGTTTTTATCTCGTCCATCGAAGGCTGATATCCGTAGTCTATCTCCGCCAGCTTGAACGCTCCCAACGAGTCAGCCGCGAAATACAGCTCTTTCCGCACGGGCACGTAGATCACGCCCAATACCGGAACCCCTTCCTTCACAAGGGCGATATTAACCGTAAATTCGCCGTTTTTCTTGATAAACTCCTTCGTCCCGTCCAACGGGTCGACAATCCAGAGCATGTCCCAGCCTGAACGTTCGGCAAAAGGCTTCTCTTTTCCTTCTTCGCTCAACACGGGGAAAGGCGTCACGGACAGGGCCATCGAGATAATCGCATGGGCCTTCTTGTCGGCTTTTGTCAACGGGGAGTTATCGGCTTTACGTTCGATGCCGAAATCGGATTCCGGATCGGTATAAATATCCATGATCGCTTTGCCTGCATCGAGGGCGGCGCGAATAGCTATATACAGGTAATTTGCATAATTATTCATCATCACTTACTCTTTTAGTTGTGTTAATATACAAATATAGTCAATTTCCTCGAATAATCCGAATTTTAAGTCCTCATTTTCACTCGATGTCCAAAACATATATGTTTTGAATTCAAATCACCGGTGTTTCGTTTTCAAATCACCGATGTTTTGAAATCGAACCGGTTGTTTTCGACGATGGATCGGCCGACGGCATAGCCTTCGTCATACAAGGCGGACAGCTTCTTGCGGTCGTTGGTGGTGCGGCCGACTTCCATTTTCTTTTGCGGACGGATGACGATCGCGTCTCCTTTCGCTTCCAGCTCGTCGATATAATCCAGCACTTCGTTATAGTTGCGGTAGCGCAGCTTCAACTGCTTGCGGATAGCGGGATACCGGCGGTAGATGAAGCCGGGCAGCCAGAAGTCCTTCTCTTCCTTACGGTAGCCTTTGTTGCGGGTCAGAATAATCACGTTCTTGCGGAAACCGTCGTCGATGGCGTGCCGGATCGGGATGGCATCGCAGACACCGCCGTCGACCATCGGGACACCGTCGACATACGCCACCGGACAAAGCACCGGAAGCGTGCAGGAGGCACAACAGATATCGACCAGGCGGTCTGCATCCTGCTTCTCCTCGAAATATTCGGCTTTACCCGTCAGGCAATTGCTGGTGACCATGACGAAGCGGTTCGGCGACTTGAAATACGTCTCGTAGTCGAGCGGATAATATTTTTCCGGATAAATATAAAAAAGGTATTTCATGTCGATATATCCCCGCCCCCGGAGGAAATGCCTGAAACCGATATAATCATATTTTTCCAGCAGGTCGATATTGCTGAAACGGGAACGCCCGCGCTGCCGGGAGGCATACGAAATACCGTTGCTCGCCCCGGCGGACACACCGATCGTATAAGGGAACCAAATGTCATGGTCCATAAAGCAGTCCAGCACTCCGACGGTGAAGATGGCACGCATCCCTCCTCCTTCAAGCACCAGACCTGTGCGACTATCTATATCCATATCTGTTTACCATAAAAATAATAGCCATTGCCTGGCTCACACCGGACAATGGCTACAAAAATATAATAAATCAGCGATATAAACATCGTCTTTTTACAGAATAACTTCGTTCACCAAAGGACGGTGGCAGCGGAAGTCTTCGATATTCTGAAGGGTGGTCTCTGCAATGTTATGCAGGGCCTCTTTCGTGAAAAAAGCCTGATGCGAAGTAACGATCACATTATTAAAAGAAAGCAGACGGGCCAATACATCATCGTCGATAATTTTATCAGACTTGTCTTCATAGAAGTATTCGCCCTCCTCCTCGTACACGTCCAGACCGGCCGCCGCGATCTTCTTTTCCTTCAGGCCTTCGATCAGGTCGTTGGTGTTGATCAGTTGGCCCCGGCCTGTATTGATGATCATTACGCCTTCCTTCATCTTGTCGATGGAGTCTTTGTCGATCATATATTTTGTCTGGTCGGTCAGCGGACAATGCAAGGAGATGATGTCCGACTCGCGATACAGTTCGTCTAACGAAACATAAGAAATACCTTCTTCTCCGGCAAACTTCATGTCCGGGTAAAGGTCATAAGCCAGAATGCGCATTCCGAACCCTTTCAACAGGCGGATCAGGATCCTGGCGATCTTTCCCGTGCCGATAATACCGATCGTCTTGCCGTGCATATCGAACCCCATCAGGCCGTTCAGCGAGAAATTACCGTCTCGCGTACGCCAGTAGGCACGGTGTATCTTACGGTTCAGCGACAGCATCAGGGCAAGCGAATATTCGGCTACGGCGTAAGGCGAATAGGCCGGTACGCGAACGACCGGCAGCTTTCCTTTGGCCGCTTTCAGATCCACATTATTAAAACCGGCACAACGAAGGGCCAGCAGTTTGACACCATTGTCCACCATCGCATCGATCACAGCGGCATCGGCGGTGTCGTTGACAAAGATACAGACCACGTCCGTATCTTGCGTCAGGACTACATTGTTCGGATTCAAATGTCCTTTATAGTAGCGAATGTCGTAATTGTACTTTTCATTTACTTTGTCGAATGAAGCTATATCGTACGGTTTAGCTCCAAAGAATGCAATTTTGTATGCCATATTATTTATTTTTATATCTAACAATCAAAACGGCCTAAATGTTGAAAGGAAAAGGTGGGTAGTAGAAAAGGAAAGATCCGGCTAAAGAGTGCTTAACCTGACCTCTACCCATATATAGTTTTTATAATGAAGTATATCGTTCAGCCTTCCTTTGAAGACTGTCCTTTTTTATTCGCAGCTGCATTACGCTTATTATCCCGATGAATAAAAAAGCCACCTATAATAACTGTCGATAATAAGCACATCCCCATAAACCACATCATATTCATAATATTCATACAGTCTCTCCTTTCTGTTTTGTGTTTGTGTTATCTAATAAAACAAAGATAGCCATTCTTTCCATCCGTCCAAGCGTAACAATCTAAAATTTACGGGAATTCGATTTCCACCGTCGTTCCCTTCCCGACCTCGGACGTAATCGTGATTTCCGCCCCGTAGCTTCTTAGGATACGCATGGAAAGACTGAGTCCGATACCATGCCCGGCGAACTCCCGTGTGTTGGAGGCACGATAGAAAGGCTGGTACACACGGGCGATCTCCTCCTCCGGAATACCGATTCCCATGTCCGTAATGGTCAGGACAGAACCTTTCAGCTGCATCTCGACAGGCGCTTCTCCCGAATATTTACATGCATTATTCAAGATGTTGCCGATAGCGATCTTCAGCAGATGCGGATTCGCCTCGATAGCGAAAGCGAAATGGTCGGTTGTAAAACGAACGCGGTTACCCACGAACTGCATCAGGAAGTCGGCCAGCAAAACCGTCTCACGTGCATTCTTCAGGATCTCCTTATCCCCATGAGAAAGGAAAAGCAGGTTCTTCATCAATAGGATGATGCGTTTCGTTTCGGAAGCGATACGCCCCAATGCTGCCTGGTATTCGGCCGACGTACGTTCCTTCAGCAAGCTGATCTCGCATTCTCCCTGGATGGCCGTAAGCGGATTATTCAGTTCATGAGATGCATTGCTGATAAAAGACTTCTCACTCTGGTAAGCCGCATCGATACGGTCGACCATGCGGGTCGCATACAAACGGCCGACGAAATAGACCAGGACGGCACTGATCACCAGCATCCCCAGCAACAGCCAGCCGATCCGGTGCTGGATATCCCCGCCGTACTGGTTGCTCGACACAACCAGTACGATAAAATTGCCCTCATTATCCGGATAGTAGACAGCCGCTCCTAATTCTTTCCCTTCATGGAAACGAACCACATTGCCTGCATACAGGGAAGCGATCTTCTCATCGGTCAGGTAACGGGACAAGACGCTATGCGCCTCTGCGATGCTGTCGGCGTTCAGCAAGATTTCCGCTGCAACAGGCAACGTCTCCTCATAATGCTGCTGGATACGGGCATAATCTTCCTCGTCCAACTCATCCTTCTCCCAATGCTTCTGTGCCGTCGCGTATGCCTTCTCCGTCAGATAGGAATAGTAGAGGCGGCTGATATAGTCGGTCGCCACAAAATAGAAAACGACTGTCACCATCGAAATAATACCGATCGTGATAGCCGTATAAAAAAGCGCAATCTTATTCCCGGTCTTCATGCTTCCATCATATAGCCCACTCCCACTACGGTGCGGATCAGTTTGCGGTCAAAATCCTTGTCGATCTTGCTACGCAGGTAATTGACATAGACATCCACCACATTCGTATTCGTATCGAAGTTCTTGTCCCAGACATTTTTCAGCAAGGTCAGCCGGCTCTGTGCCGTCCCCTGGTTCCGGATCAGATATTCGAGCAGGCGGTATTCCTTTACGGTCAGGTCGATCACCACTTTGCCACGGATCGCCCGGTGGCTGGACGGATCGAGTGTCAGGTCTCCACAACTCAGAAGCGGTACGGCAGGTTCCACCCCCGTACGCCGTAAAAGGGCTTTGATACGGGCTTCCAGTTCCTGGAAACTGAAAGGTTTCACCAGATAGTCGTCGGCACCGGCATCCAGTCCGTTCACGATATCGTCCGTCGTCCCTAAGGCGGTCAGCATGATAACGGGCGACTGGTAGCCATACGTCTGGCGATACTGTTTACAGAGTTGTAGGCCGTTCATCTTCGGCATGATGATGTCGAGTATCAACAATTGGAAATCCTCCTGCTGAACCAACTCCCAGCCGGCTTGCCCGTCATTGGCCACGCAGACTTCATGACCAAACTCCTGCAAGCCCCGCTCGATGAAAGAGGCGATGTTTATTTCATCTTCTACTAATAATATCTTTGCCATTACATGTTTTTGTGTATCGGACTACAAATATAGGATAAAAATCATCAGATCATTTGTTCTTTCCGATCCTGTAAGGCGGCCTCACCCGAAGATGATCCACTTCCAAAAAAGGAATCTTGGGATAGAGAAGGTCGAGGAGGCTAAGATCTATCTTGCCCGGAACGACCTCGATACGGACACGGGCAAGACCTTTCTTCTTAAAATCCAGAAGTTCGGCCGCACCGGCAGAGACATCGATGATACGTCCTTTGCGGAAAGGACCGCGATCGGTGACACAGACGATCACCCGCTTCATATTGGACAGGTTGGTGACACGCAGGAAAGTGCCGAAAGGATATGTGCGGTGGGCAGCAACCAGCTCATCCGCATCATGGACCCGCCCGCTGGCGGCCTTACGGCCGTGGAAACGGTTGTGGTAATAAGAAGCAAGCCCTTCCTCCTGGCCCCACACATCCCCCGTGCCCGCGAAAGCGACCAACAGAAGGATGATATGTACCAGGCGGAAGGGCATACACGTTATCGTTTTACTTTACAATAACGCAAGGCTCTTGATTTTATTGTAGCAGTTCGATTTTATTGTAACAACTCGCCCTTATATTCTCCGGTGAGCGTGTTCAGGAACGCCACGAGGCTCTTGGTATCCGCGTCCGAGATGTTCTTACCGATCTGGAACTGGTGCATGATGCGGATGGCATCTTCGACCGTCGCGATCGAACCGTCGTGCATATACGGCGGGGTAAGCATCACGTTACGCAGAGTCGGCGTCTTGAAACGATGGCGGTCCTGTTCGTTCTTCGTGACGGAATAACGTCCGTTGTCACCATCCGTCAGCCCCGTGCCGCGATAATCGAAATAATTATCCTTGATACCCATGTATTCGAAGGACTGTCCACCCAGGTTCACCCCCGTATGGCAAGTAGCGCATTTATTCTCCTTAAACAATTCGTAGCCTGAGACCTCCTCGGCAGTCAGAGCCGCCTTGTCACCCATCAGATACTTGTCGAAGCGGCTCGGCGTGAGCAACGTCTTTTCAAACTCGGCGATAGCATCGGTGATCGTAGACTGGTTGAAACCTTCCGGATACACTTCGAGGAAACGTTTGCTCAACTCCTTGTCTTCCGCCAGCTTGGCCGATATCTCGTCAAACGAGTGGCTGCCCATTTCAACCGGGTTCAAAGGAGGCCCGGCAGCCTGTTCCTTCAGGTCGGCAGCACGTCCGTCCCAAAACTGCAGGATATTCAAAGCCGAGTTATACACAGTCGGAGCATTCACGCCGCCGAACTGTCCGTCTATCCCCTCGGAATATTGTTTGCGGTCCACACCGGCAGTAGCCAACCCGTGGCAGGTAGCACACGAGATCGTGTTATCGCCGGAAAGACGGGTGTCATGATAAAGATCGAACCCCAACGCTACCTTGGCCGAATCGGTCGGGATGGAAGCCATCAACGGTTGCACAGGCTCATTGACAAATTCTTCGGCGACGGTAGGTGTCGAATAGTTCTTCTTACGGACATCCTTCGCCCAGGAAAGCAAGACCGCCTTTTCGTCGCTATCGAGGTTTGTCCCCCAGTGCATCGGCATGTGCGAATACTTGGCGGGAGGCATGGAACCTGAGAGAGCGGCATCTTCCACTTTGGCCAGGTCGGCTTCGGAAACGAGTTTGCCATTGTCGAGCGCCTCCAGCATCGCCGTCAGATCCAGATAACGCGTACCTTCCCGCATATCCGCCTTGACAGTCGGACCGATCAGAGGAAGATTACCGTAGAAAGGAGTCGCCGCCGTAGCCGAGTGACACTGCATGCATCCGTTCTCACGAAGGATGGAAGCAACCTGTTTTGCCTGATTGTCCGCATACTTCTTGTATTCGGAGGAACCACACGAAGGCAGAACCAGAGCCAATGAAAGCAGCCCTAAAGGTAATGCCGTCCTCTTACAAAGAATAGTGTTAAGCATAATTATTGGTTTATTTAGATTTGTTAAATGCAAAGGTATGCAGAATTATCAAGAGGCATGTAGAAAGCTCATCAGTTTTATCTATGGCATGATAAATAAAAACTATAGTCCCTTGTTATTCTCCAGCACCTCTCTGAGACCGTCGAGCATTTTGCCCGAAAGTTTCAGGCGGGCAAGGTTTCTCTTGTAATCGTCGGGATGATGCAGGTCGGAGCCGGCATAATCGTAGAAGCCTTCCTTCATCAGGTATGCGGCATATTTGGCAGGACGGGCGCCATACACGCCGGCAAGTGAGAACAGGTTCAGCTGGAACTTGTACCCCTTGTCCTTCAGCCGGAAAAAATCCTCCTTCGTCATATACATATACCGTTCCGGGTGAGCCAAGACAGGCGTGTAGCCCTCCAAGCTCAGTTCGTAAAGCAAGTTCAGATAGTCGGGAGGAGGCGAGAGATAGGAAGTCTCGACCAGGACTTGCCTGTCCTCATACGTCAAGAGGCCGTCCGCCATCTGCAAACGGAAACCGGCGTCCAGCATATACTCCGCCGCCAGCCTCAACTCGATCCCTTCCGGGGCAAACTGTTTCATACAAGCAAAACGATCCTGCAAGTAACTGCGCCGGTTGTCAGGCAGGTCCGCCATTACATGAGGAGTCAGGAAAACACGTTCCACACCAGCCTCCTGCATCGCATTCAGAGCCGCCTGCATATCATCGGCGCTCTGCACACCGTCGTCCACACCGGGCAGCAGATGTGAATGCACATCTGCCGTCCCCCTCAACAAATCGGTGTGAACCGCGTTCTTCTTTGGAAAAAGTAGGGAAAACATCTTTTCTATTTATTTTTTATGTTGTCCGTAACCATACCCATAGCCGTAGGAATAACCGTAGCCATACCCGTAACGGTAGCCGTACGCGCCATGCTTGTAAACCGTCCCGTTCAGGATCAGGCTCATGTTACGCAGCTTGCCTTCCTGGTAGAGTTTCTCCACTTCGGGAAGGGCACGGCGGTCCATTCTGCCCGCACGGACGACATAGATCGTCAGGTCGGCCACCCGGTTGACGATCACTGCATCGGCAACCACACCGGCCGGTACGTTGTCCAGGATGATATAATCATACCGCTTACGCAGCTCGGCGATCAAAGTCTCCAACCTGTCCCCCAGCAAGAGTTCAGCCGGGTTAGGCGGAACAGGACCGGCATGGATGATATCCAGCTTGTCGCACAACTCGTTCTGCCGGATGATCTCATCGACATTGTCGATACGACCGGACAGATAATTGGTGACACCCTTGTCCGATACATGGACATGCGAACTGAGCGTTCCCTTGCGGATATCGAGGTCGACCAAAACGACCTTCTTGTGCGTAAGGGCGAAACTCATCGCCAGGTTCATGGAGACGAACGTCTTGCCGGCTCCCGGATTGAACGAGGTGAACATCACCACCTGCATCTTCTTATCCTTCACCCGCATGAAGTCCATATTGGTACGCACGATACGGAACGCCTCCGAAACCGAGTCGCGGCCGTTCTCATGCACCACCACCTCGCTCTTGTCCTTCTTGTCGCGCATCGGGATCTCGCCCAGGAACGGCACGGAGAGTACCCCCTCCACATCCTTCCGCGAGCGCACCTTCGTGTCGCTGACCGCCAACAGCCACAAGACACCTGCCGGTATCGCACATCCCAGCACGATGGAAGCCAACAGGATCATCATCGACTTCGGAGCCACCGGAGCATTGCTTCCCGCCGCCGGGTCGATGATACGTGCGTTGCTTTCCGTCATCCGCTGCGTCAACTCGTTCTCCTCGCGCTTGTTCAACAGGTAGAGATACAGTTCCTCTTTGATCTTCTGGCGGCGTTCCACCGAAAGGACCTCCTTCTGCTGGGTCGGCACGGCCGAGATGCGGCGGCTCGTCTGTTCCTCCTGCGCCCGGATATTCTTGATCTTGATGTTCAGGCCGACGATCAGGTTATCCACCGAACGGATGATGGTCTGCTTCATCGCGATCAGCGAATTGTTCAAGTCCTGCACCACCGGGTTCTTGCTACTGCTGTTGCTGATCAGCTTGTCGCGTTTCAGCAACATCTCGTTGAACTCCCCGATCTGCGACTCGATGTTCACATCCGATATGCCCGTGTTCGCCGGGATCAGGTCCGAACTCTTGCCGGGGTCCGTCAGGTAGTTCTTGATGTATTTCGCCAGGCTCAACTGGTTCTCCAGACTCAATCCCTCCTGGCGATATTGGCTGGAGGTCTGCAGGTACATGCCCGTCTCGGACGAGATATCCGTCAGCTGGTGTTCCCGCTTGTACGACTCGATATCCGAATCCACATCCCCCAATTCCTTCTCGATCACGATCAGACGGTCGTTGATGAAGTTGGAAGTGTTCATCACGATCTGGTTCTTGTCGTTGATCGCGTCTGTGTTGTAGACGGAGATCAGCGTGTTGATCACATCCTCCGCACGCGGGATGGAGACATCCTGAAGCGTCAGGTTGATGATCGTCGATGCCTTGTTCGCCAAAGTAGCCTGCAAGCCTCCCTGGAAGCGAAGCGCCACATCCTGCAACGGCGATTTCGTCACCTGCACGACCGTATTGAAATACTTGTCGCCGTAATAAAGCGACGGAACCACCACCACCCGGCCGACAGGCGTCGTGACCGTGTCGTTCAGCGCCACCTTCACCGGCTTGCCGTCCGCCACCTCCTGCCCGCCGAGGGTGAATCCGGACAATATCACCTCCTTTCCGGAGACAGGAACCGCCTTCAACGAAAAAGCCTGTGCCTCTTCCGCATCCGGGAAAGAGAGCTGTACGGGCGACTGAGTGTACAGTTCCACCGTCCGCAGCCCGTCTTTTACCGTGTAGCTCACATCCAGATGCAGGTTGCGCGCCACTTCGGTCATCAACCGCCTGGACTTGAATACCAGCACCTCGTTATCCACATTCCGCTTCGTACCGAAAAGCCCCAGATCCTCGAAAGCGGCCGACTCGCTCATCGCACCGCCCTTCGCATCGTCTTTGATCAGTACCGAAGCCGTCCGGGTATATACCTTGGGCGCCCACTTCAGATAGAGGAACGCCGTCCCGGCACATACCACGACGGACAGAACAAACCAATACCAGTTAGCCAACACCGTTTGCAGGATGTCCCCCAGGTTCAATTCGTTCTCTTCCATGCGGATGTTCGTTTCTTGTTCTGTGTTCATAGGTTCTCTTTTTTTACTTTGTTAATGTCACAATCAGAGACGCGATGGAAACCAAAGCGGAAATCGCGCCAAACCAGACACCCAACGATTTGTTCTGGTTGATATCCGTCTGCTCGGCCTTCGCCTTGTTCGGTTCGACATACACGATATCGTTCTGCTGCAAATAATAGCAAGGAGAATTGAAGATATCGGACGAACGGAGATCATGCATCAGGATCGTCCGCTTCCCGTCCTTCTCGCGGATCACAGCCACCCGGTCGCGTCGTCCGTAGATCGTCAGGTCGCCCGCCATACTCAAGGCTTCCAACAGGGTGATACGGTCGCCGGAGATATTGAACGATCCCGGACGGTTCACTTCACCCATCACCGACACCTTGTAGTTCAGGAACTGTACCGTCACGATCGGGTCTTTGATCAAGTCTCCCTCTATCAGGCGTTGCTTGATCATTTCCGTCAACTGCATACGCGTCAGTCCCGCCACATGCAACTTGCCGAGGATCGGGAAATCGATATCCCCATTACCGTCCACCAGATAGCCTAACACACGCTGGCTTCCAGAATTGGTCGAACCACTTCCCAACTGGTACGATACCATCGGCATATTGAACGGCAACGCCAGTTCCGGGTTCTTGCTGTTCACCATGATCGCCAGCAAATCGTCGTTATGGACATACACCTCGTACTTCTGCTCGATATCCTGCTGCTTCAGCGGGACGACATCCTGCAAGTAAACCACTTTCTTCGAAGATGCGCAGGAGGTACAAAGTACCACCACGCACATCAACATATAATTCCAGATTTTCACTCTTCTTTCCTGATTAAAATAAGTAATTACGGTTTATTGGATAACACCGCCGGAATGTCCCGGATGGCTTGCGCCGCCTTCCTTGGTGATCGTCGTGCTTACACCGGCATAAGTTGCCACCTTCACGCTAAACGGAACGACGCGGCCCTGGTAGTTGAAGTTGACAGAGAAGGAAGAGAGGTTCTTCTTGGCCTTCATGTCGATCGTCACTTTCTGGTCGCCATCAGCCTTGGCCGTACCTAAAGAGAAAGGAATTTCTTCCACACCGGCAGTCGAACCTTTGGTAGACGTGATAGCCGCGTTCAGCTGGCTTGCCAGTTTGTCAACATCAGAACTGCTCAAAGCGGAGAACGCGCTACTCAACTGCTGTTTCAGGTCACCTTCGATCTCCCAACCGATCTTCTGCTTACCGTTCACTTCCTGCTCGGCAGCTTCCATCTTGCCCAGGTTGTCGATTGTGACGGTAGACAAGTTTTCCGTCGAGCTTCCGGCAGCGGATTCCGAATAAACCGTTCCGAAAGAGTGGTTAGAGAAACCGTCCAACGAGCAGACATAAGCGTTGCGGTCCGCATCAAAATCAGCCGTTCCTATTTCTTTCCAGTCATTGCCTTCTTCCACGAAATGCTTCACGTCGGCGAAGCTGATCGCATTGCTGGTCGTGTTCTTGATCACCACTTCCACATCCTTTCCAAACTCCAGACCGTCAGGCGTGCAGTTGATAGTCGACAGACTGGCATGATCGCCTTCCACTTTTACCCCTTTCACATACTCGGTCATCGTGATATCGGTATCTTCCGGAACTGCCCCGGCCGGGATATGCAGTTCGGCCACATGAGTACGTTCATCATATACGACCGCGTCCTTATCAGCCGATACGGTCACCGAAGCAGCCAAAGATGTCAATGTCTGCGACAAAGCCACACTGCCATGTTTCGGCGTGCCCGAAAGGATTACCGCATCGGCTGTAACTGTCACATATCCATCCTTTGCAAACGTCACAACATAGGTTCCGATCTTGTCCATCGCCAACTGGTAGGTTCCGTCGGCAGCCGTCTTGGTCGATTTACCCGACGTGCTGACCTCGACACCTTCCAGCGACTTGCCTCCTTCCGTCACCTTACCTGCGATATAGTAGACCTCCTTATCCAATGGATTATCGGTCACGATTTCAGGCGTCGGTTCGTCATCATCGCTACATCCTACAAATCCCACACTCAATGTCGCAGCCAAGCCCATAGCCAGCACTGCGCTCCAGAAATTTTTCTTTTTCATACTCATTAAAAATAAAACATTATATTATTTATTAAACAATATTCATCCTCTATCTCTCTTTTCAGCAATAAATCATAAATCATCCCTCCTCCTATCATAAGGAACACTATTGCTCTCATCCGGCCGAGTCTCGTAGTCCTGTCCGAGTTTCCGGCGGAAGTATTCAAGGCCGCTCTGTCCCGAATATTCCATCTGGTAATATTCCGGCAGGCGCACCCTCACCTTGCGCGACTTGCCCCATTGCGGCAACGGGACGGCAAAATGGAAACCGCCGTTCGCCTCGCCCCCCGTGTACATGGCATACAAGCCGACCGTCGTCCGTCCGAAATGGCGGATGCAGTCCACCCGCACCCCATAGTCGCCATAGATATACCGGTGCACGCCCAAGTTGAAATCCATATTGAAATGCCTTTCGCGGAAACGAACCTCCGCCGCCCCGCTCACCCTCTTCCAATTCGACACCTGCCACTTGCCCTCGTAGAAGGTGGACGATCCGGTCACACCGCCTTCCAAGCCGAACATCCAACGATCATCCGGCGTGACATAGCGCAGTTTCAGGTCCGCCCCCATCCGGTTGTTCGTGAAGTTGCCGACCGTCACCCGTCCGAACGCCCCTCCGGGCAATCCGAACTCCTGGCTCAAGGTCAGCACCCCGGCCCGGATATAGTCCATCTGCCCGACCATATTGTTCCAAACCGGCAGGATCACCTGCCCCGTGAAAGCCGCCCCTTTCCAAAGCCGCGCCTCCACCGCCGGAGCGATATTGATCACCGCCCCGTATATCTTGTCCAGCCACGAATTGCTCAGCGAGATCTGCGGATACAGCACCAGCTCCACCCGTCCGTCCCAGGGCATACGGACTTCGTCGGGGTTGAAGACACGCTGACGGGGCGTCAGCTCATACCGGATTCCACCCGCCACCGTCTTGAAATCGTAGCAATAGGCATACAATGAAAAATGATCGAACAACCGTGCCGACACTCCCATGTTCACCGCCTTCGAGTCATATTCCGCCATCACCTCAAGCGGCTTCAGGAACGCCGGACGGTAGCTCACCCCGCCGAACACCCCCTTGTTCTCGCTCCTGCTGCGAAACGGCACATGCCCTCCCACCGTCACGCCGATATCATGGCCGTAGAAACCGAAATGTTTCGTCCCGACCGCATAGACGGAAGAGAAATAACGATTTCCGCCCGAATCCAGGAAAGGATTCAATTCGCCGGTCGTCAGCAAGTCATTCGAACCGATCACGACCGACGGCCACCATTTCCCCTCCTTCAACGGACGCAGACGCAGGGAGACCGAACGGTCCTGGTTCCATTTGCCGGTACTCTCGACCTTCAGCAACGTGCACCGGTAGGCCACCTCCATAAACGGCAGGAACGTCAGGTTCACGAAATAGTTTCCCGAATTATATCCCCACTCCTGAGGCAGCATCTCCTGAGGCAGGTAATTGCCTCCTGCCATGAACGTACCGTCCTCCTGCATATCGGCCGAAGGGATGTTCAGCAGACCGGAAACACCCAACGAGCGTTGGGCGATTGACAAATGAGAATTGACAATCGACAATGAAATGCCGATTGTCAATAGGGTTTTCTTTATTATTTTATGTTTCATATTCTGTTTTCAAGGTTCCCCAAGGACCCGCACAATCTGTTCCACCTGCTTTGGCGTCAGCACCCGCCGCGAAGCCGTCCAGCCGTTCTCGTGCAAGAGTCCGAGCAGGACGGGATTGCCGACGATCCACTGTTTCAAGCGCCTGGAAGCCACTTCGGGCGTGACATCCGGGCTATATTGCCGTCCCAGCCTCCGGAGCGTGGTGGAACGGTTTTTCCATTTTCCTTCTTCATCATCCGACGTCCCGGTCATACCCACCTCCAGTCCATTGTCGCCGGACGGCAAGCACCGACGGACAAGCCCTTCAACTGCGTCAGGCAATCCTCCAGCACCCGTAACAAGCGTTCCCGTTTCTCCGCTTCCGCCACACCGGACAAAAGCCCGATACCTTTCCGGATGCGTCCGAGCAACACCTGTTCTTCCGAAGGCCGGGTCTGCCGCACCGCCTCACGGACGTAAGCGGCAAACGCCTCTCTCCCCAGCCGGCGAAAGAGCGAGTCCGGATCGTCCCCTTCCGGCAGCCCGATCCTCACCGCATCCATCCCTTCGCCAGCAAGTACCGGGACAATCGCATCCGCCGCCTTGCGCCCCGCCTTGTCGGCATCCAGCATCACGCGGACAGATGTCGTATATCGTTTCAACAAAGCAATGTGCCCCGTACAAAGCGCCGTCCCGCACAACGCCACCGTATGCCTGAACCCCGCCGCATGCATCGCCAGCACATCCTTATATCCTTCCACCAGAAAGACGCTCCCCTCCCGGCAGATCGCCTCCCGTGCCTCATACAACCCGTACAACAGTTCGCTCTTCCGATACAGCCCGCTCGTTTCCGAATTGACATATTTCGGTTTATCCCGATCTTCGTCCGACAACCTCCGCGCGGCAAACCCGGCCAACCGGCCCTCCTCGTCGCGCACAGGGAACACCAGCCGGTTCCGCATCGCTTTCCAGCGTTCGGGAACCAAGCAGGGCGACTGCCCCACCCCGAAATCCAACCAGGTAGGCGTCAGTTCCGAACATCCGCTACCCGCGGGCAGCAACAAAGCCAGGAAAGCTTCGTTTTCAATTGACAATTGAGAATTGACAACGGGCAATTGCTCCGCGTCGCTATTTTCTTTTTTCTCCTTGATTACCAACCGTTCCGGCAACAACCTCGCCTCCTTATTGTCTTTCCCTTCAATAGCCAACTGTCCACTGTCAATCGACAATTTGTTCGCCGCCTCGACAAAGCCGACGTTCTCGATCTTGCTGACAAAGGCGAACACATCTCCCCTCTCTCCGCAAGCATAGCAAACAAAGCTCCCCTTCTCCTCATTGACGGAAAGGGAAGGATGCCGATCCCCGTGGAACGGGCAAAGCCCCATCCATCGGCGACCGACACGGTTCAGTTTCGTATAACGCCCGATCACCTCCCTGATCGACAGGGAGGCTTTCAGTTCTTGTATCTCTTGCTTCGTCATAACCCTAAAGAGGTTTGCGTACCGGGCTGTATATAGTCCGTGATACGGGTGAACGAAGGGTTGTACCGGAAACGGGCGATCCCCGTCGAACCGTTACGGTTCTTCGCGATATAGATCTTGCCGACCCCCACCAAGCTATGCCCCGTCTTTTCGTCGCGGGTGAAGCCATAGCGTTCGGGACGGTAGATGAACGCCACGCAATCCGCCACCTGCTCGATCGTCCCCGAATCGCGCAGGTCGCTCATCACCGGCAGATACGCCTTGTCGGCACGCGCCTCGCAGGCACGATTCATCTGCGAAACCGTCAGCACCGGACAATTGCTGTCCAACGCCAGTTGCTTCAACGCCCTTACATTCCGTCCCACCATCTGTTCCTGTGTCTCCCCCTTCCGGCGGTCGCCGCCCAAAAGGTGCAGGTAGTCCACGACCACCAGGTCGCATTTTCCCAGGCGGCATTGCAGCAGCACTTTCGCCCGTATCTGCTCGACGGTAGCCCCTACCGTATAGTCGAGATAGAAAGGCAAGTCCTTCAACCGGAGGGCAGCCTCTTCCAACTGTCCCAACTCACGTCCGGTCGGCTTGTTGATGCGCAGGTGATCCGGGTTCACGTCCGTCATCCCTGCCAGCACACGGTTCAACATTTGCAGGCTCGACATCTCCAGGCTGAAGAAGCAGACCGATTTCCCGGCACGCGCCGCGTTCAGGGCCATCTGCAACGTCACCGCCGTCTTCCCGTCGCTCGGCCGTCCGGCGACGATCGTCAGCTCCGTATTGTGGAACCCTCCGGTCACATAGTCGAACTCGGCAAGCCCGCTCTTCACCTGTTCGGCCTCCAGCTCACCGCCAAAGCGACGATAATGCCAGGACACCGCCTCGGCAGCCAGTTCGCCGATCGTACGCACCGGAGCGCCCTCGGCCGTCTTCTGGCGGAACTGCATCAGAAGGCGCTCCGCCTCGTCGACCAGTTCCTCCGGGACGGACGATACCTTGCCAGCCTTGAACGCCATCGTCCCGAACAACGTGACGAGGCATCTCAGCTTATATTGTTTCTTGATTCCTTCCACATAGGCCGCCACGTTCCCGTCGTGGCGCACATTCAGCATGTAGGGCAACAGGAACGACAAACCGCCCAGCTTGGCAGCCAGTTCCTCGTCCGCTTCGCGCATTCCGCGTTCCACCAGCACCATGTCCGGCCGTACCCCCGTTGCATAAATTTTCATGATCACTTCATAGACGAATCCCAACGAAGCATCCGCAAACATTTCCTGAGTCAGCCCTGCAGACTCCGCCTGCACCGGCGCTTCCATCGAGGTCATCAACAGGCAGACCAACGCCTTTTCCATATCGCCCAAAGAGATTCCTCCGTCCGTTTCTTCACCGTTCATCATTGCAAGCCTCCTTCCCCGTCTGCGGTACAACAATCGAACTGCATGCTTCGTCCGCCCATACGGCGTTCGGCCTCTTCCAGGGCGAGGAAAGCGGATTGCTCCGGCGCATCCTTCCCTGCTTCCTTACGACGGATCCCCATGATCGAATCGTATCCGCAGACACAAACACGAATCCCGCCGTTAAGTCGCTTCAGTCCGATCAAATCCTTTTCTTGCAACCAAACAAGACTTCGGTTCAGAGTTTTCGTACACATCCCGCATCTTTTCGCCAGTTCTTCACATTGTCCGACAAACTCGCCGCGCTTACAGACATAATAACGCTTGTTCAAAAAAACCTTCCCGTCCTTGAAAAACACTTCCGAGAACAAAGCCAAGTACACCATGCCGACCGATCTTTCCCGGCCTTCGCCACGAAATAACATCTCCAACACTTTTCGCGGAATGAGGACATATGACTGTCCCAGGAATCCCACAATCCTTTCGTTGTTTAAATTCTGATCCATAATAGATGGATTTAATAATGAATAAATTTGTTATGGCTTGTCGTTTTGCAAATCGGTCCGAACGGATTAATAAACAAATATTTACGACAGCAAATAGACAGCAGGTGTCCATTTGCCCTGTCCGTTCCCTAATATATAATAACTAAAACATACTTCTTATAACTAATTATAAAAAGCGATTTTCGCATTTTTTTCAGAAGAGCGATCTTCAACTTTCAGCCATCACAAAGGTAGAGTCAAATCCATTATTAAAAAAAACTATTTTATGCAGAATTTCAATTCCTTTCACCCTTTAAAAAGAAGCCATATAATACCGCCGATCGGTTTATTTTTTATTACGTGATTTGAAATTCTTAAATTCCGCTTTCATTCCGTCCACGATCGAATCGGCCTCCGGAAGTTGCTCCTTCAACTTGTTCAAAACGGTGTTTTCCGTATTTCCCGTGTCGAAGATGCGGTCCACATGACCGGCCATCCGGGCGAACGAGCAGTCCTCGATAATGCCGGCCCTCATCATCGCCCCCATATAGACCATGAACAAGTCGGGACGGGCCACCCATACCCGGGCAAACCCCGGAGTTTCCGTCTCGTAGCCGCAATAGCGGTACAACTCGTCACTGTAAACTTTGAAAAAACGATCCGCCAAACGATTCCACGATTCGTTTTTCTCACCCCTCAACCCTTTGAACAGGAAAGCGAGTGCAAACAACTCCACCTCCCGGTCCGCCTTCAAGTTGGCGATATAATCCTGCAGAAGCGGAAAAGACAGATATTTACCCGTTATCGCCCTCACTTTTTTTTATCACATCTTAGGAAATCCTTCATGAAATTTTCCCTTTTGTTTTTTTGATCTTTCATTAATTCTAATGTTTTTCAGACCGTAGTATTATATGACATTCTTCCTTTTTTCCCTTCCTTTCAAAACATATATGTTTTGATTTTAAAACACCTATGTTTCGTTTTCAAAACACCGGTGTTTTGAAACTGAACAATCGGATGCAAATATACGAAAGATTAATCGACTCTATTCGACTCTAATCGACTCTAATCGACTTTGCGTTTTTTCCCTGCCGTATCTTTGTATAGTCAAAAGGGACATCTCCCTAATTTTCAATCTTTTAATTTTTAACTTTTAATTTTTCAATCCCTATGCCATTAATTTACACTCTCGTCAAACGCAAAGACATGAGCAAAGACGCAGCCTCAGGCGCAACTCTTTATCATGCACAGACCAGCATCACGAAAAAACTGACGCTGAACAAGATCTGTACCCGTATCGAAAACATCTGTACCGCCAGCCGCGGTGAGATCATCTTGGTGCTCGACGGCCTGATCAAAGTCATGAACGAAGCCCTTTCCGACGGCGAATCAGTTCACTTGGGCGAATTCGGCAGCTTCCGTATGGTTGCCGGCAGCAAAGGTTCGGCCACCGTCGACGGTTTCACCACCGCCCTGTTCAACCGTGCCCACATCGTCTTTTACCCCGGCACGATGCTGATCAACCTCGTCAACAACGTCTCCTTCGAACGCTACGTCCCGAAAAAGGACGCCTCCAGCGAATCGGCCGGCAGTGGCGGTGGCACGGATGATCGCCCGGGAGAACTGTAAATCAAGTGAAAGTTGAAAGGTGGAAGTAACTCCACGTTGCTATTTTTCAACTTTCAACTTTCAACTTTCACCTTTCAACTAAAAAATCACCTTTCAACTAAAAAAAATGAAGCAAAGCGAATTTTTTTCCTCCCTCCTTCCCCTCGCCCGAAAGGCGGGGGAAGCATTCCGGATCAATCCGGTGGTTATCCTGGCACAAGCGGCTATCGAGTCGGGCTGGGGACAAAGTGATCTCGCCAGCGAGCATCACAACTATTTCGGCCTCACCGCCTACGGCCGCTCCAACGTCTGGTGGAAAGGCGCAAGCATCGAGTTGGGCGCCCATTCCCTCCGTTTCCGTACCTACGACAGTCCCGGAGACTCGTTCATGGACTACGCCCGCCTGATCCGTTCGGTCTACCCGTTCGCCGCCGACGTCAGCGACGACCCGAAAGCCTTCGCCCGCAAGATCGCCTACAGCAAATACATCAGCGAAGTCAACGGCGACAACCGTGCCGCCTATCAAGCGTTGTTGGTCAAGGTTTGCAGAAAAATCAGTAAACTCATTCCCCACCCCATAAATCATAATTCATAAATCATGAACGTCCTTGAAACCATCCTCAGCTTCCTCACCACCCTCGCCCGGATCATCTTTCCCCGGCGCAAACGCCCGGTTGCCGGTGACGACCTTTGTCCTTATCCTCTGCCTGAGCCTCCTATCCCTCCTCTCCCTGTGGAGAGGGGAAACGGAAGTAACCCTCGCCGCTCTCGGAGCGATTCTCTCCCTCCTCTCTCCCCACCCCCCGAAGCCCCCCACCCCGAAGCCGACTGGCTCGGTCTCTCCGGCTACACCCTGATGCTGGCAGGAGGAATCGGGAGTCTTTATAAGGTACTGGCGGGATAAAAGCTCCTCGGTAAAATCTATCTGCTTGCGCTCACATAAGCACCATCTTTGGCCTCAAAGATGGTGCTTGGTTCTTTCACATCCACGCTATGCCACACACCTAACGGGATCTGTACCCCATATTTGCTTTCGCGCGGACAAAGCGTAACACGGGAAACCTCCACGAACTTCCTTTCCCCGCCCGTTTCATCCTGACCGGAAACCTCGGCATATAGAACAACCTCCAAATATCCCTCTATACAGATCGTCGTCTCCGCCGTTTCCATATGCCGGTGAACAGGTACTTGTGTCCCCGGCTCCAACGCATTCAGCATACGCTGACTCTGATCCAAAGCAGAAGTACGCAAATCAAAATTCATCCGCTTCCGCTCATTCGCAACTGCTTTCTGATGAAGATCGGAAAGCAGATTCTTATCTATTGTTTGTATATCCATCCTTTCTTTGATTATTCAACAACCATCCTACTTCTTCAATGACTCAAGATATCTCTCATGAAGATGATAATATTTCCTCATGAACAAGAGATAAACCACAGCCAACAAAGCGATCACTATTCCCAAATAAACCCAATGAACAAGCACCCGATCCGGTAACGCATACACCATGACCAAAGAAACGGCTAACTGCAAGACCATATAAACAAGGCTGACCACCGGATGAGACATGTTCAATTCATTCGCCATCAACTGGTATGCATGTTTACGGTGTGCCTCTCCCAAGTTTTCATGAAGCATAATCCGATGGCAGATCGTAAGACAACCGTCCACCCCGTACACAACAAGAAAAGACAGCCATGTTATATCTCCGGTCTGTATCACCAATTTCCCGATAGAGAACAATAAGATAAAAGCAATTCCGATACTTCCGACATCCCCGGCAAAACATTTCGCCCGGTTTTTCGGACGGAAATTGAACAGGCAAAACACCACTACGGACAAGATCGCGACAATCAAAAACGAACTCTCCATAAACTGGATCTTCCGGTTCATCAACAGCAGCGGAACAAGCACCGCCAACGAATATCCCCCCGTGATTCCATTCACCCCATCCATAAAATTGATGATGTTCGTCGCTCCCACGCATACGATCAATGCAAGAAGCACGATCCACCACATATCCAAATGCAGGATATCCAACTGATAGAACATCAATCCCATCGCCACAAATTGTGCCACAAGGCGCAAACTGTCCGGCAAACTGTGAATATCATCCACAAACGATATTCCAGCAGCTAAAGTCACCGCTGCCAACATCCACGGATACTGGAAACCATAGAGACAACTCCACACCCATGTACCGACCAGAAAGATGACTCCTCCCCCACGCAACACCACCTTTGAATGAGAACTGCGCTGGTTCGGCTTATCAATGATATTGCATTTGTCGGCAATACGGAAATAAATCAGCTCTGCCATAAGCAGAACCACAAAAATCAACAGATACAACATATATCAAAAACTTTTAATCGTCTTGATCAAACCTTCCTTAGCCCTGACCGGCATCTTATCTACTCCCAAAGCCGACTTTATCTTCCGGTTGGAAACGACATAATTTTCAGTCAACTTGGCCAGACGCTCCCTGTTCAAGGGCAGATGCAGACAACCTCCGGCACTCGCCACCATCTCCATCATCTTCTTGTTCAAATGCCAGATATGCGCCCTCCGTCCCATAGCCTCACAAATCACAGCGATCAGTTCGTTAGTCGACAAGGCTTCATCATCAGCCATATGATAGACTCCCGAAGCCACCTCTTTGGTCAACAGACCTTCCACAACATAGCACAAATTATCGATAGAAGTAAACGTCCGTTTATTCTCAAAAGCCCCCAACGGCCATGGGATTCCTTTCTTCACCACATTATAGAGCAAATTCAGATTTCCTTTGTTTCCCGGCCCGTGAATCATACAGGGACGCAATATATAGACTGATTTGTCAGCCGGCCATTTTTCCTGAATATATTCCTCGGCCTTGATCTTGCTCTCGCCATAAGGTCCTTTGGGCGAAGGCACAACCTCTTCGGTCAGGATATCCCCCTCCACCTGATCGGCAGCCGCTTTCACCGAACTGAAGAAAACAAACTTCTTCGCAGAAGAACCCAAGAAATAGTCATAAATCTTTTGTGTCAGCCCTGTATTGATATCAAAATAAACCTGCGCCTTAGATTGATTCTTCGTATCATGCGCCTTCCCCGCCAGATGAATAATGGCATCCACCTCCGGAATATTCCTTTTTCCAAGATCATCCCAACTATAAGTTTTTACCACTCCATCCTTTTCAGGAGCAACAATATCTAATCCGTAAAGAATATGTTTTCCTTTTAATGCATTTACCAAATTAGATCCCACAAAACCATGGATACCGGTTATTAAAATTTTCATTTATATAATTTTTCTATTTCACACCAAACCTTTCGACAATCAAAATACTCTTTTACCCATTCACGTCCGAACCTACCATCTATACGATGTTTCAACCGGATCTCATCTATCTTTTCAACTATATCTTCCGGATCATGGGTAATAAAAAGACCACTCCTGCCATCACAAATGGCATCACAGCAACCCGTTACACGGGTGGTAAGCACGGGTAATTCCATTGCCTGAGATTCCAAGACACCAGTAGGAAATCCTTCACGATAGCTGGGTAATACATACAGATTCATCAAGGAATAATAATATTCCATTCCTCCATTGACAAATCCGGTATAAATGATACGCGGATCATTCTCAATCCTTTCCTTTACATCCTCCGGCAAAGCATCCCGGACCTCAAACATACCTACCAACAAAAGCTTGCAATCGTCTGCATCTTCCAGCATGTCGAAAGCCCGTACCAAAGAAATAATACCTTTATCCCGTACAAGACGACCGGAATATCCAATCACAAAATCACTTTCTTTAATCCCCCACCTCTTACGAAGGTCAGCCACTTTCTGCCGATCCACAAGGGCCGGATTAAATTTGGACTCCGTATCAATTCCTCCACAAGTACCATGTCCCAATACTATTTGTTTATTGGCAGGCGCCAATCGATCCTCAATACTACGCTTAAGAACCGAAGGACTTACACATACGATCTCAGTAGCACAAAATGATGCCAGCCTGTCCACGCTCATTAAAATAAAACGTTTAAGACCACGACTTGTCTCATAAACCAACCCATGACGAAAATAGATACGGTTAGGAACTCGCATCAGCCAAGCAGCCACCATAGCCAAAAGTCCTCCTTTCGGAGTATGTCCCACTACTATATCAATATCTTTCTTCCTAATGAATTTACAAATATTCCGAATCGTAATAAAATCCTCTTTCAACGAAATACTACGATTAACCGGACTCTCTATATAATCAAAACCTTGTTTCTTAGCATAATCAGCCAAATACTCGCTCGGACTACACACAACATTCATATTATAGCCCTTACTTTTGAAGTATTTGAATTGATCACCAATAAAATATGGAAGAACAAAGTAGATGTTTACGACGTGTAGGATGTTCATAATACCTATTACTTCTATTGTTAAAAGGGATATTTATATATATAAAAATGACGCTATAAAACAATTTTCTTATTAAATATTATCTATTATGAAACAATTTATAAATACATCTCGGTAATAGTCCAACAAGGATCGGTCGTAAAGCATATATTTGATAATAAAAAGGCAATTTTAGCATACGATAACCAATGACACACACATACATACAATTAAAACGCCCTTTCCAACTACGACGCTTAAAGGCATCCGTATCATCCCGCATTTCATATATTGGGAATTTTAAATTATACCCTTTATAGCCAGCCGCATACATTTTAAACCATAAATGATAATCTTCAACACGAAGCAAACACTTATCAACACTGTATCCTTCCACTGCCTCATACGCTTCCCGACGAACCATACAAGGAGCATGACAAAACGGACTTCCTTTAACAAAATCTATCGGCCGTACTTCGCCATTTCCTTTGCCGACTTTAAAAATTCCGTTTTCATCAAAATAATTCATAGGACCACTAACAATCGCATATTCAGGATGATTATCTAAAAAATTTACTTCTTCTTCAAAACGATGCGGTAATGAACGGTCATCGCCATCCATACGGGCTATATATTCACCTCTGGCTACCATCAAACATTTATTAAGCGTTTGATTCAAGCCTCTATTCGCTTCATTACGCAACAGCACAATATTTTTATGCGTTTTAACATTTTCTTCTGCAACTTGATATGTATTATCAGAAGAACCATCATCACAAAGAATAATTTCAAAATCCTGAAAGGTTTGTGTATATAGAGAATCCAATGCTTCTTGCAAAGTAGAAGCACAATTATAAATTCCCATAATTACTGAAATTCTAGGTTTCATAAGATTATTTTATTAACCACATCAAATAAGTAAATAAGCTATGAGCTATAAGTATATAAGCAGTTTTCCTTCCCTGATTTTTCCAAATAGACATCCGTAATAAAGGATAAGACAATACTATAGGATATAAAAACCAAGAGAGATAAGCAAAGCGATTGGAAAAAGAGGCATTAATCACTATTATCCAAAAAGCATTAGCCAAAACATAGGTATTCATTAAAAGTAGATATATACGATCTTGTACTTTTCTTTTTTGTAACACACAGTAGCCTAACAAAATAGGCACACAACTATATAATAAAAAATCCCATCTAAATCCTGTATAAGCAAAACCTTGCATTACGTTTTGATCTGTACTTGCAGACAAATATTCTGTAAAACGCTGATCAAATCCCATTAAAGGCTCTAACAAAGAAGCAATAGAAGAACCAAAAGTTAAACTAAGAAAAATAGAGAAGAACCAAAAAGCTAAGGGCCACCAAAACTTTTTTATCAAATAATATGAAACCAAAAAACAAACAATAGGTAAAGCAATAGATTTATGTACAAAAAAACCAACTAAACATAACAGAGTAGCCATTACCTTATCCTTCATTCCCCTTAAATATAGGCTCATTGCACAGATAACAAAACTACAAGCAATACCATTACGTAAGCCATTCACTCCATAAGCAAAAAACGAAAAGGCAGAAAAAACAAATAACATGGCTAAATAAACATTTTGGCTAAAAAACCATCGTTTACAAGCTAATAACATAGGTACAATATACAAAAATGCAATAAACGTAAACCAAACATATACAGAAAGGCCCAAATCTTTACAAAAATTAGCAAAAAGCACCCATATCCATTCACTTCGCTTTTCATTTATTTCTATTTTGAAATAACTATTATATTCTACTGCATAACCCACAGTATCTGCAAAAACAGCATGAATAGGTCGTGTCCCAATAAATAGAACAAGGATAATAGACAGCAGAACCGCCGATCTCCATTCGTTATGATTGCGATACAATAATGTATTAGTAGAATACTGATATATTTTAAGACCTTGAATTAAACACAATAACAGTATCAACGTATAAAAAACGCCATGATAGTAAACTGCAGGTAGCATATCAAACAAATTTATTGTTGTTCAACCATTTCCTTTGTTCTACTATTAAATTAAAAATTAATCGTTCTGCTACAACCGATCCATTAAAATTTTGACGAACATATTCACATCCTGCCTTAGCAACATGTTCCAATTCTTCTTGATGCTCCTTTTGCTGATAATATTCAATGACTTGTCTCAATCCCTCTTTTGTACCATCATAACTGATATAATGTACTCCAGGAATTAATCCTAAATTTCGATACATAGGTGAATCCAATCCTATATAAGCACAACCACAAGCCATACCTTCAACATAGCCAATGCCCGGTACTCCCAAAATCTCTTCTCCAACCAAGCACATTTTATACTCATTAAACTTCTCTACCATATTAAATGAGAAATAGGCTTTTTGATGTCCAGTATTAAACCGGTTATGAATTTTTTTATATAAACGGACTATCTTACTATCTGTTGGTAAATAAGGTTTCACATCGCTACCTTCCAAATAATCACTGCTATAACAGTCCACAGTATCTTTAAAAAACTCTGGATTATCTTTCACAAATTTACGTGCCGGCTGATCACAAGGATCTTTATATACAGAAAGGAATTCTTCATGTTCTTTATAGGTTATTGTACCAGTGGAAAATACCTTATTTTTACGTTCAGCAAAAGGCTTTATCGGCTTGAAACGTTCTTGATATACAAACGGATGAACAATCCAAGGTTTATCTATACGATAATATTTCCGAAACAACTCCGAGCTTTCCTGCAAATTGACCTCGTTAAAGAAGCAGTTGATATTAGCCTCTTTAATCAAAGCCTCTTCTGTCGAACGTCCGTGAAAATGTAACATACTTAATGCTTTAAAAGCTTTTACACCGGACATACCTCGATAATTATCAGTCATTATATTATAAAGAATAACTATATCATCTGGACGGATATCTTCCAATCGTTTGATAACTGTTATCTTCTTAGGATCTATTCCGTTTTTCTTCAAAATAATTTTATGCTCTAAATACTTGAAGAGATTCAAAAACTTCAAAAAGGTTTCATTTCCTTTTGTCAAGATTGAAAAACCTCGATCGTTAATATAACTACAAACTTCGTATTCCGGATGATTCAACAGATAATCCAATAAATACTTATGTTTTACTGCTGCTGAATTTTTAAAAAGGTATACATTCGATACTTTAACAAGCATCCAAGAAGAATGTAAATTTATAAATACAATTCTTTTTTTATTTTCCTTCATAGTGCCACTATTTATGCTTTATTATATTTTTAACAGTATTTAAAAAATATACAATCTTCAAAGTAAAATTTACACCAAACAAAGGTTTTAAAATATTTAAACGAATAAATCTCATAACATGAGTTTTGTTACCTACCCATGTTAATGTATGCCAATGAATTGCATAAGTATTGTTAGTCCTATGCTCTATACCTCTCATTAAACTGATCACATGAAAATAGTCATCTGGATAAACGATAATTCCATTTGATAATTCTTGATATTTATTCTCAGATTTGAAACCATAGTCTTTTAAAACATTTTGAATGTAAATATTATTTACTACCATATTAAACTTACCATCACTAGAAACGAACTGGATATTTTTATAATAATCCAAAATCCTTTTCCATATAATATGCTTTTTTTCAGAGCCCATCAAAGCAGTTAATTCACCATCTTCATCAGTTCCTAAAACCACATAATTATCTAATAAAGGATTCAAAGAACGTACAATTTCAACATCTGTATCTAAATACCATCCCCCATAATTATATAAGGCATATATTCGCACATAATCTGAAACAAAAGCCCACTTTTTATACTCTGCTGCTTGTTGGGTAAAAGAAATACTATTCACATCAAAAGTATCTTCATTCCATAACATAAATTCATAATCAGGAAGTTTCTTCTTCCAACTTTCAATACAATATTGGATCTTAGGAGGATATGGATTTCTTCCAAACCATATATAATGAATAATCTTGGGTATCATCTATTCTAATCTTATGAAAATTTGCAAAAAAAAATAAATTAGCAAAGAGTTATATAATAAAAAACTTCACTTTAACACTTCAACAATACGAGCACAAGCTAATCCATCTCCATATGGATTAACAGCTTTACTCATTTTTTCATATTCTTCATTATTATCTAAGAGTGTAGATACCTCATTCACGATTTTATGGTAATCAGTACCTACTAAATGTACAGTTCCACTAGATAGAGCCTCCGGACGCTCTGTTGTGTCACGCATAACAAGAACAGGCTTTCCTAAACCAGGAGCCTCCTCTTGTATTCCACCTGAATCTGTAAGAACTATTGTAGATTTTTCCATCAGATAAACAAACTCCAAATATTGGAGAGGTTCAATAAAAAAGAAATTGGAACGTGTAAGATCTTCTCCAAAAACTTTGTGAATAAATTTACGAACATTGGGATTCAAATGCATCGGATAAACAAAATCAACATCCTGATATTTCTCTGATATATCTTTCATTGCCGTTACCATACGAATAAACCCATCACCAAAATTTTCACGTCTATGACCTGTTATCAATACAAGTTTTTTTCCACCTATCAATCGTTTCACATCATAACCAACATTTAATAAATTCTGTTCCTGCTGTTTAGATAGTTCCTTATCGTTTTTCAACTTTCCAACAACAATATGAAGGGCATCAATAACTGTATTTCCCGTAACATAAATCTGTCCCGTAACCTTCTCTTCTGTTAGGTTCTGTTCTGAAAGTAATGTTGGAGAAAAATTATAGGCAGCAATACGCCCTATTATTTGGCGATTTATCTCTTCCGGCCAAGGAGAATAGATATTATAAGTGCGCAAACCTGCCTCTACATGACCTACAGGAATCTGTGCATAAAATGCAGCAAGAGCTCCAGCCATAGAAGTAGTAGTATCCCCGTGAACAAGAACTATATCCGGGCGACATTCTGTAAAAACATCTCGAAGACCTGTTAGAACACGTGCAGTTACATCAGTTAAATCCTGGCCTTGCTTCATAATATTCAAATCATAATTAGGTTTAACATCAAAAATATTAAGAACATGATCTAACATTTCTCGATGTTGCCCAGTAACACAAACTATCGTTTCAAACTCATTAGGATATTTCTGAAACTCTTTAACTAAAGGACACATTTTAATAGCTTCTGGACGAGTTCCAAAAACCAACATAATCTTTTTCATATATACTTTTTATTTTCGAAATAATTTTGCCAAAATCTTTCCTAAATAATAGCTTCTAGATATAACTTCAGCAAACACTTTCTTATTAAAACTTATACTCTTTGACTCCCGAATTAAAATAATATTATCCCTTACACGTTTCTGATACATTTTCATAAAACTATCATAAGGATAATTACTAAGAGATGCATAATAAAGCTGCCACAAATCTGATACAACAAAAGACGTAGATGCAATTCTTGCAAATTGTGGCCACAAACAATAGGTTTCCTTTTCTATTAATTTCCAGACAATATGCCCAGAACCCATTTTCTCTGGAGACCATTTTGAATGGCTAATACTAGCTTGATTCATCCGATAATGATACAATTGTCGATCGGTATAAAGTAATGAGCTTATATTTTGGAAAAACTTCCAACAGAAGAGTGCATCTTCTCCGTAAGAAATTCCACAATGAAACACAATATTGTGTAATAAACTCGTTAAAACGAGTTTATTCCACAATGAGCCTGACAATTCTTTATGGAATAAAAATTTTTGAATGGTCACTTCTTGATTCCAACATTCCTGTTTATATTCCTTCCTTACTGCCGTGTCATTCACTACCATGCCACATGTAACAACATCTACTTTATATCTCTCGATTTTACTAATCAAGAACTCTATCATATCCAATTCTAACCAATCGTCAGAATCAACAAAAAGAATATAATCACCTTTTACATGCGAAAGTAGATTATTCCTCGCTGCTGCCACACCTGCATTTTCTTGATGGTAGACTTCCACAAATGGATATTTAGCAGCATAATCCTTCACTATAGACAATGAATTGTCACTTGAACCATCATCCACAACCACGACTTGTAATTGTTGATAGGTTTGATTGACAATACTATCTAAACACTTAGGCAAGTATTGTGCTACATTATATACAGGTATTAAAACCGATACTAACATCTTCGTTCTTTCTCTATTTAGTCATCCATTATTTTAGTTTCTTCTCAATTTTATTCACAACAAACAGAATACACCAAGAACAAACAAAAGTCAATAAAATCGTCCAAGACGTAACAATCCAAAAAGAATCACTGACAGCAACAAATGGCTGGTATAACTCCCGAGTTACTTTCGTAAAAAACAAAGCATGAAAAAACCACATATATACAGATGTATTCCCTAATATCGTTAAAACTTTAGATACAATCCTATTACTTAACTGATTAGTCATAATCAAAACCGAAAAAATAAAAAGAGGAGCATAAAAAAAATCTAAGTTAAAACCCCAAAATGCACTTTTCAAACTTCGTGCAATTAAGATCCCAACTATTAAGAAAAATGCCAATAGAGACATATATTTAGATTGAGGTATATGAATCATTGTAAACCAATGTTGTTTTGCAAACAGATAACCTAATATCATACAAGGAGTTTGTAGCAAACAGTCAAAAAGACGCTGTGTCCAATCATTTTCCGTATAATTAGGATAAAATTCATATAAAGCTACTTCACCTGTAAAAAACGCTCCGATACAAACTAATGAATAGAATAGAGGCTTTTGATCTATTAATCTACCCACAAAAGGCATTACTATCATTGCAAAAATATAGAACGCCACAAACCAACTAAACCAATTAAGTCGACTATTAATACCTATCATGTTGAGAAACAACATATTACCCCCCCCCTCTATTTGACTATAACAGACTGGTAATGTAAAAATTATCAGAATTATCCAAAAAGGGATAAGTAATTTACGAATATGTATTAAACCATACTTCAGATCCTTGTTCTTTGAAAAAGCATATCCATATCCCACCATAAAAGTAAAAATACCCACACACAACTTAAAAACCCCCATGAAACGAACCCAATTTTCACTGCCAAACTCCATAAAAGAAATATCCCAATTTCCAGGAATAGAACAATGCAATATAATCATGAATATTATTGCCAATCCTTTAATAATAGCAGTCTTTTCTTTTCCAAACTCCAATGTCATATTTCCTCCACATTTAAATAAAACCAAGCATTCTCTTTGATCCCCAATCTTTATAATTCTTTACCAGAAAAGGACGAAATGTTTTTTTATCCAACAACATGGCATAGATGATATGTGACAAATACAAACGATCATAATGGCGTAAACTGGTATAATATTTACAAAACACATCACAATCCTCAAAAGCATATCCACCGGCACTGATATAATGACCAATTACTGATTTTTCTATTATATTCGTAATATAATACATATCATCTACAGCGACATAACTCTTATCACGCGGATCAAGCATTTCCAACTCTTCAATCGGATAAATTGCAACCCCATTTCGTATAGCTTCCTTCGATTCAAAATAGCAATCGGCATCTTTTATATATATACTACCGGAAATCCGTTCTTGTTGAATCGTCATAAACACTGTTTCCACCTGATCGCGTGTAGGTTCATCAAGAATTACAATCTTGACATTGACAAGTCCCAAACGTTTACACTGCATCCGTAACGAATCGGCTATATAAAAAAGATCATCATGTTTGCGAAGAACAGTAAAATAAATATTATCAAATCGATCCAAGGGAAGTCCCAATACAGATTTGATACAAACGATTATGCCATCTTCACCTAAAGCAAACACATAAGGAAGCTTATTACTGTATTCCGGCTTATCAGCTGCTACAGGTACAATCAAATTACTACTCATGCAACAAACTATTTAAAATATTTTTTAGATAACAAACTACTTTTTCCTCATGTGCATAAGGTAGAATACGCAATATATTCATAAGTTGGACAGTTCTATAATGATCTGTATACCACTGATATTTATTCGAAAAATATAGATCTATTTCATGGTCAATCTTATCGCAGATAATACCTAAGCGAACTGCATCATACCGTTTAGTATACATCAATTGAGACCAACGATATGCCGTATCCTGACGAATCTTTACTATATCTTGCAGTGGAGTTTCTATAAAACTATCCAAAAAATCAATCAGATAATAATTATTCCCATTAAAAAGAATATTTGAGAAAGTCAGATCGCCATGACATACACCAATGGGGAGCAACATCTCTTGAAGGTGACCAAAATAAGATTGACAATCTTCAATAATACGAACCACTTGGGCATCTTGTTGAAAAAATGCATTCTTCTCTAACTTCATACGGATGTCGTCAAACTTCGCACGAAATATTTGAGGAGATACGACTTGAAGCTTACATTTGTTAATTTCATACTCAATGAAATATTTCAAAGCCCCAACCAAATAATCGATTTGCTCAAAACCTGCTTGTTCAAAAAATTCAATAAAGTTCTTTGAATAAACATATTGCATCTTTACAATCGTTTTCTTATCCGTTCTTTTCAATTCATAAATAAGAGGTACACGGATATGCTGAAACTCTATCAAACTGGCATTACGTTGTTTTTCAGCTTGTAAAGCAAGACGATTCAAATATAAAGGATCCGCTGTCGATTTATAAACAAAAATCTGCCCTTCTTCGGAAACAACATCTATCTGGCAGCCGGAATGGCCCTTCACTTCTATTTCCATTATCTCTAAAATGTTATTTTAATGAAATAAGCACCGGAGGCTTTTGCAGCCTGAAGACCAACTTCTGAATCTTCAAAAATAAGAGTATCCGATGGTTGAACTTGAAGCTCAGCCATCGTTTTATCATATATTTCAGGTGAAGGTTTCCCATTCTCCACATCCTGTCCTGTATAAATCAGATCGAACAAATCAACAATCCCCAAGTATTTTAGCGCATTCATTAAATTTTCTTTACGAGCCGTTGATGCAATTGCTGTTTTCCCCCCAAAACATTTAAAACTACGAATCAATTCAATTAGTGCATCATTCGGATGCAAAGATTCAAAAAACAGTGGATAATAATCTTTCTTCAAACTCTTTATACGAACTATGGTTTCTTTTTCAGAAATTCCCATCACTTCCATAAACCGATCAAAACGAAAACCGAAACATTCACGATACTTTTCTTCACTCAACACCACACCGACTTCTCCAAATGCTTTTTGGTAAGCCTTTAGATTTGCATCAAAAGTATCCACTAATGTTCCGTCAAAATCGGTTATTATTGCTCTAATCATAAATATCGCTTAAGTTCTTCAGGAGTTCCATAACTATAATATTCTTCCATAGGAGCAAGCCAAACCTTTTCACCATCTTTTAGAAGGTAATTAAAAAGAAGGCTCACATAATATTCCGGCTTAGTAAATGCAGGCTCAGCCAAGAGCAGATGGGCAATTTGCTTAAAACGTCTACCGGAAGCAAAGAAGTAAGCTCCGCAAAGAGCATGATTACTGATAACCTCTTTTTCTGCTGTACGAGCTACAAAACCGTCTTCCCCAAGTGCCGCATAGCTATATCGAGGTTCATTGGATTCAAAAGAGACTAACGCTCCACCTGTTGCTTCTTCTATCGGTTTATTAAGAATTTGCTTAATAATTTCCATAAATTTCTTACTACGAAATTCCAAATCGCAATCCATAACAATCACTGCATCATCATCAGCAATGGCATTTTCTGCTATCAAACAAGTCTCCACTGCTCCACGTGTTGTCTTTACGACAGAAAACAGATTTGCTTCAGGTAAAAACGATCTAATACCTTTATCTATTTGGTATTTATCGATATGCTCTTGACGGACGATGAATGAATATTTCATCTGGATATCTTTATCTGTCACGCTACTTATAGCATGTTTAAATAAAGGTTGCCCATTAAGTTCGATTAAAGGTTTAGGTGTTGTCCATCCTTCTTTGAGGAAACGACTGCCTTCACCTGCCATAGGCATTACTATATGTAAAAATCTCATAAAATCATATCAAATTAAAATTCTACACTTTTATTCACTCTCAGAGTTATTCATTATATTCTCTGTAAAAAGGAATTAGATTTATCTTGCCATTCCGCTTTTAACCTGTTTACACTCTTATAATCGATAGGCTGTTGGAGAAGATCAATTATTTGATTTACATTATTCGTTTGTCGTTCCTTCGGGATGCCAAGAATATTAAACAAGGAGTCAAAACGGCTATTTCCTCTTACAGCATTGCCCAATGTAATGAACTGGCGCATAAAAATAGTTGAGAATACAGTTCCATGGAAAGAATCCGTAATAACATATTTAGCATTTGCTATACCTTCCAACCAACTCTCTACACTAGGATAACCTTTTTTGGTAAATCGTCCGATAAAGTACAAAGGTATATTCAGATATCTACTAACTTCTTTTAAAAGAGTCATCTTCTTTTTTGTATAATCCAATGTATACACTGCAATATAATCACCTTGAGGATGTTCATTACCTGTACATAAAAAAAGATATTCCTCCGCTGAAAGTAAAAGAGTAGGATCAAGTACTTGAATCGCATCTACTCCAAGATTTTGTTTGCAAAGTTGAATACCGCTTGCCTCTCGTACCGAGACTACATCAAACTTCTTTGCCAAGAAAGAACTGATGGTAGTTTGTTCTGTAGAAAACTCCCACTGGTCAGTACCAAAAGATGCCGCATATGCAATACGTTTCACAGACATTCCTTCAGTGAAATCAAGGAAAAGATTAGGGATATATGCATTATATCTCGGACGCCATACCTGATCGCTCCCCACAACAAAAGCATCAAAATGGAATTGCTCAACTTGCTCTCTTGTGATTGGCGGACAGATTGTATAAAGATGTTGATGGTTATCAAAAAAAATCTTTTGAAGATGAGCTAGTTCAACCTGTTTTCTATATTCTGTTGCAAGATCAACCCACACAACAGCAGGGTCTCCATTAAGTTTCCTCAAAACGCGTCTGCAAGTAGAAAGAATATGCCTGACTTTACTTCCGGAATAGCCTGAAATAACAGGGAAATTAAGAGTTGTAACAGTATGTCCTTGTCTTTCCAAAACAGTCTGCAATGCATAATTTTGAAGGATACCGCCATAATTATTGCAAATCGGCTGGGTAAGAATTGCTATATTCATAATTAATTTAAACTATTTACCAAGGATAAGTTTAACTTTCTCGATTCCTCTCTTTCCAAGCGCACCACGAATTGTCCCTATAATCTTGTTTTTAATCACAGTATTTCTATCCACTAAAAAAGTACGCATTATCTCTATTGCTCCACTTTCTCCATCTGTATCTGTAAACACCTCAAATATAATTGGATGATCTCCAATAACTGGATTAACAAAATGTGTCACATTCTCCAAAAACTCTTCTTTTGTTGCCGCAAAATAATAATCATATCCTAAGTCCCGAGCATAATGCCGGATAAGTTGAGGAGACTTATTCCCATAATGACCAGCCGCTGCAATATACCGATCCCCATCCTCTCCAAAGATAGAACAATAATGGCCATAATTACGAAACTCATTACCTTTACCATTGTTAACAAGCAATATACGCACATTATTCCCCACGTGGCGATTACCACAAACATTCATATCATAAAAAAAAGCAAGATCGCCAAAGACTCCAATATGAAGCTGATCAGGGTGGGCAAATGAAGAACCGACAAGCGTAGAAATTCCACCATCAATACCGAAACCTCCAACATTACAACTACTCCGTACCGACTTCGGAAGATCAAAATAGTTATAACTACGAAGTGAATTATAAATTCCCAAATGAAATCGACACCCAGCAGGTAACTTATCATGTATCTGTTGAGCCATCCAAATGTTACTAAACGGTAATTCTGGAAGCGCAGCAAAAGCCAATCTCAATTCTTCTTGACAAGCATTATAATAACTGGTCTTAGATTCATACTGCTCAGGAGTATAAGAACGAAAAAAATATTCTTCCGGCATTTCAAATATGCGAGTCAATGAACCGAAAGTATTACGTACTTCACCATCTTCATTTACTCGCCATACGCCACCGATTGACAAACGAGCAAGATCAGCCGAAATCTCCCCTATATGAATTAAAATATCTGCATTCAAGAGAGGAGAACGATAATTGTCTTGCATAAAAAATAACGAAAAATGGGTTTCATATTTACCTTTATACCCACTCGTATGATCACAGAACACAACAGCATCATGAGCCTCGCAAAAATTATCTATGGCAGTTGTCTCACTCTGAGAAAATGGCTTATGAGACCCGATAAAAATAGCTACCCGCTTACCTTCTGCTATTACAGGTAGTTCATCAAAAGCAGTAAGACGTTCTATTTTGCGTACTTTAGGAAGTTCTTTAACTGAAAAATCTTGACTATATCCTGTGTACATATTGATATGAGCAGGCCCCCCCCCTCGGTGGCTAAGAGCAAGTATAGCTTTTGTAGCCTCAATAAAACAGAAATTCACATCTGCACTTTCTTTAACAAGAGGTACAGTTACACTACACACAGCAATATCATTAGGTATGGAACGACGATCTATTTGCTGATCGAAAAGATGGCCAATGGCTTGTTCTCCACGATGGGAGGTTATGGCAAGAACCGGAAGTTTACGATAATAAGCTTCAGTAAGTCCCGGCATATAGTTTCGCGATGCCGTTGCTCCGGTACAAGAGATTACCACCGGCTCACCGGTTTCGGCTGCAAGTCCACAAGCTAGATACGCTGCACTCCGTTCATCCACAGATGAATAGATTTCAAACCAAGAATCATTCTGGATACTGCCAATAAATGTCATATTTGTAGTACCCGGAGACGCTATGACACGCTTAATACCGTGTGCTTTTAAAAGAGCGATAACAATCTGTACATTACGCTCGCTTGTATAATATTTTTTGTTCATAAAAATTTCATCTAAATTATTTCCAACGAGCATTTACTGTTTTTGCATTGTTACAAACAATGATCTGACCAGAAATACAACCAGAAGCTTCAGAAAGCAAGAAACAAGCAGTTTCAGCGACCTCTTCAGGAAGATATATTCTTTCAGTTTGATTTGATTCAAATAAAAGGTTCCCATCCGCTGAAAAACCAGTCATTTCAGAAGCTGTAACCCCAGGTGCAACTGCATTTACACGTATATTATCTTTTGCAAAAAGATAGGCAAGTCCTTGCACCATACTGTTTACAGCAGCTTTGGTAAAACCATAAGGACGAAAATCCATCGTATCTCCTGTTTCAGAGGAAGTGAAAAGAATTGTTCCTTTCCGATTGTTCGCCTTTATCAATTTCACAAACTCCTGAGTAAGAAAAAATGCTCCTTTGAAATTAGTATTCACCTGTTTGTCAAATGTTTCAGGGGTCACTTCAAAAAATGTATTCTCGTGTAAAGAGATACCCGCATTATTTACAAGACAGTTAACACCCCCAAGAAGTATATCTGCCTGAGACATAAAGTCCACAAAAGTTTCAACTTTGCTAACATCCAAAATCAAATATTTGCAGCCTATTTTTTCAGATGTTTCCTTTAATGCTTTTTCTCCACGTCCAGCAATCAATACACTGGCCCCTTCTGCTACAAACTTGGCAGCCATTGAAGCACCCAAACCGCGCCCTCCTCCCGTAATGATAATCTTTTTACCAAAGAGACGCTTATTAGGTTGAAGATAAGAAATATCAGCTGTAATATTCTTAACAGGAGTACCCTTAACAATAAATCTCAGACCTCTATGCAAGTAATTTTTTAAACTCATATTAACTATCAAAGAATACCTACCTTTAATAAAAGTAACATATTTCCTATAGAGAACACTCATTTGATCTTTAATCTACGCAACATTCTATAAGGCAAAGAAAAAAACTTATAAAATGTCAATACCACAAAAGCGACTTGTTTACTAGGTAACTTCTTTCCCTTAGATCGAGCAAAATCAATATTGTCACGAGCAAAAGAATCTGTTTTATATTTACAAACTTGCTGACATTTATATAAAAATGCAATTTGTTTATATTTCTGCAAATCAAAAACATGGTTAAATTTTTCAAGAGAACCAGCAGATTCTAAAGCCATCATTGTTCTCAAACATTTAGAACAATGACCACAATTTGTTGCTGAAACATGAGTCTCTGCTGTATCAACACAGACATTCAAATATTTTTGGGCCAAAATATAATCAGATAAATATTGTGTCTTAATAGTCCTTGAATACTGCGCTCCGTCACAAAGGATATCCAAACCTTCAGGGCTTAGCAATGGCATAATAATAGGATCAGCACTTTCTGCCAAATCTACATGATGGTCTGTCATATTCATCATTGCCATCTCTTTGTAAGTACAAGTATTACTAATATAATAACGTTTTAACGTTTTTTGAAAAATCAACACACTCGCAATACGGCAAAGAACTCCTGCATCATATTCCCAATGAGGTTGATAATAATCAAATAAATTGGTATTCATCATAATAGCATTTACTCCTATTTCTACTGCAAAATTTTTAGTTATGCTAAATCTATTATATGCACGCTCCCATGTTTTAGAATTTTTTACATTCCCGTATTGACCTACATGAAAAAAAAACAAAGAATCTATTTTATAATCCAAGTCATTTTCATTTTCAAAATTATCAATAATAGTTGAAAAAGAGTCAACTCCACCAGAAAATCCTGTACCCACATGTAAATGTTTCAACTTTTCAGCATTGGCAAACCCTTTGACATGAATTGGTATTTCTTGTAAAAAAGAATCATAGTCACGAATAAGACCAAACACATAATGAAGAATATTATGATACAATTTTTTTGATACACACCCTTCTACTTCAATTGGCTCCTTATAATACATTGCAGGATAAAGTGCTGCGACCAAAAAAGCATCATATACATCTGCAGTCAACCAATCTCCATAATTATCATCTACACTAAAATAAAGTTCTCTTGCTTTACAAAAAGCACACTCTACATCACAAATAACTCTTGTTTGAAGATTAACTCCTTCGTACAAATTCAAATGTCGCTCTATTCTTAAATTGGATATTTTCATTTATCTGCTAGTTAATTTAGATATTCCTTTCTTCATCAGATTAATTGCAAAAGTTCGTTCGCTTTGATCTAAAGTCACGAAAAAACCTAATAACAAAATAATCGTTACTTGACTTATTATTGCAAAAATCAAATCATATAAATAATGTGACTCCTCAAATAAAAAAACTGAAATTCCATACGACAGTAAAAAAGTTGCCACACAAGGGAAAAACACTGTTATAAATAATCTTTTAATCGAATATAATGGTATCCGATTTAAAAAAACGATACGAATACCAACTATAAAACATTGCAAAATAATACTTGCCATAAATATATAAAAAACCTCATATTCCATTCTCAACATTAGATAGGCTATTGGTAAGTTAAACATACCAATTATACCTATCCACATTTGGTAGTACTTGATTTTACCGGTCGCCTGATTCATAGTAGCTAAAGGACTAGACATCGTCTCAACCAATGTCTCAACTAATAATAATTTACAAATTACTGAAGTATATGGAGGAACTTCTGTCAACCACAAATTTAAGACAAAATCCAAATTCAAAATCGCAGGTAAAACAATAACTAACATCAGGATAAAAATCAGTTTTATACTTCGATAAGATAACCGGAACATCTCAATATAGTCATTACTAGCATATAGTTTAGTAATCTGAGGATTAACAGCTGTCGAAAAATTTTGAGCAAAAATAGATGAAATATTTCTAATCTGATTTGCAATCTGATGGGCAGCGTTAACAACCGGCCCAATAAATATATTTAACAAAATAGATAATCCTTGATTCTTTATAATCCAAGCTAAATTACCAAATAAATTCCATACATTGAAATGAAAAATCTCACAAACAGCCGATCTGTTCCATTCTAACTTTAAACTACACTCTGCATATTTTCTATAAGCATAAATGAAAAAAAGAAACAAATTAATATAAGAGACTGACATATAAAGAAAACCATAAACGATTAATTTATCGTAAGGAAGTACTACTAATAAATAAACAATCAATAATTTTAACAAAGACTCAACTATCCCAAGTTTTGCATAATAACTCATATCTTCATGAGAAATAACCAATGCGATAAATGGAGTCACCATTATTGATGCCATAAAATTGAAAATTGAAAATTGAAAAATATAATGAGCAGCAAACATTCGTTCCTTTGGTATATTCAATTCCTCCACAAGTAACCATAATCCTACTGTTTCTGACAATATTAAAATAATACTTGCTAACAATAAATAAATAACAAAAGTTGCTGTAAATATTTCCTTCAATCGTTTGAAATCTTTCTTCCCCATATAAAATGAGAAAAAACGTTGACATCCCACAGCCATAGCCCCAGTCAGAAAACTAAACATACTGACGGTTCCTGCTACAACATTATTGATGCCATAATCAACAGAACCTAAAGTCTTTAAAACAATTCGAACCGTAAAAAGACCAATCATCATTATTAAAAACTGACGGAAATATAAAAATATCGTATTTTTAGCGATTCGCTTATTATTACTTGTATTTGTATCCAATATTTTTTCCTTATTGCAATTTTCCACGCCAAATCACCATGTTATGATCACTAAAGAAGAGTTCCGGAGAGATATAGGTTAATCCTGAGAACTCATTTGAATAAAAAACATAATCAATCCGCCACAGTCTATACAACTGCCGAAAAGTATATTGATAGCCGTTTCCGACATCCTGAAAACCATCTGTCAAACCTTTTTTCACTCGATGATAGGTGTAGGAGGCGGGTGTATCGTTGAAGTCACCGCAGACGATAACCGGATAAGGAGATCGTTGGATTTCAGCATGAATTGAATCGGCCTGAATCGCTCGTTTCCGGTTGTTGTCTTTCATTTGCAAGATCAAGTTCTTAACTGCTTTTGCACGGACTTCCAAACTCTTGCCGGGAGCGGTAATGATACCGCGATAGGCATTGACGCTTGTTGTCTCGAAGTGGCTGTTGATCACGCGGATGTATTGGTTGTTTATTCTTACATCGGCTATTAATGACATATTACTGGAATTCTTATAATACAGAGCTTTTACCGAATGGATCGGATAACGGCTGTAGATCGTAGTCGGTAAATGGTCTGTACGCCGGCTGATATATTTATACAGTACATAATCGAAAGCGTACCGGATGCTGTCCCGATAGTAATATCCGTCACCGGGAGCTTCCTGGAAGCAGATGATATCGGGTTGTAGCTGCTTGATATAAGCGGCGGCTTCGTTCATAGTGTACTTTCTATCCCAATAGAAATGGCTGGCGTTGTAGGTGACTACGGTCAGAGGGGTTCCTGCTTGTTCAGATGCAGCCGGTTTATGCCAACACGAGGGTTGATAAACGGCTGACAGATAATCCGCATGAAGCAGAATCGCCAGCAAAGGAACCGTACTTTTCCATTTCTTTTTTGTGAATAATTGTATTACCAGCAACAACAGGTTGACTACCAATATCGGCCAAACCAACAATGTAAGGAAAGACAGCCAGATACAGATTCCATCAGCGTAATAGCCTCCGGTCAAACAGAGGGCGGATAATACTGCAAAAAACAGGAGCAGGGTATTATTCAGCCTTGTCCAGCGCCTCATATACCGAATTCTTGCTCTTGAACTCAGGCACGATTCCTTTCATCATTCGGACGGTTCCCATTTTGTCTACTTTGATCGCGAGGTCGATCAAGGGGGACATGAGCGTACAGATGTCTTCGTAATCGTATTCCCGGACTTGGGCACGGTAGATCTTTTCGTTTTCCGTTGGTAATGTATTTTCTTTCGTTGCCAACAGTTCTTCGTAGAGCTTTTCGCCCGGACGGAGACCGGTATATTTGATCTCGATATCCTCGCCGGGGACAAGGCCTGCCAGTTCGATCATGCGGCGTGCCAGATTGGCGATCTTCACAGGGGTTCCCATATCGAAGACGAAGATTTCGTTTCCTTTGCCCATAAAGGCGGCTTCCAAAACCAAGCGGCAGGCTTCGGGGATCGTCATGAAATAGCGGATGATGTCGGGATGGGTGACGGTCAGAGGGCCGCCCTTTGCCAACTGTTCGCGGAAACGAGGAATGACGGAACCGTTGCTGCCTAACACGTTGCCGAAACGGGTGGTGATAAAACGGGTTTTACCGGAATGCCGACCTTTGCTGATAGCGATGCTCAGGCTTTGCACATACATCTCCGCCAAACGTTTGGACGCTCCCATGACATTGGTCGGGTTGACGGCTTTATCGGTCGAGACCATGATGAACTTGTCTACGTCGTACTTGACTGCCATATCGGCTACGTTACGCGTACCGTAGACATTCGTATGGACGGCTTCGCAAGGGTTCTCTTCCATCAGGGGCACATGCTTGTAGGCGGCGGCATGAAAGACCAACTGGGGATGGAAACGCTGATAGATGCTTTCGACACGATGGATCATGCGAATGTCTCCCATGACCGGGGTAAACTCGACATCGGGGAATTTTTCTTCCAGCTCCAGCCGGATGTTATGCATCGGGGTTTCGGCACTGTCGAACAAAACCAATTGCTTCAGCCCGAAATGGCAGAGTTGGCGACAGAGTTCGCTACCGATGGAACCGGCGGCTCCGGTGACCAAAACGACTTTGCCTTTCAGGGAATCTGCGATCTCCTCCATGTTGATACGGATCTCTTCGCGTCCTAACAGGTCTTCGATGCGGACTTCGGGAAGGGCGCGCATCTTCAGTTTGCCTCCTTTCAATTCGTCCAAAGAAGGAAGGAGCAACATACGGACTTTTTCTTTTTCGCAGAAACGAACCAGACGTTCGCTTTCTTCCTTCACCGCCTTATAGTCCGTAAAGAGGATCGCCTTGATATTGTAGCGGTTCACCAAACGGCTGAATTCCTCTTGGTCGGTAATGAAATAGACCTTATACAAACCGATGCGCATGGAGACACGCTGGCCGAAACGGAGGAAGCCTTCCACCTGATAGGATGAGTTTTCACGCAGAAAGGAATCGTTCAATAGGGCGGGAGAAGAATCTTCATGCCCGAATATGAAAAGCTTGTCTTTCCGGTTGGATGCAATGCTGCTCACCATAAAGGTATAGAGCGTGATCAGGAAAGCACGGAATATCGTCAGGATAAAAAAAGTGAGGAAGAAATCCACCACACTTCCCAGCAGGAAACCGCGAAAGGAAAGAAGGCCGGTCGTAAACAAAAGAACCGGCAGGATGGTCGCCACTTTCAGTGAAGAGGACATGGCGATGCGTCCGGTTTCAGTAAAGGCGGAATGGCGAATAATGCCTTTATAGGTCTGGCAAACAAGAAAGCTGGCAGTGCTACAGAACAACGACGCCAGAAAAACCGTCAGAATGATCTGGTCGGTATAGTTCCAATCCAGAATATAACTGACCAAAGCCAAAGAAGTAACGGTCGAAAAGACGGAAAGGAACAGGTCAATCAAAAAAATTATCCAGCGATTGAGGTATTTCTCTTTCGTTAATCTTAATAGTAAATCATTGATTTTCATATAATTAAAGAATTTATTACCCTACAACAAAGTTCGTCAGTCCCAATAGTGGAATAACGAATAGAAATCGATTTTGGCAGCAAAATATCTTAACAAAATATTAAAAGGGTTACTGCACGTTGTTTATTTTGTGCTATATAGCACAAAATAAAAGCTGTTCAAACAGCTTTTATACACTGAATATATATTTTCCCAAGAGCGCACAAAGATAGTTAATTTATTTAAAATTCAAACCTTTTATTTTTTTATATACCTAATAATCAATAGTTTGACATCATTATAAATATCCAATGATTATCAAGGATTAATTCTATTTTGCTCTAACTAAAAAAATCAAATAATATATAGATTAGAAAGCGGTATAGCACATCTTATCATATATAATATTTATTGAATATCAAGCATTATCAAAATCATATCGATTTTATACTAAAATTATACTGTTTCTAAATAAGTAGATTGTCTATCCTTCTCTTTCCGATAGAACGGGCAAAAGAACGGGATATATTTTTTTACTCTGTTAACCTATTTTTGAAACAATATGATTTACAACAACTTAACAAACAATACATTCCACACAAAAGCTCGTCAGTCCCAAAGCAGAAAAAGACATAACAGTCTGGACATATGAAGATTAAGTGTCTACAAAATGACTAAAAGAAACGTACGTTTCTTTTAGTCATTCCATTTACGAAAGATTGTTAACTGTTGACTTTCGGAAAATAGCGTGCAAAAGACTCGATATATTTGGCAGACAGGAAAATAAAAAATAAACGAAGATGTGTAAATTTCAAATATTTTAAGTATATTTGCCCCATCAAAATGACTAAAAGAAACGTACGTTTTTTTTAGTCATTTTATTGTTATGGGAATCTGCATGGATAGAGAGCGTCACTATTCTTTTCAAAGAGACACAGGAAGGGAAAGATATAGGCAGATATGATTCAGGCACGAATTTCAAAGAAATCCGTGCCTGAAAAAACGTGATGAAACCAGTGACCTATTCGATCGTGCTAATCGTAGAAATCATACCGAACTTTTCGTTATCGTTCAGATTCCAGATCACTTCACCTTTATCATTGATTTCGAATACCTGGGGGCTGTTGGCCTCTACGGCATTCTTGTCATGTCCCTGCCAGTTGCAGACGTACAGGCCGCCATCCTTTGCAGGAAGCAAGCCGGCAACGAAGAACAGGCGGGCGCCTTTGATATCGTTCTCACCGTAACGGCGGGCTACTTCGCCGTTGTCGAGGTTCACTTCCATCAGGGAGTGACCGTCACCACAGGCAACCCAATGGTTCCCGTTAGCCAATGCCAATGTCGTGAAAGGCGTTCCTTCGAGACGGGTGATCTTCACGACTTCGCCTCGCGGAGAGATCTCGCGCACGTCGGAAGTGGCAAAGAGGGGCATCAGGTAGTTACCGCGGGCATTCTTGTTCAGCTGGCGGAACTGGGCATGCGGATGTTCGATGCCTGTCTCATATTCGGTACGCGACAGGATTTCTCCCTTCGGGCTCACCTCCATGATGACAGCCGGATGGCCTACCCAACCCAAAAGATAGTTACCGTCGGGCAACACGCGGGCGGTCTGCATCTCACAGGTATCGGGAGCGGCAATATTCCAGATCTCCTGATGGTTGCGGTCAATCAGCTTCGCACCTCTGGCATAAGCAAAGAGGATATTCCCGTCGGGAGTGGCTACAGCGGAGTTGCATTCCCAGCCTTTTTCGAGGGGATGCTCCCACTCTACCTGCTTGGTGTTCTTATCGATGATCACGATCTTGTTCCAACCGGAACCACCCAACAGCAATTTTTCTGTCTTCTTCTCGCAGGATGTAGCGGTTACCAGCAACAATGCGGAACAGAGATAAGTAAATAATTTATGCATAACTAATAATTTATCAATTTGCGAATGTGCCAATATGCCGGTGAAATACTCCAAATGGGACATTCATTCCATTGGTGCATTGGCATATTGACCCATTAGCACATTATTGTAAATCCTTGAACATTTCGAAACCTTGTTCCGGTGTCAAGCCTTCGTGTACGACAGCGTGTACGGCCTGGATCATGGCGGCAGGGTTTTCGCTCTGGAAGACGTTACGTCCCATATCGACACCGGCAGCACCGTCGTTAACGGCGTTGTAGCAGAGTTCGAGTGCTTCCTTTTCAGGCAGTTTCTTACCTCCGGCGATCACAACGGGAACCGGACAGGCGGCAGCTACCTTTTCGAAACCGTCGCAGTAGTAAGTCTTCACGATAGAAGCACCGTTCTCGGCGCATACGCGCGATGCGAGTGCGAAGTAACGGGAGTCGCGTGCCATCTGTTTGCCGACAGCCGTCACACCCATGACGGGGATGCCATAGCGGTTCCCCATATCGACAGCTTCCACCAGGTTGGCTGCCGTGATGGCTTCCTGTTCGCCGTCGCCGGCAGAGAACATGACTGCCATAGCGGAAGCATTGTAACGGATCGCATCTTCGATATCGATCAAAACGTTACGGTTCAATTCCGTCAGGATCGTAGAACCGGCATCCGAACGGAGGCAGACGGGCTTGTTGATGTTGGCGGGAATGGAAGTCTGCAAGATACCGCGCGTACACATGATACAGTCGGCATATTGTACGAGGGGAACGATATTCAGGTCGATACGTTCCAAACCTGAAGTCGGACCCATGATAAACCCGTGGTCGAATGCCAACATGACGGCACGGCCTGTTTTCGGGTTGAAGATACGAGAGAGGCGGTCTTTCATACCCCAAGAGTAGTTAGACGCACCTTTTACATGAAAATTGTCGAATTGGGAAGTTTGTCCGAAGCCGAAATTATTCGCTTCTCTGAACCCATCCATATCTGCCATAGCTTTTTTCCTTTCTTAATTTTTAATTCTTAATTCTTAATTTCTCAAAGCGCTTGTGCGAACGATTCAAACATGCAACTCCAAGAGGTAGCACCGCTGTCGGCATAACCGACGGAACGTTCGCCGTAGTTACGGGCACGGCCGAAGTTGGCTTTCATTTCTACGGTCGAAGCAGCACCGGCAAGGGCGGCTTTCGCTCCGGCTTCGAGGATTTCCTTGATATCGTCCGAAGGACATGCCTGGATCGCTTCCACAGCCGGGATCAGGGCGTCCATCATGGTCTTGTCGCCTTTCTGGGCTTTCGTCTGTTTCTGCACGTTGGCAAGACCGCCGGCAAACATGGCTTTCACTCCGGCTGCATCCAGTTCCGTACCGGAAGCATGGTCGCTCATACCTAAGAAGAAAGCCCCCAACAGCGTACTGGTGGAACCGCTTACCTGCAACATGACGTCAAAACCCATATCGTTCAGCATGGCTTTGAACTCCGTTCCTTTCTGGGCCGTAGCCACGATAGCGGACATGGCTGTCACGATTGCCTGACCGTGGTCGCCGTCACCGATAACGGCGTCCAGTTTAGAAAATTCGTCTTCGCGTTCTTTGATGTTCTTCAAGGCGTTGTCGAGCATCGCCTTGAAGTTTTCGATAGTCAGTTGTTTCATATCTCGTTTATTTACCGATTGTTGTCCAGTAAGGTGCATCAGCACGTTTGTTCTTCAGATAGTCGATATGATCTTCGTCGAGGATAGCCATGATCATCTGGAAACCGGCCTGTTCCTGTACGGTCAGGATTTCCTGGATGCGGCTTACGACAACCTGGAGGCCACGGGCTTCCAGTTCCTTGTAGGCCTTACGGAAGATGATGTTCAACTCCATGTGGGTAGTCGCTCCTACGCCGTTGATGATAAGCATCATCTTGTCGCCAGCCTTCGGCTTGAGCTGCTGGCAAAGCAGGTCTACCATCTCGGCAGCCGTATCGTCGGCAGATACAAGCGGTTTCTGTCCGCCACCGCCTTCGCCGTGCTGTCCCATACCGATCTCCATGATGCCCTGGGGCAGGTCGGTGATCGTACCGCCGTTCTGCGGATGCGTACAAGAGCGCATGGCAACGGCCAGAGTAGCGACGTTGTTGTTATAGCGTTCGGCGATTTCGACCAGCTCGTCAAGCGTCTTGCCTTCTTCGGCTGCAGCACCTAATATTTTATACAAAGGCACACAACCGGCCAAGCCGCGACGGTCGTTGATGTCGGCACCGATACCGGCGCTGATATCGTCGTGAGTCAGCACTTGTTTCACCTTGATGCCTACACGTTCTGCCAACTGGCAAGCCATGTTCGCACTCATCACGTCGCCGGAGTGGTTCAGGACAACCAACAGGATACCGGCTTCACGCTTCATCAGCTGCAAAGCCTGGAACAGACGTTGTGCACCGGGAGCGGCAAAGATGTCGCCCACGACAGAGCAGTCCAGCATACCTTCGCCTACGAATCCGCTCAATGCGGGTTCATGACCGGAACCGCCCAAAGTCACGATAGCCACTTTGTCTTCGCTCTTCGGATTGGCACGTACGACGATGTTTTCACCACCTAACTTGACCTGGTCCGGATATGCCAATACATAACCTTCCAACAATTCGGGTGTTATCTGTTCGGGATCATTTATAAATTTTGTCTTTATGTCTGACATGGTATATTCCTCCTTTATTTAAGTATGTTATTAATGTTATTATTTGATTTCCATGATTTCGATAGCGATGCCTTCTTCTTCGATGAAAGCGATCGTCAGGTGTTCGTCGCATACGGCCGGGCCGAAGATCACCTTCTTGCCTTTCAACTCTTCCTCCAAAGAAGGAACGGTGTAGGCAATGTGTCCCTGTTTCTGTACCAGTTCGGGCAGGCAGCTACCTTCCTCAAATTTCAGGAATTCGATGCGATTCGGACTTTTGCTATAGTCTGTCAACCATACTTTCAGGCCTTCGTTAAACATAGCCCCTTCTACTTGTTCTGTCGTTACGATACCGACATGATTAAATGTTCTCATGACTAATTAATTTTAAGTGTTCGTACTATTTTTTATTCGTTATCAGTTCTCTCAACCTCAAAACATAGATGTTTCGCATTCAAAACATATATGTTTCACACCTTCGTCTTCCATCTCCTGTACGAAAGGACAGCCAAAATAACGACTACCCCCAAGGCGATATAAAGATAGGTGAATATTCCATGCACATTATCATTTTGACCGTATGAATGCATTCCGCTCAGGAAATAATTGACACCGAAGAAAGTCATCAGCACGGAAGCGAACGCGATCACGGATGCCAGATTGAACAACCAAAGGCTATTCCAGCGTTTCACCAAATGGAGATGAGTCACTACGGCATAGACGACCATCGTGATCAGCGCCCAGGTCTCCTTCGGGTCCCACCCCCAATAACGACCCCAGGACTCATTCGCCCAGACAGCACCGAGGAAAGTGCCGACAGTCATCAGGGCAAGCCCTACCCACAACGCCATCTCACCCACAATACTCAGTTCGGTGATACGGGCTTTCAATATCTCTTTGTTCTTCTTTCCGGCGACGGACATCATCACCATATTGGTCAGCCCGATCAGGCAACTGATACCGAAAAAGCCGTAAGCGGCAACAATGACCGCCACATGGAACATCAGCCACGGCGATTTCAGGACCGGTACGAGCGGATTGATCTCAGGGTCCATCCAGTTCAGACCGGAAACGAAGAGGATGATACCGCCGAACAGGGTGGCCAGCGCGAAGGTGATCGTACTACGGCGCACGAACAACAGTCCGGCAAAGACAGTCGCCCATCCCACATAGACCATCGTCTCGTAGGAATTGCTCCAGGGAGCATAGCCACCGATATACCAGCGCATCCCCATTCCGAACATATGATAATGGAAGACGACCAGTACGCCGGCTCCTAACAGCCATACGGCGACCTTCATCCAGCGGGTCCGGCGGAACAGCATCGCGAAAGAAAGGACCAACAACAGTCCGCCCAAGACCAGATAGCCGATCTTGCAATAGCGGAAGACATCCATCTTGTTATATTTCAATTCGGCCTGCATGCGCTTCGGACTGATATCGAGTGTCTTGTTCTTGGCTTGCTGGTAGGTGTCGATCATGCCGACCACTTCATCTGCTTTCGCCCAATCGCCACTCTTCAAGCCCTCCTGCACTTCGCCTAAATACCAGTCGAAAATACGGGAGACGAACATGGAGTCTTTGCCAGTAAAGGCAGAGAGGTCGTCGCCGGGTGCATACCATTTATGATTCGGATCGTCTTCTTTCGGAAAAAGGTTCAGCATCTGGTGATTGATCAGCTGATGGAAGATGTTCAACTGCTCGTCCAGTTTCATCAGGTCCTTGTCGAAACGCGTACGCTGGGCAGGCATCTTGTTATAGGCTTCTTCCAGCTTCTCTTGCAGTTTGTAGTTGCCGTTACTGTCGAAGGCCTGGATATAGGCGCACTCGCCGTCCGTCAGATCATAATAGGCGGCCAACTCCGGATTGGACAGAGCGATAAAGGGAACGCGCATCCACATATCGGGCATGGCTAAAAGGCTCAAAAGGAACTGGTCAGAGTTCAACTGACCGATCTTATCCGACTTATGGAGCTTACGTAGAATCTCCGAAGAGAAGGTATTGACCGGCATCATACGGCCGCTACCTGACTGGATCGGAAGGGCTCCGAAGAGGACAGCATGTTCCGAGCTCACCGCATATTTCTGCACGGCATCGAGCATCGGGGAAGCCTTCCCGCCGGCATTTACGGACAGGGGTACGGCAAGGAGCGCAAGCAACAGGACCGCTACGTTGGTCGCCTTGCGCAATTCTTTCAGGCGGCGGCTCTGACGCATAAAGCGGGAATCCTTACCGACCAGGCAAAGGATCAGGCCAATGACCAGCAACAGATATCCGGTGTAGGTGATGTTCCGCCCCGCCACGTCGCGGTTGACGGAAAGGATGGTCCCGTGTTCGTCCTGGTCATAGGAGGCCTGGAAGAAACGGTAGCCTTTTACATCCAATACGTTATTCATAAAGATCCGCTCTTCGCGGTCTTCCCCGTCCACATGAACGATCACTTCGCTCTCGTAGGAAGAGGGACTGGCGGAACCGGGATAGCGGGTTAAGGTGAATTTCTTCAGTTCAACGGAAAAAGGCAGGGTATGAAAGGTCGTGTTATCGGAAGTGCGGACAGCAATCTGGTTGCTTGTCTCCCCTTCACGCAGATGCAAGATTCCTTCTTCGCCGAAAAGGAAAGAGGTCAAGGCGCCGAGAAGGATGATGATAAAGGCGAAATGAGTCAGCATCAGTCCCCATTTGCCGCGTTTCAGGTATTGGTGTTTGATCGTAGCCACGATAAAATTAACGACTAAAAGGAATTGGAGCAGAAAAAACAGGGGGGAATAATAAACCATTGCTTTGGCTGTCGCTGTACCGTGATACTTTTCGATGAAAGTGGCAACAGCCAGGCCAAAGGCATAAATCAGTAACAGGACGATCGTCGTTACAAAGGAGGAGAAAAATCTTTCGAGATTTGTTTTCATTTACTTTTTTATTAGAGTTCACAGATGCGGCAAATGTACGCAGATTAATCGTTTGATGAAATAACCGGTGGCAATCCGCCACATCTGTGTCCTCTATTAGTTGATAGATATCATCTATACCTTTTCATTATCAATCTTCAATGATCATACGGAAACCGACGTTGAACACACGCTGGTACGGATAGTAAGCCTTACGCGTATGGGAAGCCGCATATTTCGGACGGTCGATATAAGAACCGCCGCGGGCCACTTTGTATTCGGATGTCTCTTTCGTCTTCTCATTGTACGGATACGATACATAGTCGGAACGGGTCCATTCGGCTACGTTTCCGTGCATGCTGTACAGACCGAACGGATTGGCCTCATAAGCCTTGCCGCCGACCTGGACCAGGTTACCGTCGTCCACGCTCTCTTCTTTCGGAAGGAAGGTATAGTACTTGTACCACGGGTTGGTCTTCGCCATCGGCTGCGGGTCTACACCGTAAACGGCAAACAACAGCGTTGTCTTGTCCGCCAGATTGTCCTTCTTGCCGAAGTCCGCATGCATGTCGCCATACCAGAAGTCCTGGTCGCTACCGGCGCGGCAAGCCCACTCCCACTGTGCTTCTGTCGGAAGCGTGATCTTGAGACCGGTCTTTTCGCTCAGCTTCCGGCAGAATTCCATAGCATCGTTGTAGCTGACACGGATAACAGGCTGTTCCGGTTTATTGGCCGGATATCCCTGAACCACGTGGTCTTTCCACTGCTGGTCGACGAAACGGCTGTCGTGATCCGGGAAGACAACGTTAAACTGTTCGTTCGTCGTTTCCAGCTCGGCCATCCAGAAGGCTTTGTCGATCTTCACCTTGGCAGTCGGATAAGCATCCGGTTCGCCACGGTAGCTACCCATCACGAATTCACCGGCCGGGATACGGACGAAATTGACTTTCACACCCGGAGCGATCTCAACCACCTTACGGGTTTCCTTCTCCTTAGCCAGCATTTCCTTGATCCGGTCAGCACCGAAAGGCCAACCTTTCACCTTCAAGGTCTTTTCCTTTACAGGAGCGGCCTTTTCAGGCATTACCGGGGTGATCGGGCCTTGTTTCTTCAGGTAGTCGGCATAGTCGGCGATTTCTTTCTTCCAGTCGACACCGGCTCCGTTCGCATACTTGTCGGTCAATTCCTTACGACGCTTGATCTGGTCGAATCCCTTATAAGGAAGATCAGTCAATACGTTCGCATTGAAATAACCCTTGTCGGGAGCGTTGTAGTCGATCCAGTTATAAAGCGTCTTCCATTCCTTATCGGTCAGTTTCACGTTGTGATGGCCTTTCTTCAGCAAGCGTACCAATTCGCTCGTGTTGGGATGATATTCGTACGGCTGCAAAACGACCATGTCGCCTTCGCCTCCCTGACGATGCACATACGGATGCAAGTTCAGATAAGACGTGCCATAACCTAGCTTGTCTTTCTTTCCACCCCGCAGGTCGAACGCTTTTCCTTCACCGTTATGACAAGCGATACAAGCGCGGTCCAGGATCGGCTGCACTTCCAGATCGAACGTGAAAGAGCGTGTACCGCCTTCGGGCAGAGTCAAGGCAGACGGAGCTTTCTGCGAAGCGATCACACGTTTCGGGATCGCGATCTGGTTCTGGTCTTCATGACAACCGATACAGGAAACCACTTCGCCCGGCTGACCGGTCACCCAGCTTCGCATCCACTGGATAGCCACGCCGTCCTTATCCAAAGGCTGGATGGAGATCGGTGTATTGGCAGGAGCCTTGAAGATCACGGAACCGTCTTCTTCGACAGGAACCGTCCCCAACATACGCTTGATATCCCAACCGGACTGGATTCCATGCCAGTTATGGTCGGAACGGGTCTTTACATACGCATATTCGTAAGCATGCAGACGCAGAGACTTGACCGTTCCGCGAGGAATACCTTTCAGGCCTTCTCCTTCGTAGATATCCTGAATAAAGAAGGTCGCTTCCTTTTCATTCAGTTTCACACGGTCGGGAATGGACGGAGGAGTCTTTGTCTTGCGCACCAGGATCGGGCTGATATAGCCTTCGCCTTCTGCCTGCATCAGACAGGTCACGTTGTCGTAGACGTCCACCAGATAGAGTCCCCACAAGGCATGCGGGTCCAACTTGGCTGCAACCAGGAAGTATTTGTCGTTCAGCGGAGTCGGTTTGATGAACTGCGGCCATACACCGTTTACCAGCTGGTCCTTGATTTCTTCTTTGATCGGACGGTTACGGTGAGGGATTTCCTGTACCATACCGGCTGTGCTCTTACGTCCCTTGGTCGGATCGAAGATGATCATACGGCCTGAACGTGCCACACCGTGGTGGCCGGAGATGATACCGACGAACGCCGAACCGTGGCCGGGCAACGGCTGCACGTCGAACGTACTGTTCGGGAACATCGCACCGCTACCGTAGAGGGCTTTGTTTTCCGTTCCGTCCGGGTTCATGTGCATTACGATACGGGAATAGTAGTGGGTCAGGTCGGTGTACTCCCAGCGGGTGTACATCACACGGCCGTTATTCATGATGACCGGATTCCAGTTGGCATCCTGGTCGAATGTCAGGCGGCGCATGCTCTTGTCCTTCGGGTCATACAGCACCATGTTACCTACCGCATCGCTACCGTTCACACAAGGAACACCCTGGTAACCGATGTTGGAGATAGCGATCACACGACCGTCGGGCAGGTAAGTACCATCGTAGAACTCCAGATCCGGCTCGTCGTTTTCCACAAGCGGCTTGAAGCCTGTCCCATCCAGATTCACTTCATAGATGTTCCAGCGCTTGTCGTCCTGTGTCTGTGTGAACATCACACGGTCACCGTCCCAATGCAGTTTCAGGTCAGCGATGGAAGAACCGTTTTTCGGTTTGTAGACCTGACGCATCTGTATATCGCCACGCAGATTGGAGAGTTCGACGATCTCGGCATCGAAGCCCTCACGACCGGCAGATTCCTGGTTACTCCAGTTATTGGCCTGAGTCCCCAAGGAAGGAGTCATGATCTGGTGTGCCTTCGAACCTACCTTGAAACGGGCTGCCACGATCTTGTCGGCATCCAGCAACGGGTTAGCCAGCAAGATGGCACGTTTGCATTCCAATGCTTTCTTGGCATCGGCGATAGCCTGTTCGTCACCGTTATAGATGCCTTTGAAACCTTTCTTTTCGAGCCGTACCAGTTCGTTCAGCATCGGTTCGTATTTGGCGGCGTCGTAGCCTTTCTGCTTTTTCATATCGGCGAAAGCCAATTTGACAGCCTCGACGTTCAGCCATTCCAAATCGCTCTGAAGCGTGTACAGCTCCTGTACTTTCTCAACCAGTTCGAGATATTTGCGTATCTGTGTATTGAGATCTTTTTCGTTTGCGATCTGCTTTGCCACATTCGAATAGTAGGCTCCGTCCTTCAACCGGGCGATCGCATTATCCGCAGCCTGCTTTTCGACTGAGGCATCCGGGGTGATCAACCAGGTATCCAGGCCGTCCAGTACCGCACCCAGCATACCGATTTCTTCCGGATACTTGTTGTTCAATTCTTCCGCCACAAAGGTCGGAACCGTATTCAATGCCTGGAAAAACACACTTCCGCCACTTGGAGTAGCATCGATACCGACTTCGGCTTCGAAACGGACATACTGGCCACCCACCGGGTATACCAACGTGCCGTTCGCATGGCAGAACACACCGTGTTTGTATTCCTTTCCAGCAATAACGATCTCATGATCGTATGCATTCGTGTTCATCTTGGGTTTTGCCCAACCGGCAACACCGTATTCATAAGGAACTTCGTCCAACCATACGGCTGTACCATCGGCTTTGATCAAACGGGCATTCGCCCATACAGCCTGGTCGTAATCCGTACCATCGGGACCACCGGCCGTTACAAGCACCAGCTTATCCACGCCTTTCAAGTCTACCACGAAAGGTTCGGCTTTCGCCTTATGCTTCATCCAGGTAGAAACGATCGGCATTCCGGATTTCTTCAGCTTTGCCTGTAATTCCGTTTTGGCTTTGACTGAAGCATCAATCCACGTTTCCGCCTTCTTCTGCTTGGGGCCGGCAGACACCATAACAGAAGAGGACAGAAAGAGTGATACTAATAAATAGTATTTGTTCATGTAATAAATTATAAGGTGTTTATTACTTATTATAACGCAGCTTTCGTGTTGGTGAAGCGCAAGCCGTCATTATCGTGGTAGCATGCCCATTCATCAACAATAGCACCTTCAGGACCAGCCATCATAAAGTGGAATGTTTCCAGTTTTTTCAGGCGAAGAACATCACCTACATTCTGTACGACGAAATTTTTGCTCTTGATCGCACCATGGGTAGCAGGGATAGCAGGAGCGTTCGGAGTCTCGTCGCCTACTTCAGAGAAGTTGTAAACCCATCCCTTTTCTACCATCCAGGATTCATGTTTAGCCGGGAATTTGGTCTTTACATGCGCATGTTCGGGGATCATCTGTCCCGGAAGCAGGTAGATCGCGTGAGCGAAGTAGCCGTATTCAGGATCGTTGACCCAGAAAATACCACCCATACCCACGTTTTCAAAATCACCCAGACCGAAATCAGTCACCCACATGTCCTTAGCCATCAGTTCGGTGAAAGGAACACCGTAGAAAGCGAACATGTCTTTCATTGCTTCCATAGCAACATCCTGTTGGAACTTGCCGTCTTTGTAGAAATCGGCATTTGTGTACTTCTTTGAATACTTCATTTCTTTATTAATTTTACAGTTAGCATTGTTGTTACATTCATTCTTGCAGTCGTTTCCGCACTGTTCGGTGCATTGTCCTTCGCCTGCCGCTGCGCAACAGGTAGCCTCGCCAGTAGATGTTTTGCCGTTACATGCAGCCATCGAAAGCAGGAGGGCTCCCATAGCGGCCGATTTCATAAGATTCTTTTTCATTTTTTCTCTTGTTTATTTAGTTAGTAATATTTGTTCTGTACCTATTTCCTACCGGAGAAACTTTGTTTCCATAGGGTGAAACGACTGTTTCCATACGAGGAAACTTTTGTTTGATGCCTATGAAACGTTTACTCGATGGCGATCCCTTCTATTTCGATCAATAACTCATCCCGGCAAACGTCCGCCCACATATAAGATATGGGGATATTCAAATTATATCCTTCCAGCAGTTCGCGTGCCTCCTCATAGAAGGATTTCTCTTTCAGATAGACACGCAGCATTTTCAGTTTCGCCTTACCAATCAGCTGGCCGATGTTTTCCATCGTGATATGGAGCTGGCGTCCGAGCCCTACTCCAACCAGGCTTTCCTCCCCGCGGATAGCTGCCGTACCGGAAATATAAACGATCCGCCGGTCATCGAAAGTCATGCTTTTGGCCCGTTCGAACTTCGGAGTGGCTTTCTTCTGCTGGGCAGCTTCGAGGACCTGGTCCGAATAGGCGTGGGCGGCTATCTGCAATTTATTGTCGATCGGGGTGGCATAGCATTCGGGACGGGCGAACACGGCCGCATCCAAATCGACCAGTATGCCTCCCAAGTTGGCCCCGATACCGGTAGCAGCCGGATAACCGTTGCTCCAGTCCGTCTTTCCATAGAAATCGGCACGGGCGTTGTTGAACATCTGGTAATGCTGGTCCGGCCCGTCGAAGCGGGTGATCTGCTCGATGTAGTTCCACTGACGGATGATGCAGTTTACGGGGAAGCCTTCCCGGCGCATCACCTCTCCCATCATGTGGAATACTTCGGCGGACTGTTGCTGGATACCGAAGTTTATCACATCCCCATGGAGGCCACCGGCAAAGAGGAAACGGCCATCGGCATTTTCCAGTACGACATACGGGAAGCCGCCGTGACGGCGGAAGGTGATATGATCGTCTTCGTCCGCTTTGTAGCTATGGACTTCCAAGATAAGTCCGGCATTCAGAGGTGGCTGGGAAACATAACTCAATACCGGTTCATGATTTCCATAAAACTTACGGATTTTCTCACGCAGCATGATGCGACGGGAAACGTATTGTTCGTTGTCGTTCGGCATGCCGAAGAATGCCAAACGGAGAATCTGTTCGTCTTGAGGCAACTGTGCCAGCAGGGCGTCTACCATTTCACCGAAAGTAGCCAGTCCGGTCGTATAAATATTATAATGTATTTTATCGCAATAGTTCATAAAGAGTTCACATATTCGGTTAATGCTTCGATATCTTTCTCTGAAACTTTCTTCTCGATGCCGTGTTTATGGACACTGAACACTTCCTTCATGGTAGCGGCACGTCCGTCGAACAAATAAGGAGCCGTACGCCACACTTCACGCAAAGTCGGAGTATCCCAACCTTTTTCGAACTCTATATCCTCACCTATGCGGTGGTATTTCATATCCGTATAATAAACACCGCTATGGCATTCCCCGCATTTCAGCTTTTCGAAAACCTTTTGCCCTTCCTTTGCCAAATCAGACAGCTCGCCATTCACCAAGTAAGGACTGGGCACGGGACGAAGTGATTTCAAATAGGCATCCACACAAACAGCATCTTCTTCCGAAACTTCAAAAAACTGGATGAAGTTGAATCCTGCCCGCACAGCCCGTTCCGCATGTTCACGGATACCGGAAATCATGTTGGGAGGAGTCACATGACTAAAGAGCATGCTCTTGCAGTTCTTGGAGTTGCCGACACCGTCGTTCATCAAGTCCCAGTTCATGCCATCCGTTCGTCCGTCTCCCGGATGGCAGCCATTACAACTCTGCCAATTCTGGAAGCAGTGCGAAGCATCGTTGAAGTAGCGTTCACCCTTGTTTTCAGCCGTTTCTTCACGTCCGGGATTCAGTTCGACAGACGTCACTTCGTTCGTATTGATATCCATGATGTTCAGGATATCGGCAAAGTAAGTCGGGATAATCAGCTTGTCACCGTTCAGGATCATATTGCGAGGACCGTTCCCCTCCAGCGGGATACGTTCGCGGAGGCCATACAAGAAAGTCAGGTCGTAGTCCAACACCGCCTTATTGGGATAGTTCAGGAATTTCTCCAACATCGCCTTATGGTCAATCACGCTGATCTCGTGCGTTCCCGAATGGGAGATGAAAACAGACTCGTCGTTGCAGGCAATGCTCCAGATACCGGCCGCACCCCGTTCGGGTTCATCCACGACGATGGCTCCCAGGAACTCCTGCTTGTCGACATCGATCACGCTAAAAGCACTCGTGTTCATCCATCCCTGCTGCAATTGAGATGTAGGGACGGTGAAACGCCCCAAGTTGTGCGATACATATATATATTTGCCGTCGGGAGTTATACAGATTCCCCGAAGGGCATTGCTTCCGTTTGCCAACTGGATGTCCTTCACCTTCGTGAAGCCATCCATTTCGATGACGGATACACAGGCGGCCACATAATCGAGATCAGCCCGCTGTGCAGGAAGGAAGTTCGTGACGAACATATATTTGCCGTCCTTGCTGAACACGGCGGACTTCGGTTCGCGCAATACCTTCACCGTACGCATCACCTTCCGCGCAACCGGATCGATTTCGGAAATCGTGGTCTGGAACTGGTTACATACATATATATGCTTCTTGTCCGGACCGAACATCGGATGACATGCTCCCGAACCGGTCGGAATAGAAGCCTCCACCCTGCCCGATTCGAGCGAGAGGATCTGTAAATGGCCTGTCGTTCCGAATGTAGTCACATATGCCTTGTCGCCATCCAAAAGGATACCCGTAGGCGCTTCGTCCATCGGGAAAGAACGCAACAATGTCTTGCCATCAGGCGAAAAAACATCCACCCGCTTTACTCCTTTATCTGTCATCAGCAACTCACCTTTGGCGTTCGCCACGACATCTGTCGGGAAGAACGGTGGGTTGCCTGCTGAAGCAAAGGAGATGCAACAGCAGGCAAAACAAGCCACCAGTGAGTTTTTAAACATGTATTTTCGTGTGTTCATGGTATATTATATTTTTTTTGCTTTACTATATCCCAACTCAAGAGAAATCGTCTGGGCCACTTTCCTTATACAGTCTGCCGAAACACGTACGACCTCTTTCGACAGCCGGTCCTTAGGGCCTGAAATCCAAATTGCCCCGCAAGGATAACCCGTATAATTAAAGATAGGCGCTCCGATGCAAATCACACCGTTCAGTTCTTCCTCATTATCCATGGCATAACCCAATTTCCGGACCTTTTCAAGTTCCTCCAGATAAGCGTCACGTGTAGTAATAGTCCGGGCGTTGTAGCGTGTAAATTCCATATAAGACAAATATCGGTCCCGGACTGTATTCGGCAAATAAGCCATGATCGCCTTTCCCGGAGCCGAACAATGCAAATCGAAAGGTTTTCCCGGCGAGAGGATAAAACGGAACGTATGATGTCCCTGCGCCTGCTCGATAAAGATACCTTTCCGGTCCCCCAGCACGCCGAAGCATGCCGTCTCTTTCACTTGGTCGCGCAAATCGCGCAAACGAGGCAAAACAGTTTCCAGCAAATTGTGTTCATTCAACGATCTGAATCCCAAAGTTAGTAATTTACGGGATAACTTGTACCTTTTTGTGTCTTCATTATAGATCAAATAATCCAGACGGACCAACGTATTTAAAATACGGTAGGCCGTAGTCTGTGAAATATCAAGGGCGGACTTGATATCCTGAAGCGTCTCACCCTGGGTGTGAAGCGACAAGTACTCAAGTACAGCGATCCCTTTTTCGAGATTCGGAACCTTGTAGTTCTCTTCTGCTTTTTCCATATTTGGAATAACGCTTTCCATATTTGAAATATTGTTTCAGATTTGAATCAAATATAAAAGAGAGCGCATAAATGCAAGCAGGATGTTTGTAAAAATTAGTTAAGTATGTCGTAAAACACATTATAGTTGAAAGGTGAAAGTGAAAATGCAAATAGCAACGCGAAGCAACTTTCAACTCTTCTTGTAGCTGACGATGGCCAGTATGTTAAAGAACACTACGAACAGGTAGATGATCCCCCTATTGCCCACCGACATCAACCCATATACAAGCCAGGCGATACAGGTACCTGTCGTGAGCAGGATAAAACCAATAATCCAATAATGTTCCAATATGTCTGACACACGCATCAAAAGCAATATAAAAAAACAGGAGCGCAACAGCTACACTCCTGTTTTAATATCTTTTAGAGATAAACCAAATCTTACTTATCTATTGTACGGGAAGGAACACCTTCGAAAGTCATTTTAACAGGATTTATAAATCCGTTCTCATCGAAAGTCATCCGGTCGATACAAGTCACACGGTGGTCGCGAGTATTGTCGTTCAGCGGGCGGCGATGGTAGACGATATAATAATCTTCAGTATTCGGAACATGCAATACGGAATGATGCCCGGCTCCTCGCGCGATTGTCGAATCCTGCTGGAGAATCGTGGCGATACGATTGAAAGGTCCGAAAGGCGAATCGGCAATCGCATAAGCGACACAATAATCGGGACCTGTCCAGCCCCCTTCGCTCCACATAAAATAGTACTTACCGTTCTTCTTGAACATGAACGGACCTTCCACATATTTATCCGGTGTCACTTCCTTGTAGACCGTCCCGTCTTCAAAAGGAACCAACCCGGTGAAATCGTCGTTCAGGCGAACGACATTACAATGTCCCCAACCGCCGTAATACATATAGTAGCGGCCATCATCGTCACGGAAAACGAACTGGTCGATCGGCTGTGCCCCGTTTACGATCTCGTTGATAAGCGGTTTGCCTAACAGGTCCTTATACGGACCTTCCGGGCGGTCGCTGACGGCAACCCCGATTCCTCCTACTTCACCTTCGTGCACGTCGTTGGCCCCGAAGAAAAAATAATATTTGCCATCCTTATGGATGATAGACGGCGCCCACATGGCTTTCTTCGCCCATTTCACGGCGGAGGTATCGAGCACAGATGAATGTTTCGTCCAGTTCACCAAATCCTTGGATGAAAAACAGTCAAAATAAGTCTGCTTCTCATACGCATCGCTCCAGGTCGGGAAAACCCAATAGGTATCACCATAAATGATCCCTTCCGGATCGGCATACCAGCCCTCGAATATCGGATTACCACTAGTCACGACATCAGCAACAGCCTTCTGTTGCTGTTTCGGCTGTCCGCACGAAACTAATGCGGCAGCACACAATAGCACATATAAACTTTTTTTCATTTATGAGTTAGATTTTTTCTGTTCCATATTCTTAGCCAACCCCCCTTCGGATGTTTCCTTATAGAGACTCGGCAGGTCGTTTCCGGTCTGACGCATCACTTCCACCACCTGGTCGAAACTTACACGGTGCTTGCCATCGGAGAAATTGGAGAAGGTGTTCGCATCCAGCGCACGGGCTGCCGCAAAGGCATTGCGTTCGATACAAGGAATCTGTACTAACCCGCAAACCGGGTCGCAAGTCAGTCCCAAGTGATGCTCCAGCCCCATCTCGGCCGCATACTCGATCTGTGCAGGCGTCCCCCCGAACAACTGGCTGGCCGCAGCAGCAGCCATCGCACAAGCCACACCGACCTCTCCCTGGCATCCTACCTCGGCCCCGGAAACGGATGCATTCGTACGGACCACATTACCGAACAACCCGGCTGTCGCCAACGCACGCAAGATACGGGAGTCACGGAAGTCGCGGGACTCTTTCAGATGGTAAAGCACAGCCGGCATGACACCACACGAACCGCAGGTCGGGGCTGTCACGATCTTGCCTCCGCAAGCGTTCTCCTCGGAAACGGCCAGAGCATACGCATAGACCATCCCACGGCTTTTGATACTGCTGCCGTAACCTTTGGCACGGATCATATAGTCGGATGCCTTACGCCGGATTCCCAGACCGCCGGGCAAGATGCCTTCGGCTTCGAGGCCGTTACGGACTGCTTGTTGCATCACTTCCCATACTTCGGCCAGATAGTCCCATATCTGCGGACCTTCGCACTGTTCGACATATTCCCAGTAGGAATGGCCGGTTTTTTCACACCAGGCCTGTATATCCTTGATAGTATGCATTTCGTAAACCTGGCCCTGCGTCAACTCGTTGTAGGTTTCGTTTGCCAACGTCCCTCCCCCGATACTGTAAATCGTCCAGTTATCCAGTTCCTCTCCGCTTTCGTCAAACGACTGGAAGAGGATGCCGTTCGGATGAAAAGGCAGGAACACCTTCGGTTCCCAAGTGATATTGGTCTTGGCCACCGGGCTCAACACTTCGAGAATTGCCGCATCCGTCATGTGGCCTTTTCCTGTAGCCGCCAGGCTCCCATAGAGCGTAACATTAAAACGTACGGCTCCCCGATTACGTTCCAGGAACATCCGGGCAGCACGCATCGGCCCCATTGTGTGGCTACTGGACGGCCCGTGACCGATCCTGTATATTTGCTTGATCGATTCCATTGTTTTGAGATTTATGAGTTATCATTTGTAATTTATGATTTATAGTTTTTGCATTGATGATAAATTATAAATCTTTTCACACTTTCAAAAATATATTCCGCTTATAAAGCAGCCACAAAATTACATAAATAATCAATGCGTTCGACGCTGCAATCAAAGCCGGATAATAATTTCCTGTATATTGTTCGAGGCCATGAAAAAGAGAAGTTCCTATACATCTGAAACTAATCACGTTAGCCAGCATATAGGCCACGATCGAATTCATGCCGTAGACTTTCAACCAAGTCAGGTTCTTCCGGTGTCCCTTATAATCGATCCAATAATAGAACAAGCCCATCAACAGGAAACAATAGCCACTGCTGACCAACACCATCGAGCTCGTCCATATCTTCTTGATCACCGGCAACTGCAAGCCCCACAGCCAGCCCAGCGCAACCATTATCACACCGATTCCTAACAGCCATTGCCATTTGTGCTTCCGGTCCATTCCGCTCTTCAAGATATGCCCGGCAAAAACTCCGGTCAGCACCGTCACGCCAAAGTTCAGGCTGCTTAATATCCAGGTATAACGATAAGATTCGGCAAATACGATCTGTCCGTTCTCCACAACAGCAGCATCGCGGAATCGTCCCAGGACCGTACGGTCCACCCATTCCGCCAGGTTACCGTCCGGCGTGTAGTTGCCACCTCCATAACCATCGATCGTAATAAATTGCATGGCTCCCCAATAGGCTAACAACAAGGCGACCGCCGTCCCGATTTGCACGGACAGACGCACATGCAGGAACAGCATTGCCGAAATCAGATAGCCCATCGCAATTGCCTGCAATGTGTTCGAATAAAGATAAATCCGGTCCGGGTCCAATCCTAAAAGATTTCCCTGGCACATCATACCGAAGATCCAGAGCAAGGCCACCCGCTTGACGATACGACGGTAGACCGCCCATTTATCCGGCATCACTTTATATCGGGAAAGGGCGAACGGCATCGACACGCCCGCCATAAACATGAAGAGCGGCATCACCAAGTCCCACGAAGAGAACCCCTCCCACTGCACATGCGAGAAGCACCACAAAAAATCGTTATACCAAGGCGCATCTATCGCACGTCCGAGAGGATGCAGAACCCCTTCCAGCGCCACCAGGCAAAACAAATCGAAGCCACGTAACACGTCGAGCGACTCCAGGCGTTGATAAGATGGTTTCATGATGATTTATGATTTATGATTTATGATTTATGATTTATGATTTATGATTTATGATTTGTATAAAAAAAGATTTCAGATTTATGTTTAATGTTATGTTTTCTGGTCATAAATCTGAAATCACAAATTTCTTCACACTTTCAGGAAAATTCGTTGACGGTACAGGAAGTACAGGAATCCCCAGCAAACGGCAATGTAGCCGATCGAACCGGCTAAAGGCTGCGCGGCTTCCGGCATCCATCCGACAAGTCCGCCAAACAGGCCTTGGGATGTATAAGAGAAATCGATGAATTTTTGCGCCAAATAGATCGTAATCGAATTAACCCCGATCACCTGGAAGAAGAAAGTCCATTTCCGCCATCCCAACACATCGACAATGTAATAAAACAGGGCGAACATCCAAACCGAATAGGCTCCGACAACGCAGACAAACGAACTGCTCCACAGCTTTTTGTTGATCGGGAACACCAAACTCCACAACACCCCCACCAACAGTAACAGCACACCGGCCAACACCAAGCCTGCCACCTTCCGCTTGTCCGTCAATCCCTCTTTACGCAACTTGATAAACTCGCCCGTAAACATTCCCAACATAGCCGTCACAATCCCCGGTAACGTGGACAACAACCCTTCCGGGTCAAAAAATCCTTGATGCAAACGCCCCGGCAACAACAAACGATCCACATAGCCGACCCAGTTGCCTTCCAGCGTGAATGGTCCGACCTCCGCACCCGGCACAGGGATAAAAGCTATCCAAACCCAATAGCCGACCAAGATCGTCCCGGCTATCCACGCCCTGACTGAAGTCCGGAAATGCACGAACAGCAAGGCGGCAAACATCCATCCCAACCCAATACGCGCCAAGACGCTGGCGCAACGAAGGTTCGCAAAGTCAAACTGTAGCAATCCGTTATAGACACATCCCAGCAACACCAGCGTAATTCCTCTGCGGACAATCCTTTTATAGATATCCGACTCGCTCTTCCCCTGTTCGCGCTGCTTTTCCAACGAGAACGGAAACGAGATGCCGGCAATGAACAGAAACAGCGGAAAAATCGTGTCGTGGTGTGTCAACCCGTCCCACTCCACATGATCCATCTGTCCACCTATCGCCTGAAAAAAAGAATTCGGAAACAACGTTGCCAACGCAACGAAAAGAGAAGCCCCTCCCATAATAAAGAACATATCAAACCCCCTCAGGGCATCCAGCGACAGCAGTCGCCGGGACTGTTTTTGTTTTTCCATATATACAATATCTTTTTAAGTTTACCTTGTCGATCAAGTTTGCAAAGATAGGTCTTTTTTCAACACAAGCAATTTATACAAGAAACCTCGTTTCTTCAGATACCCTAAAAATTTTCATTCTTTCCCCAACAGTGAAAATAAATTTTCCATCACATGAAAATTTATTTCCCCACTATGGAAAATTTATTTTCATGCGATGGAAACTTCTCTTTCATGCAATGGTATCAGAACAACGTTCCCAACCGAAATTTTCTTCATATCGGTCGAAGAGGGGTTCCTCTTCGATATTGTATTGACGGAGCAAATCGCGTACGTATAACTGGTCTTCAGGAGTAAAACAACGCTCCTTGCGTTTCAAACGGTAAAAATGAGTCGTCCCGAAATATTCTCTCATCTCCCGCCGTATTTCTTTAGCCTGGCGATAAGGGATATTGTCCAACAGGTGCTCCATGCCATAGGCATTTTTCAACGGGCTGTCGTCCATAAACCCGGAACAATCGCCATCGGGGACAACACGTTCCGGGTTGATCGCTCTCACCGCCCAACGTTCTTTCGGGATATGCCGCGACACCTGATGACGCAGACAGGTGGAAGCATGTAGGCATTTCCCGTTAAAACAAAGTGCAAAGTCGTTCGGAACCAAAGAATAATCTAATTTGTCTAACATGGTATTAATGTATTGATATTAGACAAAGGTACTCACAGATCCGGCGGAAAGCAAACATTTACACTCAAAAAATGATCACAACAACAATGACTATAGGCGAGATGAGGGAGTTCACCGTGCCAACGGCTGCCATTTCATATAAGTTCCGGTTCTCCACAACCACTCCATCGGTCCATAACGGAACTTCTTCAGCCAATAATGGCTGAACACTATCTGAACACCCGTATAAGCAAGACAAACCAATACGCTCAAGAAAACACCCAGATGGCTCCAATCCAACCCGAAACCGGAAAAAATAAAGACACCGATCACGGACTGCGCGATATAATTCGTCAGGCCCATACGCCCGTAACTGACTAACGGTGCCATCGCCCGCTGCACCTTCTGCAAACGGTATCCCTCCATCACCACAATTACCCATAGATAAGCAGTCAACAGGTTAATCAGATTAGTCGTCGTCGAACTCATCCACGAATAAAAAGAGACCTCTCCCCAAGCCACAGGCGGAAGATAAGAACGCGCCACATAGAGCAGTCCCAATCCTGCGAGGGCAAGCAAGGCCCAGCGGTTCAGCCGGCCACGAAACTCGTCCATACGTTCGAATAGACGGATGCGTCCTACGATGAACCCTAAGATGAAAAGTCCCAAGGTCAAGTAAATACGCCCGCTCGACACCTGGAAGCGCATTTTTCCGACGATCCCGTCCCAAGCGTTACTCTCGATCGTTTCAGACAAGGTCGGGACTTTCCGAGGACCTGCCGGACGGGAAGCAGGCCTTTCGGCAACACGTTCCACCTGCTCGACCGCCGGAGCCGTCAGGCTTTTATAAGCTACCGGGACAAGTGTCGCCCCCCCTAAGAAAAGAAACAGCGTAATCCCTGCCAACAGCTTGGTCGGCCATTTATACATCAACACCAAAACAAACCCCAGTATCGCATATATCAGCAAAATATCCACCCGGACAATCAAGCCGTGTAAATAACCGATCGCCAACAAAAGAACCAGCCTCCACAAAAAACGTGGACGGAAGTCAAGTCCTTTCTTCGCCGCCCGATCCATCTGGATAAAGAAACTTAAACCGAACAGGCAAGAGAAGATAATGAAGAATTTCCCGAAAACCAGATAATTGATAAGCCAACTGAAAATCTCGTTCATCGTTCCCTCCCACGGGAACACAGCCTGAGACGTCATCGTCCCCATAGCTCCAAAATGTTGCATAGAATGAATCAGGCAAATGCCGATAAGAGAAAAGCCACGCAAGGCATCGATCACTGTAATACGCTCTCCGGGAGCAAGCACTGTTTTTGTTGTTTCCATATTTTCAAATTTCAGATTTGATTTTTATTCGTTTTCTTCCGGGAACAAAATTACAGGGCATCACTCGAACAGAAGGAATACAAATTACGGTTTTGTGGATATTTTTTACTGTAGAACGGCTCTTGGTTCGGAATGAATCACATAGTGACCTGTTTTAGGATTCAAGAGAAACAAGATTGTAAATTAATTCGTATGTTTGCAGCCGTAACCTAAAAAAATAAAGACAATGACAGTAATCATTTTAATAGCAGTGATCGTGATCCTGGCAATCTGGATCGTTTCTTTGTATAATTCGTTAGTGAAATTGCGCAACAACCGCGAGAACGCATTTGCCGACATCGACGTACAGCTCAAACAACGCCATGACCTTATCCCACAGTTGGTCGAAACGGTCAAAGGCTATGCCTCACACGAGAAAGAGACCCTGGAACGCGTCATTAACGCCCGTAACGGAGCGATCAGCGCCAAAACGATCGACGACAAGATCATGGCCGAAAACGTCCTGACTTCCGCTCTTGCCGGATTGAAGATCACGCTCGAGGCCTATCCCGATCTGAAAGCCAACCAGAACTTCTTGCAGTTGCAGGAAGAAATTTCCGACCTGGAAAACAAACTGGCTGCCGTGCGCCGTTATTTCAATTCGGCCACGAAAGAGTTGAACAACGCAGTCGAGACATTCCCGTCCAACCTGATCGCCGGTATGTTCGGTTTCAAGAAGGAAGTGATGTTCGACCTGGGCGAACAACGCGCGACACTCGAAGAAGCACCTAAAATCAAGTTCTAAGGATGCAATACGTCGGTATACAAACCCAACAGAGCAGGAACAATTTCCGGTCCCTGCTCCTGCTTTGCTTGTTTCCCTGCCTGGTAATGGGATTGCTTTTTGCGTTCTGCTACCTGCTCCACCTGTTGGCAATGAACGACGACGGCCTGACGGGGGCCGAACTGCTCGGATATTCCACCGGGATGTTCATCCATTTGGCGCCATACGTATTGGGAGGTGTACTCATATGGTTCATCATCGCCTATTTTGCCAATACAAGCATCATCAACTCGGCAACCGGCTCCGAACCTTTGTCGAGAATGGAAAACAAAAGGGTATACAACTTAGTGGAAAACCTATGTATGAGCCAGGGAATGAAAATGCCCAAGATCAATATCATCAACGACGATTCTCTGAACGCTTTTGCAAGCGGCATCAACGAAAGGACTTACACCGTCAGCCTCTCACGGGGGATCATCGACAAGTTGAACGACCAAGAACTGGAAGCGGTCATTGCACACGAGCTGTCGCATATCCGCAACAAAGACGTGCGCCTGATGATCGTATCGATTGTCTTTGTCGGCATCTTTGCCATGCTCGCACAGATGGCCATGCGTTCCGTCTACTACTCGTCGATGAGCCGCAGGAGAGACGAGAAAAACAACACTGCGATCATCATCGTCTTAGTCATGGTTGTTGCAGCCATCGGTTATTTCTTCTCCATGCTGATGCGTTTCGCCATCTCGCGCAAACGGGAATACCTGGCCGACGCCGGGGCTGCCGAGATGACCAAGAATCCGCTCGCCCTCGCCAGCGCACTACGGAAAATCTCGGCCGATCCCGACATCGAAGCCGTCAAACGAGAAGACGTAGCCCAGCTTTTCATCCAGCATCCGGGCCAACAGGCCAAAAGCGCACTGAACGGTTTAAGCGGACTTTTCGCCACTCATCCACCCATTGAAAAGCGGATACAAGTACTCGAACAATTCTAAATTTAATCAAGATTTAATATCCCTAATCATTCCAATCCCGGCATTAATTTAATATCTTTGATGCCGGATAAAAATAAGTGTTGGAAATGATACAAAAAGAATTGACCGGCGATCTTAAGCTGAAATGGGATCGCATACAACAGGCGATGCGGAAGATAAATGCCGACGGATGCCTGCTTACCGTGGATGTAAATCTGTATTACACAACCGGACGTATCTATAGCGGCTATTTCTATCTTCCTGCGGAAGGTGCTCCGTGGTTCTTCGTGAAACGGCCGAACGGACTGGCAGGCGATCATGTCGAATACATTCGCAAACCGGAACAGATGGCCGAGCTCTTCGCGTTCTACGGACTGGAAATGCCGGAAAAGCTTCTGCTCGAAGCCGACGAACTGACATACAACGACTATATACGTCTGCAAAAGATCTTCAATCCGAAAGAGACCGGAAACGCAACCGCAATGATGCGTGAACTGCGCCGGATAAAGACACCGTACGAGATCGAAATGTTCCGCATCTCGGCCGAACGCCACGCCAAGACATATGCCGAAATTCCCGAATGTTTCCGCCCCGGAATGACTGATCTCGAATTCCAGTATGAAATAGAAAAACGGATGCGCAAGAACGGTTCCATCGGACTGTTCCGCGCCTTCGGAGCTAATATGGATATCTTTATGGGAAGTATCCTGGCGGGAGAAAACGCCGAAGTCCCCTCGCCTTTCGACTTTGCCTTAGGTGGTAGTGGTATCGACGCTTCCTGCCCGTTAGGTGCAAACGGAACGCCTCTGAAAGAAGGGACAGCCATCATGGTAGACATGGCAGGAAATTATACGGCTTATATGACGGATATGACACGTGTGTTCTCCGTCGGCCACCTGACCGAGCTTGCTTACCGGGCACATCAGACAGCCCTCCTTATCGAAAGCGAGATCGAGAATATCGCCCGGCCGGGCACACCTTGTGCCGAACTCTACGAGATAGCCGCCAAGATCACCGAAAGCCAGAGACTCGGCGCATACTTCATGGGGACCAAGCAACAAGCCAAATTCGTAGGGCACGGCATCGGCATCCAGATAAACGAGCTGCCGGTACTTACGCCCCGCTCGAAAGACATGCTGGAACCGAACATGGTATTTGCACTCGAACCGAAATATGTGATACCGGGTATCGGCGCCGTCGGCATCGAAAATAGTTTCCTGGTTACGGAAACCGGACTGGAGAAGATCACGCACTTCACAGAAGATATCATACAATTAGACAAATAAATCATAAATCATAAATCATAAATCATAAATCATAAATCATAAATCATAAATCATAATGAAAAAAACAATCTCACTTCTCCTGTTACTGTCTGTCATCTTCATGCCGGTAAAGGCACAAGATGTAGAAAACGTAAAGCCGGTGAAGAATGTCATTCTTCTAATCCCGGACGGGACATCACTGGCTACAGTCTCTATGGCGCGTTGGCTGCAATGGTATACCAACCCCGACAAACCGAAATTGAACATCGACCCGTATCTCTGCGGAACAGTCCGCACGCATTCTTCGAATGCCCCGATCGGCGACTCGGCTCCTACGACTTCCTGCTACATGACAGGACAACCCAGCCGTACAGGCTACGTTTCCACCTACCCGGAGAACGACGGTGACAACGATATCTACCCGACCGATCCGGCACGCGCTTTCCAACCGCTGACAACCGTCCTGGAAGCTGCCAAAATAAAACAGGGCAAATCAACGGGACTGGTTTTCACCTGCGAATTCCCGCATGCAACACCGGCCGACTGCTCCGCCCACAGCTACAACCGTGGCAAATATGAATGGATCGCTCCGCAGATGGCTCACAACGACCTGAACGTCGTGATCGGTGGCGGCGCCAGCCTGCTTCCCGAAGAGAGCGAAGCCTACCTGAAAGGTAACGGATACGGTATTTTCAAGAATGACATCGACGGTATGCGTAATTACAAAGGCAACAATATGTGGGCTTTGTTCGGAGATCGGGAAATGGCTTACGACATCGACCGAGATCCGAGCCAACAGCCATCCTTGGAAGAGATGACACGCAAGGCAATCGAAAAGTTATCCCAAAACCCGAACGGTTTCTTCCTAATGGTGGAAGGCAGCAAGGTCGACTGGGCTGCCCACGCGAACGATCCGGTCGGCATGGCCACGGATATGTTGGCTTTCGACCGTGCTTGCGGTGCTGCCCTCGAATTTGCCCGTCAGAATGGCGAGACTGCCGTAGTGATCGTTCCCGATCATGGTAACAGCGGTATCAGTATCGGCCGTGCCGACTGTAAAGGTTACGATAAACTGAGCAAGGACCAGTTGTTTCATCAGCTTTCTTTGTATAAATTGACAGCCGAAGGCTTTGCCAAGAAAGTGAACAGTGTACCGAATTCCGAAGTGCAAAACGTCTTCCGGGAATATGCCGGCTTCGAACTGACACCTGAAGAACTGGATGCCTTGAACCATTGCAAGAATTACAAAAACAGCCCGATCCCGGAAAATGAACGCTCGATCGAAGGCAAAGGCTCTTTATACAGCAGTTCGCTGACGACTTTCATGTCCAAGCTGCTTACCTCCAGAACCTGTTTCGGTTTCACAACTGGCGGCCACACAGGCGAAGAGGTGTTCCTTGCAGCTTACCATCCCGACCGTACAAGCTTACCTCTCGGTATGCACACGAATATCGAACTGAATCATTATCTCTGTGCCCTGTTCGGCATGACACACGACACGCTGGAAGAACTGACAGCCGGAAACTTCGCTCCTCACACGGAAGTATTCAAAGATTTCAAATGTGAAATCGTTCCGGCTAAAGACGAGAAAGGTTCTCCTTCACTGGTCGTAAAAAACAAAAGGAAGCAGATCAACATCACGCCGTTCAGCAACATCGTGACGATCGGAAAGAAAGGCCGGGAAGAAATCCGCCTGAATTCGGTAATCGTATACGTTGACAAAAACAATACATTCTACTTGCCGACCAAACTGGCAGAATATCTGCAATAAAAATAGAGAAGAGGGTGGTGTGCACACCACCCCTCTCTCGTGAAATTTATCTTCCCCATAAACCTGTCTTCCTCCTCCAAACGCCCTATTTACATAATACACGGCAATAAGTTATAGTTATTTGTTTTTTTTCAATCATTCTTTTCTTAAAATATCTATACTGTATAAATATGGAAGATTTATATAGACATTCAGACAAATAAAACCGCTCTTTTTAAGGTACATTTGCGTCATTTTTAATGAATAAAACGAATATGACAAGAGCAAATGCAAAATGGATACGGCTGATGGCAGTTATCGGCTGTACGACTATGTGGATGGCATCCTGCAAACATGCACCGGATGCACAGATGAAAGCATCTTACGCGACGATGAAAGTTTCTACGGCAAACAAAGAGCTGACAACCCCTTATTCGGCCACGATCCGCGGTCGCCAGGATATAGACATTTATCCGCAAGTATCGGGAACGATCGAAAGGCTTTGTGTAACCGAAGGAGAGGTCGTACGGAAAGGACAATTACTTTTTGTTATAGACCAAGTTCCTTACAAAGCTGCTTTAAAGACAGCCCAGGCAAATGTGGAAGTGGCAAAAGCAGCTTTAGCTACAGCCGAACTGAACTACAACAGTACTAAAGAATTATTTGCGAAAAAAGTCGTTTCCGCTTTCAACCTGAAAACAAGCGAAAACAGCTATCTGACGGCCAAAGCACAACTGGCGCAGGCGGAAGCACAAGAAGTGAACGCCCGCAACAACCTGTCTTATACGGAAGTCAAAAGTCCGTCCGACGGAGTTGTCGGTATGTTGCCTTACCGTGCCGGAGCATTGGTCAGCGCCAGTATTCCCCAACCGTTGACAACTGTTTCCGACAATTCGAACATGTATGTTTACTTCTCCATGACCGAAAATCAATTACTGGCTATGAGCCGCCAGTACAAAAGCATGGACGAAGCGTTGAAAAACATGCCGGAAGTGTCGTTGAAACTGAATGACCAGTCTATTTACGAACAAAAAGGAAAGATCGAATCGATTAGCGGAGTGATCGATCGGAAGACCGGGACAGTCGGCGTGCGTGCCGTATTCCCTAACGAATCCCGCCTGCTTCATAGCGGAGCCTCCGGCAATGTGCTCATACCGCAAACTTACAAAGACTGTATCGTAATTCCTCAAGGTGCAACAGTCCGTTTGCAGGACAAGACGCTTGTCTATAAAGTGGTGGATGGGAAAGCTGTTTCCACATTGATTACTGTAGCTGAAATCAACGACGGTCGCGAATATATCGTACTTGACGGATTGAAGGTTGGCGAAGAAATCGTATCCGAAGGAGCCGGGTTAGTACGCGAAGGAACGCAAGTTAAATAAAGGATCGAAGTATGAAAGGAAATATATTTATCAAACGGCCTGTTATGGCCATCTCCATCTCCATTCTTATTTTGGCGATCGGACTAATTTCGCTCTTTACCTTGCCGGTCGAGCAATATCCTGACATTGCGCCGCCTACGGTCCACGTATCGGCAACCTATACCGGAGCGGATGCCAATGCAGTGATGAACAGTGTTATCATGCCACTGGAAGAAAGCATCAATGGTGTGGAAAACATGATGTACATGACTTCAACAGCAACCAATGCCGGTTCGGCAACGATCGAGGTATATTTCAAACAAGGGACAAACCCCGATATGGCAGCCGTCAACGTACAGAATCGTGTAACGAAGGCACAGGGTTTATTGCCTGCTGAAGTAACCCGTATCGGTGTCAGCACTCAAAAACGACAGACCAGCTTCCTGCAGATCGACGCACTTGTCAGCACTGACGGACGATTTGACAAGACCTTTCTCGGAAACTACCTCGACATCAACGTCATCCCACGTATCAAACGTATCGAAGGCGTAGGTGACGTAATGGAGTTGGGTGATACCTATAGTATGCGTATCTGGCTGAACCCCGAACGAATGGCCCAATACGGCTTGGTTCCATCGGATGTGACTGCTGTATTAGGAGAACAGAATATCGAGGCTCCGACCGGTTCGCTGGGTGAAAACTCGAAAAACGTTTTCCAATATACGATGAAATATCGTGGACGCTTGAAGAGCGTAGAAGAATTCCAGAATATCGTCGTCCGTGCTCAGGAAGACGGTTCTGTCTTACGCCTGAAAGATGTCGCTAAGGTTGAGTTGGGAACATTGAGTTACGGTTTCGACAGCCAAATGGACGGCAAACCAGCCGTGACATTCATGATTTACCAGGTAGCCGGTTCCAATGCTACGGAAGTCAACGAACGTATTGCCGCCGAATTGGAAAAGATGAAAGAAGAATTGCCTACAGGTATGGAATTCATCACGATGATGAGCTCCAACGACTTCTTATTTGCTTCTATTTATAATGTAGTCGAAACACTGATCGTGGCGATCATCCTCGTAATCCTCGTGGTGTATTTCTTCCTGCAAGACTTCAAGAGTACCTTGATCCCGTCTATTTCAATCATCGTTTCGTTGATCGGTACATTCGCCTGTCTGACCGCAGCCGGATTCACGATCAACATTCTGACCCTGTTTGCCCTGGTGCTTGCCATCGGTACGGTAGTGGATGACGCGATCGTAGTGGTAGAAGCCGTACAGGCGAAATTCGATGCGGGTTACACCTCGTCCTATCAAGCAACGAAAGATGCGATGGGTGACGTGACGATGGCCGTTATCTCTTGTACCTGTGTGTTCATGGCCGTGTTCATACCGGTAACTTTCATGGGTGGTACTTCTGGTATTTTCTACACACAATTCGGTGTGACGATGGCAACCTCCGTAGGTCTTTCCATGATCTGTGCATTGACGCTCTGCCCCGCCTTGTGTGCTATGATGATGCGCCCGAGCGATGGAAACAAGAGTGCCAAAAGTTTCAACGGACGTGTACGTGCAGCCTACAATGCCTCTTTCAATGCCGTGTTGGGCAAATACAAAAAAGGCGTCATGTTCTTTATTCACCACCGCTGGATGGTATGGGCCGGAACGATCGCATCCATTATTCTGCTGGGATGGCTTATCAGCAATACCAAAACAGGTCTTGTCCCGCAAGAAGACCAAGGGACCATCATGGCAAACGTGGCCATTGCTCCGGGTAGCACATTGGAAGAAACGGGCAAGGTGCTGGACAAAGTAGAGAATATCCTGAAGAACACGCCCGAAGTAGAACACTACGCCCGCGTAGCTGGCTACGGCTTCCTGGCTGGTCAAGGTACTTCCTACGGTATGGCAATCATCCGTTTGAAAAACTGGGATGAAAGAAAAGGGGCCGAACATGTTTCCGACGCAGTAGTAGCCCGCCTAAACGCACAATTCGCCCAAATCAAAGAAGCGCAGATATTCTGCTTCCAGCCGGGTATGATTCCGGGCTACGGTCTGGGTAACTCTATCGAGTTGAACTTGCAGGACCGTACAGGTGGAGATATGAGCACTTTCTACGGCAACGCCATGCAGTATATCGGAGCTTTAAACCAGCGCCCAGAAGTTGCAATGGCTTATACTTCTTATGCAATGAACTTCCCGCAGATATCGGTCGATGTGGATGCAGCCAAATGTAAACGGGCAGGCATTTCACCTTCGATGGTTCTCGACGTATTGGGTAGCTATTGTGGTGGTGCATACGTTTCCAACTACAACCAATTCGGGAAAGTATACCGTGTGATGTCACAAGCCTCACCTGAATATCGTCTTGACGAACAAGCCCTGAACAACATGTTCGTCCGCAACGGGACGGAAATGGCTCCGCTCAGCCAGTTCGTAACCCTGAAACGGGTACTCGGACCTGAAGTATCCAATCGTTTCAACCTCTTTAGCTGTATCACGGTCAATGTGAACCCGGCACCGGGATATTCCACGGGTGAAGTACAACAGGCCATCGAGGAAGTGGCTGCCCAAATGCTGCCGACAGGATACGGGTACGAATATGGCGGTATGGCACGTGAAGAGGCCAATACGGGAGGCTCGCAGACACTCTTTATCTATGCGGTCTGTATCTTGCTTATCTACTTGATTCTGGCTTGTCTGTACGAAAGTTTTCTTGTGCCCTGGGCCGTTATCCTGTCTGTTCCGTTCGGTTTGATGGGTTCATTCCTGTTTGCCAAACTGTTTGGATTGGAAAATAACATCTACTTGCAGACCGGTGTAATCATGTTGATCGGACTTTTGGCCAAGACGGCAATTTTGATTACTGAGTTCGCCATCGAACGCCGTCGTAAGGGGATGGGGATCGTCGAATCGGCTTATTCGGCCGCACAAGCCCGTTTACGTCCAATTTTGATGACCGTACTTACGATGATCTTCGGTATGCTTCCGCTTAGGTTCGCATCCGGAGCCGGAGCCAACGGTAACAGTTCATTAGGGACAGGTGTTGTCGGCGGTATGGCAGTCGGGACATTGGCATTACTGTTCGTCGTGCCGGTATTCTACATCATTTTCGAATACATGCAAGAAAAAATCCGTCCGCCGATGGAAGTTGAAACCGATATGCAAGTTGCGTTGGAAAAGCAAAAGAGCCAAACCGAACGTGACGGTTTAAACAATGAAAATAAATAAGGTATGAAGAAAATAATCGTATTAACAACCGCAACCGCCCTGTTGAGCAGTTGCGGCATATACACCAAATATCAACCGGCCGAGACGACTCCGGACAACCTGTACGGAGAAGAGGTGGCTGTCGATGATACGACCAACTTCGGTAATGTGAACTGGCGGGAACTTTTTACGGACCCGCAGTTACAGGCTCTTATCGAACAAGGGTTACAAAACAACACCGATCTCCGGTCCGCCCAATTGCAGATCGAGGAAGCGGAAGCGGCGTTAATGTCGGCAAAACTTGCTTTCCTTCCTTCGTTCGCACTTTCCCCGCAAGGAACGATCAGCAGTTTCGACGGTGGGAAAGCGACAAAGACATACACGCTGCCAGTCACAGCCAGTTGGGAACTGGACATCTTCGGACGTCTACGCAATGCCAAGCAACAGGCCAAAGCACTGTATGCCCAAAGCAAGGACTACCAGCAGGCTGTGCGTACCCAGTTGATCGCCGGGATCGCCAACGTATACTATACATTGTTGATGTTAGATGAACAGTTAGCCATTTCGCAACAGACAGAAGATGCCTGGAAAGAGACGGTGGCTTCTACCCGTGCATTGATGGATGCCGGATTAGCTAACGAGGCGGCCACTTCCCAAATGGAAGCGGCTTACTACAGCGTACAGACTTCCATTCTTGACTTGAAAGAGCAGATCAACCAAGTCGAAAATAGTCTCGCCCTATTGCTCGCTGAGACACCGCGCCGCTACGAACGTGGAAAGCTGGCCGACCAGCGGCTCCCGGAAGACGTAGCAGTCGGCGTACCTATGCAAATGTTATCGAACCGTCCCGATGTACGTGCTGCCGAACGTTCGCTGGAACAAGCATTTTACGCGACCAATCAGGCTCGTGCCGCTTTCTATCCTTCCATCGTACTGAGTGGAAGTGCCGGATGGACCAACTCGGCAGGGAGTATGATCGTCAATCCAGGCAAATTCCTGGCTTCGGCAGTCGGCTCACTCACACAACCGTTGTTCAATAAAGGACAGATCATGGCCCAATACCGCATCGCCAAAGCACAGCAGGAAGAAGCAAGCCTGTCTTTCCAGCAAGCCTTGCTGAATGCCGGCAGCGAAGTCAACGACGCTTTAGTCGCCTGCCAGACAAGCAAGGCCAAGACCCTTTTGTTCGAAAAGCAAATCCAATCCTTGGAAAAAGCATTGGAAAGCACCTCGTTGCTGATGGAACATGGTACGACGACCTATCTGGAAGTGCTGACCGCCCGCCAGTCCTTGTTGAGTGCACAGCTGTCACAAACAGCTAACCGGTTCACCGAGATACAAAGCGTGATCAACCTTTATCAAGCTTTAGGCGGCGGTAGAGAATAAGAAAACATTTTTTATCCATAAAAGCCAAAAACCTTCTAAACCGGACCTTTTACCTATTCCATAGGACCTGTTTCAGAAAAAGTATCCAAACTTCAACGAAACAGGTCCTTTTTTATCAAATGAAAAATAAGCGGAGCCATGACATTGTCTATTCATTTTTTTATACTTTTGTGGGCATAAGACAGAATATACACAACAATGAAAAGTAAAAGTTTAGTTTCTATCGATCAATGTTCCAAAGAGGACATTCTTCGTATTCTGGATAACGCAAGGAAGTTTGAAGCAAATCCGAACCGTAAGGTGATGGAAGGCAAAGTTGCAGCGACCTTGTTCTTCGAACCCTACACCAGCAC